>Ga0067045_1027376_pt1 | contig 188701 bp, 169 predicted proteins | sample TerdegcTABiofilm_FD_59184 | JGI IMG/M metagenome (GOLD analysis project Ga0067045, IMG submission 59184) | Combined Assembly of (Gp0054472, Gp0054536) Wastewater bioreactor microbial communities from Singapore -Terephthalate degrading...
TGCCCGCCGTACTCAAAGAGGCGGGGCAGGCCATCGGCGGGGAGGCGGGCCGCGAGCTTTACCTTGCTGGCCTTGTCGCCAGTACCTTTATTGGGACAGGGGACGGCGGCCTGATTGATGGCTTCAAGCAGACCTCCGATGTGCCGCTGACCACCTATGACGCGGCCTGGGCGCCCGTCCAGGCAAGCGCTGACCGGCTCGCGGCCTGCGCGGCCGCGCCTGCAGAAGCGCCTGAGGGCTGACGGGGCAGGAGGGGGTGTCAGAGAAGGAACTACCGAAGGCGCCGCCTGAGCGCATGGTGATCTTTCTTGATCCGGCAACGGGTTGGGGCCGCTTTTTACTGGCGCTGCTGGGGCTGTGCGGCTGCGGTTTCATGTGGCTCGTCGGCAACTTCGCGGCGGCCCGTCCGGTGCTGGAGCATCCCGTTTCCCTCATGATCTGGAGCTGGGGCTGTTTCGTGATGGGCGGGCTGGCCGATCACCTGCTGATCGCCCGGCCGCAATATCAGCAGCGCAAGGCGGCCGAAGGCGTCATCAAGGAATTCCGCACCAAAGCGGAAGCCTGGAGCGATGAGCGGGCGGAGATGCGGGAAAAGATCGGGAAGCTCACCACGCAGGTGGAATACCTGACGCGGGAAGTGGAGCGGCTGAGCCGGGACCGCAGCGGATGAAAAGAGCCCCCGTCCCCGAGCTTGGGCGGGGGCTTTTTTATTTTCTAGAATTGGCCTGCCTCTGTGGGATTAATCACGAATCGCATTTAGGCTGCACTTAACGAACAAAATTCGGCGGCAATTTTCGTGCGTATTACAATATCTAGGTTTGGTGGAACAAAAATGTCCATATTTTGTAGTTCGGTAGAAAGAGCCGGTCGCTACGCCGTATTGACGCAAGAATGTGTGTGTGTATGTGTCCCCAAAATGGAACGAATTGCCTGCAGAGCGATTTATCCGAGCGTGTCAAGGTGTCTTTCATAACTTTGACGCATTGTGCGGATACTTATCTGTTAGTCGGTTCAATCGGTTCGATCAACTTTCGGGATTTTCCCGCTTCGCCAAGGAGGGCAGAAGATGTCAGATGCACTAACTCGCGTCCTCTTCGAGCACGAAGAGCGCACGCTCATTAACATCAAGTTCCTTAAGGGAGACGGGAATGTCTCCAAGAAGGAGTTTCGAGACACTGTGGCGGGTTTGCTGCAGGGGATAGAAACCGGCTTGATAGAAGGCCGCGACTCGTTCGGGGACGAGAACCTTAAGCGGTTCGACGTCCGAGACATTGCCGCTAAGCTTTAGTTAAGCACTTGGAATATCCGGGAAACTCGCATACGGCAGTCGTATGCGAGTGTTCGAATTTTTCAGCCTAGAGCAGAAGTTGCCCATCCCCATATCGGTGATGGCCGCACAGGTCTTGGAACAAGGCCACGTGGATATCGTGCGCTACTACCCTGTGCCGGTGCCCAATAAAGCTATCAAGGCGATGCTGTATGTGAGAGTTATCGGCGCCAACGGCGTCTACTCGTCTAATGGCGGATCGGTTCCTCTGAGGGTTGCGCATATCCTTTATGATGAGGCGCTTCCTGGGCCGGACGCGAGGCTGGCGGTCGCCAAAGAGCTGTTGCACATCTGCGATGGGGCGCTGGCCGCCTCGAATACCAGAGAGACGGTTGATCGGCTTATTGATGAGCTGCTGGTGCCTGATGAGTTACTGGCTGAGATGGCGCGCCTCCAAATACCGACCACTGTGGATAAGGCTGGGCTCATGAAGGCGGCTGCGTGCCTGTTTCCGAAAGAATGCCGGGACACTCTGAAGCCCTTATATGACCGGCAGGAAATAACGGATGACTATCTGGCAGACCTTACAGATCTGCCCGTAAATATTGTGCGGCTTATCATGTCGGACCTTTGGGACTCAATTTATGATGCCCTTCAGGATATTGATGAAAGCCTAGCATCCTTCGATCAACCGGAATGAGTTGGCCGCCCTGTGACGACCTTCTCTGATGATGTGTTCCCCCGCCCCTGATTGGGGCGGGGGGCATTTTGCGTTTCAGGCCCGGCGGCGCCGGACGCGGATGTAAACCGCGATGGCCACAACCAGGCTCAGGGTCGCGAGGCATAGGGTGAAGACTTGCATTCGGTTCCACCTTTCCTTACTTTCCGGATGTGGGACCGCCGGTTTCCCGGCGGCCCCGTCATCCTAGTCCTTTCGGCTCAGATAAGCTGCTACACTTACGATCAAGCCAAGGACAGAGACGACAAGACTGAGTATATCCATTCTTGTCTCCCGTTTATCGGCTCTCGCGGGGCGGCTGGTTCATTCCGGCCGCCCTGTGCCGATGAATAAAAACTATATCATATGATAAAGTTTGGCAAGCGAATATTTATCATTTGATAAAGTTTTTCGGCGTGTTATACGGGGCGCATGATGACACCCGCAGAAGCCCGCGAATTGCTTGAGAAGACCGGCCTAAAGCAGGTCGAGGTTGCCGCTGAAATGGGGCGCCTGACAGGCAAGAAATATTCCGCCACCGTAGTCAGCCAGTGGTTCCGGGAAGGCGGGCGCGGCCCTTCAGATGCCTGCGTGATTTTCCTCAAGATGCGGCTGGGGGAAGGGCGGGGCTGACCGGCGAACCCGGTTCGTTAGAGGCGAGCCCCTTCGTCAGCTTGGCTTTACGCTTCTGATTGGCGACATAGGCGCGGGCAACTGTGCTGAAAACGCTCTCGCCCCAATCGAGAAGCGCCACATTCACTGCAATGACGACTAAGCGAACATTGTCTGGCGAGTAATCGCCGCCGGGCGTAACCCTATCTATGGACAGGGAGTAGGGCCGCTTCAATCCTGCGGCCCGCGCGATCTCTGCAGGCTGAAAATCCAGCCCTGTGAGGGCGCACCGGTGCCGCTGATTGCGCAGCCGTTGGAGCATTTCTTCTTCGTCAAGGTCAAACCCTATGCCTTTCACTTTGGCGCGCGCTCTCGTTTTTACGATTGCGCGAATCAGGTCCGCCTCGACATTTCGAACACGCTTTGCTTCGGCCTCGGAATAGAAACGCTGGGCCAAAAAGTCGCCGATCACCGCGATACTTGGGAGGAGCGGATGGTCATCCGGAAGGGAACGAACGAGCGCGTAATCTGCTTGCCATTTCGCCGAACCTGCGGGCGCTCTCATCCGAAACTTCTGCCCGGCGGGGCTGATCACGTATTGGCGAGCAACCCCATGCCTATCAACGTCTCGCCTCAAATAAGGAAGGTCGTCCGGATCTGTTGGGAGTGGCGGATCGATACGTCTTATCGCTTCGTATTCTTTAAACCAGGCCTGAGACCCCGGCTTCTCTTGCATGCGAATTTTCCGGCCCGCATTGTCTATGGTGTACCATCTGCGGTTGCCGTGACGGTCAGTGTCAGATCGGGTGTGCTTAGGTTTTTGAAAGGAGCTGGTTCTCGGCTTTCTCACTGAAGAAATTCTCCCGAAAAAGTGGGACATGTTCCGCATTTGTTTATGCAAAAAAGCGTGCCAAATCCGGTGTATTGGGAAAAATACGGCATTGATTAGATTTACCTGTGAAAGTCCCCTAGGGACTGCCACCAGACTTTCTCCTTACTGCTCGCTTTCTGGACGGTCATGTGACTTCCAACCCGCATTACGGGTTAAGATCGCGTGACAAGCGCGCCCTCTCGCTCTAGGTTTCCCTGCTGGGGAATTTGGGTTGATGACTAAGACTGCAGCCAAGACCGAATCAGAGGCAACTGCCAGCGAGCCTGCCGCCCGCGTGATCGGCCATATCAAATGGTTCGACAGCGCGAAGGGCTATGGCTTCATCGTGGCTGAATCCAGCTCTGAGCCCGATATGACGGGCGATGTGATGGTGCACATCTCCTGCCTGCGGGACTATGGCGAAAACTATGCCGATGAAGGCGCCAAGATTGTGTGTGACGCGGTCCGCAAGGAGCGTGGCTGGCAGACGGTGCATATCATCGAGATGGAACGCCCCCGCGCTGTGCTGGCTCAGGAGAAGGGCCTGCGGCCGGACTTCGAAACGGTAACCCTGAAATGGTTCAATCGCGCGCGCGGCTATGGCTTCGTGCTGCGGGATGGTGACGATACAGATGTGTTCGTTCACGCTGTGGCGCTCCGGAAGGCGGGCTATGAAGAGATCGAGCCGGGCACCCGCATTGAGGTGGTGATCGAGGCTGGCGCGAAGGGCGAGCATGTCTCCTTCGTGAAACAGCGCCGGTAGAACCGCGCTAGGCGCTTGCCGCCCGCAGAAGGCCCCGGTAAACCAGCGCCATGATGCGCTTCATCCTCACCCTCGTATTCGCTGCGGCCATGTTCGTTCAGGCCGCTTTCGCCCAGCTGGAAACCTCACCTCTCGGCATCAAGTCGGGCGATGAAACGCACGCCTTTACGGTGGAGATGGCGGTGACGCCGGAAGAGATCCAACAGGGCCTTATGTTCCGCCAGGAACTCGCCCCCGATGCCGGCATGCTGTTTGACTTCGGCATGACCCGTCAGGCCAGCATGTGGATGAAGAATACGCTCATCCCGCTGGATATGCTGTTCATTCTGGAAGATGGCCGCGTGATTGCGATTGCCCGCAATGCGCAGCCCGGTTCTCTGCGTTCCATCGGGCCGGGCGTGCCGGTGCGCGCTGTGCTGGAGATCCCCGGCGGGCGCGCCAAGGAGCTTGGCATCGAGCCGGGCGATACGATTGTTCACCCGCTCTTCGGCAATACCGGTGGCTGATAGCCAAACGGCAGAGCCGCTGCCGCGTGACGGCTTTGCGCTGACGCCTTCGCGCGGGAAGTTCACGATCCATAACGGGCCGAGCTATCGGGCGACCGCGCCGGGCGACATGCGTACTGGTCTCTGGGTGCTGGACCGGCACTGCAACGGCATGGGCTTCCTGCATGGCGGGATGATGTCAGCCTTTGCGGACAGCGCGCTGGCCTGGGCTGTGTGGAGCGCGACCGGCAAGATGTCCGTCACGATCCGGCTGACGCTGGAATTCATGGAGATAGCCCGCGAGGGCGAGTGGATCGAAGCCCATCCGGAGGTTTCCTCCGTGGACGGGGATTTCATTCATGTCAGCGCGAACATCGTGAAGGAAGATGGGGGCCTTGCCGCACGCGCCAGCGCAGTGTTCCGCACGGTGCGCCGCAAGGCCGAATAAGCTCCGGCCAGGCTGCTTCAGCCCGGAAGGCCCAGTTCCTGCAGCGCGAATGCCTTGATGGATTTGTAGTCTGCCTTGCCATTGGGCGCGCGGCCCAGATTGTCCTTGAACAGAATACGTTTGGGCGCCTTGTAGCGGGCGATCCTCGACTGCACGAAAGCGCGCAGTTCGTCTTCGGTGGCGCTGCCTTTCAGCGAGACCACCGCTGTCACGGCTTGTCCCCATTTGTCATCCGGGACGCCAACGACCAGCGCGTCGGTAACGGCCGCGTGGGATTTCAGCGCTTCCTCCACCTCTTCGGGGTAGACTTTTTCGCCAGCCGTATTGATGCAGTTGGAGCCCCGGCCGAGCAGGGTGATGGTGCCGTCCTCCTCGACGGTGCACCAGTCGCCAGGGATGGCGTAGCGCATGCCGTTGATGGTCTTGTAGGTGCGGGCCGTTTTCTCTGGATCCTTGTAGTATCCCAGCGGCACGGCGCCGCCGCGCGCGATGAAGCCGGGCTCGCCGCTGCCGGGTTGCACTTCGCGGTCGTCCTCCGTGAAGACCTTGCAGCTTGGGCCGATTTCGAATTTGGAAGTCTGTGTGCCGCCATCGGCGGTGGTGACGGAGCTGCCGAAGCCGACAGCTTCAGAGGCACCGAAGCTGTCGTTCAGCGCCGCCTGCGGCATGTGTTTGAGCAGGCCATGCTTCACCTCCGCGCTCCACATCACGCCGGAGGAAATGATGGCCAGCACGCTGGAAAGGTTCCAGCGCCCGGGATTTTCTTCCAGCGTCTGCAGCATCGGCTTTGCAAAAGCGTCGCCCACAATGGCCATGGAGGTGACGCCATTGGCGTGAACCGTATCCCAGAGGTTTTCCGGGCTGAATTTGGTTTTCTCCGACAGCGTCACAACGGCGCCGCCATTCAGCATGGCGCCCATGGCCGTGAACCAGCCGGTGCCGTGCATCAGCGGGCAGGCGGGCACCTGCCTGGAGAAACGGCCCACGGTGAGCGCGTTCTGGACATGCTCTTCCATGGTTTCGGGCACCGGGCCGCCGAGCTTGCGGACGCCTTCCATGCTGGCCTCGCGCCAGATGTTATGCGTCCACATCACGCCCTTTGGCAGACCGGTTGTGCCGCCTGTATAGAGCAGGAAAATCTCGTCGCCTGAGCGTTCGCCCTTCAGCGGGGAGGGGTCGCCCTCAGTGGCCATTGCCTCATATCCGTGGGCGAACGGAGCGACTGTCTCGCCACCGATCTGCACCCAGGCAGTGACGCGGGGCAGACGGGCGCGCACGCGCTCCACTTCGGCCAGAAACTCGGCGTCGAAGAACACCACTGTCGAGTCCGAATTGTCGATGATGTAGACGAGTTCATCGTCCAGATAACGGTAGTTGACGTTGACCGGGGAGAGGCTGGCTTTGAAGCAGGCAGCCATCGCCTCCATGTATTCGGGCTGGTTGCGCATGTAGAAGCCGGCCTTGTCGCCGCGTGCGGCGCCGAGGCTGAGCAGAGCGCGCGCCAGGCGGTTGGTCCGGGCGGTAAAGTCCGGCCAGTAGATGCGGCGGTCGCCATGGGCGAGGGCAAGGTCATCTGGCCCGAGCGCCGCACCCACGGCATCGAGCATGTCACCGAAATTCCAGTCCATCCGTTTCCTCCGCAGCATTGTTTTTTGGTGATGCTAAGGAGGCGGCGGCGCGCCTGCAATCATGACCCAAAGTAAACAGCCCCCCGGATCGCTCCGGAGGGCTGCCTGATGTCTTCGCTGGGACGCGAAGGGGAAAGACTTAGAAGTCCATACCGCCCATGCCACCCATGCCGCCCGGCATGCCGCCGCCAACAGACTCTTTCTTCGGAGCTTCGGTGATACCGGCTTCCGTCGTGATCAGCAGGCCAGCCACCGAGGCAGCGTTCTGCAGAGCCGAGCGGACAACCTTCACCGGGTCGATGACGCCCATCTGGACGAGGTCACCATACTCTTCGGTCTGGGCGTTGAAGCCGTAGGAGCGCGACTTGTTGTTGACGATCGTGTTGACGACCACCGAACCTTCCACGCCTGCGTTCTCGGCGATCTGGCGAGCCGGAGCTTCCAGGGCCTTGCGGACGATGTCGATGCCGGCTTTTTCGTCTTCGTTGGCGCCGACAACATCGATGTGACGCGAAGCACGCAGGAGCGCGGTGCCGCCGCCAGGAACGATGCCTTCTTCAACAGCGGCGCGGGTTGCGTTCAGGGCGTCGTCGACGCGGTCCTTACGCTCTTTCACTTCCACTTCGGTTGCGCCGCCAACCTTGATCACGGCAACACCGCCAGCGAGTTTAGCCAGACGCTCTTGCAGTTTCTCACGGTCATAGTCGGAAGAAGTGTCTTCGATCTGCTTGCGGATCTGCGAAACGCGAGCTTCGATTTCTTTCTTCTTGCCGGCGCCGTCGACGATGGTCGTGTTGTCCTTGTCGATCGACACGCGCTTGGCTTTGCCGAGCATTTCCATGCCGACGTTCTCAAGCTTGATGCCGAGGTCTTCGGAGATGACCTGGCCGCCGGTGAGGACAGCGATGTCCTGCAGCATGGCCTTGCGGCGGTCGCCGAAGCCAGGGGCTTTGACGGCAGCGATTTTCAGGCCGCCGCGCAGCTTGTTGACGACGAGGGTGGCGAGCGCTTCGCCATCAACGTCTTCAGCGATGATGAGGAGCGGCTTCTGCGACTGGACAACCGATTCGAGGATCGGGAGCAGCGGCTGAAGGCTCGACAGCTTGGCTTCGTGAAGCAGGATCAGGACGTCGTCGAGTTCGACGATCATCTTGTCCGGGTTGGTGATGAAGTAGGGGCTGATATAGCCGCGGTCGAACTGCATGCCCTCGACAACGTCGAGTTCGGTTTCGAGCGCTTTGGCTTCTTCAACCGTGATGACGCCTTCATTGCCAACTTTCGCCATGGCTTCAGCGATCATCTGGCCGATTTCGGTCTCGCCGTTGGCGGAGATGGTGCCGACCTGGGAGATCTCTTCGTTCGTCTTCACCTTCTTGGAGTGGTGAGCGAGGTCGGAGATGACTTCAGCGACGGCTTTGTCGATGCCGCGCTTCAGGTCCATCGGGTTCATGCCGGCAGCAACGCGCTTCATGCCTTCGCGGACGATGGCCTGGGCCAGAACCGTTGCGGTCGTGGTGCCGTCACCTGCGGTGTCGTTGGCTTTCGATGCCACTTCGCGCAGCATCTGGGCGCCCATATTCTCGAGCTTGTCTTCCAGCTCGATTTCTTTCGCCACGGTGACGCCGTCTTTCGTGGTGCGCGGAGCGCCGAAAGACTTTTCGATGACCACGTTACGGCCTTTCGGGCCGAGCGTGACTTTCACTGCGTTGGCGAGGATGTCGACGCCGCGGAGCATTTTCTCGCGGGCATCGGCGCCGAAAACAACGTGTTTTGCAGCCATGTGAGTTACCTCTTGTGTTATGTCTGGGGTTCAGAAGGACAGGTTGGGGCGGACTTACTTGTCCAGAACGCCCATGATGTCGCTTTCCTTCATGATCAGCAGGTCTTCACCGTCGATCTTCACTTCGGTGCCGGACCATTTGCCGAACAGGACGCGGTCGCCTTTCTTGACGTCGAGCGGAACGCGCTCATTGTCGTCGCCGATGGCGCCGTTGCCGACAGCAACCACGATGCCTTCCTGCGGCTTTTCCTTGGCGTTATCAGGGATGATGATCCCGCCTTTGGTTTTTTCTTCTTCTTTCACGCGGCGCACGACAACGCGGTCGTGCAGGGGACGAAGTTTCATTGCAGTGCCTCTTCGATCAAAGCTTCCTCGGGTGAATAAGGTGACGGGGCCTCCGCCAGCGCAGCGTTAAGCGCGCATCGTTAGCACTCGCCCGAGCCGACTGCTAACGATGCGGCGGAGATAGGGAATCCCGTTGCCGTCGTCAACAGGGACGAAATGAACCTTTTCTAACCACGCGCGTACTGGGGATGGGCGCCATCGCCTCCGGCAGCCTCTTTTGATCGCTCTGCAGCCTCCGCCGCAGGGCGTTTTCGCTATGTCATTGGTAAATTTTGGATTTCGCGGCTTTGCTCAACTGATGGTCCGGTGAAAGCGCGAATTCAAAACTCCTGCGATAGATTTGCATTGGTAAGTCCGCAGGAGCCGGTATCCATGACATTTTCCCGCCGTGACGTCTGGAGCGCCGTGAATTTCTTTGTGCTTGTGGCGGCAACGGCCCTGTCTCTGTCGTTCAGCGTGTCTCTGCTCTTTTACAAGATGGGCCTGCCCGCCGATATCGGGGCTTATATTCGTCTGAACCTGTTTGTTTCCGGCTGTGTAGCGCTGCCGACGGCGATCATCGCCTCGCTGCATGATTTCCATATGCGCGCCTATCAGCGCCGGCTTGAAGAAATGGCGTGGACCGATGCGCTGACCGGCCTTCTGAACCGCCGTTTCTTCGTGCATTCGGCCGAGGAAGAGCGCTCACGGATGCGGCGCACCAAGGAAAATGCTGCGATTGTTCTGATCGACCTCGACCATTTCAAGGAGGTGAACGATCTCCACGGCCATACCGGGGGTGACCTGGTATTGAAGGAAATTGCGGCCATTGCCCATTCCGAGCTGCGCGGGCCTTTTGATCGCCTTGGCCGCTGGGGCGGGGAAGAGTTCGTTGTTCTGCTCAGCAGTGTCAGCCGGGAGCAGGCGATGCTGGTGTGCGAACGTCTGCGCCGCCGCATCGAAGAGACGGTGATCGAGATTTCCGGCAAGGAAGTGTCGGTTACTGCCAGCTTCGGGCTTTGCATGATGGCGCCGGAAACGCCGTTGAATGCCGCCATCGAGTGCGCGGATGGGGCCCTCTACGAGGTCAAACGCCTCGGCAGGAACAAGGTGCTCTGCCGCGACGTTCCGGAAGGCGAGGCTGCGCCGATCGTAACGACGCTTCCGATACGCCGCCGGTTCGGTTCTCGCGGGCAGCGCGAGGGCCTGAGTATACCACACGCCAACGACAGCGCGAGCGAACCTACCCGGCAAGTTGGCACCTGATAATCTGTCCCTGGCTTGCCGCATGCCTGATTTCCTGATTGGAAACAGGCCGCATCCGGGAGACATGTCATGGTATCATCGCAGCCCCGTACGGGTCCGCTCACGGACCTGCGGGTCATCGAACTTGGCCAGCTGATCGCCGGGCCCTTCTGTGGGCAGATTTTTGCCGATATGGGCGCCGATGTGATCAAGGTGGAGCCGCCTGGCCAGGGCGACCCGCTGCGCGACTGGGGCCGGGAAGGCTTTCCCCTCTGGTGGTCGGTGGTTGCGCGCGGAAAGCGCTGCATCACAGCGAACCTGCGCGAGAAGGAAGGCCAGGACATTGTCCGCCAGCTTGTGGCGCAGGCGGACTTTCTGCTGGAGAATTTCCGCCCCGGCACACTGGAGAAGTGGGGGCTGGGGTATGAAGACCTTCGGAAGATCAATCCGCGCCTGATCATGATCCGGGTATCGGGCTATGGGCAGACCGGTCCTTATGCCTCCCGGGCGGGCTATGCTTCGGTGGGCGAGGCGATGGGCGGGCTGCGCTATGTGATGGGCGAGGCAGACCGGCGCCCGTCACGCGCGGGCATCTCGCTGGGGGATAGCCTCGCGGGCCTCTACGCAGCGCTTGGCGCTCTTGCCGCGCTGCATCACCGTGAGAAGACGGGGGAAGGGCAGATGATCGACGCGACTATCTACGAGTCCGTGCTCTCGGTGATGGAGGCCCTCGTTCCCGAATATCAGTTCGAAGGATACACGCGCGAGCGCTCCGGCTCGATCCTGCCCAACATTGCCCCCTCAAACATCTATGAGGGCAGCGACGGCATGGTGATCGTGGCTGCCAATCAGGACACGGTGTTCGCCCGCCTCTGCGTTGCCATTGGCCGGCCGGAGCTGAAGGACCATCCCGATTACAAGACGCATGTCGCCCGCGGCCGCAATCAGCAGCAGCTGGATGATCTGATCCAGGCCTGGGCGTCCACGCGCCCTATTGATGAGATTGAGCAGATCATGATCGAGAATGGCGTGCCCGTCGGCAAGGTTTACCGCGCCGCGGACATGCTGTCTGATCCCCACTATGCTGCGCGCCAGTCCCTCACCGAAGTGCCCAGCCCGCGCTGGCCAGGCATGCGCCAGCAGAATGTATTCCCGAAGCTTTCAGCCACGCCGGGCCAAATCCGCTGGGCGGGGCCTGACTCCATCGGTCAGCATACGGAAGAGGTGCTGACAGAGCTGCTGGATCTCTCGCCTGCACAGGTCGCCAAGTTGCGCGCCAGCGGAATAGTCTGAGAAAAGAGGGCCCGTCATGCCGAAGATCGACATCTCCAATGCTCCCGAAGGCCAAGGAACGCGGTATCCTTCTCCGCATGGTGTGCCCTGCGCGCAGCGCCGCTGGCGGGCGCTCGGCAATGCAGCCGGGCTCACCCAGTTCGGTGTGAACCTGCTGACGCTCGATCCCGGTGTCTGGTCGTCCCAGCGCCACTGGCACACGCATGAAGACGAGTTCGTCTGGGTGCTGGAGGGAGAGGTCGTGATGATTACCGATGCCGGACGGGAAGTGATGCGCGCCGGTGACTGTGCCGGGTTTGCGGCTGGGTCTGGTGACGGGCACCATTTCATCAACGAAAGCGATCAGCCGGCGAAGCTGCTCATCGCCGGCTCCCGCGACAACCGCGACGAGTGCAGCTATCCCGACATCGACATGCACTTGCGCTCCGGCCGGTATGAAGATGCCCCACCGCGCTACACCCGCAAGGATGGCACGCCTTACTAGCGCGCGGTCAGGCCCCCATCGACGACATGCTCCTGGCCGGTGATGTAGCTGGACGCATCCGACGCCAGGAACAGGATCAGTTCAGCCACTTCGTCCGGCGTGCCGGGGCGCCCCATCGGCGCGCTGCCGGCGGCAATAATGGCCGGGTCGAGCCCATTGCCTCCAAAGGCGGCGGTGATGGCAGCGGATTGTTCCTTCTGCATCGTCTCGGTCATGCGGGTCAGGGATTTCTGCCAGATCGGCGTGTCGATGATGCCGGGATGAACCGAGTTCACCCGGATCTTGAGGCCTAGCTGGGCGCATTCCATGGCCGCTGCCTTGGTGAAAAGCCGCACAGCGCCCTTGGAGGCGCAATAGGCGCTGGCGCCTGAGGCTCCGCGCAGGCCAGCCACGGAAGAGATGTTGATGATCGAGCCGCCGGTATCCTTCATCGTGCGCATGGCAGCGCGGGTGCCCAGGAACACGCTGTCGGTGTTCACCTCCATCTGTTTGCGCCAATCGGCCAGGGTATAGGTCATGATGGCCCCGCCAATCGCGATCCCGGCGTTGTTGACGAGGATGGATGGCGTGCCGAGCAGGTTCCTGGTGTCAGCAAACACGCTGTCCCAGACCGCTTCGTCCACCACATCCTGCTGGCAGGAGGCGGCCTTGCCGCCAGCTTTGCTGATCTCGTTTGCCACTGCCTTGGCGCCTGCGCCATCCAGGTCAGTTGCCATCACTGCGGCGCCTTCACGCGCCAGAATTAACGCTGCGGAACGGCCAATGCCGCTGGCTGCGCCTGTGACGATGGCCACCTTACCTTTAACTGATGCCATTGATTCCTCCCTGTTTTGCGGCGGACACTAGCAGCCGCTGCGCTTGACGCGAGAGGATTATTGGTGTTTTACCCGCCGCTTCATGACGGGGTGATGCGGTGCCGCCGTTGTAATCGTGGGCTCTTTATACTTGAGCATTAGCCCACCGGCCCGCGTCGAGTGAGAGGACATTGATATGTCTCGTCGCCATAGTGCGAAATACAAGATCGACCGCCGGGTCGGTGAAAACATCTGGGGCCGCCCCAAGTCTCCCTTCAACAAGCGCAACTACAAGCCGGGCCAACACGGCCAGAACCGCCGTAACAAGGTCTCCGACTTTGGTATGCAGCTCATGGCGAAGCAGAAGCTGAAGGCTTACTACGGCGACATCACCGAGAAGCAGTTTGCGAAAACCTACGTCGAAGCTGCCCGTATGAAGGGCAACTCGGCTGAGAATCTGATTGGCCTGCTGGAATCGCGTCTCGACGCGGTTGTCTACCGCGCCAAGTTCGTTCCGACCGTGTTCGCAGCACGTCAGTTCATCAACCACGGACACGTGATGGTGAACGGCCGCCGCTGCAATATCGGCTCTGCCCGCCTGAAGCCGGGCGATGTGGTTCAGGTCCGCGAGAAGTCGCGTAACCTGGCTCTGGTGCTCGAAGCCCTCGGCAGCCCCGAGCGTGACATTCCGGAGTATGTGGAAGTCGACCCCAAAGCGATGACCGCCACTTACAAGCGCGTTCCGGCTCTGGCCGACGTGCCGTATCCGGTGAAAATGGAACCGGCCCAGGTGGTCGAGTTCTACTCGTCGTAAGACACCTGTATTTCTTGAACTTTCGGGAAGGCCGCGCCAGACTGGTGCGGCCTTTTCATTTTCCGGGAGATACTCTTGGCCATTCCTTCGATTGCTGCCGTCCGCAAGTCCCTGATCGCGCGCCCGGGCAAGCCGTTCGCGCTGAACGAGCGGCCAACGGCTGACAGGGAGCTGTTTCCCAACAAGGAGGAGGCCGAGACAAGCCTGAAGAAGGACGCTGCCTGCATCAACGAGATGAAGGACATGCTCTATGCCGAGGGCCGCCGGGCACTGCTGGTGGTGCTGCAGGGCATGGATACGGCGGGCAAGTCCGGCACCATCAAATCTGTGTTCGCCGACACCACGCCGCTGGGCATGGAGGTGAAGGCCTTCAAGGCGCCGAGCGGCGAGGAACTGGCCCGCGACTATCTCTGGCGCGTCCATAATGCCGCGCCGCGCCGGGGGCATGTCGGTATCTTTGACCGCTCGCACTATGAGGATGTGCTGGTGGCCAAGGTGCGCGGCTTTGCGCCGCCGGAAGCCATCGAGCAGCGCTATGACCAGATCAACGCCTTCGAGAAGCACCTGACCGAGAACGGCTACACCATCGTCAAATGCATGCTGAACATCGGCTATGCGGAGCAGGGCATCCGTCTCAAGGAGCGGCTGATGGAGCCGCACAAGCTGTGGAAGTTTAATCCCGGCGACCTGGATGACCGCTCCCTCTGGCCGCAATTCATGGGCGCCTATGAAACCGCTGTCAGCCGCTGCTCAACGCGGCATGCGCCCTGGTATGTTATTCCGGCAGACAGCCGTACGCGCCGCAATGCCATGATCGCCCGTCTGGTGCGCGGGGCGCTGGAAGATATGGACCTCAAATGGAAAGACCCCGGACATGATCCGGGGTCCTACGATATCTGACGGGCCCTGGTGGGGCGTGACCGTTACCTGAAGGTCACGTCGCCGCCGCTGGATTTGCTCACATCCTGCTGCGCGGGGCGGCCTTCGAACGAGATGTCTGCACCGCTTGAGGCGCTTGCACTGGCGGAGACCGAGGCGAAAGCATCGACATCCGCGCCGCTCGACGCGCTGACGGTTGCCGTTTCGCATGTCAGCTTGGCCGCATCGACATCCGCGCCGGAGGAGGCCTTGATGCTGACGCTGGCGCAGGCGCCGGCCGCTTCCACATTGGCGCCGCTGGAGGCGCTGATTTCGAACTGTGCTGCCTGAAGCGAGCGGAGAGTGACTTCACCGGAGGAGGACGCCGACACCTTCGTCGGGCCGGTGCCTGTCACAAGGGCGTTCACTTCGCCGGATGATGAGGCGCTGAGGTCCAGTGTGCCGGCTTCAAATGCGCCCGCTTCAATGTCGCCCGAAGAGGAGACGTCGATCTTGGCGTTGGCCGCGCGGCCGGACAGGGTGAGGTTGCCGGAAGAAGACGTGCGGGCCTCGAATGAGGCCGCATCAATGCCGCTGGCGTTGGCGGTCGAAGATTGGGCAACCTTGATGCCTTCCAGGTTCGGGCTGGTGACGCGAACGGTGTAATAGGGAACTTTCTTGCCGTTCACGCGCACGGTTTTTCCGCCGTCGGACACCCGGACATTGCCGCCACTGCCGAAGATGCCCTTTTTATCGATGCTGACGCGCGTGATGACGAGGGTATCTCCGTCTACGGACACTTGGGCGTCGGAGAAGTCGTTCCCGTCAGTTTCGATCACCACGGAGATGCCGGGGCCGGCGGTGTAGATGACGTTCATGGCGCCTTTGGCTTCAATCTGGTCGAAAGCGCCGACATTGACGGTCTTGGTGTCGGCGAAGGCGAGGGGGGAAGCGAGCAGGGCAATCATTGCCGTCGCAGTCATGGTTTTCAGCATAGGGGCCTCCTTTGGGGGCTAGAAGCGTGTTGAAGACCATATGGATTATCGAAATACGATATGTCAATCGTTGTTTTTCGATAATTATCCGATTTTTCAGGAGGCCTGCCGCTGACGTCTCAGGACCATAGGGGGTTGGCCATAGGCCTTCACGAACGCCACGCGCATTCTTTCCGGATCGGAAAACCCGGTCTTTTCCGCCACTTGCTGGATAGAGAGCGCCGTTGTTTCGACGTATTGGCGGGCTGCTTCCAGGCGCAGCTTCTCCACCAGCCTTGCCGGCGTTGTACCCGTTTCGGCGCGGAAGACGCGCGCGAAGTTGCGGGCGCTCATCCCGGCCCTTTCGGCCATGGTCTCGACATTGATGTCGTCTGCCAGGTTCGTCCGTATCCAGCCGATCAGGGCATCAAACCTGCCGGATGCCAGTTTCAGGTCCTGCATCACGGAAAACTGCGATTGCCCGCCATGGCGGCGATGGTGGACCACGAGTTCCCGCGCAGCGGCCTGGGCGACGTCATCACCAAGGTCATCGGCGACAAGCGCCAGAGAAAGATCGATGCCTGCCGTGATACCGGCCGAGGTCCAGTATTTTCCATCACGCACATAGATGCGGTCCGCATCGAGTTTGATGGCCAGAAACAGCCGCTGGAAACCTTCCGAGCGGCGCCAATGGGTTGTGGCGCGGCGCCCATCCAGCAGGCCGGCGGCGGCGAGCAGGAAGGAGCCGGAGCAGACCGAGCAGGTCCGCCGCGTGCGGTCTGAGAGATCGCGAATGGCGCTCAACATGGCGGCGTCTGCCATTGCGGCGCGCGTGCCTTCGCCGCCGGAGACGATCAGCGTATCCAGGGTGAGGCCTGCGGGAAGTTTTTCCGAATGCATCTGCACGCCGGAGGACGCGCGCACCGCGCCGCCCGTCAGCGAATAGACCGTCAGGCTGTAGGGCGCCGGCGACAGGCCGCGCGAGGGCATTTCGAACACGCTGATCGGGCCGGCGGCGTCGAGCAGCTGGAATCCATCGAAAATCAGGATGCCGATGGCGCGGGCCGAGCGGTTGGCTGAAATCATGGGAACATTGTCCTTTCTGCCAGGCCCGCTTTACGCCACAAAAGCCCTGTCAGCAAGGAGGCCGCCGATGAGCCAGAAACGCTTCACAACTGTTTTCGCGATTTACCCCGACCTTACGCACCTTGATTTCACCGGTCCGCATCAGGTGCTGTGCCGGTTACCGGGGGCAGAGACGATCATCGCCAGCCGCGAGGGCGGGGAAATAGTGGCGGAAGGCGGGCTTGTCATCGGCCGCACACGGAAGTTGTCCGACATTGAGCGGTGCGATCTTATCTGCGTACCGGGTGGGATGACTGCCACCACGGTTGCGCTGGATGAGACGTTTGTGTCCGAAGTTCGCCGTCTGGCGCTGGGCGCCAAATATATCACGTCTGTCTGCACCGGGTCGCTGATCCTGGGAGCTGCAGGATTGCTGCAGGGCAAGCGCGCTGCCTGCCACTGGGCGTGGCGGGGCCTGTTGCCGGAGTTCGGCGCGATCCCGGATGAAGGGCGCGTGGTGCGAGATGGCAATGTGTTCACGGGCGGCGGCGTGACGGCGGGCATCGACTTTGCCTTCACCATGATGGCTGAGATTGCGGGCGAGGCCTATGCCAAGGCGCTGACGCTGGGCCTGGAATATGCGCCCGCGCCACCGTTCAGGGGCGGCCGCCCGGAACTGGCTGACGGCGAGACACTGGCCAGGGTCGCTGGAACCATGGATGGCGCGATGGCGCGGCGCGTGGCCGAGGCGCAGGAGGCAGGCGCCCGGATGCGAGCTCGCGTCAACGCCTAGGCAGGCGTGCCGTAAAGGTCGTAATCGTCGGCGCCGGTAATCTCTGCGCGGATGATGTCGCCCGCTTTCAAATGGCTGGCATTTTCCAGATAGACCACGGCGTCAACTTCCGGGGCATCAGCCTGCGTGCGGGCGATCATCTCGCAGGCCTCTTCGCCGGGGCCATCGATGATGACGTCCAGCGTGCGGCCGACCTGAGCTTCGGCGCGGGCGGCGGAGACTTCTGCCTGGGCTGCCATGAAGCGGTGCCAGCGATCTTCCTTCACCTCTTCGGGAACGTGACCTGCCAGCTTGCCGCTTTCGGCATGGGCGACGTTTTCGTATTTGAAACAGCCAGCCCGGTCGATCTTAGCTTCACGGATGAAGTCCAGCAGGATCTGGAAGTCTTCTTCGGTCTCACCGGGGAAGCCGACAATGAATGTGGAGCGGATCGCGAGGTCTGGCACCAGTTCGCGCCATTTCTGGATGCGGCTCAATACCTTGTCCTGATTGCCGGGGCGCTTCATGGCTTTGAGGACGTTGGCGGAGGCATGCTGGAACGGGATGTCGAGATAGGGCGTGATCAGGCCGTCAGCCATCAGCGGGATGACGTTATCCACGTGGGGGTAGGGGTAGACATAGTGCATCCGTGTCCAGACGCCGAGGCTGCCGAGGCCCTTGGCGAGATCGAGGAAGCGGGTCTGATATTCGCTGCCGCGCCAGGTTTCCGGCTTGTATTTGATGTCCAATCCGTAGGCGGAGGTGTCCTGGCTGATGACCAGGAGTTCCTTCACGCCGGCGGCGACCAGCTTTTCCGCCTCCATCAGCACATGATGGATGGGGCGGGAGACGAGATCGCCGCGCAGTTTCGGGATGATGCAGAAGCTGCAGCGATTGTTGCAGCCTTCGGAGATTTTCAGATAGGCGTAGTGGCGGGGCGTGAGCCGCAGGCCGCTTTCCGGCACGAGATCCAGATGCGGATTGTGCGGCGGGGTGAGGTGGGTGTGGACCGCCTCCATCACCGCCTCATACTGGTGCGGGCCGGTGACGGCGAGCACCTTGGGGTGGGCCTTCTCGATCACTTCGGGCTCCGCGCCGAGGCAGCCGGTGACAATGACACGGCCGTTGGCTTCGATGGCTTCGCCGATGGCCGAAAGGCTTTCATCACGGGCAGAGTCGAGGAAGCCGCACGTGTTGACGAGCACGAGGTCTGCGCCCGCATAATCGGGGGCGATCTGGTAGCCTTCGGCCCGCAGGCGGGTGATGATGCGTTCGGAATCGACCAGCGCCTTGGGGCAGCCAAGCGATACGATGCCGACTTTCGGCTGGGTCTTCGGGCGCAGCGGCGCGGGGCGGTCGAGATTGAGCGTCATGGCGCCCTGCTATCGCGAAACAGCGTTTCAGGGAAGGCATTGCCGCACTGGGCTTCGATCAGGACTTGTTGCCCATGCGTTTCATGATCTCTGCAGCGCGGGCGTTCATCAGGCTGGCCATATCTGTTGGCCCCTGATTACGGGCGGGGTCTGCCGTGACACGGATGGAGTGCTGGGCCTGGCCCAGAATCGTGCCGAGACTGTCCTTGAAAGTGGCAAACACGGTGGCGACGCCTTCGGCGGTCAGTTTGACGGAGGCGCTGGTGGAGCCGCCGGGCGATATCTGTGCCGGCATCATCCAGCCCATTTCGGCGTTGGAGGCGGAGAACTCCACCTGTGTGGTTTCACCATATCCGGTGGCCTGAATGTCGGCCATCACGCCGACAATGGCTTCGGTGATGCCGCTGAGGGAGCCGCCCATGCCGAGGCGCGGACCTGTGGGCGCGGGGCGCTTCGCGGGATCGGCGGTGACCTGGATTGAATGGGACGCATTGCCCAAAATATTGCCGAGCTTGTCCTTGAACGTGGCGGTGATGGTGGCGAGGCCTTCCGTTGTCAGACGTACCGAGGCGGCGATGGACCCGCCGATGGCGATCGGCTGGGGCATCATCCAGCCCATATCGGCGTTGGACGCGGAGAACTCGACCTGTTCGCTCTCTCCATAACCTTGGGCGATGATGTCGGTCATCGTGCCGACGATTGCCTGGGTGATGCCGCTGAGAGAGCCGCCCATGCCGAGGCGGCGGCTATCGAAGGCGGTGCTTTGGACCGAGATTGAGTGGCTGGCGCTGGCGAGAGTGCCGCCGAACTTGTCCTGGGCGATGGCCTCAATGGACGTGGTGCCGGAGAGGTCCAGCGAGAGCATGAAGTTGGCGCTGCCGCCCGAGGCGTTGACGATATCTATGCCGGAATTGCCGGAGGCGATGAACTTCACGGTTTCGGTTCCGCTGGGGAGCCCGTTGACGGTGATGAGGACGCGGTCGCCCTGTTTCGCGCTGGAGGGGGCAGTGAAATACATCGCGGAGGCTCCTTGTGACCCTACAAGGAGAGGCGTGATTTCGGTTCGATTCAGGTCAGGTTGGGCGCACAATTATTTGTGCGCCGGAGCATCATTCGGCCAGTTCGATGCCTTTTTCGGCCATCAGCTCGCGCAGCTCGCCATTTTCGAACATCTCTTTGATGATGTCGCAGCCGCCGATGAACTCGCCCTTCACATAGAGCTGCGGAATGGTTGGCCAGTTGGTGTAGGCCTTGATGCCTTCGCGGACGGCCTGATCTTCCAGCACATTGGTGGAGACATATTCGACGCCGAGATAGTCGAGGATCTGAACCACGACCGAGGAGAAACCGCATTGCGGAAAGGTCGGCGTGCCCTTCATGAAGAGGACAACGTCATTGCCTTTTACGGCTTTGTCGATGGCGTCGAGGGTGGCCTGGTCGGTCATGAGAGTGTCTCCGCGTTTCTCGTTCATGTGAGGCGGCGGGGCGGCGGGGTCAAGAGGGCGGCACATGCGGCCGTATCCGGACTGGCGGTGCCATCCGGTTTTGGGCTGGTTTGCCCGGATCAACGTCATTAGAGATGCAGTGGGCCGTTAGCCCCAGCCGCTCCCATCCTCGGGCGACCTCCCCCCAAACCGAACGATACCGGCGCGGCTCCTGTGGGGAGGATGCATGGAGTTTGCATGGGTGGGGGACCCGGTTGGATAAGTTCCACTTTCCGGGTGTCATCCCGGACGGCCTGCAGGGCCGATCCGGGACCTTGGATAGGGCGGGGGCCTATCCAACCTTGCGGCCGTTACCAGCCGCAGCTTTGCCCGGCGTTCTGTTCCTTCAGATACACCATCAGCGGGTCGAAGTATTCGATGATGGCGCTGCCGTCCATTTCGCGGGTGCCGGTGAATTTTTCCAGCGTGTCGGGCCAGGGCTGGGACATGCCAGCTTCCATCATTTCCTCGAAGCGGCGCCCAACTTCCTTGTTGCCATAGATGGAGCAGCGGTGGAGCGGTCCTTCCCAGCCGGCCTGCTCGCAGGCGGCCTTGTGGAACTGGAACTGCATGATGAAGCTGAGGAAATAGCGCAGGTAAGGCGTGTTGCCCGGAATGTGATACTTCGCGCCCGGATCAAATGCATCAGCCGGACGGGGCGCGGGCGGGATGATGCCCTGGTTCTTCAGGCGAATGTCCGTCCACGACTGGTTATACTGATCCGGCGGGGTTTCCCCCGAGAGGACCCCCCAGCGCCAACTGTCCACCGACAGGGCGAAGGGCAGGAAGGCGATCTTGTCGAGGGCGGTCTGCAGCAGCAAGGCCGTGTCGGCCTCCGCGCCGGGCTTTTCCGCCGCCGAGATCAGGCCGAGCTGTTCGAGATATTCCGGCGTGATGGAAAGGGCGATGAAATCCCCGATGGCTTCGTGGAAGCCATCATGAGCGCCGTTCTTGTAGAGGTGATCCTGATGGCGGTAGGCGAGCTGGTAATAGTTATGGCCCAGTTCGTGGTGGACGGTCTGGAAGTCTTCTGCGTTCACCTGCGTACACATCTTGATACGGACATCTTCATAGTCGTCGAGATCCCAGGCCGAAGCATGGCAGACGACCTCACGGCCCTCTGGCTTCGTGATCATCGAACGCTCCCAGAAGGTTTGCGGGAGCGATTGCAGGCCAAGCGAGGTGAAGAAGGCTTCGCCGGTCTGGACCATTTTCAAGGGCGTGTAGCCCTGCTCGTTCAGGCGGGTGGTGAGATCGTAGGCCGGGCTGGGCGTGTCGGTTTTCAGAATGTCGTAGACGCCCGACCATTGCTGGGCCCACATATTGCCGAGGAGGTCTGCGCGGATGGGGCCGGTGGCGGGCTGGACCGCGTCGCCATAATAGGTGTTGAGACGGCCACGCGCATAGCAGTGCAGTTCCTTGTAGAGGGGCTCCACCTGCGTCCACAGGCGCTGGACCTCAGCCTCCATCTGCGCGGGTTTCATGTCGTAATTAGACAGCCACATCTGGTCGAGGCTGGGATAGCCCAGCTCGCGGGCGCCTTCATTCGCAATGGTGACCATGCGGGCATAGTCCGGCGCCATGGGAGCGGCGATGGAATGCCAGCCCTCCCAGGCGGCCTGCAGCTCGGCCGGGTTGCGGGATTTCTCGATGATGCGGGAGGCTTCCAGCAGGTCGATCTCGCGGCCCTGGAACATGAACTTGCCGGTAGAATAGGTCGCGTCGAGCTTTGTCGTGATGTCGGCGAGTTCCTCGGCAGCGCCTTCGCGGGAGGGGGCAGGCAGGGTGATGCCGCTGCGCAGGATCTGGATCTTACGGGCTTCCTCGGGAGGCAGCGTCTTCACATCGAACCGTTTGGAGGCATTGGCGAGGCTGACGACCAGCTTGGTCATCTCGGCGCCCTGCTGGGCGGCCGCGGCATTGGTTTCCGGGGTGATGTTGGTGGCCTGCTCCCAATAGGCCTGGGCGGCCAGATGGCTTTTCGCGGCGATCTGGCTTTCGGCATCCTTGAGGAAGGCGCGGGCCTCGACGGCACGTTCTTCCATCGCGATGGCGGCGGGGTCGATCCGCGTTTTCGCGGGGCCGCAGGCCGCCAGCGCAGCCGCGAGGGCCAGCAGGCTGGCGGATATGGCGGCAGGTTTGAGGAATTGACGCATCATTGACGAAGCCCTCCCAGGCAATGCTGGCGGCAGCAGACCGCGAACCGGCCCTTACGTCAATTGTCTCTGTTGCGGGCTTCAGGGCGCCCGTGTTTTCAGGGCCAGGGCGTGAAGAACACCGCCCATGTCCCCCTTCAGGGCATCATAGACCATCTGATGCTGGCGGACGCGGGGCACCCCGGCAAAAGCGGTGCTGACGATCTCAGCCTGCCAGTGATTGTCGTCGCCGGCGAGGTCGGTGAGGGTGATTTCGGCGTCGGGGAACGCTTCGGTCAGGTATTTCATCAGCGTATCGCGGCTCATGCCCATGGCAGGTCTCCGGGGTCATTCAGGTGACTAGGCACATGCGGCGGCACACCTTATGGGTCAAGGCATGAGCGACACGAAACCTGCGACACCTCACGGGCCCTTTTCCCCTAGAAACCTGCTGATAGGCGCCGTTCTGGCGATTGCCATTATGCTTGGCGGCTGGCTGCTCTGGCCGAAAGGCGGGGATGACCTGCCCGGCGTGACCTACCGGCCTGTCTATGTGGATGCCGGGGAGATGCTGCATCTGGCGCAGGTGCTGTCCTCCGACGCGCTGGAGGGCCGGGCGAGCGGCACGGCGGGGAACGAAGCGGCGCGCGGCTTCATCCACAAGCGGTTCGAGGAGATCGGCCTGCTGCCGCTGCCGGGTTTTACAGCTTACACGCATACCTTTCCGATCGTGCCGCGCGAGGCGGACGCGGCGCCGATCGTGGGGGCAAATCTGATCGGCTATATTCCGGGCAAGACACCGGGCGCGGGCCCGGCGCTGCTGGTGACGGCGCATTATGATCATCTCGGCGTGCGCGAGGGGGAGATCTATAACGGGGCGGATGACAATGCCTCGGGCGCCTCGGCGCTGGTGGCGGTGGCGGAGTATTTCGCGCTGCACCGGCCAGAGCATGACATGGTGATCGCCGCGCTGGACGCCGAAGAGATCGGCCTTCTGGGCGCGCGAGCGCTGGCGCGGATGGAGGGGTTTGATCATTCGCGCGTGGCGCTGAACCTCAATTTCGACATGGTGGGCCGCTCAGAAGCCGGCGAGCTTTATGTGGCGGGCACCTATCACACGCCGGATCTGGCCGGGATCATTTCGGAGATTGCCACCGATGCGCCGGTGACCCTGCTGATGGGGCATGACCGGCCGGAGGATGGGCCTAACGACTGGACGCTGCAGTCAGATCACGGGGTATTTCACCAGATGGGCATCCCGATCCTCTATTTCGGGGTCGAGGATCATCCGGGTTACCACAATCCGTCAGACGATTTCGAAAACCTGACGCTCGACTTCTTCGTGCGCGCGGCGGACACGCTGGTGATGGCGGCCCGGGCGGTGGACGCAAGACTGGCAGAGATATTCACGCTGCGCCGGGACCCGGCTGGCGAAACGCTTCAAACGGAAGGAAACGCACAATGACCACCACCACGGTCTCCCATATCCTCAAGGCTTCGACCCACCAGACCATTGGCGCCCTGAAGGGCATTCTGATCAAGGGTGAGGCCTATGCCCGCCAGCTGAATGTCGAGGACAGCGTGCTGCTCTCCCATCGTCTTTATCCGGACATGTTTGACCTGACGCGCCAGGTGCAGATTGCCTGCGATACCGTAACGCGGGGCGCTGCGCGGCTGGCGGGGCTGGAGATGCCATCATTCCCCGATACGGAACAGACCTTCGGCGAGTTGATGGCGCGCTGTGACAAGGCGATTGCCTATGTGAACGGTGTGGACAGCGCAAAGATCGACGCCAATACCAATGTCACCCTGCAGATCCCGATGGGCGCCAACACCATGCCCATGGAAGGCAAGGCCTACCTTTCGGGCTTCATCCTCACCAACCTGCATTTTCATGCGGCGATTGCCTACGCATTGCTGCGGTCGCAGGGGCTGAACATCGGGAAACGGGACTATCTCGTGCCGGTTGAGTGACGTTTGCGTAATTAATCAGATTGCGGATTATACAGATTGTGAAGCGGCGGGCCGAAAGGTTCGCCGTTTTCCGTTTTGATACAAGGCTGACGCGGAAAATAGCATAAAATCGGAGGTTTCTGAGGAACCGTGACGCTGTTGCAACAGCTGCAGATTTCGAAACATTCACTGGAACTTCTTTCCAGCCGACGCCGTTGTTTGCGTGCTTCGCCCGAATGGCGTGCATCAAACTCAGGTAGCGTTCTTGAAGGAGAAAACATGTTCAGATCCCTGCTTATCGCGACGGCTGCGACTGGCCTGGCCGCCGCTGCTCATGCACAGGAAGCCGGCCCTTATCTGGAAGGCGGATACCAGTATTTCGACATCAAGCCAGACGGCGCAGAAAGCGGCGTTGACACCCATGGTATCGCGGCGCGCGCCGGGTATCGTTTCAACAATATCTTCAGCCTTGAAACCGAACTCGCCACAGGCATCGACGACGGTGAGTTTGACTTCAATGTGGATGAAGATGAGTTCAATTTCGACGACAACAATGATGGCGATCTCAGCGATGTGATTGCGGCGTCCGGCGACATTGGCCTCAACTACCTTATTGGCATCTATGGCAAGGCAAATCTTCCGCTGACGGAACGCCTGAACGCTTATGCACGCGCAGGCTATGCCTATGTCGACCTTGATGCCTCACTGGAGACGCCCGGCGGGAATTTTATCAATGTGGAAGATTCTGCCGATGGCCCTGCTTTCGGTGCCGGCATGAGCTATGACCTCACCGACAACCTCTACCTCAAAGGTGACTACACCTATTACTCGTTCGACAGCACGGATACGAGCGGTGTGATGCTGGGTGTCGGCTACAAGTTCTGATCAGAACAGTAGCCTGATACTCCAGGCGAGGGCGCCCTTTCCCACTTCCCTGGGAAAGGGCGTTGCCCGTTCAGGCGGGGCGAAACTGGCGGTGGCGCAGGGTGTTGATGTTTGCCGCCAGATGGGTTGAGGAAGTGGTGGTCATCAGCAAGATGTCTGCGCCCGCTTCGTCATAGGCCCAGTTGAGCGCCTCATCTGGTGTGCTTGCGGTGACGGGTTCCGGCGCAGGGCCGCGCATCGCAAGGCGTTTTGCGGTCCGCCATAACTGCCCGCGCGTCATCTTTCCATGGGGGCGCAGGCCGCCCAGTATTTCTATGGCAAAGACCGCCCGGCCTCCAGCCCTTGCGCGCTGCGCCAATTCCGGACCGGGATTTCCGGGTATCCTGTTCAACGGCAGCATGACGGCTTCGAAAATGGGATCCTCCAGAGCGGTGAGCGCATCTTCCGTGCGCCCCGCAATTCCGAAATGATGGACCAAGCCGCTTGTGTGCAGCTCCATCAGTAGGCCGATGACCTCTGCCGTGATCTCGCTTCGCGCAGGCCCGTGAAGCCATAGAAGGTCAATGGCGGGGCGCCCGAGACGCTGGAGCGAGCCTTCAATGGAGGCGCGCAGACCTGCTGGCGAGAAATCTCTGGAACGTTTTTTCAGGCCGCTGGAGAGAAGACCCGCTTTGGTCATGACGAACGCATCCGCGCGGCGGGCCAGCGCCCGGCCCAGCCGGATTTCGCCAAGGCCGCCGCCATAGGATGGGCCGGTGTCGAAGATGGCGCCGCCACCTTCCAACATCTGATGGATGAGCGCGTCACAGGCGTGATCCGGCATCAGAGGCGTAGCAAGCGGGCCGCTGACACCGAAGCCGAAGGCAGGAAGACGGGATAGCCGATCTGCCAGGGTCATCGCGCGGGGCCCGTTCAGTCTACGGCGTTCATATAGCCAGGCAGCCAGCCCTCATGCACTTCGCGCAGGGTTTTCAGTGGCAGGACGGTTTTCTCGCCCTTGCGGACATCATGGAGAAGCGTGATCGCGCCGGTATTGTCAACGCTGCCGACATAAAGTGCGGGCACGTCGCCGATCAGATCGAAAACGGCATCTTCGCTCTTGGCGGCGACGAGGTAGCGGCCCTGGCTTTCGCTGAAGAGGGCGGCGAGGGCGCCGATGCGCGCAAGCCGGTCGCCCAGGTCCAGCGTGACGCCGACATTGCCGGCCAGGGCCATCTCGGCCGCCGCAGCGGCAAGACCGCCATCGCTGACATCGTGGACGGCATGGACGGCGCCGCTGGAGATGAGGGTGCGCACGGCGGCGGCGTTGGCGATTTCCGTTTCCAGATCCACCGGCGGGGGCGGGCCGAGATCGTCCCCCTTCAGGCCGAGCCATTTGCGGGCATAGAGCGAGGCGCCGAAATCCGCCTCGGTTTCACCGATCAGCACGAGGGCATCGCCCGGCTGCGCGCCTTTCAGGGTGGCGATTTTTGACAGGTCTTCGATCAGGCCGACGCCGCCGACGACGGGCGTGGGCGGGATGGCCTTGCCATCGGTCTCGTTATACAGCGACACGTTGCCGGAAACGACGGGGAAGTTCAGCACACGGCAGGCTTCGGCCATGCCTTCGATGGCCTTGACGATATAGCCCATCGTAGCGGGCTTTTCGGGGTTGCCAAAGTTCAGGTTGTCGGTGATGGCGATGGGCGTGGCGCCGACCGAGGAAAGGTTGCGGTAGGCTTCGGCCACGGCCTGCTTGCCGCCTTCATAGGGATCGGCGGAGACATAATGCGGGTTGCAGTCCGAACAGATGGCGAGCGCCTTGTTGGTGCCGTGAACGCGGACGATTGCCGCGTCGCCGCCCGACTGGGAGCTGTCGATCGTGTCGTTCATGACGTGGCGATCATATTGTTCCCAGACCCAGCGTTTGGAGGCCATGTCCGGTGTCGACATCAGCTTCACCAGCACATCTGCATAGTTGGCGGGGGCGGGGTGCTTTGCAATGTCGAAAGCCGGACGCTTTGGCGGCTCCGTCCACGGACGGTCATAGTTCGGGGCATCTTCGCCGAGCGGCGCAACGGGGATGTCGCACACCACTTCGCCGAACTGCTTGAGCACGAGGCGCCCAGTTTCGGTGGTGATGCCGATGACTTCAGCGTCGAGGTCCCATTTGTCGAAGATCGCCTTGGCCACGGCTTCCTTGCCGGGCTTCAGGATCATCAGCATACGTTCCTGGCTTTCCGACAGCATGATTTCATAGGCCGTCATGCCGGTTTCGCGCTGGGGCACCTTGTCGAGGTCCATCTCGATGCCGACGCCGCCCTTGTCGGCCATCTCCACCGAAGAGGAGGTGAGGCCGGCCGCGCCCATGTCCTGGATGGACTGGATCGCATCGGTGGCCATCAACTCAAGGCAGGCTTCGATCAGGAGTTTTTCGGTAAAGGGGTCGCCGACCTGAACGGTGGGGCGGTTGTCTTCTTCGCCTTCGGTAAATTCGGCTGAGGCCATCGTGGCGCCGTGGATGCCGTCGCGGCCGGTCTTGGAGCCGACATAGAGGATCGGCAGGCCGGGCAGCGCGCCGCGGGCGTAGAAGATCTTGTCCTGATCAGCGAGGCCGACGGCCATCGCGTTGACCAGGATGTTGCCGTTATAGCCTTCGTCGAACTGAGTTTCGCCGGCCACTGTGGGCACGCCGACGCAGTTGCCATAGCCGCCGATGCCGGCCACGACGCCGGAGACGAGCTGGCGGGTCTTGGGGTGGCTCGGGTCTCCGAAACGCAGGGCGTTGACGAGGGCTACCGGGCGGGCGCCCATGGTGAACACATCGCGCAGGATGCCGCCGACGCCGGTCGCAGCGCCCTGATAGGGCTCAATGTAAGAGGGGTGGTTGTGGCTCTCCATCTTGAAGATGGCGGCCTGGCCATCGCCGATGTCGATCACGCCGGCATTCTCGCCGGGCCCCTGGATGACACGCGGGCCTTTGGTGGGGAATTTCGACAGGTGGCGGCGCGAGGATTTGTAGGAGCAATGCTCCGACCACATGACCGAATAGATGCCAAGCTCGACAAGGTTCGGGTTGCGGCCAAGGCGGCTGACCAGCCGCTCCCATTCATCGGCCTTGATGCCGTGCCCGGCGCCGGAGGCGGCGTCCTGCTCGGCTTTGAGATGGGAAAGAATGGCAGCGGTATCAGTCATCGGTTTGGCCCGTGAGGTAAGATTTGGCGCAGCGCTATTCGGGTTCGCGGCTGGGTTCAACCCGCGCGCTTTAACCTGCGGCGGCGCGCTCGGCCAGTCTTGTTGTGTCATCGGCGCGGGGCAGGGTGGACAAAACGTGACGCATGCGTCACTTTTTGGGCGGGAGGAATTGAAAATGGTTGAAACTTTGCCCAGCTTTACGGGCGAGATGGTCGCGCGTGTTCGCGCGCCCTTGGCGCAGGCGTGGACGTTGCCGGTGGCGGCGTACACCTCCGGGGAGGTATATGCACGCGAGGAGGCGCGGATTTTCCGGCGCAGCTGGTGGCCGCTGGCACGGCGGGATCAGGTGGGTCAGCCGGGGGATTACCTCTCGCTCGAGCTGGCAGGGCAGCCGGTGATGGTGGTGCATGGGCATGATGGCAGGGTGCGTGTGCTGTCGCGCGTCTGCCGGCACCGGGCGGCGCTGGTGGCCGAAGGGGCGGGAAACCGGAAACTCTTCACCTGCCCGTATCATTCCTGGAGCTATGACACGGGCGGGGCGCTGGTACGCGCGCCACTTATGGAGGGCGCAGAAGGGTTTGACCCCGCAGCCTGCAACCTGACTGAGATCCGCAGCGAGATTTGGGAAGGGTTCATTCTGGCCAATCTTGACGCCGAAGCGCCACCGTTTGCCCCGCAGGTGGATACCTACACGCGCTATTTCGAGAATTTCCGCCTGTCTGACCTGATCGTGGCGCGGACACTGGAGTTCGAGCATGGCTGGAACTGGAAGGTGCTGGTCGAGAATTTCATGGAGGCTTACCACCATATCGGCGTGCATCCGGAAACGTTTGAGCCGGCCTTCCACGCCCGCGATTCCCGCGTGCCGGAGAGCGATGGGCCATGGTCTATCCTGCACATGCCATCGGCCCATCCCGATGAGCCCTCCATTCTGCCGCCGCCGCCGGGGCTGGAGGATTGGCAGGAGAAGGATCTGTTTGCCTCGGCCGCCTTTCCGCATTTCCTGCTCGGCATTCAGGGCGCGTCGGTGCTCTGGTATCAGCTCTTTCCAAAGGGCCCAGACAGGCTGAGCCTGAAGATCCATATCTGCCTGCCCTTCTGGCTGAAGGAAGCCGAAGGGTTTGAGGAAATCGTTGAAGGCACAGCGCAGTTTGCCACCGCCATCCATATGGAAGACATTGCGGCCAATGACAGCGTCTGGGCCGGGCTGAGCGCACCGCTGACCGGGCAGGGGCGGCTATCCCCTCTGGAGAAATCGATCTGGCAGATGAACCAGTGGTGGCTGGATCAGATGACGGGAGTGTAACGCTCCGGCGGCTTGGCGGAAGGCGCGGCGCACGGCTAGAGAGGACGGGCAACCACGGAGTGCCCCATGCCACACCTTGCCCGCCGGACTGTTCTTCTGGGTATGGGGGCAAGCGCGCTTGCTGCGTGCGCCAGCCAGCCTGTGACGATGACGGCGCTACCGCTCGCGCGGCCCTTTCCGAAGGTGCTTTCCCAGCGGGACCGGATTACGCGGACGGTGGTGGGCCTGCGCCCGTTCCGGCCTCAGGGGTTCCGGCTGGAGGCGGAGCGTTTTGGCGACAAGACCGTGATCCACAATTACGGCCATGGCGGCTGCGGCGTGACCCTTTCCTGGGGCACCAGCCAGCGCGCGGCCGTGATGGCGGGAGAGGCTGGGCGGCTGGATGTGGCGATCCTTGGCGGCGGGGTGATGGGGCTGACGAGCGCGCTGATCCTGGCGCGGCGGGGCCACGCCGTGACGGTGTATGCGGAGCTGATGCATCCGAACACGACCTCAAATATTGCCGGCGCGCTGTGGCTGCCCTCAAGCCTCTATGACCGGGACGTGGCGAGCGAGGAATTCCTGCGGCTCAACTGGCAGGTGACGCGCGAGGCGCATCGCGGATTTCTGCCTTATGTGAACCGGCCGGGCTATGGCGTCAGCTGGGTGCAGCATTCGGAAGTGTCCAACCGGGTGCGGGATCCGCGCTGGGCGCTGCCGGGCGGGGATGATCTGTATCCGGATCTTGACGTGCGCACCACGGAGACGCGGTTTGGCTTTCCCTATGAGGAACGCTATCACGCGATGATGATCGACCCGGACTATTATCTCGACATGCTGATGAAGGATGCCCAGCTTGCCGGGGCAAAGTTCATTGCGCGGCGGTTTGAAACGCTTGAGGAAGTTCTCGCCCTGCCGCAGCCGGTGGTGGTGAACTGCACGGGGCTGGGCGCCGCGAAACTGTTTGGCGATGAAACGCTGATGCCGATCCGGGGGCAGCTGTCGCATCTGCTGCCGCAGCCGGAGATCGACTATTCCTATACCGCGCCGGGGACGGGCGGGGCGCTCTATATGTTCCCGCGCAAGACAGGGCTGGTGCTTGGCGGCAGCCATGGGCGCGGGGATTTCTCTATGGATGTGAGCGAGGAAGAACTGACCCGTATGATCGATGGCCACGCCGCGCTGGCCGAGCGGGCGGCGTTTTCGACCTGGGTGCCAAACTAGGCCATTTCTGGGCAATTCTGCGGCGGGGGAAACCTGCGGCTTTCTGATGCGTTGGCAATTTCAAGTGACGCACCAGAGGAGCTAAATCATGCGGAACCCATTGATTGCCCTTATTCCCGCCGCGCTGATTGCAGGCGCTGCTTATGCCCAGACTGAGCCGGAGGCCACTGATCCTCAGCCGGTTGAGGCGGTTGAGGCAGAAGTTGACGAGCAGGCCGAGGAAGAAGAGGAAGCTCCGCCCCCGCCGGAAGCAGTGGTTGTTGAAGCGCAGGGAAGCTGGGACCGCGCCACCACCTCAGGCCGCGATACCGTGACCTATACGTCTACGGACGGTGAGGAACTCTTCTCGGCGACGTGCATGACGGCCGATACCGAAATGGGTGACCGGATTCTGCAGATCAAGGCAGTTTCCGCTGAGGACACGGTGGGCGCCATCGACATGTTCACTTCGGCCGGCAATGCCCGCCTTCCCGCTGCGCCCGGCATGACGCCCGATACGGCTGAGGGCCTTACGGAAGCGGTGAGCCACCCGGCCTATGTGCTGGCCTCCGGCGCCGGGGAAATCAAGGTTACGTCTGGCGCGCGGGGTATCGTATTCGAGACCGACCCGATGCTGAAAAGCGTGATCCGAGATTGCTACCCTGACTTTGCGGCGGGCTTTGCCGCTGTTCCGGAGACGGAGGAAGAGGCAGAGGATGCGCCCGGTGAGCCAACTGAAGAGGCCGAGCCCAACAGCTAAGCCTGCGACAATCTGCAAATATTACGGCCGTCTGGGATCAGGCGGCCGTTTCTATTGCGGCAAGGTGGCGCTGTTTGTTCGCCTCCGGAAGGAAGCTCGCGGTGAAACTGTTGCGGGCAAGCTGGATGAGCTGCTGATCCGAGAGGCCAAGCGCGGCGGCAGTCTGCTCATAGTTGCGGCCGATATAGCCGCCGAAATAGGCCGGATCATCCGAATTGACGGTGACGAGAAGGCCCGCTTCGAGCTGGGCTTTTACGGGGCTCTGCTTCAGGTCCTCGATCACGCAGAGCGACAGGTTTGACAGGGGGCAATTGGTCAGCGGGATCTGCATTTCACGGATCATGCTGACGAGTTCGGGGTCTTCCATGCAGCGATTGCCATGGTCGATGCGGTCCACGCCGATGTCGAGCAGGGCTTCGCGGACATAGGAGGGCGGGCCTTCTTCGCCGGCATGCATGCAGAGCTTGAAGCCCATCTCGCGGCAGCGCTGGTAGAGGCGCTCAAACTTCAGCGGCGGGTGGCCCATTTCCGAGGAATCGAGACCGACGCCGATGAACTTGTCGTGCCAGGGTTCAGATTGAACCAGAAGGTCAAAGCCGTCCTCTTCGGAGAGATGCCGCAGGAAACTCATGATGAGATAGGAGCTGATGCCGAGTTCCTGCTCGCCCTTTTTGATGGCGGCAAGGATACCATCAGTGACGACGCCAAAGGGCACGCCGCGCTCGGTATGAGCCTGAGGATCGTAGAACATCTCGACATGGCGCACATTGTCGGCCTCCGCGCGCTGGAGATAGGCCCAGGTCAGGTCGAAGAAGTCTTCCTCGGTGCGCAGCACCTGCATGCCCTGATAATAGAGGTCGAGGAATTCCTGAAGGTTGGAGAAGTTGTAGGCGGCCCTGGCGTCTTCCAGCGTCTTGAAGGGCAGGGTGATCCTGTTGCGCTCGGCCAGCGCCATCATCAGTTCGGGCTCGAAGCTGCCTTCGATGTGGAGGTGAAGCTCAGCCTTGGGTAGGCGGGCGATGAGGTCTGTCTGTTTCATGCCTTACCGATCAGTTTCAAATATTCCTGCTCGATCTCGGGTGCGATCTCTACAGGGCCGCCACCGGCCCAGTGCCGGTCGTTCTGGTCCTTCTTTACACCGGAAACCCAGTATTCTTCCCGGGTTTCTACATCCATGTAGTTCCCGGAAATGCCTCAGGCGCCGATGTTGAGCAATTCTTTACCGCGCCAATGAATGGAACGCCCGGATTTTGACAGCCGCACCCTGTCAATCCAGGCTGGGCCATTGTCTGCGTATCCGGTTTTGAGTTCGATGTATTTGATGGCGTCTCGCGGCATCATCGAACTTTTTTTCGTCACGCCGCCGCCATCAGGCTCTTGAACAGGGCGATGCCGTCGGTGCCGCCTTCATGGTCGCCGATGGCGCGTTCGGGGTGGGGCATCATGCCGAGGATGCGGCCGTTTTCCGAGAGGATGCCGGCGATGTCTCGCGCAGCGCCGTTGGGATTTTCGCCTGCGGCATAGCGGAAGGCGACCCGGCCTTCGCCTTCCAAGCGGTCCAGCGTCGCGTCATCGGCAAAGAAGTTGCCTTCGGCATGGGCGATCGGGATGACGACTTCGCTGCCGCCGGTATAGGCGCTGGTGAAGGCGGTGTTGCTGCTCTCGACTTTCAGTTTCTGCGGGCGGCAGACGAAGTGAAGCGAGGCATTACGCACCAGCGCGCCGGGCAGGAGGCCGGTCTCGGTGAGGATCTGGAAGCCGTTGCAGACGCCGAGGATGTATCCGCCGCGCTCGGCATGGGCTTTCAGCTGCGAGATGATGGGCGAGTTGCCCGCCATGGCGCCGCAGCGGAGATAGTCGCCGTAGGAGAAGCCGCCGGGCACCATCACAAGGTCTGTTCCGGCGGGGATCTCCCCATCCTTGTGCCAGACCATGGCCGGGGCTTTGCCGGTCAGCTTGGCCAGCGCAACTTGCGCGTCACGATCACAGTTCGAGCCGGGAAAGACGATAACAGCGGATTTCATGGGCGCTCTTTAGCAAAGAGTCGGAGCGTTTGGAAACGGGAATGACGCTGGCCCACGCAGTGAGGCAATAAAGCCACATAAGGCGTTGAAAGGATTGGAAGAGGCTTGCCCGAATGCCGGCTCCGGGCCATCTTCTTTTCACCACACACAGGAGAAATCAGATGAAAAAAGTGATGATGGCTCTGATCGCAGTCGTTGCTCTGCCGGCGCTGGCGGCCTGCAACACGATTGAAGGCGTTGGCAAAGACGTGAAGGCCGGTGGCCAGGCGGTTGAAGAGACTGCCAAGGAAGTCAAAGAAGAGATCACGAAGTAAGATCTTCCGGCAGGCGGCGGGGCGCGATGCCTTGCCGCCTGTTCCTATTTGCCCTGGAAGATGAACCAGGCGCCGAGCGCAATCAGGCCGAACCCGATGGCGTGGTTCCAGCCGAGCGGCTCTTTCAGCACCCACACCGAAAATCCGGCGAATACGATCAGGGTGATCACCTCCTGAATCGTTTTTAGTTCCGCCGCCGAATAGACCGAATGCCCCCAGCGGTTGGCCGGCACGGCGAAGATGTACTCGATCAGCGCAATGCCCCAGCTGGCGAGGATCACCAGCATTAGCGGTACAGTCTTGAATTTGAGGTGGCCATACCAGGCCAGGGTCATGAAGAGATTGGAAATCGACAGAAGGACAATCGGCAGGACATGCGGCGGCATGAGGGGCTCCGGAAAGCGGGCGAGGGTCAGTCTTCAAACGTGGCGATCACCGGCACATGGTCTGACGGTTTCTCCAGGGCGCGGGCCTTCCGGTAGATTTCGACGCCTGTGAGACGGTCTGTCATGCGGGGGCAGGCGAGGATGTGGTCGATCCGGATGCCGTGATCTTTCTGGAACGCGCCGCCCTGATAATCCCAGAAGGTGTATTGGTGGGCGCGGCCATCGCAGGCTTCGAAGGCATCGGTGAGGCCAAGATGCTTGAGCTGGCGCCAGGCAGCGCGGGTTTCCGGCAGGCCGAGCGCATCGGTGTTCCAGACCGTATCGTCCCAGCAATCTTCCGGGGCGGGAATGGCGTTATAGTCCCCGCAGAGCACGAAAGGCTCCTCCGCTTTCAGGAGGCTGCGGGCATGGTCTTCCAGCGCGGCGACCCATTCCAGCTTGTAGTCATATTTCTCGCCGGGCGCAGGGTTGCCATTGGGCAGGTAGAGCCCGCCGACGCGCACGGGCCGCTCTGCCAGGACGGTCGCCTCTATATAACGGGCCTGATCGTCCTTCAGGGTGGACATCTCGCGGGTGACATCTTGCAGGGGAAATTTCGACAGGATGGCCACGCCATTATAGCTTTTCTGGCCATGGACGGCGCAGTTCCAGCCCATTTCCTCGATTTCGAGATAGGGGAAGGCGTCCGTTTCGCACTTCAACTCCTGCAGGCAGACCACATCTGCCTTGATATCGTTCAGCACCTGCAGAACAGTCGGCAGGCGGGCTTTCATCGAATTGACATTCCAGGTCGCTATACGCATGCGGTAACCTCTTAAGCAGCTTCGCGCCATTGTTCCAGCAGCGGCCGGGCTCTATACTCGCATAAACCTGAGGAGTCGCGTTCATGGCGCCAAGCTGGATTCAAATTCTGATCGTGGTCGTCATCGCCCTGCTGTTGTTCGGCGGCCGGGGACGCATTTCATCCATCATGGGCGACATGGCCAAGGGGATCGGCGCCTTCCGCAAGGGCCTCAAGGATGAGGAAGCCAAGCCGGTGACGAAGGACGAGATGGTCGACATCACGCCCAAGAAGGACGAGACGAAGACATCGTCCTGATGACGCAAGCGGAGGGCGGATAGCCATGCTGCCCGGCATCGGGTTTTCCGAATTATTGCTGATTGGCCTTGCGGCCCTGATCATCATTGGTCCCAAGGACCTGCCGATGATGATGCGCAAGCTTGGCCAGATCATGGGCAAGGGCCGGCGCATGGCGCGCGAGTTCCAGGCGGCGTTTGACGACATCGCCCGCCAGAGCGAGCTGGACGAGCTGAAGAAGGAAATCCAGGAGCTGCGCAAATCCAACACGCTGACCTCCGCGCAGGATGACCTGGCCGCCTATGAGGCGGATGTGAACTCCGCCATCATGCGCGAACACCCGGCCGCAGCCCCGCCGCCGCCCGCAGAGCCGGAGAGCAAGCCGGACGAGCTGCCGGATGCAGCACCGGCCAGCAAGGGCGGCCCCGCATGAGCCAGGCCCCCCCCAAGGACGAGCAACCCGAAATCCTCGATGATGAGGTGGAATCCAGCCGCGCGCCGCTGCTGGACCATCTGATTGAGCTGCGCGGGCGGCTGATCAAGATGCTGCTGGCGCTGGGGGTGGCGACCATTGGCGCCTTCTTCTTTGCCGACCTGATCTACAATTTGCTGGTGGCGCCGTTTGCCTCGGTTGCTGAAGACGTGCGCGGCTCGAAGCTGGAGTTCATTTTCACTGCGCCGATGGAATTCTTCTTCGCCAAGCTGAAGCTGGCGCTGTTTGCCGGCGTGTTTCTGGCTTTCCCCGTGATCGCCTGGCAGATTTATGCCTTCGTGGCGCCGGGGCTCTACAAGTCCGAGCGCGGGGCGTTCTGGCCATATCTTGTCTTCGCGCCGATCCTCTTCTCGCTGGGCGCGGCGTTTGTGTATTTCATCATGCTGCCGATGCTGGCGCGCTTCACCATTTCGATGGAGCAGGTGGACGCCGCGCAGACGACCATCAAGATGATGCCGCGCGTGGGGGATTATCTGTCTCTCGTGATGGCGCTGATGCTGGCGTTTGGCATTTCGTTCCAGCTGCCGGTGATCCTGACCCTTCTGGGAAAGATTGGCCTTGTATCCTCATCGGGCCTCGGCAAGGGCCGCAAATACGCCATCGTCGGCATCCTTGCCTTTGCCGCACTGTTCACGCCGCCCGACGCTATTTCACAGCTTCTTCTGGCGGCGCCGGTCTACCTTCTCTACGAGATTTCCATCTTCTGCGTGCGCATGATCGAGCGGAATGCGGAAAAGGCAGAGGCGGCGGCAGCGGCCGAATGATTTTCCCTGCAGCGGCGGCGTTGCAATTTGCGGTGAGGTGTTGAACCTAGGCGCCGGATAGAAACCCCATCGTCTCCCGAGAAACGAGGAGCCTGCCCGAGTGTCGCGCGTTAAAAGCGTCCTGCTGGTCGATTTCGACAATATCTACGGCGCGACCAGTGAAGAGGTTGTCAGCGGACTGTCCAATTGGCTGCTCTGGCTGGAGGATGGCGCCTTCTCGCCGAAGAATCGCCGCCGCCGGTTCATCAACAAGCGCGTCTACTGGAACCTGCAATTCGACAAGTATCGCCCGGAATTTGAGCGCGCGGGATTCTCTGCCTACAATTGCCGGGCGCTGGCCAAGCGCAAGATCAGCGCGGGCAAAAGCTCGGCCGACATCGTGCTGACGATGGACGCGATCGAGATTGCGCTGGTGAATGAGGAAGTCGAGGAGTTCGTCATCCTGACGACCGACTCAGACTTTGTGCCGGTGGTGAACCGCGTTCAGGCCGGCGAGCTGCGGGTGGTGGCCTGCGGCAAGGAAACCGACCCGACCTATGAGCTGTTCAGCCAGTATGCCGATGCCGCGATCCATATCGGCGCGCTGAAGGCAGCGTTCAGCTATGAGCGCGCCAAGCGCAAATGGTATCGCCTGCGCTCGCCGCCGCCGGAGATTGCGCCGCTGACGCTGGTGAGGGAGCGCCGCTCGCCGCTGATGGGCAGGGTGCGCGCCGCGCTGGAGACGAGCGAGGCGCCCAAGGACGGGCCGCCGCCAGAGCTGCTGCGCGCCGCGGCGATCATCAAGGAGCTGGGCGAGCGGATGCCGGATCAGCCGCTGTCGAAATCGCGGATCGTGCGGGCGCTCAGCATCATTCAGGAATTCACGCCCACCTATCAGGCCGGCCTGCGCCCCTGGTTTGGCCACAAGAACTTCGCCGCGATGATGCGCCGCCTGTCGCAGATACAGCCGGCCATCGAGGTGACCACGCTGGGCAAGAACAAGGTGGAGACTGTGTGGCGCGAGCCTGCAGAAGCGCCGCCGCCAAAACCCAAGACGCCCCCACCGGTGGATGATGAGCCCGAGGCCCGCCTGCTGCCACGCGAGCGTGAGCGCACGCCGCTGGCGCTGCTGGCCGAGGCGGCGAAGGATGTGGACCTGCCCGATCCTGTAGAGGACACCGCAGAAGAGGCCCCCGAAGAGGACGCCGAGGACGAAGACGCCGAGGCCGAGGGGATGACCAGCCGGGTGTGACCTGTGGACAGGAGGGGGCGGCGCGGATTAGAGCCTTCCCATTACCCACTGACCCCAGAGCCTGAGGCTTCCCAATGTTCGATATCCGCGCCATCCGCGAAAACCCTGACCTGTTCATCCGTGCCTGGAACCGCCGGAAAGAAGGTCTGGGCTCATCGTCCGTCGCGAAGATCCTGGAGCTGGACAAGGCCTGGCGCGAGGCGACGACCAGAAAGCAAGAAGCCGAGAGCGAGCGCAATGCTGCTTCCAAGCTCATCGGGCAAGCCAAAGCTAAGAAAGACGAAGAAGAAGCTCAGCGGCTAATGACCCGTGTTTCAGTCCTTAAAGGAGTGCTCGAGCAGGCGGCCAACGAAGAAACTAATACGCGCTCCGAGCTAGACGATCTGCTGATGGGCCTGCCGAACCTGCCGCTGGATGAAGTGCCGGACGGGGCGGACGAGCATGACAATCGCGAGATCCACAAATGGGGCACGCCGAAGGGGATCAACGCGCCCAAGGACCATGCCGATCTCGGCGAAGCCCTGAAAGGGCAGGGCGGGTTTCCGCTGATGGACTTTGAAGCCGCCGCCCGGATGAGCGGCGCGCGCTTCGTGGCCCTGCGCGGCAAGTTGACCCGGCTGGAGCGGGCGCTCGCGAACTTCATGCTCGACCTTCAAACGACGGAGCATGGGTATGAGGAGGTTAGTCCGCCTTTGCTGGTTCGGGATAACGCGCTGACTGGCACGGGGCAGTTGCCGAAGTTTGAGGAGGATTTGTTTTTCGCCTCTTACATACTTGGGTCCAACTTTGACTTTCAAAAAGACCAGATCGCTGGTTTGGTTTACAATTCTGCTCCTGATGTTGATGTGTTTATGTCGAAGGCAGGTAAGCTTTCCATGTACGTACCTGCTCAGGGTGCTCGTCCCACAGGTGACCGTCGGTACTTAGTCCCCACCGCGGAAGTTCCCCTCACCAATCTCGTCCGTGAACAGATCCTAGAAGCCTCGCAGCTCCCCCTCCGCTTCACCGCCCACACGCCCTGCTTCCGCTCCGAGGCGGGCAGCGCGGGGCGCGACACGAAGGGCATGATCCGCCAGCACCAGTTCAACAAGGTGGAGCTGGTCTCCATCGTGGCGAATGAGGAAGAGGGGCTGGCCGAGCTGGAGCGGATGACGGGCTGCGCCGAGGAAGTGCTCAAACGACTGGAACTGCCCTTCCGCCGCGTGCTGCTCTGCACCGGCGACATGGGCGCGGGCGCGCGCAAGACCTATGACCTTGAAGTGTGGCTGCCCTCGCAGAACACCTATCGCGAGATTTCCTCCTGCTCCTATTGCGGCGACTTCCAGGCCCGCCGGATGGACGCGCGCTACCGGCCCGAGCCGAAGGCGAAACCCGAATATGTCCACACGCTGAATGGCTCTGGCCTCGCAGTCGGCCGCACGCTGGTGGCGGTGCTCGAGAATTATCAGAATGCGGACGGGTCCATCACGGTGCCCAAAGCGCTTGTGCCGTATATGGGCGGGGTAACGGAGATCAAATGAGAATTCTCCTGACCAATGACGACGGCATCAACGCGCCCGGTCTCTCCGTTCTCGAAGAGATTGCCAAGGAGCTTTCCGACGACATCTGGATTGCTGCGCCAGAGGAAGAACAATCCGGCAAGGGGCGGGCGATTTCGCTGACGCAGCCGGTGCGGGTGCGCAAGGTGGGGGCGAAGGCCTGGGCGGTTGCGGGATCGCCCTCGGACGCGGTTCTGCTGGCGCTGCGCGACCTGATGCCGGAGATGCCCGACCTTGTGCTGTCAGGCGTCAATCGCGGGCAGAACATTGCCGAGGATACGAGCTTTTCCGGCACCATCGCGGCGGCGATGTTTGGGATGCAACTCGGCGTGCCGTCGATCGCGCTGAGCCAGGCGCAGAACTTCCGCGAGCGCGGCTCCCTCTCCTGGGAGACGGCCAAGGCCTGGGGCGCAAAAGCGATCCGCCCGCTGCTGGAGATGGGCTGGCCCAATGACGTGGTGATGAATGTGAACTTCCCGGATGTGGAGCCCGGCGATGTGCGCGGCATTCAGATCACGCGGCAGGGCTTCCGCGACGAGGCCATCATCCACACCGACCGGCGCGAAGACCTGCGCGGGAATGACTATTACTGGATCGGCTATCGCGGGAAGCTGTCAAAGCCCGACGAAGGCACCGACATCCGCGCGATCTATGACGGCTTTGTCTCCATCTCGCCGCTGCATGTGGATTTGACGCACGAGCCGTTCCTGAAAACCCTGAAGGAGTCATGGCAGAGCTGATCGCCGACCCCTTCCGCGCTGCGCGGCTTCTCCTGCATCTGCGGCAGGAGGGGGTGACCGATCCTCTGGTGCTGGCGGCGATGGAAACCATCGGCCGGGCCGCCTTTGTGGACGCGCCGGGGCTGGAGGCGCTGGCGTTTGAGGACGCGATGCTGCCCGTGCCTTGCGGGCAGGTGATGCTGCGGCCGTCTGCGACTGGACATCTGCTGCAGGCGATGGGCCTGAAGCGTGAGAGGGACGCGCGCGTGCTGCTGGTGGGGTTTGGCTCCGGCTATATGGCGGCGCTGCTGGCCCAGCTGGCGGGGCACGTGTTTGCGGTGGAGCGGTTCGGGCGGCTGGCTGAGGAAGGGCGCGCGCGGATGGCGCGGCTGGGCATCGCGAATGTGTCAATCGCCCATGGCGACGGCCTCCATGGCTGGGCTGAGCAGGGGCCGTTCGATGCCATCGTGCTGGCGGGGGCGGTTGAGAGCGTTCCCGAAGGCCTGGCCGCGCAGCTCGCCCGGCAGGGCCGGCTGGTTGTGCCGGTTGCGGCAGGGCCAGCCCAGACCAACCTTGTAAGCGTTACCGCAACGGGCGAGGTAGCCGGGCGCCACCCTCTCTTTCAGTGGATGCCCCGGCTTCTCGAAGGGAACGCGCAAGTGCTTTGAATGCAGAGGGAATCGCCTGCAGGGGTAGTTTGCCAAGGCGGGGCTGCCCCGCTATACGCCTCAGTTCCCTTTTCCCGCCGCAGAACTATCTGGAGAATGCCGACATGTCCGCCCGCTTCCTGACGCTCGCTTTCATTTCGGCCACGCTGGCTATGCCTGCGATGGCGCAAGGCGCCCCCGCTTCTCCCGGCGGCGGCCTGATGATGCAGCTGGTGATGTTCCTGCCGCTCATCCTGATCTTCTACTTCCTGCTGATCCGCCCGCAGCAGCAGCGCGCCAAGAAGCACACCGAAATGGTGAACAATATCAAGCGCGGCGATACCGTGGTCACCTCTGGCGGCCTGATCGGCAAGGTGAACAAGGTCAATGAGGGCGAAATTTCGCTCGATCTGGCAGAGAATGTCCGCGTTCGCGTCATCAAGTCGATGGTGATTGAAGTGCGCAACAAGGCCGAGCCTGTTCCCGCGAACGACTGATCGCCCGGTCTCCTCTCCAAGCAATAGGATAGCGCAATGCTTCAATTCCCGGCGTGGAAAGTTCTGCTGGTATTAGGGGTGCTGGTCTGGGGTGTGATCATGGCACTTCCGAATGCCGTGAACATGTCGAACGCGCCGGGCTTTCTGCCCAAGAATTCGGTCAATCTTGGCCTCGATCTTCGCGGCGGCGTGTATCTCGAGATGGAGATCCCCGCGACGGAGGTGATCAGCAGCCGGCTTGAGGTGTTTGCGCGCGATGTGCGCTCGGCCTTTGCGCGGACATCGGAGCGCGATCCGATCTTCTTCCAGCCGGAACTGCGTGGCCGCACCATGCTGATCAAGCTCAGCCGGCCCGATGCAGACGGCAATTTTCCGGTAGAGGATGCCCTGCGGCGCCTCGACCGGATCAACAGCCCGATTGAAGGCGGTCTCGGCGGCGGGAAGACGTTCGACATCTCCCGGGCAGGGCCGGATAGCATCCTCGTGGGTGTCTCCTCAGCGTCCGAAACGGCGATGCTGCAGGACGCGCTGAACAAGACCATGACCATCGTGCGCCGCCGGGTAGACCCGGACGGGGTGGCCGAAATCTCGCTGACGCCCTCGGGCAGCAACCGCATCGTTCTGGAAGCGCCGGGCGAGCCGGACCCGGAACGCCTGAAGGATCTTCTGAGCCGCGACGGCCGGATGACATTCAACCTGGTCGAATCCAGCCCCGCTGAGATCGCCTCGGCTCAGGCGGGCGTTCTCAAGCCCGGCTTCCGCCTGCTGGAAGGACCGGAGACCGGGCCGCTGCTGGTGCGCGAGATCCCTGAAGTCGTCGGCTCGGACATTGCCACGGCCAGCCAGGGCAATGACGAGGCCAACCGCCCGCAGATCAACTTCCGCCTCAACGCCAATGGTGCGCGCAAGTTCTACGAAACGACGCGGAACAATTCGGGCAAGCTGTTCGCCATCGTGCTTGATGATGTGATCATGTCAGCCCCGCGCATCAACGAGCCAATTCCCGGCGGCAATGTGCGCATCACCGGCTCTTTCACCATCGAGCAGGCCCAGGATCTCGCCGCAATCATCGCGGCCGGTGAGATGCCGGCCAAGGTGCAGTTCCTGGATCAACGGGTGGTCTCCTCGACGCTTGGGGAAGACTCCATCGAGTCCGGCTTCCGGGCGGCGATCGTTGGCCTCGCACTGGTGGCCGTGTTCATGGTGTTGGCCTATGGCCTGCAGGGCATGTTTGCAGTGTTTTCGCTTATGGCGAACGTGATCCTGATCTTCGCGGCGCTGTCACTGGTTGGCGCCACGCTGACCTTGCCTGGCATCGCCGGTATTATCCTTACCATTGGTATGGCGGTGGATGCGAACGTGCTGGTGTTCGAGCGGATACGCGAGGAACAGAACAACGGCCGGTCCCTCTGGACATCCGTTCAGGCAGGATATGAGCGCGCGCTGGTCACCATTCTGGACGCCAACGTCACAACGCTGTTTGCGGCGGTGATCCTCTACACGCTCGGCTCGGGCCCAGTGAAAGGCTTCGCCGTGACGCTGGCCTTCGGCATCGTCACCTCTGTGTTCACCGCTTTCGTGTTCACGCGGATGCTGACGATCTTCTGGATGAAGACATTCAAGACCAAGAGCTTTGCGGTTTAGGCGGGTAGGAGCAGACAGATGCTGATCAAATACTGGCCTAAAGAGACCAAAATTCCCTTCATGCGCTATCGCTATGTCGGCGTGGTGCTGTCGGTTCTGATGATGATTGCCTCGGTCTATCTGGTGATGACTAGAGGGCTCAACCTCGGCGTCGACTTTGCCGGCGGTTCGGTGATCGAGCTGCGCCAGACAGAGCAGGTGACGGTGCCCGAAGTGCGTAGTCGCATTCAGGGCAGCCTGACCGTAAACTCGGCGACGAATGCCAATGGAGAACTGGTGGTCATCCGCTTTGGTGACCTCGATCCCTCACTGCTGGGCCCCGAATTCCAGGCGCTGTCGGATGAGGACAAGGCGGACCGGGCGTCTGCGGCGTCCAACACCTATGTCGTCAACGCGCTCAAGCAGGAATTCAATCTCACCGATGCAGACATCCTGCGCAATGACTCGGTGGGGCCGAAGGTGTCCGGTGAGCTGTTCCGGGAAGGGATGATTGCGCTCGGTGTGGCGACGATCATGATGTTCCTCTACATCGCCTTCCGGTATACTTGGTCCTATGCCGTGGGCGGCATTGCCGCGCTGGTTCACGACGCGGTCGGCACCATTGGCCTTTTCTCGCTGCTGCAGCTGGAATTCGACCTGACGACCATCGCGGCTTTGCTGACGATCATCGGCTATTCAGTGAACGACTCTGTGGTCGTGTTCGACCGGATCCGCGAGATCCGGCGGAAATACAAGCAGATGCCGGCGACCGAGGTGATCGACATTGCCACCAACCAGACACTGTCCCGCACATTCCTGACCGGCGGCACGACGATCATTGCCGTTCTGGCGATCGTGATTTTCGGCGGCCCGGTGCTGCAGGGGATGAGCGTCGCGATGATCTGGGGTATCGTGATCGGCACCTATTCGTCTATCTACTTTGCTGCCGCAATCGTCCTGATGCTGGGCGTCGACATCAACCGCAAGCCGGTGGAAGACACGCCCGGCTTTGAGGCAATGCCGTAACCGGCGGGTATCCAGGACAAAGAAAAAGGCCGGACCCTTCGCAAGGTCCGGCCTTTTTTATGGGGCGTGATGGGGTCTCAGACGTTGAAGCGGAAGAGCATCACATCGCCGTCCTGGACGATGTATTCCTTGCCTTCGGAGCGCATCTTGCCGGCTTCCTTGGCGCCGACTTCGCCGCCGCACGCCACGTAGTCGTCAAACGCGATGGTTTCGGCGCGAATGAAGCCCTTTTCAAAGTCACCATGGATGACGCCGGCCGCCTTGGGGGCAGTCCAGCCCTTGTGGATTGTCCAGGCGCGGGCCTCTTTCGGGCCGGCGGTGAAATAGGTTTGCAGCCCCAGCAGCTCGTAGCCTGCGCGGATGAGGCGGGTCAGGCCGGGTTCCTCGAGGCCCAGGGTTTCAAGGAACTCCTTGCTCTCGGCATCATCCAGCATGGCCAGTTCGGATTCGATCTGGGCGGAGATGACCACCGCGATGGCGCCTTCCTGCTTGGCGCGTTCCTCGACTTGTTTGGAATAGGCATTGCCGGTGGCCGCGCTCGCCTCGTCCACGTTCGCCACGAACAGGATCGGCTTTGCCGTCAGCAGCTGGAGCATGTTCCAGGCTTTGAGATCGTCAGCAGGCACTTTGGCCTTGCGGGCAGGGCGGCCTTCTTTCAACTCGTTCAGCGCCAGATCCATCAGCGCGACCTGCGCCTTGGCGTCCTTGTCGCCGGAATTGGCTTTCTTGATGAGGTTGGCCTTGCGCTTTTCCAGGCTGTCGAGATCAGCCAGCATCAGCTCGGTTTCGACCACTTCGAAGTCGGCAATCGGGTCCACCTTGCCGCGGACATGGGTGATGTCGTCATTCTCAAAGCAACGCAACACATAGATGACGGCGTCCGTCTCGCGAATATTGGCGAGGAACTTGTTGCCGAGGCCTTCGCCCTGGCTGGCGCCTTCCACCAGGCCGGCGATGTCCACGAAGTTCATGCGGGCCGGAATGATCTCTTTTGAGCCTGCAACCTGCGCCAGCTTGGTCAGGCGTGGCTCTGGCACGGCGACTTCGCCCACATTCGGCTCGATGGTACAGAAGGGGTAGTTGGCGGCCTGGGCGGCTGCCGTCTGCGTCAGAGCATTGAAAAGGGTGGACTTGCCAACATTCGGCAGGCCAACGATACCGCATTTGAAGCCCATGGGGCGAATACCTCTAAAATTCCTGAAAGGGCGCCTTAGCCCCTTTCGCTCCTGAAAAACAGGCACAAAAATCGCTAGGATGCAGCAGGACTGGTGTTCAGGCGTTCTGCAGCTATCCTTACGATCAGGCCTTATGCGAGGTAGAGTACGATGAGTTACGACGTCTTTCTGGTGTCTGCTGTAGCAGACCGGGACATTGCCAAGCTGGTGGTGCGCCGTTTGCGATCTCTGAAGTTCCGCGTGGCGTTCAATCAGAGCCAGGTGGACGAGACTTTTGACCCCAAGGATGCCCGTGACGCGACCAATTCGCAGTCTGTGCTGGTATTGTGGTCCGAGAATGCCGTGAAAAGCGACTGGGTGAGGGCAGCTGCGTCTGTGGGCAATTCCCGTCCCGGCACACTTATCCAGGCGGCCATCGACAAGACGATCCCCTATGAGCCGTTCCGGCAGGAGAAGCGGTACTCCATCGAGGGCATGACGTCCCGCAAGACGCCAGAAGGATTTTTCCAGTTAATTGAGGAACTTGGCCGACGGGATGGGCGTACCGACCTGCGCCAGTGGCTCAGTTTCGGTGCCAAGGATGATGACAAGCGCGCCGACTGGATTGCAGCCCACCCGGCTGATCCGATTGCCGAAGACGCCCGCAAGAAGCGGGAGAAGGATCTGGGCATCAAGCCCGCGCCGGCGCGCGACGCTATCGGCGCCGCTGCTCTGGCCGCGGCCTCGCTGAAGACCAATGGCACCAAGGCGCCCGTCATGCCGGTGGTGACCGCGCCGGTAGCGAGCGCGCAGCCAAATCCGCTGACCGAACTTGGGGCAGGCTGGGGCGCTGTGGCGGCGGTCTCTGCAGCGATTGTGGGGATGCTGGTGATGGCCTGGGTATTCCGTTCTGAAAGCTCCCCAGAGATGGCTGCGGCCTCCCACGCCATTGCCAATTCCCGCATGGCGACGGTGACGTGCCCGGCCGGGACGGTGCCGCGGTCATTGCTTTCGGTGCTCGAAACCGGGCCCATCATTGATGACACGCAGCCGCAGATCATCGACGACACAACCCCGCCAGAAGGGGGCACAGACACGCCGGAATGATGACACGCGCGGACAGAGCGTGGACAAATCCGGACACTTTCGGACATTTCCGGACAGAAAAAAGCCGCCCCTGAGGGCGGCTTTCTTTTGGCCTTGAGACGCAGAGCAGATCAGCTCAGAGCGCGCTCGATTTCGCGGGCCGCAGCCTCAAACTGGTCGACCGACTTTTCCTCGGCGAGGATACGGCGGGCAGCAGCAGTGGCGGCGTCAGCGGCAGCGCGGCGAACCTCGCTGGCAGCGTCTGCTTCTGCGCGGGAGATGCGCGCAGCAGCCTGAGCTTCCCGGCGGGAGATCTTCTCGGCGAGGTCACGGCGGGCCTCCTCGAGCATTTCCTTCGCGTCGCGCTTGGCCTGTTCGATGATGGCCTCGGCTTCCTTGTCTGCGTCCTGAGCGCGGCGTTCGGCCAGCGCAAGGGCTTCAGCAGCCTGCTCGCGAAGGCTGGCAGCCTGCTCGAGTTCGGTGCGAATGGCCGCAGCCCGGTTATCCAGCCCACCCAGGACGGCCTTGAAGGCCCCCATGCGGGCTGCGATCAGCAGGAAGGTGACCATGCAGAGGAAGGCAACAAACGTCACCGGATCCTTTGCGGCATATGCCAGGCCGCCGACGAAGCCACCTTCGGCAGCGTGCGCGAGCGGCGCAGCAGCGAGGGCAGCGATCAGGAAAGAAGCTGTCTTCTTCATCATGCCTGTTCCAGAGCCGCCGAGACGGCCTTCTTGAGGTCTGCCGGGGAAGCCTTGACGCCAAGACGTGTGATCATGGCGTCTGCGGTGTCCACGGCGATCTGCTCGACATTCGTCATGGCATCGGCGCGCAGCTTGGAGATGCGGGCGTCAGCGGTTTCGAGCTTCTTGGCGAGATCGGCATCGACCCGTGCAGTTTCCGAAGCGAGTTCTGCCTCGGTCTTTTCACGGGCCTTTTCAGCCGTTTCGCGGGCCTTGGCGCGGGCCTGCGCCAGGCGCAGTTCCAGAGCCTTTTGGGCTTCAACGGCCTGATTATTCAGGCGCGCTGCTTCGTCGAGATCGGAAGCGACGCGGTTGGCGCGCTTCTCGATCGTGTCCGACATCTTCGGCAGGATGAACCGGGACAGGGCGAGATAAAGCGCCGTGAACAGCACCGCCAGCCAGAACAGCTGGGACGGCATGTGCCAGGTTTCGAAGGGCGGGAAGGCCGCCGCTTCGCCGCCGTGGCCGGCAGTCTCAGCAAGGAAAGCGATCATCATGGCAATATCTCCGTCGCGGTCAGAACCAGCCGAATCCGGCGGATGATTAGGCGACGAAAAGGATCAGGATGGCGATCAGCACCGAGAAGATACCCAGAGCTTCTGCGAGCGCCATACCGATGAAGAGGTTACCGGTCTGCTGCGGAGCAGCCGACGGGTTGCGCATGGCGGCGTCCAGGAAGCTGGCGAAAATGTTGCCCACGCCGAGTGCCGAACCGATCATGCCGAGCGTAGCAAGGCCAGCGCCGACATACTTCAGGCCGTCTGTGATGTTACCTTCCATCAGGTATCTCCTTTGAGGGAAAAGGGGTTAGGGGTATTTTGACGCCCGTGAAGCGTGTTCGCTGAGCGCCGTCAAGCAGTTTGATGCGGGGTATCGTGACGCACTCCCGCGGGGCCTCCTAGTGGGCGTCCGCGTGAAGTGCATCATTGAGATACACGCAGGTAAGAATGGCGAAGACATAGGCCTGAAGGCCGGCGACCAGGAACTCCAGCGCGTTGAGCGCAACGCCCATCGCAAAGGCCAGAGCGGCAATCGGAACATACACCGCGCCGGCGCCGACCAGGGCCACCACGAAGCCGGCAAACAGCTTCAGCATGATGTGGCCAGCCAGCATGTTTGCGAAGAGACGCAGGCCAAGGGTGAGCGGGCGCGCCAGGAAGGAGATGATCTCGATCGGCGTCAGGATGATGTAGATGTACCAGGGGGCGCCCGAAGGGGCGAACAGCTTGAAGAATCCGAGGCCATTCTTCATCAGGCCCACCACGATGACCATCAGGATAACCGTCAGCGCGAGGGCGCCGGTGACGATGATGTGGCTGGTGGTGGTGAACGCATACGGCACCATGCCGATCATGTTCGCGAAGAAGATGAAGAAGAACAGTGTGAAGACGAAGGGGAAGAATTTCAGACCTTCTTCACCGGCGGCGCTGCGCACCATGTCTGCGATGAAGCCATAGCCCATCTCTGCGACCGATTGCAGGCGCGAGGGCACGAGTTCACCCTTGCGGGAAGCCATGCCGAAGAAGGCAATGACCAGCACGACGCCGAGGAGCATGAAGCCCGAAGCGTTCGTGAACGAGATGTCGATATTCCCCAGGCGCAGATCGAGCCATTTGGTGACTTCGAACTGGTGGATCGGGTCAAGCGCGATGGCCGGCATCAGGTTCATGCGTCTTTCGTTCCGTCGTCGGGGGCCTTGTCCGGCCCCGGTGAAATCTTTTGAGCCCGAGCATTCAGCTCATGATAGGCCCGGATGACGGCGCGGATGCCGGCTGCGAGACCAAACATGCCCATCACCAGGAGACCCCAGGGGTGGGTGCCGGCGAACTTGTCGATCCAGAAGCCCAGAAAGCCCCCGACAAAGACACTCGCGACAAATTCGATCCCGAAACGCAGCGCATACGCTCCGGCCGAGACGCTCACATCATCAGATGCCTGTTTTCGCCGTTTCGCAGCAGCCTTTGCCTCACGTTCTTCCAGCGCCTTTGCGATACGATCGCTCAGATCATCTGGTTGCTCGCTCGACATGGGCCTTAGCGCTCCGTGTACGCGAATCCGCACCGATGGGTAGCCCCCCGGATTGCGGCGCAAACTATGGGCGCCCCCTTGGCAAGTCAACGGGGAATGGCAAAAGATATTGCTTTGTTTTTATTTGAAAAAATAGCGCACATGGTGCGCTACTCCGCCGCAACGAGTTCTTCGGCAGCAGCAAGGTCGACCGAGACGAGCTTCGAGACGCCTTTTTCCCGCATCGTCACGCCAAAAAGCCGGTCCATCCGGCTCATGGTGACGGGGTTGTGAGTAATTACCACAAAACGGGTGTCTGTGCGCTGGCGCATTTCGTTGAGCATATTGCAGAACCGGTCAACGTTGGCGTCGTCCAGCGGGGCATCCACCTCGTCCAGCACGCAGATGGGGGCGGGGCGGGAAAGGAACACGGCGAAGATCAGTGCCGAGGCGGTCAGGGCCTGCTCACCCCCGGACATGAGATTGAGTGTGCCCAGTTTCTTGCCGGGCGGCTGGGCAAAGATTTCGAGGCCGGCATTCAGCGGATCGTCAGCGTCAATCAGGCGGAGTTCAGCCTGCCCGCCCCCGAAGAGGGCGGTAAACAGGGCCTTGAAGTGCTCGTTGACCGTCTCGAATGCCTTCACCAGACGCTCGCGGCCTTCGGCGTTGAGGGCTTCGACGCCCTGGCGCAGCTTGGCAATGGCGCCGGTAAGGTCTTCCTTCTCGGTGAGCTGGACGCCGAGACGTGATTCGAGTTCCTCGGCTTCTTCCTCGGCATTCATGTTGACGCCGCCGAGCTGGTCGCGCTCGCGGCGGAGGGCGTCTAGGCGTGTTTCTGCCTCACGGGGCGTGAAGGCGCCCAGCGTGTCAGCATCAAGATTGGCCTCGGCAATCGCCAGCAGGCCTTCGGGTGTGCGCTGGAAGTTGTTGCGGGCGACTTCAACAGCCTCCGCCAGGCGCATTTCGGCGTTTTCGAGCTTTACCTTCCAGCCAGCGAGTTCCTCGCGCGCCTGAGAGGCGGCGGCGGAGGCACGGCGGGCAGCCGTGTCCGCCTCCCGTATGGCCGCTTCCTTCACCGCGAGGGCGTCTGCGGCAGCCTTGCGCTCATTCTCGAAGGTTTCGAGCTCCCGGGAGAGGCCGGCGATTTCTTCGGTGAGGGCGGCGGGGCGTTCCCGCGCGCTGAGGGCGGACGCGGCGACATCTGCGCGGCGCTCTGTCAGCCGGGCGAGGCGTTCGTCAGCCGAGGCGAGGCGCGCCGTCCAGCTATCGAGATCGCGTTGCAGGGCGGCGCGGCGGGCGGCGGCCTGTTCGCGGCCACGGGTCAGGTCGGTCAGGCGGCCGCGCGATTCGGTTTCGGCGGCGCGGGCGGCGGTCAGCTCATTGCGTGCGGCGCTGAGGGCCACTTCGAGGCTGGCTTCCTCACCAGCGGCCAGCGGAGTGGCGAAAGACATCGCTTCGGCAATCGCCGCGAGTTCGCTTTCCGCGCGGGCGAGGGCATCATTGCCGGTATCGCGGCGCAGGCTGGCGCGTTCGGCGGCCTGAACTTCCTCCGCAGCGAAGGCGCGGGCATCGCTCAGCGCTTTCTGGGCGGGGCCGACCAGCTGGCGCACATGGCGGAGGGTCTCCTCAGCCTGCTGGCGGGCCTTGCGGGCGGTCTCCAGTGTTTCGGTGCAGCGCGTCAGCTCTGCCTGCTGAGGCGCGAGGTCGGCACGGGCCGCTTCAAGGCGGGCCTGCTGCTCCAGGCGTGCCGCGGCGCTGACGGGGGCTTGCGGCGTGCGCGTGAAACCATCCCAGCGCCAGAGATGGCCCTCGCGGGAGACAAGGCGCTGGCCCGGTTGAAGCTGACCCATCAGGCGCGGTCCGTCAGCTGCGCTGACGAGGCCGCACTGGGCGAGGCGGGCGGCAAGTTCGCCGGGCGCGTCGACATAGGCGGAGAGGGCTTCAGCGCCAGCGGGCAGGCTGAGGGCGGCCACATGGGCGCCGCCCCAGTAGAGCGCGGCGGCTTTGTCCGTCGAGGCTGCAATCTCGTCGCCGAGGGCGGCGGCGACGGCTTTTTCATAGCCATCGCGGGTGCGGATGCGCTCGACTACGGGCGGGGCACTGGTGGCGGCATCGGCGCGGCGGAGCAGCTTTTCGAGGCCGGCAATCTCCGCGTCGAGGGCGCGGACATTGTGGCTCGCCTGTTCCTGCGGCGGCTGGGCAGCGGCTTCAGAGTCACGGGCGCGCAGGATCTCGGCTTCGGCGAGTTCCACGGTGCGCTCGGCATCATTCAGCGCGGCTTCGGCTTCGGCCTCGGCATTCTTGGCCTGGCGGACGCGCAGCACGTGGATGGCGGCATCCTCAAGGCCTGTCATCTCATTCTTCAGGCGCTCCACCTCTGCGGTGAGTTGGGTTTTGCGGCGGGCCTGCTGGGCGGCTGTCTCCTCGGCAGCGCGGCGGCGGGCGCGCACTTCGGAGAGGCGGGCCTGGGCTTCATCGGCAGCTGATTCGGCAGCCGACAGCCGGGCACGGGCGGCGGCGAGGGCCTGCTGTGCCTCGGTTTCGAGTGCTTGGTTGGTGGCGTCATCTTCCACCGGAAGGGCGGAAAGTTCGGCGCGGGCGTGGGCGAGGGCGGCGTCGGCCTCGGCGCGGGCGGCGGTTTCGCGCTCAAGGTCCTCGGCGAGGCGGGCAGCTTCGGCGTCGAGGCGCTGTTCGGCTTCGGCGGCGATGCGGTGTTCGGTCTCGAGTTTAGCCAGCGTGATGCGGGTCTGTGAGAGGCGCCCGGCGGCAGCCATCTCCGCTTCCCTCAGCGGGCCGACGCCTTCACCGGCTTCGATGCGGGCGCGTTCACGCAAGGCATCCTCGCGGGAGAGGTCCTCGACCTGACGCTTGCAGACTTCGAGCTGGGCGCGGGCGGTCTCGGCGGTCTGGCGTGCGTCCGCCCAGCGCAGATGGGCCAGCAGTGCTTCGAGGCCGTGGATTTCTTCAGACAGGCGGCGATAGCGGCGGGCCTTGCCGGCCTGGCGCTTGAGGCTGGTGAGCTGGCGTTCCACCTCGGCGGAAACTTCGGCGAGGCGCTGGAGGTTGGCCTCCGCCGCGTCCAGCTTCAGTTCGGCTTCGTGGCGGCGGGTGTTGAGGCCTGCGATGCCGGCCGCTTCCTCAAGGATGCGGCGGCGGTTCTGGGGCTTTGAGCCGATCAGCTCGGAGATCTGGCCCTGGCGGACGAGCGCGGGTGAGTTGGCCCCGGTTGAGGCGTCCGCGAAGAGGAGCTGGATGTCCTTGCCGCGTACGGTGCGGCCATTGATCCGGTAGCTGGAACCGGCGCCGCGTTTCAGCTTGCGCTCAATCTCCAGGAGGTCGGCGCCGTTGAATTCGGGCGGAGCCGTGCGCTTGGAATTATCCAGGACAAGGATGACTTCGGCGGTTTCGCGCGCGGGCCGCGTGGAGGAGCCGGAGAAGATGAGATCGTCCATCTCGCCGCCGCGCATCGCCTTGGCGGAGTTTGCCCCCATGGCCCAGCGCAGCGCTTCAAGCAGGTTGGACTTGCCGCAGCCATTGGGGCCGACAATGCCTGTCAGCCCCGGCTCGATCGGGACAGTCTGCGGGTCAACGAACGACTTGAAGCCGGCGATGCGGAGTTCAGTTATCTGCATGCCAGGCCCTCATGGCTACTGCGCGCCTTTAGCGGCGAGCTTTGCCTCGATCTGTTTCACGAAGCCCTCAGCCGTCGTGTAGTCGCCCTGGAAATTCTGCTTCACGCCATCGATGATGAAGGTTGGCGTGCCTTCGACGCCCCACTTTTCAGACGTGGCATAGACATCTGCGAGCTGTTTGCGGATGTCGCTGTTGGAGAGGCAGGCATCGAACGCGGCCTTGTCGGCGATGCCGTGGCGCTGGCCGATGGCGCTGAGCGTGGTTTTCACAACGCCGTTCTGGGCCGCGTAGCGGACGCCGTCCTGATTCGCGAAGAGATCGTCGAGCACGTCGAAGAACTTGTCCTCACCGGCGCAGCGGGCCATGGCATAGGCGGCCACGTCGATCTCGTTCAGCGGATATTCGCGGAAAACGAACTTCACCTTGCCGGTGGAGATGAACTTCTCCTCGATGGCCGGCTTCACATTTTCATGGAAGTATTTGCAGGCCGGGCAGGTGGGCGAGGCGTATTCGATGATCGTGATCGGAGCATCCACATTGCCCTTCACATGGCCGAGTTCGCCATCTGCATTGACGGCGCTGGCAGCGTTTTCAGCGGAGGATGTGCCCCCGCCCGCCGCGCCACAGGCAACCAGTGCCAGGGCGGAGAACGCCACTGCTGCAAAACGCCGGGTATTGGTGAGCATGATCATAAGCCTCGCGTTAAGGAATGAGTCGCGCCGGTTTCAAAAGGGTTAACCGACCGGGGCGATCCTGTTTACTCTGTGGCGGATAGCACAGCCTCGCCCAGCGCAACAATTGCCGCGCGCAGACGCGGATTGTCGATAGGGTCTGCATGGGCGGCGACTTCGGCCTTCTCGGCCGGGGTAAGTGTGCGCGAGCGGCGCCGGAACTCACTGGGGCCTGTGCGGCGGATCTGGCCGTGCACAAGACGGATGCCGGTAATGTCTCCGCCTGCGGCCACGGAGACGCGCTGGCGGATGATTTCCGACTGATGCTGGATCATCGGAGCGGCCTGGGGCACCACCATCAGCGTGAGGATACGGCCCTCCTTGGAGGCGGTGATCTTCTCCGGCTGGCACCAGCGCCAGATCTGCTCACCCACGATCTGGCGCCAGTTGAGCTGGATCTGCTTAAGGGGCGGAAGCTTGGCCGTACCCGCCTTGCGGCCCACGCGCTCTGCCATCAGCCCCAGCGGCTTCATCGGCGCACGCACGGGCCGGGCGCGCGAATAACGCAGCTTCACCTGCGCGCGCGCTTCTGCAATGGGATCAAGGCTTATAAACTGAACCATGAGCGGCACATTGCCCGGCTTCGGGTGTGAGGGGAAGTTACACGCGTGACCCGGCGATCAGATTTCCGTGAACTGCCTGCCCGGTTGCTTGCCTGGTTTGACCGGCATGCGCGCGTGCTGCCTTGGCGGGCACCGATTGGCGTGGCGCGCGACCCCTACCGGGTGTGGCTGGCCGAGATCATGCTGCAGCAGACAACCGTGCCCCATGCCGCGCCCTATTTCCAAGCATTCACGCAGCGCTGGCCGCGCGTGGAAGACCTGGCAGCGGCGCCGGAAGAGGACGTGATGCGCGCCTGGGCCGGGCTTGGCTATTATGCCCGCGCCCGCAACCTGCTGAAATGCGCGCGGGAAGTGGCCGCGCGCGGCGGTTTTCCGGAAACATCCGCCGGTCTGCGCGAGCTGCCGGGGATTGGCCCCTATACCGCTGGCGCCATCGCGGCGATTGCCTTTGGCGAGCGCTCAGCCGCCGTAGACGGCAATGTGGACCGGGTGTTTGCCCGGCTGATGGCGCTGAAAGGGGAATGGGCCGAGGAGAAGAAGCGCCTCGCGGCAGAAGTGGCCCGGCTGGTTCCAGACGAGCGGCCCGGAGATTTTGCCGAGGCGCTAATGGACCTTGGCGCGACGATCTGCACGCCGGCGGCGCCCAACTGCATGATCTGTCCCCTGACGGATATGTGCGCGGCCCGGGCGGAGGGGGCGCCGGAGCGCTATCCCGTGAAACCTGCCAAGGTGGCCAAGCCGGTGCGCTATGGTCATGCTTGGGTATATCGCAGGCGCGGCAAGGTGTGGCTGGTGCGCCGCCCGCCGGAGGGCTTGCTGGGCGGGATGCTGGCTTTGCCCTCTGCGGTCTGGCAGGAGGGAGGGGCGCCGGAAGCCGTGCCGCCTTCTAAGGCCGACTGGCAGGCGCTGGGCGAAGTGCGCCACGTGTTCACGCATTTTACCCTGCGTCTCAGCGTCTGGCAGGCGGAGACGCCGCGCAATCCGGCAGGCGAGGGGATGTGGGCTGATCCGGAGGAAGAAACCGGCCTGCCGACCGTATTCGCCAAGGCGCTGGCGCTGGCAACGGGCGGAAAGGTCAGGCGCCGGTAAAGGCTGCGATCTGCACGAAGCCTGCGATGTTGATTGCAACGCTCATCCAGAACAATGTGCGGAAGGACAGTTTTTTCGTCTTATGACGGAACAGTTCCTGGGCGATGATGGCGCCGGGCCACCCGCCGGCGAGCCCGAGCATCAGCAGAATCGTTTCCGAGATGCGCCATTCATTCTGTTCGGCTGCCCGTTTATCCAGGGCATAGCCGATGAAGGTGACGACGCTGGCAATACCGTAAACGGCAAACCACAGCGGGGATATCTGCGTACTGAGGGCAACAGCCGTGGCAATAAAAAGGAAGGCCGGAATGACCATCAGGCGCGGTCCGCGGCCAGCTATCTTTTTCCAGAGGGGAACCTTCGGCGGATCGGGGCGCACGGGGCGAATGTCGCTGGCACGCACGCGGCCTTTCTCGTCCGTTGTTGCAGTATAGGTATAGAGGTGGCCCTCTTCGATGTGACGGTCATCTTTCGCAAAAGCGTGAATATGCGCGAAGGCGTCAGGACCGCCCGCTAGGGGGATGAGGAATCCGAATCCGCGGTCTCCGTTCCAGCGAACAAGCCGGCCCTCCAGGCGGATGGGCTGGCTGTTTCTGGAAGGAGGCTCCGCAGGCTTGGTCACGCATCCTGATCCTTGTTGACCGACGCGGCGAGCGCGGCAGACAGGAAGCGGTCAATATCCCCATCGAGAACGCCGGACGTATCAGACGTCTCAACTTCCGTGCGCAGGTCTTTGACCATCTGATAGGGCTGAAGCACATAGGAGCGGATCTGGTGGCCGAAGCCGATCGCGCTCTTGTCTGCATACTGAGCATCGGCGACGGCTTTGCGTTTCTGCAGTTCCAGCTCGTAGAGCTTCGAGCGCAGCATGCGCCAGGCTTCATCGCGGTTCTGGTGCTGGGAGCGGCCGCTCTGGCACTGGACCACGGTGTTGGTGGGAATGTGGGTCAGGCGGACGGCAGAGTCGGTCCGGTTGACGTGCTGACCGCCGGCGCCAGAGGCGCGGTATGTATCTGTACGGACGTCCGACGGGTTGATCTCGACATCGATCTTGTCGTCGATAACGGGCGATACCGCGACCGAGGAGAAGGAGGTGTGCCGGCGGGCCGAGGAATCGAAGGGCGAAATGCGCACCAGACGGTGGACGCCCTGTTCGGATTTTAGCCAGCCATAGGCATTCTCGCCCTTGATCTGGAGAGTTGCGGACTTGATGCCGGCCTCTTCTCCTTCGCGCTCGTCCAGCAGTTCCACCGAATAGCCGCGCTTCTCGGCCCAGCGGACATACATGCGGCGCAGGATGGAGGCCCAGTCCTGGCTTTCTGTACCGCCTTCGCCGGCGTTGATCTGCAGGTAGCAGTCATTGCCATCGGCTTCGCCCGAAAGGAGGGCGGCGAGTTCGGCTTCGGCGGCGCGCTCTGCAGAGCGGCGCAGGGTGGATTCCAGATCGGCCAGCATTCCGGCATCACCCTCGGCGAGTTCCATCAGCTCGGGCGCATCGACGATGTCTTTTTCCAGCGTCTGGACCAGGGCGATGCCGTCGGCGAGCTTCTGGCGCTCGCGCATCATGGCCTGGGCTTCCTGCGGATCGTCCCAGAAGTCGGGGCGCTCGGAAAGGGCGGTCAGCTCATCAAGGCGTTTTGTGGCTGTATCCCAGTCAAAGACGCCTCCGTAGCAAAGTGGCGGACTGGCGAATCTGATCGATCAGCGAACGAATTTCTGCGGACATCATGAACCTCGTGTAACCTTTGATGGAAAGAAGCAAGCGTTTGCAGACCCTATAACCGGGCTGCCGCATGGGGTCAAAGCTGCGATTTCTACGTCAGAAGACGTCGCCGAGATCGGCGTCGGCCGTGTCGTCCTCGAGGGGGGAGACCGGGTCTCTCGACGGGCCGCAGGAGCCGGAGATCGACAGGCAATCGTCGGCGCCGTTGAAGGCTGTCAGGCCTGGCTCGGTGCCGGGGCGGAAGGCTTCGTCGATGACCACTGCCGTGCCGGGCGTTGCCAGGGCGCCGGTGCGCGCATCGATCTTCACAAGGCGGACGCCGGGCGGGATACGGAACGGTGTAGGCGGTTCCTTCTCCAGCGCTTTCTCCATGAAATCTGTGAAGATTGGTACGGCGACGGAGCCACCCGCTTCGCCTTCGCCGAGCGAGCGGTTGTCATCAAAGCCGATGCGGATACCGACAACGAGATCCGGGGAGAAGCCGACGAAAATGGCGTCCCGATAGTCATCCGTGGTGCCTGTCTTGCCGGCGAGCGGCTTGCCAACGCGCAGGGCCCGGCGGGCAGTACCGCGCTCAACCACGCCTTCGAGCATATGGGTGACCTGGTAGGCCACGATGGGATCGAGCACCTGCTGGCGCGTGTCGGGCAGGGCAGGCGGCTCGCCACCATTCCAGTCGTCCACATTGCAACCTTCGCAGGCGCGTGTGTCATGCCTGTAGAGGGTGCGGCCATAACGGTCCTGCACACGGTCCAGCAGGGTTGGCGTGACGAGGCGCCCGCCATTGACGAAGGCGGCATAGCCCCGTGTCAAATCGAGCATCGTTGTGTCGCCTGCGCCCAGCGACATGGCGGCGTAGGGCGGCAGTTTCTGATAGACGCCGAGGCGTTCGGAAAGGTCGGACACGGCGGGCATGCCAATATCCTGCGCAACACGGGCGGTGACCATGTTGAGCGACTTCTCGAGTGCCACGCGCATCGTCACCATGCCGGAGGACTGCCCGGCGGTGTAGTTCTTCGGGGTCCAGTATTTCTGGGTCGACACATCGAACGAGACGAAAGGTGCGTCCAGCATACGGCTGGCGGGGGTGTAGCCTTTCTCCAGCGCAGCGGCGTAGACGAAGGGTTTGAAGCTGGAGCCCGGCTGGCGCTTTGCCTGGGTGACGCGGTTGAAGCTGGATTTGAAGAAGGAATAGCCCCCCTGCATTGCCAGGATGCGGCCCGTATGCGGGTCCAGCGCTACGAGCGAGCCGTCAACTTCGGGCACCTGGCGCAGCGTGGCATTGCCGACGGGCACCATGACAGGCTGCGGCGGTGCGGCTTCGTCCGAAGCTTCGCCGCCTTCCCCTTCAGCAGTTTCTTCGGCCACAGCCGTTGCGCCGTCCTTGGACGCTTCGCGCTTGAATTCCGCGAGGATGACATAGCCTGCCTGAAGGCCAGGTTTGCCCTCCGCGGGTTTATAGGTGGCGGCCCATTTCACTTCTTCGGCGGGCATCTTGATCTTGGCGCCATCGGTCAACAACAGCTCCGCACCATTGGCCGAAACGGATGTGACCAGCGCAGCTTCCCAGGCGCCGTAGCCGCCGGGCAGTTCGACTTCCTTGAGCGCCGCTGCGGCGCTTTCATCGACCGGCAGGGTGACCAGCGGCCCACGCCAGCCATGGCGGCGGTCATAGGCAACCAGACCGTTCTGAAGCGCCTGCTGGGCAGCGAGCTGCAGGCGGGTATCGATGGTCGTACGGATCGAAAGGCCGCCCTGCTCCAGCGTATCCTCGCCATAGGTCTTGATCAGTTCACGGCGCAGTTCCTGAACGAAATAGGTGGCGGCTGCATATTCCGGCCCGCGCAGGCGGCGGGTGGTGGTCAGCGGACGCTCGCGCGCTTCGTTGGCCTCTTCCCGTGTGATGTAGCCATCCTCGACCATGCGGCCGAGCACATAGTTGCGGCGCTCCAACAGGCGGTCCGGGTTGGTGTAGGGATTCACGGCAGATGGTGCCTTGGCCAGTGAGGCCAGGATGGCTGCCTCTGAAAGGTCGAGTTCCGGCAGGGACTTGTTGAAGTAGTTCAGCGCGGCAGAGGCGACGCCATAGGACTGACCGCCCAGATAGATTTCGTTGAGATAGAGTTCGAGGATCTGCTCCTTCGTGAACTCCTTCTCCATGCGCTGGGCGACGATGGCTTCCTTGGCCTTGCGCTCGATATTCTGGTCGCGCGTCAGCAGCATGTTCTTGGCGACCTGCTGAGTGATGGTCGAGCCACCCTGCATCCCGCCCGAACCGCTGATCTTGTTCTTGGCTGTATTGATGCCGCCCCGGGCGATGCCGGCATAGTCGAGGCCATCATGGGTGAAGAAGTTCTTGTCTTCGGCGGCGACGAAAGCCTGGATCACATGCTCGGGAATCGATTCGTAGGGCACGAACACACGGTGCTGGCTGGCAAACTCGGCAATCAGCGCGCCATCGCCGCCGTGAACACGCGAGGTAATCGGCGGTTCATATTGCTTCAGCTTGGCAATCGAGGGCACGTCCCGGCCCAGCGCCGCAAAATACACCCAGACCACAATGATGCCGATAACCCCCAGCACCAGGCCGAGAATGACCAGGCGGCGGAGCCATTTCCAGAGGCCGGCATATTTGCCGGGTTCGCGGTAAGGATCAGGCTTCCGCGAGGGTTGGAAGGTTGGGGGGGCATCTGTCATTTGCAAACCTTGCGGCGAATCGTGGACCTGCGGCCACAGTCTACTCTACGTGCGAGCGAGGTCGCACGCATTTCCGGCTATACTAAGGCGCGCCGGTGGCGGGCAAAAGGGGCCGGTGTCAGATGTCGCGGCGGTTGATCTCGCCATCATCGATGCGGATCTCCGGCAGCGGCTTCTTCTGGGGAGCCGGTGTCGTCAGCCCATCGGCCAGCTTTTGGGCAATCGCATCCCGCTCGAGCTGGGGCGGATGATTGTCCAGCGCGGCTTGCCAGGCAGCACGCGCCTCATCCTGTTTGCCCTGATGCCAGTAGATGTCGCCCAGATGGTCTTCGATTTCCCAATGCCGGTGGGGCAAAAGGTCTTCCCGCGAGCCTTCGATCAGGCGTTGGGCCCGGTCGAGGTCGCCATACTGGTACAGCGCCCAGCCAAACGAATCGGCGATGTAGGGATCGCTGTCGGCCAGCAGCATGGCGCGGGCCAGAACCTTGTAGCCCTCATCCGTACGGTCTGTCCGTGTGACGAGGAAATAGCCGAGGGAATTCAGCGTGTAAGGATCATTCGGGCGGGCAAGCCGCTCGCTGCGCAGGATCACCAGCGCGTCATTGACGCGGCCTTCGCGGCCGAGCAGGTCTGCCAGCGTCATCCGGCGCTCATGCGTATCATCCAGCCGGCGCGCCTCTTCGGCATGGCTGACGGCCTGCGGGATTTCCCCGAAATGGTTGTAGAGCGAGCTCGCAAGCCCGTTGGCTGCGGCCAGTTCAGCCGGATTGACCGCCAGCTGCATCAGCTCGGGAAGCAGCTTCATCGCTTTCTCCCGGTCGTTCAGCAGGGCGCTGAGCTGCAGCGCGCCATAGAGGGTCTGCAGCTTCTGATCGTCATTGGAGAGGCTCAGCGCCTTGGAAATCGCGGCGCGCGCTTCTGCTTCATGATCAGACATGATCAGCGCCTGGGCCGCCGAGATTTGCAGGGCAGGGGTCGTTTCCGGCGCGGCCAGCGCCACATGCGCCGCGCCGTCAAACAGGGCCTGCTCATAGAGAGCATCGACCACGCCGCTGCGGACAGCTTCATTGGAAGGGTCAATCACCAGAGTGACCAGATCAAAACTGGCGCGTTCCGTGTCCAGGCCGCCAAGGTCGCGGCCGGCCAGCGCGGCGGTGATGTAGCGCTGCTGCTGCAGCGCGGTGGCAACATCCGAGAGGGACTGCGAAAAGCCGGTCACGAAGGTGAGCGGCTCATTGTCGAGGTTCTTGCCGGTTTCCAGGCTTTCTATGGCGGCGGCATAGCTGGTGGCCTGTTCAGGCTGCGCGGCAGCAAGCTGTTCGTAAACGGCCTTGGCCTCATCAATGCGCCCCAGCCGCTGCAACAGCAGCGCATGGCGCACGACGACCGTGCTGACATGCTGGAAAACGATGCTGCGCGGATCGAACTCATGCTCGGGGGCTTCGATCCGGGACGGGGTGAGGGCCTCATAGACGGCGAGGGCTTCATCTGTGCGTCCGGCAGCTTCCAGCAGGGCGGCCAATGAAAGGTCTGCCGTAATGCCTGGCATGCTGCCGGCTACATCGCGATGGCGCTCGATGGCGGCGTCGCCATTGCCTTCCAGCGCGATCAGCCAGGCATCCAGCCAGAGATAAAAGCCCGGCAGGTCCGCCTCGGTTTCCGGATCGCCGGTGACGCCCAGATAGCTTCGGGCACCGGCAAAGTCGCCATCTGCGGCGCGGTCCAGCGCGAGATAGGCATTGGCGAAATTATCCACCTCCCGCTCGTTCTGGGGCATGGCTGCCAGCAGCGTCAGCAGGCCGGCGGTGTCGCCTGCGCCGATGGCGTCTTCAGCGCTGGCATATACAGCGCCCGGGATGGCCGTTGCCTGCGCGGCAGGCGAAAGCCGGGTGGGCGCGCGTGCGTCCGCAGCGGCTTCCTCCTGCTGCGGGGCCGCCAGATGCGGAATGTTGGCGCAGGCGGCCGGGGAAAGGGCCAGCAGAACGGCAAGAATACCGGCCGTGACGCGGGAGGTTTCGAGCATGGGGATTCGCTCACTCCTGAATGGGAACGCTCAATCAAGCAGTCCCTTGGGGCAAGAGCAAGGCGGGCGCAACTCTAATGACGGTAAGGTGACTGCGCCGCCCTGAATGAGGGCGGCGCAGCGGAATTCTTCAGATCAGGTGTTGGGATAGGCGGGGCCGCCGCCACCTTCCGGAACCGTCCAGTTGATGTTCAGGTTGGGATCCTTGATGTCGCAGGTCTTGCAGTGAATGCAGTTCTGCGAGTTGATCTGGAAGCGCATCGTGCCGCCATCTTCCTTCACCCATTCATAAACCCCGGCCGGGCAGTAACGCGCCGAAGGGCCTGCATAAACGTCGTATTCGGACGATTTCTGCAGGGCGAGGTCAGCCACTTTCAGGTGAACCGGCTGATCTTCCTCATGATAGGTGTTGGTGAAGGACACGTTGGTCAGTTTGTCGAAGCTGAGCACGCCGTCCGGACGCGGATACTCGATCGGCTTGAAGTTCTTCGCCGGTTTCAGCGAAGCCGCATCGGTCTTGCCGTGGCTGAGCGTGCCGAAGAAGGAGAAGCCGAACAGGCTGTTGACCCACATGTCCAACCCGCCCATCGGGATGCCGAGCGCGGTGCCGAGTTTCGACCAGAGCGGCTTCACGTTCCGGACGGTCTTGAGCTCCTTGTAAACCGAGGAGCCGGCATAAGCCTCTTCGTAATTGTCGAGCGTGTCGCCCGCGCGGCCTTCACGGATGGCTTCGAAGGCGGCTTCGGCGCCCATCATGCCGGTGAGGATGGCGTTGTGGCTGCCCTTGATGCGGGGGACGTTGACGAAGCCCGCGCCGCAGCCGATCAGCGCGCCGCCCGGGAAGGCGAGCTTGGGAACCGACTGGAAGCCACCTTCGGTGATCGCGCGCGCGCCATAGGCCACGCGTTTGCCGCCTTTGAGGAAGTGCGAGACCGACTCGTGGTGCTTGAAGCGCTGGAACTCGTCATAGGGCGAAATGTAAGGGTTGGCGTAGTTCAGGTGAACCACGAAGCCGACCGTGATGAACGGCTCGCCATTGTCGCGGAAGTGGTAAAGGAAGCTGCCGCCGCCGGTCTTGTTGTCGAGCGGCCAGCCCATCGTGTGCTGGACATAGCCTTCCTTGAAATTCTCTTCCGGAACAGACCAGACCTCTTTGAGGCCGATGCCGTATTTCTGCGGGTCGCGGCCTTCATCCAGATTGAACTTCCGGATCAGCTGCTTGGTCAGCGAGCCGCGGGCGCCTTCGGCGAAGAGGACATATTTGCCGAGCAGTTCCATGCCGGGCTGGTAGTCGTCCTTCGGCTGGCCGTCTGCGCCAATGCCCATGACGCCGGCGACGATACCTTTGACGGCGCCTTTGTCGTCAAACACGAGCTCGGAGGCGGCAAAGCCGGGGAATACTTCCACACCCAGCTTTTCAGCCTCTGCGCCGAGCCAGCGGGTGACGTTGGCCAGCGAACCGGTGAAGTTGCCGTGGTTCTTCATGAAGGGGGGCATCGGCAGCCACGAGATGTCGACGCTGCCGCTGGGGCCGAGGAAGATGAACTTGTCATCCGTCACTTCGCTTTTCAGCGGGCGGTCATCGCGGGTCCGCCAATCGGGAATCAGCTGATCGAGGCCAACCGGGTCCATGACCACGCCCGACAGGATATGCGCGCCGATCTCGCCGCCTTTTTCGATGACGACCACGGAAAGGTCTTCACCGGCTTCATTCGCGAGCTGTTTGAACCGGATCGCAGCGGACAGGCCTGCCGGGCCGCCACCAACGATAACCAGGTCGAACTCCATCGACTCGCGCTCAGGGGTCTCCGCCATAAGCTGCTCCTTGTTTGCGCTTTGCGCTTTATATCTGTATCCGGGGTAGCACTTACAGCCTGTTTCCCGAAGGTCCAGCCTGTCCGCAATGTCATCCCCTGCGTCAAGAGCGCCAATTACTGCACTCACTGAATGGTGGGCCGCAATGGGCGTTGCTGTCGACGAGCCTTTGGTGGAGGCTCTGCTGGCTGCGGCCCCTGCCGTTGCGGAAACCCCTGCGGCTGTCCAGCAGGCCGAAGTGCCGGTGGTGCGCCGCCGCGGCGCCCGCAGTGTTACCGACTGGATTCGGGAGGCTGAGCGTCTGGCCGCAGAGTGCGCCACCATCGATGATCTGGCCCGCGCCGTCGGTGATTTTGGCGGCAGCCCGCTCAAGGCAACCTGCGAGAATACGGTGGTTTATGATGGTACCCCCGGCGCCAGCCTGATGGTGATCGGGGAGGGGCCGGGCGCCGAAGAGGACCGCAGGGCCAAGCCTTTCGTGGGAAAGGCAGGCCAGCTGCTGGACAAGATGCTGGCCGCGATCGGCCGCCGCCGCACGGAAAATGCGCTGATTTCCAACGTTAATTACTGGCGCCCGCCGGGCAACCGGAACCCCGAACTGGATGAACTGGCCGTCTGCCGGCCGTTTGTGGACCGGATGATCGAGATTACCCGCCCGAAGCTGATCGTTGCCGCAGGCGGCGTTCCCGCCGTCTCCCTGCTGAACAGCCGGGACGGAATCATGAAGCTGCGGGGCAATGAATACACTTATCGCACGCCCGGCGGTTACACTGCGCCGCTGATCCCGATGCTGCACCCGGCCTATCTGCTGCGCCGCCCGCAGGACAAGAGTCGCGCCTGGCGCGACCTGCTGTTGATTGAAAAGCGGCTGCGGGAGCTGGAAGCCTAGTCCTCCAGCGCCTCTTCAGCTTTCTTGTCCACCAGCTTGCGTTCCTGCTTTTTCCTCCGGACGAATTCTGCGGCGATCTCACCGCTCTTGTCGGGGCCGATCACATCCTTTGCCACCGGGAAGATGTCTTCTTCCTCCTCGTCGATATGGTGCTCGTAGCGATCTTTCAGCGTCTTGAAACGCGTCAGCCAGCCCGGGGAGCTCATATCCATTTCGTTGAGCTCCTGGAGGATCTCGTCCAGCTCGTGATGCTCGGCCACCGAATGGCGGCCTTCGGGCTGGCCGTCAGATTTGGCGATCAGCCCGCTGTAGAAGCTTACTTCCTCAGCGGCCGCGTGGGCGCCGACGTCGTAATAAAAGGTCTGCCAGAGCGCGCGCCGCTCTTCCGAATCACCGCTGGTTTCCTCCAGCTGCGCCAGCAGTTTACGATGTTTGTCATGATCAGACTTCAGCTCTTCATAGATCGTCGCCATCTGGGGTCTCCTTGACTAAACTGCCGAATGAACGCCTCAGCTGGCCCTTGCGTTCCGCTCCTTTCAAAATCTCACCGGAAACCCTGATGCCTGCGCCGCTCTCCATCATCATTCCGGCTCTGGACGCGGCAGCAGATCTGCCGCTTTGCCTGGAGAGCCTGATGCCTGGCCTCGAAGCAGCGCTGATCCGTGAGGTGATCGTTGTGGATCAGGGCTCGACTGACGCTACGGTGAAGATCGGCCAGGCCACCGGCGCCCGCGTGATCATTGCAAAAGATCAGCCGATCCGGGCGGGCGTGGCAGAGGCGCGCGGCGACTGGCTGCTGATCCTGCCGGCCACCGCCGCCCTGTCGCGGGAGTGGACCGAGCGCGCCGGCGACCACATCGACACCCGCCCCGGCAAAGCGGCCTTCTTTGAGCTCCGCTACCGCTCTGACGACCGCCGAGCCCGCGCGCTGGAAAAAGATGCGGCCCGCTATTCCGAAAAGCTGGGCCAGCCTCTGCCGGAGCAGGGGCTGCTGCTCTCCCGGGATTTGTATGAGGAACTATCCGGCGGAAGCGCCGTCGACATCTCCGGCCTTGTCCGTGGGCTGGGCAGGGAACGGCTCATCCAGCTTAACGCCCAGGCGCGTGTTTCTGCCGCAGACCTGGAAAAGTCTGGCTGGAAACGCCCCCGGCCATCGGGCGGTGGTTATTGGCGCATCCTGTTTGCGGCGAAAGGAAAAGGCCGATGAGCGACCCGGAAAAATCCATCGAGCTGTTTCGTCAGGATGGGGAGGAATTCCGCTCCGTTCGCGCTTCGCTCCGGAACGGCGAATTCGTGATCGATACGCAGGATATGGGCAAAAGCGTCGAAGAATTCTGGGGCGACAGCGACTATGAGTTCTGGACGATTGTGCCGAAGGAAGCCTGGGGTCAGCTTCTGATGGCGCTGTCCATCGAATTCCTTGCCAATGATCCCAAGGCCACTGACCGGCTGCGCGACATCTGCCTCACCCATGGCGTACCACATAAATGGGATCGCTGGATCTAGCGCGCCTCTGCCCACCAGGCATCGCTGGCAAAGTCTTCTGCATGGCGCGTGCGCAGGTATTCGGCGAAGGCATCAATATCCGTCACGCGGCAGGAATAGCTGCCTTCTTTCTCCAGGCCATAGCGGATAAGCTGCGAGGAACTCGCCTGGCTGCAATCGGGCACGGCAACTTCATACTCCCGCACGCCAAGATCGGTATCCTTGAGCTTGCGGGCCACCACATAGCCCCACGCCTCCTGATCGCCCTCACCGGACAGATCGGCCTCGCCCAGCCAGATCGTCTCACCGCCCGCCTTCATTAGGGGGCGGAAGCGCACGGCAATCGGCTTTTCGTCCGCGCCATCCTCAGGATTGGGCAGGATCAGATAAACATCTTCCTGAAGCGTTGTCTGATGGCAGGGTTCACTCGCATCGAGGCAAAAGGTCAAAGGCCCGTCATGGATGTGGACCCCTTCGCCGATCAGCGGCTTGTCTGAAAGGAAACAGCCCGCGAGCAGCAAGGCGGCGCAGCCGGCGGCGAAGACCCTGAATATGCTGAGCATGAAAGGCGTGTCCGTGTTTGCAGGCGCAGTATCAGCCTCTATTCCGGCAAAACAAAGGCTTCTCCGGATGAGGGGCCTATCTATCCGGCGGCAAATCCCACAGGAAGTGATCTTAAAAGTTCTTGATTTGTTCTTTTTTCTCTGGCTTTGTGGCCGGTATGCGTACGGGACAGAAACTGAAGAAATCAGGACGGGTCACGCTTCTCGACACACACGGCGTGGCAGAGCGTTTCGAGCATCGGGGGCGTGGCGCCATCTCGAATCAGACCGGACGGTATGAACGGGAAACGCGCCACGCCTTTGACGATGGCTGGTACACGATAGAGGACGGGGCAGAGCGGCTGGACACGCAGGTGTTCGACGAGGTGGCCCGCTCCATCATTACCTTCAACAAGTCGCCGGACATTTCGTTTGACCGGACGGTGAACCCCTATCGGGGCTGCGAGCATGGCTGCATCTATTGCTTTGCGCGGCCCACCCATGCCTGGTCCGGGCTTTCGGCCGGGCTGGACTTTGAAAGCAAACTGTTCCGCAAGACGAATGCGGTGGACCTGCTGGTGCGGGAGCTTTCCCGCCCCGGCTATGTCGTGCGCCCTATTGCGCTGGGCATGAATACCGATGCCTACCAGCCGATCGAGCGTGAGCAGGGCCTTACCCGGCAGCTTCTGGAAATCCTTTCGGCGCACAATCACCCCGTCAGTCTCCTGACTAAATCGGCCCTGATCCAGCGCGACATCGATATTCTGGCACCGATGGCCGAGAAGGGGCTGACACGGGTGGGGGTGTCGATCACCACGATGGACCGGAAACTCGCCCGCAAGATGGAGCCGCGCGCCGCCACGCCGGAGCGACGCCTGGAAACGGTGAGGGCCCTCTCCGAGGCGGGCATTCCGGTGGCTGTGATGACGGCGCCGATCATTCCCGGCCTCAATGATCACGAGATCGAAACCCTGATCCAGGCCGCCGCCGATCACGGCGCGCGGGGTGTGGGATATGTCGTGCTGAGGCTGCCTTTCGAAATCAAGGATCTCTTCCATGAATGGCTGGCCCAGCATGCGCCCGACCGGGCCGCGCGCGTTATCAATACGCTGCGGGAGATGCGCGGCGGCAAGGATTATGACGCCAAATGGTTCGAGCGCGGCTCGGGGCGTGGACCGGTGGCAGAATTGATCCGTAACCGGTTTGTCCGCGCTGCGTCCCGGCTGGGGCTCAACCAGCCAAGGCCGCCCTTGCGAACCGATCTTTTCCGTCCGCCCGGCGCGCCTTCCAGCCAGCTCAGCCTGGATTTCTAGGTTTCCTCAGGTGGCGCGGTCTCCACCCGGCCGGAAGCAACCGGCGCCCAGGGGCAGAGGCGCCGCTCCGCCTTGAGCGCGGCTTCCGCCACGCGCCGCATGCGCCGCGCCCGCAGGAGCGCCGCTTCCATCGCATCGACACTGATGCGCCCGGCGGCGGCGCTGGCCAGAAGGTTTTTCTTGATGCCCTCATACGCCTCATCGACCTCATCCATTTCGGCATCAAATTCGGTCTTGAAGGCGTCGGGGTCTCCTGCCGTTGTTTCCAGTGTGGCCAGGACGCCGGCTCTCAGCCGGTCCCAGGCTGGTCCGCTCGTGAGGGCTTCGGGCGGCTGCGCCCCTTCAGAAATTGCGGCGCCCTCGGCCACGGTTTCCTCGACATGGTGGATGGAGCGGATCAGGTCCGGCAGGGCGGTGACGACATCTGAAGGCAGGGGTTGGCGGCTGAGATCGGCGATAAAGTCCCGGATGGATTGGCCAAGCGCCAGGATGCCTGCGTCGCCATTTCCGTTGAAGGGTTTTTTCGTTGCCGGAGACAGGCGGGCTTCGGTACTCGCGAAGGCGAGCGTCATCATCCGCTGGATTTCCAACACCAGGCCGCGCAGAGCGAGTGCGGGCACTGCGGCCAGCGTCGGGTCGAGATGCGCCGGGCGCCCGATGCTTTCCTCCGGGGCGACATATCGGTGCTGCAACCAATCAACGAGACGCCCGGCGAAGGGCCAGATAAGCACCACGCCCAGCACGTTCAGCAGGGTGTTGAAGATCGCCAGCGTCAGCGGCTCATCCTTGCTGTCCACCAGAAGAAGATCGGCGAGCCAATGGCTGGCGGCAACCAGGGGGTAGAGCAGCAGGAAGGCGGCGATACCGGAATAGATGTTGAACACGATATGGGAGAGGGCAACGCGCTTGGCCGCCGGGGTGGCGCCTGCCGAGGCAAAGATGGCAGTGGAGGTCGTGCCGATATTGGCGCCGATGATGCCGGCGGCGGCCAGTTCCAGCGGCAACCCGCCCCCGGCTGTGGCCGTCAGGATGATGGCAATCGCCGCGCTTGAAGATTGGGCGAGCGCGGCCAGCACCATTCCGAACACAAGAAAAGCGAAAGGCGCAAAAAACCCCGCTTGCGACAGATCAAGCGTCTCGAACCAGGGCAGCAGCGTCTCGAAGGCGCCTTTCAGAATGCTGATGCCCAGGAAGAAAAGACCAAACCCGGCCAGCGCCTGGCCGGTTCCGGAAACACGCGGGCGTTTTGTGCCCAGCATCTGCGCCAGCACCCCGAAGCCGATGATCGGCAGGGCAAAGGCGCCGATGTCGAGTTTCAGCCCCACCAGCGCCACCAGCCAGGCGGTCATCGTGGTGCCGATATTACCGCCGAAGATCACCCATACGGCATGGCGAAGCGTCAGCAGCCCGGCATTCACGAACCCGATGGTGGCGACGGTCACCGCGCTGGAAGACTGGACGAGGCCTGTCAGCAGCGCGCCGGAGATGAGACCGCGGGCCGGTGTGCGTGTCCAGTTCCGCAGGATGGCGCGCAGGCCGTCTCCGGCGGCCAGCTTCAGCCCTTCTGTCAGCATCGACATGCCCAGCAGGAACAGGCCAATTCCGCCAAGCAGTTCCAGCGCCAGCATCATCGCAAATCCACTCCTCGCGCGCCGCCGGTGACACGCTTCTGTAACCACTGACCTAATGACGAATGCGGCAGCGGGGCAAGGGACCCCGCATTAACCCACAAAAGGCAGTTGGTAACTTTCCGGAAGGTTTTCGTACACGCGCTGGTAACCGACGCGATTCAGGGTCGCCTGTAACAGTCACAGTAGAGTCGCGGGGCGAACGATCCATGACCATCCAGCGTAACACGATCATCCAGGGCGATTGCATCGAGGTCCTGTCCCGCATTCCGGACAAGTCCGTCGATCTCGTTTTCGCTGATCCGCCCTATAACCTCCAGCTTGGGGGCGGACTGACCCGTCCGGACCAGTCCGTGGTCGACGGCGTGGATGATGAATGGGATAAGTTCGCCAGCTTTGACGACTATGATCTGTTTACCCATCAATGGCTGGAAGAATGCCGCCGTGTGCTCAAAGATGATGGCGCCATCTGGGTTATCGGCTCCTACCACAACATCTTCCGTGTCGGGACGGTGCTTCAGGATCAGGGTTTCTGGATCCAGAATGACGTGATCTGGCTGAAGTCAAACCCGATGCCGAACTTCAAGGGCACCCGCTTCCAGAATGCGCATGAAACGCTGATCTGGGCTGGCAAGTCCAAGGACAGCCGCGTCACCTTCAACTATGATGCGCTGAAAACCTTCAATGAAGACAAGCAGATGCGCTCTGACTGGACGATCCCCCTCTGCACGGGCGGCGAGCGCCTGAAGGATGAGGCCGGCCGCAAGGCCCATCCGACGCAGAAGCCGGAATCGCTGCTCCACCGCGTCCTGCTGGCCACCTCTAATCCGGGCGATCTCATCCTCGACCCTTTCTCCGGAACGGGCACCACAGCGGCTGCCGCCAAACGCCTTGGCCGGGATTTCATCGGTATCGAGAGGGAAGAAAGCTATGCCCGCCTCTCCCGCGCCCGCATCAAGGCGATCACGCCGCTGGAAGGGGAAGTGCTGGAAACCGAGCGCAGCAAGAAATCCCTCGCCCGCGTGCCCTTCGGCGCGTTGATCGAGACCGGTTGGCTGAAACCCGGCGACCGCCTTTTCTCGCCCCAGCGCCGCCACCAGGCGCGCATTCGTGTTGACGGCTCGCTGACCACCGGCGCAATCACCGGCTCCATCCACCGCCTAGGCGCGCAGGTGCAACAAGCGCCGGCCTGCAATGGCTGGACTTACTGGCACTACGAAACCGATAAGCGCGACCTGGCGCCGATCGACCTTCTGCGCCGGCGTTACCGCGAAGAGATGGGCCTCGCCTGAGGCCGTCCGTTCACGAATAGCTTGTCAGGATTTCGTCAATGGCGCGCTCAAGGTCCTTGAGCGTCGCCACGTGGCTCATCTGGTTGCAATAGGGCGCATAGCGCGGGATCACACTGTCGCCCGTGCCCCAGAGGGCGGGGCCTTCCGGGTTCAGCCAGATGGTCTGTTTGGCACGGCCCGCAAAGCCGCTGAACAGGTCTAGCCGGGGATCACCATAGTTTGAGCGGCCGTCGCCGAGCACGATGATGGTTGTGCGCCGGTCGATCACGGTTTCATGGTCTGTCTTGAAGTCCGACCAGGCCTGACCATAGCTGGTTGAGCCGAGTCCGAACTCCCGCAGGATTTTCTTCATCGCGCCGTCAAATTCATTCTCTTCCAGAATGTCGCTGACATCGCCCAGCCGGTAGGAGAACGCATAAGCGTGCAGGTCCGGGATCACTTCCTTGAGGGAGTAGAGCAGCAATAGCAGGAAGCGTACATAGGCGGCCACTGATCCGGATACGTCGCAAATGGCGACAATCTTCGGCCGGTCTTTCTTCTTCTGCCGCCAGATCACATTGAACGGCACGCCGTCATAGCCGGCATTGGCGCGCATCGTGCGGCGCACGTCCAGGATTCCGCGAGACGTTTTCTTGCGGCGGCGCGAGTGCTTCACGGCGAGGCGCTTGGCGATCTTGGCGATCAGCAGCTTCATCCGTGCCATGTCATGGGCTTCCAGCGCGGTGAGGCGCTTGGTAGCTGCCACATCATCGCGGAATTTCTCGGTCTCGCCCGCGCCGAACACTTCAAATGCCCGCTCGGCCCGCTCGCGCGCGGCCATGGTCAGGGCTCGGCGCGCATCGATCATGCGCTGCGCATCCGCATCAGCCTCTGCGCCAGAGCGTTGCAGCGCGTCCAGCAGACGCGCCTGCAAAGCTTCTCCGCCCATGGCCTTTACCATCTGCTGGGCGTAGTAGGCCGTCTGCGTGGAAAAGCGGATGTCGTTGAGGCCAGCGGCCTCGGCCGCGCGCTCAACAGCGGTGGCGAGGGCCTGCTCATTGCCCGGCTGGGTCAGCGCGATCATCTGCTCGGCTGCGTCGGCGGCGTCCTGCCCGCCGCTTTCGCTGTCGCCTGAGCCATCGTCGCGGTCTTCCGCTTCGCTCTGCGCGCTGCTGCGCTTGTTGCTTCCGGCGAAATAGAGGTCGAACAGCTTGTCGTGTACGTCCTTTTCCGCTTCGGATTTTGCCAACACGCAGGCGAGCGAATCCTTCAGGAGGCCCCGGTCGCCATAGCCGATCATCGCCACGGTGCGCGCCGCGTCCAGCGCTTCACCGGTTGAGACCTTCACATCAGCAGATCTCAGTGCTCGGATGAAATTGGAGATCTGGCGCTCCATGCGCGCGCCGCCTTATCCGAGGTCCGGATAGCCAGAAGCCGTCCGTCCGCCCGAATCGGTGCCCACCGCCTCGCGCACCATTTTGGGGATCTGCGGAGAGATCGCCGCAATGTCGCTCTCATGCTTGAGCAGCACGTTCAGCGTATCGCGCACGAATTGTTCGTCCAGGCTGCTGGAATGCAGCAGAAGCAGCGTGCGCGCCCAATCCACCGTCTCGGCAATCGAAGGCCGCTTCTTGATGTCGGCTTCGCGGACCGACTGAACAAAGCGGACGAGTTGCGAGAGCAGGGTATCGGAAATGCCATCCACCCGCGCGCGCACAATCCTCTGCTCACGGACATGATCAGGAAAGCCGATATGCAGGTGCAGGCAGCGCCGCTTCAGCGCGTCGCCCAGCTCGCGCACATTATTCGAGGTCAGGATCACGATGGGCGGAACCTTGGCCCGTATCGTGCCAATCTCGGGCACGGACACCTGATAATCCGACAGCACTTCCAGCAGGAAGGCTTCGAACGCCTCATCGGATTTGTCGATTTCGTCGATCAGCAGGATTGAGCCCTTGTCCTGCTGCATGGCGTTCAGCAGGGGGCGCGCCTCGAGAAATTGCGGGGAGAAGAACAGGTCTTCAAAGTCGGCCAGCTTGCCCAGCGATTTGGAGAGATTGTCGGCTTCCCCGATCAGCTCGTTCAGCTTCTCCTTGAGGATCTGCGTGTAGAGCAGCTGCTTGCCGTATTTCCATTCATACAGCGCCTTGCCTTCATCGAGGCCCTCATAGCACTGCAGGCGGATGATCGGCAGGTCGAGCCAGCGGCCAAGCGAAGCGGCAAGGTCCGTCTTGCCAACGCCCGCCGGGCCTTCGATCAGGATGGGCTTGCGCAGGCCATGGGCCAGGAAAACAGCCGTGGAAATCTGCGCGGTGGAGATATAGCCCACTTCGCCGAGCCCTGCGGTAATCGCCTCGATCGAGGTCAGCGGCTCGTAGCCGGAAGTGATGTCTTTTGCCATGCCAAAGGGGTAGGGGGCAGGGCGAAGGCTGGCAAGCGCTCACGCTAGGGTAAGGCGCCGCCCCTCAGCCGAGCAGGGAAGACGCCCACACCCGCAACGGGTTTTCTGGGTCGGACAGCAGCCGCGCGACCATCGCCAGACAGATGATGACCAGCAGCGGGCGGATCAGGCGCGGGCCAAAACGCATTGCCGCCTTCGAGCCAAGCCAGCCGCCCAGCACCTGGCCTGCCGCCATCGTCAGGCCGAGCGCCCAGAGCACCTGTCCGCCCAAGGCAAACACGGCGACCGAAACGACATTACTGGCAAGGTTCAGCGCCTTTGTATGCGCCGTCGCCCGTGTCAGACCCATGCCCAGCAGGGTCACGAGGCTGAGGGCAAAGAACGAGCCCGTGCCGGGCCCGAAGAAGCCATCATAAAAGCCAATCCCGCCCGCGACACTGCTATACGCCAGCGGCGTCATCCGGGCGTGCGCGTCCTCATCGCTCGCCTTGGGCCCGAAGAGGAAATAGAGCGCAATCGCGACCAAGAGGCCCGGCAGCACCACCATCAGCCAGCTGCTGTCCACCACAAGTACAGCGGCGGTGCCCAGCCCCGCGCCCATGAAGGTGGCGATCAGTGGCCAAAGGATCAGGGCAAAGTTGATCCGCCCGGCTTTCCAATAGCTCCAGGTGGCCATGGCGGTGCCGAAACTGCTCTGTACCTTGTTGGTCGCCAGCGCCGAGAACGGGTTGATGCCAGCCGCCAGCAGCGCAGGAAGCGTAATCAGCCCGCCGCCTCCCGCGATAGCGTCGATGAAGCCAGCCGCCACGGCGGCCACAACGAGAAAGGCAATCAGTTCAGGGGCAAGCTCGATCATCCGCGCGCCTTAGACTTCCTGCGCCAACTGATCCAGCTTCCCGGTGCGCAGACGGGATGACGCCCCCCGGCCAAAGCGATAAGCCGAGGGCATGGCCGTTGCCCGAATCCTCTTCACCCTGCCGCTGCCCGAACCGTTCGATTACACGGTGCCGGAAGGGATGGTGCTGGAACCAGGCGCCTACGTCGCCGCCCCGGTCGGCCCGTATGACCGGCTGGGCATGGTGGTTGAGGTGCTGGGCGATGAGGTGAGCTCCGGTCGCAAGCTCAAGGCTGTCACGGCGGTCTATGAGGCGCCGCCCATGGGCGCGCCGATGCGCGAGTTCCTGGCATGGGTCGCCCGCTACACCGTCACCCATCCGGGGCAGGTGCTTGCAATGGCCCTGCGGGCGCGGGACGGCCTTCTGCCGTCCCCGGTCGAGACCCGCTACCGGCTGACAGGGACTTTGCCCGAGCGGATAACGCCCGCGCGCCAGAAGGTGCTCGATGTGTACCGGAATTGTCCGGAAATGTCCGGAAACGACCATCTGCTGGCCGCCGCTGACATCGCCGCGGCGGCAAACGTCTCGTCCGGGGTTGTCAAAGGCATGGTTGAGGCCGGCGCGCTGGAGCCTGTGGAAATCGACAGCGACCCGCCCTTCGCGATCCCCGATCCGGATCTTCCTGGCGCCAGCCTGACGGGCGAACAGGCCACTGCGGCGGTGGAATTGCGCGCTGCTATCCAACAGGGTGGTTTCTCCGCCTTCCTGCTCGATGGGGTCACAGGCTCAGGCAAGACGGAAGTGTATTTCGAGGCGATTGCCGAAACACTCCGCTCAGATCCTGAAGCGCAGATCCTTGTTTTGTTACCGGAAATTGCGCTGACGCAAGCGATCCTCGCCCGCTTTCAGGCGCGTTTTGGCGCCGCGCCCGCGCCCTGGCATTCCGGCATGAACCCCAAGGATCGCCGCCGCACCTGGCGTGAGGCTGTCCATGGCCGCGCCCGCATCGTGATCGGCGCCCGCTCGGCCCTTTTCCTGCCCTACCGCAAGCTGCGCCTCATCATCGTCGATGAGGAGCATGACACCTCCTTCAAACAGGAAGACGGCGTTACCTATCATGCCCGCGATCTGGCGGTGATGCGGGCCAAGATGGAAGGCGGGCAGGTGATCCTCGCTTCGGCCACGCCTGCCTTGGAAACCGCTGTAAATGCGGAGGCTGGCCGGTATGTGCGCCTGCGCCTGTCGGCCCGGCCCGGTGCTTCTCGCCTGCCGGATATTGAGCTCGTAGACCTGCGCAAGGCCCCGCCCGAAAAGGGCAAATGGCTGTCGCCGGTGCTGGAGCGTGCGCTGATCCAGACACTCGCCAATGGCGAGCAATCCCTGCTGTTTCTCAACCGCCGTGGTTATGCCCCTCTCGTCATCTGCAAAGCCTGCGGGGAAAGGCTGAAAACACCCGGCACCGAAAATTGGCTGACGGAGCACCGCTATTCCGGCCGGCTGGTTTGCCACGTTACCGGCTATTCCATTCCGAAGCCTGCCAAATGCCCCCATTGCGGCGCAGCTGATTCGCTGATGGGCGTCGGCCCCGGTGTGGAGCGGGTCGCCGAAGAGGTGCGCGTTCTGCTGCCCAACGCCCGGATCGAGATTTTTTCTTCAGATACGGCGCAGGGCGGCGATGCTGTCCGCAGCCTGGTGGAGCGGATGAAGCAGGGCGAGATCGATGTGATGATCGGCACCCAGATCGTCGCCAAGGGGCATAACTTCCCGAATCTGACGCTGGTGGGCGTGGTTGACGCCGATAGCGGCCTCAAGGGCGGCGATCTGCGCGCCGGCGAGCGTACCTATCAGCTACTGAGCCAGGTGGCGGGCCGGGCAGGGCGGGCGGAGCGTCCGGGCCGGGCACTGGTGCAGACTTACGCGCCGGATAACCCTGCCATGGAGGCGCTGGCCGCCAATGACCGGGACGGTTTCCTTCAGATCGAACGAGATGTCCGCGCCGAATTGGTGCTGCCTCCCTTCGGGCGCCTGGCCGCGATGATCCTGTCTGCGCCGTCGGCAGAACTTGTGGATAAAGCCGCCCTCGAAATTGCTGCCGCTGCCCCGAATGGAGAGGGAATCGAGGTGTTCGGGCCGGCGCCGGCGCCCATCACCGTGCTGCGCGGGCGTCACAGGCGGCGGTTCCTGATCAAAAGCCCCAGAATCGTGGATCTCTCGGCATATATGACCGCCTGGACAGCGCGCCTGAAACTTCCGGCGCAGGTTCGGATTTCGGTCGATATCGACCCTTATTCTTTTCTCTGAAGCGCCTTTCCCTGCGGGAGCTCCGGTTTGCGGCCATTTCGCCGCATGACGGGTCAGCGGCGGGGCTGTTGTCAGCGCTAATTTCTAATGATAAGCGCCGCACAACCTTGGGGGGGTGCCTGTTTCGCGAGCGCCGCCCGCCTGACTTTTATTAGGGCATTTCCGCCCCCTAACTGAGACGGATTTCAAGACCTTGCCTGCCTCAAACGTGATCCAGACAAGCGAAACGGCCCAGCGCTACGCTCGCGCGCTCTTTGACCTGGCGCAGGAGAAGGGCGACCTGGCCTCCGTCCACAAGGATTTCCGGGCTTTTGCCGCGCTCATCAAATCCTCGGATGATCTGCGCAAGCTGCTCGATTCCCCCGCTTTTGGCCGCGACGTGAAAGTGTCTGCGCTGGCAGAAATCGCCAAAAAAGCTGGCTATTCGGCTCTCTTCGGCAAGTTCCTCGGCACGATGGCCGCCAATGGCCGCGCCGGGGACATTCTGGGCGCCGAATTCGCCTTTGACCAATTCTATGCGAAACAGCGCGGCGTTCAGCGCGCGATTGTTCGCACCGCACAAGAAATGACCGGCGCTGAAAAGTCCCGGATCGAATCGCTGCTTGCCAAGATGGTTGGCGGCGAAGTTGAACTCACCAGCGAAGTGGATGCTTCGCTGATTGGTGGCATCCAGCTCCGCCTGGGCTCGAAGCTCGTGGACGCCAGCGTCGCCAAGAAACTTGAACGCATGAACACCGTGATGAAGGGAGCATAAGAAGCTCGATGGACATTTCACCTGCAGAAATTTCGGGCATCCTGAAGTCTCAGATCGAGAATTTCGGCGTCGAAGCTGAAGTCTCGGACGTTGGCCAGGTGCTTTCCGTCGGTGACGGTATCGCCCGTATCTATGGTCTCGACAGCGTGCAGGCCGGCGAACTCGTGGAGTTCGATGGCGGCATCAAGGGCATGGCCCTGAACCTCGAGAAAGATAACGTCGGCGTCGTGATCTTCGGCGAAGACCGCAACATCAAAGAGGGCGACACCGTCAAGCGGACGTCCGAGATCGTGGCTGCCCCTGTTGGTAAAGGCCTCCTCGGCCGCGTCGTGAACGCGCTGGGTGAGCCGATCGACGGCAAAGGCCCCCTGAAAGATGTCGCCAGCCGCGCCCGCGTGGACGTGAAGGCGCCGGGCATCATCCCGCGTAAATCGGTTCATGAGCCGATGATGACCGGTATCAAGGCTATCGACGGCATGATCCCGGTTGGCCGTGGCCAGCGCGAGCTGATCATCGGTGACCGTCAGACCGGCAAGACCGCGATCTGCATCGATACCATCCTGAACCAGAAACCGACGAACGACGCGGCGAAATCCGACAAGGACAAGCTGTTCTGCGTCTACGTCGCTATCGGTCAGAAGCGTTCGACGGTTGCCCAGGTTGTAAAGGCACTCGAAGAGCGTGGCGCGCTCGACTACACGATCGTTGTTTCGGCAACGGCCTCGGAAGCTGCTCCGCTTCAGTACCTCGCGCCGTTCACCGGCTGCGCCATGGGTGAGTGGTTCCGCGATAACGGCATGCACGCCCTGATCATCTATGATGACCTTTCCAAGCAGGCTGTTGCTTATCGTCAGATGTCGCTGCTGCTGCGCCGCCCGCCGGGCCGCGAAGCCTATCCGGGCGACGTGTTCTACCTCCACTCGCGCCTGCTTGAGCGCGCTGCGAAGCTGAACGACGACAATGGCAATGGCTCGCTGACGGCTCTGCCGGTCATCGAAACCCAGGCAAACGACGTGTCGGCCTACATCCCGACCAACGTGATCTCGATCACCGACGGTCAGATCTTCCTCGAAACCGACCTCTTCAACTCGGGTATCCGCCCGGCTGTGAACGTCGGTCTGTCGGTGTCCCGCGTGGGTTCGGCCGCTCAGACGAAGGCGATGAAGAAAGTTGCCGGCTCGATGAAGGGTGAACTCGCCCAGTATCGCGAGATGGCTGCCTTCGCGAAGTTCGGTTCGGACCTTGATGCTGCGACCCAGCGCCTGCTGAACCGCGGTGCCCGCCTGACGGAACTCCTGAAACAGCCGCAATACTCGCCGCTGCTGATGGAAGAGCAGGTCGTCATCATCTACGCCGGTACGCGCGGCTATCTCGACAAGGTCGATCTGAAAGATGTGACCCGCTACGAGAGAGAACTGCTCGTCCACATGCGCGGCGCGAAGAAAGACCTTCTCGCCAAGCTTCGTGAGAAGAAAGAACTCACCAGCGAGATCGAAGACGAGATCAAGAAAGCGCTGGACGATTTCACTTCGAAATTCGCCTGATCTGTTGAGTGGACCAAGGACGGTAAAGGCCTGACATGCCCAGCTTGAAGGACCTTAAGAACCGGATCGGAAGCGTGAAATCCACGCAGAAGATCACGAAGGCGATGCAGCTGGTGGCTGCCGCCAAGCTGAAGCGCGCGCAGGACGCCGCGACGGCGGCGCGGCCCTATGCTGAGCGTCTGGCCGCGGTTCTCGCAAACCTCGCCGCAACGACTGGCCAGGGTGGCCCGAAATTGCTGACCGGTAACGGAAACGACCAGACCCATCTGATCGTGGTCATGACGGCGGAACGCGGCCTCGCTGGCGGCTTCAACGCCTATGTGGCCAAGCTTGCCCGCCAGAAGATCCAGCAGCTTCAATCCGAAGGGAAGACCGTCAAGGTTCTGACCATCGGCAAGAAGGGCCGCGAAGTTCTGGCGCGTGAGTACGCTGCTCAGTTTGCCGGACACATCAGTCTCGCGGACGTGAAGAGCAACAACTTCACCGATGCGGCGCTGTCGGTCGGCCAGAGGCTCACCCAGGGCTTCGAGAATGGCGAGTTTGACGTTGCCACGTTGATCTATTCGCAGTTCAAGAACGTGCTCTCGCAGGTTCCGACGGCTCAGCAGCTGATCCCGGCAACAGCGCCTGCAGGCGCACCGGCGATCGATCTGGGCGGCGCGCAGTACATCTACGAACCGTCCGAGGAAGCCATCCTCGAAACGCTTCTGCCGCGCTACATCAACACCCAGATCCTGTCCGCCATGCTGGAAAGCTCGGCGGGTGAGCAGGCGAGCCGCATGACCGCAATGGACAACGCGACCCGCAATGCCAAGGACCTGATCAAGGCGCTGAACCTGAAATACAACCGGGCACGCCAGGCACAGATTACCAAGGAGCTGATCGAGATCATCTCCGGGGCCGAAGCCCTCTAGACGCTAACCAGACCAGAATACTTCATCTCCCGAGGAGACGATCAGATGAGCACCCCCGCAAACGCCAAAGGCCGTGTATCCCAGGTCATCGGCGCCGTCGTTGACGTAGAATTTGATGGCGAACTGCCGTCGATCCTGAACGCACTCGAGACTGACAACAACGGCAACCGCCTGGTTCTGGAAGTTGCGCAGCACCTCGGCGAGAACACGGTTCGCACCATCGCCATGGACTCGACCGAAGGTCTCGTCCGCGGCCAGCCGGTGTCTGACACTGGCAAGTCGATCATGGTTCCGGTTGGTCCGGCCACGCTCGGCCGCATCATGAACGTTATCGGCCAGCCGATTGACGAGCGCGGCCCGGTGACCACCGATCTGCTCCGTCCGATCCACGCTCCGGCCCCGGAGTTCGTTGACCAGTCGACGGAAGCCGAAGTGCTCGTGACGGGTATCAAGGTTATCGACCTTCTCTGCCCCTACGCCAAAGGCGGCAAGATCGGCCTGTTCGGCGGCGCCGGCGTGGGCAAGACGGTTCTCATTATGGAACTCGTGAACAACATCGCCAAACTGTTCGGCGGTTACTCGGTGTTTGCGGGCGTGGGTGAGCGCACGCGTGAAGGCAACGACCTCTATCACGAGATGATCGAATCGAACGTTATCAACCTGGAAGGCGAAAGCCGGATGTCGCTGGTCTACGGCCAGATGAACGAGCCGCCGGGCGCCCGTGCCCGCGTGGCTCTGACCGGTCTGACGCAAGCCGAATATTTCCGCGATGTGGAAGGCAAGGACGTTCTGTTCTTCGTCGACAACATCTTCCGCTTCACGCAGGCCGGTTCGGAAGTGTCCGCGCTGCTCGGCCGTATTCCTTCAGCTGTGGGTTACCAGCCGACGCTGGCCACCGACATGGGCGCCCTTCAGGAGCGCATCACCTCGACCAACAAGGGATCGATCACCTCGGTTCAGGCCGTCTACGTTCCCGCGGACGACCTTACCGACCCGGCGCCGGCAACCTCGTTTGCTCACCTTGACGCAACGACGGTTCTCTCGCGCTCGATCGCTGAAAAAGGTATCTACCCGGCTGTGGACCCCCTCGACTCCACCTCGCGTATTCTCGACCCGATGGTTGTCGGTGAAGAGCACTACGAAGTCGCCCGCGGCGTTCAGCAGATCCTGCAGAAATACAAAGAGCTTCAGGACATCATCGCCATCCTCGGCATGGACGAGCTGTCGGAAGACGACAAGATCACCGTTGCCCGCGCCCGTAAAGTCGAGCGTTTCCTGTCGCAGCCGTTCGACGTCGCGCAGGTGTTCACCGGTTCGCCGGGTGTGCAGGTGAAACTCGAAGACACGATCAAGGGCTTCAAAGGCCTGATCAGCGGCGAGTTCGACCATCTGCCGGAGCCGGCCTTCTACATGGTTGGCAACATCGAGGAAGCGAAAGCCAAAGCCGCGAAGCTGATGGCGGAAGCTGCCTGAGGAATTAGTTGATGGCTGACAAGCTGCACTTCTCGCTCGTGTCGCCTGCCCGGGAGCTGTTCTCGGGCGAGGTCGATCATGTGATCGCTCCGGGCACGGAAGGCGAGTTCGGCGTGCTGGTGAACCATGCGCCGTTCATGACGACGCTCAAGAACGGCGTTGTGCGCGTTCTGGAAGGCGATGTCGTGCGATATCGCTTTTATGTGCGCGGCGGTTTTGCTGACGTGACTCCCGCCGGCCTCACGATCCTTGCTGAAGAAGCTCGCAATCTTTCCGATGCGAATGCGCAGGAAATCGATGTCGAGATCGAAGCGGCGAAGATCAAGCTGCTTGAACTGGACGCCGGTGACAGCAAGCGCGCAGTCTACGAGCATCAGATTTCGTATCTGGAAGGCCTGCGCAGCGCGCTCGCCAACTGATAGGGATACTGATCAAATAAAAAACCCCGGCTGACTGGCCGGGGTTTTTTTGTTTGCGTAGAAGGTCTGCTTATACAAACACGGCAATGGTCTGACGGCCCACCATGATAGGCTGGCGTTGCTTGTTCCAGAGCAGCATTTCCTGGCTGGAATATCCGTTGCGCGCCGTCTGGGCGACATGCCGGGCGAGGAACCAGCGATCCTGTGTCTCGATTTCCTCTGTGAGGAATTCCGCCATCCATGTCATTGAGCTGATGCGGCCCGGTCCACGGAACATTGCCATGGCCGCCGGAGGGGGCGCATCGGCCAAGGCCAGCAGAGAGGTCGCGTCCATTGGCGTGGCCGGGTCCTTGTGGCGCATCCAGATCGAAACGTCTGCCTTGTCCGCGCCGGACATAGGCGGGGTGCCTCCGGCGATCAGCATGTCGAAATTCTGGGCGAAGGCGGGCCCCTGATGGTTCCGGAAATAGGGGGGAACATCTTCCGGGGCCGGCAATTCGGGCGCAGGCAGATCAACCAGATCAATTGAGGACTGGCGGGGGGCGCCGAATGTCATGATGGCTTCGGCCAGCACTCCGTCTGCACCTGTCATCCGTACGGAAACAAAGACCGTGTTCTTTCCCTGCCGCAGCACTTCGGCCTTGCAGGTGACCTCACCATTCACAGGGCCGACAAAAGCTATCTGAGCGGCGCGGGCGGGCAGGCCGGGCGCAAGGGACCGTGCGGCCTCCAGGCAGAGTGCGGCGGTGAGCCCGCCATAGGCGGTGCGGCCCTGCATCCATGTCTCGGGAATATTGGTGCGGTGCGTGCCGTCGGCTGTTCGGGAGATCGAGGACAGCAACTCAGTGTAGTTCATCGGTCTGCTCCTGGGAGGGTGGACAGGCGAGACGCCAGCATAGTTCCGAAAAAGAACCAACCCGTCACGTTGCGTCACATGAAAACGCCCCGGCTGGCGGGCCGGGGCGTGAAAGCAATTCCGGGGGCTGGCTTAGTGCTGGCTTTCCGGGGTGGAAACGCGAAGGCCGTCGAGGGAGTCGGTTACCTTGATCTGGCAGGAGAGGCGCGAGTTCGGCTTCACGTTCTCTGCAAAGTCCAGCATCGACTTTTCCATCTCTTCCTGAACCCCGGTTTTCTCCAGGAAGGCCTCGTCGACATAGACATGGCAGGTGGCGCAGGCGCAGGCCCCGCCGCAATCAGCGTCAATTCCCGGAATGGAATTTTTGATCGCCGCTTCCATTACAGATTCGCCGTTCTTCGCTTCCACCGTGCGTTCGGTGCCGTCATGCGAAATATAGGTGATCTTTGCCATGTGGGTTTCCGTCTCCTTCAGGCCGCTGCAGTTGCGGCGATGTCTTTCATTGGGATGGTGGTGTCGCTGAGTATTTCAGGTGCAATCTTTGCGCCTGCCATGATGAGTTTCTTCGAGGCCAGGAATTCGGGGGCACTGTTGACCGCGTCAACGGCAATCAGCGTACCCTGACGCAGATAGAAGGCGGCAAACTTCCGGGCCTTCGGATCGCCGCGCAGGACGATGGTGTCATAATCCGTGCTGAGGCCGGCGATCTGGAGTTTGAGATCATATTGGTCCGACCAGAACCAGGGGCAGTCTTCGGCTGGCCGGGGAAGGCCAAGGATGGCGGCGGCCACCAGCTTGCCCTGTTCGATGGCGTTGTGGACGCTCTCAAGGCGGCCCGTGCGGCCGTAATGCACCAGCGGGCGGCTGGCGCAGTCACCAGCCGCGAAGACGCGCGGGTCTGAGGTGCGCCCGTCCCGGTCTGTCAGGATACCGTTGGCGCAGGCGATGCCGGCGTCTTTTGCCAGTTCCTCATTGGGCAGGATGCCAATGCCGACGAGGACAATGTCCGCCGGCAGACGGGTGCCATCGGCCAGCACGGCAGCGCTGACAGCGCCATCGGCGCCATCGAGATGCGAAAGGGCCGTATTCGTCAGGATCTTCACGCCTTTGGCAGTGTGCTCATGGGCGTAGAAGTCGCTCATCACCGGGCTGGTGACGCGGGCAAGCACGCGGGGCGCCATTTCCAGAACGGTCACATCGAGGCCCATGGTGCAGGCCACAGCCGCGGCCTCCAGGCCGATATAGCCCGCGCCGATGATCACCATGCGGCGCCCGGAAACCATCTGCGGGCGGATGCGCTCGACGTCAGACAGGGTGCGCAAGTCATGGACGCCCGCGAGATCGGCGCCCTGGCAGGGCAGCTTGCGCGGGCGGGAACCGGTGGCGAGGATCAGGGCGTCATAGTCCAGCACACCGCCATGTTCGATATGCAGCTGGCGGGCGGCGCGGTCGATCCGCGTGGCGTGCGCCCCGAGGATCACGTCGATGTTGTTGTCCTGATACCAGGCGGCGGGTTTGAAATAGAGCCGCTCTTCATCCATTTCGCCCTTCATATAGGCCTTGGAGAGCGGCGGGCGCTGATAGGGCAGCGCGGTTTCTTCCCCGACAATCGTCAGCGCGCCCTTATACCCACCTTGGCGCAAAGACTGGACAGCCTGCGCTGCCGCCTGTCCGGCGCCGGCAATCACAATCTTATCTGCGCCCGAAAGGTCCACGACGCCCCCTGTTTCCTATAATGACGCTAGCGTCAACTTTTGCTCGGTTGTAAGCACTTGTAACGCAGCGTGCAAGCACTGCAAGCCGGGTCACTCCGTCACACAATCAGGTTAAACCGAGGTTGCGTAGCGGCAGGGCAAGACTAAGAGAGGGCATGGCGACAACTTTCGATCTTGCGGATGAGGCGGCGACGCTGGCGCTGGGGTGGGCGCTGGCCAAGATCCTGCGCGCAGGCGATTTCGTAGCCCTGCATGGCGACCTCGGCGCGGGCAAAACGACCCTGACGCGCGGGCTGATCCAGGCCCTGCTGGGGGAGGGGGAAGAGGTGCCGAGCCCTACTTACACACTGGTCCAGGTTTATGAGGGGCCAGACTTTCCGCTCTGGCATTTCGACCTCTACCGGCTGGATGATCCAGACGGGGTAGAGGAGCTGGGCTGGGATGATACGGTCGAGGGCGCGGCTCTGGTAGAATGGCCGGAACGGGCCGGGCGGCACTTGCCGAAGCAGCGTCTGGACGTGTTGCTTGAAATTCAGGGCGATCAGCGCCGGGTGAGGCTGGAACCGAGGGGCGAAGGCTGGCAGGAACGGCTGCATGGATTCAGCCTCTGACTCGCGCACGCATGAGATTGACCGGTTCCTCGCCAGCGTGGGCGATGGATGGGACCGGGCAAATCGCAAATCCCTTGGCCAGGATGCTTCGACCCGCCGCTATATCCGCCTCCTCAGAGAAGATGGCGCCAGCGCCCTGCTGATGGACGCGCCGAGGGTTGAGGATGATCCCTGCCCGCCGGAGGCTGACCGGGCATTGCGCGAGAAGATGGGCTGGAACGCGATGACGCGGTTGGCGGCCTCGCGTGTCGAGGCGTTCGCGCTGATTGCCGGGCATCTGCGCAGCCTGGGGCTGGAAGCGCCGGAGGTATATGCGTTCGATCCGGCGCAAGGCTTTGCGCTGATCGAGGATTTTGGCGAGGGGCGCGAGTTTGCCCGGATGATTGAGCGGGGCGAGGCGGACGAGCAGACGCTTTACCGCGCGGCCGCAGAGACGCTGGCACTTCTCCACGCGGCGCCGGTGCCGCAGCGGCTTGAAAAGGATGGGATTGTCTGGCCGATCCTGGACTTTGATGCTGTAGCGCTCGGCGCCAATGCCGATCTCTATGCCGACTGGTTGCCGCTGGAAACGGGCGGAACCAAGCTGACAGGCGCGGTGCGGGCGCGCTGGGAGGCCGAGCGGAACGCGCTGATTGAAAAAGCCGTGTCTTTTCCGAGGGCTTTCACGCTGCGGGATTATCATGCGGAAAATCTGCTGTGGCTGGCGGGTGGCCGGGTGGGTCTTCTGGACTTTCAGGACGCGGTGCGCGGCTGGGACGCCTGGGACATGGCAATGCTGACCCAGGACGCGCGCAGAGCCGTCTCAGCGGCGGCAGCGGAAGACGCTATCCGGACATTTCTGGACAAAACCGGACAGGACCGGACGGATTTTGAGGAGCGGTTGGCCGTAATCGGCGCCCTCAATGCCTTGCGGATTGCGGGTGTCTTCTCCCGCCTGCAGCATCGGGACAAGAAGCCCCGTTATGGTGAGTTCCAGCCCCGGCAGCTTTCCATCCTCGCCCGCAATCTGGCCCACCCTTCGCTGGCAGGTATGCGGGCGTTCGTGATGGAGCAGACCCCCTTCGTATTTGAGGCCAAGGCATGAGCGTTCCGGTTCCGCATACGGCGATGGTGCTTGCCGCAGGTCTCGGCACGCGCATGCGGCCGCTGACCAATGACTGCCCCAAGCCGCTGATTCCTGTGCGCGGGCGCAGGCTGATTGACCGGGTGATTGGGCCGCTGAAAACGGCGGGCGTGAAGCGCCTAGTGGTGAATGTGCATTACCTGCCGGAGCAGATTGAGGCGTATCTGGAAACGCTGACGGATTTCGAGGTGGTCGTGTCCGACGAACGCGGCGAGGTGCTGGAGACTGGCGGGGGCCTGGCCAAGGCGCGGCCGCTGCTGGGCGAGGAGCCGGTGTTCGTGCTGAATACTGATGCCTTCTGGTTTCCCGAGGTGGCTGATCCGCTGTTGGCGCTGGCGCAGGCATTTGACCCGGCGCAGGAGGATGAGCGCCTTCTGGTAGCTGACACCGGACGGGCGCTGGGCTTTGACGGGCCGGGCGACTTCTTCATGGACGGCGAAGGCCGCCTGACCCGGCGCGGCACGGCGGCGACGGCGCCCTGGGCCTATGCGGGCGTACGGATCATCAAGCCGCAGGTTTATGACGGGCAGCCGGTGGAGCGGTTTTCGGCGCTGCGCATCTGGGATGGCCTGATCCCTCAGGGGCGCTTGCGGGGCTTAGCGCTTGATTCCTTCTGGCTGCATGTGGGCGACCCACAGGCGCTGAAAGATGCCGAAATGTGGGTGGCCTGTCATGGCGGCTGACGCGCTGTTCGGCCCGGATGCCCCGCGCATCCGGACGATTGCGCCGGGCACGGCCTTTGTGAAGGAACTTGCGCGCGCGCTGGCCGAGGAGACATCGCTCGCCACCAAGCCAGACGCGCTGGCCGATGCTATTATCTATGTGCCCAACCGCCGGTCTGCGCGCGCATTGTCGCTGGCGCTCTATGATGCGGCGGGGGAACAGACGATCCTACCTCCGGACATCCGGGCATTGGGTGATCTGGACAGCGGAGAGCCACCGCCGATTGCCGAACAGGCCCTTTCCGGCGCCGTGCCCCCGCTTTCGGGCGCGCGGCAGTTGGGCGTTCTGGCGACGCTGGTGCGCCATTATTATCAGAGCGCCATGGGCATTGACCTGCCGCCGGCCTCCGCCCTTTCGGCAGCGCGGGAGCTGGGCCGTCTGCTGGAGCAGGCGGCAATGAGCGAAGACGCCGACTGGAGCCGGCTGGAGACGTTGAGCTTGGGCGACCTTGCCGCGCATTGGTCGCGTTCGGCAGATTTCCTGAAGATCGTCACCCAGCTCTGGCCGGAATGGCTGGCCGAGAACCGGGCATCTGATCCCTACAAAGAGCGGTTACGCGCGGCGCGGGCGCTGGCTGACCATTGGCAGAAAGCGCCGCCTGCCGGACCTGTGATCATTGCCGGCTCCACTGGAGCAACGCCGCCGGGACGCATCCTGATGCGGGCAGTTCTGGAATTACCCATGGGCCTGATTGTGTTGCCAGGGCTCGATACGGCGCTGAACGAGCGGCAGTGGGACGCGGTGATCAGCGCGCCGGGCCACCCGCAGAACACGCTGATACGTACCCTGAAGGCGCTGGGCAGGCCGCCGGAGGGCGTTGTGCCGTGGCCGGGGATCTCTGCCGATGCGCCTGCGCGCGCGCGCGTGCGCCTGATCCATGAAGCGCTGGCGCCCGCCGAAGAGACAGCGGACTGGCGCGCGACGCTGGAAGAACTGGCCCTCGCGGGCGGGCAACCGATTGAGGAATTTGTGCGCGACGGCCTGAAGGGCCTCAGCGTGGCAGAAACACCAAACGAAGCGGCGGAAGCAGAAGCCGCCGCGCTGCTGATGCGGGAGACGCTGGAGCGGCCTGGGGAGACGGCGGCGCTGGTGACGCCCGACGCAGGCCTTGCGCGGCGAGTTTCCGCGCTGCTCGGCCGGTGGGGCATACATGTTCCGCCTTCGGCGCCCGTGCCGCTTGGGCGGACGCTGGCGGGAAGCCTGATCGGGCTTTGCGCACGCTGGGCGGCGGACCCTGGCGAGCCGGCGGTTCTGGCAGCTGTCCTGAAGCATCCTTTTGTTCGTGGAAAGATGGATTCCGGAAAGCTGGACCTTTATTTCCTGCGGGGGCCGCGCCGCTGGAAAAGCCTGGACGATCTGGCCCACAGCATCGACATTCGCGACAAGCTGGAGCCGCATTCGCCTTTCCAGCGGGAAGACCAGGACGAGGCAATTCTTCTGGTGCGCCGCCTTGCCGGGATCATGGAAGAGACGGGATCGGACTTTTCCAGTTTGGAGGCAGTGACGGCGGATGAGGCCGCAAAGCGCGTGGCCGATCTGGCCGGCGCGATCAGCGAAACGCCGATGCCCTGGGCGGGAGAGGACGGTGCAGGGGCCTCAAACCTTCTGCAGCGGCTGGCCGAACTAGGGCCGTTCCTGGGGGAGATGAGTCCGGAAGCCTTTGCCGATCTGGTCGATGCGGAATCCTCCACGCTGCCCGTGCAGACGGGTCAGCCAGAGCATCCGCGACTCTCTATCTGGGGCCCGTTGGAGGCGCGTCTTCAGTCTGCGGACAGGTTGATCCTTGCGGGCCTCAACGAAGATGTATGGCCTGAGAAGCTGCCCGCCGATGCCTTCCTGCCGCGCCGGTTTCGCGCGCCTCTGGGGCTGAATGATCCGGAAGAGCGCATGGGCCTTTCGGCACACGATTTTGCGCAACTGGCGGGGGCGCCGCATGTGGTAATGCTGTATGCCGCGCGGCGGGATGACAGCCCGGCGGTGGCGTCCCGCTGGGTGTGGCGTCTGCGGACGCTGGCGGAAGGCGCGTTTGGTGAGCGGACGGCGGAGCTGCTCAAGGGCGAAACACGCCATCTTCTGGATTGGGTGAACGCCCTTCAGACACGCGGATTAGGCAGCCTGCCGGCAGATTTCAGTGCCGAGCCAAAGCCGAAGAAGCGCGCGCCGGAGGACTGGCCCCGCCGGCTTTCTGTAACGCGGGTCGACCGGTTGCAGCGTGACCCTTATTCGATCTGGGCGGAGTCCGTTCTGGGGCTTCGCCAGGTGGATGTGCTGGGCGCGCCGCTGGCAAGCAATCTGCGCGGAACGGCAATCCATGCGGCGTTGGATGCGTTTGAGGCAGATGGCGTTGCGAAGGATGCTGAAACGCTGCTGACGCTGATACGCGAGGAGCTTGCGCGGACCGGGGAGCCGGAATCCGCTTGGGCGGGGCGTCTGGCCATCTGGCAGGATGTGGCCGGCTGGTATCTGGACTGGCGCCGGGAGCGGGACGTATCAGGCGGCATTCTGCGCGAGGTGCGCGGGGAATATCGCAGCGATATTGCCGGGCATCCCTTCGAGCTGTCGGCGACGGCAGACCGGATCGAGCGGACGGCGACGGGCGCTCTGGTGATTGTGGACTTCAAGACGGGTCTGCCGCCTACGGACAAGGCGATTGATGCGGGCTATGACCAGCAGATGCCGTTGCAGGCGATCATTGCTGCCAAAGGCGGGTTTCAGAATGTCCGGGCTGCGCCGGTCGATGCGCTGGAATATGTGTCGATCCGGGGGCGGCCCGAGGCGCGGCGGATTGGCGAGAGCAAAAGCAGCCCGAAATCTCTGGCAGAACTGATCGCGGCGGCGGAAGACGGCTATGTGCGCCTGATCGCGGCGTATCGTGATCCAGCGGCAGTGTATGCATCTGCGCCGCGGGTGCAGTTCGTGAAGTATGACTACGGATATAATCTGCTGGCGCGGCGGGCGGAATGGAATCGGGATACACCGGGCGGGGATGGCGGCGATGAGTGAACATGCCCGGCATCAGGAAGCATTTGACGCGGCGGTGAAGGCGCAGGCCGATGCGGCAAAACCCACCGTTTCGGCCTTTGCCACGGCGAATGCAGGCAGTGGCAAGACCAAGGTTCTGATCGACCGGGTGGCGCGCCTGCTGCTGCGGCGCGAGGATGGGCGGCCTGGGGCAGAGCCGGATTCGATCCTCTGTATCACCTACACCCGCGCGGCAGCGAACGAGATGCTGACGCGGCTTTTCCGTACGCTGGGCGATTGGGCGGTGAAGGAGGATGACAGCCTCCGAGAGGCCCTCGCCAAGCTGGAGGGGCGGACGGCGGAGAGCTATTCGAGGGACGATCTGCGCGATGCGCGGCGGCTGTTTGCGCGCGCGCTCGAAACGCCGGGCGGCCTGCGGATCGAGACGATTCATGCGTTCTGCGCGCGTATCCTGCGGCGGTTTCCGCTCGAGGCGGGGGTGGTGCCGGGCTTTACGGAGATAGAAGACCGGGACGCGCGGGCGCTGTGGCAGGCGGCCAAGGAGCGCGCGATCCTTGAGGCGGCCAGCGCGGCGCCGGAGGATCTGGCGCTGATCACGCGGGAAGCCATGAGTGAGGGGGCCTCAAGCGCGCTCGACGCGCTGAAAGGTTCAGGAGCCGCCGTGATGCGGTTCGCCGAGCGGCATGATTTCGTCATTGAGCACATGATGGAAGCCTTGCGGGGCGATCTGGGCGCGTCTCGCGAGACGCCGGAGGAAATCCTGGCGGCAGCGATGGGCGATGCCTTGCCGAGGGAAGCGATCCGCGAGGCGTTGCGCGCGCTGCTCTCGGGCACAACGACGGATCAGAAGCGGGCCGAAGCGCTGGAGCAGACGCTGGCGGCGGAAACGCCCGGGGCAGTTTGGGCGGCGTATGCGCCCTTTTTCCTCACGGAGAAGGGCGAGTTCCGGGCGCAGAACCCCTACACCAAGAAGACCGGCGAACTTTGCCCGCTCCTGCAGGAGTATTTCCAGATAAAGGACGGCGAAGGCCGGGAGACGGCGCGGGTGCGCGCGCTGGTGGAGACGTTGCAGCGGGCGCGGTCGTTTGCGCGCACGGCAGCATTGATCCGCATCGGCCTGCCGGCGCTGGAGGTCTACCGGGACGAGAAAGCGCGCCGCGGGGCGCTGGACTTTGACGACCTGATCCAGAAGACGCGGGAACTGCTGGAAGCCGAAGGGATGGCGAGCTGGGTGCTCTACAAGCTGGATGGCAGCATCTCTCATGTGTTGCTGGACGAGGCGCAGGATACGAGCCCCGAGCAGTGGGATTTAATCCGTGCACTGACGAACGAATTTGGCGCTGGGGAAGGCCGTGACTATTCGCAAGACCCGCGCACAATGTTCATTGTGGGGGACGAGAAGCAGTCGATCTATTCATTCCAGGGCGCAGAGCCGGTGCGGCTGCTGAAGGAAACGCGACGGCTGACCGAGCGGATGCCGGGCGCTACCGGCGTGGAAATGCTGATGTCATTCCGCTCAGCGCCCGAAGTGCTGACATTTGTGGATACAGTGTGGAATCGGTCGCCGCCGATTGATGTGGGGATTGGTGGCGCTCCGCCGCAGACTGCCAACGATATTCAGCATACGGCGCGGCGTTGGGATCAGCATGGCGCGGTGGAAATCTGGCCGATTGAACCGAAGGTGCCAGATGATGAAACCGATGCGTGGGAGCGTCCGGTGGACGTGGTGCGGGCGACCTCGCCCAAGGCAAAGCTGGCGGCAGGTGTAGCGCGGGCCGTGCGGCAGATGATCGATCGGGGCGAAACGATCTGGGAGGGCAAGGCCGAGCGGGCGATGCGGCCGGAAGACGTGCTGATCCTGGTGAGCAAGCGGCAAGGCGGCCTGTTTGACTCGCTGATTACAGCGCTGAAGGCAGAAGGGTTGCCAGTCGCGGGCGCTGACCGGCTGATCCTGACGGATTTCATCGGGGTGCAGGACTGTCTGAACCTGATGCGGTTTGCGACGCTGGACCTGCGCGATCTGACGTTGGCGGAAATTTTGCGGGGACCGTTCTGCGGACTGGTGGATGACGATCAATACCTGTTCCCGCTCGCCTCGCGCCGGGCGAAGGGGGAAACGCTCTGGTCCCGTGTGAAGGCGAGCGATGACCCGGATGTTCAGCGGGCGGCACGTTTTCTTCAGGGATTGTTCGACCGCGCGCACCTGCCGCCTTACGAGTTCCTGAGCCATGTGCTCGACAGGGTGGGGGAAGGCGGGCTGACAGGATGGGAACTGCTGAATGCGCGCCTCGGCACGCCGGCGCGTGATCCCATCGAGGCGCTTCTGTCTCGCGCCCTTGGCCATGACAGCACGGGGCCATCCTCGCTGCAGTCTTTCGTGGCAGCGATGGAGGCCGAGGCGGTCGAGATCAAGCGCGACCTGGCAGAAGCCGGGCGCGAAGTGCGTGTGATGACAGTGCATGGCGCCAAGGGGCTTCAGGCGCCGGTGGTGATCCTGCCGGATACGACGTCCAAGCCAAAGACGAGCGCGCCTGCCGTGCTGGCGAGTGCCAATGCGGTGGTGTGGTCTCCGCGCAAGGATACGGATGCGGAAGCGTCGAAACGAGCGCGCGCCATTGCAGAAACCAAAGCGCGGGAGGAACACCGGCGCCTGCTATATGTCGCGCTGACACGGGCGCAGGACCGGCTGATCATTGCTGGCCACTGGCAGGGGCAGGCAGGCGAAGGGAAGACCGGCTACGAAAAGGATTCCTGGTATGCCCTCTGCGACATGGCGATGGCCGCGCTGGCACCGGAAGACTTCGAGCTGGGGCTGCGCTTTGGCAAGGTTTCCGTTGCGGGCGCCGGAGGAGCGTCGGCCAACGAGACCCCTTCGGGCGGGCTGCCGGGCTGGGCGTTGACGCCGCCGCAGGCTGATCCGGTGGTGCGGAAACTGTCTGCGCCGACGAGCCTGCTCGGCCCCAAGACGCGGATTGTGGCACCGTTCGATGCGGCGCGGGAGGAGCGCCTGAAGCGCGGGCGTGCCATCCATGCCTTGCTGCAATACCTACCGGAATTGCCCGAGGAGAAACGGGAAGCGGCAGCGGATGCCTACCTTTCCCGCGATGGGGAGCTGACGGCGGCGCAGCGGGCGGAGATGAAGGCGGCGGCTCTCGGCGTGATGCGTGATCCTGCGCTTGGCGCGATCTTTCAGCCTGGTGGGCGGGCTGAGGCGGCGATTATCGGGCGGTCACCGGAGCTGCCGGAGGGCACGGTGATCAACGGCCGGGTGGACCGGCTGGTGGTGACCCCGGCGCAGGTGCTGGTGATTGACTTCAAGACCGACCAGCCCGCACCGGACAGGCCCGAAGACGTGGCCGATACCTATGTGGCGCAGATGGCGGCCTATTGGGCGGTGCTGAAGACCGCCTTTCCAGACCGGGAAGTCGTGGCCGCGCTCTGCTGGACGGATGGGCCGCGCCTGATGCGCCTGCCGGAAGCGCAGCTTTTAGCAGTTCTCACAAGTGCGCGTGGCATGGTTTGACTTGGCCCGAGAGTCCCTATGTATCACACTCAAGAATTAGAATGCCGGCAGAAGGAGCCGCAACCATGGCAGCGATCAATGTAAATGAAGACGATTTCGACGGTGTGGTCACCGGTTCGGATACGCCTGTTGTCGTCGATTTCTGGGCCGAATGGTGCGGCCCGTGCAAGCAGATGTCTCCGCACTTGGAGGCTGTCGCCGAGGAAATGACCGGCAAGGTGAAGATTGTCAAACTGAACGTGGATGACTATCCGCTGGTCGGCGCCCGTTATGGCGTGCGCGGCCTGCCGACGCTTCTGATGTTCAAGGGTGGCAAAGTGACGGCCACCCGCAATGGCGCGATGAACCGCCAGGCGCTGACTGACTGGATCAAGCAGAGCCTTTAGGGCTCTGCCGCGCCCGGCGTTTTCAGGCGTTTTCGCTCGTCAGAGAAATGAAGACGTCTTCAAGGTCGGGCGCTTCGGTCGACAGGTCGGCAATGCCGATACCGGCGTTGCGAACGCGCTCCAGCAGACGGGCAATTCCCGTTTCACTGGTCCGGAAGGTGATGGCGACCCCGCCATCATTGCGGATTTTAACGTCCAGACCTGACAGGTCGACCGGCACGGCGCTGAGCGGCTCTTTCGGGTAGATCACCAGAGTCTTGTAGTCGAGGCGGGAGAGAAGCTGGTGGGTCGGCTCGCACGCGACAATTTCGCCGTGATTGACGATGGCGATGGTGTCGCAAAGCTCCTCGGCTTCTTCCAGATAATGGGTCGTCAGGATGATCGTCGTGCCCTTGGCGTGCAATTCGCGCACATAGTCCCAGAGCAGGCGGCGCAGTTCGACGTCAACGCCGGCGGTCGGCTCATCAAGGATGAGCACCGGAGGATTGTGGACAAGGGCTTTTGCGACCATGAGGCGGCGCTTCATGCCGCCCGACAGTTGGCGAACGTAAGCATCTTTCTTATCGGCAAGGCCCAGCGCGGTGAGGATTTCCACCGTGCGCCGTTCGGCCTTGGGCACGCCATAGAAGCCAGCCATCAGCTCCAGCATCTCGAAAGGCGTAAAGAAGGGATCGGCGACAACTTCCTGATTCACGACGCCTATGGCCGCGCGGCTCTGGCGCGGATCCTGATCGATATCGAGGCCCCAGATTCGCGCGGTGCCCGATGTTTTTTTGACCAGGCCGGCGAGAATGTTGATGAAGGTGGATTTGCCTGCGCCGTTTGGTCCGAGAAGGCCGAAGATCGACCCGGTGGGAATGGTGAGATTGATGCCGTTTAGCGCTTGTTTTTCTGGCATTTTTCCGGACGCAGCATAGGTTTTCCGCAGGTCGCGGACCTCAATCGCGTAGGTGGGGTCAGGCATGGTAAGTATTTTCCCGTTGGCAGGGCGCCTTGCGCGGTCCATGCCCAGTCTTTAGTTAGGATGCCGCTGGCTGCGTCGCAAGCAATCGCGTCACCGCCAATTCAGGAGAACCCAAGGCATGCCCGCCAAACGCGATGTTTTTACGCCGCCAGAAATTTCCATGGTCTCGAGCCACAAGGTTTCCTGCAATGGCGGAGGCGGCGCGCTCGGCCATCCCAAGGTCTGGTATGAGATGGGCGACGACGATTTCGTCGAGTGCAAATATTGCGACCGCCGTTTCGTGCTGATCGGTGGCAAGCAAGATCCCAACCGCGCACGCTAGGGAGGCGGCCCCACCAGGACCGGCGGCAAGCCCATGCAGATCCTGATTGCAGGCGGCGGTATCGGCGGACTGACGGCGGCGCTGGCTTTCCTGAAAGCAGGGCATTCGGTGACGGTGCTGGAAAAGGCGCCGGAGATTGCCGAAGTGGGCGCCGGCCTGCAGATCAGCCCGAATGGCATGAAGGTGCTTGATGCGCTGGGCGCGTCGGCGCGCGTGTCGCGGGATGCATTTCGTCCGCGTGCGCAGGAGTTGCGCTTGGGGCGAAGTGGCGCGCGAATATTCAGTGTGCCGCTTCGCGAGGCGTCGCAGGCGCGGTGGCGGGGAGAGTATCTGCATATCCATCGGGCAGATCTGGTTGAGGCGCTGAAGGCATGTGTGACGGATCGCGCCCCGGACGCTGTGCGCCTTGGCGCGACGGTGACTAGCTACGAAAATACTGGAACCGGCATTGTTGCGCTGCTCAGCACGGGCGAGCGCGTGGCCGGAGACCTTCTGGTGGGGGCGGACGGCATTCATTCATCGGTGCGCGCGCAGATGCTGGGCCCAGACAAGCCGCGCTTTACCGGCAATGTCGCCTGGCGGGCTGTGGTGCCTGTATCAAAGCTGGGCGATTATCCGCCTCCGGAGACGGCGTGTGTGTGGGCCGGAAAACGGCGCCATGCGGTAACCTATCGCCTGCGGCGGGGCAGCCTCGCGAATTTTGTTGGCGTAGTCGAATGTGCTGAGTCAGGGGACGAGTCCTGGACTTCAGTAGGCGCGCGGGAGCAGGCACTGAAGGACTTCAAGGGCTGGAACCCGGTGGTCCAGCGGATCATTGACGAGGCGCCGCTGCTCTTGCGCTGGTCGCTCTATGATCGCCCCGAGATGCCGAAATGGCAGGACGGCCGGGCCGTGCTGCTGGGGGATGCCTGTCATCCCATGCTCCCCTTCATGGCGCAGGGCGCGGTGATGGCGATTGAGGACGCCTATGTGCTGGCCAAGGAAGTCGGCCGCGCGCTGGCGAAGGGCGAAGGGGCAGACGTCGAGGCTGGGCTCAAGGCGTATGAAGCAATCCGCAAGCCACGGGCAACGCGCGTGCAGAATGTGGCACGGGAGAACGCGGCGCTGTTCCACCGCTCCAATCCACTCTACCAGCTTGGCACCTATGGGCCGATGTGGGTGGCGGGAAAGTATCTGCCGTCTGTCGTGCATGGCCGGCACGACTGGCTTTATGGGCATGATGTAACCGGGCCCGGCTGAGCCGGGGTTGCGGCTAGCGGCCAATTCGGCCACCAATCAGGAAAACTTACGCAAAGGAAACGGGCGCAGAACATGCTGTCTGTACTGGATATTTTCCGGGTCGGAATCGGCCCTTCAAGTTCGCACACCGTTGGGCCGATCCGCATCGGAAACCGGTTCATGGCGCACCTCACCCAAAGCGGAAAGCTGGCGCAGACGGCGCGGATCGAGGCGGAGCTGCAGGGCTCTCTTGCGCTGACGGGGGTGGGCCACGCGACGCCCAAGGCGGTCGTGCTCGGGCTGCTCAATCTGGAACCGGAAACGCTGGACCCGGAGGAGGCCGACCGCCTTGTGGGGCAGGCGTATGAGCAGAAGCGCTTGATGCTGGCTGATGGGCAAACAATAGAGTTTGATCCGGAGACGGATATTCGGTTTGCCTACGACATCATGCCCGACCTTCACCCCAACGGCTTGCGCATCCGGGCATTTGACGCAGCTGGCGCCACGCTTGCCGACGAGACCTGGTATTCCACAGGCGGCGGCTTCATTGCCACGCGCAAGCAGCTGGAAAAGCCGGTGGAAGACGACATTCTGCCGGTGGGCGATCCGGTGCCCTATGAATTCACGTCTGCGGCACGCCTGCTGGAGATCTGCCGTGCCAGCGGTCTCAATATTGATGAGGTGATCCTGGCCAACGAGGATGCCAAACGTCCGAGGGCGGAGACCGAAGCCGCTCTGGACAGGATTGCTGGTGTCATGATGGCGTGTATCGATCGGGGGCTTGTCCGCCGGGGTGAATTGCCGGGCGGGCTGAAAGTGCGCCGCCGCGCGCCGGAAATCTGGCAGAAACTTCAGGAGGGGCCGCCCTCCAATGAGCGCGAGCAGCTTTTTGACTGGCTGAACGTCTATGCCATGGCGGTGAATGAAGAGAATGCTGCGGGCGGGCAGGTCGTGACGGCGCCGACGAATGGCGCGGCGGGGATCATTCCGGCCGTGATCCGGCATTATTGTGCGGAGACGGAAGACGCAGCTGTGCGCCTGCGCCGGTTCCTGCTGACTGCCGGCGGGATTGGCCTTCTCTACAAGCAGAGAGCGTCCATTTCCGGCGCGGAGATGGGCTGTCAGGGGGAGGTTGGCGTGGCCTGCTCCATGGCGGCGGGCGGCCTTGCAGCGGTTTGGGGCGGCACACCGCAACAGGTGGCCAATGCAGCCGAGATCGGAATGGAGCATAATCTGGGTCTGACGTGCGATCCGGTGGGCGGTCTGGTGCAGATCCCGTGTATCGAGCGCAATGCGATCGGCGCGGTGAAGGCGGCAAATGCCGCGCGGCTGGCCCTGCATTCCCTGGCGCAGACGAAGGTATCTCTGGATCAGGTGATTGAAACGATGCGGCAGACGGGGCTGGACATGTCTTCCAAGTATAAGGAGACGAGCCAGGGTGGGCTCGCGGTCAATGTCATCGAATGCTAGGCAATTGACACAAAACATTATCAGAGCCGACACCGAAGTGTAGCGGAACCGCATTAGCGCTGCATCCTGTATGACAGGGGCAGCGGGCATGATGCACGATCCGAAACTCGTCTATTCACTTGAGGTTCGCGTGATGGACCTTGAGCAGAAGGTGGCTGATCTGGAGAACAGTCTCCGGGAAATCACGGCTGGGCGCGTAAAAAGCGCGGACCCGAACGTGGTGCCGCTTCCGCCCGCGCTGCTCAAACGCATCAGCGATGGGGAACATCCGGTGCGGGTGATCCGCCAGTTCCGCCTGATGACGCAAAAGGAGCTGGGCGAACTTTGCGGCATCCGTCCGAACCACATCTCGGCGATTGAACGGGGCATGTCTTACGGTCTCAAGACAGCCAAGCGTCTCGCCGATGCCTTGGCAGTGCCGGTAGACCTGCTGACCTGACAGGCAGAGCCGGGTCTCAGCCGGGAATGCAGGCCCGCACGCCGGTGACCGGCAGAACCGTTTCCCACCCATCGGCACCTGTGGTGACCAGGCGGCCGGAATCAACGCGCTGCCCGCCTTCAAGCATCTCGCCAGGCTTCAGGCTGAGATTGACCGACCATGTACCGTCTGCGGAAAGATACTGGGTTTCGGTGAAGAACTGGCCGAAGACTTCAGCGTTCGTATCGGTAACGATCAGCTTGTGACTGGCGCCGTCATGCAAGACTAGGGCTTCGCCGGTGGCTGCTTTGGTAAAGAATGTGAAGCGGCGCGGCGCGGCCATACCCCATAGAAACAGGCCGCATTCCCCGGCTGCCAGTTTCTGGGGCGGCAGACCTTCAACGGGTACTTCGGCCACCGGTGATCCCATGGCCGCAACCGGTGAGCCGGCCGGCTTATTGGCTTCGGGCGCAGACGCGCAGCCCGCAAGACAGCCCGCGATGAAGGCAATACTCAGGAGACGGATCATTGTGGCACCTGTGCCGGTGTTGCAGGATAACGGTAAACATAAGTGCCGCTTTCTGGAACGAAACCGGCGAGGGGGAGGCCATACTGGAACTGTTGTGGAATTACGCCGGAGACGCGGGCCTCGATGCTGCCGCTGCCACGGAGATGAAACCTGCCGGCAGCGTCCAGTTTCGTGCCAAGCGGACTGGCTGATTGGAGGGGAATGAGCAGCATGTCGCCCTCACAGGAAAGGTTACCGGCCAGGTCCGGCCAACCGGGCCCGAGAAGCGCTGCATTCTTTCCCAGCGCATCGCTCCAGGATTGCCCCGAAGCCTTGTCACACGCGCCGTTGTTGAAACGGATGATGTCTCCAGACAAACGCGCCTTGCCGCCCGATTGGCGTATCCAGGCCGCGACGCCATCCAGGGCAGCAAAGTCCAGTTCGATGTTGAAGTCGCGCAGCTCGGTATTTCCGGAAGCATAGGCCCCGGCTTTCCCTGTTCCCTTGCCGGAGGGGCCAGTCCAGTCGAAATCGTACTCGACTCCAAGCGCAAGGAGAGAGGCGGGGTTCAGTTTGAGGCTGGCATCGCCGAGCAGATCCTGTCCTGCCTTGAGGCCAGTGATCTTTCCACCCGCGAGGGTGCCTTCTGCCGAGGTCCAGCTGAGGCCGCGTTCCTCCGCGCCCGCAGTCTTCAGAATAAAACTGAGCGGCGCGAAAGCGACGAGGCCAGCCAGAAAGCCGATGATCAGGACAAGGAGAAGAAGAAAACGCATCATGGCTTATTACCAAGGCTGAATTCCGCGCTGGCGTCCATGCTGCCGTCTGCATTCTGTGTGAGAGTGGCGGCGCTGACTGTCACGCCCAGGCCTGTTTCCACCTGTTCCACCCATTGGAAGAATGCCGGGCTGGCTACGTTCGTCAGACTGACCTGAAATGCAGCCGGGCTGGCTGCGGGTGTTTGCGCCGAAAGCCCCGCCTGAGCGGCCATCTGGGCTGCCTGAGCCTGCAGCGCGGCTGTATCCTGGGTTGCCGGCGCCGTTATCGCGGGATGTATGGTCTGCCCCTGCTGGATCAGGGCCTCAATCCGGTCGAGGCGCGCAAGGGTCTGTGTGCCTCTCTCATGATTGAGTTTTGCGCGGTCCAGCGTTGAGATTGCCGGCTGCAGCACGAGTTGCCAGATAATGGCCACGGCGAGCAGCAAGCCAGCGATGCCGAGCAAAGCCTTCTCGCGGGAGCTGCGCGTATTCCACCAGGCGCTCATGGCATCGGCTCCAGAGTAATTTGAGTAACGGCCTCGCCCGGACTTTGCTCCGCTGCGTTCGATGAGACAGCGAAGCCGCGGCTCTGCAGAAAGGCCACGACGGAGGCGACCGTCTCCGGGGTCGACGCCTCAATGTCTGCCACAAGACGGCTGGCGCTGCCATCAAATGTCAGCGTTGAAATGCGTGTATCCGGATTAAGAGCGACGGCTTCATAAAGCGCGGCAACGGTTGTGCGGAAGTCGATGGTATCGGGCACGGCGGCAACGGCCAGCATGTCGCGGGTCGCCCTGTCGATGTCCGCCGGAATGGCTGCGGCTGGGAAGATAGCGGCATAGCGCTCCGCTGCGCGTTTTCCGAGTTGCTCGGCCGCGTAGTTATAGTTTCGGGCTTCAAGGATCAGCGTACCCGTCCAGACCGAAACGGCAGCAACACCAATACCGGCGGCCTTGCGCCAGGCGCTGACACCCTGTTTTGTTTCCCTTGGGGGGGTAAATGCCCCGGCGCGCAGGTTCACGCCGGGATGCGTGGTGCTGCGTTCTGCCAGGCGGATGATCTGGATGCCGTCCCGAAGGCTGGGCGCGAGATCTCCTGCCAGGGCTTCGCGTGCCTGATCTGGAAGACCAGCATCGATTGCGATGATGCGGTTTCCTTCCCGCTGGAGAATATGGTCGCCCATATCAACGGGTTGCGAGATATTGGTATACAGACTTTGTTCTGGCAGCAGTTTCGCCGGCGATAATCCTGCCTTTGATAGAAGCTCCAGCCAGGATGTCATCAGGGCGCGATCAACGACATAGATATCGCGCTCAACTGTCTCTCTCATCCGTGGACCGAGGACGAGATGAACCTCTTCCACGGGTTGGGCGAGCTCATCTTCGATCGCATAGAGAGCGGCGCGTACCGCTTCGGCTTCGTTACGCGCGGGGACAGGGACACGGAAATGGCCCACGGCCGTTGCGGGCGCGAAGGCGATGCAGCTGGCCGCTCCGAAGGGGCCACGATGATTTACAAGTTCAAGGCGGTCGCCCCGTTCCTGCGCAATCTGCATGGCGCCGTCAGCCTGCGCGGGCAGTGCAATATAAAGAATGGATTTCATCATTCTTCTCCCATCCTGCGCCAGATTGTTTCGGGCGCAGAGCCACCTTTGGCCGAAATGATGAAGGAGAATGGCCAGCTGCCGCCGTCAAGTGTTGTTTGCCCTTCGGCGAGATAGGTCGTGCTGAGTGTTGAAAGGGCTTCGGTCTGTTTCTGGCCTTCAGGAATGGTGCGGATGTCGGGCAGCGCCTCGAACTCGTCGACACTCGCCCAGCCCGTATCCGGCCGATCCATGAGGATTCTCTCTGCCGCCGTCAGAGTGAGGGCTTCAGAATAGAAGGCGCGCAAGAGCGAGGCCTGATCCGGGCGAAGCGTGTTGATGTTGAGACGTGTCATCTGGGTCTCCGGCCGGGCACAGATCAGCGGCGCGAGCGCCTTCCGAAGGGGACTGGTATAGCCCATCACAGAGGCCAGTTCGCGCGGGCTGTCCATGGGTTGGTTGGCTGCGCGATAACCGGGGCTGAGCGTGAGGTAATAGCCATCCTCCGCGCCGCCTTGCCGGGTGTTGCTGTCGGCATCCACCCAGTCTGCCAGCGCATTGGCGAGACTGCTCGCATCGGTGGCCGGAATGTCGAGATCACGTAGTAGGGTGGCCCAGGACAAGCGGGCATAAGTAGCGGCGCCTTCATCGGGGTTGGCGAGCGCGTTTATGTTGAAACAATTGGACGCGTCATTGACCTGTAGCGAGACGACGCCTCCCCGGAGGGGCAGGACAACTGGCTGAGAGAGGCCTACGGTTAGCGGTGTAAGCTGCCCGTTGGTAAGAACGGACATCTCCGCCACAGCGCTGAGTGCCAGAGCTTCTGCAGAATAGGCCGCCCAGCCCGCATCGGCGCGGCGCGTAGCCGCCTTCGCCATAGCCGTCTGCTGGGTGATGGCCATAGTCGCCATGAGCGCTGCGACGGCGAGCGCCGCCACAATGAACAGGATCGACAGCAGGGCTGCCCCGCGTTGGGGATCAGGGCGCATCATTCGCGCAGCCCCAGGCGGAATTTCGCCGTCAGCGTATCGCCTTCGCCAAAGGTGAAGACCAGCTGGATTTTGTCCGGCAAAGGGGCGTCTACCATGCTCGCGGGGACGATCCAGTCAGGCTTCCAGATTTGCTCACGGCCATACTGGACGGAAATATCTTCCAAACCCGACAGGACGATTTGCTCCGCAACCGCTGTGCCGGGGCCCGCGTCAGGCGCGCTCCAGGATCGGCGGATCAGGGCGCCGTTGTCGAACTGGTATTCCACCCGCTGAAGATCGCTGCGGGGCAGGTCTGCGGGATTTGACCAGCCATTGCGCACGAAGGTCACGATACGTCCGTCATACCGGATCGGCTGGCCTTCGAAACGGGTCGGAAGATCCGAACTCGCGTCGGCGCGGTTGGGGCGATCCACGAAGGCCGCGAAATCGTCCCGTAGCACGGCGAGAGCGGTCTGCAGCTCCCGGGCGTCATTCCCGCGAACCTCAATCAGCCGTGTACCTCGCAGGGACTGGGTCAGCATAACGCCGCCTGCCGTTGCCAGAAGCGCTACGACGAACAGCGCGATCAAAGTCTCTATCAGGGAGATGCCAGATTGGGGGCTGGGGGTGGCGTTCATCTGTCCCCCTTGATTCGGTGAAGAAGCGCTACTTCGCTGAGCACTGCCTCCTCGTCCGCCGCGCGCACACGGATGGTGACTTCTACAACATCGTCGCGAGGGGCGGGGGTGATATCCCGCTCCCAGACAAAGCTGCGGCCGCGCTGTACCTCTTGCCCTCCCGATCGTCCGATCACTTGCAGTTCCGGGTTGGTAATCGTTTCGACGGCGACATTTTCGGCCACCTGACGGGCCAGCGCGCGGTCTCCCATCTGAGCGCTGATGCGGAGGCTGCTTGTGTTGAGAGAAATGAGCCCCATTGCAGCAGTCGCGAAAACCGCGACGGCCACGAGCGCTTCCATCAGCGTGAAACCCTGCTGGTTACCCATCATCGCAGCCCCATCTCAACATTGCCGTCCGGCAGCAGGGTGAGGCTGGTGAGGACGCCGTTGCGCGAGAGTTCGATGGCCACCGGCAGGGTGTGGCCGAGGGGATCGAAGATGACGGCCGGGGCCGGCTCTTCTCCTTTCTCAAGCAATGCTGGCGGTCTGCCGTCTATGCGGATGCTGATGTCCTTCGGGAGCTGATGGCTTTCCAACACGCGCCAGGCGCCGTTCTGCCAGATCGCCGGGGAATAGCTGCCGCCGTCGACAATAAGGCCTACAGGCTGACCTGTGATCGACGCGCGATTGGCGGCCTGCTCAAGCGCTTCGCGAAGCTGATCGGATTCCTGCTTGAAGACATGCCGGGTGGGAATGGTGAGCAGGATCAGCGTGGTGGCGACGGCGATGATGGAGAGCGTGACCATGATCTCGACCAGCGACAGCCCGGCCTGCGGGTCGCCTGCAGGCGCCCTCAGAGATTGGGTAGCGAAATGAGGAGCATCACGCAGCACGGGCGCAGCATCAGTCCCAGTTGCCGATATCGGCGTCGTTGCCTTCTCCGCCGGGTTTGCCATCTGCGCCGAAGGAGAAGATATCAAACCGGCCACCAGAACGCACCCCGGGGAAGGTGTACTGATAGGGATTGCCCCAGGGATCGTTCTGTACGCGGCGGATATAGCCGCCGGGGCGGTAGAGGGTGGTATCGATGCCGGGCGGCGGGCTGGAGAGGGCGGCGAGGCCCTGATCAGTGGAAGGGTAGGTGTAGAGGTCGAGGCTGTACTGCTCGAGCGCGTTCTCGAGATTCGAGATGTCGGCTTTGGCCTTGGTGACGCGCGAGCGGTCACCCACCGGGGCGACGTTGACGATGATCAGCGTCGCCAGGAGGCCCATGATGAAAACCACGACCATCAGTTCGACCAGAGAGAAACCGGCTTGCTGGCGGCGTTTTTCTTCTGTGTTTGCTTCAGTTTCAGGTGGCATGAGGGCGCTCCTTTATCCGAGGGCGAGAGTGTTGAGCTGCATGATGGGTAGCATGATCGACAGGACGATCGTGCCGACCACGCCGCCCAGGAAAATGATGATCAGAGGTTCGAGCAGGCCGAGGGCAACATTGGTGGCCGTTTCGAATTCGTCTTCCAGAAAATCGGCGGCGCGGTTCATCATCGAGGGGACGTTGCGGGCTGCTTCGCCGCTGGCAACCATGTGGAGCATCATCTGGGGGAAGACCCCAGTGGATTTCATGGCCGAAGAGAGGGCGCCGCCACGCTGGACGGTTTCGAGGATCTGATCGGCGGCGTCCCGAAACACCAAATTCCCCATGGCGTTTCGCGCGCCCGAGAGGCTTTCGAGGACGGTGGCGCCAGCGCCGGACATGGTAGCATGGATGCGGGCGAAGCGAGCCGAGGCGACTTTCCGGTTCATGTCGCCGAAAAAGGGAATACGCAGGACAAAGGCGTCCCAGCGGCGTTTCCAGGCCGGAATCTTCAGGACACGCAGCGCCAGGAACACGCCAAGCGCGGCCAGAGCCAGGACAACCAGGCCCCAATCGCGGACAAATCCGGACAAGCCAATGACAAATCTGGTCAAAGGCGGCAGTTCTGACGCGCCCAGCATGGCAAATTGTTCGACAAGCTTGGGCACAACCCAGACCATCAGGGCCGTCACCATGGCAGTGGCCATGATGCCAAGGATGATCGGATAGATGAGCGCCGAGCGAACCAGGGTGCGCAGCCGGTAACTGCGCTCAAGGTGGTGGGCGAGCTGATCGAGGACGAGACCGAGACGGCCCGAGCTTTCGCCGGAGGATACCACCGCCCGGAAGAGGGGTGGGAAGGCGCGCGGCGCGCCCCGCATGGCTTCGGCGAGGGTAGCGCCTTCCATGACCTGAGAGCGCACACCGAGGAGCAGGCCGCGCTGGGGCGAGGCATCGCTGTCGCCGGCCGCAGCCGTCAACGCCTGTTCGACCGTCATGCCGGACGAGACGAGCACGGCGAGCTGGCGCGTCAGAAGCGTGCGTTCCTTGTCGCTGAGGCGGCCGGCACCTGCGAAACCGGCGGCTTTCTCACCGCGCGCCTCTGTGAGCGAGACGGGGGTGAGCTGGCGGTTACGCAACTCGCGGCGGGCGGCGCGGGCGGTATCAGCTGAGATGACGCCGCTGGTGCGCCGCCCGTCAACCGTCAGAGCCTTGTATTCAAATGCTGCCACCGAACCAGGCCTCCCGGCGGCAGACGTGGAGCAGTTCCTCGGCGCTCGAGTCGCCGCTCAGCACATGCCGCAAACCGTTCTGAAACAGCATATCAGATTTCGCGAAAGCTGCGCGCTCAATCTCTTCTTCGGTGGCGCCGTCATGGATCATGCGGCGGATAGGGGCGTCGATCAGCAGCAGCTCGTATACGCCCAAGCGGCCCTCATAGCCGGTATGGCCGCAGGCAGCGCAGCCGGTCGGCCGATAGAGCGTGAGATCGGTTCTGCCAGCGAGGCCAAGACGTTCCAGCAGGGCAGGCGGCGGTGAATAGGCTTCCTTGCAATGCACACAGAGCTTCCGGACGAGGCGTTGAGCCAGCACGGCGCGCAGCGTGGAGGCGAGCAGGAAACTCTCCACACCCATGTCCCGCAGACGGGTGATGGCGCCAGCAGAGCTGTTTGTGTGGATGGTGGACAGAGCAAGGCGGCCCGTGAGCGCAAATTCGAGCGCGACCTCTGCGGTCTCCACATCCCGGATCTCGCCGACCATGACGATGTTGGGATCGTTCCGGAGGATCGAGCGGAGGGTGGCGGCGAAGGTGAGGCCGACCTTGTGGTCCATCGGCGTCTGGCTGATGCCGTCGAGACCATACTCCACGGGATCTTCCAGCGTCATGATGTTGACGCGTCCGGTGTTGAGTTGGGCAAGGGCGGAATAGAGCGTGGTGGTCTTGCCTGAGCCCGTCGGGCCGGTGACGAGGATCACGCCATTGGGTTCGCTGAGGGCGGCGCGGAAGCGGCGTTCGGTGTCCTCGTCCATGCCGAGGGTTTCCAGGCCCATGAGGGCTTGGCGCGTATCGAGCAGGCGCAGGGCAACACGCTCGCCATAGCGCGTGGGTAGCGTAGCCACCCGGACATCCAGCGCGCGGCCGCCCAGCGTCAGCGAGATGCGCCCATCTTGGGGCATACGCTTTTCGGCAATATCCAGCCGGCTCATCACCTTGATGCGCGAGACGAGTGGGGCCGAAACGCGCCGGGACGCCGTGAACACTTCCTGCAACTCGCCGTCGATGCGGTAGCGGACCGAGAGTTTGTCTTCAAAGGGATCTATGTGAATGTCGGACGCCCGGCGGCGGATGGCATCCTGCAGCAGGCCGTTGATCAGGCTGATAATCGGAGCGTCTGTATCGCCTGCAAGCAGATCTTCCGTTTGCGGAAGACCGTCAAACAGGCTTTCGAGATCCCCGCCAGTGCCAGCGGCGGCCTCGGCGGCGCTGCCATCAAGGCGCGACTGGCCGAAGCTTTCCGAGAGCTGGCGCTCATACTGCGCGGCATTCATCGCTTCGAGATGCACCGGCAGGCCGGCAACGCGGCGGGCCTCCACCAGCGCGACAGGATCAGCGCCTTCGCGAACGGCAAATGTCAGCTCCGCGCGGCCAGGGACAACGACGATCCCCTTGTCGCGGGCAAATGCATAAGTGACCTGGGCGCGTGTCATGAGACAATTATCGCGGCGTCTGGACCGCTTGGGAAGCCGGGCCACCGTTTCCGAGAACTTCGCGAACGAACTGGTCGATAGAGCCGCCGGGCCTTTGATCCCGCATCAGCTCTTCGGCCTGTACATAGAGATATTTCTGCTGGGTGACGGCCTGGGCATCGGCCTTACTGCGAACGATGGTGGGGCGGATGAAGACCATCAGGTTCCGGCGTGTCGCGGCCTTGCCTTCCGAGCGGAAGAGACGGCCCACAGCGGGAATGTCTCCCAGCACGGGGACTTTCGTATCGCGCAGCGTATCAGTCTGCTCGACGAGACCGCCGAGGACGATGATTTCACCGTCATCCGCCAGAACGCTGGCGCGAATTTCGCGCTTGTCCAGGATGAGATCTGGCGTGACTGTGCCGACACTGCCGAAGACGCTAGAGACTTCCTGGCGGATGTCGAGGCGGACGGTGTCATTCTCGCCAATGCGGGGCGTGACTTCGAGCTGGATACCGATGTCCTTGCGCTCCACCGTGCGGAAGGGGTTGGAATTGGCGTCTCCCAGAACCTGGCCCGTGGTGACCGGAATTTCCTGGCCGACGATGAGCGCGGATGTCGCATTGTTCAGCGTCATGCCGAAGGGGGTCGACAGGATGCGCGAGGATGTATCGTCCTGCACGGCATTGAGGATGACGCCGAAGAGGTTGTCGCCGGATGTGCCGCCGAAACCGAGCGTGAGGCCCGAGGAGCCCGTCAGTGAGCTGATGGCTGCATCGCGGAAGGGGTTGGCGGAGGCGGGATCGGAGAAAGCGTCCGTGACGAGCGCGCCCGTCAGGGCAAGGAGGTTTGGCGCGGCGCGCGAGAAGTTTGTCGAGGCGAAAGGAACATCTCCGCCTGTTCCGGAAAGCAGGAATTGCAAGCCAAGCTCACGCGCGGCATCATCCGACATTTCCACAATGATGGCTTCAACCATCACCTGCGGGCGGCGAACATCCAGCGCGGTGACCACCCGCTCCATGGCGAGAATGGTTTCAGGGTTTGCGCTGATAACGATGGAGTTGGTGGGGCCGTGATGGGCGATCGTCTGAGAAACGGGGGCCGTTTCTGCCGGTGACCGCTGCATGGCCATGCTGTTGGCCACGCGCTCCAGTATCGGAACGACTTCGGCCGCGTCGGCGTAGTTCAGTGTGATGACCCGGACATGATCGCGCTGCGGATTGGTTGCGTCGAGCTCGAGGGCAACGCGTTTGGCGCGGTCAACGGAGGTGGCGTCGCCCCGGAGAATGATGGAATTGCTGGTGAGCGAAGCAACAGCAGAGAGGCGATTTATGGTCTGTCCGCCCTGGCCACCGCCATCGCCCTGAAGCCGTGTCAGGACAGTTTCCATTTCAGCGGCAGGAACGTTTGCCAGCGGAATGGTTTCCGTGACGGTCTGGTCACGGTCTACCGTTTCGATGATGCGGCGGACCCGCTCAAGATTGGAGGCATAGTCAACCACCACCAGCGTATTGGTGGCCGCGTTGGCGACAACCTGGCCCTGCGTGTCGAGCAGGGGTTTGATCATCTGTGCCGTTTCCATCGCGTTCGCGCGGTTCAGCTTGATGACTTCGGTGATGAATGCGTTGGCACCGGGTCCGGTCATCGGGGCTTCGGTAGACGCGATGGCGCGGGGCAGGATGCGATAGGTGTCCTTGCCGGCGGGAACCGCAGCGAAGCCCTGGATGCGTAGCGTTGTCAGGAACACCTGGAAGAGTTCCTGCGTCGTCATCGGTGTCTGCGAGACGACCGAAACGCGTGCCTTGCGAACGTCCGGGTGCGTGACGAATGTGTAGCCCGTCAGCATAGAGATGTCTTCAATCAGCGTGTTCAGCTCGACATCTTCAAGGTTCAGGACATGCTTGTCCTGAGAGGGCGCAGGCGCCTGGGCGACCGAAAACTGAGTGACGGAGAGCGCAGCCGCAGCCGCAAGCAATATGCGTTTGGTCATTGAGAAAGGCCGGAATCGGGAGAAAGCCGTAGACGGATGATGGCGCCGTTGCGAACAACATCAAGCGCGATCGATTGAGAACTCATCACAGCAGACTGGATCGCCTCGGGCCCCATGCCCTCTATGCTGGCCCCATTGACGCGCAGGACAAGATCGCCGGCCTCAAGACCGGCTGACTGGAAGTACCCCTGGCCGCGGGGGGAAAGGCGGTAACCAGTAACGGCGCCATTGCGGAGTTCCGGCTGCATCTCCACATCGGTCAGCAGAAGGGCTGGGGTGACGGGCGCTGCGGCAGAACCAGCGGGGCGCGCTGTGGATGGCGTGGGCGCCAGTTGAACACTCACAGAGGCGGGGGTGGACGATGAAGGCGAACCGGAAAAGAGGGGTTTGTTCGGATCGTTCAGCAGGAGTTCCTGAAGCTGACCATTGAAGCGCAGGAACACCCGGTCGGCCGCCACGTTTTCGAGAATGGCCCCCGAAACAATCTGTTCACCGATGGAAAATCGCTTCTGGGTGTTATCCGGCAGGATCAGCACCGCGCTGCTGGCGCTGTCAGCGCCATCTGACCAGCGCAGGCCGGCAATCTTGAGGTTGAGCGAAGTGGGCACCGCAATCTGGCTGGGATCGGCGGCGCTCGGGCGGAAGGGGTCTGTCTGAGTCAGCAGGGCGAGGGAGGTTTGGTTGCCCGCTGCGCCTGAGACGGCGGGGATTTGCTGGAGGGGGCTGGCGCCGTCGCCCGGCGCAGCGATAAGCCAGGCGAAACGGGCCAGTAGCAGACCCGTCGTAAGGGCGAGCGCAGCTTCTACCGCAGTACGGCCGATCGAACCATACGCCAGCCGAGTGCCGCCTTCCGGTCCGAACAGTTTCATCAGCCTTACACTCCTGCGAGATACAGAGCTTCTTAATCACACTCTTGCGACAGTTCTGAGACGAACACTGGCCCGCATGCACAGCTTACCAGCAAATCGAGCATAGAATTGTATCCGGTTTTCCGTAGCTCGAAAGACTTCCGAATTCACTAAAAATATGAGGCGTAGCAGGTGGTTATTGCCTGCTACGCCTCGAATTTCACCTGGCTTCTCCGGTGGCGGGAAAATTAACCAGAGCTAGAACTCCGCACTGAGGCCCAGCGAGACAGTCGTGCCAAGATCGTATTGGTTAACCTGCACAAAACCGCCATTGCCACTCTGGCTTTCATTGAAATCCGTGCCAAGGATGTTCTGCACTTTAAAGTCGAGGCCAAATTCACGGCCACGCAGACCGAAGCCTTTCTTGTAAACGAAATCCACCATCGTGCCCGGGTCCTGGACGAAGTCCGGCTGGAAACCTGGCGCGCGGGCTGTGGTGCGTTCACTTGCATACGTGATCAGTAGCGTGGCTTGCGACAGGGCTAGGTCATCCTGCCAGCCAAACTGCACGTTTGCCAGGTGCTGCGATTGACCTTGTAATTGCGCGCCGTCCTTAACAAAGTTGCTGGCCGCGCGTGGCTGACCGTTGGCTTGCACCGGGAACACCACATCTCCTTCGCTGACGCGAAGCTTAGAGTCGGAGTATGTGTAGTTTGCTTGGACTAGGAAGTCCTTGTTGGCCAAGAAGACGCCAGCGTTCTGGAACGGTGTGGCAAAAACCTTCTTGAAGTCAAATTCTACGCCATAGATGTCCGCCTTGGGCGCGTTCAGATAGGTTTGATAAGTAGCGGCGCTTTGCGTCAGGATCACGGACTCAACTGGTTTGTCGAGTTGCTTGAAGAAAACCCCGGCAGTGAAGGCCTGGCCCCGGTCAAAATACCGTTCATAGCGTGCATCAAGGTTCAGGATCTCGGTATCTTCGAGATATGGGTTCCCGATAAAGTTCCGGCCGCTGTCGGTGTCGAAGTACACCTGCGGAGCAAGTTCCCGGAACTGAGGGCGGCCGATGCTTTTGGACGCGCCGAAGCGAAGTTGCTGATCCTCGGCAAAGTTCCAGGTCAGCGTGGCTGCCGGGAGAAAATACTGGTTCTTCAGAGCTTCGGGCGCAATTGCGGGCGCTTCGGATGCAATCAGCGAAAGTGGCGTAACCGACTGGGTCGCGTCCTCAAAACGAACACCCACTGCAGTGCGCACGAGCGGAATGATTTCTGCATCAACCTTGATGTAGGCCGCCATCACTTCGAGATCGGCGTCGTAGGCAGATGCGCCATCTGCGCCGGTTGTCTCGCGGAGGACGAAAAGGTCTGGCCTGATATTATAGTTGGCGAAGAGGAAATCAGGACGTTGTTGATACACCAGAAAGTCCCGTGCCGGATCGGGATCGCCGTTCACGAAGCCGAAAAGTCTCGATTGGGATGACCGCTCGTTTTTCAGCCCTTCAACGCCTACTGAGTATTCGATGTCCCGGGCGGACGATAGTGTTTGCAGGTATTTGATGTCCGCTCCGGCGCTCACCACTTTGTCGTCGAGGAAGCTGAAGGCAATCTGGTTGTCAGAGTTTCCCCCGGCATAGGTATAATCGCCAACAATCGGGTTCAGACCAAAGCGAGTAGCCATTTCATAAGGCGCATCCCGCTTGGTTTGGGAGAGTGCTGTGCGCCAATCAAGGGTCCAGGGACCGCGGAAATGCTGGCCATTGAGCTGGGTGCTATAGAGCTCCCGCTCGTACCAGCCAGTCCGGTCATCCCGGACATCAGCGAAAGCAAGGCCATCAAATCCTTCGCGGGACGAGGTAAGCTTTGTGGTGCGGCGCACATACAGGTTCGTCCAGTCAAACCGGTCGTCGCCGAGATCCAAGCCTACGCCAAACAATCCGTCCCAACCGATCTTCTCATCGGTTTGAATATAATCGTAAGCCGACTCCGCGACGAGCGTCTCGCCATCGAGCTCGCCAGTTTCCTGTCTGCCGTTACGGGTCTGCCAGCCATTGCTGTAACCTAGGACGCCTATGACGCCGAGTTCTGCGCCGCCGAAGTCAAATTTGCGGCCCCCAGCAGCCGAATAGCTGCCGTCCATCGGGATGCTGTCATTAGATTGAAGAAGGCGCAACGGTGCGTTCGTGAACGCCTGACCCATTTGCTGAACCTCAGCGTCAGTGAAGTTTGGCGTCTGAATGCGTTGGCCGGTAGTCATCGCATTGCGGACGGCAAGCGGAATTTTCCGTGTGCCATCATCAAACCCAAGCGAATCCGCATCGGATCCATAATGTGTAATTCCGGACTTTCCGGTTGTTTCGCTGTTATAGCTGCCGCTGGCGCTAAGAGTAAGGAACGACTCTGTGGGAATATTCAGTGTTCGGAGATCAATGATGCCGCCGCCGAACTCTCCTGGATACTCAACCGAATAGGTTTTCTGAACTAGGACGTTTTGAAGGACTTTGGTGGGAAACAGATCGAGCGGGACCACGCGCTGCAGAGGCTCAGGGCTGGGAAGGGGGGAGCCGTTCAAACGCGCCGCCGAATAGCGCTCGCCAAGGCCGCGTACGTATACGAATTTTCCCTCAGCAATGCTGATCCCTGTGACACGGGCAAGCGCTGCAGCCGCATTGGAATCACCTTGCCGCGAAAGATCCTCAGGGGTGAGAAATGCTGCAACTTCCGAAGTGCTGCGAAGCTCCTCTGGAATATATCGTCCCAAGACAACCACTTCGTTCATGACAGCCTCTTCATCGAGCGTCTGTCCGGATTCCGAAGCGTTGACCTCTGGTTCGGAGGTTTCCTGCGCATAGACAAGGTTTGGCACCAGCATGGCCGTCGAGGCCACAAGAAGCGCCCTAAGAGACAGGGAAGGAAGCGTCATGATCTGTATCCTGAAGGGATCATTTATATTGGGCAAATAGGGGAAGCCGGATATCGGCCTCCCCTCTGATAAGTTTGCCGTTAGTGGCACGAGGGCGTTGTCGGCAGGCCGCAAGTCCAGCCCTGATACCAGGTATCGTTGGCGTCCCGAACTGCGCCAATATAATCGACCGGCGTGAGGAAATTGCGGACAGCCACCGGCAAATCGCCGTTTGGAATAGTCGCTGCAATGACAGCATTTTCATTTGAACCATTGATGAAGCCGTTCACGAGCGAAGACGTTCCGGCTTTCACATTGTTGGTATCTGCATCAAGGATCGCGTCGACATCGGCGTTGGTGACTGGCGAACTGCCGAGAACAGAACCGCCATCGCATGACATATGAACCGAGCGATAGTAGGGGCCGGTTCCACCAAAGGCGTTGGGGTTGGTAAGCGTAGAAGCCCCAGCTACCTGAAGGCATTGCACACCGTTGTTCGATGTCAGCACAGAGTTGAATACCTGGCCGACATGACCGGAATTGTGAACGATGGCGGCGCGCTTTTGCTGGGCAGCTGTGTTCTGGGACCGCTGGTTGATGGTCCAGTTAGCGTAAACAGGGCGCGTGTAGAAAGTTGCCGTGTTGTTGCCACGGGAGCTGGTTTCAAAACCGTAATCCCCACCGCCGGTCCGCTGGTACACGATGCCGAACTGGGCTGCGCCGCGCCAGCCGGAGTCAGTATCGAAGGAGTCGTCGTCATTGCCAGTAAGCACGATGTACTTGAGGTTTACGGTACCGCCAAAGATCTCAATGCCATCGTCGGAGCTGTTGTGAACCTGAATGTGCTCGGCAACCGTTCCGCTGCCTACGCCCGCAAATGTAATGCCGTTCAGCTCGTTGTTTGGAGAGATGGTAAAGCCGGAGTGCATGACACGCAGATAACGAATACGACCACTGTTATCAGCGTCGATAAGGCCGCCGTAAAGCGCGTTGGAGCCTTCCACCTGTGCAACACAATCAATGGATGGCGGCAGAATGCCAGTGGGGCAGTCCGACGTTGGGGCGCGACCGTTGATGACGACGCCGCCCCATTGGCCGATAGAGTTTTCATTCGTGACGCGGTCGACACTTTGACGGCTGGTCATGATGATAGGTTCGGAGGCGGTGCCTTCAGCGAAGATCTGAGAACCCCGGTTGACGACGATGTAGTCCAGGCCTGAGTTGCCGAAAATTGTGACGCCAGGTTCAATGGTCAGGACACCCCGAACGCCGGTTGTGAACGGGTTCGCCGGGTCCGGACCGAGATCTATACCTACGCGCGTTTGTCCGGAAACGGAATAAATTGTGCCATCCCGCTTGGGGACAACGAGGTTGCCTCTGATGGTTGTTGGCAGCTGACAAATGCGCTGATCGGAGACTGTTCCGATGTTTTCGAAATCGGCTGGGCAGTCTGCTGCCGGGCCGCCGGTCGGTGTGGTCGGCGTGGTGGGCGTGGTCGGCGGGGCTGGTGCAGGCGCGGTAGGCGACGGAACGAAAGCGCCAACGCCAGGCGAGGCAACGCCATCAGCGCCACTGCAAGCGCCGAGCAGCGCGACTGCAGCACAGCCGAGAAGCGCCGCGCGGAAATTATTCTTGGTCAACATCAATGTCTCCGTCGTGAACCCTGAGCGGGCGCGCTGACGGTTTCCCCCGCCGCGCTCCCCAGACGCTAATTTGCCGTCTGCCCGCAGCGCGGAGCCTTAAGATTTGATTGCAACACTTACGGGAAGTTTAGATGACACTTCCGTGAACTGCGTGCGCGGCGCCACGTGTGTGGCGCGCTGGCAACATTACATATTTATGGAGTAGTCGGCGGGGAACATCTCCCCCCAGCCACGCTCGCGAAACCATTTCGTGATGACGTATTTCACGCCCGAACGGACCTTCATGCCGTGGTGGATCGTGTACGGATTGACGCTTCCATCCGGATTCAGGTTGTTCCAAATAACGGCTTTGCCCTTTTCGGGCATGATGGTTTTCTCAAGCCTGCGGAACCGGGTTCCGCCACCTTCTTCAACATCGTTGAGATAGATCATGAACGTCCAGGTGCGTTGACCGGTGAACTGGCAGTGAACCTGATAGTCTCTGGTTCCCGGCAGGAAATAATCATAGTGTGCCTTGTATTCCTGTTCGACATCATACCGCTGCGTCTGGGTGGCATCGGAATAGGACCAGTGAACGCCGAGCGCTTCGGCGATGAGTTCGTCCAGTTGCATCACGAGATTGTTGCCAAGAGAACCGATGTCTGAAGAGCGCGATGTGCGGACCTTCGGGTCTGCGAAAACATCTGTCGTTGTCGACGCACGCAGGCGTTCGTCTGTCAGGGCGATCAGCTGATCGCACGTCTCCGGCGCCAGGAAATTTGGCCAGACATAGAGCTGCGCCTTGGAAACAGGAACACGCCGGAGCAGGGGATGGTTCAGTGCGCGCCGGGTGAGGGGCGCATTGGAAAGGGCAGCATGGTCAACGTCGGAGATTGGGCGGCGGCCATCATAAGCGTCGCGCATCAGCGCGCGTATGGTGGCCTCGTCAAACCCATTCTTGATGAGCAGGCGTTTGACCTCGTGCGGCTCCACACCGGTTCTCAGGCGAACCCATGTGTAGGTCAGCCACTCATCGCTGATCGTCATGTTCGTCATCGCAGCACCATTCCTGTGGCGTGAATAGTGCAGGGATGTGACGATGAGATGACACTTGAAAACAACGTAGGCTGATTAAAAACATACCTACACGGAATATACCATATTATGTATCTCATTGACGCAAATATGTAGAATATGTATTGTGACAGTTATGTTACAGTTGAAATACAGAGCTTTGTCACTCCTCGCTCTGGCGATTGCGGCGCCAGGGGTGGCCCTTTCGGAAGCCGGTTCGCTGGCGCGTTTCTCCCCCGGAGAATCGAGCGGAATGACTTCTGCGGCAGACCGGTCGAATGTCAGTAAAGATCTCCTCGCGGCGATCGAGAACGTCCGGCTGGATGCCGATCTCCCGGGCTTCGCGGAGCATCAGAAACTGTCTCTCGTTGCCCAGGAGCATGCAAGGGACATGGCGCGCCGCCACTACGCAGCTGATGTCTCCCCGGAAGGGCGAACGCTGCTTGATCATGTCCGCCAGGCTGACCGGCAGACGCTTTACAGCGCGTTCGGGACGGCGATCGCCATCGTTGACGCTGGCACCAGCGCGGACACGGTACTGGCCGCGCTGATGTCGGATCCGTCCAACAAGGAAAACCTGCTGCGTTCAGGCTTCGATCATGTCGGGATCGGCGCGGTCGAGCAGGGTGGGCGGCTGTATGTTGTGCAGCTGCTGGCGCGGGTTGAAGGGCAGTTGCAGCGGCCGTTGCCTGTCAACTCAAGCGGCGCCGAGAGCCTGCGCGTGGATCTTGCTGCGCGCGGTATGACCCCGGTGAGCTGGTCGCTCAGCGACGGCGCGGGGACGACACTGCTTCGCGGCACAGGTGAGCGCATTCGCGATCCGCGCGGCACAGGAGCGGAAGGATACCTCAATCTTGATGTCGCGATGGGGCCGGACGTCTACACGCTTCGTGGACCGTATGTGCGTGTGAACTAGCTACGCAAGCGATACAGCGGCCAAGAAAAAGCCGGAGCAGGGATGCTCCGGCTTCTTTGCATTCAGGGGCGCCGAATCAATCGGCGGAGAGCGCGCGAAGAACTTTCGCCATCGTCTCAAGTTTGGCGACAGAGCTCGTGCGGTCGATCAGGGCGTGACAGCGGGCGCGCGATTCGCTCACCGGGTCTCTCGATTCCTGCGACGCGGCATCGGAGGTCTGGAACAGTTCAGCGATCGGCACGCGGAGCGCGCGGGCTACGCTGGAAAGCATCCCCGCGCTGAGGCGGTTGGTGCCGGTTTCGTACTTCTGAAGTTGCTGATGGCTAATGCCCAGTTCCTGGCCGAGTTCGGACAGGGTGAAGTTCTGAGCAATACGGAGTTCCCTGATTTTTTCGCCAACCTGCTGGTCAACCTTTGTGGGAGAGCGGGAACCAGCAGCCCGAATTTCTTCTTGCATCATTTTCCACCTTTAGGTTTTAATCTGTCTCCTAAGTGACAGGCGTTCTAGCAAGTTTTCCGGTGCATAAATTTCTGAAACGCTTGCCAAATATTTGAAACGCTGGGGAGCTTGGGCTTAACGTTCATGTCGGATGCTGGAATTCATCCTGCAATCCTAATTCCAGATAATCGCCTTAAATACTAGTAATCTCGCTTCCAGCGGACGGAAATCCTTGATTCACCAGTAGAACGCGCTTCGGACGTAACTGAAATCTGAGGGCGGGGTTGCCATTCAACTTCTACAGAATTCCCAGCAGCGCCAGCGGTTGTCACCTCCAGATAGACATCCGGTGCCAGATACTGGCCCACCCCCAGTTCTGTAGTACCTTCATCACTCATGCCCAGCCGCAGGCGATCAAGGCCGAGGCCGGCCTGTATCTGGCCCAGGGGGTCAAGGCCGCCGCCCTGGCCGCTGAGGCGGGCAATGGAACTGGCCAGTTCGGCTGCTTCCAGCGCGGACAGGTCCATGACAGAGCGCCCAAACAGCATTCTTGCAAGAATTTCGTCCGCGGGCAGGTCCGGCGTGCTTGTGAGTTCGATTCGCGGGCTGGTCGGAGAGCCCGTGACATCGATTCGTGCCGAGAAACCATCCACCACTCGGGCCGCGCTGATCGCCACCCTGGCGGAATCAACCGGTCCGTCGAAGGTTACGGTGCCTGCATCGAAAACAAAGGGTCGGCGCGCAAGCTCCAGCTCGCCGCGAACCAGGGTCGCGCGTCCATTGAGAAGCGGCGCGGCGGGAGAGCCGGTTACATTGACATTGACGCCCCATTCGGAATCGAGACCTCGCCCATCAATGAAAATCCTGCGATCCGACTGGATGCGGAAATTGAACTTGATCGGCTTTTCAAGAACCGGATCAACCGGCTCGTCTGAAAGATCCTCCCGCCAGCGTACATCCAGGCGGCGGACGCCGGCGGACGGCAAATTGTCGAGCGAATACCGGGCCTCATCCACGTTGAGACTGCCGGAAATAACGCGGTCTGTTGCCGATTCGGTGAGCGCAGCCGTACCGGAAAGGCGCATACTGTCCGAATTACGGTCATATACGAGCAGCCGCCTGAGCTCGATGTCGACCTTGCCCTGGCCAGCGTCATCGAGCCGGCCTGTGGCTTTCAGCGTGCCGCCGTCTGGCCCTTGCCCGGTCGCATCCACGGCTATCGCACCATCCTCCAGGGCTGCATTGAGATCGAACCGGGCGATCCGGAAACCCATGGCGCCATATTCATAGACGCCATCGGAAACATCGACCCGCGCATCAATCTGCGGAGTCTCGAGCGTGCCTGCCAGGCGGAGGGATGAGTTGAGCGTGCCGCCGATGTCATGACCATAGGCCAGCGCAATCTGGCGAATAGCTTCAAGGTCGCCGCTGAACTTTGCGTTGCCCAGCAAGGCACCTTGATTGTTGAGGCGCGCCATCTGGCCTTCTTCGGCGATGACCGGGAGCGCAAAAGCGAAATCCCCGCCCAGGGTGGGGCCATAACTGGCGCTGCCATCAATCGAGAGCAGCCTGGCATCCAGCTTTCCGCTGACATCGAGGTCTATGGCGCCGTCCAGTCCGGTCACCGGGCTGTTGCTGCGAATATCAAAGCTTCCGGAAGGTGATCGGCCGTAAGGCCGGAACGAGCCGGCGCCATCTATCCGCGCGGAGGACACGAGCGCGCCAAAGGAGGATAGGACCGGGCTGATATCAACATTGTCGAGGGCAAATTTGAATTCAGGTGACGTGCCAACCATACCCAAGGAAATCTGGGCGGCCCCGCCAAAAATGCCAAGGTCGGCGTCCACCTCGGGCGTCTCTCCCAGCCGCCAGCGGGCGTCCCGCCGGGTTGATACCGTCTGCCCAAAGATCATGCCGCCCAGTGAAAGCGTCCCTTCCGGAGCGTCTCCCGAAACAGACGCGGTTCCAGATACCCGCATGTCCGTCTGCCGATTGCGGGCTGGGTCTTCAAGTTTTGCCGAGAACTGGTAGCCGCGTTCGGTGGTCGTAATGTCAGCGGTGACGCGCTCGAAATGCACATCTTCCGAAACCACGGTGTTGCGTGCGTCCGCGCTCATGATGATGGAGAGCGGTTCTCCGGAAGCCTGGCGCACGGAAGCATCCAGCGCAATCTGCCCGAACTCAATCCCGCTGAACACGAAATCATTTCCGGATATGCGGGCGGCTGCGTCCAGGTCGCCGGCATCAGAAAATTCGGCATGACCGCCCACCTGCAGCTGGCCCAGGAAGCCTGAAATGTCGTCAATCCGTGTCGAGCGCTCGCTGCGTTGGAGGATTGCGGAGAGGGCGATGTTCTCCTCGCCATACTGACCCGCAACCCTGACGGGGCCGTCAATGTTCGAGCCGGATTGTTCAAGCGATGTTGTAACTGAAAGCCGATCGATCCTCTGGGCGCCATTCACGATATAGCCGTCGACACTTTCTGCAGCGATGAGAAGGGTGTCACCGGGTTGAGAAATCTTTCCTCCGGTCGTGCCGAGATTTACTGTTGTGCCGCTAGTTGTCAGGTCGGCGGTCTGCTGCGCAGTGAAGTCAAGAGCGAGGCCGCTCGGGCCCGCCAGCGTACCTGACATATCCGCGCTGAGGCCGGGAAGACGGGCACGGATCATCCGTGCCGTGACGTCTCCGCCAGCAATGCGTAGGGACGCCGCCGCGTTGCCGTTTCCGTTCACCAGCGCGCTGGCAGCCTCCGGCCCGGAAAGATTTCGGAGGGCAAGGTTTGTTGAAACATCTATGGATGAAAACGGCCCCTCAATACTGAGGATACCGTCTGCTGATCCCGTAAAGCTGGGAACGAAAGGGTCAATTGCCTGATCCAGGCGGCCTGCCAAAGCGAGACGGCCTTCCTTGACGTCCACGGTGCCCGCCAGGTTGAGAGAGCCTGTCTCGTGACGGACCTCGCTGTCTTGGAGGGTCAACGCCTGTGAGGAAAGATCGAAGCGCCCGTTCAGCGTGACGGAGGGCGTCGGGCCGACGGCGGCGCTGGCAAGATCGCCAATCGGGAAGGGGCCCTGCAGTTCCAGATTGCCTGTAAACGGAATGGCGCCATCGGTGAAACCTACGGTGACGCGCCCCGTGGCGGCCTCAAAAGGAAGCACTGAATCCTCTTCCGCAACAAGGCGGAGGTCGCCCACATAGCCAGCATCACCATCCGCATAGGTGAGTTCACCATTCAGCCAGATGCCTGCGCCTCTCTCCCAGAAAGGGCGCAGCGAGGCGAGATCCGCGCTGAGGTGGGCGGGGCCGATCAGTTCGCGCTTGTCGAGATCAGCGAGGCCGGCGAGATGGACTTCACCCTCGGCGATCAGGCCATCCAGCTCGAAGTGAGCTTCATTTCCGTCCAGACGGGCCGAGAGAGAGGCTTCCGCCGATTTTCCCAGAAGCGAGATAACATCATCGGGTAACGGAAGAGATGTGGAGTTGACCTTGGCCGAAGCGCTAAGGCGTCCATTTTCTATTTTTCCCGAAAGGTAGGCCTTGTCTTCGCGGTCGATAGAGAAGCGCGCCTCGGCGACGCCATTCATCAGATCTCCAGCGCCGTTGGCCTCAAGGCGTGCGGCCGAGCCCGGCTCCAGTTCGAGCATGTGAGCAAACATGCCGTCGGCTGGCGCGTCTGCAATGACTGTAATGTCAAACCGTTTTGACGCAGTCATCACGATCAACAGGTCTACGCGGTCTCCGCGCCCCTCCAGCGGGCGCAGGCGCAGGGCGGCATCCAGCGCGCCGCTGGACTGCTGCACGAAACGCGCGCTGATCTCCGAAGCAGATTGCGGGCCGGCAACGCCGTCTGCCAGCACCAGCCGGTCAAGTACGAGCGAGTTGAGGTTGACGCGCCAATTTCCGCCACCTTCGGAAGGGTGGCGGGATTCCCTCTCGGGCCGCGCGAATATGGAAACATTGTCGATATCGAGTTCGGAGATGTCTACCGTTCGCGAAAGCAGCGACAGGGGCGACCAGCGAAGACGCAAATTTTGAGCTTCAGCCCAGACGCCGCCCTCATTGATGATCTGTATCTTGCCGACACGAAGGTCTGACAGGGGGTCTCCCCTCAGCCCCTCGATATGCAGCCGGCCATATCCGGCCACGTCCATGCCATCGATCTGGGATACGATGAAGTTCCGCCCACTGTCGGTCGTGATCCACACTCTCACGGCGCCGGCTGCGGCAACGCTGCCTGCCGCCGCAATAATTGCGCCGGTGAGCCAGGGGTGGCGCCGCCGCCAGTCCTGAAGGGGGAGTGCGGGAACCTTCATCAGAATGCTTGCCCGATAGAAACATAGATCTGCAGCGGCGCGTCCCCATCGCGCTTGCTCAGGGGCGCGGCGACATCAAACCGGATCGGGCCAAACCCCGGATAGTACCGGATGCCGAGACCGACGGACGCCTTTGCATCGCTGAAGACCGTGCCCGGATCATCGCCCGCCGCGCCGACATCCACGAAGGCGGCATAACCAAACCGCTTCGACCGCCGCCAGCGCAGTTCCGCAGACGCCGAAAAGAGGCTGCGCCCGCCAAAATACTCGCCGAACTCGTCGGTGGGTGAAAGGGACTGGTATTCGTAGCCACGCACTGTGCCGCCGCCCCCGGCAAAGAACAGCCTGTCGGTTGGCACAGCGTTGGAGCCGGCAAAGGCGCCATATTCGGCGCGGACGGCCGCGACGAGATCACTGGCAATCTTCCGGTAGGTCGCGCCGGAGATCTGCATGCGTGTGTAGCCGGGCGTGCTGTTACCCACGGACACACCGGACTCTACAGACGCAAATCCGCGGATGCCTTCCTGCGGATCCAGCGGATCACCAACATCTGTATACGCAGCAGTTACCGGAATGGAGAAGGTAACCTGTTCGCGTTCGCCGAGATAAATGCGCGTGCGCTGATCGGTTATGCGTGTGGCGTCTATGGCAGCGCCGATGGAGAGGGTGAGCTGGCGTGTGAAGGGCTGAGAAAGCGTTGCGGCGATCTTGGCGCCGTCCAGATCGTAAGCCTGCGTCTCCTCCTGGCGAACGCCGGCCTCTGTCGTAAGTGTGCGGCCGAAACGGCCAATATTCGGCAATTCATAAGCGGCGGTAAGGCTTCTGGCGAGGGTCGCGGCTTCCGCGCTTACGGTGACCTTGTCTGCGCGTCCGGTGATGTTGCGCTTTTCCCAGCGTGCGTCCGCGCCGACGCCTTCAGTTGTGGAGGCGCTGACACCGAAGCTGACAGAGCGAGGCTTCGCTTCGGTCAGGGTAAGGGAGACCGTATGATACCCCTCGGCATCGGGCTCTCTGGAAACGACAACGCCAATGCCTTCATAGAGACCACTGGAACGCAGGCGGCTGCGCAGCCGGTCGATGGTGCGCGGATTATAGGTTGCGCCTTCCCGCCAGGTCTTCAGAACCTGAATGGCTTTCTGGGAGCGGGGATTGGTCTCGTCACTTTCCAGTTCGCCGAGGCGGACCATCGGACCGGGATCAACCGTATAGGTTATCTCGACATTTTCTTCCTCGCGCGAGGCAAGCGCGTCGATTCCCGGGCTTGTGGCGAAAGCGTAGCCCCGCATCTGCAGGGATGTGACGAGCTCAGCCTCAACGCGCTCCACCTCCTGCGCCCTTACGATGCTTCCGGAGGGGAGCTTGGCAAGGTGGCCGTCAATGATCCTGCGTGTGTCCGGATCGACCGTTTCAGCGCCATTCAGGCTCACGGAGAGGACGGTGAAACGAGGTCCGGGGTCGACATTGAGGGCGGCGCTGGCATCCATTGCGGTGAAGTCTTCCGGGCGCACTTCGGCCGCCAGATAGCCCTCGGACGCAAGGAGGTCTTCTATGGACCGCGCGAGGGTTTGCGCGCGGTTTCGCTTTTCCAGAACGCTTCGCGGTGCGGGCTGATCCGTATTGAGCAGGGCATTGGCGCGGGCAGCGAGCGCTGGCGGGACACCAATCAGATGAAAATGACCCTGCGCGACGGACCCATTTGAGACGCCATTTCCGTTCTGCGTTCCATTAATGGAGGCACAGGCAGTAACGGCGCCCAGCAGGCAGGCGCCAGCAATCGGCCGAAGCCGACTAAATCCAGAGTTCGGAATACCGCGTATCATAGTTACCAATATTCAGCTTTCTGCCGACCTATTTCCCTGCAAGAACTGGCCCAATTATCCTGAAGGAACCGTGAAGCCCGGATATCAGCCCTCCACAGGCGAGTTTTTCGTGCCCATGTAACTCTGATGCAGGGGACAGTATAAGGTCCGGATTTCAGTGGGATTAATGATAAATGATGTATCTGATGATCGCGGCAGGTCTTGTTCTGCTGTTCGTGGGCGGGGAGGCGCTGGTGCGCGGCTCGGTCAGCGTAGCGCGCAGACTGAACATTTCTGAACTCGTTATCGGTCTGACATTGGTGGGATTCGGCACATCAGTGCCTGAGCTTGTCACGAGCCTTCAGGCTGTGGGGCAGGGGGCGGTTGGCATCTCGGTCGGCAATGTGGTCGGCTCAAACATCGCCAACGTGTTGCTGGTGCTGGCGATTGCGGTGATCTTGTCGCCCATCATTGTGCACCCCAAGGCCATCCTGCGCGACGGGCTGGTGATGGTGGCGGCGACGGCGATTCTGTGCGGGCTGCTGTGGTTTGACCAGTTCAACCGGGTTTCGGGCTTCATTCTGTTGACCATTCTCATCAGCTATCTCGTCTTTTCCCTCGTGATGGATCAGAGACGCCAGGACGAAACGGCGGTGATGCACCGGGAAGAGGGGGAGGTGGTCGACGCCCAGTATGGCCTGATGCTGGGGATCATCATTGCGGTGGCGGGCCTCATCGGCGTGGTTGTGGGCGCCAATCTGCTGGTGGAGGGCTCCGTGACACTCGCCCGGTCGATTGGCATCAGCGAAACAGTGATCGGCCTGACCATCGTGGCGATCGGCACCAGCCTGCCGGAGCTGGCAACGTCTGTGGTGGCCGCGTTCCGGAAGAAGGCGGATGTGGCGCTGGGGAACGTAATCGGGTCCAACATATTCAATATATTGGGTATTTTGGGTGTAACGGCGCTGGTTCAACCGTTCAGTGTCCGCGGGGATGCCGGGGCTTCCGCAATGGCGGGGACGGAGCCAGTCAGCATCATGAGCTCCATTGATATCGGCGCGCTCGTCCTGTCTGTCGCCCTCCTGTTCCTGTTTGCGCTGACCGGACGGAAGCTGGCGCGCTGGGAGGGGGCAGTGTTGCTCCTGGGGTATGTCCTCTATATGGGCCTGACCTTTAACCTTATACCTGTACCGGCGATCCTTCCCAATGGCTGACAACCCCATCTACCAGAAGCTCGGCCAACTCGGCCAACACACTGCGCAACCCCAAAGCCCTGAAGAGGCGCAGCTGGAACGCGTGGAAAACCCTCATTCTGATACACTTTACCTGACCCGGTTTGTGGCGCCGGAGTTTACATCGCTCTGTCCGGTGACGGGCCAGCCAGACTTTGCGCACCTGGTGATCGACTATGCCCCGGGGCCATGGCTGGTCGAATCCAAAAGCCTGAAACTGTATCTGACGAGCTTCCGGAACCATGGGGCATTCCATGAGGAATGCACTGTTTCCATTGGGAAAAGGATATTCGAGTTCACCGAAGCAAAGTGGCTGCGGATCTCCGGATACTGGTATCCCAGAGGCGGGATACCGATCGATGTGTTCTGGCAGTCCGGTGACGTTCCCAAAGGGCTTTATGTGCCTGAAACCGGGGTCGCGTCCTATCGAGGGCGCGGCTGAGCCGCTCAAATCGCGGACACTTCCGGACACTTTTGGACAAATCCGGACATTTCCGGTCAGCCGGCGGGCTTTGCCGGCCAGGCCGTGACCAGTCCCGGCAGGTCCGGCCGGATACGTTCCTGCGGGTGGGCGGTAGCTGTGCCGATATAGATAAAGCCGGCAAGGCGCTCGGTTTCCTTCAGGCCCAGAAGGGCATCGACCTCTGGGCTGAACATGATCCATTCCGACAGCCAGACGCCGCCCCAGCCGCAGGCATTCGCCGCCAGCAGCAGGTTGTAGCAGAGCGCGCCTGCCGAGAGTTCCTGTTCCCAGACCGGCGTTTTGCCATCGTCGACCGGCGAGGACACCACAGCCACCACCGTGGGGGCGCGGAGGGGGAGGCCGGCAGCGTCGAGAATGTCGCGATCTTCAACGCCGGGCTTGCGGCCGGCAATATGAGCCAGTTCCTTGCCGAACTGCGCCCGCGCTTCGCCCTGGAAAGTGATGAAGCGCCAGGGCGCCATCTTGCGGTGATCGGGCACGCGCACAGCAATGGTCAGCAGTTCCTGCAGTTCGCTGGCACTGGGGCCCGGCTCGTTGAGGAAGAGCTTGTTGGCGGATTTGCGCAGGGCAAGGAAGCTGCGCACGGCGTTCGCTGGCCTTGCGGCGAGAAGCGGCACGCCTGTCGGCGGGGGGGAGGGAAAAAGCTTGGTCACGCAGATGGCCTTAGCCTTCTGCGAGACATTCGCAAAGGCTGATTCAGGCCAATGATTTGCTTGTCATGCAATTGAAGGCGGCGTATCACATTAATGTGAACACTGTTCACTAATTGAACAATTATCGAGGCGCCCTCTTTGGATTCCGATACCCTCCCGGACGAAAGCCCCGCAGAGCGCCGCCGCCAGCGCGTGCGCACAGCGATTCTGGACGCGGCCGAGCGCGTATTCTCCAAGGAAGGGGAATCGGGTCTCTCCATCCGCAGGCTCGCTGAGGAAATCGATTACTCGCCCGCGGCGATCTATAAGTATTTCGGCTCCAAGGAAGAACTCCTCGACGAGTTGAAGGAGTCCTTCTTCGAGCGGCTGATGTCCACTGTGGACCGGGCTGCCCTTACGACCCTGCCATTTGAGGCCCGCGTCCGGCAGTGCTTTGCAAAATATGTCGAGACCGCGATTGCGCGCCCCCATCATTATGCCGCTGCCTTCGCCTCGGCCGCTGACCCCGGCGCCGGGATGAATGGCACGGACTGTTGGGAGGATTTCGAGAAGAGCCACAAGGGCCAGGCATTCATGATCGTTGTTGGTCTGGTGCGCGAAGGGCAGGAGATCGGTGTCTTCGATACCTCCTTTGATCCCTACATTGCGGCCAAGTCTCTCTGGGCATCCATGCATGGCGTGGCGCTACTGCTGATCCACCTGCCGGGCTTTCCCGGCCTTCTGCCGCCGCCGGATCGCGGGATCGATACTGCCCATTTTGTCCAGTTTCATGCCGGGCTGCTGTTCCGCAGCCTTTGTGCTTCCCCAGTATCGCCAGTTTGTTCCGGGCACGCAGAATGACCACCGAAACCCCTTACGATACGCCTCCCAGCCGGCGCCGCCCGACCCTTCTGAAGGCCTTGATATTCATTGTGCTGATGGCAGCGATCACGGCAGGTCTGCTGGCGGCGGCATCCCTGCTGCGCAGCAAGGAAGGCCCGAAGATTGCGACGGTTGAGCCTCAGCCTCTGGCCGTCAGCGTGTCGCCAGTGGAATATCTCACTGAACTGGACATCGAGGAGTTGTTCACCGGCATAGCCGAAGCGCGGCGCACCAGCCGGCTGGGGTTCCAGACCGGCGGCCGGATCGAGCGCATCGATGTGCGCGTGGGCGATACGGTGAAGGCGGGGCAGACCATTGCCAGGCTGGACACACGCGGGCTGGGCGCGCAGCTGGCTTCGGCCCGTGCGGTCGTTGAGGAAGCGCGCGCCGCCCACCAGCTGGCCCTCGATACTGCCGAGCGGCAGCGCCAGTTGCAGGCGCAGGGGCATGTCTCGGCCCAGCGCGTGGAAGAGTTCGTGGCGCAGGCCACCACGGCAATGGCGCGGGTGGAGGCTGCCAGGGCGCAGGCAGATACGCTCCGTGTCCAAATTGATTTGGCAAGCATCACTGCGCCTTATGATGGTGTGATTGTTTCCCGCTTTGCTGACGAAGGCGCCATTGCCGGCCCGGGGCAAGCCATTCTGGAGCTTGTTGAAGCAGGCGACCTGGAAGCGCGCATTGGTGTTTCCGCGCGGATTGTTCCCGAACTGGTGCCTGGCGAGACCTATACCCTGGAAGCGGAAACCGGCCCGGTGGAAGCGTCGCTGAGAAGTGTGACGGGCGTTGTGGATGCCTCTCAGCGGACGGTTGCGGCTGTGTTTGATGTGCCGGCCAGCAGCGGGGTTCCTGCAGGCTCGCTGGTGCGCCTGAAGATGCAGCGCAAGCTGGAGGAGAAGGGCTTCTGGGTGCCGCTGAAGGCGCTGTCGAGCGCCAATCGGGGCATGTGGACGGTGTATGCTGTTGTCGGCGAGGACGATGACTGGCGCGCGCAGCCAAGGCTGGTCGAGATGGTCTATCCAGCCGGGGAGCGGGCTTTTGTGCGCGGCCCTGTGGAAGCGGGCGACCGGATTATCGTGGACGGACTTCAACGCGTAACACCTGGGGCCAGGGTATTGCCCCGCGAGGTGCAGCGCGCCGAAGCGGCGAATGGCGGCTGACGGGGCGGAGGGGCTGGGGTGAGTACGCTTTTCTTCCGCAACGCGCGGCTGACGATCCTGACCATCCTGGTCATCCTGCTGGGTGGCCTTGGCGCACTGTTCACGCTGGCGCGGCAGGAAGACCCCACACTGGTTGAGCGCTTTGGCACGATTGTCGTGTTCCTGCCGGGCGCCGACGCAGAGCGGATGGAAGCCTTAGTGGCACAGCCGCTCGAGGCGGCGCTGATGGAGCTGCCTGAGGTCAAACAGGTGGATACCATATCCCGCAACGGGGTGGTGCAGCTTGTTCTGGATATCCAGGAAGACCTTACCGAAACAGAGGTCGACAATGCCTGGTCGCTGATCCGGCAGAAGGCCGAACAGGCGCGCAGATCATTCCCGCCCGGAGCATCCGAGCCGGAAGTGACGCGGATGTATGTTGGCGCGGCGACCATGATCGTGTCGCTGACATGGACAGGGGAGGGCGAGGCGCCCTTGCCGATCATGCGGCGCCTGGCGCTTGATCTTCAGGACCGGTTCCAGAGGCTGAACGCCACGGAACTGACGCAGACCTACGGTATGCCGGTTGAGGAAGTGCGCGTTGTGATGGACGCGCAGGCGCTATCGGCCGCTGGCCTGTCGTTCAGCCAGGCGGCGGGCGCGGTGCTGGCGGCGGATTCCAAGAACCCTGCCGGGCGCCTGCGAACCGAAGGCGGCACGATTGGCGTTGAGGTGCAGGGCGAGTTTACGAACATTTCCCGGATCGGTGAGGTGCCCGTGCTGCAGCGGCAGGATGGCAGTTCCCTGCGGCTGGCTGATGTGGCCCGCATCGAGAAGGGCCTGCAGCACCCCTCCACGCGCGCGGCTTACGAAAACGGGCACCAGTCTGTTCTGGTGGCGGCGTATATCTCGCCGGAACAGCGCGTCGATATCTGGTCTGAAAGTGCGCGCCGGGTCGTTTCGGATTTTTCGGTGAACATGCCGCCGGGCCTCACGGCGGAAATCGTGTTCGATCAGAGCGTCTATACCCATGACCGGCTGAGCGGGCTGGCGCAGAACCTGCTGATGTCGGCGCTGATTGTCTTTGCCGTTCTCTTCTTCCTGATGGGGTGGCGATCGGCGATTGTGGTCGGCTTCGCGATGCCGCTCACGGTCGGACTGGTGCTGATCCTGTTCAACGTGTTCGGGCATCCGCTGCATCAGATGTCGGTGACCGGTCTCGTGATTTCGCTCGGCCTGCTGATCGATAATGCCATCGTGATGGCGGATGATGTCGACCAGTGGCGGGCCAAGGGATATGGCCGGCTTGAGGCGGTGCAGCGGAGCCTGAAACAACTGTTTGCGCCGCTGGCAGCGTCCACGCTGACGACTGTTCTGGCCTTTGCCCCGATTGCCATGTTGCCGGGCGCAGCCGGCGAGTTCATCGGCATGGTGGGGCTGTCGGTGATCTATGCGATCACGGCTTCCTTCTTCGTGTCGGTGACGATTGTTCCGGCCATGGCGGGCTGGTTTGACCGGACACGGGGCTGGGAGAAGGGCGAGGCGCGCCGGCCGAGACGCTGGTGGCGCGACGGGGTGAGTTTCGATTTCCTCTCTGACGGGTACCGCGGCACAATTGAAGCTGCGCTCCGCTTTCCGCCATTGGGGATATTCATTGGCGTCGCGCCGGCCGTGCTGGGGCTTGTGCTGACGAGCACACTGCCGCAACAATTCTTTCCGCCCACGGAGCGGGATCAGTTTCAGGTGGTGCTGAACCTGCCCTATGAGGCCGATATTGCCGATGCCGAAGCGATTACCCGCCGCGCAACGGAATTCATCCTGGCGCGTGAAGGCGTCAAGTCGGTGACCTGGGTTCTGGGGGAACCTTCGCCGCGGGTTTATTATAACGCCATCAACAATACCCAGGGGGTGGAGGGATTTGCCTCCGGCTGGGTGCAACTCGACAGCGCTGCCCGCACGCATGAGATCATCAGTGACATTCAGCAGCAGGTGCGGCAGGAGTTTCCATCCGCGCGCTTCCTGACGCTGCCGTTCGAACAGGGACCGCCTGCCGATGCGCCGATTGAGCTTATCCTGCGCGGCCCGGATATCGAGACGCTGAACCGGCTGGGCAATGAACTGCGCACACTTCTGAGCGAGACACCGGGCGTGACATATACGGTGGGCTCTCTGCAACTGGGCGCCCCGACGCTGAGGCTGAATGCAGATGAAGCCGCCGCGGCTATGGCCGGTTCGCGTCTGGCAGATCTGGCAACCAGTCTGAATACGGAGCTTGAGGGTATCCGGGCCGGGTCCATCCTGGAGGGAACCGAAGAGCTGCCCGTCCGCATCATTGGTTCTGACAGCCGGCGGCAGTCTCTGTCTGATCTTCAGTCCAAGACCATCGGCGCGATGCCGGGCATGACGGGCACCCCAATTTCGGCGCTGGGCGCTATGGAGCTGACGCCGAAAACCGGCACGATTTCGCGGCGTGACGGGCTGCGGATCAATCAGGTGCTGGCCTATCTTGATCCGTATACGCTGCCAGCGCCAACGATGGCGGTATTCCAGGAACGGCTTGAGGCGAGCGGATTCGTCCTGCCGCCCGAATATGACATGCTGATCGGGGGTGAGGCGGAAAATTCCGGCGAGGCGATAGGCAATCTGGCGAGCGTGGGTATTCCGCTGATGCTGGTGATGGCAGGGGCGATCACGCTGGTGTTCAACTCGTTCCGGATGATGCTGCTGATCGTGACGGCAGGGGTTCTCTCGGTCTTCTATGCGTTTTTCGGGGTATGGCTGTTCAATCTGCCGTTCGGCTTCAACGCCATCGTCGGCAGCCTTGGGCTGTTCGGGATCGCGATCAACAGTTCGATTGTGGTGCTGTCCCTGTTGCAGGCGAATGAGGATGCGCTGGCGGATGATGTGATTGCGCAGCGGGAGGTGGTGGTGGACGCCACGCGGCATATCATTGCCACGACGCTGACCACAATGGCGGGTTTCGTGCCTATCCTGATGACGGGCGATACCTTCTGGCTGCCGCTTGCGGCGGGGATTGCCGGCGGGGTTGGTGGATCGGCGCTGATCGGCCTTTATTTTACCCCGGCCGTATTCCGCATCATGACGATGAAGCCTGTCCGGCGGATGTTTGGCCATCGCCCGCCGCCGCGTCAGCACCCTGCCGGATAGGCAAAAGGAATTGAAACATCGCTTTTGCGATGCCATCTCAACCCGCAACGAGATCAAAGAGAGACAGCCAGAATGGAAAATCCGGATATCGGCGCGCCACCCCCGGCCTGGAAAAGGCTGAGATTTGAGGCCCAGGCTGCGGCGGCAGAGGAGCCGACGCTGGCGAGCTATCTCAATGCCGCCATCCTGTCGCACGACACGCTGGGGCAGGCACTTTCCTTCCATCTCGCCGAAAAGCTCTCCGGGCCCGGCATGGGGCCGCAGCAGGTCCGGCATATCTTGGCCGCGGTTTATGATAGCGCCCCCTCGCTGATCACATATGCGGAAGCAGACATGCAGGCGGTGATCGAGCGCGACCCGGCCGCGCGGGGAATGTTGCAGCCCTTCCTGTTCTTCAAGGGATTTCTGGCGCTGCAAACTCACAGGATCGCTCATGAACTGTGGCGGCAGGGCCGGGAAACGCTGGCATTTCACTTCCAGAGCCGCGCTTCTGAGCTGTTTGACGTGGATATTCACCCGGCAGCCCGCATCGGACGCGCGGTGATGCTCGACCATGCCTCAGGGATCACCATCGGTGAGACGGCGATTGTGGGCGAGGGATGCTCGCTGCTGCATGGGGTGACCCTGGGCGGCACGGGCAAGGAAGTGGGCGACCGGCACCCGAAAATCGGGCGCGGTGTGCTCTTGTCGGTCGGCGCCAAGATCCTGGGCAACATCACCATTGGCGATGAGGCGAAGGTTGCCGCCGGCAGTGTGGTGCTGAAGGACGTACCGGCGCGTTGCACTGTGGCGGGCGTTCCGGCGAAGATCGTTTCCGGGCCTACCTGCTGCCAGCCGGCCCAGAGCATGGATCAGGCGATTCCCGAGACCTCCGCAGATTAGGCTTCACAGGGCGTTGCAGCCCATACATTGCACTGGAAGCGAAACTGACTAGGTTGCGCGCCAGCAAGTTCAGACAAAACAAGGAGTGCCGCCATGGAGCGCGAAGAAACATTGCGTCTTGAGGCATATCTCAAGGAAAAGCTTCACCCCGGCCTGCGCCTTGTGGCGCGCGACAAGGCTGCAGACTCGATGGAAGTCTATCTCGGCGCCGAGTTCATCGCCGTCGTCTACAAGGACGAGGATGAGGGCGAGACGTCCTACCAGTTCATGATGACGGTCCTCAAAGAGGACATCATGGGCGGCTGAGGCCGCCTGGCCATCAGCTATCCCGGTGCGCCGCGCGCGCCAGCCTGTCATTGATCGCCTCGCCGAGCCCTTCTTCTGGAATGGGCGCTATGGCGATGCGGTCAAACCTCATGTCCAGAGCCCGCAGCATGGCGAAAAGCTTGGTTGCCGCCTCTGCGAGGTCTCCCTCGGGGGACAGGTTGAGGCCCTCGCGCACGCCCGGCCCGAAGCCCAGATAGCCTTCACCCGGCTCTGGCGCGTCTGCGTTGAGGCGAAGGCGCGCTTTGGGCGCATAATGCGATTTCAGCATGCCGGGCGCAGAGATGCCCGCCCCACTCGCCCGGATCAGCGGCTTGCCGATAAAGGCTTCAAGCCTGTCTGCCGGGACCGCCCCTGAGCGCAGCAGGGTGACGATATCCCCCTCCACGGCAATGATGGTCGACTCGATGCCGACATCGCAGGGGCCGCCATCAAGGATGAGCTCAATACGATCGGCGAGATCAGCGGCGACATGATCTGCCCGCGTAGGGCTGACATGGCCTGAGCGATTGGCGGATGGGGCGACCACGGGCCGGTCAAACTCCTTGATCAAGGCATTGGCTGCCATATGCGATGGGCAACGCAGGCCCACCGTCTGCAGGCCAGAGCGCGCCAGATCGCAGACGGTTCCGCCGGGAATGACCGGCAGCACCAGCGTCAGCGGGCCGGGCCAGAACTCTTGCGCGAGGCTTGCCGCGAGAGGGGAAAAGACCGCCTCGCGCATCGCCATCGGCAATCCGGACACATGCGCGATCAACGGATTGAAGCGCGGGCGCCCCTTGGCCTCGTAAAGCCGCACAACCGCTTCGGGATTGGAGGCATCAGCCGCGAGGCCATAAACAGTCTCCGTCGGCATGGCGACAAGGCCGCCATCGCTGAGGATTTCCACCGCCAAAGCGAGTGTTTCGGGCAGAACGGGAACGATGGGCGCGGACATGCCGTCCCGCTTAGCACTGCGGCCAGCGGGGTCAATGAGCGGCTGGCGGTCAGTCAGTGCGTGTTGCCTGACCGGTGACCGTGACGGTGATTTCATCGGATACCCAGCTACCGCTGGCGTCGGACACCTGGCCGAGGTCAAGCGCCTTGCGGGAGAAGACGGCCTGGCCATCCAGTGTTGCCTGGCCGCCATTGATGACCAGCTGGAAATTCAGCGGCACGCTGGTTTCCTTGCCTTTGAGCGTCATGGTGGCGGTGGCGGTATAAGTGTCTTCGCCGGTTTTCTCGAAACCAGAGAGGGCGACCACTGCCTGCGGATAGGCGCCGGTATTGAACCATTCGCCTTCGCGCAGGGTGGAATCATAGAGCTTTGTGCCCGTCGTCACGCTGCCGGTCTCGACCGCGACATTCACAGAGGATGCCGCAAGATCATCGGGATAGAAGCTGACATCTGCGGACCAGTTCTGGAATTTTCCGCCAAACGGCTTGCCATCATAGACGCCGGAGAAGCCGATTTCGGAGGCGGCATAGTCGACCGACCAGTTGCCCGCCGATTCGGTAGGGGCGCCAGTCCGGTCCGTGTGGAGGCCGGAGCCATTTGCCCCGAGGAGAGGAACAGCCGCGATCAGCGCGAAGAGGACAAGGCTGCTGCCAAAGGCGATCACTGCACCGCGCGCTGGCGGGGAGGGTGGCGAGGTCTTGCCGAAAAGGCCGGGGATCATCCGCTTGAGGACGCCTTCTTCACCGCCAAACTCATGTTTCACGGCGCCGGCGACATGCAGCCCCAGCAGCACGATGATGACCCAGGCACCCTTGGAGTGGATGTTCTCCACGATGCCGTGCAGCAGCTCGTTGCCCTGACGCAGGCCGGAAGTGAAGGGCAGGTGGGGCCAGTCCACCGCCCCGAAGAGAACGGTTGAAATCTGGAAGGGAGAGATGGAAACGAGCAGCCAGCCCGCCAGCGGAATGATGACCATGAGGGCGTAGAAGGCGACATGCACCGCGCTCGACAGCTTCTGTTCCCATGATTTCAGCGTTGCCGGCTCTGGTGGCGGCGGGTTGAGCAGCCGCCAGGCAATCCTGGCGACCGTCAGAAAGAGAAGCGTAATCCCCACCGACTTATGCAGCTGATAGCGGACCTCGTTGTCATCCATGTTCCAGCCAAGCCAGATCATGAAGAGGATGAGGAGTGCCATGGCCCAGTGAAGGGCGATGGCAACCGACGTATAGCGCGCTGCCGGTGAGGACGATGTCATTTGGGCTTACTCTGCCGGAGCCGGTTCTGCAGGGGCAACCACTTGCTGGAATTCGGTTTCGATAAGCACTTCCACTTCATCACCGATGTTCGGCGCGTAGGTGGCGTTGCCGAAATCCGAACGCTTCAGAACCGCTTTGGCCGAGAAACCGATCTTGTCGGCTTCTGGTGCCCAGGGGAAGTTTGCCTTGCCGTTATAGGTCACATCGAGAGTGACCGGCTTGGTCACGCCCAGGAAGGTCAGGTCGCCGGTCACCTTGCCGGTGCTGGCCGTTTCCTGCGTGATCGACGTGCTGGTGAAGGTGATCTGCGGGAACGCATCGCCGTTCAGCCAGTTGGCATTGCGGGCAAGGTCTTCGTTCCAGGTGGCGTACGGGCTGTCAGCATGGCTGGCTTTGTAGTCTGCCGGATAGTCCGTCTCGACCGACAGCGGGTCAATGGTGACGGTGATGCTGTTGGCAGCCGGGTCTTCCGGGTTGAACTGCAGGGTGGCGTCGACGGTCTTGAAGCGGCCGGTGTATTTGGACAGGCCGAAGTGATTGACACGCCAGGTGACAGACGTGTGGGTCGGGTCGATGGCATAGGTGCCGGCGGCGCCGTATTCGACATCGGCGGCAGGCGCAGCGGCCTCAGCAGCAGGTGCCGCTGCCGGTTCGGTGGCAGCGGGGGCTGCCGGGGTGGTTTCAGAGCAGGCCGCCAGCATAAGCGCGCTGGCGGAGATGAGCAGAAGTCGCATGGAATCAGTCCCTCCAATTGCCGTATGGGAACACACTAACTAATGCACACATCTACAGTGTGAACCTCAACTTTAACATCCGCGCCGCATATCATTTATTCAGAAACACGAAGGGATCGACATGGCTTACGAGGCTCCGGTCAGCGATATTGAGTTTGCCTTGACCGCTTTTGCGCGGATCGAGCGGCTGCAGGGCCTGCCCGGTCATGAGGCGTATGATCCCGATCTGGTGCGCCCGATCCTGGAGGAAGCCGCCAAGCTGGCGCGCGATGTGCTGGCACCGCTGAACCCGGTGGGAGACGCCCATGGCGCTGTGTTGACCGCTGACGGCGTGGTTGCGCCGCCGGGATTTGGCGACGCTTACAAGGCCTTCGTGGAAGGCGGCTGGATGGGGCTGGCGGCGCCTGAAGAGTGGGGCGGCCAGGGCCTGCCCAAGGCACTGGCGCTCGGCGTGATGGAGATGTTCCACGGTGCAAATATGGCATTCGGCCTTTGCCCGATGCTGAGCTTCGGGGCGATCGAGGCCCTGCTGGCGCATGGCACGGATGCGCAGCGCGCGGCTTATCTGCCCAAACTCGTCTCCGGCAAATGGACAGGCACGATGAACCTGACCGAGCCGCAGGCAGGCAGCGATGTCGGCGCGCTCAAGACGAAAGCCGAGCCCAATGAAGATGGCAGCTATTCGATCACCGGCCAGAAGATCTTCATCACCTGGGGCGATCACGACATGGCTGAGAATATCATCCATCTCGTGCTGGCGCGGCTGCCCGATGCCCCGGCGGGATCGAAGGGCATCTCGCTGTTCATCGTGCCGAAATTCATTCTTGATGCGGATGGTAATCCTGGTGAGCGCAATGGCGCGCGTTGCATTGGCCTCGAAAAGAAGATGGGCATTCACGGCAGCCCGACCTGCGTGATGGAGTATTCTGCGGCCAAAGGCTGGCTGATTGGCGAGGCCAATCGCGGGCTGGCCTGCATGTTCACAATGATGAACTCGGCGCGCCTGAACGTCGGCCTTGAAGGCGTGGCGGTGGGCGAGGCGGCGTTCCAGACGGCATTTGCCTATGCGCAGGAACGCAAGCAGGGAACCGCCGCCGGCGTGACCGGCGCGGCGCCGATCCTGCACCATGCCGATGTGCGCCGTACGCTGACGACAATGCGGGCGAAAGTCGCGGCAGCGCGGGCGATCTGTTACGCCTGCGGTGTGGCGGCCGATCTGGCGCATAGTTCTCCGGACGCAGATGTGCGGGCGGCGGCAAAGATGCGCGAAGACCTGCTGACCCCCATCGCCAAGGCCTGGAGTACGGATGTGGGCGTCGAAGTCGCGAGCCTCGGCGTGCAGGTGCATGGCGGCATGGGCTTCATGAACGAGACGCTGGCTGCGCAGCTTTACCGCGACGCCCGGATTGCGCCGATCTATGAGGGCACCAACGGCATTCAGGCGATTGATCTGGTTGGCCGGAAATTGTCGGGCACCAAGGGCGCCTCAATGCAGGCGATGCTGGCCGAGGTCGACGAAACCGTGCGTGCGGCGCGGGCAACAAACGATCCCCAGCTTGTGCAGATTGCCGACCGGCTGAAAGCGGCGTCCACCGCATTGTCCGAGGCGAGCGACTGGATGGTGAAAACGCTGGCGGATGAACCGGAGAAAGGCCTGGCGGGCGCAACCGAATATCTGGCGCTGGCGGGCGATGTGATCGGCGGGCATTTCCTGGCCTTGGGTGCGATTGCAGCGCGGGCCGGTCAGGACATGGACCAGCGGGCACGGCAGTTGGCGCTGGCAGGGTTTTTTGCTGAGACCGCGCTGGCCTCTGCGCCGGGGCGCGTTCCAGCGATCACCGAAGGGGGCGCGCGGTTCCTGGAAGGCAGCAAAGCGCTGTTCGGGGTCTAGGCCTGCCTGCGGGGCTGTTGTTGATGGTTCGAGCGGAGCCCCGTAAGAGGGGCGCTGACCCTTTGGGAGCAAACCGGCAGATGGCCTGGACGAAGACCTATACCGGCGAAGAGCCGGTGCGCATCAACAAATGGCTGGCGCAGGAAGGCGTGTGTTCGCGCCGGGAAGCCGATGCGCTGATCGAAAAAGGCCTTATCCAACTGGACGGTAAGCCCGTTACGGTGGCCGGTGAGCGCGTCACCAAGGGGCAGACGCTGAGCCTGACGGACGCCGCCTCCCGGCGGCTGGACAATCAGCTGTCGGTGATCCTGAACAAGCCAGTGGGGTATGTTTCGGGGACTCCCGAGCCGGGCGAAATTCCGGCGATACGGCTGGTTACCGAGGAAAACCTGTCGGGCAGCGCGCATGCTATCCCGCAGCGTTCGAACAAGATGGCGCCGCTCGGACGGCTCGACAAGGATTCGCACGGACTGCTGATTCTGTCGGAGGATGGTGTGCTCGCCAAGGCGATCATTGGCCCCTTGAGCGACATGGACAAGGAATACGTTGTCCGGGTGAGGGGCGACATTACGCCGGCGAAGGTGGCGCTGCTGCGCCATGGGCTGGAACTCGACGGGCGGCAACTGCGTCCGGCGGAGGTTCAGCAGGAGCGGAACAACACGCTGCGCTTCGTCCTGAAGGAAGGACGCAACCGCCAGATCCGCAGGATGTGCGAGCTGGTAGACCTTAGAGTTCTGGATTTGCAGAGGATTCGGGTTGGCCCCATCCTGCTGGCCGGGCTGCCGGAGGGCAAATGGCGGCCACTGGGCGCGAAGGAGCGCGCGGCGTTGCTGGCGGCTGGCGCTGGGGAAGTGGTGCGTGCGCGCTCGCCCCGCCGGGAGGATCGCCCGCGTGCCAGCGACGCCCCAAAGCGCGACAGATCCGGACCAGGCCGGGACGGGTCGCGGACAAATTCGGACAGAAGTGGACAATTCGGGACAAAGCCCGGACAGGGCCGGACAGATAAGCCTCGGTCCGGACCAGGAGTTGACCGCGATGGCGCAAGACCGGAACGCAAAGGCCCGAGACCCGACCGGGATGGCCCCAGACCGGATCGCGCGAGTCTAAAACCAGACCGTGCGGGCGCAAAGCCGCCGCACCCCGGCGGCAAACCCGCCCGGCCGGGCGCCAAGCCGGCAGCCGCAGCGCCCAAGGCAGACGGTAACCGGCCCTCGGCGCTGAAGGGTGACAAGTTCAAGCGCACGAAGCTCGCCCCCCGGGACCGCAAGCCGATCAAGTGATCCTTCCCCCGCGTGACGGCTCGACGGGGGAGCCTGCCGCCGTATCGTGGCCCCATGGATGGATTTCTCTCTGAACCGACCCAGTACAAGGGTCTGACTTTCCCGCTGGGGACGCGCGCGCCTGAGCCTGGTGAAGCCATTACGCTGGCGCCCGGCGTCGAGTGGACGCGGATGCCGCTGCCTTTCTCGCTGAAGTTCATCAATGTGTGGATCATTGATGATGGCGACGGCTGGACCATTGTGGATACCGGTATGCCGCTGCCCGATACCAAGGATGCCTGGCGCAAACTGCTGGGCGAGCGGATGACGGCAGACAAGCCGCTGAAGCGGGTAATCATCACCCATATGCACCCAGACCATATCGGGGCAGCGGGTTGGCTCTGCTACAAGTATGATGCCGAGCTGTGGATCAGCCGGCTGGAGTATACGACGTGCCGGATGCTCGTGGCCGATACGGGCCGGGACGCGCCAAAGGCGGGGATTGATTTCTATATCCGCGCCGGATGGCCACAGAAGGCCATCGACAACTACGTTTCGCGCTTTGGCGGGTTCGGGCGGGGCGTCAGCCAGATGCCGGACGCGTTCCGGCGGCTTGAAGATGGCGACACGGTTCGCATGGCCGGGCAGGACTGGCGCGTGATTACCGGCAACGGCCATTCGCCCGAGCATGTGTGCCTGTTCAGCGAGGCGCTGAACGTGGCGATTACCGGCGACCAGTTGCTGCCGCGGATTTCATCCAACGTATCGGTTCACCCCACCGAACCGGCGGCCAATCCGCTGGATGACTGGATCAAGAGCTGTGAGAAGCTGCTGCGGGAGCTGCCCGAGGATTGCTTCGTCCTGCCGGCACACAATGAGCCGTTCACAGGCGCGCATATCCGGCTGCGCAACCTGATTGCGGGGCATGACACCTCTCTGACGCGCCTGCGGCAAAAGCTGGAGAAGGGGCCTGTGAAGGTGCCCGAGACCTTCGTGACCCTGTTCGGACGGGCGATCAAAGACGATGAAATGGGCAACGCTACGGGCGAGGCGCTGGCGCACCTCAATTATCTGATCCATCGCGGGGAGGTAAAAACCCGGCCCGATACGGACGGCGCACTGCTTTACAGCCTCGCCTGAAGCGCTGTTTCGCCTCACATTGAATAGCAGTGTTGCGGGGCATTTCGCCTTCGCAAGGGGGCGGCTTATCGTTTAAGACTTCCCGGCCTGCGCGAGAGCGGTGCCTGCTATGGGGTTTGAATGACTGAGGAAAACAGCGTGGCCGCCGAGGCGCCGGCAGCAGAGACAGGCCTCTGGGCAAAGATCAAGCAGGAGCTGCGCGAATGGGGCGCGACGCTTGCCATTGTGGCGCCGGCCTTCCTGCTATTCACCGGTCTGCTTTACGAACAGCGCGTTATTCCGTCTGAAAGCATGGTGCCGACCCTGGAAGTGGGCGACCGCGTGGCGGTGGCCAAGTTTGCCTTTGGTTATGGCCGGTATTCGTTGCCCCTGAGCATCGGGCGATATCTGCCGCTGGGCGAAGGGCGTTTCTTCCCGGGCACGCCCGAGCGCGGCGATGTGGTGGTGTTCGAGCATACCCATTCGGACCGGGTGATGATCAAGCGGGTGGTGGGCCTGCCGGGTGACACGGTTCAGATGATTAATGAAGAACTGGTGATCAACGGCCAGCCTGTGGATGCCGAATTTGTGCGCACGGTGCGCTACATTCCCGACCGGACCGATGTGATCGACACTGCCCATGAATGGCGCGAGACCATCGGGGACAAGACTTGGCTGACCCATCGCGGGCTGCGCGGACATGCCGTGGATGACACGGTGCTGTTCGTGGTGCCCGAGGGCCACATGTTCCTGGTCGGCGACAACCGTAACAATTCCTATGACAGCCGCGAGCTTTCCGGCCATTGCCCGCCAGTCAATGGTGTGGTGGACCGGGCTGGCTGCCCCCTGCGTGTAGCGGCGGATGATGCGTCCATCGGCTTTGTGCCGCTCGACCATCTGATCGGGCGCGCGGACACGGTGCTGATGACCTTCCACCGCTGCAAATTGCAAGGCGATGAGCCCTGCCGCAAACGCGTCTGGAAGGGGCTTTGACCCGGAAATCCGTATCTTGCCCGCTGCCGCTAACCCCGCTAGTCCGGGTTTAAACGGGGGCGCGGGGCCCCTGCGGCAATACGGATAACTGGCGATGCCCAACACGACATCGACAAAGCAACGCCGTGGGCCGATCATCATATCGCGCCATGGCCGCCCTGCGCTGGACCGCAATCTTGGGCCGCGCCTGCACTGGCAGGACTATATCGACTGGTGGGCCAAGTACGAAATAGGACCGCTGGCGGAGGGGCAGGAAGCGCCCAAGGAATTGAGGGACATGGTGGCCGATGCGGACATCGTGTTTGCATCCGCCCGCCTGCGCGCGCAGCAGACGGCCGACAGCGCCGCGCCGCACCTGACGGCGATCTATGATCCGGTATTCAATGAAGCGCCGCTGCCGCCGCCAAAACTGCATGGCTTTCGCGCCTTGCCCAAAACATGGAATGTGCTGGCCAGGACAGTCTGGTTAACCGGTCATTCACTGGACGGCGAATCGGTGGGCGAGGCGCGTGTGCGCGCCAAGGCAGCAGCTTTGAAGCTGCATGAGGCCGCTGCAGACGCAAAAGTCTATCTCGCCGCACACGGATGGTTCAACCGCATGCTGAGACCTGAACTGCGTGAGTTGGGCTGGGTGTGTGCACGGGATGGCGGGGACAGCTATTGGAGCTACCGCGTCTACGAATACCGTGGACAGTGACACGATAACGGTTGTCGCGCCCGGCAGCGGGCTCTAGACAGGCTGGAACGAATTTTCAGGACAGGCGCGCCATGTCGGATGTCAAATCCAAACCCGTGGACAAGATGAGCTTCGAGGAAGCACTGGCCGAGCTGGAAGGCATTGTCCGCCAGTTGGAAGCCGGTGAAGTCGAGCTTGAAAAGTCGATCGCGATCTATGAGCGCGGCGCAGCTCTCAAAGCGCATTGCGAGGCGCGGCTGAAATCGGCCGAGCTGAAGGTGGAGCAGATTGTTCAGGGCGCCGGCGGTCCGACGACCGAACCGGCCGCCTTCGATTAGGTTCGCCGTCATGGGGCCGGACGAGGGCGAAGTGTCAGACTTTGAACAACGCCTGACGGAAGTTGCCGACAAGGTGACCGTGGCGCTGGACCAGCTGATCCCCCCGGCCAGTGGACCGGAAGCCAATCTGATGCGCGCCATGCGTCATGCCGCGCTGGCCAATGGCAAGCGGATGCGGCCTTTCTTCGTACTGGAAACGGGCGCCATGTTCGGGGCCTCGGAGAAGAGCCTTCTGCGGACAGCCGCGGCGCTGGAATGCGTGCACTGCTATTCGCTGGTGCATGATGACCTGCCCTGTATGGACGATGATGACTTCCGGCGCGGGCAGCCCACCGTCCATAAGGCCTTTGACGAGGCAACCGCCGTGCTGGCGGGGGACGCGCTGCTGACGCTGGCGTTCAAGATACTGGCGTCCAGCGAGACGCACGAAGACCCGGCGGTGCGCGTGCTGCTGATCGAGCGGCTGGCAGACGCAGCCGGGGCGCGCGGCATGGTGGGCGGCCAGATGATCGACATGCTGGAGGAGGCGAGCCCGCGCGATCTCAACACCATTACCCGCATGCAGCGGCTGAAGACCGGAGCCCTGATTTCCTATGCACTGGAGGCAGGGGCGATCATTGGTCACGCCCGGGAGGCTGAACGCAATGCCCTGGCAGGTTTTGCCAATGATCTGGGGCTGGCGTATCAGATCGCCGATGACATCCTTGATGCAGAGGGGGATGAAAGCATCGTGGGCAAGGCACTTTCCAAGGACAAGGACGCCGGGAAGGCGAATTTCGTTACCCTTCTGGGGGTGGATGGTGCCCGGCAGAGGGTGCGGCTGCTCGCCGCGCAGGCCAAGGAACATTTGGCAATTTTCCGTGACAAGGCCCACATCCTGCTGCATTCCGTTGATTATGTGCTGAACAGACCCCGGTAGAACGGGCACGCGACGACAAGAAAAGCACGCAGATATGACCGAGACACGCCCGAACCGCCTCCTGGACGCCATTGATGCGCCGTCCGACCTTAAAGGCCGCAGCCGCGCCGATCTGAAACAGATCGCCGAGGAAGTGCGCCATGAGGTGATCGATGTCGTGTCGGTGACCGGGGGGCATCTCGGCTCCGGCCTGGGCGTGGTGGAGCTCACCGTGGCGATCCATGCGGTGTTCGATGCGCCCGCCGACAAGCTGATCTGGGATGTCGGCCATCAGTGCTATCCCCACAAGATCCTGACCGAGCGCAAGGACCGGATGCGGACCCTGCGCCAGGCGGGGGGGCTCTCGGGTTTCACCAAGCGTGCGGAGAGCGAATACGATCCGTTCGGCGCGGCCCATGCTTCAACCTCGATCTCGGCGGGCCTCGGTTTTGCCAAGGCGCGCGATCTGCAGGGCAAGGACAATCACGTCATCTGCGTGATCGGCGACGGGTCGATGTCAGCCGGTATGGCGTATGAGGCAATGAACAATGCCGGGGCTGACCGTTCCCGGATGATCGTTATCCTCAACGATAACGACATGTCGATTGCGCCCCCCGTGGGCGCGATGAGCCATTACTTCTCGCGGCTGGTTTCCTCGCGGCCTTATCGGGGCCTGCGCCGCATTGCCAAGAAGGTGATTCAGCCGATGGGGCTGGAATCCCCGGCGCGGCGCGCGGAAGAATATCTGCGCGGTTTCGCGATGGGCGGTACGCTCTTCGAGGAGATGGGGTTCTACTATATCGGCCCGGTGGACGGGCATGATCTCGACACGCTGCTGGACCTGCTTGAAAACATCAAGGCGATGCAGGATGGCCCGATCCTGCTGCATGTTGTGACGCAGAAGGGCAAGGGCTATGCGCCTGCCGAGAATTCTGCCGACAAGTATCACGGCGTTTCGAAATTCTCCGTGGTCACCGGCGAGCAGGCCAAGGGCGCTGCCGGGCCGCCAGCCTATCAGAAGGTGTTCGGCCAGACGCTGGCGAAACTGGGCGAGACCGATGACAGGATCTGCGCCATCACTGCCGCAATGCCATCTGGTACGAGTACGGACATTTTCGGGAAGAAGTTCCCCGAGCGGCATTTCGACGTCGGTATTGCCGAGCAGCATGCCGTGACGTTTGCCGCCGGGCTTGCCGCCGATGGCATGAAGCCGTTCTGCGCGATCTATTCCACCTTCCTTCAGCGCGGCTATGACCAGGTGGTGCATGATGTGGCGATCCAGCAATTGCCGGTTCGCTTTGCCATCGACCGGGCAGGATTGGTGGGCGCTGACGGCGCGACCCATGCGGGCAGTTTCGACATCGGTTATCTCGGCGCACTGCCGGGCATGGTCTGCATGGCGCCCTCGGATGAGGCGGAACTTGCACGGATGGTGCTGACTTCACTTCAGATCGATGACCGGCCCAGTGCCTTCCGCTATCCGCGCGGCGAAGGGGTTGGCGTGACGATCCCCAACATTCTCAAGCCGCTGGAAATCGGCAAGGGCAGAGTTGTGCGGGAAGGGAACGCGATTGCGATCCTTTCCTACGGCACCCGCCTGCAGGAAGCACTGAAAGCCGCCGACATGCTGGCCGCGCAGGGGCTGAGCGCCACGGTCGCCGATGCCCGCTTTGCCAAGCCGCTCGACAATGAGCTGATCGAACGCCTGGCGAAAGAGCATGAAGTGCTCCTCACTCTGGAAGAAGGCGCGCGGGGAGGCTTTGGCAGTTTCGTGCTGGAGCATCTGGCCAATTGCGGAGCGCTGGATTCCGGTCTGAAAGTACGAGTTCTGACGCTGCCTGACATCTTCCAGGATCAGGACACGCCGGCTGCGATGTATGATCAAGCCGGCCTGACAGCGCGCCATATTGCGGCGCGCGCCATCGAGGCGCTTGGCCGGGGCGACCTGTCAGCAATTGAGCGGCTGGCCTCTGCCTGAGGCTTTGCCACACTAACATCACACTTCTGCCCTGTGCCGCTTCATTCCGGCAGGTTATGGAGAGTGCGCGAACCTCATGATTCCGCCTGCAAGAAGGAAGTTTGATATGATCCGTCTCAGCCTTGCCGCCGCCGCCTCGGCTCTCGTTCTCGCCGCGTGCGCGACGCAGGCGCCCCCCAGCGATGGACCTGCGCCTGCGGTCGTTGTGCCTTCCCAGTATGAGCTGGGTCTGAGCACGGCAACCGAATTGAAGACTGCCGGCAATGTGCCGGCCGCCATTCAGCGCTTGATGCAACTGGCCGGCGATCCTGAACTGACCTCTGAACAGAAAGCGGACGTTCTTTACGAACTGGGCGTATTGAGCATGAGCCCGACCGGATATGATCTGCCGGGCGCTGTGGGTTATTTCGACGAAGTGATTGCCAACCATCCGAACACGGATGCCGCCCGCCGCGCCAAGGCCAAGCTGCCCGAAGCCCGCGCGCTGTTGGAGGCAATGAACGCTGTGCTGGCCTCTGCCGATGCAACCCATACGGAGCGTTTCAACGCGCTGATGAAACTCGGCCGGCACCTCGATGCCATCGATCTCATGACACAGTATGACATCCAGCCGGACAATGAAGTGAAGCTGGCAATGTATCAGATCGGCTATCTGTGCGACGAAACTGGCCTGACCGGTCAGACCTACACTGTGGCTGACCGCGACGGCACGAGCCGCAGACTGCGTTTTTGCGACTACGGCAAGTAAAGCGTAGACTGTCTCCCGAACCGTGGGGGACAGAATGGAAAACAAGGAGTTCCGCCAGAGAATTTCCGCCTTCGAGAAAGGCGAGATTCTCTGGCGCGCTTATCCGGACCGGCTGGAAAAGCATGGCGCCGATGGCGCGCTTCAACTGACAATCCCTTATGACCGTGTGCGGCGGGTTCGCATCGCCTGGGCGTCGAGCCGGGCCCAGCCCGGCCGCCTGCTGATGGAACTGACCGGGGAGCGGTCCCGCGTTACGATTTCCAATATGCATTATGCCGGATTTGCAAATTTCGAGGATCGGGCGGAAACCTTCTATCCGATGATGTGGCAGGTGGCGCTGGGCGTGCGGCGGTCCAATCCCGGGGCGGAGTTCCGGGCGGGCGAGCGCGCAGAGATTTACTGGCCGCTGCTCTCTTTCGCGTTCGGAGCCCTGGTGATGCTGGCAGGCGTCCTCTTGGCGTTACCAATAGGGGCGGGGAATATCCCTGCCTCTGCCTTCATCAAGGGCGGTTTCGTCCTGATTGCATTGCCGCTGCTGCTCGGCTGGGCGTGGAAAGCGCGGCCCCGGAAGTTCAACCCGGATACCGATCTCGAAGAAATGATTGCCATTCGCTGACGGGGCAGAACTCACCCAAACCTGAGGGGTTTGGTGAGGGAAGAGAAAAAACATGCCATCAAACGCCGGATTTGGGCGCCGGTTCACACAAAAATGACGCCGTGTCGCATGTGAGCCTCTTCATAATCCAGCGCGCGCGTGGTTGTCTGGCGCCAGCACAGAAACAACCCGAGGAAACCCATGTCGACAGACCTTCTCCCCCCGAACTGGCCCGCTATGTCGATCGCCCAGGCCAATGCCGCGCTGGCCGGGCCGGGATCGCCGCTGGAGCTCGAAGACGCCGAGATCCGCGGCGTCCGCATGAAGGTCTACAAGAACGCGCCGCCGAATGTCCCTGTGATCCTGGAACTGGCTGCCCAGCAGTTCGCAGAGCGTACCTATCTCGTCTACCAGAATGAGCGCGTGACGTTTCGCGCCCTGAATCTCGCCGTGCGTAAGCTGGCCGCCGAGATGCGCGACAAATACGGCATCCAGAAGGGCGACCGGGTGGCCATCGTCATGCGGAATTATCCGCAGTGGCCGCTGGCTTTTTACGCCGCGCTGAGCCTTGGGGCGATCGCCACACCGATGAACTCCTGGTGGACGGCTGAGGAACTCGAATATGGCCTGTCCTTTGCCGGGGTAAAGCTGGCGGTGATGGACCTGCAGATTTATGAGCGCATCCGCGATCATCTGCACAAGCTGCCCGACCTGGAGCACATTCTGATTGCCCGGGACTCGGCCGAGGAGATTGCCGATCCGCGTGTCTCCTCGCTGGACGCAATTGTTGGCCATCCCAATGACTGGGGCAAACTTGCCGATGCCGGGCCCACGGGTGTTCAGATCGGCCCCGATGACGACGCGACGATCATGTATACGTCCGGCACCACCGGAAAACCCAAGGGCGCGCTGGCAACGCATCGCGCGGTGATCACCAACATGTTCAACTCTTCCGCCTGCCAGGCGCGTATGTTCCTGCGCAAGGGTGAACCTGTGCCGGCGCCCGATCCCGATGCCATGCGCGCGACGCTGATCTCCATTCCGTTTTTCCATGCGACCGGATCGTTTGCCATCCTGATCCCTTCGGCCCTGCGGGGCGACAAGGTTGTGTCGATGTATAAATGGGACGCAGGCGAAGCGCTGCCGATCATCGAGGGTGAAAAAATCACGGCGGTGGGCGGGGTTCCGGCAATTGCCTGGCAGATCCTGGAACATCCGGACAGGGACAAATATGATCTCTCGTCCATTCAGGCGATTTCCTATGGCGGCGCCCCGTCTGCGCCCGAACTCGTCTCCACAATCAAGAAACGTTTCCCTGAAGCAGCCCCCGGCAATGGCTGGGGCATGACGGAAACCTGCGCCACCGCAACGCTGAACATCGGCGAAGACTATGTGAACCGGCCCTCCAGCGCCGGGGCGCCGCCCGCGGCGGTGGAGCTCAAGATTTGCGATCCCGAGGGCAATGAAATGCCGGCCGGAGAGGTAGGCGAACTCTGGTGCAAGAGCGCGGCGAACTGCCGGCTCTACTGGAACCGTCCGGATGCGACGGCCGAGACCTTCCGCAATGGCTGGGTAGTGACCGGTGACCTTGCGCGCATCGACGAGGAAGGCTTCCTCTATCTCGTAGACCGGGCCAAGGACATGCTGATCCGCGGCGGCGAGAACGTCTACTGTATCGAGGTCGAGAGCGCGCTCTATGACCATCCCGCTGTAATGGATGCCGCGGTGGTCGGCATTGCGCACAAGGTGCTGGGCGAGGAAGTTGGCGCTGTGGTGCAGTTGAAGCCGGGCAAGACGGCGACAGAAGCGGACCTGCGCGCGCATGTGGCGGGGCAGCTGGCGGCATTCAAGGTGCCGGTGGAAATCCAGTTCCAGGACGAACCCCTGCCGCGCAACGCCAATGGCAAGATCCTGAAGGCGGACCTGCGGCAGCGTTTCAAGCCGAGAGCGTAGGCAGATGACCGTAGAGCGGCGGCGCATCGGAGACCGGCAGGTGCATCCTGTCGGTCTCGGCTGCATGAACATCATGCATTCGTATGGTCCGCCTGCGGATGAGCATGAGGCGAAAGCCCTCCTTGTCCGGGCGTTGGATATCGGCTGCGACTTCCTCGACACCGCGACGATCTACGGCCTTGGCCGCAGCGAGGAACTGATTGGTGAGGCGCTCGGCAAGCGGCGGCAGGAATATTTCCTGGCGAGCAAGTGCGTGCTGGGCTTCAGGGAAAAGCAGCGCACGCTGGATGGGCGGCCCGAAGCCATCAAGGCGGCGTGCGAGGCCAGCCTGAAGCGGCTGCGCACCGATGTGATTGACCTCTACTATCTTCACCGGCCTGACCCCAAGGTGCCGGTGGAGGAGTCTGCCGGGGCGATGGCTGATCTTATCCGTGAGGGGAAGATCCGTTTCTATGGGCTCTCCGAAATGGGAGAGGACCAGCTGCGCCGGGCACACAAGGTGCATCCGGTCGCGGCGCTGCAATCGGAATACTCCCTATGGGTGCGCAACCCTGAGATTGCCGTGCTGCAGGCGTGCCGTGAGCTGGGCGTTGCTTTTGTGGCGTTTTCGCCGGTCGGGCGCGGGTTTCTGGCCGATCCGCCCGCGGACCCGTCAACATTCCATGACACGGATATGCGCAAGGTATTGTTCCCGCGCTTCTCTGATGAAAACTATGCCGGAAATCGCTGCTGGAAACAGCCCGCGCGGTTGCCCGTGAAGCAGGGTGCAGCGTGGCGCAACTGGCGATTGCCTGGGCGATGGCCAAGGGCGATCATGTTCTGCCCATTCCGGGCACACGGAGCATCCGGCATCTGGAAGAGAACCACGCCGCCGCGGGGGTTCGTCTGACGGCGGAGCAAGTGGCGCAGCTGGACGCAGCCTTCGCGCCGGAACGGGCAGTTGGGCCGCGCTATTCGGCCGCCGGGCAAGCCAGCGTGACAACCGAGATGTTCGACTTCGAGAAGTCCCAGCATGGCGGATAAGCCACCGGTTGCGCTGGAAGATCGCGGCGCGGGCGGCGATGGGCGGCGCTATTCCCCCTCTGCCGCGCGGAACCGGGAGCCGATATGCGATGTGCTGAAAGCATATCTGGCGATGCCCGCGCGCGTTCTGGAGATTGCGTCTGGAACCGGGGAGCATGGCGCGTTCCTGGTCGAGGAACTGCCGGGGCTGGATTGGACCTATTCCGACATTGACCCGCCGAGCCTTGCGAGCCAGCGGGCCTGGCGCGGGGCAGACGCGACAGTCCGGCTGCATGGGCCGGTGGAGATTGATGCGTCATCTGAAGATTGGGAAGCGGCGGAACAGGCGGGGGCGTGGGACGCGATCTTCAGCGCCAATATGGTTCACATCGCGCCCATTGAGGCAGCAAAGGGGCTGATTGCCGGGGCCAGACGGTTGCTGAAGCCTGGCGGAGCATTGTTGATGTATGGGCCCTTCGCCCGCGATGGTGTGATTGCGCCGTCAAATGCTGCGTTTGATGCCAGTCTGAGGTCCAGGGATGCGCGCTGGGGTGTGCGGGATCTGGACCGTGATCTCGTCCCTCTGGCACAGAAGGCGGGCTTGCAATTAGACGCGGTTGTCGAGATGCCCGCGAATAATCTGACCGTCGTTTTCCGGAACCCTTAAGCCTTCGGCGTCCAGTCTTCCGTATCGTGATCGGGGTGCTGGTTATTGCTGGCGCGGATGCGGGCGGCTTCTTCGGGCATGTCGTCTTCGGTGCTGCCGAAATCATCGAGCACTTCAAACTGATCCATCTGGGGTAGGCGCCCCTCCATGCCCAATTGGTAATTCAGGGGAATGGAGGCGGGATTGTCGAAAGCGCCAATGCTCATGGAGATGTGCTGGTTGTCTTCGTGGCGATAGTAGAGAGGTGTGCCGCAATCCCGGCAGAAGCCGCGGCGGGCTTTTCCGGAACTATGAAATTCTGCCGGTGTTCCCCGCGTCCACTGAAAATCAGCATACGGGACACCCACTAGGGCAGCAAAGAAATTGCCCGTTGCCTTCTGGCACATGCGGCAATGGCAGACATGAGGATTGTCGCGCAAGCTGGCTGCGCGAAACCGGATGCGTCCACATTGACAACCTCCGGTTCGCGTCATGGAGCCTACTCCTTGCCGCCGCCGAAGCGCTCAGTCCATTCGGCCACCTGAGCATCCTCAATCTTCTGGAAGAGAACATCCGGCGGGGTGATGGCGTGGCCACGCGGAAGGGCATCAAGCAGGGCGGCAAAGTCCTCGGCCTTTGAGCCGCTGGGCATCTTGCGGTTTTCTTCCGGAATGCCGAGCGCATCGAGGATTTTCTTTGCCGCATCCGGAATGATCGGCTGGGCGATGATGCCGAAGAGGGCAGCGAGATTTATGCCCGCGCGCACGCCAACGGCGGCGCCATCCACGTCATTCTTGTATTTCACCCAAGGTTCTGCCTTGGTGAGGTATTCGTTGCCCGCTGCCCAGATGGCGCGTGTCTCGGCGGCGGCCTTGCGGAATTCCATCGCTTCGTAGAACTCGACAAGACGCGGCAGGCGCTCTGCCAGCTCGTTGGCCATCCACGCTTCGGCCTCACCAGGCGTGCCGGCTTCGGGCACTTTGCCATCAAATTTCGAGGCGCAGTATTTGGTGATCCGGTTGATGAAGTTGCCGAGCACGTTGGCAAGGTCGGAGTTCACGGCTGCCTGGAAGCCTTCCCAGGTGAACGCCGCGTCGGAGCCTTCCGGAGCGTTGGAGATCAGATACCAGCGCCAATAGTCAGACGGCAGAAGGCTCAGCGCCTGGTCCATGAACACGCCGCGCTTCTGGCTGGTGGAGAATTTGCCACCATACCAAGTGACCCAGTTGAACGCTTTCAGCTTGTCGACCGTTTTCCACGGCTCGCCAGAGCCCAGCAGCGTGACGGGGAAGCTGACCGTGTGGAAGGCGACGTTATCCTTGCCCATGAACTGGACGTATTCTGTCTGGTCGGCGCCTTTGTCGGTGAGCCAGAGTTTTTCCCAGTCATTGCCAGTGGCTTCGGCCCATTCCTGCGTGGCAGAGATGTAGCCGATCGGCGCATCGAACCAGACATAGAAGACCTTGTTCTCAAAGCCGGGGCGCGGATTGCCGTCAGCATCGGTCACCTTCACGCCCCAGCTGAGATCGCGCGTGATCGAGCGGGCGATCAAGCCTTCATCAAGCCATTTGTTGGCGATGGAAACCGCAAGCGAAGGCCAGTTCTTGCCCTTCTCGTTCACCCATTCGCGGATGCGATCCTGCATGCCCGTCTGTAGCAGGTAGAGATGGTCAGTATCCCGGATCTCGATATTCCGGCTACCGGTGACGGCCGAGTAGGGATTGATCAGGTCAACGGGGTCTAGAAGGCGGCCGCAGCTGTCACACTGGTCGCCGCGCGCCTTCTCATAACCGCAATGCGGGCAGGTGCCCTCAACATAGCGGTCCGGCAGGAAGCGGCCGTCATCGACGGCGTAAACCTGCTTTGAAGTGCGCACTTCGATCAGGCCGTTCTTTTCCAGCTGCTGGGCAAGATGCTGGGTAATCTTGTGGTTGGCCGGGCGAGACGTGCGGCCAAACCAGTCGAAGGACAGGTTAAAGCCTTCGCCGGCCTTGCGCTGGATCTCGTATTGCTCGTCACAATAGGCCTGCACGGTCTGGCCAGCCGCCTGGGCGGCGAGTTCGGCGGGGGTGCCATGCTCATCAGTGGCGCAGATATAGGTCACATCATGGCCCATCAGGCGCATCACACGGGCATACACATCTGCCGGAAGCATCGAGCCGGCAAGGTTGCCGAGATGCTTCACGCCGTTGATGTAGGGCAGGGCCGAGGTGATGAGGATGCGCCGTTGCTGGGTCATGGGGCCTTTTCAGAGCCTTTCTGTTGGAGAACGCGCCTTTTAACGCCGTCGCCGGTAAAGGAAAGCTCTAGGCGCGGCCCCAATAGGTAACGCGCCTCAGCAGGACTTCCAAAGGCCCGCGCGCCGCGAAGCTGCGCCAGAGGCCGGTGAAGGCGAGCGAGGCAAGCCCTACGCCGAGTGCCGTTAGGATCGCCTCAGCCGCGCTCATGCGCCCGAACTGATCCAGGCCATAGCCCGCGAAGAGGAAGGAAAGGAGGAGGGATTGCAACAGGTACGCCGTCAGGGAGGCCGACCCCGCACGCGCCAGAAACCGGCGGATGGGGCCGGGGCTGCCCTGAGAGGCCAGCGCTATGATGCCCGCATACCCAAAAACAGAGAATACCGAGAAGGCCATCAGGACCGCCCCGGCCAGCATGTATTGGCCGGACACGATTGTTTCGGCGCGGGTCATCAGGCTGGCCGCCCAGAGGCTGCCCAGCAGGCCGATGGGCAGGAAAACCCAGCGCGAGAGCTTCCAGATACGCGCCTGTGGCTGGTCAATCACGCCGGCTTTCGCAGCAGCAAGCCCGAGGCAGAAGAATCCGAAGACGGCGATCCCCTGCTGGATCAGCATGCTGGGCAGGATGAGGGGAAGCTGTGACAGGCGCCAGGCCGCTGCGTCCAGGAAGCTGCCCTCGGTGAAGGCGCGGACCTGCGCCGCATTGGCCGAAGGGGCGCGCGCTTTCGCAATCTCTTCAGGCGCAAGGGCGTCCCCCGCGCCAAGCAGGGCAGCGAAGAGGAAGAGGATCAGCGTGTTGAGCGCGATCAGGCCAAGCCCCAGCCGTACCAATGACGGCGCGGGCACACCGCGCAGGGTGAAAAGCAGACAGCCCAGCAGGCCGTAGGTGATCAGGATATCGCCATACCAGAAGAAGATGAAATGAGCCGCGCCCAGCCCGATAAGGGCGGCCATCCGGCGGAAATAGCGCGCCCCGCCATCTGCGCCTGCGCGCGCCGCTGCCTCCAGCTGCCAGGCGAGACCTGCGCCGAACATCATCGCAAACAGCGGATAGGACTTCATCAGGAACAGGCCTGACATGGCCGTATATGCGGCGCGGTCGGCCGGGGCTTCCAGGCCTGTCCCGTAAAAGCCGTCCGTAGCCGGCGCAGCGAAGCCGGACACATTCACCACGGCAATGCCAATCAGGGCAAAGGCGCGCAGCAGATCGGGCGTCAGGGCGCGAGGCGGGGAGGGAGGCAATGCGGAAGGGCTTTCGAAACGTTAGCGAGCAGCAAAACAGCTCAACCGGCGCATGGCAAGCATAGCCAGAACCGGGGCGCCGCAAGGGGGACCGCAAGTCAGAATGCCCGCTTGACCCCTCCCGTGTTCCCCTGTAGCCACCGGCAAAGTGCCGGCTTAGCTCAGCTGGTAGAGCATCTGATTTGTAATCAGAGGGTCACGGGTTCGAGTCCTGTAGCCGGCACCACAGACCCGCTTTCCCAGCCAATTCACAGGGTGTGGGCATTATTGGGGTGATCTTGCGCAAGATACTGGCCGCAACCCGTTTTTCTGAAAGCTGTGCCCGCGCGCAGGCGCGCGCCATGCACCTTGCCGAAAAGACAGAGGCCGACCTGCTGCTTGTTCATGCAGGAGACGCAGATGCTCAGGATCAGCTGAACGAAGCGGCGAAGGCGGCGGGCGCGGCAGCGCAGCTCAAAGAGGGCGATCCGGCCAAGGTTATCCTGGAGACCGCCCGCGGCGAAGAGGCGGAGTTGATTGTCGTCGGCGCGCCAGGGCGCCGCAACTTGCGGGAAATGCTCACAGGAACGAATGTCGAGCAGGTGATCCGGCAGAGCAGTGTGCCGGTGCTTATGGCGGTGAACGCTGAGGTTGGCCCGTATCGGCGTGTACTGCTGACGACGGATTTCTCGGAGGCCTCCGTGCTGGCAGCCACTAGCTTTTTCCGGAGTGGAATGGCCGCCGGGGCGCAGGTCTATCTCTGCAATGTCTTCGACACACCGGCCATCCGTCTGATGACGACGGCAGGCACCACGACAGCCGACATCCAGCATTACATTGCCGAGCAGCAGGAAGCGTCTGCAGACAATCTGAAAGTCGTAGCGGAGCAGATGGGGCTTGCGCACAGCGGTGTTCTGCCCCGTTTGCAGCGCGGAACTGCGGCGCAGACGATATGTGCCGTGGCGCAGGAGATTGGCGCAGAGCTGATTGTGGTGGGCACGCAGGGCCATAGCGGCATCCGGCGCTTCTTTCTCGGCAGCGTGGCCGAGGAGGTTCTGCGCAAATCGCCAGTGGACGTGCTTGCGGTTCCCGCGCTGGCTTGAACCGAGGCTTCGACTATCTGACAGTCTTCAGCTGGGTGGCCTCGATATTGTAGAGGCCGGGATTGAAGTTCGGGTCGTTGGTCAGGATGTAGGCGTCCTGATTGGTTACCCGCCAGGCATTGTCGTACGTCGCATCAAGCTGCACCTGACGGCCATCGACAGGATCATGATAGGTTTCCACCCCGCGAATGCCTTCAATGCTTTCCCGCTGTATGCGGTCGTCCGTTTCATCGGTCGTGTAGCGTTTGCTGGTGGGGCCATCCGAGCTGGTTTTCACGGGGTCCGGCATGTCATTGGCGCGGGTTGCCTCGGCCATCTTGCGATACGTTTCGATGTTGCGTTTGGTGGCAGCGGCGCCCCCGGCGACGATCATGGCTGCACGCTCCTCGGTGTTGCGTGCAGCCATCTGGCCGAGCTGAGCCTTGATGGCGAATAGCTTCTCCAGCCAGTCGGCTTGCGGCGTGAGGGAGCGACGCACCGCTTCGGCAAGCGGGACGTTCAGCTGCCCCGTTGGGGCGACGGCGCCAAAAGTGCCCAGGGTGGCCGCGCTGAGCGTCTGCAATGGCGCGCCGCCCATGGGATTGTAGAGAGGCTCGGACATCATGAAGGTGGCCGTGACTGCAACCAGCCCCTGCATCTCGGCGCCGTTTTCTCCGCGGAAAGTGAATTCCACTTCGCCGCCATCGGCCCAGACACGCATACCGACGCCCGCCTGATTTACCATCATCTGCAGGTCATGCGCCTGCTGGGCGGCGGCTTTGGCATAGTCTTCCCGAGAGCGATAAGCGGTGAGCCGGGCATTCGGGAAGGAAGCCTGCACCCGGGCGCTGAGATATTGTTCAGCGCTGGTGAACGTGGCGTGGGGACAAGTAGCGTTCATCGGTGTTGTGCTGGCCTGCCAGCCTTCGGTCGGGAAGATGAATATGCTGGAGGCACCATCTGGGGAGGTTGCGCTCCAGTCCACGCCGAAAATGTCGGAGCAGCGATCTCGCTGCTGAACGATGCCGCCCTGCGTGGTCCAGCCATCGGGCACGAGAATGGTCAGCGCGTCCAGCGGCGCAATCACGCCGGGGTCGCGGATGATGGCACGCTGCAAAACAATTGCGTCAGCGGGCAGGGACTGGGGGATGGGCGCAGGCATAAGGGCGTCGGCCTCTGCTGTGGCAGGCTGGGCCAAGGCGACAGGCGCCGCCAGGGCTGTCGTCATGACGAGAAATGTCAGCGCGAATGTGAGTGTTTTCACAGCGCATCTCCGTTGAGCGGCAGAGGGCGGGTAGAGGCCCTCACCAGAACAAGCGTGAGAATTGAGCCGAACAGGCCAACGGGATGTGCAGTTTTCTTGCAAAGGCAGCGCAGGAACGCCGCGTCAAGCGCGCCGTGTGGCCGGCCGGCTTCCTTGCAAGACACCGGAAAATGCGGCAAGCCCGCACCATCAAAAACGCCGTGACGGCGCGCAGATTGTGCTGCGGCTGCCGCATAGGCCCGATAAGCAGGAGGAGCGCGCGTGCGCGAAGTTCATCATTTTGTGAATGGCAAGACTGTCGCCGGCACGTCTGGCCGGTTTGGGGATATTTACGACCCCAATACGGGCGCGATTCAGGCACGTGTGGCGCTCGCAACGAAGGCCGAACTGGGCGCTGCGGTGGACGCTGCGACGGCGGCCTTTCCCGCCTGGGCCAGCACCAACCCGCAGCGCCGGGCGCGCGTGATGTTCGAGTTCAAGCGCCTGGTCGAAGCAAACATGGACGAGCTGGCCCATATGCTCTCGTCCGAACATGGCAAGGTGATTGCCGATTCCAAAGGCGACGTGCAGCGCGGCCTGGATGTGGTGGAGTTTGCCTGCGGCGTGCCCCACCTTCTGAAGGGCGAATACACCGAAGGCGCCGGCCCAGGCATTGATGTCTATTCGATGCGCCAGCCGCTGGGCGTGTGCGCCGGCATCACCCCGTTCAACTTTCCTGCCATGATCCCGTGCTGGATGGCGGCGGTGGCCATTGCCTGCGGCAATACCTTCATCCTGAAGCCTTCGGAAAAAGACCCGTCCGTGCCGATGCGCCTGGCAGAACTGATGATGGAAGCTGGCCTGCCCAAAGGCGTGCTCAACGTCATCAATGGCGACAAGGAAGCAGTCGACGCGATCCTGACCCACCCGGACATCAAGGCGGTCAGCTTTGTCGGATCGTCCGACATCGCACAATACGTCTATTCAACCGGCACGGCGCACGGCAAGCGCGTGCAGGCCATGGGCGGGGCGAAGAACCATGGCATCATCCTGCCGGACGCAAACCTTGAGCAGGCGGTAAAGGATATTGTCGGCGCGGCTTACGGCTCGGCGGGCGAGCGCTGCATGGCGCTTCCTGTGGCGGTCACCGTCGGCAAGAAGACGGGCGACGAGTTTGTCGAGCGGATGCTTGAGGCTGCCCGCGCGCTCAAAGTCGGCGTTTCGACAGATCCTGAAGCTCATTACGGGCCGGTTGTTTCCGCCGCGCACAAGGCGAAGGTCGAAAGCTATATCCAGATGGGCGTGGATGAGGGCGCGAGCCTTCTGCTGGACGGCCGCGGGCTCAAGCTGCAGGGCAATGAGGGCGGATACTTCATCGGCCCGAACCTGTTCGACAATGTGAAGCCGTCGATGAAATCCTATCAGGAAGAAATCTTCGGCCCGGTGCTGCAAGTAATGCGGGTGGAAACGCTGGAAGAGGCCGCCGCGCTGCCTTCAAACCATCAGTATGGGAACGGATGCGCTATCTTCACCTCCAATGGCCGCGCCGCGCGCGAGTTTGCGGCGCAGGTGAATGTCGGCATGGTGGGCGTGAATGTGCCGATCCCGGTGCCTGTGGCGTATCACACCTTTGGCGGCTGGAAGCGCTCTGCCTTCGGAGACACGAACCAGCACGGCCCCGAGGGCGTGCGCTTCTACACCAAGATCAAGACCGTGACCCAGCGCTGGCCCGAAGGCGATATCGGCGACCAGGCGTTCGTCATTCCAACAATGGGATAATCCGATGACCGAATACAAGACGATCCAGTTCGAGCAGAAGGGCCGCGTGGCGGTCGTGACACTCAACCGTCCCGATAGTCTCAACGCCCTCAATGCAGAGATCATGCATGAGGTTGTCGATTGCTTCATGGCGATTGACCGCAGCAGGGATATTGCCGTCAGCGTGCTGACAGGCGCGGGCCGGGCCTTTGCCGCAGGCGCCGACATCAAGGAAATGCAGCCGCAGTCTTTCTCCGACATGTATGTCGAGGATTATTTCGCCGGCTGGGACCGTTTTGCCGCCTGCCGCAAGCCGGTGATCGCGGCGGTCAATGGCTTTGCGCTCGGTGGCGGTTGCGAACTGGCGATGATGTGCGACATGATCATTGCGTCAGACAAGGCAAAGTTCGGCCAGCCCGAGATCAAGCTCGGCGTCACGCCGGGCATGGGCGGATCGATCCGGCTGACCAAGGCCGTGGGCAAGGCGAAAGCCATGGACCTGGTGCTGACCGGACGCATGATCGATGGCGCAGAGGCAGACCGGATCGGGCTCGTTTCCCGCGTGGTGCCGCATGACACGCTGATGGACGTGGCGCTGGCTGCCGCCAACGAAATTGCCGGCTTCTCCATCCCGTCGATCATGGCGGCGAAGGAGATGGTTGCCCGGGCGCTAGAACTTCCGACCACGGAAGGCGTCAAGTTCGAGCGCCGCCTGTTCCAGGGCCTGTTCGGCACCGCCGACCAGAAAGAGGGCATGGCCGCGTTCAGCGAAAAGCGCGCGGCGAAATTCGAAGACAAATAAACAGCTGGCGCTGCAGGAGGATACATCATGGCGAAGATCGCTTTCATCGGCCTTGGCAATATGGGCGCAGGCATGTGCGCCAACCTGGTCAAGGCCCATCATGAGGTAGCCGCATTTGATCTGAGTGCGGACGCTGTCGCGGCGGCCGCAGAGCGAGGCGCCCGCGCAGCGATCTCGATTGCAGATGCGGTGAACGGCGTGGATGTTGTCGTCTCGATGTTGCCGGCCGGCAAGCATGTCCTGGGTGTCTATTTCGGCGCAGACGGCGTCGCTGAACATGCCCAGCAAGGCATTCTGTTTATCGACTGTTCGACCATTGCCGTCACCGATGCGCGGGAGGCTCATGAGAAGGCGGCAGAGGCGGGTTTCATGATGATCGACGCGCCTGTCTCCGGCGGCACCGCGGCAGCAGAGGCAGGCACACTGACTTTCATGGCGGGCGGAACCAGGATCGCTTACGAACTGGCCGAACCTATCCTGAAGGGGATGGGCAAGAACATCTTCCATGCCGGCGCGGCAGGGAACGGCCAGGCGGCGAAGATTGCAAACAACATGCTGCTCGGCATTTCCATGATTGGCACCTGCGAGGCGTTTAACCTCGCCGAAAAGTTGGGTCTTGATGCGCAGACCTTTTTCAACATCTCGTCTGTTTCCTCCGGCCAGTGCTGGTCGATGACGAGCTATTGCCCTGCGCCGGGCCCGGTGCCGACGTCACCAGCCAACCGCGATTACAAGCCAGGCTTCGCCGTCGCGATGATGCTGAAAGACCTGCATCTGGCCGCAGATGCTGCCAAGGCGGCTGGCGCTGACATCCGCCTCGGAGAACTCGCCGAGAGCATCTACCAGAACCTCTCCGGGCGCGGCTTTGATGGCCTCGATTTCTCCGGCGTGATGAAAGACCTCAAGGGGGATCTCTGAGCCATGCAGCAGGCGGAAGATTTCCGGGCCGAAAGCCGGGCGCTGCACGCGCTGGTTTCAGCCACAGCGCCGATCCGCTATGCCGAGCCGACGCAGTTCAAGGGCTGGGGCATTCATGATGTGCTCCAGCATCTGCACTTCTGGAACTGGATGGCCTATCTTCAGCTGGCGGACGAAGCCGAGTTGGTTCATCATCTGAAGACGATGGCCAGTTCCGGCAAATCCATGCGGGCTTATGAAAGCCAGGTGCTGGCCGGTCTCGATGGCTTTGCTCTGGTGGCCGAGTGGGAGAAGCAGTTTGAAGAGACGGCGGACCGTTTTGCGTCGGCCGATCCAAAGGCCCGCCTGAAATGGGCCGGACCGGATATGAGCGCACGCTCCTCGATCACAGCGCGCCTGATGGAAACATGGGCACATGGACAGGAAATCTACGACCATCTCGGCGTCGTGCGCCGGAATGAAGACCGGATCGGCAATATCGTAACCCTCGGCGTCAATACCTTTGGGTGGACCTATGCCACGCGCCGCGAAAAGCCGCCGGGTGAGATGCCTTATCTGGTCCTTACGGCGCCCTCGGGCGCCATCTGGACGCATGGTTCGCCCAGCGACGCCGAGCGGATTGAAGGCAGGGCCGAGGAGTTTTGCCAGGTTGTCACCCAGACACGCAACATCGCCGACACCTCGCTGAAGGTGACCGGCTCCGTGGCGGCTGACTGGATGTCCAAGGCGCAATGCTTCGCCGGGCCGCCCGCAACGCCGCCCGCGCCGGGCAGCCGGCATACGGCCAAGTCTGAAACTCACTGAACACGCAAACGCCAAAGGAAACGCCCATGTCCATTCTGCTGTTGGAAAAACGCGGCCGCATCGCCGTGATGACGCTGAACCGTCCCGAAATGATGAACGCGCTCGGGCAGGAGGGGGACGGCCCGGCAGTGGCTGCCGTCTGCGCCGAGATTGCGGCTGATCCGCAGATCCGTTGCGCCGTCCTGACCGGCGCTGGCCGCGCATTCTCTGCGGGCGGTGACGTGAAGGCGATGAAGGAAAAGACGGGCGCGTTTGGCGGCAGCCCGGCCGATATCCGCGAAGGCTATCGCCGCAACATTCACATGATCGTCCGCTCCCTGTATAATATGGAAACGCCGCTGATTTCCGCCATCAACGGTCCGGCGATTGGCCTTGGCTGTGATGTCGCCTGCATGGCGGATATCCGGATTGCTTCAGAAACGGCAAAACTCGGCGTGACGTTCCTGAAACTGGGGCTCATTCCCGGAGATGGCGGCGCCTGGCTGCTGCCGCGCCTGATCGGCTCTTCCCGCGCCGCAGAACTATTGTTCACGGGCGACGTCATTGATGCGAAGACGGCAGCAGAATGGGGCCTCGTGTCCCGCGTTGTGCCGGCTGACAAGCTGATGGATGAAGCGATGGCCATGGCGGAGAAGATTGCGGGTCAGCCGCCTCAGGCGCTGCGCCTTGCCAAGACGCTGATGCGGCACGGGACGAATGCCTCCTATGATACCATCATGGAACTGTCGGCCGCGTCGCAGGCGCTGATGCACGAAACCGATGACCACATCGAGGGCGTCAACGCGATCCTTGAGAAGCGGACACCTGTGTTCAAGGGGAAATAAAGACCGTCTACCGATTAAATCAAAAGGGGCGCGAGGTCATCTCGCGCCCCCTTTTTTTATCAGAAGACAATGCCGGATTTGTAGAGCGTTTCTATATCGGCCTCGGTCCGGCCGAGAGAGGTGAGCACCTGCCGTGTGTGTTCTCCCGGTGCAGGGGAGGGGCCTTTCGGGCCATCATCTGCGCCAGGGAAGCGTACCGGTGAGGCGGGCGAGGCGTAAGTTGAGCCATCGCCCTTTGAACTCGGCGTCTGAACAATGGCGCCGGCGGCATGGGCCTGCGGATCGGCTGCAACCTCAGCCAAAGTCTGCACTGGCGCCCAGGCAATGGACTCAGCATCCAGTCGTCCAGCCAATTCCTCCATTTTGTAAGCGCCGAAGCCGGCGTCGAGAAGGTTCACCACCTCTGCATTATTCGCGCGCCGACCTTTGGCATTGTTGAAGCGCGGATCGGTAGCGAGTTCCGGCCGGTTGACAACGCGGCAGAGCGGCGCCCAGTCCGTCTCGCCCTGCCGGGCCACGATGCAGAACCATTTTTCATCCTTGCTCTGATAGAAGTTCGAGATGGGGACGTTCTGCTCATGCCGCCCCTTGGTGGAAGCAACGCGGCCAAAGAAAAGCTGGATGGCAAGATCGGACCCCATGGTGTAGAGGCCGGTGCGGAAGAGGGAGGCTTCAACGAGGCGGCCATTCCCGGTGCGCTGAGCTTCCACCAGCGCCGCGCAGATGCCTGCGGCGGCCGCGATGGAAGTCGTGTGATCCCCAAAGGCGGTCCGCAGAGGGAAGGGTTCTCCGCCCTTTGGAATGGTCAGGTTAGCCACGCCGGTGCGGCTCCAGAAACTGGCAATGTCAAAGCCCGGACGATCCGCATCCGGACCTTCAAGTCCGTAGCCGGAAAGGGAGCAGTAAACGAGTTTCGGGTTCAGCTGTTTGAGCGAGTCATAGTCCAGCCCGGAGCGGGCAAGGCCGCCGGGGCGAACATTGGTGAGAAACACATCGGCGTCTTTCACCATTTCGCGGATGAGTGCCTGGCCTTCCGGCTTGCTGGTGTCGATGATGATTGATTGCTTGCCCCGATTGTCGAAATCGAACACCGGATTATCGGGATAATCGGTGCCAATGGTGCGGAAGAAGAGGCGGATGGGATCGCCGCCAGGCGGCTCGATCTTGACGACATCGGCGCCCCAGTCCCGCAGGATACAGCCAGCGCCGGGCGCGGCCATGTAGGTTGCGTATTCGATGACGCGGATGCCTTCGAGCATAATAGGGTCTCCCTTATGGGCAGCGATGCCGCCTTGTTCCGGCGGCAGATTAGGCGGCGGGAGCTTGCCTCGCCAACCCGTTCCGCAAGGTCAGTTCAGCTGGCTTCCGGGCGGGGGGCAGAGCCGGGCATTTCGGCGAGCTCTTTTGCCTGCCCAACCCAGTCGTCCCGTTCGATCCGGCCTTTGAAATGCAGCAGTTTTTCATCGACATAGGCGACGTCGTCATCCGTCCACTCGGCAATCTGCCAGAAATAGAACACGCCCACTTCATGCAGCAGCTCGGTGAGGATGGGGCCAACACCGATGATCTGGGCAAGGTCATCGCCTTCGCCGAAGGCGGCGTGGGTCAGCAGGTTTGCCTGGTCGTCGGGTTTGCGGGCCTTGGCGATGGCTTCGGCGCGGCGGCTGGTCAGAGCCTGCATTTCCGCAGTGGGGAGAGACCGGGTTGTGCGGGGCGTGGGGCGCGCTTCCGTCGCTGCCGTTTCAACGCGTGGACGGTGGCTGTCTGCAGCGTCCGAGCGGGCACTGTCTCCGCGGCCGCGGAGCATATGGTGCAGGGCCGTGATGCCATATTCGATCGAGGTCAGCCGGTCTTCCAGCGCCGTCAGATCCTCGCGAGAGACTTCGCCCGGCGGCGGATTGTGGACCGCTTCCTGAATGGCGAGCAGGCGGCGCTCGATCGGTTCCAACCTGTTTTGTCCGCGCAGTTCGTTGCGGATCGTTCCAATGGAAGTGTCCAGGGAGGCGAGTTGAACAAACAGCGGCTCCAGATCGGGGCCGCGGCGGGAGGCGACGACTTCGAGGTCAGACTCTATGGCGGCCAGTGTGCCGATCAGGGCATCGTTGAGCGGCGTGTTCGCGGCAATGCGTTCCTGCACCAGGGCGAAACGGTCCGAAAGAGACGCGTCGAGCGCCGCAAGCCGGCTGTGGAGCGGGTCAAGGTCAGGCATTTCGGGGAGTTCAATACGGGCAATTGCCTGGCCGACAGAGCCGACTTCACCTGCGACTTTGACAACATCGCCCGAGACTTTGGTGACATCGCCGGACATCCGGCTGACATCTGCGGCCACATTCACAACTTCGCCGGAGACGGCGGAAAGTTCTGCGGCCAGAACCGCGACATCGCCGGCGAGAGCGGTGAAATTGTCTTTGGTATCAAGAGTGTCGAGAAGCTCTTCCAGCTTGGACAGGCGGGTCTCGATGGGCCGCAGATCGACTTCGGGCGGCTGAAGTTCCGACAGGCTGAGATCGAGCCGCGCAAGGCCGCTATGGACCGGGCCGAGGTCGACTTCGGGGATGCGGAAGTTGGCAATCGCGGCTTCGAGCGCGCCGAGGCGGTCCTGCAGGGGGGCAAGATCTGGCCGATTGCTGGCGACTGTTTCGGCGAGGGAGGTGACGCGCGCATTGACGCTCTCGACATCTGGCATCTGGATGCCGTCCACACGCTGGGCGACGTCGCGGATGCCTTGGGAGATGGCATCGAGGTGAATGCTGCGCAGCGAGGCAATGGAAGCGGAGATTGTGGAAACGGCCTGTTCGATTGTGCCGATCCGGTCTTTCATCGAGCCGAGAGCCGGATCGGGCGCGGCAAGCTGTTGCTCCAGCAGCAGCAGGCGGCTCTGGAGGGGCTCGAAATCCGGCTGGGGCGGCTGGTAAGCGGCCAGCGCCGTTGCCAGGCTGGCGTCTACATCCTCGCGTTTGAGGGCGCGGCCATCGGCGATGGCTGTCTCCACCTGCCGGGTAAGTTCGGCATGGGTTTCGGTCACATCGATGAAGCGCCGGCGCAGATACCACCAGGCAAGAGCGGCCCCCAATGCTGCGGAGACACACATGAAGAAGAAGATCTGGATAAGCAGGAACCACATAGTCACTCTCCGCCGGTGGGCGCGTTAGGGGGCATCAGCCGGCTCATTCGTCTGGCCTGACAATTCGTATTTCTATCCGGCGGTTACGGGCACGTCCGTCTTCTGTGGTGTTGTCGCCGACGGGCTGGCTTTGGCCAAATCCGGCAGCTAGGAGCCTTTCGGGAGGCACGCCCCGCGCGATCATGGCGGCGCGGACGGCTTCGGCCCGGCGCAGGCTGAGCTGGTCGTTGAAGGCGGGGTTGCCGGTATTGTCCGTATGCCCCTCAACGCGGAGGGTGCCGGGACAGTCGGCGGCGGCGCGAGCGGCCAGATCGAGGACGGGGCCGCTGGCAACGTTCAGCACCGTGCTGCCTGGGGTGAACTCGATACGGGCAGCTTCCAGAAGGTGGGAAAGCTCTTCCTCACAGCTGGCAACCGCTTGAATTGGAAGAATTTCCACGGTTCCAAAGGCCCCCAGGGGGAGGCCGGCATTCACTGCCGCACCAATGCTTGCGACCTTATCGTCATCGGCCTGGCAGCGGAAATTGAAGGTGAGCGCCGAGAAACTGGCGGTGCCGGTTTCACACTGGGCGAGCGTGTCGATGCCGCGCTCGGCAACCGTGTCAAAGCCCGTCGGCGAGGGGCCATTGGTGACCGTCATCCGGTTGATCACATCCTGTAGATGGCCGGGCGATTTGAGGCTTTCCGCCCGGGTTCCGAGTGCGGTTTTCAGCGCCTCTGTGGGGACATGGCCATTCAGCGTGAGGGTGCCAGCGGTGAGGCGAAAGAGGAATTCGGGATCTGCCGAGACCGCAGGAGAGGTGGTGATCGAATTGGCCTGAGCGGGCGTGCTGGCGGAGAAGTTTGCCGTGACGCGGGTGACCGGGCGGGCACTGCCGAGCCAGGTTTGCGAGGTGGCATTGCGCACGGCGGTGAGGGCGCGCTGACCCGCTTCAGCGCTGGGCGGGTTGCCTTCAACGGTGATCCATTGCCCGGAGGCGCGGACTTTGGCCCAGCCTTCGCCGGTCTCGGCCAGTGCCCGTTCGGCAGCGGCGCGGGCAGTGCCCTGAACTGCAGTGACGGCGAGCACCAACCAGCCGAACAGCAGCAGGGCGGCGAGGCCGAGGACGGGGACAAGACCATAGGGAAGAAACGGCAATACGGCGCCGTCAGCGCGGCGATAGCGCCGTGCAGATAGCACGCTTTTGAGACCCGACTGGCTGGAGTCGACCGACATTCTTCCGCCTCTGGTGGCCTGACCCGGGATTATGGATCATGCCTCACCGTCCCCTGACACTACAGGAAGTAAAGCCACAATACTGCATGAGCGGCAATACGAGGCATTAATATTCGGGCAACCGTCAGCGCGTGAAACGGCCGAGTTCAGAGGTTTGTTTTAATTCGGTTATTTATCCTTTCGCGGGAGGGGTGAGAGGCTGCCAGCGAGGTCTTTGATGATGGAAGATCAAGCAAGGGCAAGTCGAGCGTGCGATTCCTTCGCCTGTGGAGAGAATATCTGAAGGCTTATTCGTGGTCAAAGAGTATTGGCCCTGGAAATTCTTGGAGATAGGCGAAGGGCGGGGATCATTTCATTCGTGTGTCCGGCGATCCTTTGCTGATTTGAGCTAAAAAAAGCGGCAGTGCGGAGGATGCAAGCCTAACCGGGCTGGCCACCCCGGCGGATAAGGCGCGGGCGCGATGGGGTATAAGGATTGGCGGGCGGGGCCGAGGCGCTACAGATTAGACAGCACAAAACCGGGGACAGGCGGCGTGGAGATATGCCGTATCCGGACGAAAATATCCTGCAGCCGGGCATGAAAAACGCCGGCAAACCCGTGACATTCCGGGGCCATTTCCGGACACGCGCGGACACGGAGGGCACACATCGGGACAGCTTCCGGACATTTTCGGACAAATCCGGACAGTTTCGGACAGGTTATCCACAGGCCACCGAGCCGCGCGGATCAGCCCCCGGTGGTGAAGGCGACCGAGATGGGACTTGCCTCATAGATGCGCAGACCATCGCACCAGAGAGACCCGCGGCCGGTGACGATGCGGCGCTGGGCATCGCCAGAGACCTCAACGATCTCCATGACGGTGGTGACCTCTTTCTTCTCCGGCGTGACCTGGCCGCGATAGGACCATTTCACCGGCATGTCGGCCGCGAGGGTTTCGATATGGGTGGCGGCGCCGCTGCCGATGCCCTTGAGGAGGCTGGCGCGGATCAGGAGCTGGACGAGGGCATCAAGGCCGAGAGAGCCGGGCTGAACCGGATCACCGAAGAAGTGGGCCTTGAAGTACCAGGCATAGGGATCGATGAGCTGTCTGGCGCGGGCGAGGCCGAGACCGGCCTTGCCGCCGGCGGGATCGAAATAGTCCACGCGGTCAAGCATGCGAAGCTGACCGGCGGCGAGCCGGGGATCGCGCGGCGTGAGATCCTGGGCCTCACCGGGAAGTTCGAGCCAGGACTTGTCTACCTGGCCAGCGCCGAGCCCGGCCTGACGCACGAGAGCCTGCGCCGGGAAGAAACCGAAGCGGGTCATCAGATCCATCACCGGCTCACCTGACTTGAGGCGGGCTTTCAGATCGAAGGCCACGATCGTCATCGGGCCGACCTTGGAGAAGGAGGAGAGGGTGGTGTCGACGCAGATTGTGCCATCGCGGGGGCTGAGGGTGCGATAGACGCGGCCATCGCCTTCAAGGTTCCGGAAGCGATCGCCACCATCCAGCGCAAAGCCACAATGGCTGGCGAGCCAGCCGCAAGGCTGGAGCACGATTTCGGAGAGGACGGAGAAGGGCATCTCCCCGTTCTTGTTATCTGCGAAATACCAGGCGTCGGGCGGAATGTCGTATTCTGCAGAGATGGTGGCGCCGGGCCGGCGCACGCCGGGACGGTCCGTGGCGGCGACGACGCGCGACATCATATGATAGGGCGGCTGGGGTAGGCGGGGGACTTTGCCCTCGGTATCAAAGCGGCGGTACATTTCTCCGAAGGCGGAGGAGGGCGCGCCATTGGCGCAGTCGAGCAGGGCGGCATAGTCGCCCCGGCTTTCCTTCTGCGGGCCTGTGCGGATGGGCAAAGGCGAGACGCGCGGGGCGGGCCATTGGCGGCGCAGCTGCACCCCGAAACGGGGGCAGTAAAACACCTTCTTCCCATCGCTGCGCGCCAGCAGGGCGGCGAAGACTTTGGGCGTTTCGCCCTCGATCACTTCATCAATGAAAACTTCATAGGTGATCTCGTGATCCGTATCCGGAATGACCTGACCCCGGCAGATGAACTTTGCCGTTTCACCGGGGACAGGTTCGAAGACGTAGCCATCGCGTTCCTGCGTGAGGCCGAGGGCGGCGGCATAAAATTCCAACGCCTGAACGGCCGCTTCAGCCATCAGCGTGCCCGGCATGCAGGGATCGTTATGGAAATGGCCCTCATAGAACCATGCGTCTTTCGGCGTGGCGGCGCGGGCCTTCAGATAGCCGCGCTTCCAGGGGCCGCCCTGCGGATCAAATTCGGGTACATCATCAAAGAAGGAGAGATTGCCGTTTGGCAGATGCGGCGGGAAGGAATGGGCGGCGCAAAGTTCGAAGCCGGGGCCGAAACAGGCGAAGGCGTCGCCCCGGCGGAAGGCGGAGACGTCGTCAGCGTGGAAGGCGCGCTTTGCGCTGGCGCGCGCGGTTTCGATGGGCGCGGGGCTGGCGGTGGGCGGCGGCTCGCTGGCGGCGTCCCACACGACACCCTTGCCGGAGGCGAGTTCCTGATCTGTGAAGAAGCCTGCCTGACCCTGGCGCACGGAAAAGGCGCGGCGGCCACCTGCTTCACAGTCATACTGGAAGAAGAACATCCGTACACCGCCAAAGGTGGCGTGCTGGGTGATCTCGATCTGGAATTTCAGCGTGTCGCCCGCCTCAGGGAGGCCGCCTTCATGGAAGGTGATCTCGCAGCCGAGAAGCCGGTAGACACGCTCATCCCTGTTGCGCAGGTCTGCGCCCATCCAGCCGATGAGGGTGAGGTCTGCCTGTCCGCACTCGATCAGCGGGCCGGGGCGGATGCGGCCATTCTGCATCATCCAGTGATCGGCGGTGAGGTCCGACTCGGTCCAGATGACGCCCTTGCCATCGACGAGCGGGGCCGCGTCGATGCCGGTGATCCGGTCTACCAGCAGCAGGGGCGGGGCAGGCAGGCGGACATTGCGGGCGTACTGATCCTGCGCGGCGAACGCCTCGCCGAAGAAGGCGGACATGGGGCCGCGCGAGGCCGCTTCGATGGCGGGGCGGTCCCATGCCTTGCCGGTGGGCGCGCGTTTGGCGAGGGGCTGGCGGCCGGAGACGATGCTGGTGGGCGGTGGCTGGGTGGCAGCTTGTGAAGGGGCTGAGTGGCGGGTGCCCGGCGGGGGCGGGAAGGGGATCGGCCCAGAAGAGGGAGCAGGCCGGGGGGCGAGGCGGGTGTAGACCGGCGCGGGAAGCGTGGGCGCGGGCGGGATGACGGCGCCGGTTGAGTTTGCGGGAGCAGCGGGTTTCGCGCGCGGGGGCACTCTGGGAGGCGCGTATTTCGCTGGGCGGGTGACGGTGGGCGGTTTGGGCGCGGGCCAGGGGTGGGCGCGGGCCGCGTCGAGACGACCTGCGACCATCTCGATACGGATGGGATGGCCGGCGGCGAAGAGGGTGGCGGCGAGACGGGCGATCTGGGCGAGGTCTGCGCTCTCGATCTCGTCCGCCGCGATGGCGAGATGGGGCTTGTCTTTCAGGGTGAGGCGGATGGACTGGGTGAGGGAGTCGCGGGGTCCGAGTTCCACGAAGGTTCGCACACCATCTTCCCAGGCCTGCCGGACGGTGGCGGGGAAATCGACCGTGGTGACGGCCTGGCGGGTGAGCATGTCAGCCACCCTGGCCTTGCTGGGCGTGTAGGCGGCGTTGATGGCGTTGGCGTAGAGGCGGGGGCCGTTTTCGACGCGAGAGACGGGGCGGGTGTGAAGCTCGCGCCATTTCTCCGCGAAGGGGGCCATGGCGCTGGCATGGACGATGAGATGCTGGTGCATCAACGCGCCAGCGCCCTTGCCGAGGGATTCGGCGACCGCGCGGCAGGCCTCCGCCGGGCCACCGATCATCGAGTCCATATCCGAATAGATGATCGTGATCTCTACATTCGGATGGACCGCTACGGCCTTGCGCACCTGATCGATGGGGGCGCGCAGGCGCCAGTTGGTCCAGTCTGTGGGCACGTTCGGGCCCCAGGCTTCTTTCGCCGTTTCGAAGTCTCCGCCGAGATGGCGTTCGTACATGGCGGCATTGGAGATATCTTCCAGCAGGCCGCCCATATCCTTCCAGTAGCCGAAGGCGAATAGGGCGTTGCTTTCGCCCAGCGACAGGCCGAGGGCGGCCGTGGGCTGGAGGCCAAGCACCTCGCGCAGGAGGATGGCATGGGCTTGGGACAGCAGGCTGACGGCGCAGAGCTGTTCGAACTCGGTGAGGCTGGATTTGGCGAGGAGGGGCGTCATCGCCTGCGCGGCGGGGATGCTGGCGAGCTTTGCGGCGACTTCCGGGAAGGCGGCGAGGAGGCCGCGCCCCATGCGGGGGTAGGAGGCGGCAGAGCCTGTGAAAGCGAAGGCAAGTTCGCCTTCGGGATCGCCCTGGCCGTAGAAGATGCCGTCGCCTTTGGGGGCGATGTCTGCGGCGAGGGCAGTGGCGGCGGTATCTGACAGTTCACGGAGCTTGTCGGTATCGGCGGCGAGGAGGGCGATACGGTGTTTACCCTTGCCGCCGGTTTTGCCGGTGGTGAGCTTTTTGCCGAGGGCGGCGCGGCTGGCGGCAGCGGCCCAGAAAAGATGCGGCGTGGGGCGCAGCATGTCCGGCGAGGGGCGCACGGGGGCGGGGGTGAACGTGGCGGAGACGGCGCCGGCGCTGACGGTGAGGGGCGGGACGGGATCGGCGAGGCAGGGCGCGGCGATGGTTTCGCTCGTGGCAGGGGCGAGGCCGCGCGCAGCGAGGGCGAGGCGCGCGGCAAGGTCGAAGAGGGCGTCTGCGACCGGCGCGCGGCCATAGGCCGCTTCTGTGAGGCTGGGGGCGGCAGGGGCTTTGGCGGGGGACCAGGTGAGGGCGCTGACTGTGCCGAGGATGGGGTCGCCTGCGGCTTCAGCATCCTTGCGGCGTTTGAGGACGAGGGCTGCGGCAAGATCGGCCGGGCGCGCGCTCATGTGGGAGGCGGTGACGGTCTCGGTGGCGAAGTCTGCCGCCGCGACGATGGCGAGGTCGAGCGTGCCCTGACGGAGCGCGTCACAGGCTGTATCGAGCGCGGCGAGGCCGGAGGCTTCATCGGCGGCGATGGCGAAGCCCCGGCCCCGGAAATCTTCCGACACTGTGAGGCGGTTGGCTGTCATGTTGGCCATGGCGCCGAGGACATCGGCGGCGACGAGGGGCGGGGCGATGGTGCTGAGCGCTTCTGGCGGGACGCTGCTTTCGGAGGCGACCCGCTCGCGCAGAAGCCAGCGGGCGCTGTCATTGGCGCAGGCGACACCGGTGAACACGCCGCAGGCTTCGGGCGCAGGGCGGGCGACGCCTTCCAGCGCCAGGGTGGCGACATCGAAGATGGCGAGTTGCTGGGGCTCGGCGCGCAGGAGATCGGCAGGCGGGGTGCGCGCGCGGACGGGGTCTGCGCCGAGTTCTGCGGTGGCGGGCGCGGCCTGGAGCGGGGCGTTCATCAGACGGCGGAGGACGGCGCGTTCGCCGCGATCCGGCCCGGCGAGCAGGCCGATGCCGCAGATCACGATGTCGTCTGCCTCCGGGAGCGGTGGGAGGCTCGCGCCCTTGACCGCGCGGGTGCGGGGTTCGTGCTGCTCGAGGATGAGGTGGGAATTGTTGCCGCCGAAACCGAAATTGCTGATGGCGGCCCGGCGGGGCGCGTTGGCGCGCTGCCAAGGTTCGGGATCAGCAAGGGGGGTGAGGCCGTCACCGGCGAGGGCCGGCAGGAGCTTGCCATCCAGCGGCATGGCGGGAAGCGTTTCGCGCCGCATGGCGGCGGTTAGTTTCAGGACGCTGGCGAGACCCGCAACGGTGATCAGGTGGCCGGTATTGGCTTTGAGCGAGCCGGCGGGAAGGCGGCGCGCGCCGAAGATGCTGGCGGAGGAAGCGACTTCCACGCCGTCGCCCACTGGGGTGCCGGTGGCATGGCATTCGAGGAACTGAACCGTGTCAGGATCAATGTCCCCGCCAGCATAGGCGCGGCGCATGGCTTCGGCCTGGCCGGTGGCGTCTGGCGCGAGAAGGCCCTTGCGGCGGCCATCATTGGAGAGGCCAATGCCGCGAATGACACCGTGGACCGTTTCGCCCTTCTTCACATCCGATAGCCGCTTGAGGATAACGGCGGCGGCGCCTTCAGACGGGACGAGGCCGTCTGCGCCTTCGATGAAGGGGCGTGAGCGGCCTGTGGGGCTGAGCGCCTTCAGGGCGCTGAAGCCGATATGGAGGATGAGATTGTCAGCGGCATTGACGCCGGCGACGGCGGCAATGTCGATCTGGTGGGCGGCGAGTTTGCGGCAGGCGATTTCGAGGGCGTAGAGCGAGGAGGCGCAAGCGGCGTCGAGCGCAAGGACGGGACCGGTGGCGCCAATGGCGTCTGCGATGAGGCGGGCCGGATAGCCGGAGTTCAAAGTATCGGTGAGGGGACGATCTGTGCGGCCATCGCGCCAGATATCGGCGGCATAATCGGCCTTGGCCCGGCTCGGGTAAAGCAGGTTTGCCAGGATGACGGCGCGGCGCTCAGGCGCAATGTGCTCTGTGGCGGCATGGCTCCAGGCGTCGCGGACCGCCTGTAACGGCCAGCGGCAGACAGGATCGAGCGCATCTGATGCGCCGGGCGCTTCATCCACAAGGCCGGAAACCCAGGCGGGATTGGCAGCGCCGCGATCAGCCAGGGCGAGGCGGGCAGGCGAGACGCGCTGGGTGACGACGCGTTTTTCCGCAACGATGTTCCAGAGCGCCTCCGGGGAGGCAGCGCCCGGCAGGACGCAGCCTTCCCCGACGATGGCGATGGGTTCAAACCGGCTCATGTGTCGCTCCAGACTGTGCCGACCACGAGTTCGACATCGGCGGGGTCTCCGGCGAGGAGTTCATGGGCAAAGATGCGGGCGCCTTCCGTGAGCGGAATAAGAGGGACGCCCTGTTGTTTGAAGTGGCTGGCAAGGGTGGCATCCACCATCCCGCCTTCCCAAGGGCCCCAGTCGAACACCTTGACCTGTGCGGCGGGCAGTTCTGCCTGCAGCGCGCGGCCGGCATTGGCGAGGATGGCATTGGCCATGGCGTAGTCTGACTGGCCGCGGTTTCCGAAGAAGGCGGATGCTGAGGAGAAGAGACCGACATGGCGGAGGGCGGTGCGGTCAATGCGCGCGAGGATGTGAAAGAGGCCTTCGGCCTTGGTGGCGAGGACACGGCGGAATTCGGCTTCGGTTTTTTCCTCTACGAGACGGTCTGCAATCACACCGGCGCCATGAATGAGGCCTGTGATTGCGCCGAAACGCTGGCGGATTGTGGCGAGCGCAGCCTCGACAGAGACGGGATCTGAGGTATCCATCGGAAGGTAATGCGCCTCGGCCCCGGCGGCGCGGATTTCGGCGAGCGTGGCGCGAATTTCCATGCCTGCGATGGCGGCGCGGGCGGTTTTGTCGATCCCGGCGGGAGATGGCTTCTCGCCGCGATTGACGGCGGCTGAGGCCATCAGTCCCCGGAGGGATTTCAGATCGGCAGTCTCCGGCACGTCTGCCGGCCATGGCGTTTCCGCAGAACGGCCGGCGAGCAGGAAGGTGCCACCGCTCTGGCGGGCAACTTCAATGGCGCAATTGGCGGTGACCCCGCGCGCGCCGCCGGTGACCAGCCAGAGGCCGGGAGCGGACAGCGGGATGGGTCGCGGCGCGATGAACGGGCCGAGCGCAGCGCGGCGGGCGGTGCCGTCAGGCGAAAGCCAGAGGTCTTCAGCGCCGTGGGCAAGCCAGCCGGCGAGGACATCGCCGGATATGTTTTCGATCAGCGTCCAGCAGGCGGCGGCCACATCCGGCCATTCACGCCGCAGGGTGCGCGCGAGCCCTTCAAGGCCGCTATCGGCGGAGAGTGTCTGAAGGAAGATGAGCTGCGCGCCGGGCCTGCGGGCGGAGCGCGACGCGGCGAGGGCGGCCCAGTGGCGCGCCGTCATCGGCGTGGCGGCAAGGCCTTCCGTAAACAGAATAGTGTGCGCGCCGCCGCTGGGGGCCTGAACCAGGGTGGCCAGTATACCTGCGGCGGCAAGACCGGCCTGCAGGGCGTGCGCGGCGGCGGGCTCTGCAAGGGTAACCTCCACAGACGAGGGCAGCGCCTGACGCGACGGGGTCAGGACGGGTTCCCAACGGGCAGGGCGCACCTCGCATGTGTAGGCTGGCAGGACGGGTTCAGGCGGCGCGGGACGGGGGGCGGCGGGAGCCGGCCCGCCATCCCTCAGGCAAAAAAATCGGCGATCTTCCGGATGGTGCGCAGCTCGGCAATGTCTTCCGGATCGACTTCCGGCAGCGAGGGATACCGGTCGCGCAGGGCGGAAAGGATTTCCACCTGCTTGATGGAATCGACGCCGAGTTCGCCTTCAAGGTCCATGTCCTCTTCGAGCATATCATCGGGATAGCCGGTCTTTTCGGCGATCAGGGAACGGACGACGGCGACCGTGACGCCATTGCCCGCTGAAGCGGCAGGGGCTGCGGCGGGCGTCGGGGCGGCGGCCTGCGAAACGGGCGCGGTTGCCGGGGCGGTGCCGAGCATGGCGGCGATGGCGGCGATGGTGCGCAATTCGACGAGTTTCTCCGGGTCGATTTCCGGCAGTTCCGGAACACGGTCGCGCAGGGTGGAGAGGATTTCGACCTGCTTGATGGAGTCGACGCCGAGTTCGCCTTCAAGGTCCATGTCGATCTCGAGCATGTCTTCGGGATAGCCCGTCTTTTCGGAGATGATCGCGCGGACGAGGGCGATGGGGTCTGGGCCGGCGGATGTTTTTGCGGGAACGGGCGCGAGCTGTGGTTTCGGGGCTGGGGCTTGCGGCGCAGCGGACCCGTTCGTGTAGGGTTTGGCAGCTGCAGAGGAGGGCGCGATGTTGATCTCAGCGGGGCGAGCAGGCGCCGGGGCAGGCGCAGCCGCCGCTTGAGGCGCTGGCGCGGCAGGAGGTGGCAGGGCGGCGGCGGGCGCCGGAAGGGGGAGCGTGGCCTGCGGAATCTGGGCGCCGCCGAGCAGGGCAGCGGCCGCGTTCAGGTAGGCCGTGTGGGCAGCGGCGGTGGTCTGCAGGTAATCCTGATGGCGTTGGGATACCTCATGCCAGATGCGCTCGATGGCGCTGGCGGGCGCGGCGAAGGGGTGAGACGCGGGTGCCGGATGCTGGGAAGGATCGGTCGGGCGGGGTAGATCAGGCATGGACGTCGAAATCCTTTCTGGAGAAGCGGCGGCAACTGGCTGGGAGGGGGGGGGAGAAGGTGGAGTTGGAGGGGACGGCGGGGCCGCTGCGGTGGGCAGGGCGCGTGGCGGGTTGGGCGGAGCGCGGCCGGCCGCGCCGTCCTTGGGCGGATAGGGGCGGTCGTGATTGGCGCCGGTGAGCATCACCGCATGGCGCGATGGCGGCGCCTTTGGAACCGGCGGTGGCGTTTCGCTAAGCAGGGCGGAAAAATCGAGCGGGATACCTGCAACGCTGAGGCTTCCGAGCGCCGACAAGAACTGGGCGACGCCGTTGATGCGCTTGTTGTCCAGCGCGACGGCAAGATGGTCGCGGGCGCCGAGCGTGTCGGCGACGAGGCCGCTGACGACATTGCCGGGGCCGATCTCAACGAAGATGCGCGCGCCGGCGGCATACATCGCTTCGACTTCCTCGCGGAAGCGGACAGGGGTGGCGACCTGTGAGGCGATCTCGCCCGCCATGTCTGCAGCCTTGCCCTTGTAGGGCGCTGCGGTGGCGTTGGCGTAGACTGGGAGGCGGGGTTTCTTGATCTTCTGTCCTGAGAGAACCTCCCGGAACGGATCAACAGCCGGGCTGACGACGCTGGAATGGAAGGCGGTGGCGACGGGCAGGCGGCGGGCCTTGACGCCGCGTTCTGCGATCAGCGCTTCGGCCTTCTGGATGGCGGCTATGGGGCCCGATAGGACGACCTGGCTCGGCCCATTATCGTTGGCGATGACGAGGCCGCCGCCGATCTGGCTGACCAGATCACGAACGGCGTCTGCCTCGCACTGGACGGCAAGCATGGCGCCTTCGTTTGAGGCAGCGGCATCGGCCATGGCCCGGCCACGAGCGGCGGCGATGGTGAGGGCGGCGTCTGTATCGAAAGCGCCGGCATGGTGCAGGGCCATGATCTCACCGAAGGAATGGCCGCCGGTCATGTCCGCCTCGAGGCCGAGGGCCTCGATCAGCGCGAGATGGGAGAGGGCGACGGCGGCGATCGCTGGCTGGGCGTGCTCCATCGCGGTGAGGCGTTTGGTCTGGTTGCCGAACTCCACCTGGTCGAAGGCCGTCGGCGGGAAAGCAAGACGGTGGAGCTTCAGCGCGCCGGTGACGGGGTGGCCTGCGGCCGTATCCCAAACCGCGCGGGCGGCGGGGAAGGCCATGGCGAGGTCTGCGCCCATGCCCGTATACTGACTACCCTGGCCAGAGAAGAGGAAGGCGATCTTGCCCGGCATGGCCGGCGTGAGCGACAGGCTGCAGCCCTGCGGCAGGGGCGCGCGGCCCGCAGAACCGTCTGCGATCTGCGCGGCAAGGCGGGCGGCCTTGGCGGCGAGGTCTTCCGGGCTGGTGGCGGTGATGGCGGCGCGGACGGGCGCTCTGGCGCTGAAGCGTTTGAGGGTGGCCTCTGCGGTGCTGGCGAAGGCATCTTCGGTGAGGCCGGCCTGCGCCGCGCTTTCCAGGGCTTCAATCAATGCGGCGCTGTCATCGGCGCTGTAGAGGAAGAGTTCGGCGGGAAAGACGCGCTCGGGCTTAGCTGCGGCCGGGCCGGTATATTCTTCCAGCGCAACATGGAAGTTGCTGCCGCCGAAGCCGAAGGAGCTGACCGAGGCGCGGCGGGGGCGGGTAGACGCGCTGACCCAGGGGCGGGCCTCGGTGTTCACGTAGAAGCAGGCGCTGTCGCGGATGACGTCGGCGGGCTCCTCGATCTTGATCGTGGGCGGAAGGACTTTCCGGTGCAGGGACTGGATGGCTTTCACCAGGCTGGCCGAACCTGCAGCGCCTTTGGCGTGGCCGATCTGGGACTTCACCGAGCCGATGGCACACCAGGGGTCGTTACCGCTGGCGGTTTCGCCGAAGACCTGATGCAGCCCTTCAAGCTCTGCCTTGTCGCCGGCCTTAGTGCCGGTGCCATGTGCTTCGACGAGATCGACGGCGTCAGGGCCATAGCCTGCCTGATCGTAAGCCCGGCGCAGGGCGCGGGCCTGGCCTGAGGGCAGGGGCGTATAGATGGCGGTGCCCTTGCCATCGGAGCCGCCGCCGATGCCGCGAATGAGGGCGTAGATGCGGTTGCCGTCGCGCTCGGCATCCTCAAGGCGGCGCAGGGCAATCATGCCGATGCCCTCGCTGAGCATCGTGCCATCGGCGGCATTCGAGAAGGGCCGACAATCGCCCGTGGGCGAGAGCGCCGGCGTCTTCGAGAAGCACATAAACATCAGGATGTCGTTCAGCGCATCAACGCCGCCGGTGAGCACCATGTCTGAATCGCCCGCGCGCAATTCATGCATGGCGATCTGCAGGGCCGAGAGGCTGGAGGCGCAGGCGGCATCGGTGACATAGTTGCTGCCGCCGAGATCCAGACGGTTGGCGATGCGCCCCGCAACGACATTGCCCAGGAGGCCAGGGAAGGTGCTTTCCTTCCACTCGGTGTAATGGCTCTCGATGCGGCGGGCGATGTCCTGCACTTCGTCTTCCGGCAAGCCGGCCTGACGCATGGCGTTGACCCAGGCGGGGCGCTGGAGACGGCCTGCCATATGGGCGGTGAGTTCGGTGGCCGAGGCAACGCCGAGGATGACGCTGGTGCGTGTACGGTCGAATTTACCGCCGCTGTCACGCTCGGCGTCGTCGAGCGTCATCTTGGCGGCGACGAGGGCGAGGAGCTGGGCGGTGTCGGTGGTCTGCAGGGCGGCGGGCGGAATGCCGAAGGCCAGCGGATCAAAGGCGACCGGCGAGAGAAAACCGCCGCGGCGGCCATAGGTGCGGTCCGGCGTCAGCGGATTGGCGTCGTAATAGTCGTCCACCAGCCAATGCGTGGGCGGGGTATCGGTGAGAAGGTCGCGGCCCTCGAAGATGTCGTGCCAGAAGCCCGTCGTGTCGCCGCGTCCGGGAAAGATCGCGCCGATGCCGACCACTGCAATGGGCGCTGCGGGATCGTAAAGGGAAGACTTGCGTGTCATGATCTTACTCGAAGGCAACAGGCCGGAAGGAAAACAGCTCGGCAGGAACGGTGAGGCCGATGGCGCGCAGCTGGCCGGCGCGGGTGATGCGGGCGGCGCCTTCCATCAGGTTCAGCGCGATCTGCCGAACGGTGCGGGCCTCGACCGGCTCCAGGAAGCTGCCGGCGACCCATTCATTGAAGGCGCCCATCGCGGGGCCGCACCATATCTGATAGTCGGCCGTGCGGTCAGCCTGCCCTTCGCGCGCCCATTGGGCGCCCATGAACAGGTAGCGGCGGGCCACCAGGGCGAGGCGTTTGTTGCCATCGGCATCCGCGCGGGCGGCTTCAGCGGGATTTACCCTCTGAATGTAGGTTCGTGTGGCCTGCCAGGCCGCCTCGAAGGGCTCGCCCAGCACGTCATCTATCCATTTTCGGTCTTCGGCGGGCAGGGTCTCATAAGAAGCGCCGCTGCGATAGAAGGCGTGGAACTTCTTGCCGCGCATGGCGAACAGCGTGCCGCGCTTGAGCACCTGAACCTGCACGCCCTGTTCGAACATGTCTGCCGCAGGCGTCATCGCCACATCGGCCGGGCCTGCCTTGGCGAGCAGTTTGCGGCCGGGCAGGGCTAGGCCGGATTCCACGGCGCTCTGATTGATGGAGCCGGTGAGCACATAGGCCGCGCCCATCTGGAAGGCGGCGGCTACCGATTGCGGCGTGGCGATGCCGCCGGCAAGGCCGATGCGGATGCTGCTTTCAGGCAGGCTGAACCGCGCCGCGATCCTGGCGCGGGCGGCGGCCAGTGAGCTGAAGAGAGGCGCGGCGGGGCGATTGTCGGTGTGGCCGCCGGAATCGGATTCGGCGGTGATGTCGGCGGCGACCGGCACCTGAGCGGCAAGGTCTGCCTGCGCGGCGGTGATCTCTCCGGCGGCGACGAGTTGTTGCAGCATCTTTTCAGGCGCTGGCGCCATGAAGGCTTCAGCGACTTCGGCGCGGGAGACCTTGGCGAAGACATGGTGGGCGCGGCGGATGGTGCCGTCTGCTGCCCGTGAGAGGCCCAGAGCCGTGTAGCGCACCACATCAGCAGTGAGGCGCATGAAGGCGGAGGCGGATACGCGGCTGACGCCTTCGGCCAGAAAGAGGTCGATCACCGCTTTTTCCTGGCCAGGCTCCTGCGGGGAATGAATAAGATTGGCGCCCCAGTTGCGCGCTTCGGGACCGAGGGCGGATTTGATCTCGGCAACGCCTGATTTGATTTCGGAAAGGGGGAGGCCGGCGCTGCCATAGAAGCCAACGCATCCGGCGCGCGCCGCCGCGATAACCATTTTGGGCGTTGCTATTCCGCGCGCCATTTCACCGGCGACATAGTTGAAACGGGCGCCGTGAGCAGCGGCAAAGGCGCGGTCTCCCAACCACTCTGGATAGACGGCCGGAAGCGCCGCAGCGCCCTCATTGCCCGGAGGGCAAGCGCCTACCGAAAGGAGAGTTGGGATGCCGGAATCGCTCAAGGAAACCCAAGCGCATGCGCGCGGCGCCTCCACGGCTTTCCGTATCAATTCTGTCACTATTTCCCGCCCTTCTGGCCGAAACGCAGCAGCATGGATGCCCGCCCCGCGCATAGTCTTAGAGGGCATTTGCGGGCCGACTCAACCTCAAACTAAGGTTACCGGACGAGTTTCTTTCATCTGCGTTGCGAATTCTACCATGATGGGAATTCCGTGAGGCAGCTCGCCCCGCAACTGCCCGATTTGAAGGCGTGCCCGGGCTGATCATCCGCCTTTGCCTAGACTGGCGCGATAGGTGTCCAGCCCGTGGCCGGTTTGAGGCCGGGAAAATCTGCGCGCCAGTAATTACCCTGAAAAGGCTGATCATGTTGGCGGCTGATGGGCTGCGCCGTCAGCGCGCAGTAGAGCAGCGTACCAACCGCGCCATGAGAGATGATCGCGACATCTCCAGCGGGGGGATGCCGGGTGATGGCCTTGAATGCCTTCAATATGCGCGCCTGTGCATCAATCGCGCGCTCCCATCCGCGAATGCTTTCCTCCGGATTGAGAAAGAAGGCATCGGCAACCCGCTCAAATTCGGCCGGGGGCAGGAAACCGGTTGCCTGCCGGTTATTCTCGCCCAGCGCCTCATCTGTCTGGACAGGAACATCGCGGTGGCGCCCAAGTATCGCGGCAGCTTCCACCGCTTTTGTCTCTCCGCTCGCCCAGATGGTTTTGACGCGGGACATTATCTCTGAAGCGGCAAAGGCCTGCATCCGCGCCGCGCCTTTGGGGCTCAGATGCCAGCGCTCTACGGGAACGGCCGGATCCAGCAGGACTTCTGGATGCGTAATGAAGAACAGAGACGGCATGCCGGATCTCATTTTGTCCAAGGAGGCAGTCTGGCATTATGACCGAAACGGACGGCTTGGGGAGACAAGCTGCTGGCGGAGGAGGAGGGATTCGAACCCCCGGAGCCCGCGAAGGCTCAACGGTTTTCAAGACCGCCGCATTAAACCACTCTGCCACTCCTCCGAGCCGGTGCTGTTTCCCCGAAGCCTGCCGGGAAGGCAAGAGGGGAAGGGCGCCAAAACTGTTACTACACGCTTAATCCGGCGTGTTGGATTACCTGTCTGCGTTGACGGGGATTCCACCAACCCATGGTAAACACCCTCCTGAAAGCGGCAGAAGCCGCCCGGACCACTGAATGTGATCCGGTACTCAGAATGAGGAGATTTGCGGCCCATGCCGTTCAAGCGTTCGACTTTTGTGAGCCGTTCCAAGGTTGCCCTTTCCGTTCTCGCCTTTGCCTGTGCCTTTGGGGCAACGGCTGAAGCGGGCCCTGCAGGCGCGCCTATCGTCTACAAGAACGAAGCGATGAATGCGCCGGCGCCCGCGACCTATCGCGTTGCCCAGGCGCCTGTTGCTGCTGCGCCGCAAGCCCGGTCTGCCCCGGTGGACAAGGCGACGGCACGCATCGAGTTCCGCTACCCGGACTCTCAGCCGGGCGCCGGTGAAGTGCGCACTGCCTCCACGACCACAGCGCCGCTGGCCCGGACAACCCGCGAAAGCGCGCTGACCGAAGCTCCGCAGATGCTCGTGCCCGCTCGTCCCGTGGTCGAAAGCGTGTCGCTTCAGGCAATGCCTGAGCCGGCCGGGCAGGGGATGGCTTACGCCGCGCCGGCGCCGGTTGTTGCGCAGCCCACTGCCCCTTCGGCCGCCAATGGCGAGTTTGTCGAAACCGGTCTGGCAATTGTGTATGGCGAAGAATTTGCCGGTCTGCCCACCGCCAATGGCGAGCTGTTCAGCCAGGCTGAAATGACCGCAGCGCACCCCAGCCTGCCGCTGCCAAGCCTCGTGCACGTGACCAATCTGGACACCGGGCGCGAAGTTGTGGTGCGCGTGAATGATCGCGGCCCGTTTGAGGACGGCGCCAACCTGCAGCTGTCGCGCAAGGCCGCCGAAGCGCTTGGCATGAACGGCGCAGGGAAGGGGAATGTACGTCTGCGTTATCTGAGCCCCGCACCCGTGCTGGCCGCCCAGGCGGTTTCCCAGACTTCACGTTCGCCTGCTCCGGTTCCCCCTCCGGTGAAAGCTCCGGCTGCGCAACCGGCTGTGACGCAGATGGCGTCCGCTGCGCCTGTGGCCACTGACGATGAGCTTCTGGGCGGCGGGACGACTTCGGCGCAGACGCCGCGCCTCATGTCGATGACGGTTGCGCCTCAGCCGACCACGTACACTGCCCCTGCAGCGGCGACCGGCGGCGTTTTTGTCCAGCTCGCCTCCTTCTCTGACATTGGCAATGCGGAAGCAATGCTGCGTCAGGTCGAATCGCGCCTGCCGGTCGAGATTGTGCCCGCCCGCGTCAACGGCGCCGACTTTTTCCGCGTCCGCGTTGGCCCCTTCCAGGATCATGCGGCCGCCGAACAGGTTCGCAATAACCTCTCCGCCGAAGGCACCGCAGACGGCCGGATCGTCACCGGATACTGAGGAACCCTCAGCACCCCCATTGACGCTGACCACAAACCGGCCCTTTTTCCTGCCTATGCAGTGCAGAAGGCCGCTGAATATCCTGCGGCCGCCAGAACGGCACAGGAGAAAGACATCGTGGTTCCCTTTCGCAAGGTGTTTGCGGCCTTACTGACCCTCGGGGCGCTCAGCAGCGCCAGTGCTTCGGCTCAGATGATCGATACGCCGGCGAGCCATGCGGTGATCATGGATCACGCAACCGGCAAGATCCTCTATACCAAGAACGGCGATGAGCCGATGACGCCCGCGTCGATGACGAAGATGATGACGGCCTATGTCGTCTTCAAACTGATTGAACGCGGCGAGCTGTCGTTGACGGACAAATTCACGGTGAGCGAGGACGCCTGGCGCCGGGGCGGCTTCCCTTCCGGCACGTCCACAATGGGCCTGGTGCCCAAGGATACCCCCACCGTCGAGGAATTGCTGCACGGCGTGATTACCATGTCCGGCAATGACGCCTGCATTGTGCTGGCCGAAGGCATTTCCGGGTCTGAGGAGGCCTTCTCCCGCCGGATGACCGAGATGGCGCACGAGCTGGGTCTTACATCGGTGAACTTCGTCAACTCCACCGGGCTTAGCGGCGAAGGCCATGTGGTCTCCGCTGAAGACCTTGCCCGTCTGGCAAAGATGACCATCGACGACTATCCGCAATATTATGAATGGTACTCGCTGCCCTCCTACACCTGGCGGCAGTACACGCAGGCAAACCGCAACCCGCTGCTTGAAGTGGCCGGTGCGGATGGCCTCAAAACCGGGCACCTGGAATCTTCCGGCTATGGCCTGACGGCTTCGGCGGTACGCGACGGCGTGCGCCGCACCATTGTTGTCAATGGTCTGCCCACGATGGCGGCGCGGGCACGCGAAAGCGAGCGCCTGATGCGCATCGCCTTCCAGAGCTTCGAACTGAAAACGATCGGACCGGAAACACTGGCGCTGCCCGATGTCGAGGTCTGGCTGGGCGAAACCCGTACGGTGCCGGTTTCGCTGGCGGAGCCGATTGAAGTAGCTGGCCACAAGGCCGCTTTCTCCAACGCGAAAGTGGAGATCGTGCTCGCCGGCCCCGTGAAGGCGCCGGTGAAAAAGGGTGATCAGGTCGGCAAACTCGTGATTACCATGGAGGGCTCGGAGCCCACCGAAGCCCCCATCATCGCCGAAGCGGATGTGAAGAAGCTCGGCTTTGCCGGCATGGCGCTCGAAGGCGTGCGGACGTTCATTTCCAGTGGCAATGAGTGACCGGCCGGCCGGACATTTCATCACGCTGGAAGGCGGCGAGGGCACTGGAAAGTCTACGCTCGCCAAGGCGCTTGTCTTGAAGCTGGAGGCGGCCGGCATCCATGCCGTGCTGACCCGGGAACCAGGCGGCACGCTGCTGGCCGAAGCAGCGCGCCATCTGTTGCTGCACCCGCCGGAAGGGGAGGCGTGGTCGCCGCTGTCTGAGGCGCTGCTGGTCAATGCGGCGCGCCGGGATCATCTGGAAAAGCTGATCTGGCCCACGCTGGCGCGCGGAGACTGGGTGATCTGTGACCGATTTGCCGATTCCACGCGCGTCTATCAGTCCATCGGCGGCGGCGTGGCGCAAAACACCCTGCTCTCGATTGAACGTGAAGTGCTGGGCGATACACTGCCCTCAATGACGCTGGTTCTGGATGTGTCGCTTGAGATCGCGCGTGAGCGGCGGGCTGTGCGCGCCGGCGCGCTCGACACGTTCGAGCGCCGTCCGGATGCATTCCATGAGGCGGTTCGTGCCGCCTTCCTGGCAATAGCGCAGGCAGAGCCAGAGCGATGCCGGCTGATTGATGCCGGGCAGACACCTGAGGGCGTTCTGGCTGCGGCATGGGCTGAAATCGGTTCGCTGGTGGATAGGCCAGGCGCGGTGTCGCCATGACCGTTGCGCTTCCTCTCTTTGGGCATGAAGCGGCGGAGGCTTCATTCCTCTCCGCATACCGCAGCGGGCGGCTGCATCATGCCTGGCTGATCGAAGGGCCGTCCGGCATCGGCAAGGCGCGGCTGGCCGAGCGGATTGGCGCCTATCTGCTGGGTGCACGCGGGCCTGCTTCGGCGCCGTTTGATGCGCCTGCGGATGACAGCGTGATGCGCGCCATACTTGCCGGCAGCCATCCTGACATCAGCGTTCAGCGCCGCGAACTCAATGACAAGGGCAAGCTGGCGCAGGACATCACGGTCGATCAGATTCGCCAGATGACCCATCATTTCGAGATGAAGCCCGCCATGGGCGGCTGGCGTGTCGGCATAGTGGATGCGATTGACGAGGCAAACCGCAACTCGGCGAACGCGCTTCTCAAGACACTGGAGGAGCCGCCGCCGCAGAGCATCCTGCTGTTGGTCAATCACCGGTCTAAGCCGATCCTCCCGACCATTCGATCGCGGTGCCGCATTCTGCAACTCTCCATTTTATCGGAAGAAAACTGCGCACGCGCGCTGGAGGCGGCCGGCGCGCCGCCCGTCGCCAGCAGCCTCGCGAGAGGACGGCCAGGGCTTGGGCTGCGGCTGTCATCGACTGCGGCCATGAATGCGGCCAGCGCGGCGCGGGCATTGATCAAGGCGATGCCCAAACCATCAGACAAGATCGTTGCCGCCGCCCTGAGCGCCGCCAGCGACGGGCCGGAGGCCGAGCTTGCTTTCCGGGATGAAGTGCTGGAATGGGTCGCCCAGCGCGCCGAGCACGAGCCGCGTGCCGCCAAAGCCTGGCTCGGCTTGGCGCGGCTTTCAGGGGACGCGGAAACCCTGAACATGGACGCAGCGCAAGTCGCCTCCAAGATCATCGCGGCGATGCACGAAGCCGCCGCCACCAAGTGAATGATGGATTGATGTTTGATACCCATGTGAACCTCCACGGCGAAGCTTTCGCAGAAGACCTCGAAGAGGTTCTGGCTCGCGCGCGCGGCGGGGGTGTGCGGCGTTTCCTGGCGATCTGTGACCGGTTCGACAATTTTCCGTCCGTTTACGCCATTGCCAGCGCGAACGCCGATATGTGGTGTTCAGTGGGCACGCATCCGCACCATGCGAAAGATTTTACGCATGTGACCGCGCAGATGATGATCGAAGCTGCGCGGGACCCGAAGGTGGTGGCGATCGGCGAAACGGGCCTTGATTTTCACTATGGATACAGCCCGGAAAAGGAACAGGTTTCTAGCCTTCTGGAACATATCTCAGCAGCGCGCGATACCGGCCTTCCTCTTATCCTGCATACGCGGGAGGCGGATGATCTGATGGCGGATATTCTCGAGGCGGAAATGGCCAAGGGCGCCATCCGTCCGCTGCTTCATTGCTACACCGGCGGCGAAGGGCTGGCGCAGCGGGCGCTGAAACTGGGAGCTTATTTTTCCGTCTCCGGAATACTCTCTTTCAAGAGCGCAAAGGATGTGCGCGCCGTGATGGCGGATGTGCCGATCGAGCGGATCATTCTGGAAACGGATTGTCCGTATCTGGCGCCTGTTCCGATGCGCGGGCGGCGCAACGAGCCTTCCTATCTGGTTCATGTGGCCGAAGCGCTGGCGGCGCTCAAGGGAATGCCTGTGGATGAGGTTAAGGAGATCACCGAAGCCAACGCGCTGACGCTGTTTGACAAGGTGGGTGCGGCGTGAGCAGCTCACGGATCATCCTGCTCGGTACCGGATCGTCCGGCGGGGTACCCCGCGTGGGCGGAGACTGGGGTGTCTGTGATCCGGCAGAGCCCAGGAACAAACGCCGCCGCTGCGGCGCGCTGGTGCAGAAAGAGGGCGCGGGCGGCGCGCTGACGAATATCCTGATCGACACGTCGCCCGACTTGCGCGAGCAGCTTCTGGACGCCGGCGTGACGCATCTGGACGGGGTTATCTACACGCACGATCACGCGGATCAGTCTCACGGCATTGACGATGTGCGCGCCCTGGCCATTCGCCAGCGCAGCGCTATCCCGGTCTATTTTGATCCGTATGCCCGCGGCAGTCTGATGACGCGGTTTGAATACTGTTTCGTTGGCGGCAAGGGTTACCCGCCGATCCTGTCTCCGCACATAACCGTAAATGACGGGCAGGCGTTTACGGTCAGCGGGGCGGGCGGGGCTGTGGAATTCTTGCCCGTGACCATGGTGCATGGATCAATCCCGTGCATGGGTTACCGGATTGGCAATGTTGCTTATTGCAACGACGTTAACGCGCTGCCGTCCTCAACGATGAAGCATCTTACCGGGCTGGACGTGTTGATCATTGATGCGTTGCGATATGCGCCGCACCCGTCCCATGCGCATCTCGATCAGGCCCTCGAATGGATCGAGGCGCTGAAACCGGCGAGGGCGGTGCTTACCAATCTGCATGTCGACATGGATTACCGGACATTGTTGGAAACACTGCCGCCGAATGTTGAGCCAGGCTTTGACGGCATGGAAATCAGCATCAGCGGCTGAGGTGGTTGATTGATGGGCGCGGCGGGATAAGCCGCTCGATCGCGTTTGCATGTCCTCAAGAATCAATTGTGAATTCAGGAGCTTAGGCGCGCCGTCGCGCCAATAATAAAATTGCCCATAATATAGATTATGCGACTCATGGCATAAGGAGCGCGGGCTGTGACGCGGCTTCTGGAGCTTCAGGCTTTAGGGTTGGCGAGCTGTCCGCGCCGCGGCGCCAGCGATCGCCGGGCGGCCGGAACCTACCCCCTTCCCCTCTTGCACAGGGCGAGCCTGGCGCGGCGGATCAGGATTTCGTTAAGACTTTCCGGGGCCTGTCAGGAGAAATGCAGGCGGCGGTATTTGCCGCGGAAATACAGAAGCGGGTCACGGCGCGGCTCAAAGCGGGCTCGCTCGACCTGCCCCATGAGAATGATGTGATCGCCGCCTTCGTGAACGTCGTGGCGGGCGCATTCAAATGTCGCCAGAGAGCCTGTCAGCACCGGCGTACCGTTCAGGCCCGGCTCCCAGGGCGTAGCGCCGAAACGGTCTTCATCGCGGCGCGAAAAGCGGATCGAAGCAGGCTGCTGCCCGATGTGAAGGACATTTACCGCAAAATGAGCGGACGACCGGAATACTTCCGAACTCGCCGAGGATCTGGCGATACAGGCCAGCAGCAGCGGTGGATCCAGTGAGACGGACGTGAAGGAATTGGCGGTGAGGCCGACGGGCTGGCCGGCGCTATCCCGCGCTGTGAGAATGGTAACGCCGGTGGCGAAGCATCCCAGGGCATCCCGCAGGGTGCGCGCGTCCGATCCGAGCCTGTATTCAGGCGTTGAACGCGGCAGGCGGCGCTCCAGAAAGTCGATCAGAACGGCGCTGAAAGCATCAAGACATTCTGCGGCCGTCAACGGCTCGCCTGCCCCGATTTCCACAGCCTCGGCATGCGGGACGCCCATCGCAACATGCGCGATGCCGTGAGGGGATGCGCCCTGGGCGGTTGTAATGATCAGCGCCGGCAGACTTTCCAGAATGGTGGCGATCTCAGTGGCCGGATGAATATCCGGCGTGATGAGAACAAGGCCGGTTGCGAGCAATGCGCCATCCTGGCTGACCGCGCTGATGGCCGCGGCGGCATGATCGCCTGCCGCAAGCAGGACCGGCCGCATCGGGAGCTGGCTGAGAATGGCCCGCAGGGTTTCCGTTGTGTAGGCGTCCGTGCCGCGCCGCTTGAGCGCTGACGAGGCTTCTCCATGGGCGATGCGCACGACCTGCCTGCCCGCTTTTACGAGCGCAACACACAGATCTCTCCAGAAGTCAGGGCTCTGCTGAGGATGCTCAAGCAGGACAATTGCCGGGTCGTCCGGATGGCCCATGAGTTCACCCTGAAGGGCCAACCCACCGATCCCCCTGAATTCTGTTATCCTGCTCAAATCTTACTGCCTTTGAAACCATCCCGCAGCGCGGCGTCCCGGCCCGGTTGCGGAAGATATACAGCGGCGACCCGTTCTGGCCAGCCCAAGGGCGGTTACCGCGATGTTCCAGCCCGGCGCAAGTTTCGTGCCGTTCCTGGTTTCTGGCCGTCCTCAGGCTTCCAGCGCCACAATCATATCCACGCGCGTCGCGTGGCGGCCGCCTTCAAACTGCGCGGCCAGGAAGGCGTCGACGATATCCAGCGCCAGGCCCTCACCGATCACCCGCACGCCGAGGGAGAGCATGTTCGCATCATTGTGCTGGCGGATCATGCGGGCCGAGAACGTGTCGCTGCACACGCCGCACCGGATGCCCTTCACCTTGTTGGCTGCCATCATGATGCCCTGGCCCGTGCCGCAGAGAATGATGCCGAGCCGGCAATCTCCGGAGGCCACAAGCCGGGCGGCGGCCTCGCCGTGTTTGGGGTAATGCGTGCTTTCCGGCGTGACGGGGCCAATATCGACAGGCTCCCAGCCCTGCGCCGCAATATGCGTCGCGATTGTCTGCCGAAGATCGATGGCCGCGTGGTCGCTGGAGAGAACAATACGTTTGTTGTCTGACATGATCTTTGCCCCTATTCCCACTCGATTGTGCCAGGTGGTTTGGATGTCACGTCATAGACAACCCGGTTGACGCCCTTCACCTCGTTGATGATCCGTGTGGCGACCTTCCCGAGGAAGGCATGCTCAAAGGGATAATAGTCCGCCGTCATACCATCAGTAGACGTTACCGCGCGCAGAGCGAGGACAGCCTCATAGGTGCGCTCGTCGCCCATCACGCCGACGGTGTTGACGGGAAGCAGCACGCTGAACGCCTGCCAGATTTCGTCATAAAGGCCCGCCTTGCGGATCTCGTCGATATAGATGGCATCTGCCTTGCGGAGGGTGTCAGCCTTCTCGCGGGTGATGGCGCCGGGAATACGGATGGCAAGGCCTGGACCAGGGAAAGGATGGCGGCCCACGAAGGCTTCGGGTAGGCCGAGTTCACGGCCCAGAGCGCGCACTTCATCCTTGAAGAGTTCGCGCAGCGGCTCGACCAGCTTCATCTTCATGCGTGCGGGCAGGCCGCCAACATTGTGGTGGCTCTTGATGGTGACGGAGGGGCCGCCGATGGCAGAGACGCTTTCAATGACATCCGGATACAGAGTGCCTTGGGCAAGGAAATCAGCGCCGCCGATCTTGCTGGCTTCGGCATCGAATACATCAATGAACAGGCCGCCGATGATCTTGCGCTTTTTCTCCGGGTCCGTCACGCCGTCGAGCTGGCCGAGGAAGAGTTCCGATGCATCCACATGTACGAGCGGAATATTGTAATGCTCACGGAAGAGGCTGACGACCTGCTCGCTTTCGCCGGCGCGCATCAGTCCGTGGTCGACATAAACACAGGTAAGCTGATCACCGATTGCTTCGTGGATCAATACGGCGGCTACGGATGAGTCCACGCCGCCGGAAAGGCCGCAGATCACCCTGCCCTTGCCGACCTGAGCGCGGATCTTTTCGATGGCTTCTGCGCGGTAGGCCGCCATTGTCCAGTCGCCCTTGAGGCCGGCAACGCCATGCGTGAAGTTGCGCAGGAGGCGCGCGCCATGGGTGGTGTGGACGACTTCGGGGTGGAACTGGGTGCCGTAGAATTTCCGCTCCGGATCAGCGATGACAGCATAAGGCGCGCCGGGCGACCGGGCGATGACACCAAAACCGGGCGCCATGTCTGCCACATGGTCACCATGGCTCATCCAGACCTGCTCGGAATTGCCGCCCTCAAACAGCCCCTCGAGGATCGGATCGTCTTCTACCGGCTCGATAAAGGCGCGGCCAAATTCGCGGCTGGTGCCGCTTTCCACGCGTCCGCCGAGTTGGTGCATCATCACCTGCTGGCCATAGCAGATGCCGAGGATGGGCAGGCCGCTGTCGAATATGGCCTGATCAGCAAGGGGCGCGTCTTGCCATGTGACGCTGGCCGGGCCGCCCGAGAGAATGATGGCCTGTGGGTGATACGCCTTCAGGAAAGCGCCATCGACCTTGTTGAAAGGATGGATCTCGCAATAGACACCGCTTTCGCGGAGGCGGCGGGCGATCAATTGGGTCACCTGACTGCCGAAATCGACGATCAGGACGCGCTCATGGGAATTGGGGGCGGAATCGGCTTGCTGTGTCATGGCCCCTATTAGCGGGGCTTTCGCTGCTGCGAAAGGCTGTGAAACGCGCCATGGAGCAATTTGGACAGCCCTATGGATCAAGCTTCCCGGTTAAGCAGCGCGAAGAAGAAGCCATCGGTGCCCGCCCGGCGCGGCGTGAGCCGGACGCTGCCGGTGGGGCCGCGGAATTTGCGGACGACGGCGGCGCCATGGTCGGTCAGAAGGCCTGAAGCAATCGCGGCTTCAGCGGCGTCTCCCTCGCGGAAGCGGGTATCGGCCGCCAGAAATTCGGCAACGCGGTCCTCGTCTTCCTCAATCAGGAAGGAGCAGGTTGCATACAAGAGGCGACCGCCGGGTTTCACATAGTTGGCCGCTTCGGCGAGGATCTGGCGCTGATCCTCCATGCGTTTGGCGAGCTGGGCAGGCTTCACGCGCCATTTGGAGTCCGGCTTGCGGCGCCAGGTTCCGGTGCCGGTGCAAGGCGCATCGACAAATACGAGGTCCATCTGGCCCACAAGCGGCTCAAGGCTCGTGCCTTCGCTGGGGTGGACGAGTTGAACATTGTGCGCCCCGGAGCGCTTGAGACGCGGAACGAGCGCGGAGAGGCGCTTTCCGTCAATGTCATAGGCATAGATCTGGCCGGTGCCCTGCATCTGCGCCGCCAGGGCGAGCGTCTTGCCCCCGCCGCCGGCGCAATAGTCCAGCACCTGCTCTCCCGGCTTGGCATTTGCGGCGGCCGCCGCGATCTGGCTGCCCGCATCCTGCACTTCCACCCAACCCTTGGAGAAGGCGGGAATGCCCTCGATGGAATCTTCGCGCTCGGTGGGGTCGCGCGCCGGGATATTGTAGGCGTTGGTCAGCAGCTTTGAGGGCACCGCCCGGACGGATTTGAGCGGGAGCGCGGCTTTCTCTGCGTCGGATTTCAGCGTGTTGACGCGCAGATCCACATCCGCGCGGACGGCCATGGCCTGCGCCTCGACCACGGTATCGGGCCCGAATACACGCTCCATATGCGGCGTCAGCCATTCGGGAAAATCGCCCTGAACATGGATCGGCGCGGTAGGATCGGGCGCCATGATGAGCGCGTCGCGCTCTGCATTCGTCAGGGGCGTTGGGCCGTGATCGTCATAGCAGGCCTGTTCGATGTCGCGGGCGGGCCAGTCCCAGGCAAAGCGCAGGGTGCCGAACACCAGCGCGCGCGGATCGTCATGGCCCATATGATGGGCTGTCGAGTTGCGGCGCCGGAGGGCATCCAGCACGAGACCCGACACCCAGGCGCGGTCCTTGGAGCCGGCATAACGGGCCCGTTTGCCCCAGTCGCGCACGGCAATCTTCACCGGTTGATGCCTTTGCAGCACGTCCGTCAGGACAGAAATTGCTGCGCTGATGCGTCCGCCATTGCGCATGTGTCGGCTCTCCGGTTGCGAAAGCGTGGGTGTTAGCGTCCTATGAGGCCGGTGAAAACAACAAAGGGCTGAACATGCTGGAGATTCGCCTGCCGGAGGGGATGCGGGATGCAGGGGCCGCAGATTGGCGCCGCATGGGCGACATTACCGGAGAAGCCTTTGCCGAAGACCCGGTGAACCTCTGGATATTTGGCCGAACGGACGCGCTGACGCCGGTATTCTCGCAGCTTGCGCGGCATCTCTATATCCCGAACGGGATCTGCCATCTGGCCGGAGATCGCGGCGCGACGATGTGGTGCCTGTCGGACCGGAGAAAGGAGCTTGGCGCGCTGGCGACGCTGGGCCTTGTCTGGACCCTGATGCAGAAGGGTTCAAAAGGCGCTGCCAAGCGCGCGCTGACGGCAGGCGAAACCATGGCGCGGGAGCATCCCAAGGACCGCCACCTTTACCTTTTCACCATCGGTACGCGGAAGGCCGAGCGCGGCAAGGGGCTGGGCAAGCAGTTGATCAACCCTGCCCTCGCCGCCGCCGACAAGGCCGGAATGCCCTGCTATCTGGAGAACTCCAATCCGGCGAATACCGGCTTCTATATGAGCCATGGGTTCGAGCGGATGAAACTGTTCGAGCCCGGCCCCGGCGCCCCGCCACTGGAAGCGATGTGGCGGGA
>Ga0067045_1002389_pt1 | contig 186820 bp, 187 predicted proteins | sample TerdegcTABiofilm_FD_59184 | JGI IMG/M metagenome (GOLD analysis project Ga0067045, IMG submission 59184) | Combined Assembly of (Gp0054472, Gp0054536) Wastewater bioreactor microbial communities from Singapore -Terephthalate degrading...
TTTCCTTCGAGTTGCAGAACACCAACAATAAGGGCTCGATTCAGGTGATCAAACATGACCAGGATGGAGCACTCCTGGGCGGGGCGATCTTCCGCCTTCAGGGTCCGAGCTTCGATGAAACACGCACAGCCACGGCGGGAAGCATCACCTGGTCTGGCCTGGAATGGGGAACTTATACCCTAAGTGAGGTTTCTCCTCCTCCAGGGTATACCGCCGATCCTAACTTCCCTATCAATAATATAGTGATTGATGGGGAGCACCTTACCTTCACCTTCACGGCCACAAATACAAGAGAAACCGGGAGAGTGGAGTTGATCAAGGTGGATCAGGACGGCAAACCACTTACGGGAGCCACTTTCCTGCTCAGCGGTCCTGATGGCTATAGTGAACAAAAAATCTCCAATGGGAGCGATCCCTTGGTCTGGGATAACCTGGAATGGGGAAATTATACCCTGGATGAGACTGGCGTGACCGCTGGATACCAGGAGGATCTCTCCTTTCCCAAAAACTTCACGATCGACGGGGAGCACCTCTCCTTCACTTTCACGGCCACGAACTCCCAGGAAAAGGGAACCATTGAGGTATACAAGAGAGACGCGGACACAGGCAATCTGCTTTCTGGAGCCACCTTTAAGCTGGAGAAGCAGAACGGAAGCAACTGGGATCTGATAGGCCAGAAGACCACCGATTCCAGTGGAATTGTTACCTGGACGGATATGGACTGGGGAACTTACAGGGTAACCGAGATCACCCCGCCCACAGGCTATGGCATAGCAGATCCGCAAATACAGGTTCTGGATGGCAATACTCCTGACCTCAAGCTTGTTTTCGAGTTCCGGGATCCTCGCCTTAAAGGAATCATCGAGGTTATAAAGACGGATTCCTCCACCGGAGGTCCCTTAGCAGGAGCCTGGTTCTCCCTTTACGTAAAAGTGGGAGATGCTTGGGTGAAGCTCGTGGGCTCGGAAAAGAGCACGGGCACCGATGGCAAAGCAAGCTGGAGCGACCTGGGTTGGGGAGAGTACAAGGTAGTTGAGGAATCAGCTCCCGCCGGGTACGAAAAAGCCTCACCGGATTTCCAGACTGGAGTAATTAGTGCAGAAACCCCCAACCTGAAGCTGAGTTTTGCATTTGCCAACACTCCGATCACCGGGTCCCTGACCTTAAGGAAACTGGGTGCAGGAGGAGCTGCCCTAGCAGGAGCGGAGTTCACGCTCTACGCCTCTGACGGAACGACTGTAATCCAAGTGGGGACCACTGCTGCTGATGGCACATTAACCTTCACGGGGATCCCTTACGGGAACTACATCCTCAAGGAGACTAAGGCCCCTGCTGGATACGAGCTCCTCACTCAGAGCTGGGAAGTGGTGATTGATTCCCAGGGGAAGGTAGTAAATCTGGGAGATATTGCCAACACTCCGATCACCGGGTCCCTGACCCTGCACAAGATTGACACTAATGGCACAGTGCTTGAAGGCGTGCGGTTTGACCTTTACGTGGATACAAATGGAAACGGTATTCTGGATTTGGGAGAAACTACCCTGTGGGGCTATGGATACACTGATATTTTTGGAAATTTGACCTTCCAAAACATTCCCTACGGTCACTACATACTTAGAGAAACCGAGGTTCCCGCCGGGTACAATCTCCTGGCAAACATCCCTGTGGCCATTTTAGGGAACAATGTCATAGTCAACCTGGGCAATCTTGTAAACACCTTTGTCCCACCTACACCTCCTGCTACTCCAACTCCTCCAGTTCCACCTCCGCCCACTCCAGTAACTCCCCCTCCGCCTGTACCCACTCAAACCCCTATCCCTCCGCCTGTACCGGTAACCCCAGCTCCAACTCCGCAGACTCCTGCTCCTTCCCCTGAAGTGGCAGGCGAAACAGCTACTCCATCTCCATCTCCTGAAGTTGCAGGCGAAACAGCTCTCCCTGTAACCGGAGTGCCTATCAGCTATCTCTTCGGTTTAGGTGGAGTTCTCCTTGGATTAGGAGTTCTGGCGCTCCTTCTCCTTAAAAAGAAATAGTGGAATCAACCCTTAAAAGCCAGGAATTGAACGTTGAAGAGAGGGCCTTGGCCCTCTCTTCAACTTGGCGAAGCCCCCTTTTGAACAATCTAAACCGTTTGCACAATTTAAGGCCGTTCAGGGAGCATAATCCGTTCAGGGAGCATAATCCGGGTAGGATATTAAAATCTATAGGAACTTTTCAAACCTGGTTGTGAACCATGAAAGCATTATTAATTCTCAAGCTGGTAAAAAGAAGGCTTGCTAAGGAAGAACCTCAAATATAATGAAGAGCAAAATTCGTCCTTTTTGTTTCCTCTACAAGATAAGCTTCGCTCAGTTTAGAAAGAGCAAAAAATAATAAAAGAAAGAATCTGTTCGCAATTCAGAAACGAACCCTAAATCGACTCTAGAACTTTTTTCAGAGCAAGAAGAGCCCAGCATGCACTCTGGAGCTTGATTTCCTGTCTATTGCCTTTAAGGGCCAACCGGCGGAGAATCTCCTTTTTCCCCGCAACTATTGCCAGAAAGACCGTTCCTACCGGAATCTCTACCGAACCCCCTCCGGGCCCTGCCAGTCCGGTGATTCCGATACCGATTTCCGCACGGCCAAGCTCCCGGGCCTTCTGCGCCATTTCCAAAGCCACTTCCCCTGAAATGACTCCTCGCTCCTGAATAATCTCCCCGATCCCCAAAATATTGGATTTAGATTCCGTTCTGTAAGTCACGAGACCCTGAGAGAAGTAATTGGAGGCCCCCGGAGTTTCAGTTAAAAGGTGAGAGATTAGCCCGCCGGTCAAGGATTCTGCAACCGCTACCCTCACTTTTTTATTTAAGAGCTCTGCCCCTACTTCTTCCCACAGAAAACGGTATCCTAGATAAAATAGCTCAGCCTTTTCCTTTAGAGCCTTCTCAGCGCTCTCCTTAAAGCAATGGAAGAAATCCTGGGCTTCACTCTCCTTTCCTTTATAAACCAAATGGATCAGGGCATGACACTTAAAAAAGAAGATCTCTGGACTGGAGAGCAAAACTCCTTGTTTTTGCGGCACCACCTTGAGAGTTTCCAGTAAATCGAGACCGCAGGGGAAGAGATAAAAAGTTCTTCCATAAGTCTTGCTTAAAGAACTGGTCAAATCGAATTCCTGGACCACAGAGGGCAAATCATCCGGGCCTTTAAGGCAAAACAGGGGAGTATCATTCCTGACGAAGATCAGATTTTCCTCCCGCTCCGTTAACTTCTGCCACCCTTCTTTCTCTAAAAGGAACCCCAGCGCTTGCGTTCCAAAAACAAAGATTGGCTTTCCAGTAAAGGCTTTTATGAGATTTCCGAGCTCTTCATAATTTGAAGTTATATGAATGCTTTCCCAGGCCAAACCTAGATCATCAAGGGCTTTGAGAGCCTTAAAAAGTTTTACTTCGTTTAAGAATTCCAGGGAAAATACAACCTGACTTCTCATGGTTTGAGCTTGGGCACCGAGCGGGAAAAATAGAAATTCAAGACTCGCTCCAGATTCACCAAGATGTCTCTCTTGGTGTTCATGATAAAAATTTTAGGGGAGACAAAGTAAATGTTTCCGTTTAAGGCTTCCACTAAGGCATAAGCTTCATCCTTTGGCAGGCCAAACCTCTGTCTAATAGCATAAATCAGGTTGTCCAGAATGTTCCGCTCGATCCTCAAAGTTGTATCATTAATCATGAGGGCACAATCGCAACAAAGCTCCTCTTCCCTTTGAAGAAAGTTCTCAATTTCTGCGTAAGGAACGTTGTTCGGCGGAGAGGATTTCCCCTCTATGTAGAAAAGGCGCTCCCCGAAAAGGGCCAGGACGTCAAAGTCCCCTCCCCCGGAAAGGCCTTCCAGCCGCACGGACCACAACACTTGAACGTAAAACTCTCTCTCCAGGACCTGAGCCAAAAACCATTCAAATGTACCTCCGAAGTTGTCCAGATGAGGTTTAAAAAACGTATAGCCGCGGTCCTCTTTTTCTATTAAGCCCAAGCGTTCATACACTGGCCAGTACTTCCCTAAAGCCTCCTCACTCCACCTTTCGGCCAGAGCCTGGCGCTCTTCCTTGCCGATTGTCTTCAATTGGACGATGTCCGCTAACATGCGACGAAAATAATAGTCTCTGAGAAACTGGTAGTATTCCTCCCAATCCTTCTCCTCGGGTGGAAGAATAACGCTCTCCAGGCTGTTTGCAGCCACTACCCTGAACCCTCTCCAGCGCAGGGAAGCTTGAATATCGCCCATTTTCACCTTGCTTCAAGTAAAATCGGAAAAGTCAAGAGACGCAAGTGGGGGAAAAGGATATTTATCTTGAAGAGGCGTTTTTGCGAAAAAAGTGGCAGAGTTCCTTGAGAGGACAAGCCTCACAAAGAGGACGAGGCCGGCATGTCTTCCTTCCGTGTTCAATTAAAAGGAGGTGCAGCGAAAGGTGAAGGCCTTTTGGAATCAAGTGATCCAGCCTATCCATGGCCCTTGCGGGACTTTCTTTTTCCCCGATGAACCCTAACCTTCTTCCCACGCGGAGGATGTGGGTATCCACCGGGAACACGGGGTAACCATACGAGAAAAGGAGAACGCACCTTGAGGTTTTAGGACCAACTCCGGGAAGGGAAAGGAGAAACTCAAATAGTTCCTTGCGTTTTTCCGTATCAGGAAGAGAATACTGGCCGTATTTCTCCTTAATTAGACGAAGGACCTTCTGGATGCGCGGGGCCTTGGAGGGAGCAAGTCCGGCCATCCTGATGGACTCCTCCACCTCGCGAGTAGGAGCCTGAGTTACATCTTCCCATGTGGGGAATCTCTTCCTCAACTTGGCGAACGCCAGGTCCCGATTCCGGTCATTGGTGTTCTGGGAGAGAACAGCAGAAATTAGCTCCTCCGTAGGATCAGTCGGAGAGACATTTACATCCCCATAAAAGCTTTTCAGCCGGGAGTGGAGCTCCTTAAAAAATCCCATTGAAGGGATTTTTTTAACTACTCTTTGGAGGTTGTTCTCCAGATGTCCCCTAAGGTCGCCAGGTGCTCTATTTTTTCCTGGCTTTTCGTCTTGCCCCTGGGAGGAGGTGGGGTCTCCTTTTCCAGCTCTGTAGGCTTCATGGAGAGGGTGATCCTTCTTTCCTTCTTCTTTAAGTTGATCACCTTCACCAAGACCTCGTCCCCGAGTTTTACGACCTCTTCGGGCTTGCTGACCTTTTCATCTGCTAATTCGGAGATGTGTACCAGTCCAGAGATTCCCTTCTCCAGCTCCACGATGGCACCGTATTTCCCTAACTTGACTACCTTGCCCTGTGCGGTAGAGCCAACGGGGTATTTGAGCTCGACGTTCTCCCAGGGATCGGGTTCCGTCTGACGAAGGCTCAGGGAAATCCTGCCCTCCTCAGGAACCACCTTCAGGACCTTGACTTTTATCTCTTCGCCTACGCTTACGAATTTGGAAGGATGCTTGGGCGCTCCCCAGGTGAGTTCGGAGAAGTGGATTAATCCATCCACACCACCTACATCCACGAACACACCCCAGTCAACAATTCGGGAGACCTTACCGGCAACGACGTCTCCTTCTTTAATCCTGGTAAAGACCTGGGTTTTCTTGAGCTCTTTCTCTTCTTCCTCAACCTTGCGCGCAGAGCATGTGAATTTCCGGTTTTCCTCGTCCAGTTCCACGACCTTCAATCTGAGTGCCTCGCCAATCAGACTTTTGTTCCCTCTGAGCTTGGAACCAATCTGAGAGCGCGGGACGAAACCCCAGATGCCCAGATCAACGAGAACTCCTCCCTTGACATGTCGCGCAACCGGAGCCTCTACCACTTTACCTTCCTGGAATGCCTCCTTGATCTTCGTCCAGGCAATTTCGTAGTCGGCGCGCTTTTTGGATAGGATGATGTTTCCCTGATCGTCCTCCACCTTGAGCACGTAAAGAGTAAGTTCATCTCCCACCTTCACCACGTCTTTGGCGGAAGAGACCGGCTCGCGGGAAAGCTCCTTTAAGGGAACAATGCCCTCGGATTTGTAGCCGATGTCCACGAGTGCACTATCGTTCTCTACGGCTACAATCAATCCCTTGATTAACTCCCCTTCTTTGAAGGTTCGGGAGATGTACTTCTCTATCAGGGTTTCCGGTGAGGACTCGTGCACCACTTGCTCTTGCGCTTCTGGCTGAGCTACCTTATTTTCCAAACTTGCCTTTTCTAATTCATTCACTTCAATCACTCTCCTAATACTTGCCCTCAATGGGGCGGTTTAGAAAAACTTTCCAGAGCAAAAACTCTGGAGGTTTCGCCGCCTGGTTTCAGCGGATTGTTTAATTTTCCTCCAATTCCAGACTAATATCAAGTGCCTTAACCGAGTGTGTCAAAGCCCCAAGGGATATAAAATCTACGCCGGATTCCGCCACCTCCCGGATGTTCCTTTCATTTATCCCTCCGGAAGCTTCCAGGATTGCCTTGTTCTTACCCACCTCCACGCAACGTCTCATCTCAAAGGGAGACATGTTATCGAGCATAATCCAGTCGGCCTTCTCCTTCAGTGCTTCCTGGAACTCCTCAAAATTAGTCACTTCAATTTCCACCATCATTCCTGGTCTGATGGATTCCCTGGCCGCTTTTATGGCCTCTTTGATCCCACTCTTCGCTCTTATGTGGTTGTCCTTGATCAGTACCATATCGTAGAGGCCCATGCGGTGGTTCATCCCCCCTCCAGTGTGCACCGCATATTTTTCCAGATCCCGCCAGAGGGGGGTGGTTTTTCTGGTATCCAGGATGCGAGCCCCGGTGCCCTCAACAAGCTGAACGAACCTGTGCGTCATCGTGGCAATTCCCGAAAGGCGGCAGAGCAAATTAAGGGCGACCCTTTCCCCGGAGAGGATGGCCCTGGTAAGGCCCTTAATCCTGCAAAAAACTGTTCCTGGTTCAAGGAGGTCTCCATCCCGAAAGCTGGGTTCTGTTTCCAGATTCGGGTCGAGGAATCTGAATACCTCCAGGGCAAAAGGCAAGCCGCAGAGAACTCCTCCCTCCTTTGCTAGAAAGAAAGCGCGGGAGACATGTCCCTCTGGGATCAGGGCTTCGCTCGTTACGTCCCCGGAGCCAATATCCTCTGCCAGAGCTTCCTTAAGCTTATCCCGGATATTCACCTCACCATCGTCCTTTCCTCTCCTTCCCATTTGAAGCAGATGTGTTTCTGCCAGCGAACGTCGTCCCGAGTTCGGAAATCCAATCTCTGATGCGCTCCTCGACTTTCATCCCTCATTATTGCAGCTTCGAGAATCAGGTAGGCCAAAGTGCAGGAATTGTAAAGCTGGAACTCCTCGACGTTGTTAAGGGAAGCAAGCTGGATCTCCTCCTGCCATTGAGAAACCTGCTTCAAGGCCATTTCCAGCCCTGTGCGATCCCTTACGATCCCGGCTCTTGTTCCCAGAAGAGAACGCAGGTCATGAAGGGTGAAGGATGGCCTGCGCTCTACCAATTTTAGACCCTCTCCTTTCAAAGAAAGGGTAGGAGAATCGGCTTTCGTTTCGCCTAATTTCTGGGCCAGCCTCCTGGAAAATACTAATCCCTCAAGCAAGGAGTTGGAGGCTAACCTGTTCGCCCCATGCACCCCGGTGCAGGAGGCCTCCCCCACAGCATATAGCCCTTTGACCGAGGTGAAACCCCAGGTGTCAGCCTTAATTCCACCCATTGTATAGTGAGCGGCGGGGGAAACAGGCACGGGTTCTGAAGCTGGATCCCAGCCTAGAGAGCGGCATTTCTCTATGATCGCCGGAAACCTCCTGGAAATAGTTTCCTTCTCGATAGGCCTCATATCCAGATATACGTGATCCACACCTTCCTTTTGCATTTCCTGGTATATAGAATAGGAGACGATGTCTCTGGGAGCAAGTTCCGCCAAAGGATGGTAGGAGGGCATGAAGCGTTCCCCCTTGTGGTTCAATAAAATGGCTCCTTCCCCTCGTACAGCCTCCGAGATCAAAAAGCGAGGGGATTCCTGATGATAGAGGACTGTGGGATGAAATTGAATAAATTCCAAATCGCAAAGTTCAGCTCCCGCACGATAGGCAATGCTTAGCCCATCGCCTGTAGTTCCTTCCGGGTTGGTGGAAGGGGTAAGCAGAGAAGCGTAACCACCTGTGGCCAAAACAACCGCTCCAGTTTCCACGATTAAGGGCCCGTTTGCGCCATACAGCGCGGCTCCAACTACCGCGTTTTCCTCGGTGAGCACGTCGACGAGATATTCATTTTCGAGAAATTGTACTCGATCAAGGGAAAGCGCTCTTTCGTAAAGGGTCCTGATGATTTCATCCCCGGTCTTATCCCGGATATGAAGAACGCGGCGGGCGGAATGGCTTCCTTCTCGGTTCAGGGAAAGGTGGCCGTCCTCTCGATCGAAATTGACCCCCATCTTAATCAGGTCCCTGATTGCCGCACCAGCTTCCCTGACCAGAACCCAGGCCGCTTCCTCAGAAGAGAGCCCAGCTCCCGCACGGATGGTATCCTGGAAGTGCAGAGTTGGAGAATCGCCATGCCCAATAGCGCAAGCCACGCCACCCTGGGCGAGGGAAGAATTGCTGACGAAAGCTTTCCCCTTGGAAACAAGGAGAACTTTGCCTGGAAAATTCAGAGCAAAAAATAGGCCGGCAATACCGGTGCCGGCCACGAGAACCTCAGTCTTTACCCTGGGGAAATTCCTCATAAGGGAGGGAGGGATCAAGTATCTTCTCATGTAAGCTCCAGCATCAAAAGGAGGCTCCTTCGCGCCTGTGATGCAATTTCCTCGGGCACTTCTATTTCCCCCGTCTCGTTTCTAAGACATTCATAAAGGGCCGCGGCGTCAGTCTTTTTCATGTTCGGGCAGAGAAGGAGAGGCGAAGCAAGGAAAAATTGCTTCTGGGGATTTTCCTTTCTTAAACGATACAGCAGGCCTTCCTCCGTGCCGATGATATAGCTCGAGGCGCTATCGCTTCTGACGAAGCGCAGCATCCCTCCTGTTCCTAAAACCTGATCAGCCAGGTGCCTGACCTCAGGACGGCATTCCGGGTGAACCAGCACTTTGGCCTCGGGATGAGCGGAACGGGCCTTCATGATGTCCTCAGCCATGATCCGGTAATGAGTGGGGCAGAAACCGGGCCAGAGGTGGACTATTTTATTTGTATGCTCTTTCACCCAGCCTCCCAAGCCCTGGTCGGGAACGAAGATAATCTCCTCCTGCGGTACCTTCTCCACGATTTTCAGGGCGTTTGCGGAAGTGCAAATAACATCGGAGACCGCTTTCACCTCAGCCGAGGAATTGATATAGGTGACCACGGCTGCTTTGGGACGCTCCTCTTTCATGCGCAGAACAGCTTCCCTGGTAGCCATGTTGGCCAGTGGACAGCCAGCAGTGAGGACAGGCATTAGAACCCTTTTTCCCGAAAGGATTCTGGCCACCTCGGCCATAAAGTAAACTCCACAAAACACAATTAAATCGCGATCGGTTTTTTGCGCCTCAAGCGAAAGCTCCAGGGAATCGCCCACAAAATCTGCTACGTCCTGAATTTCGGGCAATTGATAATTATGGGATAGAATTAAAGCCCCCTTCTCCTCTTTGAGGGCAAGTATTTTCTCTTTCCAGGATTCCTGATTTTTCACCATCGTTTTATTATAAACTTAAAAAAAGACCTGATGAAGGGCGAGGGCATTTATGTCTTACAGAGATTCTTTGAGGCTGAAGCCAGAAGAGTTGTGCGCTCACCTGAATACCGATGAGCTCAAATTCTCAAATACGAGGGAGCTCAGGCCTCTGGATCGAATTGTGGGCCAGGAGAGGGCCATGAGATCCCTGGAGGTAGGCCTGGGAATTAAAGCGCGGGGATTCAATATTTTTGTCTCCGGCAGGACGGGTACTGGTCGAACTTCCATCGTTACCAATCTGATTCGCGAGCGAGCACTTAAGGAACCGGTTCCTTCAGACTGGATTTACGTTTACGATTTTACTCAGCCAGATCGTCCTAAAGCTATTTCCCTGCCACCGGGAACCGGGATTCTCTTTTCCCGCTCCGTGGACTCCCTGATTTCCTCCTGTGAGGTGGAGTTGAGAAAGCTTTTCACCTCCCCCGTTTACCAGGAAAGAAAAAACGCTTTAGAGCAGAAGGTTGCGACTTTAAAGCATGGCTTGTTCCTCAAGGTTCAGCAATCGGCTTTGAATTTAGGTTTTGCTATTGAGCCTACCCCGCAGGGCATCCTCACTATCCCCGTAAAGGATGGTAAAAAGCTCAGCCCGGAGGAGTTCGAGGCTTTGTCAGAGGAAGAGAAAAAAGCCTACGGGGAGAATTCCCAAAAATTGCACCAACTGCTTGAAGAAATGGTACTGGAATCCAGGCGTATAGACCGCCAGTACGGAGAGGAACTGAGAAAAATTGAAAAAGAGCTGGCTTACTCCCTGCTGGAACCTCTTTTTCAGAAGTACGAGGAGCCCTTCCAGGGACAAGAGGAGCTGATCTCTTGGCTTAAGGAAGTTAAAAATGACCTGGTTTCCAGGCTAAGGGAATTCAGGGAAAAGGAGGGAGCAGAGGAGGAAAAAGGAGCACCGGAACTCGGAAAATACAGGGTGAACGTCTTCGTAAACCGAGCTGGCCTCAAAGGCGCCCCTGTGATCTTTGAGCCCAATCCCTCTTATTACAACCTCATGGGAAAAATTGAGTACCGTTCGGCTTTCGGCACCTGGATAACCGATCAGACCATGATCAAGGCAGGAGCACTTCAGCAGGCAAATGGAGGGTATCTGATTGTCCCCGCCCAGGAGCTCCTGGCTTCCCCTTTTTCCTGGGAGGCGCTAAAAAGGGCGCTTCGTTCAGGCGAGGCCAGAGTGGAAAACCTTTCGGAGTTTGTAGGCGGTGTGCCCACTACAACCCTCCGTCCAGAGCCCATCCCTGTAGATTTGAAGGTAATCATCATAGGGCAGCCAAGGCATTATTTCCTCCTTTATGCTCTGGATGAGGACTTTCCCAAGCTCTTTAAGATTCGTGCCGACTTCGATACTGAATTTCATCGTAACGAACAGTCCGTTGCCGATTATGCCTCCTTTATCAATCTCCTGGCCAGTGAGGATCCCTGCATTTCCCACTTTGACGCCGGTGCTGTAGCCTCTCTTGTGGAGTACGGATCGAGGCTCGCCGGGTCAAAGGACAAGCTCTCCGCAAGTTTCATGGAGATCGCGGACATCGCCTACGAGGCCTGCTATTGGGCGAAGAGCGAATCCAGCGAGTTCGTCAAAGCATCCCATGTGAAGAAGGCGCTTGAGGAGAAATTTTATCGCTCGCGCCTGATCGAGGACAAAATCCAGGAAATGATCGAAAAGGGGGTTCTCTTAATAGAAACCAGAGGAGAGAAGGTGGGCCAGATCAATGGCCTTTCCATTTACGCCGCGGGGAACTACTCCTTTGGCAAACCGAACAAGATTACGGCCCGGGTATTTTTGGGCCGTGCTGGTGTCGTGAATATTGAAAGGGAAATTGCCCTCTCCGGGCCTATTCATAGCAAAGGAGTGCTCATCCTCACCGGGTATCTCGGCGGGCAATACGCCCAGGATTTTCCCCTGAGTTTATCTGCATCTTTGACCTTCGAGCAGATGTACGAGGAAATTGAAGGAGATAGTGCCTCCGCAGCAGAGCTTTTCGCTCTTCTCTCTGCCCTGGCTGAGGTTTCCTTAAGCCAGGAAATTGCCGTTACAGGCTCCGTGAACCAGTTCGGAGAGATCCAGCCCATTGGCGGTGTAAACGAGAAAATTGAAGGTTTCTTTTCAGTGTGCAAGGCTTTGGGGTTAACCGGGAATCAGGGAGTGATCATTCCTAAAGCCAATGTTCAGCATTTGATGCTCAAGGACGAAGTAGTGGAGGCAGTGGAAAAAAACCTCTTTCACATTTGGGCTATAGAAAAGGTGGAGGAAGGGTTGGAAATCCTCACAGGTATTCCTGCCGGAAAAAGGGAGCCTGACGGAAAGTTCACTCCAGAGAGTATCCACGCTCGGGTTTATGAAAAGCTCCGCCAGTATGCCTATCAACTTAGGGACTTTTTCAAAATTTAAGCCCGAACATTTTCCTCACAAGAAAGCGGAGTTAGACCAGGAAAGCTCTTTTTGATATAATAGCCCAAAAGCCCCGAACGGGGGGAAATGGAGGTTATTTTGAGCAAGTTAGCCAGTTCAACTACCGGCAGGTTTTTGCTGCTTGTTTTCATAGCGCTTTTCCTGCTCAGTTTTACACCTTTTCAAGCCAGCGCCCAAACTGAAGAGCCAGTTATGACTGCAAACGGGGAAATGTGGCTTCAGAGCACAGGCGCTGGAAATGCAGTATTAAACTTGACTGTTCCCCAGGCATTCATTGAAATGGGGTTTACTCTGGATGCTATGGTGGAGCAGATGCAACAGGATGAATCGGCTGAAGTCACATCAGCTCAGGATTTAGGCGGGGGAAATTTCCGCATTGCTTTCAGGTGGACTGACCCTCAAAAATTCTTCGGCGAGGAGATGGTTACCATTAACCCGGATGGAACAATTACCATCGATCTGGGCGATCTTAGCTCCTTTGAGACCCTGACCGTCCATGTTCAGGGTAACATCACCGAGACCGTGGGGCAGAAGACCGCCAATGACACCGCGGTTTTTAAGGGTTCGCCTACCGGGACCATCACTTTTAAGCCAAGCGGGGCACTTCCGCCAACCTCGCAGACTCCACCTCCTACCGGAACACCTCCTGCTACCACTCCACCGCCTGGTACCACTCAAACCCCACAACCCACTCCTACGGGAGGGCCTGCTCCTTCAGGGGGACTGAGCACGACCTGGATCATCATCATTGCCTTTGGAGCGCTCTTCGTCCTGGCAATCATCGTACTCCTTGTGAGCTTGAGTGCCAGAAAGAGGAGGCCTCCTCAGGCTGGACCGGCACCGGGATACATGTTCTGCCCCAACTGCGGAAAGCAGGTTCCGGTAGGAACCAAGTTCTGCACATACTGTGGTTTCCAGATTGGAGCTCCACCCACACCTCCCCAGCAGCAACCGCCTCCCCCACCTCCTGAGACCCCGCAGAGCTAATCTGGTTTAACAGAAAAGAATATTAAACTAAAGATGGGGCGCCCTGAAGGCGCCCCATCCGTTTTCCCTCTGTTTTTAACCGACCTTGCCAGCTTTGGTTGTTTCAACCAGAGGAGTTTCTTTGACCGCTACTTTAAAGAGGTTACCCTTTTCAGGTACTCTTTAAAGAAGTTCTCCTCGAGCCTGAGGAAGTCTTGATCCACGTTTTCAAAAACGTCTGTGAAGTAGTGGTAGTTTCCCAGCCTCCCCTTTTCGTCTTTCCCCAAAAAAGAGATGGTCTGAAAACCCTTAGTCGCCACCGGCAGGGAGTCAGTGGGCAGGAGCAAGTTCTTTTGTTCTTGAATCTCTACCGGGAAAGTTTTCTTAAGCTCCCGCGCCACTTCCAGCAACTCCTTTCCGGCTTTCCGGTAAAGGATCATTCCCTCACCCGCAAGAAAGGTCACTTTTCCCGTCCCCAGGTTGTCCAATACGATGAACTTTGTGGCATCTCGAGGGAGCTCCTGAGACATTTTCCTCAAGAAAGCCTTCATCCCCTTCGTTCCTCCTTCCTCATTTCCGGTGAAGAGGAAGAGCACTTCGGTATCTGAAGGATAATCAGCACGATTCATCTTATAGTCCTGGGCCAGGAAAAGAGCTAAGGCCGTTCCGGAACCATTGTCATTCGCCCCCTGGGTATATCTTCCTGTAATCCAAGCAAAGAGAAAAACCAGGAAAACCAAAAAGGATAAAGCAGCTCCAATCGAGAGGAGCCAGAAAGAGCTGGACACCAGTGAGAAAAACCTGAGGATAACTCCCAGGAGCATCAGCCCCACGCTTAAATAACTCACTCCGAAAAGCAGGGGAATCCTGTCAATGAAAGAGGGATGGAAAATAAAACTCCCCCTCTGAGTATCGTAATGGGCGGAGACAATCACCAGCTTTGAGGGCAGTTTATCGGGGAGAGTGTATATATTCTGCGATTTGAACCTGGGCATAACGGTCAGGTCTATGTCAAATCCGGAGACCTCCAGAAAAAGGAGCGCGAGGCCATACACCAGGAGGAGAAGGGAAAGCCAGGAAAGACTGGAAAATAAGGAAAGCAGGCCGGCGACTATAGCCAGGAACAACACCTGAACTGGTAAGAGGTAAAAGTTGTCCCTTGTAGCGTGAAATTCTTGTACTATTACCTTGTATCCAAACTCTTCAAGCTTTCCCCTGATTAAGGAAGCGGCTTTTCTCTCCTCTTCCGTAGCCGATCCTCTGTGCGGAAAAGCACAGAGTTCCCTGAGGAAATCAATGCTATTTTTCATTACATTCACCCTCCAAAAGGATAATCCTTACATCCGCCAGGTTGGTCCCTGTGGGCCCTGTGACGATCAAACCTCCTGTTTTTTCAAAAAAATGATAGGAGTCGTTATGCGAAAGGAAATCTCGGGGATCCAGGCTGAGAGCTTTTATCTTTATATAGTCCTCAAAGCCGGCATAAGCCCCGGCGGCTTCCGAGTTGCCGTCCTTCCCGTCAGTGCCGCAAGAAAGGATATGGAAGCGCCCTCTAAAGCCTTCCATGGCTAAAAGGAAGCGCAGGGCGAATTCCTGATTTCTTCCCCCTACCCCCTTGCCTTTTAAATTCACAGTGGACTCCCCACCCGAGAGAAGAGCGCAGGGAGAAGAAAAGGGATAACCGTTCGAGATAACTTCCTGAGCGATCTGAGCGTGGAAGCGGGCCAAGGGTTCCACTTCCCCCTCAAGGCGAGATGAAAGAATATGGGCTTTGATTCCCCTCTCGCTTAAGATTTCCTGGCACTTCTTTAAAAGGTGGAGGTTCGAGGCCACAATCAGGTTTTTGATGCGGTCCTGGAATACTTCTGACCTCGCTTCACCCTGCTCACTGTTTTCTAATCGCCTTAGATATTCCATCACCCGGGTGGGGATTTTCTTCTCCAGATTGTAAGAGGCGATGACCTCCAGGGCTTTTGGGGAAGGGTCCGGATCAGAAACGAACGGTCCTGAGGCGATGGTGGCAAGATCGTCCCCTACTACATCCGAGATCACCAGGTTGATCACTGTAGCCGGCGAGCTCACCCTAGCCAGGCCGCCTCCCTTGATCCGGGAGAGCTTCCTGCGCACCGAATTTATCTCCCTGATGGTCAGAGGAGCACTGATCAAAGCCTGGAATGTCAGAGCCTTATCCTCGAGGGATATCTCCTCTTGAGGATAAATGGCTATGGCCGAGCCTCCCCCAGTTGTAATGAAGATCACCAGGTCGTCTTTGTTCAAGTTTGAAAGGAAAGAATAGAGAGCTTTTCCCGCCTCAAGGCTTTTTTCGTCCGGAATGGGGTGAGAGCCTGTGAGGGTGCNAATTTTTTCCGGCAAGCTGGAGGGGAAGTGATGGGANACGATGAGCCCTGCCTCGATCGCGTCTCCCAGAACATCCANNANTCCCTGGGCCATTAAGGGCGCTGCCTTCCCCAGACCCGCAAGAAGCACCCGGCGATAATCCTTCAAATCAATCAGGAAACTGCTTCCCCAGTAAAGTCTTTCTTTTTCCAGGTGGAGGTTGTCCTTAACTAGCCAGTAGGGGTCGAGGGCCCTAAGGGCTTCCCTGAAACAGGATTCCAGAATCTCTTTCATGGTAATTCAATTTTAAAGGCAGGGAGGGAAAAAAGGAACTGGAATGAATTCTGCGCTAAGGATTAATCTACCTGGATTTAACGACATCTAGCGCCGCACCACTCATGTGCGCCATCCTTGACTAATAGCTTCGTGGAGCGCTTCTCGAGGACCGTCCTGGACGTGAGTTCTTCGACCAGCTTTCCGCACCAAATTCTATGACTCAGTGGAGGGCATAAAAGGAGGATTTAGACCAGTGGCTGATCTATTACAATACGGAAAGACCACACCAGGGATACCACAATCAGGGGGAGACTCCTGGAGAGAATTGATGAATGTTTGGAAAGTGTTAGACACGATGGGTAAGAATACATCTAAATAATCCCCACACTCTTTCCCGCTTTTTCAAATATTTCCAAAGCTCGACCAATTTGTTCTTCGGTATGAGTAGCCATATAGCTGGTTCTTAAGAGAGACTGGTTAGGAGCAACCCCTGGGGGAAGTACAGGATTACAATAAACTCCTAAATCAAACAATTCTTTCCACATGTATAAAGTTTTCCAGCGATCTCCTATATAGATAGGTATAACCGGAGTACAGCTGGTTCCTGTATCAAAACCGAGAGATTTTAATCCCTCCCTCATTTTATTGGATATTTTCCATAATCTTTCGATTCTTTCTGGTTCTTCTTGCATTATTTCCAACGCTGCAAGGGCTGATGCTGCGTTTGCTGGGGACATACTTGCGCTAAAGATAAAAGATCTTGCTGTATGCTGGATGTAGAAAATTACATCTTTAGAGCTTGCAATGAATCCGCCCAAGCTAGCAAAGGATTTACTAAAGGTTCCCATAATAATGTCGACTTCTTTATCCAATCGAAAGTGGTTTGCTGTTCCCCTTCCATGATCTCCTAAAACTCCGATGGAGTGAGCGTCATCTACCATAAGCCTTGCGCCGTACTTTTTACACAGGGTCACAATTTCAGGTAAGGGAGCTATATCTCCTGCCATTGAGAAAATGCCATCGACGATTACTAATACGCCGGAATCACTGGGGCAAGAGGCTAAAGCCTCTTCCAAGTCTGTCATATCATTATGTCTAAATCTCTTTATTCGTCCATAAGACATTTTGCACCCATCTATAATGGAAGCATGGTCTTCCTTATCTACGATGGCGATATCGTCCTTGCCAATTAGCGCCGAGATGGTTCCTACGTTGGTCTGATATCCTGTGGAAAAAACAATGGCATCTTCTTTATTTAAAAATACTGCTAATTTTTCTTCTAATTCTTTATGTAAAGCCAGCGTTCCATTCATGAAACGAGATCCAGTACAACTGGTTCCATATCTTTTTATAGCTTTGATAGCCGCCTCTTTTACTTTTGGATGAGTAGTAAGACCCAAATAGTTATTGGAGCCCAACATTAGTAACTTTCTTCCATTAATTACAACTTCTGTTCCCTCTGTATCTTCCAGTGGTAAGAAATACGGGTAATAACCCGTATTTATGGCTAGTTTGGCTTCAGATAAGAGATGATTAGGCTCTGAATGTGTGCATTTTTTAAAAAGGTCCATTCCAAATCCCAACCTTTCCCTAAAATTAGTTTTTTTACTTAAAACCCTTTTACTTAAAATCAATTTTTACTATTTTAACACCGCTTTCAGAGGACTCAGCCCAGCAGTTGTGAGGAGGATCGCCAAATCCTCCTCCTTCAGGTTCGAAGGAAGGGAAGGAGCGGCTATTCCTAGACCCGCAAGAAGCACCCGGCGATAATCCTTCAAATCAATCAGGAAACTGCTTCCCCAGTAAAGTCTTTCTTTTTCCAGGTGGAGGTTGTCCTTAACTAGCCAGTAGGGGTCGAGGGCCCTAAGCGCTTCCCTGAAACAGGATTCCAGAATCTCTTTCATGGTAATTCAATTTTAAAGGCAGGGAGGGAAAAAAGGAACTGGAAGAAGGCTAATAATATTTATCCAGATCTCCTTTCCAGTTTTCGTATTTGTATTCTGGAAGCTCTCTCACTCGATACCTGGGTTTGACTATAGTCTCTCTAACTTCGAAATCCTTAAAAAAATTCATACTATATGCAGTCCTCACCACCAGCGCTGTATCTAAACCCTTGTAAGTGCCTGCACAGGACACGACCTCCTCGCCTTCATTGATTTTCCCTGCATCCGTTGCCATAATCGCTGCCTCGATAGCTATTTTTGTGCCGGCGCCAAATATCTCAAGGGTTTTATCCAGGATACCTTCAGGGGTTGGAAACTCCCACTTGATTGATCGAGATGGTGGAGCAAAAGGTCTTGAACCCTGAACAATTATCACCCCATTTTCTAATAGTCTTTTCCGAGTTTCTGAGTACTCCTCCCTCATTAATCCGATTGGTATATCGCCCCTTGGTCCCCAGGTAGTTGCAGGATAGTGCGTGACCACAATTATCTTAGTTTTGGTGCCGCGAAACACCTCAACAGCTTTTAGAGCACTTCTGCCAGTCTCGGATGCAATGACTATTTGGTCAATTCCCAGTTCTTTGCACCTCTTTTTTGCGGCTTGTAGCACCTTTTCAGTGTTTGCCTCGCCACAATACCGAAAGTAAATTATTTCTCTTCTAACATCATCCATCTTCTAATCCCCCTCTTCCATAATCTTTGTTTTAATACTGGACAAAGAAATGGTTCACGGTCAAGACCAATCTTCAGATCTTCTTTGCCAGAAAATTTTTGTATCAACGGCTAAATGATCTACAATGATATAAAGGGAATCTTGAATTTTTGCAGGAGTTTTTCTGTTCTTTATCTGCCCTTTTCTTTGCCCCTTAGTATTGAAGGAAAACCCATCCATCATTGCCCCTATTACCCCCCTGGCAATATCCATCCCCTTTCACTTAAATCCATTTTACATTCGAAAATGAGAGGGTATCCAGGGGTTCAAATTCTCTGTGAGCTTTTGAGCAAAGGAAAGAAACGTCTTGGGAAGGAGGAGTGGACCATAGAACTGTACATTCACTGACCACTCAACATTGAACCAGATCTGCTTACTCACTCGCGTTAGAAGGGTGATAGTAGGAAAAGGGTCAATACTATCTTCAACCGCCAAATTGTGAACGAAGTGGAGCAAACCAACAACTGAGTAAAGGGGACTAAAGAAGGAGCATCCTTACTGATGAGCGAGGACCTCTTTGGGAACTGGGCGGTCCTTATTGAATCAGCTCGAGAATCGAATCCTGAACGGGAATTCGATGCATAAAAACCTGAGAAGAATTTGATAAAATTAATTATTCCCGCAAACCTTAAGGAGAATAATGGATCTTGTAGAAATTAAAGGCCTGACCAAGACTTACGGTTCCCGTAAAGCAGTGGATAATGTCAGCTTCACCATCGAAAAGGGCGAAGCCTTCGGGCTCTTGGGCCCCAACGGCGCAGGTAAAACCACTCTCGTCTCCATGCTCTCCTGCCTTCTGAAACCTACCTCCGGGGACGCCTTCATTGACGGAGCAAGCATCACCAGGGATCCCATGGAGGTAAAGAAAAAAATCGGTGTGGTTCCTCAGGAAATCTCCCTTTACGGCCAGCTCACCGCCCTTGAGAACCTGAATTTCTGGGCGCAGATGTACGATGTCCCTCCCCGGGAAAGGGCAAAGAGGATTGAAAGCCTCCTGGAGCTCGTGGGACTTGCTGACCGAAAAAAGGACCGAATTGACCGTTACTCGGGGGGAATGAAGAGGAGGATCAATATCGTCGTGGGCCTGCTTCCAAATCCAGAGCTTTTGATCCTGGACGAACCCACGGTGGGAGTTGATCCCCAATCGCGCACTGCCATCCTGGAAACCCTAAAACGCCTCAACGAGGAGGGTTTGACCATCCTTTACACCAGCCACTACATGGAGGAAGTGGAATTTTTGTGCCCGCGGGTGGGGATCATGGATTTAGGCAGGATTATTGCTTTGGGCACCCAGGGAGAGCTACGCTTGCTCGTCGGGGAAAAGGACTCCCTGCGCATTTACACCCAAACCCTTATTCCGATAAACATAAAAGAGGAAATTGCCCAAATTGAAGGGGTCTCCGAAGTGAGAATTGGGGAGAACTTCATCGGCGTACTTTCGAGCAGGGGCAGAAGAACCCTTCCTGCTATCCTGGACCTTCTCCACGACCGAGAAGTGAAGGTTAAATCGGTGGAGATCAAGGAGCCCAACTTGGAAAACGTCTTCTTGCACCTCACGGGGAAAGAACTGCGGGAATGAAAAAGGCCTGGCACATTGCCTGGAAGGACGTCAAGCTAAGAGCGCGCGATCCCAGCTCATTTATCGTCCTTCTGCTGATGCCCTTAGTTTTAATCTTCATCCTGGGCTCTGTCTTTCAAAGTGGGTTTCAGGATACGCCGTTTAAAGTCCCTGTGGCTTTCGTAGATCAGGATCGAGGGGAACTCTCCTCGATTTTGAAAAATGAGGTCTTAAAGGGCCCTGAGCTTTCAGGGATGATCATCTTAAAAGAACTGGACTCCCCCGAGGAAGCGCGGAACATGGCCATAGAGGGCAAAGTAGCCTGCGCCATAATTCTCCCTCAGGGAATGAGTGAGGAAATCCTGAAAGGGAAAACCGCCACTATTCTTTTGGTGGGCGATCCCGAACAGAGTATTAAAGCGGGTGTGGCAAAAAACATCGTAGAGCAGTTCGCACTGGAAACCGCAAGAAGGAGTGTTATCCTCTCGACCGCAGCGGATCAGCTTCTTTCTCGTTCCCTGATCCAGCCTTCAGAGATTAACGGCCTGGTCTCATCCTGGATGGAGAACGCTCCCGCCGCAGAGAACCTCATCGAAATCAGAAAGAACACTGCCCCAGACCAGAACAGGCCCTCCTCGGCCATGGACTACTACGCCGTGGGCATGGGTGCTATGTATTTGCTTTTCGCTGCCAATTACGGAGCGAAAAGCATCCTTGAGGAGAAAAGGAGGGGTACCACAATCAGGCTCCTGACGATGCCCGTTGAACCCTTTGCCATACTCTCGGGGAAACTAATGGGTATCGCCTTATTCACCCTGCTCCAGTTCCTCCTGATTATTCTTTTTTCCTCTTTCGTGTACGGGGTGAATTGGGGTTCCTCCATTTTTGGGATTGCTTTGATGGCCCTGGCCTCTGTTTTTGCCATGTCCGGGTTGGGCGCACTCCTGGCTTCTTTTTTAAGAACGGAGGGGCAGGTGGCTTCAATTGGCCCTGCCGTAGCCATAATCCTGGCATTTCTGGGAGGAGGAATGATTACCATTTACGGCTGGCCGGGCTGGGCGGTTTTGATAAGCCGGCTGACCCCCAACCGCTGGATTCTCGAGGGCTTCCTTTCCCTGATGCAAGGAAATGGGATAAGGGAAATAACCCTTCCCCTTTCTGTGCTTGGGGGGATGGGTCTTTTTTTCTTTTCCATCGCGGGATTAAGAATGAGGTGGCGTGGGGATGTTTAAAAAGGCCTGGTCCATTGCCTTAACTGATTTAATTTCCTTATGGAAGGACAAACTTTCCTTTCTCTGGCTGATTTTCCTTCCCATCCTCTGGATCACCATGATGAGTGCAGTCACGGGCGGTGGAGATGGAAAAATACCCCTGGGGATAGTCCTCCAGGATCAAGGGATTCTAGGTCAGGCCCTCCTGAAAAATATTTCTGAACTAAAAGGAATCGAGGTTGAGCAAGTGAAGACCGAAGAGGAGCTTACTCAACTCGTAAGGGAAGGGAGCATCTCCCTTGGTCTGGTCATTCCTATTAATTTTTCTGCAAATATTCAGGAGAACCAAAAAACTTCCTTGAAATTAATCCTCTCTAAGAGACAGTCTACCTATTTCCTGGAGGCCCTGATCTATAAGGAACTTCAGAGAATTGAATCCCAGAGCCAGGCCGCAAGCTTTTCCCTTAAAGAGGCGGAAAGAATCAAGCCCCTTTCTAGCGAGCAGAAGGAAGAGTTCTGGAGGGATGCCTTTCAGAGCGCCTCAAATTATTGGCAAAAATCAGGATTAAAAGTGGAGTACTCCACAGTAGAGAAGGAAGAAGGAATTATTCCGGAGGGAGCCCATCAATCTTCTCCGGGTTTCACTATCATGTTCGTGCTCTTCGGCCTTTTTTTGGGCGCGGGATCCTTAGTGGAAGAAAGGAGAGCATGGACGCTCGCCCGGATCCTCACCACTCCTACCTCTCGGACTTCCCTTCTTTCAGGAAAATTCCTGGCCTACTTTCTTGTAGGACTTATTCAGTTCTCGATCCTCGTCCTTTATGGCCAGTTTGTGCTGGGAGTGGATTACGGTTCCTCAATCTTAGGAGTGGCTGCTGTTGGTATTTGTTTCGTCCTGGCGAGCGTTGGTCTGAGCACGCTCCTTGCTTCCCTTGCCAGGACTCACGGGCAGGCGGAAGCTTTTGCCATCCTCCTGGCCAATGTCCTGGGGATGTTAGGAGGGTCCTGGTGGCCGCTGGAAATCGTGCCGCCGGCACTTCAGACCGTGGCCAAATTCACCCCTGTTTATTGGGGAGTTTACGGCCTGCACAAGCTGATCACTTACAATCAAGGGCTTTCCTCGATTCTCGTGAACCTCTACGTCCTCCTGGGCTTTGCCGCAGTGTCCCTCCTTTTGAGCATCATACTTTTCAGGTACGAGTAGGCCAAACTTGCTTCTCTTTAAATTTCAGTTGAGAAAATGAGAAAGATCCTCGAAGCAAAATGATTCTCTACCCCTACGCGCTGCCACTTAATAAGGTTGTCTAACTCTAACTTGTAAGTCGCCTTTTCCAATCGTCCGGCGAGATTTTCCTTCAGTCTTCTCTTTTTACCTTGACTTTCAAAACTCCAATGGAGGGGCTTCCGGCCTCCACCAGGTCCCCGTCCTTGAGCGGACCCACTCCTGAAGGGGTGCCCGTGGCGATAATATCCATGGGTTCCAGGGTCATAATCCCGGAAATATAAGAGATGAGTTCCGGGATAGAAAACACCAGGTCGTTAGTATTCCCTCTTTGTTTTAGCTCCCCGTTCACTTCAAGCCAGATTTCGCAGTTGAAAGGATCAATCTCTTCCTTCGGGACCACGCGCGGGCCGAAGGGGGCAAAGGTGTCGAAGCCTTTGGAGATAGTCCAAGGGAGCTTTTCCTTCATCGCTTTGGCCTGGAGGTCTCGAGCAGTAACGTCTATCAAGAGGGAGTAGCCCAGAACAAAATCCAGCGCATTGTCCCGGGAAACATTTTTGGCCCTTTTTCCCATGACCACCGCCAGTTCCACCTCGTAGTCCACTCGCTGGGAAACTAAAGGCAGAATCACCGTTCCTCCATGAGAAAGAAGGGAAGATGGCGGTTTGAGAAAGAAGCTTGGCTCAGCGGGCACTTCTCCACCCATTTCCTGGGCATGAGCTCTGTAGTTCTTAGCCAGAGCCACGATCTTGGTAGGAAAAATTTCCAGTTCCTGGTCCCGGAAAGGAATTTTCATCTTTCACCTCACAAGAAAGCGGAGTAACTCCAACCGCATTATAGCGCGGCGGGGCAAGAAAGGGCTGAACTCTCAGGATTTGGGCGATTAAATGCTGGTCTGGGCGTTTACTTCTTCAGGCGCTCCCGGTAGTACTTATAGTCGGGTACCAGGCGATCGTACTCCCCGTTCATCAGGGGAGAGGAGATGAGGAAATCAGCAGTAGCCCGGTTGCAGGCCACGGGAATGTTCCAGACCGCTGCCAATCTGAGCAGAGCTTTCACGTCCGGGTCGTGCGGGAGAGGCTCCAGGGGGTCCCAGAAAAAAATCAGGAAGTCGACCTTTCCCTCGGCGATCAAGGCCCCGATCTGCTGGTCTCCCCCAAGGGGGCCGCTTTCCAACAATTCTATTTCCAAACCCAATTTTTCCTTTAAGAGCTGGCCGGTCGTTCCCGTGGCAAATAAATCATGCTGGGAAAGCAAATCCTTATTGAACTTTACCCATTCCATAAGGTCAGGCTTTTGGTTATCGTGAGCCACTAAGGCTATTTTTTTCCTTGGGCCCAGAGGAATCCGCTGATAGTCCATAGTTTTTCTCCAAACACTCAGGTGTTTAAGGTATCAGGTCTCCCGTAAATCCATCGGAGATCACCGGGGTCTGAGGACGAGTGTATTGTCTGATATTAGCCTGGGCGTAATTGAAGGCTTCCTCTATAGAAACTTTTCCATCTCTATTTGAGTCAGCTTTCCCTCCCAGAATTCCCTGATCCACCAGAAGGTAAGTGAAGTAACCGTGCTGGATAGTGGAGGACTCTCCGGAGAGCTGATTGGCCTTACAGGCCATGGTGTTCACCCGGGCAATCCCCTTCAGGCCGTCATCCTGGACGGCGTCGGCCATGCCTCCGGAATAGCAGGAGTCAAACCCCAACCAGATCTTGGAAGAGCTGATGTTCCTGAATTTAGAAGCCAGGATGCCATCCCAGAGGAAAGCCAGCTCCCGGGTGACGATGCACTCGTCGGTTTTCTCCCCGTCTCCGTCGCGATCTGAGGAAGATCTGGAACCGTGCCCGGAGTAGTAAAAGACCGCGGTGGAATCAGAACCGGCATTCTGGGCCAGCCAGTCCAAAGCGGCTAAAACATTAGCGTAAGTGGCCTGGCTGTCGGTGAGCACCATAATGTTACTGGAGGAGAAACCATAAACGTTGACTAGCGCACTGTAGACGTCATTGATATCGTTCACACAGTAGCGTAGGTCGTTCTGGGTACCGTCGTAGTCGTTGATCCCCACAAGTACCGCCAGCTTGTCCAGGGTGGAAAAGGCACTTACCTCCCTCGGTAAGCTGATGTCCTGAATAGTTATGGGGTTTTTGTTCTCCACCAGGTTCACGCTTGGGCCGCCGCGGTATGTGGTAGTAAGTGGAGATATGGACAGGGAAAGTAGAACGGCAAAAATTAGAATTCCTTTAATTAAATTCACTTTTCACCCTCCTCGTCTTGCTTTTCTCCCTTTTAATCCAAATAAGGGCAAAAGTAAAGCTGATTTTACTGAATCTGGCCGGTACCTGGGTGGGGGCTTTTATTTGATTGAGATTACTTTTCCCTCGGTCATCTTCACAAGATCGGAGGGAGAGAGGGCAAAGACGGCATAGGGAGTGCCTGCCGCGGCCCAAACCACATCATATTTGAGGAGGTCCTCATCTACGAAAGCTTCCAATCTGACTTTGTGTCCTAAAGGGGGTACCCCTCCGATAGTAAAACCGGTCTTCTCCTTGACGAACTCGGCGTCGGCTTTCTCAATGGGCTCCCCTAAATGAGAGGCAATGCGAGCTTCGTTCACCCTGTTTTGGCCGGAGGCGACAACCAGAATAGCTCTGTTGGATTCCTTGGCGCGAAAAATTAGGGATTTCACGATCTGTCCTACCTGGCATCCCACTGCCTGCGCGGCCTCTTGAGCGCTTCTCGTGGTCTGGGAAAGCTCTATTACCTGGTAGTTATACCCGGCTTCATAAAGGGAATTCTGCACCTTCTCTGCAGATGGGCTCAAAGTGCCCTTCACAGGGCAACACTCCTTTCTCAAAGAGTACGGTATCTGTTCCCAAAATTAGCCCTCGCCTCCGAATTCCAAATAATCGGGGGAAGTTAATCGGGGCTGGCGAGAAGATCCCTCACTGCGCTTTCCAGGTGGGAGCGAACTGCTTTTTCCGCTCCCTCTGGGTCCCTGTTCCGCAAGCACTCTATGATCTTCCCATGCTCCACTATGCTGTGGGGCATACGGTTAGGGGCGGTGGAAGTGTAATAGCGTGAGAGGCTGATCTGGTAAAGCTGCCTGGTGAGGATGTCAATCAAAACTTGGGATCGGGAGCAGGTCACAATCATGGAGTGGAATTTTAGGTCGTAGTTCCGGAATCTGCGGTATTCCGAGCTGGGATCTTTGGCAAAATCATTGTGCCACTTCTCAATGGCCGCAAGCTGGCTTTGCGTGATCCTCTTCGCTGCCATGGAGGCAGCCAAACTTTCGCACATCCCTTCCACAAGCAGGACATCTACAAGCTCCTCCTTGGTAAAGGTGCGCACATAAACACCGGAATGCGGCTTGATAACTACCAGGCCTTCCTGCTCCAGCATCAGAAAGGCATCTTGAACCGGCGTGGGGCTAACGCGAAGTTTTTTCGTGAAGTACTCTATGGGAATACGCTCACCCGGTTGAAACTGACCAGAAAGAATGGACTTACGTATGGTTTTTGCAATTTCCTTCCTCAACAAAATTTTCAGTGCCATTCCGAGCTCCCTTTTTAGCTTCAGATTAAAAAAATTTTAGCCTATTTTCTCTTTTTGTGAAAGTCTTTTCAATATTTTTATTTATGAAATAATTTTTAATGTTCCAGGGAAAATGCAGTTTGCAAAATTCAGTTCAAAATAAAATCTAAAATTTTTTATTTTACTTCTCTTGATTTTTTACTTTTTAAGTGCCAGAATATACAAAAAAGAACAGCCTTCAGAGAAATGGAGAAGGAGATTTTTCAAATAGAGAAAGAGGGGGACCGAGGAAAAATCTCCATCGTTAAGGGGATAATTTTCAACATCCAATGTTACTCTATTCAGGACGGGCCGGGTATCAGAACTACCGTTTTCCTGAAGGGTTGCCCTCTGCGTTGTCTTTGGTGCCACAACCCCGAAGGGATAAATCCCAAACCAGAAATCATCTGGTGGGAGAGAAGGTGCCTGGGATGCAGGGAGTGCGCCAAAACCTGTCCTCTGAGTACCGACATCTTCCCTCCAGTCTTCGATCCAGCTTGCAACTTCTGCGGGAAGTGCCTGGAGGTCTGCCCCGCCAAAGCCCTGGAGCTTGCGGGAAAAGAATTCACTGTCCCGGAATTAATGGAGGAAATCCTCAAGGACCGAATTTTCTTCGATGTCTCTCATGGTGGAGTTACCTTTTCAGGAGGTGAACCCCTTTTCCAGAGCCCATTCCTGCTTGAGATGCTTAAGGCCTGCAAGGAGGAGAGAGTACACACGACAGTGGACACCTCGGGATACGCCCCTGAAGGACTTTTTCAAGAAGTAGCGGGGCTTACTGACCTTTTCCTCTACGATTTGAAAATCATGGACGAGAAAAGACACCGCAGCTCTACCGGGGTTTCCAATTCCTTGATTCTGGAGAACCTCTCCTGGCTCGCCAAAGGAAAGAGAAAAGTGATCGTGCGCTTTCCGGTAATCCCTGGTATTAACGACGATGATCTAAATATCCAGCTCATGGGGGAATTTCTCTTATCCTTAAAAATCGAGGAAATAGATCTCATCCCCTACCACAAAATTGCCCAGGACAAGTACCGCAGGCTAAGGAGGGAATACCAGTTGTCTTCCCTGGAACCACCGGACCAGGGAAGACTGGAAAAAATAAAAATGACTTTAGAAAACTTTATACCTTTAGTGAAGATAGGAGGATGAAATGAGAGAAAGAGTAAAGAAGCTGAAAGAGGAAAGTCTGAACACTCAGCCCTGGATTTCAGAAGAGCGTGCTCTTTTAATCACCAGGTTTTACAGGGATTATGCCGATCCTCATCTCTCTGCGCCCATGCGCCGGGCCTTAGCATTCAAGCACCTGATGGCCAACAAGCAAATTTACATTGGGGAAAATGAGTTGATCGTAGGGGAAAGGGGACCCTCTCCCAGATCCTCCTATACCTACCCTGAAATTTGCTGCCACACCCTGGAAGATCTGGAAATCTTGAACTCCCGCCCCAAGATACCCTATGCCGTTAGTGAAGAGATGAAAAAGATCTACGCTGAGGAAATCATTCCTTTCTGGAAAGGAAAGGCCATGCGGGACCTCCTGTTCTCTCATATGTCCCAGGAATGGAAGAACGCCTACGAAGCCGGTGTGTTCACGGAGTTCATGGAGCAGAGGGCACCGGGGCACACCGTCCTGGACGACAAAATTTATAAAAAGGGTCTTCGTGACTTCCAGGCAGAAATTGAGCTCGCCCTGGCCAGCTTGGATTATTTTAAAGACCCAGAGGCCTACAGGAAAAGTGAGGAGCTCAAGGCTATGCACGTTGCTTGCGAGGCCGTAATCCAGTTCGCTAACCGTCATGCAGACAAAGCTCTGGAGCTCGCAGAAAAGGAAACCAATCCCCAGCGCAAAAAGGAACTTCTAAGGATTGCTGAAGTTTGCCGCAGGGTGCCAGCTTACGCTCCCAGGGATTTTTGGGAAGCCCTCCAGGGGTACTGGTTCGTGCACCTGGGTGTGGTCACCGAGCTCAATACCTGGGATTCCTTCTGCCCGGGTCACTTCGATCAGCACCTTTACCCCTTCTACAAGAAGGATCTCGAAGAAGGCAAGCTCACCGAGGAGGACGCCAAAGAGCTCTTAGAGTGTCTCTGGGTGAAGTTCAACAACCAGCCCGCTCCTCCCAAGGTGGGAGTCACCGCTCAGGAGAGCGCTACCTACACCGACTTCTGCAACATTAATCTGGGAGGGATGAAACAGGACGGTTCCGATGCCGTGAACGATCTCACCTATCTGATCCTAGACGTGATTGACGAAATGAGGCTCGTCCAGCCCTCCTCCAACATCCAGCTTTCCAAGAAGAACCCGGACAAGTTCCTCCTCAGGGCTTGTGAGATTATCCGCAAGGGATGGGGTCAGCCCTCCGTGTTCAATGCTGATCTGATCGTGGAAGAGCTCCTGCGCCAGGGAAAGAAAATCGAAGATGCCCGGGCCGGAGGAACATCGGGATGTGTGGAGACAGGGGCTTTCGGTAAGGAAGCCTACATCTTGAGTGGCTATTTCAATTTGGTGAAAGTCCTGGAGATCACCCTGAACAATGGCATGGACCCCCTCACGGGAAAGTTAATCGGTCTGCGTACCGGCGACCCGGAAAAATTCCAGTCCTATGAAGAGCTCTGGAATGCCTTTTCCAAACAGCTGGAGTATTTTATCGATATCAAAATCAGGGGCGGGAACATCATCGAGCGCCTCTATGCGGAGCACATGCCCGCACCTTTCCTCTCGGTTTTGATCGACGACTGCATCAAGAAAGGCAAGGATTATCACGATGGCGGGCCCCGTTACAACACCACCTACATTATGGGCACCGGTGTGGGCACTCTGACTGATAGCCTGAGCGCTTTGAAATACCACGTTTACACCCAGAAGAACTTATCCATGAGGGAAGTCATGGAAGCGATCAGGACCAACTTTGAAAATAACCCGCAACTGCGCCAGATCCTCTGGGAGAAATCCCCAAGGTTCGGTAACGATGATCCCTTTGCTGATCAGATTCTCCAGGACTGGTTCAACCTCTTCTTCAATTTAGTTGCCGGGAGGCCCAACACTCGCGGGGGCAACTGGTACATCAACTTCCTCTCTACTACAGTTCACGTTTACTTCGGATCCAAGGTGGGGGCAACCCCTGACGGCAGAAGGGCTTATCAGCCCCTCTCTGATGGCATTTCCCCCACTCAAGGGACTGACCGCAAGGGGCCCACAGCGGTAATCAAATCCGCTTCCAAAATGGATCACGCGCGCACTGGAGGAACCCTTCTGAACATGAAGTTCACCCCCAAGGTCCTGGAAGGAGAGAACATCAAGAAGCTGGCTCAATTGATCAGGGCCTATTTCGCCCTGGACGGTCATCACGTGCAGTTCAACGTGGTGAACGCCGAGACCCTGAAAGCGGCACAGGTCAACCCTGAAGCTTACAGGGACTTAATTGTGCGCGTCGCGGGATACAGCGATTACTTCTGCGACCTGACCAAGGCTTTGCAGGATGAAATCATCGCCCGCACGGAGCACGAGATTTAAGGGAACGCTCGAGACCCCCTCCTATCTTAATTTAAAAGCCCTTCCCCAGAAGGAAGGGCTTTCTCTTTTGTCCGGAGGTCCTGAAAGTCTTGAGTCCTGTCAAGGATTTTTAACGATTTGGAGCCTCATCCTAGCCTTTCGGAAGAACGGGGGCCTTATTCCGGAAATGAGAATTGAGAAACTTTCCAAACGGGAGTCTTGTGGATTCCTTTTCAATTTCCTCCCTCGGGTTATCTCCCAAACTTCCTGCAAGGACCGAGGGGCTTTGCTTATCCTAACCTTAAATTAACCGAAAAACCAAAGAGGGGAGTCCGAAGTTTAGGAAAAGGTACCATTCTCGGAGGTCTTGCAAAGGAATTAATGATCTTCCACCCCCTGCTTCAAATTTTTTACCCTGAAGCAGAAGGGATCTCCGTCCCGTAAAGAGAAGTACTCCCTCAAAGAATGCGGAGAAGCAATCTCCAGGAGCGCGGGGCGGATGCCCTTTTCCGGAAAAAGCACCGCCCCGGGAATACCTCCGTTAAGTTCCACAGGAACAGCCTTCACCGTCCCGTAGCGTCTCCCCTCCAAAACAAAGGAGGGGATAAAAAAGGTAGCGCTCTCATAGAGTTTGCGCCATTCCTCGAGAGCAACTCTTAAATTCAAAGTGCCGGGATAAACTTCCTGACCGATCAACTTTTCCAGGGCTTTCCTGTAGGGCTCAAGGGAAAGAAAGACCCGTCCTTTCCCCAGGCCGGAAGTCACCCGGCCACAAATTTTTAAAGGGAAACCCTCCTTCACACCCTATTTCCTCCGAGGAAGCTTTTTAAGGCTGAGGAACGATATAGAATTTCTACAAAGGCCGCGATAATCGCAATCTCACAGGCGCCCTTGACCAGGATCGTGTAGACCACAGGAAGTGGCAACTGGTAAGGGATTCCCCATACTCCCAATGTCAGGTAGGTGAGGAGGGATTCCGGGATAAATCCCAGAACAATGGCCAGTGAGGGGATTTTAACCTTCTTCATGACCAGCCCCACGATCAGGCCAGTCAGAAGCTTAATGGGGGCAATCAGGTAGTTTCCGAACTGCAGGGAAGGCGGGATACCCACTATTCCCCCTGTGATAGCGCCGGCGAAGGGACCAAGGAAGACCGCTGCAAACATCGTGCCCAGGTGGGAGAAATCCAGTTTTACCTGCTGCCCTAATATGGGGACAAAAAGCGAAATGTAACCCAGAATTACTCCCAGAGCGGAAAAAATGCCCACACGGGCGATGGTTCCGACGCTGATTAAGGGTGCGTCGGAAAAGCTAACTTTCTTTTCTTCCATAAAAAAACCTCCAGAAGATAAAATTCCCCTGGGGCTAATTAAAAAGACCTTTTTCCATCCGGACTTTAACCGTCGGCTCCGGAATTTCACCGGATCTGCGCAAGCGCTCGTGGGCTTTACCACCGGTCGGGGATTTCACCCTGCCCCAAAGGTCAGAAAAGATTATAGCAAATTTTGAGCTTTGGGTACCAGAACCTCTATTAAGTCTCCCTTCCTCAAGCGATAGGCGGGAATTAAAATCTTTTCGGGAAGCAAAAGTCCCCTTCTTGTTCCTCCATGGAAGCGGTTCTTAAGCAGGAAGTAAAGGTAATACCGGTCCTCTTCCCCGTTCCCCAGAGTCCCGGGCAACTCCCAGCGAACTCCGTTTGAAAATTCAAGGACTAATGCCCCTTTTCCCTTTCTCGCCCTTTTCAGTTCCCACTCTTGAGCGCTGAGGATTTCACCGTGGTGTTCTCCCGGTGGGAGAATTGTCATCGGAAGTCTGCCCTTCATCTTGCCAAAAATTTTTTCATAGATGATTTTCGATTCTTTAACCAATTTGTCCCTTTGAACCTTGAAGGTGGCAAACGTGGGAGAGATCGTTGTGGGTCGTCCCACCCTTTCGGAAAGTTGGGAAATGAACTTCCTGCATTCCTCAGTCATGGCCATAAGGCGGGAAAAGGAGGGGCCCTTGCGCAGGATATAGTGCAGGGCGATCAAAGCAGGAGCTCCCCCTCCCTCCCAGGTGCGAGAGACTTGAATGGGATCGGGAGGATGAAGCCAGGAAAAGACCTTATCCACAAAAAGCAGCGTGCGCTGCCTGAAGTCCTCCCATTCTTCCTCGCTCTTAAAGAGTTTCCTCAGATCCTTTCCCCTGCGTAAAACTTCCAGCTCTTTTTTTAGCAAGCGGAGCTTCTTCCTCTTGATCAGATACTCCTTTTGTTTGAGAGGGGTGAGCCTTCCCAGCTGGAGTCCTTTCTCCAAATTCTGTAGGTGCCTGGACAGGCTTTTGATCTCCGCTTGAAGCTCCTGGGCCTTTTCCCACCTAGCAAGCTCCAGAACCTGCTTTGTACGCTTGATCAAGCCCTGAAAGGTCAGGCCCTCCTCAATGTGTTCCAGCCTTTTGGAAAACAGGGTATCGAAGTAATCCTTTCGTATGAAGTCCTCCAATCCCAGAAGGAGAGCGTTTTCACCCTCGGGAACCGTGTACTTTTTCCTGAGCAGGGGCACTTCCCACCCTTCGTCCGGTACAAGGAAGCATTGAACGCGGATGCGCTTTCCCAAAAATTTCTCGCCCATTTTCTTAAGCTCACCCTTTAAGGGGATTACTGCTGGGGAGATCAAGAAATAATAGTGGTTGTAGCTCTGGAAGAAGAAGTTTCCTAAAGGATACTTTTCCTCGATCAGGAGACGGAGTTTTCTCAAGTCCCCCTCTTCGGGATCTCCCTCGACCTCTGCAATCAGGATGGCCTGCTCGATTTCCTCAAGGTCCTGGGGAAGCTTTCCTTCCAAAAGATAGGAGGCAAGGCCAATTTTAAAGTAAGTGGCCACGGAATATGAGTGGTGAAAGAGGGTCAGATCGTTAGCGGAACGCCGGGTTTCTGCCAGCCCCCAGGAAAAATACCCCTCAAGAAGGGGAAGAAGCCTTCTCCTTGCGGAAACGGGCCTTGAAAGTGAGATTTCTCGCATTTCCTCCCAGAGTTCAGACCTCAGTTCGTCCAGCCTTTGAGGATCCAGAAGCTCTTCCATCCCGAAGACCGTGCTCTTGAAGGTCTGAAGGTAAGGCTGTTTAGCCTGGTCTGAGGGGTTAGCCTTATCCTCTGCGGAGCTTTTGCGGTCGCAGGCTTGAAGGAACTTCAGAAATTCCTGGATCTCCGTGGAGTTGTTCATCCTCTCATATCCGTGATGGGCAGAGAGAAAATGGGCAAAGAGCACTCCCTTAAGGAATCGGGGGGCAGGATCGGATCTCTTAGGCCAGAATCTTACAACCGGAGTTTGAAAAAAAGAGCGAGCATTTTCGGGAACAGGCTCTTCTGGCCACTCTAAAATTCCTGCGTGCCGATCGGTTTCCTTATAGTCGGAGGATTTAGCCCGGATAAAATGGGAGGAGAGCTTACCCAGATCGTGGAGAAGAGAGGCACACTCGCAGGCCAAAATCAGCCTTCTAAATTGGCTTAGAGTTTCGAGCGATTTTTTTTCAGGATCTGAGGTCTTCATTTTCCCTGCACTCTCTTCTTCTCCTCTTCCTGGAACTTCCTCTCCACCTGATCAAGGTCTTTCTCGAGTACAAGAACCCTCTCGTTTGAGGGAGCGATTTGCGCGTAGCGCGCTTCAACGAAGGCCTCGGTCAGGTCTCCTACTTCCTCCTTAATGAAAGGCAAATAGCTTGCAGCGCGCCTCTCATATTCCCAGGGGGTTTCGCTCTCACGCCTCTTTATCCCCTTCTCTTCAAGGATCCTGAGGAGTTTGAAGTAAAAGGATAAGGGGGAAAGGAAATCGCTTGTTTGAGGCCGAGCCTCTTTACTCCTCTTCCCTTGCTCCTTTATTTTGGGAAAGCGGCGCAGTCCGAATTTCAGAACAAAGAACAGGATCACGGCCAGGAGAACCGCACCTATTGTGATCAGGATCACGCTGGCTTGAGAGAAGAAGAGAACAAAGGAACGGGAAAACTCCGCAATCCAATTCGAGGTTTCCGGGGTGACTCCTCCCTCCGGTCCAGTCGGCGTCCCTCCGGGAACCGCTGTTCCTCTTCTCAATCCCAGGGCGGCGAATAAGGAATCAACACCTACCTTTAAATAGTAGAAGGCCTTTGTCAGGATCGGCCCAAGATAGGGAGGTAAAAGCCAGAGGGCAAGCGCCAGGATCCCCAAAGCAAGCAAAAAATAAAGCAGCGATTCGCCTTTACCGAAGCGAAAGTAGACAAAAGCCCCAATCAGGAAAAAGAGGATGATGGCAATGTAGGAGGAATATCCTCCTAAAACCTCAACCCAGGAGGGAAGAGAAAATGGGGGAAGCGTAATGTAAGGGAAGGTGCCGCTCGCGGGGGTACTCTGGGGGATGGAGGGGGGTGGGGAGGTAGAAGCTTCAAGGGGTGGAACTTTTGGAAGAAAAGACTGAAAATGAACTGCACTGCCCCAGGCCCAGGGAAGCAGGAAAATTAAAAGAGGGACCAGGACCAGAAGAGACCACAGGACGACCCTTTTTAGATCGCCTTTCTCGTGACGGAAGCGCAAGGAACGCCACCTCTCAGCCCTGGCACGCCAGAGTAGGAGCAAAAAGAGAGAAACGAGCACCATCAATTCCAGAGGGAAGAAGAAGGGGAAGGTACGCGTGGGTTCCAGCCACACCAACAAAAGAAGGGTAACAATTAGGAACCATCCCCAGGAGTTGTAGCGAAGAGCCCTGTCCATGCTTACCCCAGCCGGAAGCCAGAGTAAAATGGAAAGGGTGAAAAAAAGAGCTGCTGTGGCGTTGTGATTTAAGGAAACAAGCTCTCCCACCTTTAGTGAGGAAAGGAGGTCCTTTCCCAGCCCAAAAAGGTTTTGAAAGCCGGTTCCCAGCTCTTTAAGCCAGGTATTGTCCAGGGGGTAAATGGAGGGATAAAAAATCACCTTCTCAAGGAGGAGGATAAGCAAAAAACCCCAGAGCCAACCGTGAAGGCTTTTATTTATTCTGACCTGGAATAAGGAAAAAAGCAGGGAGGAGTAAAAAACAACCAATAATCCCCAGAAAAGGGGCCTCGTGGTCAGCTGGCCCAGGAAAAGAGCGTGGAGCCCAAATTGCAGGAAAACAAGGAAGATGATCAGAAAGGGAACACGACTCCTATCCTTTCTTCCTCCTTCGGCTGCATATCCTGGCTGGTATCTTCGAGAAGGAAAGGTTGGTCTGAAGCGCAAAAACCTTGCGGGCTTGGGAACTTCCATTTCAAGACACCACCTCTAAGGGTTCGTTTCCTCCAATCAGGTGCACACTGATATTTTGCTCTTCCAGTATTCCTGACATTCGGCGCAACTCGGAGACCTCGATAGGATCAAGCAGGAAGTTATACCTGGGTTTTTCCCCTGGGAGCAAGAATGAACCTTCATAGAGCAAGTAGAGGGAGAGGTGTCTGCTTCGCAGCCTTAGCTCCACAAGCCTATAAAGGAACTGCTTGTTTAAAACAGAGGAAATAAACACGAGGTTCGATTGCCAGGGCATGTGGGGAGCTGCTAGGCCCATGTGCTGAAGGAGATTACCCTCCTTTGCTCTTGCTCTGGCGAGTATTTCCATCTGCCTGAGGAAGTGGTCTTTCCCTTTCCCCAAAGAAAGTTCTCCTTTCTCCTCGGGAAAAACCTTAAGCAGTGTGGGAATGTGTTCCTCGGAAGCGTAATAAAGGATGGATGCCGCAATCATGCAAGCGTATTCCTCGTAGACCTCCATAAAGTCCTTGCTGTGCCCTGTGGAAACGAGGTCCAACCAAACTGCCAAGGTGGTAGATGAAGAAAACTCAAACTCTTTCACCATAAGTTTGCCCAGGTGGGCTGTGACCTTCCAGTGTACGCGCTTCAAAGGGTCAAAAGGGAAGTATTCACGGAGCCCAGAAATTGCCGTGTAATCCTCATAAGCCCTGATCCCTGATTTCTTCCCTTCGAAGGGTTTCCTCAGAGGCAGGTGGATGGTGGCGATGGGAATTATCCGGGGGAAAACCATCAGGCTAGCCGGGGCATCAAAGCTCCTCTCCTTGCGCCAGAGGCACCAGGGATCGCCCGCGGAGACCACTAAAGGGCGCAGAATGTATTCCCCCCTTTTATTGAGCAGGGCGCGATAGGTAAGAACCCTTTTTTCCCTGCCCTTGAGGCTCAAGGCAAAGCGCGGTGGTCCATCATGTGGAATCATGTAAGGTTGGAAATTGTCCCAGATCTCTAACCAGACCAGAGGCAAAGAACTGGGGTTTTCCACAACAAGTTCTATCTGGGCCACCTCCCCAGAGGAGAGCCGGGTGGGTTTCACTCTGCGCTCCAGCTTTAGTCTCGTAAAAGCCCTCCAGGTCAGGAAATACCCTAAAAGGGACAGGAGGAAGAGAAAGAGCAAAAAGAGGAAAGCGGTCTTTCCCCCGAAAAAGACCAGGAGAACGACGGAAAATAAAGCCAGTAAAAGCACTCCTGGTCTTAAGCGCAAACTTCTTCCTTTCAGGCTTTCTTCTTAAGCACGTACTCCAGGGCGTCCCCTACGGTCCTTAATTGAGGTAGATCCTCATCGGGGATTTTTATCCCAAAGGTATCCTCCACAGCCATAACAATGGACAGAAGGTCTAAAGAATCAGCGTTCAGGTCCTTTAAGAATTCGGTCTTCTCTTCCAGATCGCCTTTGTAATTTAGCTTTTCTCTCACAATCTGCTTTAAAGTCTCCAAAATCTGCACTCTATCCATTTCAATACCTCCTCCTTAGATTATGAAAACTGGAGCGTTTCAGGGCAAGAACGTGGAAGGGAATCACCGCCTCTCCGGCTGATGTTTCTTGCGTTTGAAAAGAGTGGTCAGGAAGGCGGCTCCCAGAGCGAAGACAAATCCCAGGAGGCCAGATCTGAGCATTCTGGCTCTTTTCCTGAGTGTCTCTTTTTCCCTTCGGATTCGCTCTAACACTCCTTCGGCGAGCATTCTCGGGGCCTTCAGGATATTGTCCCGTTCCCTGTTTAAAAGTTCCCTGTTCCTCACAAGCTCCTCAAATTTCCTTTTGCATGTGGGGCAAGAAGAGAGGTGTTTCTCGAGCTCCAGACGCTTTGCTTCCGGAAGTTCCCCTTCCAGGTAGGCGGGCATTAAGGAGGCGGCTTCTTCGCAGCGCATTCAAGCACCCTCTTTGTCTGTTCCGCTCTCAAGCTGGCGGAATCTGCTTTTGAAATCCAGGCGAGCTCGATAAATCCTAATTTTTGTCGCCTGGAGAGAGATCTTCAAGAGGTGGGAGATCTCCTCGTAGGAGAATCCGTAAATATCCCTTAAAACCAGAACCGAACGATAAATAGGGTTCATCTTTTCTAATATCTCCTCCAACCTGTCCTTCACCTCAATTCTATCCATTTCCTCGTCGATTGTAACATCGGTCTCAGGGAATCGTTCCTCCTGTTCATCTGGCCAGGAAAGGGAAACCCGCCTTTCCCTCTTTCTCTTTTTAATATAGTCCAGGCAAATGTTTGCTGTTATCCGGTAAAGCCAGGTTGTGAACTCCGAGCGTCCTTGAAATTTGGAAAGGGATTTCCATACCCTGAAAAAGACATCCTGGGCCGCATCCAGAGCGTCATCCGGGTTTGCCAGGATCCTTAAAGCCACGGTGTACACCAGGTTTTGGTGTTCGCTCACTATCTGAGCGAAGGCCTCTTCGTCCCCTTTCTGGGCTCTTTTCAATACCTCGGGATCCATTGATTTATAAATTTTTACCCCAGGAAAATGTATCACATTTTCCTGGTGGCCTATAAACTTATATCCCCCTTAGATAAAGGGGAACGATCTCTTCTGCTTTTTTGTTTTTCCCTTCATGGAAATAAATCTGCCCTAACTCTCCCACGGCCTGAGCTCTCAGGCACCAGGTCCCCTGAGGAGAAAATTTTCCCTCTCTGATTGCTTGGGGAAGCTTTTCCTTTCTCCACAAAGGTTCTCCGGTAAAAGTAAGCTCCATAAACTCCCCTACTCTTCTCCCTATTTCCTCAGGGATACCCACGGAGCTGGGAATAATTTCCTTCAGACTTTGCTCCATCACCTGGTACACTCCCCAGTAAAGCTCGCCGTGGCGAGCGTCGACGAGAGGGCAGAGAGTGCCGGGGCCAGATTGCCAGGCCAGCGCTTCCAAGGTTTGAACGGGAACAATGGGAATCTGGCAAGCTAACGCCAGCCCCTTGGCGAAAGCTACCCCAGAGCGAACCCCGGTAAAGGATCCGGGACCCACAGTCACCGCGAGAAAAAGGATCTCTTCCGGTGAGACCTTAAGAGACTCAAGGAGTCTTTTCACATTGCTTGCCAGGAGATTCTGATAGGGGCGAAAAACTCCCCTCGTTGTTCCCTGGAGCCAGAGGCACTCTTCGAGCACCACTCCATCCTCAAGGAGCGCTACTCCTGCGTGTGGAGTAGCTGTGTTAATCGCCAGAACCTTTTCCTTGCTCAATTTCAATCTCCCGTTCCAGGTGACCTGTTATTCTTAGACGGACCTTGATGGCGCTATCGGGCAGAATCTCCTCTATCTTTTCCGCCCATTCTACCGCCGTAATGCCCCACTCAAAAATCTCCTCCCAGTCTAGGTCCTCCCCCAAGGGGTCATCCAGCCGATAAAGGTCAAGATGATAAAAGGGTGGTTTTCCGGGGAAAACCCTGATCAGGGTGAAGGAGGGACTTTTAGCCCAGCCCGAGGGAATTCTCAGACCCTCAGCCAGCCCCTGAACGAACACCGTCTTTCCTGCGCCCAATTCCCCGAAAAGGGCTACCACGCTTCCCTGCTTGAGGCCCCTGGCAAGCTCTCTGGCTATGGAGCGAGTTTCTTCCGGGGATCGACTACGGTAGACGGCCATCTTTCTCTAAAGGATCTTGCTCAGGAAAGCCCGACACCTTTCTGTACGTGGGTGGGCGAACATTTCCTTAGGTGTCCCTTCCTCCATGAGCACCCCCTCATCAAGAAAGAGGATGCGGGAGGCCACCTCACGGGCGAAGCCCATCTCGTGGGAGGCTACAAGCATGGTCATTCCTTCGTAAGCCAGTTTCTTCATTACATCGAGCACTTCCCTCGTAAATTCAGGGTCCAGGGCTGAGGTAGGCTCATCGAAAAGCATAATTTTGGGCTGCATGGCTAAAGCCCTGGCGATGGCTACTCTTTGCTGTTGACCACCCGAAAGCTGAGAGGGGTAGGAATTTGCTTTCTCCTCTAAGCCCACTTTTCTTAAAAGCTCCATCCCCAACTCCTCGGCTTCCTTTTTAGATTTTTTAGCCACTTTGATCGGAGCCAGGGTAACATTTTGCAGGGCTGTAAGGTGAGGAAAAAGGTAAAAGAGCTGAAAGACCATGGTCATCTGCTGGCGGATTTTGTTGATGTTTGTCTCTCTGGCGGTGACGTCCTGGCCGAGAACGTAAACCTTCCCACTTGTAGGTTCTTCAAGGCGGTTCAGGCAGCGAAGCAAGGTGGTCTTCCCGGAGCCTGAGGGCCCGATCAAGACAACTACTTCCCTCTCTTCCACCTCCATGTTTATTCCTTTGAGTACGTGCAGGCTACCGAATTTCTTGTGCAGGTTCTCCACTTTGATAACTTTCATAAGCCAGCCCTCAGCTTCTTCTCCATTACAATCACTAACCGAGAAATGGGGATGGTAAAGATCAGGTAGAACAGAGCAGCCCCGATATATGGCGTAAAGACGTTTCCGGAAGAGCTCGAGATATATCTGGCGGTGGTAGTGAGCTCAAAAAGGGCTACAATGGCCACCAGAGCAGAATCCTTGAGCATGGCCACAAACTCGTTGGTCAAGGGTGGGAGGATGCGCCGCACAGCCTGGGGAAGGATGATGTAGAGCATAGCCTGAGCGCCGGTCATCCCTAAGGAACGAGCAGCTTCCCTCTGTCCTCTTTCTATCGACTGAATACCGGCCCGGAAGATCTCGGAAATGTAGGCGCCATAGCAAATGCCTAAAGCGAAAAATCCCGAGGTGACCTGTCCAAAATTGATTCCCAGGTGCGGGAGGGCGTAATAGATGACAAGAATTTGAAGCATCAAAGGGGTTCCTCTGACTACCTCCACATAGATGTTCGTGGGCCATGTGAGAAAGGCGCTTTTAGAAAGACGGGCTATCCCTACAACTAGACCGACGACTATGGCTAGAGCCATCCCTAAGAAGGTCAAAAGCAGGGACATCTGCATTCCCTTCCAGAGTTGGGGCAGAATCTCAACGAAAAGATCAAAGCGAAAATCCATTTTTCCTCCTAAACTAAAGAAGTGCTCCCCGTTCTGGGAGCACTTCCTGATTTATCCGCGCGGTTGAGGATTAGCTTCCGCCAAACCACTTATCGTAGATCTTCTTATAGGTATTGATGGATTTGGCCTTCTGCAAAGCCTGAGAAAGGGCTTGGTGAAGCACGTTATCGTCCAGGCGCACGGCAAAACCGTACTCCTCCACGGTGAATTTTTTGGAGATTTGAATTAACTCGGCACCCGACTTTTTAATTTGATAAGCGTTCACCGGGACATCATTAATCACGGCATCGATCCTGCCGATTTCCAGGTCCTTGAATGCCATAAGGATATCCTCATAGCGCACCACCTCTACCCCCTCCATAGCGGAGGCTGCTTCGTCTCCGGTGGTGGCCTTCTGCACCCCTACCTTCTTTCCCTTGAGGTCCTCAGGGCCTTTAATATCCGTGCGATCTTTCTTAATCACTATTCCCTGCCCGGCTTCCAGATAAGGTCCGACAAAAAGCATCTCTTTCTTTCGGTCCTCGGTGATTGTCACAGCGGAGGCGATGACATCAATTTTCTTGGCCTTTAATGAGGCAAAAATGCCATCCCAGGGAACGTTCTGGATTTCCACGTTGTAACCTGCAAGGCGAGCTACTTCCTTAATCAGGTCGATGTCGAAGCCTACGATCTCCCCGTTTTCGATATATTCCATGGGCGGATATTCCGCTGCCGTGCCTACAATTATCGTCTTTGTCGGTGTAGCCTGAGTTGGGGAAGGAGAAGAGGTTGGCGTCGACGGTGTTGCCGTTGGTGTCGAGGGAGCCCCTCCGCCACAGGCAGCGATACTTAAAAGCAAGATAAAAACCACCATTGAAAGAATAATTTTTTTCATAAATCCCCTCCTTAAATAATTTGGAATAAAAGTATAGCATAAATTAAAAATTCTTCACTATTTAATGGAACTCCTGAGCGCTCATATAGCCTAAAAAAGGCGGGCAATTTTTAAATTTATGGCCTCGCTCCTTTTGATCTGAGCCTGATTCTTGAGGGAAAAGTCACAAGGACTCAAAGCAGGCTCCCCGCAGACATCGGCGCCTATTAAATTTACGCTCTGGGAAAGAATCAGAGAAAGAAAATCGAGAAGCTCGCTCAACTTCCAGGTGCCCTGTTCCCACCCTAACTTTAACTCCTCTGGCGCAAGAACGTCCTTATCGATAGAAATGTAAAGGGGGAGTTCGCGGAGCTCGATCTTATTCAGGCTTGAGGGAGATAGGATTTTCATTCGAGCATCAAGGCGGCAAACTTCTTCCGGACCAAAAACCAGGACATCCTTCAGGTATGGTAGCTTTAAGGCCCAGTTCATCCAGTTCCCACAAGAAAGGAGGGAGGTTTCACTCTCCTGCGTGTCTGTGTGGTGTTCAATCAGGAGCAAACGAAAAGGAAAGCGAAACTTGCGCAGGTGAAAATAGGTAAGAAAATGATAATCTCCACTTCCCAGGAAAGATAGAGAGGGAGGAAGCGGGATGAGCTTTTCGAGCAGGGGAAAGTTTTCCTGAGCGAGGAGGAGTTTCGTGAAGGGATAGGGGATGAATTTTCCCTCAAGCGCCAGGAGCTCTCTCTGCTCTTTTAAACTCCCATCTGTATCCCAGAAATAAAGCCTCATGAGGAACCTGGGTGTAGTTTAAGGAAGCGCGAAGCCCTTCTCCTTAAAAAGCCGCAGACAGGCATCCACAACTTCAGGATCATAAAGTTTTCCCTTCTTAGACTCAATTTCCTCCAATGCCTCCTCAATGCCTAATGCCGGTCTGTAAGGGCGGTGAGAGGACATGGCCTCCACTACATCAGCTACTCCTAAAATTCTCGCTTCCAGAAGGATTTCCGCTCCCTTCAGTCCTCTGGGATAGCCAGAGCCGTTCAGACGTTCGTGGTGCTCGTAGGCAATTTCCGCAACTGGCCAGGGGAAAGGGATGTTCTTGAGTATAGAATAACTAATTTGCGGATGAATTTTTATTAGGTTGAACTCCATCTCGTTGAGCTTCCCAGGTTTGGAAAGGATTTCCAGGGGTATTCCTAATTTTCCCAGATCATGAAGGAGGGCAGCGTAGCGCAATCCCTTGACGCGCTCTTCGTCGAGCCCCATTTCTCTGGCGATGGCGCAGGCAAGCTCGGTAACCCTGGTCTGATGGCCCGCAAGATATGGGTCCCTGGTTTCCGCAAGAAAAGAGAAGGCGTTCACCGTTTCCTCAAGCACCCTCTTGTAAAGATCAAGGTTCGCCCTGCTTTCCTCCTCCGCTTTTTTCCGCGCCGTGATATCCGTGAAAATCACGCCATAGGAAGGTCTGGCGCTCTCCCCGTTTATGGGAACGATGCTCACAAGGGTGTAAACTACCGTTCCGCCCTTCCCTTTAAGCCATATTTCTCTACCCTGAACATAACCATCACGGGAAAGGGCCTGGAAAAGCAATTGCACTTTCTCAGGATCGGTGTAGAATTCCTCTGTTTTTCTCCCCTTTAACTCCTCCGGGTCCTCATATCCCAGAATCTTTGCCGCCGCTTTATTGGCAAAGGAGATTTCCCCATCAGGGTTGGCGAAAACCACTCCCTCCTGAGCAGTCTCGAATAAAACGCGGAATCTTTCTTCGGCCTTTCTTTGCGCTTCCTCTGCAATTTTGCGCAAGGTGACATCCTGGAGCAGAGTGACCCTTTCCGCCATTTTTACGTCCTTCAAGGGGAACGTAAAAGCCTCAAGATAAATTTTCCCCTCTTTTCCCTGAAAAATGATCTCTTTCGATTCGTTATTCGCCAGAGCGCCGATTTCCGGGAAAAGTCGCTTAAGATTTCTTTCAAGGACCCTTCCCGCCTCTTTCCCTAAAATGCGCTCCCCTTGAGGGTTTATATAGGCGACTCTTCCCTCCTTGTCCTGGGCAAGTACTCCGCTTTTAAACTGGGAGAGAATCTGGCTATGGAATTTTGCCCGCTCTTCCTGACGATAATGCCAGATTATCGCCGCAAGCATCCGGGCAACTTCCTGGGCAATTTCCAGCCCGCTTCTTTCTGGTTTTTCCCCATCTTTGACATAAAGGTTAATTAACCCCAGCGTCGTCTTCCGGAAAGTAATAGGTATGAATAGGTGTTCGTGACCGCTCTTATTCTCCCCGGCATCCGCATGCCTTTTAACCTGTGGTCTTTTCTCCTTGAAGGCTTCCCCGCAAAGGCACTCTCCCGGTAGGATACTCCTGCATTTCTTCAGAATTTCCTCCCCTACTCCTTTCCGAGCAACCATCTCCAGTTTTCCTTCTGAAGAAAGGATACAGATTGTCCCCTTGCGGGAGGTATGAAGTGTCTCCAGTTCCAGGAAAAATTCCAGCGCTACATTTAAGATTTTTTCGATGGGGGTATCCTCGAGGGTCATCCCCAGGAGTTCGCTGAGGATTTTCTGCAACCGATATTTTGTCTTTAAAAACTCACTTTCCTGGAGAAACTTAACCACACTTCCCAGGCTTTTCCCTAATTTAGAGAAAAGGTCCTTCGTCCATGCGGGTATTTCTCTCTTCTCGCCCCTTTCTGCAAAGAGGAGCCCAAAGGTCTCCTTGCCGCGATAGATGGGAAAAGAAAAAAGGTCTGGCGAAGAGGGTATTACTTGTAGGGATTCAGGAATTTTATGCCTGAAAGCCGGGCTTCGGGCGATCAGGGTAGTTTCTCCCGAAAGGCTAAGCGTGATTGCCACCTCAAAACCCGTGACCCTTCTCAGCTCCTTCACCAGGCGATTCAGGAATATATGGGAGGGATAGCTCAGAGAGGCGAGAATAAAGGAGTGAATTTCGGAAAGAGTATTTTTTGGCGGCGCTCGCCTCAAAGACTTCTTCCCTTTTCTCGATTTTCCTCCAAACTCTGGGTTTGGAATTTCAGGTCGATTCCTGCTTTTCATCTCAACCTGCATTAGTATATCAAACTGTTTGCGATTCCACCTTCAATTTCGCATCTGAAGAAAGCGATTGAAAAGTGGAAAAGCGGCTGGAGAAAAGGGGTTGGCTTTCCGAGGAAGGAGATTTTTAATCAGAGGCGAAAGGGACCTGCTCCGCTTCTCCTCCGCTTTTGTCAGACAAAGTATGCCGCACAGTTGAGCAGAAAATTACCTTTGCTCAAATTGCCTTCCTATTTAAAAGTGAAAAAATCCATCTCCTGAAGAAAGGAGTATCCAGTTTGCCTTTTAGAAAGGTTATACAAGGTGAAGTTTTTCCACCCAAGATTTAAAAAGGTTTAAAAAATTTAACGTGGAGAGTTAACCTCTTGACATTATGAGCATATGCTCATAATATTTTTAAGGAAGGAATAATAAGAAAATGCCAAGACCGTTTTGTCCAAGAAGAATAGGGGGTTTTCCTTCGAGCAGCTACTTCCGGCCCGAGAGGGCTCATTCCTCTGAGCTGGAGGAGATTATTTTGACTTTAGACGAGCTCGAGGCCATCAGGCTGGCTGATCTTGAAGGCTTATATCAGGAAGAGGCTGCAGAGAGAATGGGGATTTCCCGTCCCACTTTCGGCCGCATCTTAGATTCGGCTCACAGGAAAGTGGCGGAGGCCATAGTTTTAGGAAAAGCCCTGAAAATTGAAGGCGGCACCGTAGAAGTCGGAGTGCCAGGCCCGGGATTCCGACCTGGTGGCTTCAGGTGTCGGAGAAGGGAAGGACCAATGATGGAAGAGAGAGGAAGCTATGGGGGGCAGGGACGCGGAGCCGGTGGCTTTTGCATCTGCCCCAAGTGCGGCTACAGAAAACCCCACCAAGCAGGGGTTCGCTGCATGGATGAAAGATGTCCTCAGTGCGGATCAGTAATGGTCCGGGAGGGCTCCTATCATCACAGGATAATTGAAGAAAGGAAGAAAGGAGGCGAATGAAATGTACGGATACGGTAGAGGCTGGTTCGGGCACGGCAGAGGCTGGTGGCGTGGAACACCCAGTGTTTCTGCACCAGCGGGATACAGATATATCGGTCCTTGCAGATGTGGATGGGGGCCTCACGCATTCTACCAGGACGCAAGCGGCAGGATAGTTCAGGCCTCAGAGCTTTACCGCTGGGGAGGACCGGCTGTGGCTCCCACTCCTACTCAGGATGACCTGAAGGCTGAGCTCGAGGCCCTGAAAGAGGAGAGACAAAACCTTGAGAAAAGGATAGCGGAACTGGAAAAGTTGGCTAAGGAAAGCCCGAGCTAAACCTGTTTTCGTCAGGGCGAGGTAAACCTCGCCCTGACGCTTAACCCTGACCAGGAATAAGGAAAGAAATCTCGAGGAAGAAGGTTTGATTAAATGAAGATATGCGTATCTGCCACAGCGAATAGCCTAGATGCTCAGGTGGATCAAAGATTCGGGCGATGCCCTTATTTTTTAGTTGTTGACCCTGAAACAATGCAGTTCGAGGCCATCTCAAACGAAGCCCTGAGCGCGATGGGTGGCGCAGGAATCCAGGCCGCTCAAGCCATAGCAAATAAAGGTGCCGAAGTCCTCATAACGGGAAATGTAGGCCCTAATGCCTTTCAAGCACTCTCCGCCATAGGAATCAAAATTGTAATCGGCATTTCCGGAACAGTACGGGAAGCCGTAGAGAAATATAAAAAGGGGGAGTTTGAAGTCTCCCGGGCACCAACCGTTGAGGGGCATTTTGGCATGGGAATGGGCCGGAACGAGAGGTAAAGGCAATTCAGCTATCTTAAAAATGGAAACTTAGTAAGGAGGTCAATTTTATGGGAGAGAGAATTGTAGTTCCAGTTGCAGACGAAAGGGGTTTAGATGCTCAGCTATCCGAGCATTTTGGCAGAGCCCCCTATTTTGTGGTCGTGGAATTGGAAGATAGCGGAGAAATCTCAAGCGTCAGGACTGTTTCCAATTTCGGCGAGCACTTCGGCGGCAGGGGGCACGCTCATGATACCATTCTCGAAGAGAAGCCCGATGTCATCATAGTCTATGGAATGGGTCCCAGAGGGTTAAGTAGCTTCCAGGAAGCTGGGGTTGCAGTGCTAAAAGCCAACGCCAATACGGTCAAGGAGGTAATCGCCGCTTATAGAGAAAATAAGCTTCAAGAATTAACGGAGGGCTGCCATCACGCCCGTCATCACTGACAGGTAACTTGCTAAAACCAGAGAAACTCGATGATTGTTTCAGTTTCAAGCGGAAAGGGCGGTACAGGCAAAACCCTGGTAGCTGTAAACCTGGCGCTTTCTTTAAAGAACGAGAGCTTGCAATTTCTGGATTGCGACGTGGAAGAGCCCAACGCCCACCTTTTCCTTCGCCCGGAGATAAACCACATAGAAGCTGTTTACAATTTAGTTCCCGCAATCGATGAGAACTTGTGCAACCGTTGCGGAAAGTGTGCCCAGTTTTGTCAGTACAATGCCATCTTCGTCACTCCCCAGAAAATCCTGATCTTTCCGGAGCTCTGCCACAGCTGCGGTGGTTGCGCTCTCGTTTGTCCTCAAAAGGCAATTGCCGAAGAGCAGTACAGGATTGGATCGGTAAAAGTGGGTTCAGTTCGAAATCTGGAACTTGTCTACGGGGAATTGAAGGTGGGCAAGCCCCTTCCAGTTCCGGTAATCAAAGAGGTTAAGAAGAAAATCAAAAAAGACAGGATCGTGATCCTCGATTCTCCCCCTGGAACTTCCTGCCCGGTAATTGAGACAGTTCGGGGGAGCGATTTTTGCATCCTCGTCACCGAACCCACTCCCTTCGGATTGCACGATTTAAAAATAACCGTTCAGATTTTGGAAAAACTGGCAATTCCCTTTGGAGTGATTGTTAACCGGGCGGATATCGGAAACGAAGAGGTCAAGGAATTTTGCCATCAAAAAAGCATTCCGATTTTGCTGGAGATCCCTTACTTGAGGAAAATTGCGGAGCTTTACTCGAAGGCTATTCCCTTCATTCAAGAGATGCCGGAATGGAAAGAGAAATTTAAAGCGCTTTTCGAAAAAGTAAAGGGGCTCTCTAAAGGATGAAACAGCTTGCGGTTTTGAGCGGGAAAGGGGGAACGGGAAAAACAACGATTGTGGCTTCATTAGCAGTCCTTGCCAATCAGGCCATAGTAGTAGATTGCGATGTCGATGCCCCGGACCTCCACCTGCTCTTAGAACCCACAGTAATTAAAACTCAGGATTTCCAGGGATCAAAGGTGGCGGTGATAGACGAAGCAGAGTGCCTCAAATGCGGATTATGCCTGGAAAAATGCAGATTCGACGCTATAAAGGAAAACATCGAGATCGACCCCTTTGCTTGCGATGGCTGCGGAGTATGTGCGGTGGTCTGCCCCCAGAAAGCAATAAGATTAACTGAACGCACAGCCGGCCAGGCTTTTATCTCTAAGACCAAATACGGTTTTATGGCTCATGCTTTGCTCAGTCCCGGTCAGGCGAACTCCGGAAAGCTTGTCACGCTGACGCGCTTTTTTGCCAGAATCCTGGCGGAAAAGGAAAAAAGTCCCCTTTTAATAATTGATGGCCCTCCGGGAATAGGTTGTCCGGTAATCGCTTCTGTCACGGGCGTTGATTATGGCTTGATCGTCACCGAACCCACAATGTCCGGGATTCACGACCTAAGAAGGGCACTGGACCTTCTGAAACATTTTTCCCTGCCCGCTTTTGTCTGCATCAACAAATACGACATCAATGAGGACAACGCTCAAAAAATTGAGAGTTTCTGCCGGGTGAACGGCCTGGAATTTGTGGGCAAGATCCCCTTTGACCCAGTGGTAACTGAGGCCATGCTCGAGGGAAAGCCTGTGGTGGAATTTGCTCCGGAAAGTCCTGTGGCCAGAGAAATTAAAAACATGTGGGAAAGGCTCCGCATCCACTTGGGCCTGCGGGACAGGAATGCCGAAGATGAAAATCACCATCCTCTGCAACGATAAAGCTCAAAAGCCTTTCGCATCCGAACACGGCTTTTCCGCTCTGGTGGATACCGGGGAGTGTTACATCCTTTTCGATACCGGGGCATCGGATGTCTTCCTGAAAACCATGAAAATTTTAAATTTGAACCCAACAAGGATCAAAGATGTTGTTTTAAGCCATGGTCACTACGATCACGTTGGTGGGATGAGGTATCTTCGGGGCAAAGGCAATTTTACAGTCTGGACGAAAAGAAGCGTCTTTCTCCCGAATTACAGCAGAAAACGTTTTACAGGAATTAATTGGGAAAGATTAAATGGCTCTTTCCAGTTCGTGGAATTAGAAAGTAATGCCCAGCAAATATGCGGATCGGTTTTCGCCTGGGGACCGGCCCCCATGGTCAACGATTTCGAAGAACCGGATCCCAAATTCCGGGTGATCCAAAATGGTAAAACGATAAGGAATTTCTTTGAGGAAGAGCTAAGCCTGGTAATAGATAGCGAAGGAGGATTAACTATTTTAACCGGTTGTGCTCACAGAGGAATAGTTAATATCGCTCAGGGAGCTCAAATCTTTTTCAAAAAAGGGATTCGCCTCATTCTCGGGGGGTTCCATCTTTCTGGGGCCACTTTGGAAAAAATTCAGCGCGTGGTAGGTGCCTTAAACGAGCTGGGCGTTGAAAGGGTTATGCCCTGTCATTGTTCCGGGGAGAGAGCAATCCAGGTTTTCCGGGAAAAATTCAAGGGGGCCGTGCTTTCCTGCGGAACAGGGACTGAGATCAGCTACTCTGAAGAAGGAATCGAGGTGAACTAAAACGGAAGCAAATTTAATCTTTGGACCGGTCCCCTCAAGGCGCCTGGGAAAGAGCCTAGGAATAAATAATATCCCGCCCAAAACTTGCACCTATTCTTGTGTTTACTGCCAGCTTGGAAGGACAACAGAACTCACTCTTAAAAGGCGTTCTTTCTACGATCCCAAGGCCGTTCTCCAGGGTGTCAAGAGTAAACTGGAGGAACTCGCATTAAGAGGGGAGAAAGCCGACTATCTGACTTTCGTGCCAGACGGGGAACCTACTTTAGATATCAACCTGGGGAGGGTGATCTCGCTTTTAAAGCAAACAGGGATCCCGGTAGCTGTTTTAACAAACGCCTCCTTGATCTGGTATGAGGATGTGAAAAAGGACCTGTTACAAGCAGACCTGGTCTCTTTGAAAATCGATACCTTAAGCGAGGAATTGTGGAGGAAAATCGACAGGCCCTATCAGGGCTTGAAGCTGAGCGTCGTTCTGGATGGAATAACCGGATTTGCGAAAGAATTTAAAGGGAAGATCATCACGGAAACAATGCTCATAGATTCCATAGACTACAGCGAAGAGTTCCTAAAGATAGCCGACTTCCTGAGGAGCCTTAAAAAGCTGGATAAAGCTTATATCGCTATTCCCACCAGGCCTCCAGCGGAAAAATGGGTCTGGCCAGCAGAAGAAAAAACTATAAACCATGCTTTTCAAGTGTTCTCTGAAGCATTAGGGACGGAGAAAGTGGAATATCTTATAGGCTACGAAGGCAACGCCTTTTCCATTACCGGGAAAATTGAGGAAGACTTGCTGAGCATTATGTCCGTTCACCCCATGCGCCAGGAGCAAGTCCTTGAGCTTTTGAGACAGGCAAATTCAGATTGGAGTTTAATAGAGAGGCTTTTACGAGAAAGCAAGATCATGGAGCTTACATATCAGGGAAATAAATTCTATATGAGGAGGCTTTCAGGATGAAGGACAAAATCAAAATCGGGATTATTATCTGCGATCGCTATCGAAGCTGTGCGGCGGGAAAATGCCTCAGGGCCCTGTATCACAGGGAGGGAGCATTCAGCATTTACAAAGAGGATGAGGAATTGGAGCTGGTGGGATACACAACTTGCGGGGGATGTCCTGGAGGGAATATCGAATATGCTCCTCAAGAAATGGTAAAAAATGGGGCCGAGGTAATTCACCTGGCCACAGGGATGGTGGTTGGTTTTCCTCCCTGCCCTTATTTGACGTATTTCCGGGATTTCATCCAGGAAAAGTACCGGATAAAAGTGGTTATCGGCACTCACCCCATCCCCCAGAAGTACTTCCTCACGCATACCAAGCTGGGAACCTGGAAATCCCCGGAATGGGAGGAGATCCTCAGGCCGACTTTATGCGATGAGAAGACAAGATTGGCCTACGATTAAAAACAAACAGGAGGAAAAAATAATGGAAAGCAGAAAATTTAGATGTTCAGAGTGCGGGTATACCTGGGAAGTTCCCTATGGAAGCCCGAGGCCTTCTCGATGCCCTCAATGCAATAGCATTAACATCCACCGCGCAGAGGAGGACAGAGGCTATGCTCAGAGGGGCAGAAGAGGCGGTGGAAGGGGTAGAGGAGGTCCAGGAGGAGGTATTTAAGAGGCGCATTGTGAAAAAGTTACAGGAACATTTAAATAAGTGGCTTTTGCTATACATCCTGGTGATGATGGCCCTGGGAGTGGGATTGGGTTACCCCAGGGCAGCCTGGACCAGGGCTAACCAATCGCTCCTCAGCAACCTGACCACGGTGGCCGTGTTCTTCATCATCTACCCTATGATGGTGAATCTGAAGTTCGAGTCCCTGATCAAGGCGGGTAAGAATATTAAGGCTTTATCACTGACGGTGCTCTACAATTTCATCTGGGCGCCGCTTTTAGGATGGGCGCTGGCGGCTCTCTTCCTACATGATCCTATGCTCACTCTGGGCTTCCTTCTGGTAATGGTCGTACCCTGCTCCAGTATGAGTATCGCCTACACCGGGCTGGCTAAGGGGAACATCGAGCTGGCGACCGTGGCAGTGGCCCTCAGTTTCGTGCTTTCCATCGGGGCTGTGCCCTTATGGATGATGCTTTTTGCTTCTCAATACCAAGTCGTGGTGCCCATTAAAGATATGCTCATGTCCATCCTGACTGTCTTGATTGCTCCGATGATCTTAGGGTATTTGACCCGTTTAGCCCTGGTGCGCTGGCTGGGAGAAAAGAAGTTCCAGAAGTTGCAGCCCTTATTTCCTTCCCTTTCCCTGATTGGATTGTACGCCATCGTTTTTTTGATCTTCTTCGCCAAAGCGACCATGATTGTGGATAAATGGGTATTAGTGCTGGAGTTAATATTGCCCAACGCTCTCTTTATCGGTATTACGCTCGCAGTTCTGACCTGGTTGAACCGACGGTTGAAGTTGTCCTACGGGGATCATATGGCAGTGGTCTTCGCCAGCACGGGCAAGAATAACGGTACGGCGATTGCCATTGCCACTGTGGCTTTCTCACCCCTGGTAGCGATCCCTGCCGCCATCATGCCCATTTTCCAAATCTTATTTCTGGTGTTTTACGTGAAGATGGCGAACTGGGTGCGCCGCTATTTCGAGGGGCGCATGGCAAAATCCGTGTCCACTGAAACCCAATAAAGAAAGGAGGCAAATATGTTCCGAAGAATTTTACTGGCTTACGACTTCTCACCTCATGCAGAAGTCGCTAAGCAAGTAGCCCAGACACTGGCACAAGGAGAAGATAAACAGCTCTGGGCATTGACTGTGATAGAGCCCCTGGAAGAGCCACTGGCTGAAGTGGGCGAGCCTCCAATGGTAAAAGCAGAGGCATGGCAAAATGCCGTGGCTTTAAGTGAGAAAGAACTGGAGCAGGAGTGCAGCAAACGCCTTGTACGAGATATAGTTGAATTAGAAGCTGCAGGAATAAATATTACCCCTGTGGTGCGCTGGGGAGATCCAGCGGAGGAAATACTGGCTGCTGCCAAAGAGTTTGGCGCTGACCTGATAGTGATGGGTTCACATAGCAATCGCACATTTTGGGAGGTAATTCTGGGCAGTGTTACGGAGAAAGTTGCTAAACAGGCACCCTGCCCGGTGTTAATTGTTTCCCACCGTCCTCCGCATCCTGGCATGACGCACCAGCGCGTCCTTTTTGCTACCGATTTTTCACCCCACGCTGAGGTTGCATATAAGGTAGCTCTCAGTCTGGCAAAAGAGGAAAAACATCACCTCTATCTTTTAACTGTAATCCCTTCCCTGGAAGAGAAAGAGATGGATTTATGGGTGGACTCTCAAGCAGAAGCTGAGCGAAAGCTTCAAAAATTGGCTGCCGAAGCAAGAGAGCGGGGAATTCAGGCTGGAACATTGATCCGCCATGGGAACACAGCAAAGGAGATCAACAAAGCAGCCTTAGATGTGGATGCCGATTTGATTGTTTTGGGTTCGCATAGCCGCCGCAAAATCTGGGATGTTTTATTGGGTAATACTGCTGAAAGCGTTTCCCGGCGCGCCTATTGCCCGGTGCTGATCGTCTCTCACCTTCCTGGGAACAATGCCCACAGCGGGGATCAGCCAGGAAAAGCCTGACAATTATGAAACAGCCATCGTTGACAGCTAAAATTGAAGGAGATCTATTCGATTTCTGGCACTATCTCTTTGGCAAACTGAGCGCAAGCTCACGGATTCGGTCTTTTTGGCTTAAAGCCAACTCAAATAAAAGGTAAAGGAGAGAAAAGGAAAAATGAAAATCGCAGCGGTATCAGAGGATGGAATAACCATAAGTCAGCATTTTGGACGAGCACCTTTCTATGTTGTCATTACCATAGAGAACGGAAAGATTGTCGCACGCGAGAAGCGAGAGAAGTTAGGGCATGCACAATTCCGGAGCGAGTCTCATGGCGAGGAAACCAGTCCTCGCGGACATGGCTTCGGTGCTGAATCACAATCCCGGCACGCACTCATGGCTGCGGCAATTGCTGACTGTCAGGTCCTGCTTGCCCGAGGGATGGGCGCAGGGGCGTACGAAAATATGAAAGACGCCGGGATCCAACCGATCATCACGGATATCCAGAATATTGACGATGCAGTGAGCGCTTATCTTGAAGGCAGGCTCGTCGACCATACCGAGCGGCTAGACTAAAAACAGGACGAAACCTATTGCAGCTTCGGGATCGCGGTAAATTCTGGCTGCGACCAGCATCTTCTGCCCACGTCACCTAAACCATCAGGATTGATGTATGCTCTGCAAGCAGGACTGTGCATTTAGAACGAGCTGTTTCTCGAATCCTACCAAAGCTCTGGCGCAAGTGATAAGGAAGTAAAAAGGATGGGAAAATCAAACGCAGGAAGCACCCGGCATACCCAAATGAATAATCAGAAAGCAATTCAGGTATCGGGATTGACAAAATATTATGGGGAAACCCTGGCCGTGGACCACATTAGCTTTGAAGTGGAAAAGGGCGAGGTCTTCGGCTTTCTGGGACCCAATGGAGCTGGAAAAACTACGACCATTAGGACCATCACAGGGCTTTCCAAACCAACAAGCGGAGAGGTCTCAGTCCTTGGCCTGGAGGTCAGCTCTAAAATCCTGGAGATCAAAAAACACATTGGAGTTGTTCCGGAAATCTCCAATCTCTATGATGAGCTTTCAGCTTTCGACAACTTACTTTTTATGGCCCAGCTTTTCGGCGTCCCCCGAAGCCAGCGCAGAAAGAGGGTGGAAGCTCTGCTCAAAATGTTTGGACTCTTCGAGCGAAAAAATAGCCTTTTCAGAACCCTGTCCCGGGGAATGAAGCGCTCCTTGACCATCGCCTCCGCCCTAGTACACAATCCCCAGATCCTTTTTCTGGATGAGCCCACAGCGGGATTGGACGTACTTGCTGCCCATTCTTTGCGCAACCTGATCCATAATCTCAGAGAGCAGGGGATCACCATTTTCCTCACAACCCATTACCTGGAAGAAGCAGACTTCCTCTGCGATCGGGTGGCTATACTTTTGAGGGGGAAAATCTTAAAAGTCGGCACCCCTGATTCCTTAAAAGCCGTAGCCGAGGAGGAGTCCATTATCGAATTCTCTTTCAAAAAGGGGGATTACCAGTTTGTCGAGGACTTATCCCAAAGGCTCCCAGAACTTAAAATAGTCCCGGTAGAGGAAACGAAAATCAGGATTTACGGGGGCATCCCTTTCTTTGTGTTCCAGAGCGTGCTCGAGTTCTCAAAAGAAAAAGGATTGGAGGTACTTTCGGTTAACAGCATTAAGCCCACCCTCGAGGACGCCTTCATCAAGATTACTGGCTTGAGCCCCACGGTGATGAGAGTGGAAAAGGAAAAAAGAACAAATGCGCCGGGATAATCTCAGGGCCATCTTTTACATCGTTTTAAAGGACATGAGGACCTACTACCTCAAGCCTCCCGCTATCAGCTGGGGGATTGCCTTCCCTGTTGTCTGGATCCTGGCTTTCTACCTGAGAAACCCAAAGAGTTTCGAGGAGTTATTGCCCGGATTGGTAGCGATGACTATTCTCTTCAGCACCACGGCCGCTGAAGCCGTGGTGATCAATTTCGAGCTCAGGTTAGGGTCCTTAGAAAGGCTGCTTCTTGCTCCTGTTAGCTTGCCCGCCGTTCTCTTAGGAAAGATACTGGGAGGTGCGCTCTTCGGACTGTTGATGACAACGGTGGTTACTACAGGATCAGCTATTATCCTGGGAGCCCATCCTCAGGTACTCTACCTGATTTTGATCGTACTCCCCTCTCTTTTTACTTTCGCCGCGCTCGGGGCTTTTCTCTGCGTCTCCGTGAAGGAGGTGTTCGAAGCTCAAACTTTACTCAACTTGCCCCGGTTTGTGATGATTTTCCTCTGTGGCGTTGTTTACCCTGTTTCCGCAATGCCTAAAGCCTTACAGTATATCGCTTATCTCATGCCTCTCACATATACGGTTGAGGGATTGAGGTATTCTTTCACCGGTGGCACAATTTATTCCGTGCTGATAGACGCCCTGGTGCTGGTCGGCTTCTCCCTGATCTTCATTTATCCCGCCTTCGGGCTCCTGCGAAGAAAGTTCGAGTAAAAAGGGGGGCAGGCTGGTTTTTGACAAATGGGGAATTGAAGAACGAAAAGTAGATGGCTCTCTTCTTCCTTTTATGGCCGCAGGGCTCCCGCAAAGACCTGCCAGGCCAGAGCCGATTTGGCCACCAAACTCAAGATCACATAAACCTTCTCCCCGAAAAGGTAGTCCCTCCATTTGCCCACTTTCTTGTACTGCAAGACCATATTTATGGCGAAGCAGTTAAAGAAGACGAAGATCGAACCGTAAATGGCGTAAACAAAGGCAGGGATTTTCCCAAAACCGTAGTAATTAGCTGCCCAGAAGAAAATGGCCACTACCACCCAGGGGATAAGGCCAGCAAAACAGCCAATGTAGAAACTTGTCCAGTTCGTCCTCTGAGTGGTCTGATTGTGGATTTCCATCATCAGGCCCATGAGGTTCATCAGCGCCACCAGGGAAAAGACCATGATCAGGCTGCCGAGGTCGTAAATTCCCACGAGCATGGCGATGGCCACCATCATTGTGGAAGCGGAAAGAGCGTACTCGAACCAGCGCATCCTGTTCATCCCCCGGGTTAAATCCTCGTTGTAACGCCTGTTGTAGACGGTGGCGATAAGCAGATGAGCAAGGGCGGAGAGAAAAAGAAAGATGACTACCAGCCAGACAAAAGGAACCTGAAACAGGGGCATAGTTGCCGTAGTCAGCCTCTTTGCTACAACATCATAGCTCAGGTAGTTTGTGGTTACAGGGAGTCTGAAATCACGGCTGATGAAGAGCATCACCACACCCTGGATCAGATGCAGAAAGAACATTACGAGGTTAAAACGCCTGAGCGAGCGAAACTCCTTTTCCAACTCCACGCTGCACCTCCAGATGTTTTTTATAATTTTAGCATTCAAAGGGGCTGAAAAAGCCTCTCTCCTTAAAAGAATTAAAACCTCCTGGAGAATTCCTCTGCGCCCGGTTTCCTCGCTCGCTCCGTAAAATAGAGGATAGCTCGGCTTTTTCGTTAATTATTAAAAAGGAAAACCATAAATACAGGGAATGTGAATGGAAATCGGAGAGGGAGCGCGAAGTGGTCGTGTTTTTTTAAAAGGGATGAAACTGGCGGAGAGGGCGGGATTCGAACCCGCGAGACGAGTTTTAACCCCGTCTACTCGCTTTCCAGGCGAGTGCCTTCAGCCAACTCAGCCACCTCTCCGGAAGCGCTTTCGATTATAAATTAGTTCCGGGCTTACTTCAAGGAGAAGGAAAAAGGATAAAGTGAACCGTAAGGAAAGAAGAGGACCAGAGCGCGAACTCAAACAAGGGCAGAGTTTTCTCGGACAGGGAAATGAAAGTTTAAAAAATTAAATTAAAAGGGCGGAAAGGAAGCAGTGCCTGAGCCACTTTCAGGAATCTAATTTTCGGGGAAATTTTCACCAATAATTCAAACCGTGATAAACTTTTATTGTGCGTTTTGTTTGTGACTTCCATCTTCATTCCAGATACAGCCGGGGCACGTCCAGCGATATGGGCCTGGAACACATGGCTCGCTGGGCGAAGCTTAAAGGGATTAGCCTTTTAGGCACCGGGGATTTCACTCACCCTGCCTGGTTTCTGGAACTCAAAGAGAAGCTCAAACCCTCGGATCTGAATGGCCTTTACGAGTTCCAGGGAGTCTACTTCATGCTCACAGCAGAGGTGGCCAACTTCTTCCAGGTGGATGGCAAAGCCCACAAAATGCATAACTTAATTTTCTCCCCTTCGCTTGAGGTCTCCCTGCGCATAAATCAGCGCCTCAGGCGCTTCAATTCCCTTTCCGTGGACGGGCGCCCGGCTCTCTCCATTTCCGCCCTGGACCTTTTGAAAATAGTGAAGGATATTTCCTCCGATGCTTATATTGTGCCCGCTCACGCCTGGACTCCCTGGTTTTCCCTTTTCGGCTCCCGCTCAGGATTTGACTCCATTGAGGAGTGTTTCGGGGAGGCTTCTTCCGAGGTCTTCGCCATTGAGACCGGTCTCTCCTCAGATCCTCCCATGAATTGGAGGCTCAGTGCTCTGGACAGGGTAACCCTTATTTCCAACTCCGATGCTCATTCTCCTTCTAAGCTGGGACGGGAGGCCAACGTCTTTTCTGAGAAAATGGACTTTTATGAAATCAGAAGGGTTCTCCAGAACAAAGATCGGTCGAAATTCCTCTTCACGATCGAGTTCTTCCCGGAAGAAGGGAAATATCATTTCGACGGCCATCGTTTCTGCAACGTGCTCATGTCCCCGGAGGAAGCGCGCAAGCATAACCTGATCTGTCCGGTATGCGGGAAGCCCCTGACCGTGGGAGTGATGCACAGGGTCGAGGACCTGGCAGACCGCAAGGACGGCTTTGAGCCGGAGAACGCCATTCCCTATAAAAGGTTGATTCCCTTAGATGAGATTATCGCTCAGGTACTAAAAAAGGCCCCCGAAAGCGTGGCCGTCCAGAACGAATACCTGAAATTAGTGCAGACCTTTTCCAACGAGCTCGCCGTGCTCCTCGATGCTCCCGTCTCTTATTTGGAGAAAATGACCTCCCTCTCACTGGCCAGGGCTATCGCCTCAATGCGTGAGGGCAAGGTGAAAATCATCCCGGGATACGATGGTAACTACGGCAAAATCGAAATCCTCCTGGATGCGGAGGAGGAAAAGACCCCTCCTGAACCCACTCAAATTAGCCTGTTTTAGGAGGAGATATGCCGGAGCTCCCTGATTTAGAAGTTGTAAAATCCAACCTGGAAAGGAGAATCCTGGGTTTTGAGGTCGCTGATCTCAAGTTTTTAAAGAGATCCGTGTCTAAGCCCTCCCCGGAACTTGTGGAGGAGGCCCTCAAGGGAGAGAAAGTGAGCGCCATAGCGCGGAGGGGAAAGTATACCGTGCTCCACTTTGAAAGCGGGGCGGCTCTTTTGATCCATTTGATGCTCGAAGGAGAGCTGGACTTAAAACCTGCCGGGGCACCGGTCGAGAAGGGAACCTGCGCTGTGCTTTCGTTTAAGGAAGGGCAGGAGATCCACTTCATTGACCAGAGGGGGTGGATGAAGCTCTACTTCATTCCTCCGGGAGAACTTGAGAAAACCAAAGAGCTCAAGGAATTAGGGCCTGAGCCTTTCGACCCAGCCTTTACACCAGAATATTTAAGCGAGGTGCTCCAGAAGTTTCGGGGCACCGTGAAGTTCGCTCTTATGGAGCAGAAGTTCCTTGTCGGGATCGGTAATGCCTATTCCGATGAGATCCTTTTCTGCGCCAGGATTTCTCCCTCAAGACCTGCGAGGGAGCTCTCAGAGAGAGAAAAGGATCTCCTTTACAAGTGCATCCTGGACACCCTGCGCTGGGGGACGGAGGAAGCCCGGAAAAGAATGGGAGATGGGGTACGCGGCGAAATCAGGGAATTCCTCAACGTCCACGGCAAGGAGGGAGAGCCCTGCCCCCGCTGCGGAACAAAAATCGTAAGAATTGAAATTGAAGGAAGGGGGACCTACTTCTGTCCCCGCTGTCAGAAGTAGAAATCCTTGAGAGGGCGAGCGAACTCGCCCAAAAATATGGTCTGGCCCTGAAGGCTCTTCCTTTAAGAGATCTTGGGGAAAGGGTTTTAATTTTAGGAGAGCTCCTCCGAAAGGGTCATTTTCCGAGCGCCCTGGGTTGGTCAGAAAAGGATCTTCCCGCTCTTCAGGATCCCCGTACCATTTATCCCTGGGCCAAAAGCATCCTCTGCTTCGCCCAACCATATTCCCTGCCCGCTCAAGAAAAACCTGAACTCCCTTCCGGGGTAATCGCCCCCTTCTGCGCCCTCGACTGGTATGGACTGCTTAAGGACAAATTAAGGAAGATCAAGGCCGAGCTTTTAGTTACTTTCCCGCAATTAAAAGCCAGGGTCTTTGTGGAAGGGAAACTTCTGGAAAAGACCTGGGCGGAACTTGCGAGGGTCGGGTGGAGGGGAAAGAACAGCTTACTTTACTCTGAGGAGTGGGGATCGCGTTTTCTTCTGGGAGAACTGCTAATTAGCGCTGAGGTTGGGGAATTTAAGGAGGAGAAAGAAAGCATGTGTGGAGATTGCAGGCTCTGCCTGGATGCCTGCCCCACAGGCGCTATCAGGAAGCCCTATCAGATCCGGCCTGACCTCTGTCTGGATTACTTCTCCCTCCATTATGACGGTATCCTTCCCATGAGGGTGCGAGAGCTTATGGGAGCGCGCCTTTTCGGGTGTTCCACATGCCAGGACGTTTGCCCTTACAACATGGAATGGAAAGAGATCAAGCTGCAACCAGAATCTGGACCTGGATTGTTTATTCCTATTGAGGAAGTGCTCCTTATGGACGAGGAAAAGTTCCGTAGGATTTTTTCCGGACACACCTTCAAGGGGAAGGCCCTCACTCTCTTAAAGAGGAACGCTATCGTGGTAGCGGGCAACCTGAGGGATCGATCTCTTTTTGAATTGATTGAACCCTTCGCCTACGATTCCCCATCCCTCCTGCGCCAGCACGCCCTCTGGAGCCTGTGGCGGATTGACCCTTCAAGAGTCTCTGGCGTTTTCAGAAAGGTAAGGGCTCAGGAAATTGTCCCCCGCGTGCTTCAAGAGATAAAAGCTCTGCAGAAAAAGAGAAAATCCTGAAGTTCTAAACTTTATTAAGGAGCTGAAGATGAAAAAGGCCTTTTCAGGCGTCATTGATGGTTCTTGGTTCCCTGGCTCTCTTATATGCTCTTTTCCCTGTGCTTTCCAGGAGGAGGATGACGGGACTGTGGCTCCCCACAAATCCTTTGCTCTGGTAGGCTGATTACTCCTTACCCTGGGATTCCTCACCTTGAGAAAAAAGGCCCTCAGGAGAAAACTGTGCACAATTCACATCTGGCTTGCCCGCTTTTTGGTTATGGTTCTTGGCGTTACTGTTTCCTGGTTCTTTTCTTTGTCCTTCAGGGATAGGGAACCAGAGAGCAATCATGGTTCATTATGATCTTGTATAAGCCACAATTGCGACTCTGTGGTTTCTGGAATTCTCTGCGATGCTCATTTGGAATAATCGCAACCAAGAACGCAGGAGAAGGAGCACGAGAATCAAAACTTAATTTTAAGGTACAATTATTTCAAAACGACGGCACTATTCAACTGTAACGAGCTCCTTATAACATGGAGGTGAGAAAGCAATGAGGGTCAGAATGGTCAAAAAAGAGTTCAGGAAAACAAATAAAACGGTAAAAAGAGGGCTTTTAGCCCTGATACTCCTTTTGGTGCTTCTTATCTCTTCCTGCACGGAACCAGGGTCTCCCACTATCTTTCCTACTCTCACGCCGCCCGGGTCTACGGCTTCGCCCTTACCCTCCTTCTCTCCCAGTCCCACGCCTTCGCCAACTCAACCACCTTTCGCTCTTCCCTCCCCTACTCTTACACCACTCGAGCAAACCTATAACGCTAAGCCTGAATTAGAGGTGAACCGTCTGGTCTGGAAAGTAGAAAAAGCCACTTTCACCAAGGATCTACCAAAAGGCTATAACGCCCCTTCCGTTCCCGGGGGAAAATACCTCATCCTGGAGCTTTCAACCCGCTCCCTCTCCTGGGACGCACGACCTCCAGACTGGAGGCAGCTCGTGCTTCTGGATCAGAACAAAAACGTCTACTACCCTGTTGCCTCCCATGGTTTTTTTCTCTCCTTACTTGACCCCGAGCGGATCAAGACGCTTATCGACCCCTCCGCACCACCATACCAGTCCACTGCAGTATTCGACGTGAAAGAGAATGCCCGGGAGTTCGTCTTAGGGATTAAAAGGGCTGGGTTCGAGGTGAAGCCGGAAGGCTATTTGATCGTCCCTGAACCGCAATGGTGGCCTTAAGATGGCTCAAGGACAACCTCCACTTTTAGAGTGGGGCTCCTTCAACTTTTCCAAGAGGTGGCGCAAAGAGAAGTCCCAAAACAGACAAACTCTCCAAGCTCATATTCTATAATAGTGCACCCGGGGAAAGGACTTTATCACCGGGAAATCCGTGATTCAGGGGAACTGGTTCACCGCTGTGGAGCAGGGAGAGGCTGTCGCCAAAAGCATGCTGGGGCTGGATTTCAAGTACGAGGGAAGCTTAAAGCACAATATCACCAATATTTTCGGGAGCGAAGTAGCCGTAGTAGGTTATAACCGGGAGGACGCTCCTTTAACCTATGCCTACTTCAACCCCAAAACCGGCATTTACCGACAGTGTTTCTGGATGAGAAAGAGCGATTGATTGGCGCCACCTTGATTGGAGAAACAAACGAAAGCGGGCTCTGCTACTACCTAGTAAAAACAAGAGCAAGAATCCCCGGCGGGAAGTTGAACCGCACCTTGAATTATGCCAAAATGCTCCGGGCTCTGGACTTCAAGTAGGGAAATTTTGAAGAGCACCTCACAAGGGGGGCGGTTAACTCGCCCCCCTTCTTTTTTAAACGTTTTTTAAACCCCGTGTTGCCTCACATAAAATTCGAAATGAAAATATTTCAGCAGGGGAATGTTTGACACTTTCACTCGCCTAGTTAATACTGTATCAACTAGACGACTGGAGGCATTGATAATTGGGAAAAAAGCGTTTTAATGTCCTGTTGGTATACCCTGAGTTTCCTGACACTTTCTGGAGTTTCAAGCACGCTCTTCGTTTCATCGGAAAGAAAGCCGCATCGCCCCCATTGGGTCTTCTCACCGTTGCCGCCCTGATGCCAGCGGATTGGCCCAAAAAATTGGTGGATCTCAATGTTCGTGCTTTAAACGATGAGGATCTGGCCTGGGCGGATCTGGTTATGATCAGTGCCATGGTCGTGCAAAGGGAATCCGCCAATCAGGTCATCGACCGCTGTCATGCCGCCGGGGTCAAGGTGGTGGCTGGAGGTCCTTTGTTCATGGGAGATTGGGAGCAGTTTGATAAGGTCGATACCTTCGTATTGAATGAGGCTGAGGCAACCCTGCCTGAATTTCTCAAGGATCTCGAAAGTGGGGAGACTCGGCGAATGTATACCAGTGGAGAATTCCCGGACATTCGCCAGTCGCCCATCCCTCTCTGGCAATTGCTTGACCTCCATCAATATAACTCCATGAGCGTTCAATTCTCTCGCGGCTGCCCATACAATTGTGAGTTTTGCAACGTTACCGCTATGTTTGGTCGTAAATCACGGACAAAGACTACGGCCCAGGTCATCGCCGAGCTGGATGCCCTTTATTCCCTGGGGTGGCGCGGTAGCGTATTCTTTGTCGATGATAACTTTATCGGTGCTCGGCAGCAGGTGAAGAATGATCTGCTTCCTGCTTTAGTTCGGTGGCGCGAGGAGAAAAAGAGGATGATGTCCTTTTACACTCAGGCCACGATCGATTTGGCAGATGACGACGATTTGATGCGCATGATGGTGGAGGCCGGGTTTCGTATGGTCTTTATCGGTATTGAAACACCGGAGGAACATAGCCTGATCGAGTGTGGAAAGCTTCAGAACAGGGGCCGGGATCTGGTGGAGAGCGTAAAGCGCATTCACCGAGCGGGCATGCAGGTGCAAGGAGGATTTATTGTAGGGTTTGACAACGATCCTCCTTCCATTTTTCAGCGGCAGGTGGAATTAATCCAGAAAAGCGGCATCGTAACAGCGATGGTAGGACTTTTGCAGGCTCTGCCAGGCACTCGTCTGTACCAACGGTTAAAGGAGGAGAACCGTTTGGCGGGTGGGTCATCCGGAGATAACGTGGATGGTACCACGAACATTGTTCCCGTGATGAATCTCTCGGTACTTCTGCGTGGCTACCATTACATTTTGCAACAGATCTATGCTCCAAAAGCGTATTACGAGCGAATTCGCACGTTCCTGCAAGATTATCAAGTGCCGAGGCTCAAGACGCTCATTGACTGGAGGTCTGCCCCGCAGTACATTCAAGCTTTCCTCCGCGCTATCTACAGGCTGGGCATTCGCGGCGTGGAACGGATGCAGTTCTGGCGGATCGCTCGCTGGACCCTATTTCATCGACCGCAGGCTTTCGCCACAGCTATTACATTGGCGATCTACGGTTTTCATTTTCGGCGGGTGTTCGAGTTGTACGCCCAGACAAGCAGGTGAAATGCGGGCCTGACTTTTCTTTTCCCGATTGCCCTCTTGCTGAGAAGTTCGAAGGTAATTCTTCAGAAAGTCCTTCCCGCCGATAGATGACATCTCTTGCAAAATAGGAATTGGAAGAGAGTTCATCGGCTTCCGCAGTTTTCATGAAGTGTGCTTTGGAAGCCGCTACTTTTCTCCTCCACAGTCAGGTACTGCCTTTCTTTAAGGGGCGAGGATCCTGGTATCCGCTATCCTAACGGACAACGGCAAGGAGTTCTGAAAGAAAGGACGCCCACCCTTACTAACCCTATCTGGTCTTAAATGAGATAGAGCATCGTAACACCCATGTCCCTATCCCCAGACCAATGAATTCATCGAGTACTTCAAACAGGGCCATCCTGGATGAGTCCTTCCCACAGGGCGTTTCGTACTAAGTTCTGCAAATCAGTGGAGGGCATAAGAGGAGGTAGTTGAATCAGTGACCGATCTACTATAATACAGAGAAACCACATCAGGGATACCGTAATCAGGGTACTAGGCCGATGGAACTATTGAAGAGCACCTGGAAAGCGTTTAGACACGATATGGGTAGGAATTCATCCAAAACCCTGATTTATACCTCCCTGATCGTCGGGGTTTTAACGCTCAGTATGGCGGCCTTCTTTGTGCGCTGGGCTAACGCTCCCGGGATTGTCACCGGCTTTTACCGCATGGCTATCGCCACAGTCCTTATGGCCCTTCCCTTTTTAAGAAGGGTGAACTCTCATACCAGGCCTTCCCGGAGAGGGGTTATCCTTGCGGTCCTTGGCGGTTTGGCTTTTGCCTGTGATCTCGGATTATGGACTACTGGTGTGATGATGGGGGAAGTAGTTAACCCTACGCTGCTGGCGAACACGGCCCCCCTCTGGGTAGGACTGGGTACGGTGCTCATTTTCCGCCGCAGACTAAAACCCCGATTCTGGATAGGAGTAATCCTCGCCCTTTCAGGAGCAGCTTTCCTCTTGGGGATAGACCTTAAAAGGAGTAGCGCCATTGGCCTGGGCTCCTTTTTAGGACTTCTTGCCGGTTTCTTCTACGCTGCTTACTGGCTCCTCACTCAAAAAGGAAGGGAATATCTGGACTCCTTGAGCTACTTCTGGATCGCGGCCTTGAGTTCCACAGTCCTTTTAACCCTGGTGGTTTTAATCTCCGGGCAATCCTTCACTGGCTATCCTTTAATGAGTTACCTCTCCTTCCTGGGCTTCGGCGTTTTCACTCAGGTGATTGGCTGGATGTCTCTGAATTACGCTTTAGGACACCTTCCTGCCTCCCTTGTTTCCCCTACCATGTTAGGACAGCCATTGCTCACCGGGATCCTGGCCTGGCCTTTATTAGGGGAGCCTCTCTCCCTCAAGCAGGTAGTAGCCGGGGTTGCCGTTCTTGTGGGAATTTATTTAGTGCACAGAAGTCACCAGGAAATCCTGGATAAGTTGAACCCTTAAAAATTCTTTAACTTATCCCCATTGATCACCATAGAATAAGCTCCAAGCGAATCTCGGCTCTTTTCCCAGCATGGCGAAGAGATAAGTCATCATTGAAATCCCCTCTAAAGAGAAACTTTCTACCTGTTCGTTGGCGTCAAAAAAATTAAAAGAACAGGAGGAACCCATGGCCCTGAATGTAGTAGAGATTATGAAAATTTTACCCCACCGTCCCCCCTTTCTCTTCGTGGATAGGATAGTGGAAATAGAGCCTGGAAAATACGCCCAGGGGATTAAAAACGTGACCATTAACGAGTCTTTCCTTAATGGTCACTTTCCGGGACACCCCATTGTACCTGGTGTCATTCTCCTTGAGGCCATGGCTCAAGTAGCGGCTATTGCCCTCCTGAGCGCGGAGGGATCCCAGGGAAAGGAGGTCCTCTTGGGTGGAGTGGAGAAAGCCCGCTTCCACCGCCCCGTGTACCCCGGAGACCAGCTGGTGATCACGAGCCGTTTGACTCACAACCACGAAAGTGCCGGGATCTGTCAAAGCACTATCCATGTGCAGGGGGAGCTTGTGGCGTCCGCCCAACTTTTAGCGGTGATTAAATGAGCTACGGAACTTCAGTCTTGGGACTCGGCTCTTACTTGCCAGAGGACGTTTATAACAATTTCTACTTCGAACAGTATGTGGAGACAACAGACGAATGGATCAGGACTCGCACCGGGATCAGGGAGCGGCGCTTCGTGCGGGACGGCATGGCTACCTCTGACATTGCTACTCTCGCAGCTCAAGAAGCCTTAAAGAAGAGTAACCTAAAGGCAGATGAAATTGATCTTATTATCGTTGCCACCGCCACCCCGGATCGCCTTTTTCCATCCACAGCCTGCACCGTGCAGGAGAAGCTCAGGGCAAAGAAAGCTGCTGCTTTCGATATCTCTGCCGGTTGTTCCGGTTTTATCTATGCTTTAGCTTGCGCTTCCCAGTTTATCGAAAATGGCCTCTTCCAGAGAGCTCTGGTTATCGGAGCAGAGACTCTTTCTAAGTTTATCGACATGAAGGACAGAACCACCTGCGTTCTCATGGGAGATGGGGCAGGTGCTATGGTTCTGGAAAGAACAAATGGTGAAAGCCAGCTCCTCTCCTTCTACCTGGGAGCGGACGGGACAGGAGGCAAATATTTAGAGCTCCCCGCTGGTGGTTCCTATCTCCCGGCTTCTCTGGAAACAGTGGAAAAGAAGCTCCACTATATCAAGATGGACGGGAGTTTAGTTTTTAAATGGGCTGTGGAGAAAATGGTCCTCTCCGGTCTCGAAGCAACGCGCAGGGCGGGTTTGAATTTAAAGGAGATCGACTGGCTTCTTCCTCATCAGGCAAATATCCGTATCATCCAATCCGTGGCCTCCCGTTTAGGCTTCCCCATGGAAAAAGTTCTTCTTTCTTTGGAGACGATCGGGAATACCTCTGCGGCTTCTATTCCCCTCACCCTTTCCCAGAGTTTAAGGGAAGGAAAAATCAAGGATGGTGATTTTCTGCTCCTTTTAGGTTTTGGAGCCGGCTTCACCTGGGGCGGAGCAGTTCTTCGCTGGTCGGGAGGGAAAAATGAGCGAGAATAAGCTTTGTCATCTTCTTGACATAACTTATCCTGTCATCCAGGGAGGTATGGCGTGGGTCTCCTCTCCCCGTCTGGCGGCGGCCGTTTCTGAAGCAGGAGGATTAGGTGTACTGGCAGCAGGAAATATGCCCCCGGAGCTCTTTCGTCAGCAGATCCAGGAGACTAAAAAACTTACCAGCAAACCTTTTGGGGCGAATATAGTCCTTCTTTCTCCAACTGTTGAGGAAGCCATCAAGGTCATCCTGGAAGAGTGGGTTCCGGTTGTTTTCTTCGGAGGAGGAAATCCCTCACCGTATATTGAGGAGTTCAAAACCAGAGGAATTAAAGTGATCCCTGTTCTGGCCTCCGTTTCATTGGCCAGAAGGCTCGAGAGGCAGGGAGTGGATGCAGTGGTAGCCGAGGGGTGGGAATCTGGTGGACACGTAGGGGACGTTAGTACTTTCTGCTTAGTGCCCCAGGTTGTCGACGCCGTAAAAATCCCCGTCATCGCCGCAGGAGGGATCGCTGACAATAGGGGTTTTCGGGCCGCTTTGGCCCTGGGCGCCTCAGGCATACAGGTGGGTACGCGCTTCATCTGTTCCGCAGAGTGCGAGGTGCATCCTCTTTACAAGGCCAGAATTCTTAAAGCTGGAGACCGAGATACCGTGGTCACTGGCTACTCCACTGGTCACCCCGTGCGCGTAATCAAAAATGCCTTCTCGCGCATCTACGCAGAAAAGGAAAAGGCAGGAGCTTCTCCTGAGGAACTGGACCTCTTGGGCCAAGGGAGGCTGAGGATGGCCACTGTGGAGGGAGATGTAGAGAACGGCTCCGTGATGGCAGGAGCGATAGCGGGATTGATTAAGGAGATCAAGCCAGTAAGAGAAATTATCTTAGAAATTGTAGGAGAGGAGGAGGAGTAAGATGACCTGTGCATTCCTTTTCCCGGGACAAGGTTCCCAATATGTTGGAATGACAAAAAAGGTGGAGCGGGTTTACCCCTTGGCCCGGGAGATCTTCGAGAGAGCTGATGAAGTCCTAGGTTTTCCACTTTATGCCTTAACAGGAGAAGGAAAGGAAGAAGAACTGACTTCTACTGAAAACGCTCAGCCCGCTATCCTTATGGTTTCTGTGGCCTGGGCCCGGTTCCTCCTGCAAGAAGGGGTGCAACCGGACTTCCTCAGCGGTCATAGTTTAGGGGAGTTTTCGGCTCTGGTTTTAAGCGGGGCTCTGGATTTAGAGGATGGTTTATGGCTGGTTCACAGGCGAGGCCTTTTAATGAAGGAAGCAACGGCGGAAATACCAGGAGGGATGTTAGCAATCATAGGTCTTTGTAAAGAAAAAATAGAGGAGGTGGTGGAGGAAGCTTGCTCTTTTGGGAAAATAGAGCTGGCCAACATCAACTCTCCAGAACAGGTAGTCCTTTCCGGGGAATTAACTGCATTACAGAAGGCACAGGAGATAGCCATGGGAAAGGGAGCTCGACTCGTTAAGTTTCTTCCCGTCTCCGCTCCTTTCCATTCCTCCATGATGGCTGAAGTAGCCCAGCGGTTCTCTAAGGAACTGGAAAAAATTTCCTTAAGAGATGCTCGCCTTCCTGTGGTGCTGAACGCCAACCTCCAACCCACCACGGACAAAGAGGTTATTCGGGAAGCCCTCATCTTCCAAATTGATCATCCAGTAAATTGGGTAGGAATTTTAAGGACGCTACACCTATTAGGGGTAGAAGATATGTGGGAATTAGGGCCGAAGGCCGTTCTCACAGGACTGGTTAAGAAGACCCTGCCTGGGATTCGAGCCCTATCAATAGAAGAAGTCTATCAAAAAGAAACGGTACAGGTCTAAAGATCAACAGCCAAAGGAGGTAAAAAATGCAAGAGCAAGAAATTTTACAAAAGGTAAAAGAAGTTGTGGCTGAACGCTTGGGAGTGGAAATCGAGAGGGTAACTCCTCAGGCTCGCTATCAGGAGGACTTGAGCGCCGACTCCCTGGATGTGGTGGATCTGGTGATGGCCATTGAGGACGCTTTTCAGATTAAAATCCCCGATTCTGATGCGGGAAAGATTAAAACCGTTCAGGAGACCGTGGATTATTTGAAGAAGGCTTTAGAGGATAGGGCTTAATGGATTATAAGCGCGTGGTTATCACCGGGATCGGGGTCATCACCAGCATAGGCCAGAACAAGGAAGATTTCTGGGAGAATCTGATCCGGGGTCACTCGGGCGTTACCCGGATCTCCCTCTTCGATCCCTCTTCCTTTCCGGTGCGCATCGCCTCCGAGGTGAAAGATTTTTGCTGGAAAGACTATTTCTCTTCAAAGGAAGCTAATAGACTGGATCGTTTTACCCAATTCGCCCTGGCTGCAGCGATCCAGGCAGCCCATGATGCTAATCTCCGTGAAGGAGGAGAGGATGTTGGGGTGATTGTAAGCTCCGGTGTGGGGGGATTAGGAACCCTTGTGGCTCAGCAGGAAATTCTTTCCCAGAGGGGTTCAGAGCGGGTGAGCCCTTTCCTGGTTCCTATGATGATCGTTAACGCCGCCTGCGCGCAGATCGCTATACACTTTCGGGCTCAAGGCTACTCCTCCGTCCCTGTCACTGCCTGTGCCAGCTCCCTTCATGCTTTAGGAGAGGCCTACCAGGCGATTAAGCGGGGGCAAGCACGCCTGATCATCGCCGGAGGGGCCGAAGCTCCCATCGTCCCTCTGGCAATGGCAGCTTTTGCCAATATGAAGGCCCTCTCTTTCAGAAATGAGGAACCCCAGAAAGCCTCCCGCCCTTTTGACCTCTACCGAGACGGCTTCGTCATGGGAGAGGGCGCAGGAATCCTCATCCTGGAGTCCCTGGAGAGCGCATTAGAGAGGGGGGCTCACATCTACGCTGAGATCCTAAGTTATGCCTGCTCTACAGATGCTTATCATGTCACCGCGCCGGAGCCTTCCGGGCAGGCGGTGGTTCGCATGATCAGAAAGGCTTTAAAAGAAGCGGCACTCTCCATTGAGGAGATTGACTACATCAATGCCCATGGTACCTCGACCCCTCTAAATGATAAGGTTGAGACTATGGTCTTAAAGGAGGTTTTCCGTGATCAGGCCTATGCCATACCAGTGAGCTCTACAAAAAGTATGATCGGTCACCTCCTGGGAGCCGCGGGGGCTGTGGAGACTATCGCCACTCTTCTTCCCCTAGAAAAGAACATCATCCCTCCCACGATTAACCTGGAGAATCCGGACCCAGATTGCGACCTTAATTACGTTCCCCAAAAAGCCATTTTTAAGGAGGTCAAATGCGCCATGAAGCTTTCTTATGGTTTCGGAGGGCATAATGCCTGCTTAATTTTAAGGAGATTCGAGGGTTAAATGGAATTAGGTCTTGAGGGAAAAGTGGCCTTAGTGACAGGTGCCTCAAGGGGGATCGGAAAAGCCATCGCTTTATCCTTAGGAAAAGAAGGAGCCCGGGTTGCTGTTAATTTTTGTTCTCATGAGAAAGAAGCCCAGGAGGTGGTAGCCTCTTTATTGAAAGAAAGCAAAGAAGCCCGGGCTTTCCGAGCCGATGTTTCCCGACCCAAGGAAGTGGAGGTCATGCTCCAGGGAGTGATGGATCACTTTGGCCGCCTGGACATTCTTGTGAACAATGCTGGCCTCTCCCTGGATAATTTGCTCCTTAAAGCTCCAGAGGAGGAAATCGCTCGGCAAGTTGAAGTTAACCTTCTTGGTACAATTTACACTACCCGCGCTTCACTCAAATATCTCCTTCGCCAGCAGGAGGGAAGGATCATCAATATTTCCTCCGTTATTGGTATTATCGGTTCAGCGGGACAAAGCATTTACGCTGCTTGTAAGCAAGGAATCGTGGGGTTTTCTCGCTCTCTGGCCAGGGAGTTAGCCCGCCGCCAGATTCTGGTCAATGTTGTAGCTCCTGGATTTGTGGAAACGGAAATGACCTCCAGCCTTCCTTCCTCCTTAAGGGAAAAATACCTTGGTCGAATTCCTCTCTCACGGGCCTGTCAGGCCCAGGAGGTAGCCGATCTAGTTTGTTTCCTGGCTTCCTCACGGGCATCCTATATCACCGGGCAGGTTTTTATCATCGACGGAGGTTTATCCTTAGGCTGATCCCCTTTTACCCTTAAAGTAGCGCCCCTGGGTGTTGACTATTGATTCTAAAAATCCTTAGACTTGTAATAGTCTGTTAGCGATAGAAACCTTAATTCGGAGGGCATTTCTTGAGCAAAGAAATCGTCACCGGGAATGAGGCTCTGGCGCTGGGAGCACTCAGGGCCGGAGCAAAAGTAATCACAGGATATCCAGGAACCCCATCCTCAGAAGCTATCGGTTTCCTCCTTTCCCATCCGGAACTCTGGAAGGAAAAAGGAGTTCATGTGGAGTGGAGCACAAACGAAAAGGTGGCCTTTGAGATCGCAGCGGGAGCAGCCTGGGCAGGTCAGAGGGCTCTCGTGACCATGAAGATGTCAGGTTTGAACGTGGCTTTCGATTCCGTTATCTCCATAGCCTACTCGGGAATCAACGGGGGCCTGGTGATTTACGTGGCCGACGATCCCGGAGTGAGCGCGGGGATGGCCGAGCAGGATACCAGGGGCTTCGCTTTTATGTCCGACCTCCCTATGCTCGAGGCTTGTTCCGTCAAAGAAGCCTATCTACTTGTGCCCAAAGCCTTCGAACTGTCAGAGAAAACAAAAAGCCCTGTTTTTCTGAGGCTAACCACAGCAGTTTCTCAATCCCATGCCCCGGTGGAGCTGGAGTTACCATATTACCTCCCCCTGGAAAGGGAGATTCTCCTCGAAAGGGATATCCAGAGGTATACCAAAGCCGGAGCTCTAATCTGCATGGCCCAGCACAGGGACCTGATCCAGCGCCTGGAAAAATCAAAAGAGCTCATCAGGGAAATGAAGCTGAACGAATTTTCGCTCTCAAAGAAAAAGGGCCAATTGGGAATTCTGGCCAGCGGTGTCTCCTACTCTTACCTGGAAGAGGGGCTTCTTCTGGCTTCTCAATTTGGTCTGGATCCTGAGGAGGTCTCAATTTTGAAGGTGGTTTCGGTCAATCCCTTCCCGGAAGAGGAGGCCAAGCTCCTTCTTGAAAACTCCGAATTGATCCTGGTCTTAGAGGAACTGGAGCCTTACATGGAGAAGAACCTCATCCTCCTCGCCCGCAAACTGGGACTTAGAAGAAGGATCGTGGGGAAACTTGACGGAACTTTAGAGCGCATCGGGGATTACAGCGTGCGCGAGGTATTACTCGGGATCAGCGCTGCCCTTGGCCTCAAGATTCCCCCTGAGCTTTTTTACGGAATTCAGGCAGAAAAGCTGGCAGCTCCTCGTCCGATCACCGTCTGTGCAGGTTGCCCTCATCGCGGAACTTTCATGGCCATAAATAACGGAATAAGAAAGGCCGGTTTTAAAAAGGATCAGGTAATGGTTACCGGAGACATCGGGTGCACAATTCTGGGGATGAACCCCCCTTTTAACACTGTCTGGAACGAGGTCTCCATGGGAGCAAGCATTGGCATCGCCCAGGGTTATGTGCATGCGGGCATAAATTCACCAGTAATCGCCACGATCGGCGATTCCACCTTTTTCCACGCAGGCATTCCCCCTTTAATCAACGCCATCCAATATCAGGTTCCCCTCACCTTAATCGTCATGGATAACGGCTGGACAGCCATGACCGGAATGCAGTTCAATCCCGGGACCAGTGAAAAATTTTTGCCTCAAGGATCAAGAAGGGTAGATCTGGAGAAATTGATTCCTGGATTAGGGGTAGAGAATTTCTGGGTGGTGGATCCCTACGATTACCGGAAGATGAGCGAAATTATCTTAAAGGCCCTGAAGTTAGAAGGAGTGAAGGTGATCCTTGCCCGCAGGGAGTGCGCCATCCAGGCTATGAGGAGAGGGGAAAGGACAGGAAAAGTACAGGTAAATCCAGAAAAGTGCACCCTCTGCAAATCGTGTCTCACGATTACGGGGTGCCCGGCCCTGAGCATCGGAGAAAAGGCTATGGAAATAGACCAGACTCTATGTAACGGGTGCGGGTTGTGCCTTTTCACCTGCGGGTACAAGGCCTTAGAAAGAGAGGAGGCCTGATCATGCAAGCGATCGGGAATCCAGAATATCCCTACAACATCTATCTTGTGGGAGTGGGTGGACAGGGAATCCTGACAATTGGAGAAATTATCTCCCAGGCAGTCAATTTGCAGGGACTCCCAGTAAATTTTTACCCCACAAAAGGCATGGCCCAGAGGGGAGGCTTCGTAAAAGCCCAGCTCAGGATTGGAAAGGACCTCGTGGGGCCAGCCATTCCAGAAAGGGGTGCCCACCTGGTATTGGCCATGGAGCGCTCGGAGTCCCTGAAAGCTGTCAGGTATTTGAAGCCCGGAGGGGATTTCCTCCTCTGGGACTATATCTGGGCGCCCACCGCGGTTATGCTCGGCCAGGCCTTCTATCCGGAATTAGATGTGGTTAAGGAACAGGTTCAAACCGCTCAGGGGAAATTCATCGTTGTCTCTCCCTCCCTCCTCGCTGATTTTGAAGGAAACCCGGCTCCTGACAATATCTTCCTTTTAGGGATCGCCCTGAGGAGAACCTCTCTGGGAAAAGTGGTAACCTTTTCCGCTGCGGAGGAAGCTCTGAAGAATCGCTTTAAGCGGTTCACCTCAAGGAACCTCTTTGCCCTGAAAGCAGGTTATAATCTGGAATTATGAGCTTTAAAGAACTTTTCTACCCCCGCTCGGTGGCTGTAGCAGGTTCGGTCTCCGAGGGCAAATTGGGTTACTTTTTAATCAAGCAGCTCTTAGAGGGCGGTTTTGAGAAAGTCTACGCCTTGAATCCTAAAGGCCAAGGAGCATTATCAGTCCCCGGCTTTCGCTCCGCGGGGGAAGTCGGGGAAGAACTGGATTTAGTGGTCATCGCATCCCCTGCTCCCACTGTGAAGGAAGTGCTTGAGGATTGCGGCAAAAACGGCGTGAAAGATGCTGTGATCATTTCCGCGGGCTTTTCGGAAATCGGGAACGTGGAGGGGGAAAAAGAGCTCCTCAGAATTGCCAAAAAGTACTCCCTGCGCTTTGTGGGGCCCAACTGCGCGGGAATCGTGAATACAAGCCACAAACTTTTCGCTACCCTGGAAACCAGACCCCCTTCAGGATGCACGGCTTTCATCTCTCAAAGCGGAGCCTTAGGAGGAGCAGTACTTTCCTGGGCAGAAGAACAGGGGCTGGGCTTTTCTAAATTCGTGAGCTACGGGAACGGTGCTGATATCGATGATCTTGAACTTTTGGACTACTTGAGGGAGGACCCTGAAACCAGGGTGGTCGCCCTTTATCTGGAAAGCGCCAGGAGGGGGAGAGAACTCCTCGAGGCCATGAGAAAGATTTCCCAGCGTAAACCTCTGGTGGTGATCAAATCTGGAAAATCACAGGCCGGGCAAAGGGCTACTCTGTCTCACACGGGCTCCATAGCAGGATCGGATGAGGTCTTCGACGCTGCTATCAAAGAGACCGGTGCCATCCGTGTGGAAGGAATTGAGGAAATGTTCGACCTCTGCAAGGGATTCTCCATCCTTCCCTCCGTAAAAGGGAAGAGGGTCTTTATCGTCACAAACTCTGGAGGACCGGGAGTGCTCACTGCGGACAAAGCGGAAGAGCTTGGCCTGGAGGTCTCAGAACCAACGCCTCCCCTGAAGGAAAAGTTAGGACAGATCCTTTCCGAGAGGTGCTCCCTGAAAAACCCTGTGGATTTGACCGTTGAGGGGACGGAGGAGAACTTCCGCCGCAGCCTGATTTTGGGATTAACAGAAACCGGGGAGTTTCCAGGCTATGATGCCGCGATTGCCATCAACGTAGGTACGCCTTTCCTGGATTCCGTAGCCCTGGCGCGCGGGATTGTGGATGCCTTTCGGGAAACCGGGAAACCGATCCTGGCCAGTTTCCTTGCGGGAAAAACCGTAGAAGAGGGAGTGCGCTTCCTAAAGCAGAATGGGATTCCCAATTTCCTCACCGGGGAAAGAGCGATCAAGGTAATTTACTGGATGAGCGAGTACGAAGCGCGAAAGGCAAAAATAAAGGAGCCCTTGCCCCCGCCTGAACCTAAAAGAAAAGGGATAAGCTGGAAATTTCCCGAGCTGGAGCCCGAAGTGTTCCAATTTCTCAAAGAAAATAGCCTACCTGTTCCCGAGTTTCGCTTCGCAAGGGACGAGGAGGAAGTCTCAGAGGCTGCAGAGGAAATAGGTTACCCCGTGGTGATGAAGGTGGTCTCGCCGGACGTTATCCATAAATCAGACCTGGGAGGCGTTATCCTCAACATCAGGGATCAGGCTGGTGCTCAAGATAGTTTCCGCAGGTTAAAGGAAGTAGCCGCAAGAATGCGTTTTTTAGGGGTCACCCTTTTCCCCATGATCCATCCGCTCCATGAGGCTTTAGTAGGGATTTACCGGGATCCACAGTTTGGTCCCGTGGTCGCTTTCGGCCTGGGGGGAATTTTCACCGAGATCGTGCGAGATCTCTCCTTAAAATTAGCACCGCTGGACCGGGAAGATGCTTTCTCTCTGGTCGAAGGAACAAAACTTTCCCAAATCCTGAGGGGGGCAAGAGGACAGAAACCCTGCGATCTGGACTCTTTAATCGATCTCCTTATAAAAGTCTCCCTCATGCCCTTCCTTTACCCCGAAATTGAGGAGATGGATTTAAACCCGGTATTCCTCCTGGAAAAAGGAGTTTTGATAGGAGACGCAAGGATAATCAAAAAACGAGGAGGAAATCATGAGCCCAATTAAACCGCAAAGTGGGATGGACAGGGTCGCTCCATATATCCCAGGGAAACCCATTAAAGAAGTAGAAAGGGAACTGGGCCTTACCGATATCGTAAAACTGGCCTCAAATGAAAACCCCCTTGGCCCTTCCCCAAAAGCTATAGAGGCTGTTAAAGGAGCGCTGGATTCCGTGAATTTTTACCCTGACGGTCAGAGCTACGAGCTCCGCCAGGCGCTGGCCAGGTATTTAAACGTGGATCCAGACTGGATTATCGTGGGAAATGGAGCGGATGGAGTGATCCTTGAGACTTGCATGGCCTACCTGGACGAGAGCAGCGAAGTGGTGGTGAGCGAGCATTCCTTCCCCATGTACGACATTTTCGCAAGCGCCATGCGCGCTAAAGTGGTCAAGGTTCCCACTAAGGATTACGGTCTGGATTTGAAAGCCATGCGCCAGGCGATCACAAAGAGGACGGCTATCGTTTTCGTATGTAACCCCAATAATCCCACGGGTACGCTTTTGCGGAGGAGGGAAGTAGAAGAGTTTATGGAGTCCTTTCCGGATGACGTGCTCGTGGTTTTTGACGAGGCCTATTACGAATTTGCCTGCGGGGAAGATTTTCCGGATACGATTAAATATCTGCGCCAGGGAAGAAAGAACGTCTTAATCCTCAGGACTTTCTCGAAAGCCTACGGGATCGCCGGGTTGCGATTGGGATACGGGATAGGCCCTAAGGAAGTTATAGAAACCCTGAACCGTATCAAAGAGCCCTTTGCCGTGAACCTCCTGGCCCAGGTTGCCGGGATCAAGGCCCTGGAGGATCAGGATTTCGTGAGGCGCACAGTGCAACTGGTGAACGAGGAAAAGCAATACCTTTACCGGGAATTTTCCCGACTTGGGCTTCCTTACGTCGAAAGTTACACTAACTTCGTACTGTTAGAAGTTGGTGAGGGCGCTAAAGAAGTAATGAACCGGTTGCTCCACAAGGGGGTAATAGTGCGCCCTTGTGGGGGATACAGCCTGCCCCGACATTTGCGCATCACGGTGGGAACGAGGGAACAAAACGAAAGGTTGATTAAAGCCCTGGAGGAAGTCCTCGGGGAAGTCCGCTAAGGAATATTTGGGGTGGGAAAAACTGTACACAAAGGCCCGTCTTTGGGATATTCTATACCTTGATGGATAAAAAAGAGGCGGAAAAGCGCATAGATGAACTAAGGAAGCTGATCGAGTATCATCGCTGGCGCTATTACGTCCTCGATCAGCCCGAGATCTCCGATCGGGAGTACGACAAGCTCGTGCTGGAGCTCCAGAAGCTGGAGCAGGAATATCCCGACCTGATTAACCCCAACTCCCCCACCCAGAGGGTGGGTGCCCCTCCCGCCAAGGAATTCCGTCCGGTACAGCACCTATTGCCCATGCTCTCTCTGGATAACGCCTTCACTCCTGAGGATCTTCTGGCCTTCGATCGCAGGGTAAAGAGAATCCTGGGAGAAGTACCTGTGGAATACGTCTGCGAGCTTAAATTCGATGGCCTGGCGGTTTCCTTAAGGTATGAAAATGGGCTCCTCACCGTAGGGGCAACGAGAGGGGATGGCTACGAGGGAGAGGAAATCACCAATAACCTGCGCACCCTGAAATCTTTGACCCTGCACCTCCTCTGCCCGGATCCTCCGCCCTTGCTTGAGGCCAGGGGGGAGGTAATTATGACCTATGCTGATTTCGAGCGCCTGAATGAGGAACGCGCTGCCCGTGGGGAACCCCTCTTTGCTAATCCCAGGAATGCGGCCGCTGGCTCCGTGAGACAGTTAGACCCCAAGATCACTGCGGAACGCAAACTGGATATCTTCATTTACGGTTTGGGCGCTTGCGAGGGTAGGAGTTTTTCCTCCCACTGGGAAGCCCTGGAATACCTCAAAAAGTGCGGCCTGAAGGTCTCCGATAAGGTGCGTCTCGTGAAATCCATCGAGGAGGCCATTGAGTTCTGCAAAGAGTGGCAGGAAAAAAGAGGCGATTTGCCATTTGGCGTGGACGGAGCTGTGATCAAGGTGAACTCTTTCGAATATCAGGAAAGGTTGGGGTTTACCACTCATAGCCCCCGCTGGGCCATCGCCTATAAGTTCCCTGCTGCTGAGGAAATCACCCAAGTAGAGGACATTAAGGTCTATGTGGGGAGGACAGGAGCCCTTACCCCGGTGGCGCACCTTACCCCGGTGGAGGTCGATGGCTCGACTGTCTCTCGTGCTACCTTACATAACGAGGATGAAGTGAAAAGGAAGGACGTGCGCATCGGGGACTGGGTAGTAGTGCACAAAGCCGGGGCGGTGATCCCGGAGATTATCTCAGTCTTAAAGGAAAGGCGTACCGGCAAAGAGCGGGCCTTTGAGATGCCCAGGAGGTGTCCAGTCTGTGGGGCGGAAACCCTGCGCTTACCCGGGGAGGCGGTCACGAGATGCACAAACATTTCCTGTCCTGCTCAGGTCGTGGAGAGAATCCTGCACTTCTGTCGCTCCATGGACGTTGAGGGCCTGGGTCCGGCGATCGTGGTTCAGCTCCACAAGTTAGGGCTGGTGAAGGACGTTGCGGACATCTACTATCTGACACTGGAGAAAATGCTTCAGATGGACCGCATGGGACCAACTCTTGCGAAGAAACTTTTGGGGCAGATCGAAGCCAGCAAGAACAAGCCCTTAAAACAGCTAATTACCGCTTTAGGGATCCTTCAGGTAGGGGAACACGTTGCTGATCTTCTCACTAAAAAGTATCATTCTATCGACGAGTTCTTTCAGGCTACCGAAGAGGAGCTGCAGACCATACCGGGAATTGGCCCCTCCACCGCAGAAAGCATTGTAGTCTTTTTCCGTCAGCCGGAGACTAGGGCCCTGATCGAAAAATTGAGAAAAGCCGGAGTGCGCCTGGCCGAGGAGAAACTCAAAGAGGAGGGCGTCAAGTTGCTTGCGGGCAAAACCTTCGTCTTCACGGGAACCCTGTCCCGTTTTAAGCGGGAAGAGGCCGAGGAACTGGTACGCAAGCTGGGAGGAGAAGCGACAGGTTCGGTATCCAGGCGCACAAGCTTCGTGGTGGTTGGCGAGAACCCCGGAAGCAAATTTGATAAGGCCCGTGAACTTAATGTGAAAACTATAACCGAAGAGGAATTTTTGAAAATGCTGAAGGAGATGGGCGTTGAAGGATTACCTTGACACTCTGAGAGCTTCACTTTTAAGCCCCCAGGATCTCGTCTGGATGATTAAAGGATCGGCTCAGATAAACCTGCTGTGGCTGGATGTATTTTTGGTCATCTTCCTTGCCGGGCTGGCGAGTATTTCCAGTCTCCTTTCTTACGGATTTCGCCCCTCTTCCCTGCTCTATTTCCCTTTGGCTTTCCTTCTCTGGTTCATCTGTGGGGGCATCGCTCACGTCTGGTGTTTCAATTCCAAAGGGACAGCCACCTGGAAGGAGACTTACATTTCCACCCCCCTGGCGCTCTTCTTTCCTGTAATCCTGAGTATCATCCTCTTCACTCTGAGCCGCTTTTTTGTTGTTCCTCTTCTTGAAGCAGGTAACCCCTCTGGATGGACCAGGGCCCTGGATTTCATTTTCAGCTTTCTTGGCCCCATTTACGGCTGGTTCTTTTACTATAGGGTGTTAGCTCTTTTACACTCCATTAAAGCCAGATACGCTATGGGCTCGAGCTTGGTAGCGATTTTCATTTCCGGGATCGCCCTTTACTTTTTTGGTTCCTTAATCCCATGAAGATCACTTTAGAAATCGTAAAGCACATCGCTCACCTTGCCCGTCTGGAATTTTCCGAGGAGGAGTTAAAGCAATTTTACCAGCAGATGGTAGAGCTCCTCGATCATTTCGCCCGGATTTCCGAGCTGGACACGGAAAACGTCCCCCCCACTTCCGGCATCCTTCCCCTCTACAACGTGATGCGTGAGGATAATCCTGGTCCCACGCTTCCCAGAGAGGAAGCTCTAAAGAACGCCCCGGAAGAAGGATCAGGATTTTTCAAAATTCCCACTATCCTGGAGGCAGAGGATTGATCTTCCAACCAGCTCATAAGATCCTGAGGGAAATCCGGGAGAGAAATTTATCCCCTGTCGAGGTCGTTCAAGCAACGCTCGAATGGGCCCAGAAATTAGAGGGAAAGCTACGTTCCTTTCTTGTACTCGATCCCGAAGGTGCACTGGCAAAAGCTTTAATGCTCGAGGAAAAGCTCAAAAAGGGAGAGGAAGTCGGTCCCCTTGCCGGGATTCCCGTTGCTGTAAAAGACAACATCTGCACGCGCAGGATGACGACCACCTGTGGGTCCCGGATCCTGGAAAATTTTCTTCCTCCCTATGACGCTACTGTGGTGGAGAAGCTGGAGCGCGCGGGTGCGATTATTATCGGTAAAACTAACTGCGATGAGTTCGCCATGGGCTCCTCTACTGAAAATTCAGCCTTCTTCAAAACGGCAAATCCCTGGGACATAGAGAGGGTTCCCGGGGGATCATCTGGGGGATCTGCGACAAGCGTGGCCTCCTACCAGGTTTTTCTCGCCCTGGGATCAGACACGGGGGGTTCCGTGCGCCAGCCCGCGAGCTTCTGCGGCATTTTCGGAATGAAACCCACCTATGGCCGAGTCTCTCGCTACGGACTGGTAGCCTTCGCCTCTTCTCTTGATCAGATCGGCACATTCGCCCGCAATGTGCCTGACCTTGCTCTGCTCACGGAAGTGATTTCTGGGCACGATCCTCGCGACTCTACCTCGTTACCGGAGCCTGTGCCCTCCTATTCAAAAGAACTGGATTCCCCAGCAGGAACCCTGCGCATCGGCGTTCCCCGGGACCTGCTCCAGGAAGGATTGACTCCTGAAGTTAAAGAAGCCTTTGAGGATGCGCTCAAGATTTTTGAGCGCGCTGGTTTCGCGATTGAAGAGATCTCCTTGCCCCATGCCTCCTACGGGATTCCCACCTATTACCTGATTGCTCCCGCCGAGGCCTCTGCAAACCTGGCCCGATACGATGGCATCCGCTTTGGGTTGAGAGCCAAAGGTGAAGAGAACCTTATCTCCCTTTACAAGAAAACGAGGGGCGAGGGGTTCGGAGCTGAGGTCAAAAGGAGGATTATGCTGGGAACTTTCGCCCTTTCTTTGGGGTACCGGGACGCTTTCTACGTGAAAGCGCAAAAAGTGCGCACCCTGATTAGCCAGGATTTCCAGAAGGCTTTCCGCAAAGTAGGCCTGATTGCCCTACCCACGTCCCCCACTCTGCCCTTTAAATTAGGGGAAAAAGTCCAGGACCCTCTGTCTATGTACATGTCCGATCTTTATACCATTCCTATCAGCCTGGCCGGCCTGCCCGCCATCTCCATCCCTATTGCTTTGAAAAATGGCTTGCCCGTTGGGATGCAAATTGTGGGCCCTGCCTTATCGGAGTCCCTGATATTTAAGGCCTCTTACCTTTTTGAAAGGGAATCAGGGCTCTCAAACCTCAAACCGCCCATTGTGGAGGAGTTAAGTGCTTAAGCCCACGATCGGATTGGAAGTTCATGTCCAGCTGAAGACCCGGAGCAAGATGTTCTGCTCCTGTCCCGTGGAGTTCAAAGCAGAACCTAACACTCTAGTCTGCCCGGTCTGCTTAGGGCTTCCCGGTTCGCTTCCCGTTTTGAATCGCCAGGCGGTGGAATACACCATCGCTGTGGCCTTAGCACTGCACTGCGAGATTCAGCCCTTTTCCCAGTTTCACAGGAAAAATTACTTTTACCCTGACCTTCCCAAGGGTTATCAAATTTCGCAGTACGATCTCCCATTCTCTCGGAACGGTTATTTAATCATTGAGACCGAGGAGGGGGAAAAGAGAATCGGCATCCAGAGAGTACACATGGAAGAGGATACAGCCAAAATGATTCATGGCGAGAGCATATCGCGCACGAGCGGCTACTCCCTGATTGACTTCAACCGTTCCGGGGTACCGCTTTTGGAGATCGTCTCTCGGCCGGATATCTCCTCCCCCCAGGAAGCTACCCTTTATCTCATGGAACTGCGCTCCATCCTGCGCACCCTTGGGGTATCCACGGCTAACATGGAGGAGGGCGCGCTGCGCTGTGATGTAAACATCTCCCTTGAGAGAGGAACAAGAACCGAGATCAAAAACCTGAATTCCTTCCATTCCGTTAGGAAAGCGCTGGAATACGAAATAAAAAGGCAAGAGGAGGTTCTCAAAGAAAAGGGGCAGGTGATTCAGGAAACCAGGCATTATGACGAGCGTGCCGGAGTCACCCTTTCCATGAGGACCAAGGAGGAAGCCGAGGATTACCGCTACTTCCCTGAACCAGACCTGGTTCCTTTAAAAATTGACCCTTCCTGGATAGAGGAGGTAAGGAGTCGCATGCCCGAGCTGCCCGAAGATAAAAGAAAAAGGTACAAGGAGCTGGGGCTTTTCCCACAAGAGGCCGCCACTATCGCCAATAACCCCGAACTGGCCAACTTTTTCGATTCCTGCCTTTCTCTGGGGGCACCGGGCAAAGAAGTAGCCAACTGGCTCCTCTCCGAAGTAATGAAATACCTGAACGCCAGAAACCTGAGCATCATTGAGGTTCCTCTTTCCCCAGAAGGGTTGGTGGAATTTCTGACGGTTCTCAAGGAGGGAACTATCTCCTCCAAGATAGGAAAGATGGTAATCGAGGAAATGCTCCAGACCGGTGATGGTACCCGGGAAATCATCGAGAGAAAGGGTCTCGCTCAGATTTCCGATCCTGTGCTGATTAAAAAATGGGCGGAGGAAGTAATCAAGGAGAATCCCGATCAGGTTAGCCAGTATCGACAGGGGAAAGAACAGCTCTTCGGATTTTTCGTGGGGAAAGTAATGAAGCTCTCCGGTGGTAAAGCCAATCCCGAGATTTTAAACCGGATCCTTAAGGAACTCCTCTTAAGAGAATAAAACTACCCCGTAAGGCCGGACAACTTCCAGACCAGGGATACTGCCTCTTCCACAGTAGAAACAGGATAAAGTGTCTCCGCTTTTACTTTCTCCCTTTCTGGAATCCAGGAATTCAGGGAAATCACTGGCTTCCTCATCTTCAAGGCAAAGGCCATCTCCGAAAGCGTCCCGAATTCCCCGCCTATGGCCACGATCACCCTGGCAGTGCGTACGATAATCAGGTTGCGCGCTTCTCCCATTCCTGTAACGATGGGCACGTCTACCCAGGGGTTGGCTTCTTCAGGATTATCTCCCGGGAGAATTCCTAAAGTGATCCCTCCCTCTTCTTTGGCGCCCCTCGATGCGGCTTCCATTACGCCTCCTAAGCCACCGGTGATCAAAATTGCTCCTTTTTGGGCCAACTCCCTTCCCAGGCTCAAAGCAAGGAGGTAGTTTTCCCGCGAGGCTTCCCTCTCCCCAATCACTCCCACAATTAACCTTCCTTTAAGGGATTCAAATTTCATAAACCCTTCCCTGCTCCGCAATTTTTACTGAGCGGTTCGTGGCTTTGAGCTCTGTGGCCAAAGAGAAGGCCGAATTCTCTTCCCCGTGAATCAAAATAACTTCCGCCCTTCCCGTGCTTTTAAGCCAGCCAAGCAGGACTCTTTGATCTCCATGAGCGCTGAATCCGTTAATGGTATAGATCCTTGCTTTTACGGCGATGGGATCGCCAAAGATGTGCACCTTTTTAGCACCGTCCACAATTGCCCTTCCCAGAGTGTAGCGGGCTTGATAGCCCACGAAAACAATTGCCGAATCCTCTCGCCAGAGGTTGTGCTTTAGATGATGGAGGATCCTTCCTCCCTGGCACATCCCGCTTCCGGCGATCACGATTATCCGGTTCTTCTGGTTGATCGCCCGGGATTGTTCCACAGTGGGAGTAAATTCTAAGCCGGGAAAATGAAAGGGATCCTTTCCTTGAGAAATCAGAGCGCGCAACTCCTCGTCCAGTTCCTCAATGTAGTGCTGATAGACCTCCGTGAGATTAATAGAAAGAGGACTATCCAGGAAAACTGGATTTTGGGGAACCTGCTTTTCCTCTCTCAAATTACGAAGGTAGTAGAGGACATCTTGGGCTCGCTCCAGAGCGAAAGAAGGAATGGCCACATTTCCTCCGGCGTTGTAAGCCCAGTTAATGGCCTCCTTGAGCTCCTCGATGGATTCTTCCAGGGTCTTGTGCGAGCGATCCCCGTAGGTGGATTCGCAGAATACCAGGTCGCATTCCGGAGGAAGGTCCGGATCAGGTACTACGTTACGGTGAGGGCTGCCCAGGTCACCGGAGAAAACTACCCTTTTTCCCTTTTCCTCAAAAATGAGGAAAGCCGAACCCAGAACGTGTCCGGACTGACGGAAGGTGACCTTTAAATTGCTGCTTAAAGGAATCGGGGAATTGTAGGGAACAGAGGAAAAGAGTGCCAGGGAGTAGAGCACGTCCCCTTCCGAATACAAAGGGGGAAGAGCCTCCTCCCCTGCCCTTTTCTTCTTTCTGGATTGTCTTAAGAAATCCTCTTCCTGTACCTTAGCAGCATCCAGGAGAATAAACTGGGCTAAATCCCGGGTGGCCTTCGTGCTGTAAATCTTTCCCCGGAAGCCTTTCTTGAAAAGCAATGGGAGACGGCCGCAGTGATCTAAGTGTGCGTGGGTCAAAAAAACGGTCTCAATTTCCCTGGGGTCAAAGGAAAAGCTCCTGTTGCGCTCCTCAGACTCCGGATCCCCCTGGAAGAGACCGCAATCAACAAGAAATTTTTTTTCTCCGGATTCCACAAGAAAGGAGGAACCGGTTACCTCTCCTGCCGCCCCTAATGGCGTAATTTTCATTTTTGACCCTCTTTCCTTATCCTTATCTTGAGAAATTTTACAATCCAAGGCTTTAGTAGAATAATAAATATTATCAGGCAAGGAGGAAAAAAATGAAAAAGTTAATTTTTTTACTGGTAGGGATTATCGTGCTGACGCTTATGGGGTGTGGCAGCCCGGCTCCTTCAAGTAGTTCCCCGGCTTCCCCTTCCCTTTCTCCATCTCCCTCGGCCTCTCAAAGTCCCTCTCCTACCCCGACTCCTTCCTCTTCACCGTCCCCTTCTCCTACTCCCTCTTCAACTAGCCAGGGAGAGGAGGATTTCCCGCCTTATCCCGGGGCTACCCAGGTGAGCAAGGTAGTGACCTCTGACACCGGGCCCTCTGGCCAAAAAGGTACAGTGACCGTGTTCTTTTTGACCACTACGGACCCTTACGAAAAGGTGAGAGATTATTATAAAAACCTGATACCTTCAGGGTGGAAAAATCTAACCTCTTCAGAAATGACGGATGAAGAGGGGAAGAAAACTTTCGCTACTTCTGCCCAATCTCCTACTGAGGAGATGTGGGTTAGTTTCGTAGTCAGCATATCCGATGAAGACGTCGTTTCCGTCAATCACCTTTTCGGGAAAGCAGGGGAAGTCCCGTCCACAGGGGGCCCGGAAACTGGAGAAATCAAGCCTTACCCTAACGCAGAAACGCTTGATTCCGGTCAATGGAGCGGCGTAGGTCCCAATGGCCAGGAGGCCAATTGGTCCATGGTGCGCTTATCCACCTCGGACTCCTACGACAAGGTCAAAGTCTATTACCAGGTGAATACTCCGGCCAGATTTGTCAAGGTTTTCGACCATGAGGAAACGGATGAAGATGGAGCGAAGAGTTACGCTCTAATGCTTCAGGCCCCGGATCTGGCACAATTTTACGTGATCTACATTTCGGAAAATCTCGATGAAGGAACCGTGGAAATCACGCACAATTTCGGGACAAAGTAGCAGAAAGCGGAGTAAACTAAAAAGGCCAGCTTAAGCTGGCCTTTTTAGTTTACTTAAGCCTCAATTAATCATTTTGCTGGTTGAATCCGAGCACCACCAAGGTAAGCAGCTTTTACTCTTTCATCCTCTTTCAATTGAGCGGCGGGACCGTGAATGGCAATCTTCCCGGTCTCCAGTATGTAACCGTACCGGGCCACACCAAGAGCTTTGCGGGCATTTTGTTCCACGAGCAGTATGGAAACTCCTTCCTCATCGTGGATCTGTCTGATCACCCGGAATATCTCCTGCACTAAAATTGGCGCAAGGCCCAATGAGGGTTCATCGAGAAGCAGAATTTTGGGCTTGGATATCAGCCCCCTACCAATTGCCAGCATCTGCTGCTCTCCACCGGATAGAGTTCCGGCAAGCTGCCTTCTTCTTTCCCTGAGAACGGGGAAGAGACGGAAAATCCACTCCTTGGTCTTCTGGATCTCCTGGGCATTGATCTGGTTTCGTACTCCCCAGGTACCCAAGTTTAAATTTTCTTCTACTGTCAGGGTGGCGAAAACTTTTCTCCCTTCAGGAACGTGAGCCACCCCTATGCTTGCCAGCTGATGAGCAGGAAACTTGCTTAAATCTTCACCTCTTAATTTGATCGTCCCGCTTCTAATGTGAACCAGGCGGGAGATAGCTTTAAGCAGGGTAGTCTTACCGGCACCGTTTGCCCCCAGAACAGCCACAATGTCTCCCTCTTGCATTTCCAGGGAAATTCCCTTTAAAGCTTCCACCGCACCATAGTTCACGACGAGGTTTTCCACAGAAAGGAGTGTGCCCATTTCACTCCTCCTTCCCCAGGTAAGCTTCAATTACCCTGGGGTTGTTGTAGATTTCAGAGGGTAGGCCTTCTGCAATTTTGGAGCCCATGTCCATTACGGTCACCCAATCAGAGATGCCCATCACCACGTTCATATCGTGCTCGATTAAAAGAAGGGTGAATCCTTCGGTAATCAAACTTTTCAGAAATTCCATTAACTCCTCAGTTTCCTTATCGTTTAAACCGGAGGAGGGTTCGTCCAAAACAAGGAGTTTAGGGCTTGTGGCCAGAGCTCGGGCAATTTCCAGAAGTCTCTGCTTGCCGTAGGGGAGGTTTTTTGCCAGCTCATTCCTGTACTCCCAGAGACCTACCTGGTTTAAACGATAAGAGGCGATCTCCAAGATCTTGCGCTCTTCTTTCTTCTGAACCGGGAGGCGTAAAATTGAGGACCATGTGCCGCTGTGAGCATGGCAGTGGGGACCGGACATTACGTTTTCGATGCAAGTCAGTGAGGGGAAGAGGCGAATGTTCTGGAAGGTACGGGCGATCCCTTTGGCAATGATGGTATGCGGTTTAAGGCCAGTAATATCCTTGCCCATAAAAATAACCTTGCCGGTTGTAGGGCGGTAGATTCCCGTGATCACGTTGAAGAGAGTGGTCTTGCCGGCGCCGTTCGGGCCAATTAAGGAGGTAATCTTTCCTTCCCTGATTTTCAGGTCGAAGTGATTAACAGCCACGAGACCGCCGAACTGCATGGTCACATTCTGGGTCTCGAGCACTATGTTATTGATTGTTTTTTCCTGGGCTACCTCGGCTTTTACAGCTGTGCTCTGGGCAGGGTCCGCTCCGTGGGGAACGAGCACCGCTTCCTTGGGAATTTTCAGCAGAAACTCGTTTTCATCTTTGGGCAATCCGGAAATGCCCAGACCGCGGAAGCCTACACCCTCCCTCCTCCTTGGCCAGATTCCACCCGGACGGAAAATCATCATTACCACCAGAGCCGCTCCGAAGAAGAGGAGCTTGTAACTGGCGAACTGCCGGAAAATCTCCGGGAATATTACAATCGCGGCTGCTCCTAACATATTTCCGGGAATTGAACCTAATCCACCCAAAAGCACAATGCAGAAGAGCAAGCACGATTCCATAAATGTAAAGTTATCGGGGGAGATGACCATCATCTTGGAGGCGTAGATGTTTCCCGCAATACCTGCCAAGGCAGCTCCTAAAACGAAAGCCAATAACTTGTAAGAACGGACATCGATGCCATTGGCCTCGGCAGCAATTTCGTCCTCCCGGATAAAGTTCCAGGCACGGCCCACCCTGGACTTCTGGAGGTTTAAAAGGCCAATGATCACCAGGGCAATGATCACCCAGATGTAGTAATAGAAGTGGGTAGGTGTACGAATGGCAAAAAGGCCCAAATCCGGATTGCCTATTCCCGTGACCCCGTTTGGACCATTGGTCAACCCAAAAGGATTGTTCAGGGCAGTGATGCGCACAATTTCCCCGATACCAATAGTCACGATGCAGAGATAGTCACCTCTGAGGTGGATAATGGGGGAGGTCACCAGATAAGCAAAACCGCCAGCGACAATGGCGCTAATGGGAAGCAGGGCCAGGATAGGAACGTGCAGTTTCACATAGAGAATACCCGTGGTGTAGGCCCCGATGGCATAAAAAGCTGCGTGACCTAAATCGAAGAGTCCGACCTCGCCTAAAACGATGTTCAAGCTCAAACCCAGAAGAACATATATGCCAACAAAGAAGCCGACGTCAATCCAGTAATTGTTCACAAAAGGGAAAAAAGGGAAAGCGATCAGAAGAACGATTACCGCGGCCAGGAGAACGAGCTGAACCGGTGCGATTTTGACGGGCATTTTTCTGCTTTTTTGGGAGTTCAGAATTCTCTGGGTTACTTTACGGGTTACATCAGCCATAGTTTACACTTTCTCCGCGACCTTTTCGCCGATCAGGCCAGTAGGCCTGACGATCAAAATAGCGATTAAGACCAGGAAAACGAAAACGCTTTTCCAGGCTCCGGAAACAAATCCCTCAAATAGGGATTCCATTACTCCCAGGAGTAATCCACCGATCATTGCGCCGGGAATGTTCCCAATTCCTCCCAAGATTGTGGCGGTAAAAGCTTTTAAGCCGTAGGTCCATCCCAGGTTGAAGATGATGCGCCCGTAGTTCAAACCAGCGAACACACCCGCCATAGCACCCAGAGCTGGTCCTACAAAGAAGACGAAAAAAATGATCTTCCGGAAATCTATCCCCATCAGGGTGGCCGTGTCCCTGTCCAGAGCTGTGGCGCGCACCGCGGCACCAAACAGGGTTTTCTCTACCATCCAGTAGATTAGGGCCATCAATCCCAGAGAAACAATGAGGGTAACCAATTTAATCACGGTGATTTTGATATCACCGAAGGAAAGGATGGCGGAAGGGATGGCATCGGGGGGATATGCCTGAAAGCGGGGGCCCCAGATAGCCATGATCCCGTTGGAGATAAAAATGGACATTCCCAGAGCTGAGACCACGAGGGGAAGGCGACCTGCTTTATAGACGGGGCGGTAGGCAATCCGCTCCACTACCAGACCGGCTATGCCAATTCCGAGCATCGCCGCAGTGAGAGCTACTGCCACACCGCCCCAGACTCCCAAAACTTGAGTTATCCAGCCCGCACCGATCACAAGGACTGTGTAGCCCAAGTAACTGCCAAGCGCGAAGAGGTCGCCGTGTGCGAAGTTAATCAGCTTCATCACCCCGTAAACCATGGAATAGCCCAGAGCTACGAGGGCGTAAAAAGAGCCTATGGTAAGGCCGTTGAGGAACTGTTCAAGGAATATGCGCATGCGCGGGCCTTCCTCTTTAACCTTTAATCTTTAGGCCAGTAGAGCTCTAATTTACCCTCTTCGTTATAAATGTAAGCATAGTAAGGGATGTTCTTGCGGTCACCGCGCTCGGTAAACATCAAGGGTCCAGTAATACCCTTGGCATCGGTCATGGTGCGCATAGCATTGGCAACAGCATCGGGATCAGTGCTTCCAGCCTTCTCAATAGCGGCTGCCAGGGCGTTCAAGGCGTCAGCGGCGTAAACTGCCCAGATGGACCCCGGAAGTTCATTGTATTTCGCTTTGTAGGCCTCCATGAATTCCTTAGCTTCGGGGGTGGTCAAGAATTGGGGCATGGGCTCGTTGAGGTGGATAGATCCCTTGATGACATCCACACCCGCAATCTTCTCGAACTCAGGAGTAGGAACGGAGTTATTGCCCACAAAGGTGCAGGTTACTCCCGCTTGACGCGCTTGCTTAAGCAGCAGAGCCGCTTCAGGGTAGTAGGCGGTGAAGAACCAGACATCTGGGTTGATCTCTTTTATCTGGCTGACCACTGCGGAGTAGTCACTTTCCCCAGGGGTTATGGCATCGTAATAGACGATTTCACACTCTCCTTTATCGATATATGGTTGGAGGTATTTTTTGGCGTCTTCCGCAACTCCCTTTCCGTAGTCCTGGTTGTCGTGCATGATGGCAATGCGTTTGGCCTTAAGAACTTCCACCGCAAATTTGGCGAAGAATTCGGACTGGGTGTCATCACGCCCGGCTGTGCGGAAGAAGTAGGGACGCTGCTTCTCCATGGTCAGACGGACCGCAGTGCAACCGTAACCCACGGAGACAACCTTATTGGCATCATAGAGGTCAGCGGCAGGAGCGGTAACTGAGGAACCGTAGGAAGCGATCACTTCCTTCAGGCCCTGGGAGATCAGTTTCTGGGCGGCCAGAGCACTATCCTTGGGGTTGGAACCGTCATCTGCAATAACAATCTCAACCTTTTTTCCTAAAATGCCACCTTTTTGGTTGATCAGATCAGCAGCTACCTCGACGCACTGCTTGGCCCACTGGCCTTCAGCGGCAAAATTACCGGTTAATGGCGCCTGAAGTCCGATCTTGATTGTTTCCGCAGGTGTAGGGGTGGGAGAAGCACTTGTGGTTGCAGTTGGAGTGGGAGTGCTCGGCTGTGCGCACCCGGTGAGTAAAAGCGCCACTGACAAAACACTAATTAACAACCAAACTATAGTTTTCTTCATGCCCTTCCTCCATTTACCTCCTTTTTTAGGTTACTTTTAGAGGACATCAAGAATTTGTTGCCTTTTCTCCCCTCCTTTCGTCCCGGTATGAGGAAATCAAAAATAGTTTACCACGATTTTCAATTTATTCTGTAACCGCCTAACGGAGAATAAAGCCGTGGCGCAACGGGTCCTGTGGGTCAATACACCACTCACAAAGCCCGACGATGGAGGCACTTCCGGTTACTTCGGGGATCACCGCATCATAAGGACCAAATTTAGTTTTGTCGACTGCTTTGCCTGTAAAACAGGTACCGATAATACTCTCTACGGTAAAGGGCTCCTTCATTTTTAACTCTCCCTTGAAATGATGGATCGCTGCGCGAGCGCTAACGCCTGTGCCTGTTGGGGAGCGATCCACTTCTCCGTCGGCAAAAATGCATACGTTTCGGGAGTGATGTCCCTGTTCCCTGGCTTTTCCCACAAAGATCGTTCCATAGAGGAAGCTCAGATCCTCCTCAAATGGATGCCTGATGGGCACGGAATTCATAACTGCACGCTTAATGCGCATCCCTACTTCGATTAACTTACGAAAATCATCCGGTCCTAAACCGATCCCGATCTCTTCTGCGTTCACAAAGGCGTAAAAGGCTCCTCCGAAAGCCACATCGTATTTCACTTTACCAATTCCCGGAACTTCCACAACCTGATCCCTCAAATAGAGGAAGGAGGGAACATTCTGGAAGGAAACTTCTTTAACCCTGCCTCCCTCCCTGTGTGCCACCGCAGTCACCAGACCAGCCGGTGTGTCCATTTTGATCACCGGATTATCCCCTTCCTTTTCGATTATCCCGGTCTCAAGGAGGACGGTGGCTAAAGCGATCACCCCGTGTCCGCACATTGTGCTGTACCCTTCGTTATGCAAGAAAATCACCCCTACATCGCTTTCCCGGCTCACGGGTTCTGTGATAATTGCGCCGTACATGTCGGCGTGCCCCCGAGGTTCCCACATCAAGGCAGTGCGCAGAAAATCCAGGTTCTCTTTGAGATATCGCCTCTTTTCCAGGATGGTCTTTCCCGGAATAGGAGGATAACCCTCAACTATAACCCTCAGGGGTTCCCCAGCTGCGTGGGCGTCTATGGTCTTGATCTTCATCCAGTCCTTCGGCGGGTTCCAGGTGATCTCCAAGTTTCTCCCTCCTAATCTAATTTTGTTCCCAGTCCAGCCTTTAGTGCTCTCCGGTATATTTCTTGGGCCACAACGGCATCCTGTACCGCCAGGCCTACCGATTTGAACAGGGTTATCTCCTCCCCGCTCTTTCTTCCGGGAATCTCTCCCGCAATCACCGCCCCAATTTCTCCAGCAACGGAGTCCCAGGTAATTGCTCCTTCGGAGACCGGGATAATTAAATCGCCCGCCTCTTCCTTTGCAGCATCCAGGCTGTCAACGAAGATCCGGCTTCTTTTAATGGTTTCTGTATCCAGCTCCCTGAAATCTGGTTTGTAAGAACCAATGGCCGTGATATGCGTCCCCGGTTTTACCCACCTTCCATCGAAAAGTGGAGTGCGAGAATTAGTAGCGGTGATCACGATGTCCGACTGCTCCAGGGCTGATTTTTTATCCCCGGTGAGGATGAGCTCAATTCCCAATTTTTCCTTCATTTTCTCAAGGAAAGGTCGCTCGCGAGGATCATTGTTCGTGATGATAAAAGCCTTCTTAATGAGGCAAACGGTGCAAACGGCTTCAAGCTGAGTCTCCCCCTGGGCTCCCACACCGAAAAGGGTAACTGTCTTGGAATCCTCCCGTGCCAGATATTTGGCTGCTACCCCTCCTGCAGCTCCAGTCCTGATAGCGGTTAAGGCAGCACCATCGATGATAGCAAGGGGTTTTCCCTTTTCCGGATCATAAAGAATAACAAGACCCTGAATTGCGGGGAGGCTGAAAAGTACGGGGTTCTGAGGATAGACTGTGATCACTTTGACCGCCATAGAGGGGGAATTGCTTTCGACTAAAACTGGCATAGTTAGAAGGGTACTTCCGTTGATTCCGGTATTCATGACCGTCCTTTGAGGCATCAACACCTTGCCTTGATAAAGTGAGAGAAACCCATCCTCCACTGCCTTGATGGCCTCTGTCATCGTCAGAATCTGAGAAATTTCTTGCCCTCTTATAAAGAGCAGCATATCTCTTGTTTAAAATTTTAGATTTTATTTAAGATAAAGTAAAGTCTGGTAAATGTAAACCTACTCCGGAAAAATGCAAAGGGCAAAAAATTTAAAAAATTCAGAGGAAAGTTGGCCTGAAAGTTACTTCAATTCAAAGTTGCCTCTAAGTTTGTCCCCCTGGACAACGACAAAACTGGAAAGCATCAAAAAACACCCAATCAATTCCCGTGGACTCAGATTTTCCTGAAGTATCAAAACCCCAAATATGACCGCAAAAACCGCCTCAAGGCTCATTATAATCGCAGCATGGTTGGGAAGGGTCAATTTTTGTGCCGTAACCTGCAAAGAATATGCAATTCCCACCGCAAAAAGCCCGGAATATAACAGGGGCAAAATTACCTCCTGGAGGGTCCCCCACTGGGATCTTTCAAAAACTCCTGGGAAGAGGCTCAGTATCCCGCAGGATAAAAAGGTAACAAAGGAAAAACCCAAAGGGTTGCATTCCGGGGAGAATTTTCCAACAATGATAATATAAATTGCGTAAATTAGGGCGCAAAGGATCATGATTAAATCCCCCTGATTTATTGATCCCCCTTGCCAGGGACTCAGGAAAAAAAGGCCAGAAAGCGCGAAAAGAACTCCAATTGAATTAAAAAGATTGACTTTCCTTCCCAGGAAAAGCCCGATAACGGGAACCAAGACAACATACAAACCCGTAATGAAGCCGGCCTTTCCCGCGTCAGTCCACTTTAGGCCAATTTGTTGCAAATTTGTCCCGATACAGAGGCAGAAACCGGTAATAATCCCGGCATAGATCTCCTGAGCTCTCAATTGATTTTTAATTCCTTTAATAAAAAGAGGGGGAATTAAGACAACCGCTCCGATCAAAAACCGCAATCCATTAAAAGTGAATGGCGGGGCTTCCAGGCTTCCAATCCTCCTTGCAACATAACCCATTCCCCAGATCATAGCCGCCAGAAGCAGCAATAAATCCCCGAGAAAACTCTTTAAATTGGGAAAAGGTTTTAAGATCTTAAACCTCAAGGATCCATTTTCTCTTATCAAAGGGCCCTATTTTCTCCGTTTTCAATAATCATGAAGTCTCGATCAAGATTTAACCGAGGGGTCTTTTTTCTCAGGAGCAGAAGTAATCCGTGGGGCAAAAAATTTTGCATCAAAAGTATTTAAAATAACTCTGAAAGTTTCCAGGCTTCTATTTCTTCTCTTGGAGGTGGAAGATACTCGTTTTTCTTGTTAAAGTACCACCCGTGCTTATCCCTCAGATCAATAAGAAATTCAGCGTAATTCAAAGCTGCACAGGCAACGTCTATTACCGGAACTCTTAAAGTACCCTGCAATTCTTGATAGAACCCGAATTGAATAGTACAACCGAGGATGATGACTTCCGCTCCATCTTGCTCTATGGCTTGCTCCGCGGCCCGCACGATTCTCCTTTTGGTTTCCTCCGGATCAACTTGGAGCTCCAGAACCCCCATGCCAAGAGCCCGGAAGGATGCTAAATGATCCAAAAACCCGTATTTAATGACATTCTCCCTCATGAGAGGTACAGTTTTATTTTCTGTAACGATTATGGAAAAGCGCTGCCCCAAGGTAGAAGCAATATGCATTGAAGCTTCAGCGGGAGCAGTAACCACTAATTGTTCTGCGATTTCTCGGGCTTCCCTTAAACCAGGATCGTAAAAGCACCCGATGATTGCCCCATCGAAATTTTCTCTTTCCGCTTTTCTTATAATTTTTAAAAGTTGAGGCACGACCAGCGATCCGTAAGAATAATATTCCAGATGCCTGGGACCTTCGGGCAGAGAAGTTACCTCAAGTTCCGTCTCCGGGGAAATAAATTTTGATAGATACTCTCTCCAGGAAGCTACCATATCACTCACAACGGGTTCTATGTAGAGAATTTTCCTTTGCACTATTTATCGCCTCCTATCCATTTGCCTGTTTCCCGAAAAGATGACACCTAACAATGTGTTCAGGGATGACCTCAATCATCTCAGGGTCCACCTCGGAGCAAATCGGCATTTTATAAGGGCACCTAAGATGGAAGCTGCATCCCGGTGGAATGTTGACAGGGCTGGGGATTTCCCCTATAGACACGACCTTCTTGGGTTTTAGTCTTTCCTCCTCTTCGGTAACTACAGGCACCGAGGAAATGAGCATCTGTGTATAGGGGTGAAGAGGCTTTTCAAAGAAGGTGGCGGCATCAGCAACCTCGCAAATTTTTCCCAGATACATGATTGCGATTCTGTTCGCTACATTTCTCATCAAGCTCAGGTCATGGGTGATAAATAAATAGGTTAAATTCAGCTCTTTTTGAAGATCCATTAGTTTATTGATGATCTTTGCCTGCACTGAGACATCCAGAGCGGAAGTGGGTTCGTCAAGAACAATCAGGGAGGGGTTAGGGGCCAGAGCTCTGGCGATGGCCACCATTTGCTTTTCCCCACCACCGATGGATGGGGGTGATTTGTACAGATAATCCGCAGGGAGTTCAACCCTTTCCAGAAGCTCAATCATTTTTTCTTTAAGTTGTTTCTTTGGCGTGTTGGTGTGAAGCTTAAGAGGCAGTCTTAAAATTTGTTCAATTGTTTGCCTTGGATTAAGAGAGGATCCAGGGTCTTGAAAAACGATCTGGATTTCCTTTTTAAGGGACAATGGCCTCCTCACTGCTTCCATGCCGATATTCTGATTCTTAAAAAGAATTTGTCCTGATGTCGGGCGATACATTCCCACAACTGTATAAGCGATCGTGCTCTTCCCAGAACCAGATTCTCCTACTAATCCCAGAGTCTCACCATATTTGACATTGAAGCTTACCCCATCGACAGCACGAACGTAAATTGGACCCCTCTTATCCTTGCCAATGCGGAAGTACTTTTTCAAATTTACGACTTTCAAGATTTCACTATTTCCCTGTTGAGTCATTGCATTCACCTCTGAGCCAAATAACATGCTACAAAGTGGTCTTTATCAATCTCGAACAATTGAGGCGGTTTCTCCTGGCAAGAAGGAGTAGCGTATTCGCACCTTGGCTGGAATCGGCAGCCAGGTGGAGGATTCAGGTAATCCGGGATTCTTCCTGGAATGCCCCGGGCTATTCCCCCTCCGGATATTTTAGGAACGGAGGCCAGTAGACCTCTGGTATATGGATGCACCGGATTCTTAAAAAGGTCTTTGGCGGGAGCGGTTTCCACGATTGTCCCCGCATACATCACGTATATCCTGTCAGTCATTTCCCGGGCAACGCCCAGAGAGTGGGTGATTAAAATGATAGAGGTCCCTTGCTTCTCCACAATCTCCTTTAGGAGGCGAAGGATCTGGTCCTGAATTGTAACGTCTAGGGATGTTCCGGGTTCATCAGCGATGAGCAGGCTTCGGGGAGAGGAAATGGACATTGCAATGCAAACCCTCTGTCGCATGCCACCACTCAACTGAAAGGGGTAGTTCGTTAAGATTCTCTCAGGGTCTGGCATGTAAACCTCTTTTAGAGCCCTAGCTGACAGCGTTTTAATTTTTTCTTTCTTAACTCTCTTCTCTTCTAAGGCGATCGAATATCTGACGACGTCCCCGATTTGAGCTCCTATTGTGAAAACTGGGTTCAGGGCAGCAGTCGGGTCTTGAAAGATCATGGCAACCTCTTTGGAGCGAAGCCTTTGAAGCTCGCCAAAGCTCATTTTCAAGATATCCTTCCCCTTATAAATTATTTCTCCCTTAGGAATGCGAGAGTCACCTGGCGGAAGAATTTGCAGGATCGATTTCATGGTAGTAGTTTTGCCGCACCCGGCTTCCCCTACTAGTCCCACTCGCTCTCCTTTACGCACTAAAAAATTCACTCCATGAAGAACCTTTAGGTAGCCTCCATAAACTTTGTACCAAACATGAAGATCCTTTATCTCGAGTAAGGTCTTATCGTCCATTAGCGCTCCTCTCTTTAGGCCATTTAACGGGAAGACTGCAACATATCCCGAATTCCATCTCCAAAAAGATTAAAACCTAAAATTACGATGATTATAGCCAGAGCTGGAAAAACGCTCATCCACCAAAGCTGGGGTAAATACCTAGCGCCATCCGATACCATCTGGCCTAACGCTGGCGTAGGTGGTTGTTCCCCGAGTCCTACGAAACTCAGCGAAGCACCAATCAAAATCACCCATCCCACATCTAAGGCCATTTTCGTGAAAACAGGAGAAAGGCAATTGGGCAAAATTTCGCGGAAAATAATGTGGAATTTGCTCGCTCCACTCAACTCTGCTGCAATTACAAAATAATCGTTTCGAATTGAGGAAGCCATACCATAAACAAGGCGCGTATACCATGGCCACCACATTACTGTGACCGCAATCATGGAATTCATTAGGTTTGGCTTAAGCACCGCAGCGATGGCCAGAGCAAGAACAAGAGAGGGGACGGAGAGGAATATGTCTGAAATGCGCATAATAACGGTATCTATAATCGTCCCATGATAAAACCCAGCCAGAAGGCCAAAAACAGTACCAACTGGTACGGCGATTGCTAAAACCAGAATTGACATAACCAGGGCACCACGGAAGGCAAAGATTATCCGAGAAAAGATATCTCTGCCGATGGGATCAGTTCCAAGCCAATACTTAGCGCTAGGAGGCTGGCCAGCATTTTTATAGTCGACAAATGGGCCTGCATGTTCAGGGTAAGGCGTTACCAAAGGAGCAAAAATGGCTAGTATAATCACCAAAACGACGATCGCCAATCCCACGACGGAAAGTTTATTGCGAGAAAAATGGTACCAGTATCGAGATACCCTATCCCAAAACCTGTGCCACTTTCCCTTTTCTCGAGGCTTTTCAACAGTTACTGCCAGAAAATTTTTATTGGCCATATTATTGCCCCCTTATTCCACCCAAACGGACACGAGGATCCAGAAAAGCAACAATAATATCAACGACGATATTGGTGAGTGCAAAGATTAACCCTATTATCAGCACTACCCCCGAGATCGCGTTCAAGTCTTTAAAAAGCATAGCGTTGATTCCGTAACGGGAAATGCCTGGCCAGTTGAAAATCATCTCGACCAAAAAGGCGTTGCCTATCGTCGCTGCAATATCCATTCCCATTACAGAAACTGTCGGAATCAATGAGGGCTTAAGCAGATATTTAAACATGATTCTCCTTTCAGGAATTCCATACCCTCTTTCTGCAGCAATGAAATCTTTGGACAAGTTATCAACCATGCTGGAACGAGTAATTCTGGCTTCTTGAAATGTGCCACCGAGTGCCAAGGCAATTGCGGGCAAAATCAAGTGCGTAAATGCATTCCAAGCTGCAGTCCAATTTCCCGCAAGCATGGAGTCCAAAATCATAAATCCTGTAACCCTTGCCACAGTGAACTGAGAGCCCAAACGACCAAGTACCGGCAAAATTGGCCAAGCATAACCGAAAATTAGGATAAAGAACACTGCTAAAACGAATGCAGGAATAGAAACGCCAATGTAAGAGAAAATGCGAATCACGCCGTCTACCCACCTGTCTTTATATCTGGCCGCAAGAGTACCAAGGAGAATAGCAAAGAAAACCATAAAAATAGCAGTAAAGAAAACTAATTCCAAGGTAGCAGGAAGGTATTCTTTTATATCCTCAATCACTGGGCGCTTAGTCACCAGCGATTTACCAAGGTCCCCACGAAGGGCATTTGTCAACCAAATCCAATATTGTTCCGGTAAAGACTTGTCCATGTGTAATTCCTTGCGGAGTTGTTCAACCACATCTTCTGGCGCTCTTGGTCCTAAAGCTAGCCGGGCTGGATCACCGGGAACTACGCGAGCTAAAATAAAGATAACTATCGATAAGCCAATAAGAACAAAAATGCTCAATAAAAGGCGACGGAGAATAAATGGTCCAAGTTTCACAGGGTACCCTCCTTTTGACTGTTACCCAAAACAGATATCACATCAGATACCAAAGACTCTAAATTTGCAGCGAAAGAAGCTTCTCCTTCGATAACACTATCCTTTGCGGTTTCAATGTGTTTGCGGAAAACTGGTAAAAGAGGAAATTCGATGTCTTCACAACTTAATATGTCGACTAGCCTTCCCGCAACATCAATCATCCGTAAAGGCCCGTATAGTTTTGGTTCCTGGACTAAATTGCGAGCGCTAACAATTATGTAACAAATTAACTCAATAAGCTGCTGATAAATCTGTTTTGTCCGCTGATCCCTATTTGTATTCATTGAACCAAATCACGTCCTTCTTTCGAATTGGGGTTCTTGGTGTACACTCTGGATAACCAACCGATACTATAAAAATTGGAGCAATTGAACGGGGTAAACCAAGGATTGCCTGCAATGCTTCTCGGTGAAAGGATGCAATTACACAGGTTCCAAGACCAAGAGCATGAGCGTAGAGCATAATGTTCTGCGCAGCCATAGCAGCATCTGCGATTGCTAAGAATTGGGGCCCTAATGATCCGCCTTTCAGTTGGGCCTCTTCCAGATCTTGACAAATTACAATCAATGCGGGAGGGGAACCTAAAAGCCCTGGGCTAACCAATTTTATTTTATGCAGCAATAATGGGTTTGTAACTACAGCAAACCGCCATGTTTGCATATTACCAGCAGAAGGTGCCCAGATCCCTGCTTCTGAAACAAGGGCTTGTAATTGATCCACACTTACGGGATCAGGCCGGTATCTTCTTATGCTACGTCGACCCTGAATGACATTTAAGATTTCCATTTTTAAATTTCAGCTTTTGCAAAAATGATTGAAAACATAATGCAAAACCCGGACCACCGTCTGCATATCAGAAATGGCTACTCTTTCAGACGTGGAATGCTCGTCTTTAACCCCGTTGCCCAGTGGTACAGTTTGAATACCTTTTTCGTTGTAAATTGCTGATTCTAATCCTCCGGTAATTACTATTGTCCGCGGATGGATGCCCACGCTTTCCAGAGCTTCGCGAGCGATTTTCACCATTGGGCTGTCCTCAGGAATGCGGGTAGCCTTGTAAGCAAGATTTAGGACTACCTCAGCCTTCGCTCCTATCGCTCTGGCGCAGACCTCAAAAGCATCTTTTATGATCTGGCTCACTACAAGGCACTTCTCGTGGTTTAAGCTACGCGCTTCTGCCTTGATAGTTACTCTCTCTGGAACTCCGTTCCTGATTAGACCGCCCTGAATAATGCCGATGTTGGATGTGGTTTCGGCATCGATGCGCCCATCTTTGATAATAGCTATTGCGTTAGCAGCCGCTTTTATTGCGGATATCCCCTTTTCTGGTTCCATTCCGGCATGAGCAGCCTTGCCCGTGATCTCGATATCGATGAGCATATGAGAAGGGCCACCAACAACAATCGCATCAAGGGCATCCATGTCTAATAGGAAACCTTGTTTGGCGGTGATTTGGTTAAAATCCAAATGTTTGGCTCCCCCAAAACCAATTTCCTCTTCTCTGGTAATTACAACCTCTAAAGGAGGGTACCGATCAGCAGATTGAACTGCCTCAATGAACTCGGCAATTCCGGCCTTGCAGTCTGCCCCTAAGATCGTGTCTCCACTGGAGCACACAAAATCGTTGACCACTTTAGGTTGAATCCCCTTCCCGGGTTTGACAGTATCTGCATGCATGGCGAAGAATAGAGGGCTCATGCTACTACATGAGCGAGCAGGAATCTTGGCAATAAGGTTCCCGTAGTCATCGATATAGCATTTTGCGCCTAAATCATCAGCAAACTTCCTGGCAAGGTACTTGATAAACTCCCGTTCTTCACCAGATTCACTCGGAATCTGAACCATTTCACACAAGTTGCGAACCATTCGTTCAATTTGGATCATACATTAAACCCCTTTCGTTCTAATTTAAGGAGGAGGAGGCCGTCGCCCCCTCCTCCTCGCAGAATTATTCCTGATTTAACTTTTCATTCTCCACCGATGAACCTCATGTCTTTGAATTGCATGCGTAATTCGGGCAAAAGGCAAATCTTTCCGCCTGTCTCGGCCGCTTTCGCGGTTGGCCACATCAGGTATTCTGCTTGATAAGCATGACGCTGAGGCATCTCCACGGCAACGATATCCGGCGCCAGGTCTATTATTTTCCTGATGATCGCTTTGTACTTCTCATAGCGTTCATTTTTATCAAGAGTGGCAAGAGCATCCTCGAGCATCGAGTCAATTTCGGCTTGGGTGGTATCATCGAACCAGTGCATATTAAAGAACGTACCCCGGGTATTAGAATGATAAATTTGGTACAAGAGTGACCCAGCTTCAGGATATGTAATAGAGGAGTGGATCACGGGAAATATGTGAGGAGTAGTATCTGGCTTCGCAGCTGCATCTATGAACTGGGTCCAGCTACTTTTTACAACATTCACCTTGATACCGATTTCCGCGCAGTTGCTTTGTAGGAGCAAAGCGATCTTTTCTTGATCAGGAACTACAGAATTCCACCAGAACTCGATAGGGTATTGATCCAGTTGCCCCGCATACTTAGATTGTGCCAACTCGGCTTTTGCCTTCTCAACATTTCTTTCCAACAGAGGCAATGTTGGGTCACTGCCTGGGATAATAGGGCTTATCGGTCCCCGCGCACGCTCCGCAGTAGGCAGGATTTGCTCCTGACACACAGCATAATCAAATACGTACATTACAGCCCGACGGAAGTGCACATCGTCCAGTGGCGGCTTTGATGTGTTAAACATGAGCATTAACGGTGCCCCTGTTCTTAAATTAGCTATTTTCACGCCAGGCAGCTTGCTCATAGCATCGTAATTTTCTGTAGGCTGCCATTCGTCGGAGATCTCCAGTTCCTTCTTAGCCATCAGGGTGCGTACTGTAACCGGCTCTGTAGTGCCGATGATCTTGAAGGAATCAGGGGCATCCTTATCTATCTCCTGCCAATAATTTGGGTTGCGAATGCCAATCACATGTTCCTCAAGCTTAACCTCTTTAACCATATAGGGACCAGAACCAGCATCATGCGTGAGCAGCCAACTCTTGCCGTAATCGCCAAACTCTCCATAGGGACCTTCTTTTTGAGCGTTCTCCATCACCTGCTTCTCATTGAGCACGGCCACGTGCTCAAGATAGAACAAAAATGGCCCTACTGGACGCTCTAAAGCGATCTCTACCGTCTCTGCATCCGGGGCCGAAACCTCTTTCACTACCCCACGGAACAAATACCCCCAGCCCTCGCCCATATCAATCAATCGCTTTAAGCTAAAAACAACATCACTGGCTTTTAGCTCATCTCCGTTGTGGAACTTAATCCCCTTCCTTATCTTTAAAGTATAAGTAAGTGTATCGGGATCAAATTTCCAGCTTTCGGCCACTTTTGGTTGAGGATCACCGTTTTCATCGATAGTCAACAAGGGGTCATAGAAATTTACAACGCAAACATTCGATACGTTATCAATAGCTACTCCTGGGTCAATGTAAACCGGGAAACCTTGCGCAACGCGCACTATCTTCTCTCTCGGTGGCGCAGTGGTGGAAGAAGTGGGAGATGCTGCGCTAGTTGGTGTTGGTAATGAAGATGTAGGAGTAGGGGTAGGACTGGGCGCAGTACAGGACGTTATAAGCACTAATGAGAGGACCAAACTGAGTACCAATACGAAATGTTTCTTCCAATTGATCACTTTAAAACTCCTCCTTATATTTCAATTTTCGTTCTTGATCTTCAACTGAAACGCTTTTTTTGGGGTGGGAATGGGTAGGCTTTTTTGCTCTGAGCCAAGCCCATCGAGATTAGACTTTCACATAGTTTTATTGCAGCAGCAGCAGGAACTACAATGGGCACACCCAATTCCTGAGAGGCTTTTTCCGCGACCCCATACATACTCCCACAGCCCAAGACGAGTACATCCGCACCTTTTTCAATCATTTCGGATCCAAATTTAAGTAGAGCTTTTAGCTCCTCTTCCTGGGAGTCAACCAAACTTAGGACTGGAATCCCTATAGAGCATACCCCAACGCACTTATGATCTAACTCGTAGACTTTCAGGTTGTCAAGGATGTAAGGGCCTGCTTCTGGAGGACCTGCTGTAATAATACCGAATTTTCTTCCAATTAAAGAGGCTATGTAAACGCTTGCCTCACCGATCCCAACGACTGGAATTTTTAATCCTTCTTTAGCTGCTTTTAGACTCGGGTCGCCAAAGCAATAGATGATCACTCCATCGTAGCCTTCCTGTTCCGCTCTCATAACCTCCTGGAGCGTGGGCAAAGCACACCAGGCTTCATCAAATGCGTTCTCGATGGATTCAGAGCCTTTCGCGATGTTGACAAGGTCGATTGAAGTGGAATCATCCTTGTACTTATTTAACTCAGCAAGGTTGGGTTCATTCCATATCGTGGTTGCAACCGGAACAATTACTTTAATACGCCTCATGACGTCTCCTTATTACTTCCCTAACTTCTTCGCCATCTCTTTCAGTTCGGGTTCGATGAAAACACCTTTATCTAAGATTTGGACTCCATCAAGCCAAACCGAACTGTTCAGGCAAATGCCATCGGAGTGGGAAGGACCTGAAATTCCACCGGGGATCAGTATTGGTCCAACGTTACCAATACCCCATTCTGTCGCTCCCCATATTCGCTCGTCTTCCACAATGTCACCGGTCAAACGCGCGTTAGGATGAACCCCATAGGAAATATGGGCAAGCTTAAGCATTTGAGGGTGATTAAAACTTTTTAGCCATTTTTCGTATTCCGCAGCTTCTTTACCGCCCTCAACTTTAACAATTGTGCCATTTTTGATATGAAGCGCAACTGGTTGCTGTAAAACGCCAACAATGGGAGGTACTATCGATCCATCGAATACAATAACACCGTTGATTGTTTCTAAGTCTGGAGCCCATGCAATTTGTCCAGGTTGCATATGGGAACCGGGAGTATCGTATCTGCCACATTCTAAATTCACTGGGTGTCCTGGATCATTATCAAATTCAACATCAGTCCCGGCCGGAGTGGTAACTCGCATATGTTTAGCGTTCTTGGTGAGTTCTACCAGACGAATCATGAATTTCTCTAATGTAGAGAAATCCACCCTGCCAAGCAACCTAACCATCATATCCGCGTTCATGCCACAAGCGTTTAGATATCGGAGCTTGGGGTTCTTAGCCGTGGCTACATCATAAGGAGTAGAATATAAAAGCCATTCATTATTGTATTCAATCCATGCATCGGTCTCTATAAGGGCAGCTGTGAGGGCTTGCACAGGAAGCATTGGGTCGGCTGCTTTCCCCACTCCTAAGGGAGATGCGGTATAAACAACCATGGGTTTAGCATCACAAGCAAAAGCGGCTCTGGCTGTAGCTTCCACAACTCTTCTGTCACTTTCCGTGTCAGCAGTGATTATGAAAGTTTCCCCCGGTTTTAACTTGAACAATTCCTCACAAAGAATTTTTGCAGCTTTCCCGAGCTCATATTCATACAGGAATTCAGACATGTTTTAAAAGCCTCCTTCTTGTTGTTTCGTGGCTTAATTAATCAGTCTTTCTATATTTGCGCTTTCACATAAGCATCACCCATAATCAATTGTATAAAAATAGTTAAAATTTTGTCAATAGTTTTTACAAAAGTGTTAAATTATTATTACTACTTTAAGAAGATAAACTCTATAGTGTTTAAAATTACGAAATTTAAGATTCTAATTGGAAACGGATTTTTGGAGGTGGCTATAGCATTTCTTATTTATATGGCCCAGCTCAAACAACCACCATGCGGCCATTTTTACGGGCACCTTAAACTCCATTGCTACATGATTTACTTTATCCTGTGCTGTAAAATAATAAGGAATTATGGCTTCGATTGCTTCAGGGGGCATTAATATTTCAGCTGCAAAGCAATTAGCCTGCCACTCGGCGTCTTCTTCTGTACCGCAAAAAATACCATCAGTGAAAAGGTGCCCTCCCTCTTCTTTATGCAAAACAAAATGGCCAAGTTCGTGAGCTAAAGTCCAACGCTGGTTTTCTAAGGGGTTTTTGGAATTAATAAAGCAAAACCAATGGTTCTTAACATTGCAAAGAAGCCCAGCCCAAAAATGCATGGGCCTAAAAACAACAATTACCCCCCTTGCGAAAAACTCTTGCAGCAAATCTCCCAGACCTTTCATTTAACCCACCTCAAGTTGATAAACCGACTGCAAAATTTCACGGTTCGGTAATATCCAGCATATCAGCGGCTTCGCGCAAAATTTTTGCTAACTCTTTCCTGGCCAGGCTTTTATAAATTTTTTGAATTAATTTGCTTTCCTCGCTTTTAAACAAGCCATAGTGAACCGCTAAATTAGACAAATCTATAGGGTTAGCTTCTTCCTCGAGTCCGTATAACGACTCTAAAGGAACATTTAGATAACGGGCAATAGCGATTGCATCTTTTAATTTCAGATCACTTTTTCCTTCCAAAATACGATATAACGTAGGGCGAGATATTCCCACCTTTTCGGCAAGCTCTGTAATTGAAACCCGCCGTTCTGAAAGTAGCTGCTTTAGCCTTTCTCCTAATTCAATATTTGATAACAACTCTTTTTCCTTTTCTGACATATCCCCTCAGGCTCATTTTTTCTATTTTTTTCATAATAATAGAAAATTGTTCAATTTTCAACCTTTTTTCTCAAAATTTTACACTTGTGTTCTCAGTCAAATATCTACACCAATTTACCAAGGGGATGGCCGTTTCAATGAATTTCGTTTATATTTCGTTTAATGAAAAAGGTAGGTTTAGTCCATGAAGAGGGCTTTACTTTAAGTCAAATTCCAGTGCACAGTCGGTTGCACTGGGTAAGGCTCGTTCCAATTTATATGAGCTGTATGGCATGTGTGCCTTTGATTATGGTTGGTGTAATGATTGCTCAGCTATTTTCTTTTTTACAAGCAATCGTCATTATCGGGCTTACTGCTCTAATTATTCTAGTATTCGACTGGATGAATGCAGCAGTGGGTGCCGATTTAGGACTGCCAGCATCAGTAATTGCACGATCGAGTTTTGGTCTAACAGGATCGCGTTTTTTTATTAGTGTTCTTCTTATTCTCCAAGGTCTGGGTTGGTACGGAATTCACATTGCAGTAGCTTCTCGTGCCCTTATGGAATTACTTGAGGCTTTGGCCCCTACACTAACTGGAAATGGTTTAGTTTTGTTTTTCATTACAGCCTGTATAGGTTTTCTTTTTGCTTTTCCTAATATCGTTGGCAGAAAATTTTTAACCTGGACAAATTACGTATCAGCCTGCGCGTTAATTATTTTATGCATCTGGGGATGTATACTGGTTCTATTCAATCCCGGTGGTGTTATGGAAATTCGTCAGGTTCAAGCCCCAAAACCAGATCTTGCCACGGGTGTACTATGGCTTCTGGGAAGCTGTGCGAGTCAGTTTGTCCTCCTATCTGACTACGCTAGGTTTTGCAGGCGTATCACGCCCGATTCATTTTTATTCCCATTAATAAGCATCGTTCCGATCGCTATTGCATTACCGCTTTTTGGAGCCTTTTTAGTAGCCTCGATGGGACCAGATGTTGGTCTAATTGAAGGTTTTCTAAAAATAGGTTTTCCTGCGTGGGGGCTAATTTTAGTGATTATTGCGCAGTGGAATCCTGCCCGAGTAGTAAACATTTATTCTGTTGGTCTAGCTCTTGCCAATTTAACAGGACTTACCTCTATAGTTGCGAGAAGGTGGTTTGCCATCATTACAGTTGTTTCAGGCACCGCATTGGCAACAGCTGGGATTTTAGATCATTTCGGCTTATTTTTAGAAATTCAAGCTTTTGTATATCCGGCAATTGGCTTGCTTTACGTTTTAGACCACTTCGTTTTTTCCAAACGATTATGGCAAGAGTCTTCCGGAGTAAAATGGGAGGGACTGATCAGCTTAGGAATTGGATACAGCGTTGGAATTCTGGTCAAACATCCATATTCATTTTTTTTAGCAGCTTTTGTAGCAGGGGTTTGCTATTCCCTAATTGCTTATATAGAAATACTCCTCAAAAAACCGCGACTCGCTTTAAAGCAATCATATCCATCAACCGCAACTTTGACGCAGCGACTTCGAATTCAATTTTGTATTCTTACTTTAACAGGAATGGGAGTCGCTGGAATAGGACCACTTTTGGCGGGTTCACCCTTGGCTGAAATTATGGTTAGCTTGGGCGTTGTTATTACGGGTTTGAGCTTTTGGTTATTCTCACGAGGAATTAGGGTTCCAATCTTACCTTTCAAAGATTAGCCTTTATTCTTCTTATTACCTTTCCACAATGAAAGACACTCGACCCAATTATTAGTCCGGGAAAAGTAGTGATCTGAATCCTGCAATTGCATCCTTGGTACGTAATGCAAAAATCCCTGCTCCTCCGCGGGCTTCAAAGAACTATTCCAGCGCTTTAAAGCTGAATGCGGCTTAGCCTTTACCATAGCGATTTTATCATAGGCGTTTTAGCAGAACCGGTTCGTCTATAATAGCCTTCCTCGTTTACCTAACCGAGGTGCTAATTGAACCCGATTTCCCGCTCAAGCACCATTGATAGATTCAGTGCTTAATACCCCGAGGTCTGGTCAATGAGCCCTTTCCTTCGGGCCACTATGTTCATCCTCTGAAAAACAAAATAGCCCAGAAAACCAAAGAACACGGTCAAACCCACAAGCCAGAGGAAGAGTTCCCAATCCGGCATGGTGTTAAAAGAGGGAGAAAAGGACGAGCCCAGAAGCGAGCGCCGCAGGAGCTCCAGCCAATAGGTCAAAGGGATAGCTCTGGAGATCGCCTGCACCCAGGAAGGAAGCACATCTATGGGGAAAATAGCTCCGCTTACGACGTAAAGTACCGCCCCCACCCCTTCCGCGATGGCCCAGGAGTGGCGAGCCATAACCAGGGCGAGGCCGGCAATCAGATATCCCATAAAAGCAATGGCGATAATCCCTAAAGGGAAGGATATAAGGAAAAGCGGCCAATTCAGGAAACTCCAGGGAATGCGGATGCCCAGGGGCCAGAGACCTAATAGTAAAATTACGAGAACGGAAACCGTGGTAGTAATTACCTGGGCAACTCCCCGACCCAGAAGGAAAACGAAGATCTTCAAAGGGGAAATGTAAATGTACTTCAACATCTCGTAATGCTCCCGGTCGTCAATGATGGCGTAGGAAATTCCCATCATCACTCTTCCAGCGTACATGAAAAAGGCATTCCCGATGTAAAGGTGGACAAAAAAGGGGTTGCTGGTTGAACCCCTGACCACCACGAGGTACATAAAGACCAGAATCAGGGCTGTGGAAAGGGGGCGAATCAAAGAGTAAACCGCAAAGACGAAAGGATCAGCCCAGTTGCTCTCAATCAGCCAGCCCAAGCGGCTGGCCTGCTTGAACTGAATCCAGATTTCCTTAAGTGTTGAGCCCCTGCGTGGGACTTCAAAGCTCACTGCCATCTTAAGCTCAATGTGCCCTTAATTCTTGCTGCGCGCTCCATCTTCTTTAAGGCCACCTTGGAGAGATAAATAAAAATCGGGCAGAGAAGGAGCAAAATTCCACACTCTACCCAGGGTGAGAGGAATCCCAGCGTAGGGTCTCCCGGGAACATCAGTTGTCTCATGGCGTCAAGGCCCAATGTAAGGGGGATGATGGAAGCCACGGCGGCTGCCCAGAACCCCAGGCTCTTAACCGGGAAATAAAAGCCAGAAAAAAGATAAACTGGTTCTTGAAGGGCATTGGAAAGATTATAGGCTTCCCTGCCCGAAAGTAGGAATAAGGAAGCAAGGAGCATTCCCATGCCGTAGAGGGCCACCATAGAGAGGAAAAAAACCAGGAGAACGAGGCCGAGGCTCGACACCTGGTATGTGACGCCGAAAAGTAGGCTTCCGACTATAATTACCGCTCCCGCTCGGATAGTGCTGGCGACAAGGCCTCCGATTCCCATTCCTAAAAGGATGGCCATTGGTGAAACCGGGGCCATGATATACAGTTGCAGATTGGCTGTCTCCTTCTCCCAGTAGAATTGTGAGGCCATGCTCCAGAGGATATTCAACCAGTAAGCGGTCATGGCGCCTCCTAAGACCACGTATCCCACAAACTCCGTCGGTGCCTTCATCGCCCGATAGACGTAAACGTAAGCTGCCAGTCCTAAAAGAGGGAGAACGGTTTCCGGAATAAGCCAGGAAAGTTCCCTGTTGGCGCCAATAACCCTGGGGTATGCCCTGCCGATTATGGAGCGGATAAAGAGCTCAAGGGGTGGTGGAATTCTCATCGCTCAATCCCCTTCCCACCAGAGTGAGGAAGACGTCCTCTAACGTAGGTTCTACTGACTGTACACTGAGGATGGGGATTTCCCTTTGATTTAATTCCCTGATGACTTCAGGAACGAACTCCTCGCTTTCCAATACCAGTTTCAGGGTAGTGCGGTTCTTTTCTATGGAGGAGCTGGAAGTTAGTCCTTTCACCCCGGGCTTGCCCTTAAGCCAGCTTAATTCATCGAGGCCGGATAGGGACATTTCCAGAATGGAGCCCCCGGAAACTTTTTTCTTAAGGGCTTGAGGAGTATCACAGGCCAGAATCTTCCCGTGGTCGATGATCGCTACCCGATCGCAGAGCTCATCTGCCTCAGCCATGTAGTGGGTGGTCAAAAGAATTGTCCTGTCCCGATGTTTTTCCATCCACGTTTTGATGTAGGCCCGGATGTCTCGAGCTGCTTCCACATCCAGTCCCAGAGTGGGTTCGTCCAGGAAAAGAATTTTAGGACCAGTGACGAAACCCCGGCAGAAATTCATCTTTTGACGCATTCCGGTGGAAAGCCTGGAAACTCTGGTGTTGGCTTCGGACTTTAACCCTACTACCTCTAACAGCTCGTTGATTCTTTCAAAGGCTACCCTATAAGGGATGCCGTAAAACTGGGAAAACATCCACAGGGTCTCCTTAACGGTGAGGATGCCGTATCCTGAGTATTCCCCGCCCGAAACCATATTAATCCTCTGGCGGATGGGAAGGACATCTCTGGTCACATCCAATCCATCCACAAAGGCTTGCCCCGAAGTAGGATAAAGCAGGGTAACCAGGATCTTAATCAGGGTGGTCTTGCCCGCCCCGTTGGGTCCCAGGAGGCCGAATAGCTCCCCCTGTTCTACCTCTAAATTGACTCCGTCCAGAGCCCTAATTGCGCGATTCTCCCTGCCTTTCCCTGCCCGTACCCTGAACTCTCTTACAAGATCAATCGTTTGAATAGCTTTATTCATGGCACTCTTTTTGAATGGGTTAAAGGCGATTAAATATTAGACTCCTTTTCAAGCCTTTCCGTTCGCTCCCTTTGCACTTCCCTTCTCCCTTTCCCTGCGTAAGAGCTTCAGATAAAGGGCGCATTCCATCCTTTTTTTCGTGGTCTCGCACCCTATGAAATCCGGCTTTTTTAAATTGCCGCTTAAAAGGTGGTGGTTTGCGTGACACCCTCCAGAGCAGAGGTATCGCGCCCAGCAGGTGCGGCAGTTTTCTTTCTCCAGGAAGCTAAGGTGTCGGAACTCCTCAAGCTTTTCCTGGTTGGTGATCCCTTCCCAGACCGTGCCCATCTTAAAATCAGAGCGCCCCACAAATTGATGGCAGGGGTAGAGGGATCCCGAGGGAGTAACAGCCAGGTATTCCACACCGGCCCCGCAACCTGAAAGCCTTTTGGAAACACAGGTCAGTCCGGTGGTATCCACCTCAAAATGGAAGAAGTGCAGTTCCCTTCCCTCCCTTTCCCGGCGGTCGATCTCCTTTGCCAGGAGCTCATATTGGCGGAAGATCTCCGGCAAGTGCTCCGCTCTTATGGCGTAAGGCTCGTTGGGTAAGGCTACTACGGGTTCCATGGAGACCTCAGAGTAACCCAGATCGAATAAGTAGAGGGCATTGTCCAGGAAATTCAACGTCTCGGCGGTGTAGGTTCCCCTGAGGTAGTAGAGCTTTTCCCCGCGCGAGGAGAGGAACTTCCTGATCCGGGAAAGGATCAGGTCATGGCTCCCTTTCCCATTAATCAGGAGCCTATTTTTATCGTGGTCCTCTTTCCTACCGTCTATGCTCAAAACCACGCGCATGTTCGTCTTGTTCAGGAACTCCCCAACCTGTTCGCTCAGAAGGAGGCAGTTTGTGGTTACAGTGAACCTGATTTCCTTTCCCATCTTTTCCGCCCTCTCTTTTCCGTAGAGCACCGCCTCTTTAAGGACGGAAAAATCCAATAGGGGTTCACCACCAAAGAAATCGATTTCCAGTCTCTTTAAGGGCCCAGATCTTTCCAGGAGGAAATCCACTGCCTTCCTGGCCACTTCCGGGGGCATAAGCCCTCTCTCGCCCCCATATGTTCCCTGGCCTGCGAAGCAATAGGAACAGCGCATGTTACATTCGTGGGCTAAATTGAGGCAAAGGGCCTTGAGATAGGGAAATGGAGCATATTGAGCATTCAAAGCTGGATCAGGAGCCAGTATCAGACCTTTTAAAGAGAGAAGCTTCAGCTCATAAAACGCTTCCTCCACCTTTGGGCCGAATTTTTCCCGGGCCCTGGTCAGGGCGACATCCAGGGTAGATGTTTTCCCTTCTTTCAGAATAGCCCAGGCTGCTTCATCTATTTGGAAAAGGGAAGACGAAGCCACATCAAAGAGAAGCAAGTGGCCGTCGAGTTGGAACAGGTGTAATTGGCCCTCTCTCCAGGGAAACTCAAGCATTTAAAATGGGATGCCTGTTTACTCGTTTTCCTTCTGGCAGACCTGGTTGGCAAGAGTGCAACTGGTCTTACAGGCTGACTGGCAGGATGAGAAGCAGTCCCTGCAATCCCAGACCTTCCTCAGATCCTTTTTGGGAGTCTCGATTAATTTAAAATGAACAGTATCAATTTTTTCGCTCACAATTGTCACCTCGTTTCCTCCTTTAAATAACAAGAAATTTGAGCTCTGACAAGACCGCCCCCTTGGCAATTTTTCAGGATGTGGTATCTTAAATAAAAATAAGGGCAGGAGGAACCACAAGATGAACCTCAGTAAGAGGAAACTCCTGGAGATGGCTATTTATCAGGAAATTGCTACTCGCGACTTCTATCTTCAGGTCTCTCAAAGGATCCAGGACAGGGGAGGAAAAAGGAAATTCCTGGATCTTTCGAAGGAGGAGGAGAAGCACCGGGAGACAGTCGGCCAGTGGTACGAGAAAGAAGCCGGTCAGCCCTTTCAACCTGATTCCGAACTCATAAAGCCCATCTTTCAATTTCCCGAAGGGTCAATTTTCAACCAGAGTACGGCCTTAGAAGCTGTGAGTGTCGGTATTCAACTGGAAAGGGAATCCGCAAACTTCTATGCCTCCTGGAAGGAGAAAGAAGAGGAACCAGAATTAAAGTCGGTATTGCAGAAGTTAATCGAATTTGAAAATAACCACTACCTGCTTCTTAAAGAAGAGTACGAGGCCATTTCGAAGAACTTTTATTGGATTTAGTCAACGAAAGCGATTACCCTGCCCTTAGGGTTTTTCCTTACAGTGACCATGGAAGATGCCCATTACCACATTGCGATTGAGGGACCAATTGGCGTAGGCAAGACTTCCCTGGCTATGATTTTAGCCTGGGAGCTCAATATGAAGGCCTTTTTTGAGCCCGCCGATAATAATCCTTATCTGGCAGATTTCTACGCGGATATCCCCCGCCTTTCTTTCCCCACTCAGCTTTACTTTTTGGTACACCGCTTTCGCAAGCAATTGAGGCTTCAGAACATCAAAAGGGGGAGATCCGTAGTTTCGGATTTCTACTTCAAAAAGGATCTGATCTTCGCTTCATTGAATTTAAATGGCAGGGATAAAGACCTTTACGACAGGATCATCGCCGAGATGCTTCCCTTCGTGGAAGAGCCAAATTTGATCATCTATTTGGATGCGCCCATGAGTGTCCTTATGGAAAGGATCAGACGCCGGGCAAGGCACGGGGAAATGTTAATCACCGAGGAGTATGAGGAACTCCTTTCCACAAACTACCAAAAATTCTTCCAGGATTTCCAGGATGCCCCTCTCTTGCCCATTGACACCACTTTTTTGGATTTCGTCAATCGCGAGGCGGACAGGAAGACCGTGATCAAAATCGTAAAGGAGGCCCTGAAATGAGGTCCCAGCATCAGGGAGCCCCCCTTGTGGCATTAGCAGGAAATATCTCCGTGGGAAAATCCACCCTGGCCGAGATCCTCGCTACTCGCTGGAACTGGTTGCTTTTTAAAGAGCCGGAGGTATCCAACCCTTACCTTCCTGATTTTTATAAAGAGCCTCAGCGCTGGTCCATACATTCTCAAATGTTCTTCCTTTTGGAGCGCTATAAGGGCCACCTGAGCTTACAGGAGAAAAACGCCCCGGCTGTGATGGACCGCACGATATATGAGGATGCTGAGGTTTTCGCTTACCTCCTCCTGGATTCCCGCGATTGGAAAACCTATCGTCACTTCTACAATCTGGCCTTAAGGCGTCTCCAACCCCCGAGGCTCGTGGTTTATCTGAGAGCCTCTCCGGCAACGCTGATGCGCCGTCTTCAGATCAGAGGGAGATCCTACGAGAAGGGTGTGAGCCTGGATTATCTTTCTATGCTGAACAGGAGGTACGATGAATGGGCCAGCTCCTTCCGCAGGGCGCCCCTCCTGAAGGTGGATACGGATGGCCTGGACTTTGTGCGCTCCCTTAATGACCTGGAAAAAATTGTGAGTTTGATCGAAGAGGCCCTTTACGCTCAGGAGAGCGCGGTCCTCTTCCCTTAAAATACAGTGCGATTTGCGATAGAATTTTATACGGAGGTATCTCCTGAAAATAAATGGGAAAACAATATATCGTTGATGATTTAGGCGAGCTCCTTAAGGTAATTCCTCCTGAACTCAGGGATAAACTTGAGCGTATAGAACAACTGAGTGAGCTCCTGGAAGTGGTTCTGGATCTTGGAAGGCAGCCCGAAGCTCGCTTTCCCAATTCCTATATCTATTTGAGCGAGGAACCGGTCACCAAAGAGCAGATAAATTACGTGGTTTCCAGGATTGGGGATTTTGGCCCAGACCACCGTGCCGGCATTACCCGTACCCTGCATAGAATTTCCTCTCTCGTGAACAGGAGAGGCGAGATAATTGGCCTCACCCTGCGCGTGGGTAGAGCTGTTTTTGGAACCGTAGATATTATCAGGGACGTGATTGAGACTGGAAAAAGCATCCTGCTTATGGGCAAACCCGGGGTGGGCAAGACTACCATGCTCAGGGAAGTGGCGCGCGTCCTGGCAGACGACCTGAACAAAAGGGTAATCGTGGTCGACACTTCCAACGAAATCGCCGGAGACGGGGATATTCCTCATCCGGCTATCGGCAGGGCGAGGCGTATGCAGGTGCCCACTCCCGAACTGCAGCACGAGGTGATGATCGAGGCCGTGGAAAACCATATGCCGGAAGTGATCATCATCGACGAGATCGGGCGCGAACTGGAAGTGATGGCTGCGCGCACTATCGCCGAACGTGGTGTTCAACTCGTAGCTACCGCCCACGGGAACACGCTGGAAAACCTGATTCAGAACCCTACACTCTGCGACCTGGTGGGTGGAATCCAGGCCGTCACCCTTTCAGACGAGGAGGCCCGTTACCGTGGTACCCAGAAAACGGTGCTGGAGCGCAGGGCGCCTCCTACCTTCGAGGTACTCGTAGAAATTAAGGATCGGGAAACCTTAGTAATTCACCACGATGTAGCGGAGACAGTGGACAAGCTCCTCCGGGATATCCCTCCTCAACCGGAGATTCGCACGCGTTCAGGGAAAAAGGCGGCCGCAGAGCAAAAGCCCTCTGAGGAGCCTAAAATTGAAGTTGAAGCCCCGGTCCAGCGCCCTATAAAGCCTGAACGGATCAATATCTTCCCTTATGGAGTCTCCCGAGATCGTTTGGAGAGGGCTATTCATGACATGAATCTTTCTGCCACCATCACGAGAAACCTGTCGGAAGCTCACGCCGTAGTGACAATTAAGTCCCAGGAAAAGCGCAAACCCCAGCTTCTAATTCAAGCCGAGACCCAGAAAGTCCCCGTGTACGTCCTGAGGAATAATACCAGCTCTCAGATCAGAACCTTTCTGAGAAAAGTCTACGGCCTCCCCGAAAGGGAATGGGATTCCCGGGTGATGGAAAAAACCGAGGAGATGATTTTCAAGGTCTTAAAGACCCATCAACCAGTGGAACTTCCACCGGAACCGCCTCCCATCCGCAGGCTGCAGCATGAAATGGCGGAAAAATACGGGCTTTACTCCGAGAGCCGCGGGGAGGAACCATTCCGGCGAGTGGTGATCTTCCCCTCTTCTTCAAAAAAATGAACGGGATGTTCATCACCTTAGAGGGTATCGATGGGACTGGGAAAAGTACCCAGGCCGCGCTCCTTGCCGAACGCTTAAGCCTTCTGGGCTATCACGTCGTCACTACCAGGGAGCCCGGAGGAACCGGGATCGGCTCCCAAATCGCCAGGATACTCCTCTCTCAGGAAAACCGCGCCCTTTGTCCCAAGGCGGAAATGCTCCTCTTCGCCGCTGATAGGGCGCAGCATGTTCAGGAGCTGATTAAGCCCATGCTCGAGAAGGGCCACGTAGTCATCTCCTCCCGCTACCTGGACTCAACCCTGGCATATCAGTGCTGGGGCCACGGCCTTCCTCTCGAGGAGGTGGAATCTGTGATGCTGGTGGCCACAGAAAAACTCATGCCCGACTTGACTATCGTTCTTGATTTAGATCCGGAGATCACCTTAAAGAGAGTGAAGGGCGATAGGCTGGAAAGTGAAGGCCTGGAGCTTTTGCGTCGGGTGCGCCAGGGATANCTCGCCCTTGCCGCCCGTTATCCTGAAAGGATTAAGGTGGTTCNAGCAAANGGAAAACCAGAAGAGGTTCTGGAACGCATCTGGCACTGGGTTCTGCGNCTCATAGAGAAGCGTCCTTTCCCGGAGGGAAGGAGGTGAAAAAGTGAAGCTCGTCATGGCTGTAATTCAGGACAAGGATGTCGATAATCTTCTCTACCGTTTAACCAAAAAAGGACATAAAGCAACGAAGATGGCCTCTACCGGAGGATTTCTCCGGGAGGGAAACTCCACCATCTTCCTGGGGGTTGAGGACGAAAAGGTGGACGAAGTAATCGAGATCATAAAGGGATGCTGTAGTCTCAGGGAACATTACATCAATCCTGCCCCTTACACTTCAGCCGCCCCAGGAAGCTTCATGCCCTATCCCATGAGGGTGGAGGTGGGAGGAGCCACCATATTCGTGATACCAATAGATCGCTGGGAACGCGTTTAGTGCTTTTCGAGAGAATAGTTGGCCACAATGCTCCTAAAAGGATGCTGTCCCGGGCCCTGGAGACCGGAAGACCTTTCCACTCCTACCTTTTTTGGGGCCCGGAAGGCGTGGGTAAAAAGTTCCTTGCCCTGCATTTTGCCCAGGCGTTGGCCTGCCCGAACAAGCTTGATGGGTGCGGATGTTCATCCTGTAAACAAGCAGAGTTTGGGGTACATCCTGATCTTCACCTGATCCTTCCAGAGGGAGAGAGCATAAAAATAGGGGGGGCCAGAACGATGATCGAGGTCAGTACCCTGAACCCAATTTCCTCTCCCTGGGTGGTGAATATCGTGGACGAGGCTGATCGCCTTACACCAGAGGCTGCCAACTCTTTACTTAAGCTCCTGGAGGAACCGCCTTCCACCGTGGTAAACATCCTCATTACTTCTCGCCCTCACTTCTTACCCCCCACCATCCTCTCCCGTTGCCTTCCCGTTTCCTTTGGATTTCTCAGCCAGAAGGAGATTTTAAGGGAGCTTTCAGAAAAGAAGGTGGAAGACGCAGAGGTTATTTCTCGCGTAGCTTCAGGCAGGATGGGGGATGCCCTTTACTGGGCTCGGCCGGAAAACTGGAAGCGCAGGGGAAAGTACCTGGGAACTGGGCTTCAATTAGCGAGCGGGAACGTTTCCCTCTCCGCCTCAGATGCTCTGCTCAAGGAAAGGGAGAAGAGGGCGGTCACGGATTTCCTGAAAGTTCTCCTTTCCCTGTGGCGCGACCTGGCGCTTTTAAGCGCAGGCGTGAAGGAAATTGCCAATATTGATCAGGAAAAAAATCTCCTTAGCCTCTCTGGAGAAAGAGCTGCCGAGGATTGGGTTAAGGGGTGTTTTCAGATTGAGGAGGTTCTGGAGTTAAGCTATACCACTGTAAATATGAGTATGCTCATTGTTTCTTTATTGATATCGCTTGGCCAGAGAAAGGCCAGAGAAAGGAGCGAGCCCTTTGCAACCTAAGATAGTCGTTGGCGTTCGTTTTCGAGAAGGCGGGCGAATATATACCTTTGATCCCGGAATCCTGCACATCGCTCCAGGAGATTACGTAATCGTGCAGACCTCGAGGGGTTTAGAAATTGGGGTCGTGGCTTACGGGCCTAGGGAAGTTCAGCCCCACGAGCTCACCCAGCCTGTAAATCGAGTGCTTCGTAAGGCCACTCGCAAAGACATCGAGAGGATGGAGGAAAACAGAGAAGAAGAGAAGAAGGCCTTTCGTATCTGCGAGGAGAAAATTAAGGAACACAATCTACCCATGAACTTGGTTTCCGTGGAATACCTCTTTGATCGTTCCAAGTTCGTCTTTTACTTCACTGCAGAGACCCGCGTGGATTTCCGGGAGCTGGTCAAGGACCTGGCTTCAGTTCTCCATAACAGGGTGGAACTCTGGCAGATCGGTGCCCGGGATGAGACCAAGGTCTTTGGCGGCCTGGGGATCTGCGGCAGACCCCTGTGCTGTGCCACTTTTCTTAAAGAGTTTTCCCCCGTGACCATCAAGATGGCTAAAGAGCAATCCCTGGCTCTGAATCCCTTGAAGATCTCTGGAGTCTGCGGAAGGTTAATGTGTTGCCTGAAGTACGAGTACGAGACCTACAGGGAAGCTCGTTCCCGAATGCCCAGGGAAGGTACATTAGTAGAAACCCCTAAGGGCAAAGGAAAGGTTGTGGAACTCAACGCGCTTAAAGAAACCTTGCTCGTCCAGTTGGAAAATCAGGTGGTTGTGGAGTTTCCCCTGGAGGAAGTAAGCTGGGAGGGAAAAAGCGAGCAGAAGGAGGAGGAAAACAATGTCCACTTTGAAGCTGAGAAGGGGATGCCTCCCCTATAAAGAAAGCTTTATCCAGGTAGATATTCTCTTAAAGGACGGTAAAATCGCTGCCCTGGGAGAGCTAGAGGATCTCCCGGCCGATACCGAGCTCGACCTTGAGGGCCTGATCGTCTTGCCGGGAGCCATCGATCCCCATGTGCACTTCGACGATCCGGGCTTCACCTGGAGGGAGGATTTCCAAACCGGGACAACTTCTGCAGCGAGAGGTGGGATCACCACGGTCATCGATATGCCCGAGACCTCCATCCCCAACTGCCGCACTCCCGAGGGCCTTTTAAGCAAGCTCTCACAAATTGAGAAAAAAGCTCTTGTGGACTTCGCTCTCTGGGGAGGGGTCACTGGCGAGGAGGTTCGGGACGGTTCCTTCAAGGAAAAAATGCAAGCCCTGACCACGCTGGGAGTGGTGGGATTTAAGGTTTACACTATTTCTGGAATGCCCACTTACCCCAGAGTCACGTACGGGGAGATGCGCCTGATAATGAAAGAGGCCGCAAGGCTTGGGGTTCCTGTAGCCGTGCACGCTGAGGATTTCGATGTAGTCACTCAAGCCACCGAGGAAATCAAAAAGAAAGGAAAAGGTACCTTCCTGGACTACCTCGCCTCCCGCCCTGTAGTCAGCGAGCACCTGGCCATCGCCTGCGCTGTCTTCCTCTCCCAGGACACCGGGGCCCGTGTGCACATCGTACACGTCTCCACAGGAATGGGAGTGGAAATCGTAGCTGAAGCCAAAAACAGGGGGATTCTGATCACCTGCGAAACCTGCCCTCACTACCTTCTTTTGACCTCTGAGGACTTTCACAGGTTGGGCGCCGTAATCAAAACTACCCCGCCCGTAAGGGAAAGATGGGATCAAGAGAAGCTCTGGGAAGGACTAAAGTACGGCGTTGTAGATTTCATCTCCACGGACCACGCCTCCTGTGAGTATCCCCGGGAAAAAGAAGTTGATGATTTCTTCGAGGCCTATGCCGGAATTCCTGGATGTCAGACCATGCTCCCCTTAATCTGGGAGGAGGGCTACGTCAAGGGGAGGCTCTCGCTTTCCCGCGCCCTCGAGGTCACCGGAGGAAAAGCAGCCAGGCTTTATGGCCTTTATCCCCGGAAAGGATCTTTGGAAATTGGAGCGGATGCCGATTTAGTGGTCTTAAACCCAAATGATCCCTATACTATCAGGGCACAGGATTTTGCCTCCAAAGGGAAATATACCCCCTTTGAGGGGAGGAGAATCTCCACCAGGATCAAAAAGGTCATGCTTCGTGGTAAAATAATTTACTCTGAGGAGGACGGAATTTCCTCACAGAACAATGGAACCTGGATTAAAAGGAGGTGACACCTATGCCTATATACGAGTATCAGTGCCTGAACTGCCATCACAGGTTCGAATACCTTACTGGCATAGGGTTCCAAGAGCGGTCGCTCGTGTGTCCCAAGTGTCAATCTCGTAACTTAAAGAGGCTGCTCTCCCGGATCGCCTTCTTTGATAGCTCCAACTCCTGGAGAGCCAGAAATGGCAGCGCAGGTGGTGTCAAAGAGGAAAAGGAAAAAGATTAAGGTTTGAGAACTTGGTTGGACAAGGAAAAAGCCCGGCGGGCGCCGGGCTTTTTCCTTTTGGGAAAGCGGGGGGAAACAAGGCAAGGGGGATCATGTGAGGGCGGGGGGAGCCGCCCTCACATTAAGGAGGTGGGTGGTCAAGACATATTATACATATTGTCCGACAATTTGCAATATATTTCAAAAAAATTTTTTAAAGAATTCACTGTACAAACTCAGGACCTTTTCCTGATGCGGGACGGGCGGGCAAATTGATCGATCCGAACTGGGCTTCGTAACGGCGTACGTTTTCCTCTAAGGCCTGAAGAAAGGCCTTGGTGTGCTGGGGGCTCATTACGATCCGGGAAACGATGTGGATCAGATCCTGCTCATCGGGAGTGGTCCGGCCAAAGTCCATTACGAACTCAAAGGGGGTGTGCGAGATGCGCACCGTATTCGAGTAAATTCCCATCTTTACTTCCGGGGCAACCTCCACCTTTATTTCCTTCATCTCTACCTCCTGAACATTTTTCTTGACGCTCAACTATTCTAACACCAGCCTCTTACGCTGTAATATTCCCCCATTTGCAAGAAAGATCCTCGGAAAAACTCAGTAATTAAAGTTCACCTAAATGAGGCTTTTTCTAATATAATAGGCCTATGAGACAATTGTTTCATCATTCTCAATTTTTTGATTTGAGTGACTGTCCTTTCAAAAAGATCTTCGAGGACCTGGAGTTCGTCTGGGAAGTCCTTCCTAAAATTGGCCCTTTTCTGGAGCAGTTTCTCGAGCCCGGGATCTACGGCCAGGTGATGGAGGGTGCCTTTCTTCTGGGAAACGATATCTACCTTGGTCCGGAGGCCGTTGTGGAACCTGGGGCTCTGATTAAAGGTCCTGCTTACATCGGCAGGGGAAGCATCGTACGCCATGGAGCTTACGTGCGAGGAAACGTCCTGGTCGGGGAGAATTCCGTCATTGGTCACGCCACCGAGATTAAAAACTCCATCATGCTTAACCAGGCTAATGCTGCCCACTTCAATTATGTCGGGGATTCCGTGCTGGGAAATCGGGTGAACCTGGGAGCAGGAACAAGGCTGGCAAATTTAAAGAACATAGAGGGAGAAGTCGTGGTACGCCTTGAGGGGAAGGAGTTCCCTACTGGATTGAGGAAGTTCGGCGCCATCCTGGGAGACGACGCCAAAACCGGGTGCAACGTGGTCACAAATCCCGGCACCATTTTGGGAAGGGGCGCAATCATTTATCCCTGCCTCTCCGTTCGTGGTTTTATCCCTGAATTCGCGGTAGTGAAACCCAAAGAGCCCTATGTTGTAGAAAGAACAAGATAAGGGAGGTAGGAGTGCGAGCCAGATGGGTTCCTCTCCTTGTTCTGGTTGCTCTTATTTTTTTCTTGTGCTCCTGCTCCACACAGCCCCAGGAAACCCTCTATTTCCTTTCCTATTCCAGGTTGGAAAACAGGGGAGAGCTCTTCAAAGCGATCGAGGGGGAAACCGAGAAGCTATATGAAAAGCCAGGTCTTGTGGATTTTGCGCCTTGCGGCGATTCTTTCTATCTTTTAACACGAACTCCCACAAAATCCGCGCTTTATTCCTTAAATAACGGAAAAGAGCAGGTAGTCAAAGAAAGCTCCCAGACCATGATTTTCCTTAAGCCTTCTTTCCCTGAGGCTCCGCTGGCAGTCAGGGAGATTGGCAAAGAGCGTGAGACCTTGCACTTGCTCTCTTCAGAGGGAATAGAGGATAGTTTCATTATGCCCAAAGGGGTTCTTCCCTTAAGCATCTCTCCCCAGAAGGAGCTAGCCTTAAGGATCTGGGAGAGTTCCGGAAAAAAGCGCCTGGCAAAAATTTACCTCATGGATTTAAAGGAGCCGAATCCCTCCCTTTTTCGTCCCGCCCTTTCTGAGGACTCCTCTGAGGAATTCCTTTCCTGGTCTCCAGAGGGTGGGGAGTTCCTTTTTCAGAGAAAAACCTCCTTGGGGACCTACTCCCTTTTCATTTACAACCTTAAGGAAAAAAGGGAAACCCTCTTCCGGGAAAATGCCTTTTCTTTTCAGGGGGCGCTTACCGGGGGCGAAAGCTGGGGCCTTGATGGTCACATCATCTACAGCTATGACCCCCAGAAGGAAGTGTTTTCAAAAATTTGTCTTGCCCGGGAAGGAAAGGAGTGGGAAGTAGGGGCAAAAGGGGCTTCTCCCTATCTTTCCCCGGACGGAGAGGTTCTGGCTTTCGCTACTCCCTCTGAGCGCAAGAGGCCCGGAGAGAATGCCCCTCCTCAAGCCAATTTGGGAATTTATTTCTTGAAAGAGGAGAAGACCTTCATTGTCAATTTGGAGGGTGATTGCCTTTCGCCTGTGAGCGCTTCCTGGTCCGATTCCTCGCGCTTTTTCGCCTTCGTCACCTACATCTGGAACGAGAATCANGGACCCAGNGGNTTCAAGCTCTACCTTTACGAGAGGAGCGAGAATTCCTGCCAGGCNATCTTCTACGACCCTACCAGGGAGATCCTTACTTTGGNCTGGAAGGCTGAGGGTACCCGTTGACCTTTCCTGCTCTTTTCTTATATGAATAATTGGAAAATGAACGAGCAATTGACCGCTATTTTGGAATTTTTTGAAAGGGATACAATTGCCAATTTTGAAATCCTTTACCACCTCCAGAGCGGCCAGGAAGCTCGTATTATGTTCCGGGATCCTTCCTATCTAATCGAGTTGCCTTCGGCGCGCAAGGTATTTTTAGGGGGAGAACCGGAGTCGGCCATGCCTTTTCTCCGCAGCCTATCCCTGCCAAGTTACCTGATTCATACGGAGTACAACTTCCTCCAACCCCTCAAGACCAGTTTCATTGTCCGTGAAGTAGAAATGTACCTGGTTTACGTGCTAAAAGAGGAAAACTTCGTTCCAATCAGGGACGCCCGGGTACGCCCTCTGATCCCCCGAGGTTCCCCTATCTCCTATCAGGTGGGTCAGGAAAAAATTTCCCTGGAAACCTTTTACGGCCTATTTTTGGGAGATAAACTGGTTTCTTACGGAGGAACACAGTTTGAAACCGAAAAGTGGGCGGAGATTGCTTGGCTCAAGACCGAGGAGGAACACAGGGGAAAGGGCTATGGCCTGAAAGTCGTCTCCGCAATTGTGGAGGATCTTTTAAGGGAAGGGAAGATTCCCATTTATCGGGTTTCTGCCGAAAACATCGCTTCAAGAAGGTTGGCGGAGAAGTTAGGATTTCAGCTCCACTCCAGATTTTTTTATGTTTCCGTGAAACTAAAGGGATAAGAGTTTAAGACATTGCAAATTTTCCTCCCATTTTTATAATTTGGCCTATGAGGAGTTCGTTGGCAGGGGCTTGCGGGGACTGGTGCGGAAAATGTCCCAATTATCTTGAAAGCTGCGAAGGGTGTGGTCCTGATCAGACTGACTGCTACTTTATCAATTGTTTGAGCCTGCGCTTCCTGGAGCACTGTGGAGAATGTCTGGATTTTCCTTGTGCCCGACTTTCCTCTTTCGTCCCGGATGACCGGCCAGGCTATCCTGCGGGATATCACATTGAGAACCTTAAAAGACGCAAACAAATTTCTCTTGCAGAGTGGCTCAAAGAGCAGGAGGAGTACTGGAAGAGTTTAGGAAACTGAATGTTTACACGCATCTTATCGTTTGACCTATATAAAGAATGGTCGGTCATTCAGCCCCCCTTCTTGCCTCGCCATCTTTGCTTTGCCCGCGCATTAAGATCTTCCGAGAACCTCATGGAACCGCCTCCCAGTACCCACCTGAAAAAGATGAGAAAGATAGGTAACACCTCCGTAATAGAATTTAAAAAGTTGGAGGTGTTACCTATCTTGGAGGAGGAAGAGATTTCCCTCCCCTGGAAAGAACCCTATTGGATCAAATACGTCTCTTACTTCCCCCAGAAGGATCCGGAGCCCAGGGATCCTGAGGATTGGGCTAACAACCTCCGTGTCCGGGCCCGGAAGGAGAAGTTATCCTGGAATGCTCTCCGGCGTCTGGAGTGGTTCCTTTTCTTAAAATGTAGGGGGAAGGGAAACGTTTCCCTTACCTGCCGCCACTTTGGCATCTCCCGGAAGACCTTCTACCTATGGCAGAAGAGGTTTAAGGAAGGAGAGCTCTCCTCCTTAGAGGAACGCTCCCGAGCTCCCCAGAGAAAGAGGGCCTGGCAGGTGACCCCGGAGGAGGAATTCAGGATTATCAAGCTGCGTAAGGAGAACCTGCGCTGGGGAAAGATGAAGCTGGCCTTGCTTTACCAGAAAAGATACGGGGAGAGGATCTCCTCCTTTTAAATACAGCGGGTTATCGAGCGCCATTCCCTCTACTTCCATCCCCAAAGAGCTGCCAAAACCGCAAGAAAGAGAGAAAGGGGCCTGAAGAAAAAACGCATTACCGAGCTCAAGGCCTCCGCCCGGATAGGGTTCCTCCTCCATCTGGATACCCTGAAGATTCCCTGGAGTGGCGACTATCGCTACATCTTCACAGCTATCGATGATCATACCCGCATCGGCTATGCCCGGATGTACAAATCTGCTAATTCCCGGAATGCCTCGGATTTCCAAAAGCCTTTGCTCTATCTCTTGAGCATTCCCATTCAATATGTGCACACGGATAACGGCTCAGAGTACTCCAAGTACTTCAGCCAACTATGCCAGAGCTTGCACATCCCCCAGTACTACTCCCGGGTGAAAACGCCCAAGGACAACCCCCGATTGGAGAGGTTCAATCGTACCCTAAGGGAGGAATGGTTGGACTTCGGTCAGATGGGTGAGGACCTGGAAGAAGTTAACGCCTCCCTCACGGAGTGGTTGATCACCTACAACGCGGTTCGTCCTCATCAATCCCTGGGCTATTTGACACCTCTTTTATTTGCGGAAGAATATACTGAGGTGTTACCGATGTACTCATCTTATACACCACCTTGACAATCAATATCCATTGAATTAAATAAATTAATCGAAGCGAAGGGAAAGCGGAAAAGGCAAATGCTAGGTTCGGGTCTTGAAACATTAGAAAAATTTGCTGAGGTCGTTTCCAGGGAGGTTGACGAATCCTCAGTTTACAGCAAAGCACTCTCGTTTTTAAATCAGGACCTCGGATATAAGAGAATATTTCTTTATTTAATCTCACAGAACAGATTTTACCTTCAAGGGCAGGTTGGATTCCGGGAAATTCCTTTTGAACTCCCTTTATCTCATGGAGCTCTATTCTCAGTTCTTCAGTCCAGAAAACCGGTCTCCATCAAAAATACCCAGTGCGATTTCATCTCGCATCAAGAGGTTCAGGGTACCTTGATCTGTGTCCCGCTATTTCAGGAGGAAGAAGCTTTTGGTATCCTGGGCGTTGAGAGCTTAAAACCTGAAGAGCTCAACGAAGTGGAACTTCCCCAACTGGAGTTAATAGGCGTCTTCTTGAGTCTTACCCTGGGGAAATTACGGTTGTTGGCAGAACGGGATCAAGCGCTCCAGGAGTTAAAGGGTCTCTCGGAAGTAGCCCCGAAAATCGCTTCATTTGAGGACTTAAATACCCTGCTTAAAGAAATCGTTGAGGAGGCCTGCAGGATCGCCGATGCGGATAAAGGAGGACTCTACCTTAAGGAAGCGGAAAGGGATGAGCTGAGGTTAGCGGTAGTCCGCGGATTCCCGGAGAGTTTAATCGGCTATAAACTGCCCCTGGAGAAGGGTCTTTCAGAAAAGGTCTCCCTTTCCGGCGAGCCACTCCTTGTTTCCAATTACTCAACCTGGGAAGAGGCAGACCCCACTTTCCCCTCTTTTTCAATGAACCATGCCCTCTCTATTCCCCTCAAGTCCCCGCAGGGTGTAATAGGAGCATTTTTCGTAGGGCGGGTTCGTAGCCCGTCCCCCTTCTCCGAAGATCAGGTTCGGGCCGTTTCTTTCCTCGCTGAGCACGCCTCGGTCGCTATTGAGAAAGCAAAGCTCCAGAATATCCTCGCAAGGAGAATTAATGAGTTAGAAAAAGCACAAAAATCCTTAGAAAAGGGTCTGCTCAACTACCGCCTTCTCTTCGAAGAATCTCCTATTCCTCTCTGGATTGAGGATCTTTCCTCGGTTATGACTCACCTGGAGGAACTTCAAAATAAGGGCGCAGTGGACCTCAGAGAATATCTATCACGGCACAGGGAAGAAGTGGATAAGTTAATTTCCATGGTCCGGGTGGAAAGCGTAAACAGGGCCACTCTGGAATTCCTCAAGATAAAATCTCAAGCTGAAATTGGGGAAGGATTGAGTCTGGTAATCAGTGAGGAAGCCAGAAGGACCTTTATTGATGTGATAGTCTCCGCCTTTGAGGAGAAGAAAATTTTCGAAGCGGAGACCATTAACAGAATTGCCACAGGAGAAGATAAGCATATCCTCCTGAAGAGCGTTTTACTTCCGGAGGATGAGGAAGGTCGAAAAAGGATCCTCGTTGCCCTCATCGATTTGACCGAGCAAATCAAGGCTGAGGAAGCCCTGAAGTTAGCCTCGCTCCACTGGGCGCAATTTATCGAAGCCTCCCCTGACCCGATGTGGATGAAGGATGCTTCTGGCCGCTACATCGCTTGTAACAAAGCCTGGCTTAAATTGGTGAATCGGAAGGAGGAAGATGTAATTGGAAAAACCGATTGGGAACTTTATCCTCCGGATGTCGCTCGTTCTCATATTGAAAGCGATCAGATAGCTGTTTCAAACGGTATATTTGAAGGGGAGTTCAAACAAACCACGCCCAAAGGGGAGCTGATTTTTCTGGTCAGGAAGGTGCCCTTGCGTTCTCCGGAAGGAAAAATAGTTGGCAACCTGGGCCTGGGGCGCGATATCACAGAAAGAAAAAGGGTGGAGGAAGAGATGGAAAATGCCAGGAGAAATTTCATTCTCGCAGTATCCCACGAAATGAAAACCCCTTTGATGAACATAATGACTGCCCGAGAACTATTAAAGGGCATTCCAGATGAAGAACAGAAGAAAAGGTTTATTGAATATGACCAGATCTGGGAGGGGAATATCTTGCGCTTGAAGCGGCTGGTAGACAATTTAATTGACAGCCAGCGTTCGCTTATTATGGGAATGAAGCTGCTCAAAGTCCCGGTTGATCTCAGGAAACTTGTGGAGAGCCTTTTAGAGGATTTAGGGCCTCTTACTCAATATTATTCGGTTTCCATTGAAAGCGACTTGAAGCCGGTGCCGGAAATGTCCCTAGACCGGGAAGCTATTGAAAGAATGATAGATAATCTGCTCTCAAATGCCATTAAGTTCTCTCCCAAAGAGGGAAAAGTGAGGGTTTCCCTGTGGCAGGAAAGCGACCTGGTTTTCCTCTCCGTGGAAGATCAAGGAAAAGGAATCTCACCCGAGGAAGTGCTCCATCTTTTCCAACCTTTTAGCCGGGGAAGGGAAGCCATAAAGGAGGTTATTCCCGGAACAGGATTAGGGCTCTATGTCTCAAAGTTGATTGCTGAAGCGCACGGAGGTGAAATTTCCCTCGAAAGTTCACCCGGGAAAGGAACGAGGGTCACAGTAAGGCTTCCCCTGAGTCATCCTTCCTCTGAGTAAAGATAAGTTTCGGGGACTGAATTGATCTTACACTGAGGGTTCTTCTTTCCATTTTCCTAAAATTGACCTAGGTTTTTGCTTCCATCTTGATGGCTCAAATGCCACTATAAATTCAGACCAAACAGGCTTATTTGGAAAGTGTCTTAGCTAAAGCTTGTAAAAATACTGTTTTCGCCGATAAATTGGTGTTCGTAACCTCAGAGTGAAAGCCTCATTTCTGAATCTCGGATGGCACCTGATTTCTCAATAAAAAAGACCCCCGAGACAATCTCGGGGGTCTTTCCTGCTAAAATCTAAAAGGTACTACCTTTTATATTTTAGTCACGTTTTGTGCCTGGAGCCCTTTTGGGCCCTTCACGATGTCAAACTTGACTCTTTGTCCTTCGTCCAGCGTCTTGAAACCATCATCCTGAATCTGCTGGTAGTGAACGAAAATGTCCTCTCCACCGTCAACAGAGATGAAGCCATAACCCTTCTGGGCGTTGAACCACTTGACTTTACCTTCAGCCACGCGGTTTTCTCCCTTCTTCAAAAATAGCCCCCGGTTTCCCGAGGACGATTTAGCATGACAGGTTATTTAAAGCTTGTCAATAGCAAATGGTGAAAAATTAAAAATAGGGACAGTCCCTATTTTTTACGTGCAGAACCCGCCCAAACGAGACGTTTTGCAGAGAGGAGTTGGACGGATTGCATCGGGATTACGACCGTCCATGAAGGCACAACTCCACTTCTTTCTCCGAGAAGCGTCTGTACAGAGCCACGCACTCCTCCTCCAAAATGCCGCCCAGGTATCCATGGATTCTTTGCTTTATGTAGTCCACGGTCTCAATAATAGTCCTGGCACGGATGTAGTTGTCTGGCATCCCATAAACGATGTATCGAATATTGGCCATCACGATGGCACCGAGGCACATTACACATGGCTCACAGGTGGTGTAAAGGATACAATCATGTCCGTATTGCTGCAGTTGTGGCGCGCAGGAAAGCAAGGCGTTCAATTCAGCGTGGGAAATGTCGCTGCAGCGCGTAGCGAATCCATTCGATCCTCTCCCGATGATCTTGTTCTCATGAACAATTACCGCACCGATGGGGCGGTCTCCCCTTTCCAGTGCAGCCTCTGCTTCCTTGAGAGCTTCTTTCATGAAGCGCTCGTGATCCATAATTAAAAAAGTTTTGGCGATCAATTGGCTACCTCCAGATATAGTTTAATACGACTTGCCATCACCATGCAGCTGCCAGTGCCCAGGAAGCTCTTCTAAATGGACTTCAGGCCAAATTTACAGTCAAGGGTAAAAATAGGGACAGTCCCTATTTTTTGAACAAAATTTGCCGCTCCTGCGTCTAATCAAGAAAAGGTCAATGGAGCGCTGGAGATGGTGAAAGAGTTTGTGCTGTTTTTGCTGGCTTCTCTTCTCCTCCTGCCCTTATTCCCGGCCAGGGAGGTAGCCGCCAATTCAGCTATCGTGAGCACCGTGGCCCCGGGAATTATCGCTCCGGGAGGTCAAACGGAGGTAGCTATGGTGAGCGAGGAAGTCTCCATCGTGGCACCCTCTGCAAGGCTTCCCTCTGAGGAGAACGTCCCGGCTACCGCCTCGGCTACGGTACATTGCACTTTTCATTTGGAAAATCAGGGGGAGAATCCCGAATCCATCGAGGTGGGCTTTCCCCTCCAACCCTTACTCCCCCCTCAATTTCCCCCCTCTGGCTATTTGATCGAGGACCTCGAGGTGAAAATGGATGGAAAGAGTATAGACTACCAGAAAGTGCAGGAGAAAACCGAGATAGAAGACTCAACCCTCTATTTCTCCTGGGCGGTCTGGAAGATGGATTTCCTTCCCGGCGAGCAGAAAATTATCCAGGTCACATATTCGTTACCCTTCAACAGGTTCGAGGAGGCCTTCGTGTACTACGCTCTGCAAACAGGGGCTACCTGGAAGGGGCCGGTGGGTCACGGCACGATCACCTTTTTCTGGGATGGACTATCCTCAAAGGAACAAATCTTTGATGTGTCGATAGAACCCTCCCGCGCGGAATTCCAAAAAGATGGGTCGCTTCTCGTCTGGGAGTTCTCCAACTGGGAACCTGATCGCGACCTCAGCTTCTACCTCATGCCCCCATCCTGGGAGAAACGCATTTCCTCCCTTTTGCAATATGTGGAGGGAGCTGAGGGCGAAGCCAGGTATCATCGAGAGCGGGGCCTGGTCTATCTTCTGGGAGCTTTGGGGCCGCGCTGCTGGGAGGACTGGACAATTTACCACATAGCACCCCGACCGGCAAACTTTGCCCTGGCGGCAAGGGCCGAGGCAGAGTTCGAAAAAGCCCTGACTCTCGAGCCAGAAAACGGCACCAACTATTTTCTTTTGGGTATGGCGTTCAGTCTCACGCGCTGGAAGGAAGAGGAAAGAGTCGTTCAGCCGGAATACGATAAAGCCCTGGAGTTAATAGATAAGGGGTTAGCGTTGGACCCGGCGTCCCATTTCGGGAAATATCTGAAGTCCAATATCTTTGTAAGAGAGGCGGTGGAGTTTTTCAATCGGGGAGAAGTGGAAAAGGCAGCGGAAATCCTGGACAAGACTAAAGAAGGAATCCTCCCTGAAGCCTCGAGGTTGCTCCTCTTATTTTGGCAACCGTCCTTAGATTACCTCTACCAGGAGTTGCCTCCTTCAAAGATCAGGGCCGCGACTGTGCTTCGAGCAGACCAAAGCGGCTATAAGGAATTAGAGTTGGTCCCCGGAGTTTTCGGAAATGAGGAATTATACCGCATGCTCAGGGATTTCCTTCCCTTATCCCTTCTTTACATCTGGGATCCCGATATGGAAAGGCCCGATTTAAGAATTCCTTTCACATACACCCCTTCCAGTATTACAGTGCGTTTGCCTTTTGAAGATCCGGAGGAACTGAAAGCCTTCACTCAGACCCTGACTATTTACGACATTCCCCTGATGCCCACGGAAGCAAAAATTGTCCTGGAACTGCTCAAGGCGGGCGAAGTTCTGGAATCAGGGAGCGGAGTGCGCTTCCAGTTTCAATTAAACACCCTGGAGCTTCTCGACCTTCCCAATTTCCAGAAAGTTAGAGAGACCATCCAGAACCAGACAAATTTCCCGGAGGTTTATCTCTTTAAGCCGGTTCCTCCCCTGCTCAAGAAAACCGCTCTGGACTCCGTTTCTTTCCGTGAGGCCCAAGTTGTTGCTGCGGCCCAGGAGCCCTCCCTGGAGCTGGTTTTCCTTTACGATCAGGACAACGACGGCAGGCCCGATTTCGAGAAGCGCTATACCACTTCGCTCGCAAAGGGAGTATTTGTCAATTTTGCTTTTCCAGAGACCGAGAATCGGACCTGGAGCGCTATCATCTCCGCTTTCCTGGGGGTGCTTCTGGGGATTGTGGGAGTGGAGACGGTCCGAACTAAAGAAAAAAGGGAGGTCTTGCTCCTGCTGATCATATTTCTTGCGATCCTGGGGTACGGATTCTTCCTTCTTTACCGCGCTATGCCGTTCAGTTGGCTTGAGACCGTCTGTGGCGCTTTAGGTGTCCTGATCGCCGCACTCGGTTACGGAATTTACAGTAAAGGTAAACCAGCTCCTTAAAAAATAGGGACTGTCCCTATTTTTTAAAACAGGCTCCAGGAGCCCGCTGGGAGGTCCTTGAGGTAGCCTTTCAGCCACTGGAATTGAGGATTCTCCTCAATAGCTTCCTCCGCCACAAAGGGGATTCCACAGGGAGCGCCCCAGAAGGCCCACAAGTGCATTCCTGAAGCAAGATCAGAGGTCGTTACCTTTCCATCCATAGCCCCGCTTGATGCTTCATGGTAAACGTAGTGTCCGCAAATGGTGCGAGAAGAAGGGTTTTCCTTCCCGAGCCAGGTATCATAATGATCCGCGAGGATAATTTTAGCGATTTCTACATCGATCCTCCCCTTGTATTCCGCCATTAATTCCTCGAAGCGCGCTTTCCTTGCCCCACTGAAGTTCGAGGGATCATCCGCGCTCCATCCCCCACATTCGCTCTGGATATCCGGATCCTCGGCGGCGTTGTACCCGGCGAAGTATCCGTTAGATTTTTTCTCAAAGCTTATGTACTCCAGGCCCTGTTCGAAGCGAGCGATCTCTCCCGTGCGGACGTCTCCTAAAAGCCAGGAATTGGGATACCCTCCGTTGTTGCCTTCGTTTAGGAGATTTACAAAATCCTCAAGGGAGTCGGCGTACTGCATAGCGCGGCGGGAGCGGAGAAAGGCTGGAGTTCCTTCTTCCCTAAAGCGCTGGAAATTATAAATCGTGGTTTCGCATCCCATGAGTCCGGCACCAGTGAGAAAGAAATCTGAGCCCGACCAGATGAGCCCGGGAGCGGATTGCATTACTATGTGGTACCCCTCCTCCGGGGTAATGTCTAAAATCAGGTTCCAGGGGGAGAAACTGAAGTAATCCCACCAGGTGTTATGCGCTATGATGATCTTCCCATCAGCCGTCCAGTCTCCTGTAGCGATGAAGGCACTGCAATGATTAAGCTGGGAAGCACTTCCCTGAACCTTAATCCGCCACCAGCTTGTCAGGTCAATTAAGGCGTTCAAACAGAAGATGTCCTCGTAGGAGACTTCCACTCCTTGAGCACGTGCCCCGTCAGCAATCCCTTTCATCTCTGCCTGATATTCCGGGTCGACCATTTCCCCGTAGAACTGCACTGCTTCCTCCCGGAAGAAAGAGAAATCTTGTCCTGTGTCGTGTTTCAGGCTGTAATCCTGAATCTTGATATTTTCCATGATCTCTTCCCCGAGTAGATAACCATGCTGGAATCCCCGCTCATACGGGCTCCCGGAAATTCTCAGGTGAATCCAGCCCCCTATATCTTCCCTTGTTCCTCCGATTTGGGGAGTGGTGGGTGTTCCCGTTGGTTGAGGCAAGAAGGGGGAGGGTGTGGATCCCGTTTCAGTGGGAGAAGTAAAAGGGATGCTCCCGCTCTCGGGTGGGATTGAGGGGGAAGGGCTCCCGCATCCGCAGAGAAGAATTCCGCAGAGCATAGTGATTAAGGAAAGAGAAATATATTTAGCCGGCGGGTTCGCTTTTACCATGGATTGATTTTAACCCCTTTTGGGATTAAGGATAAGGAAGAATAACTGCATTCTTTTCAAGCCCTCATAAACCACTTCAAGCCTAAAAATTGAGGCCAAAAATGGGGTGAAATCAATTAAATGATTCGGTAAGGCATCACTGTCCATTTTTTCTCCCTTGCCCTCCCGCCTCCTTTGTGCTAAAACCCTAAAAACCACTCAAGGGGTGAAATCGATGCTTTCAAAGGAAGAAATCAAAGAAAGGTTAAAGTTTGACGGGGTGCGCTTCGTCAATTTACAGTTTACCGACCTTGTAGGGATGGTGAAGACCGTAACGGTCCCGGTGAAACAATTCACAGAAGAAACTATGGAGTACGGAACCTGGTTCGACGGTTCCTCCATTGAGGGTTTTGCCCGAATCGCTGAAAGCGACATGTACCTCGTTCCCGATCTCGAGACCTACGCCCTCGTTCCTTGGGACAAGGGAGAAAACACCACTGCTCGCTTTATCTGTGATGTCTACACCCCGAAGGGAGACAGGTTCGAGGGAGATCCCCGTTTTGTCCTCACAAAGGCCATTAAGGCAGCCAGGGAATTAGGTTATGAGTACAAGGCGGGCCCGGAAATGGAGTTCTTTCTCTTTAAATCCCAACCGAACGGCGAGGCCTTAGCTCAGCCGCACGACCGCGCCGGGTACTTCGATGTCTCCACAGACCTGGCCTCCCATGTGCGCCGCCAGATGGTGAACGCTCTCCTCTTTTTCGGCATCCAGGTGGAGGCTCATCACCATGAAGTGGCGGTGGGACAGCACGAGATCGATTTCCGTTATGCCGATGCCCTGCGCACCGCTGATAATGTGGTCACCTTCAGGTTAACCGTGAAGGCTGTAGCTCAGATCAATGGCCTCTACGCCACTTTCATGCCCAAGCCCATTTTTGGAATTGCGGGATCGGGAATGCATGTGCACCAGAGTTTAACCGATGTCCAGAGTGGTAAAAACTTATTTTTTGACCCCCAAGATCCCTACATGCTCTCCCCGCTGGCTCGCAAATTCATCGCGGGACAGCTCTATCATGCTCGTGGGATGTGCGCCATCCTCGCTCCGCTCGTCAACTCCTACAAGAGATTAGTAGCAGGTTATGAGGCTCCAGTTTATATCTCCTGGGGTTCCCGAAACCGCTCCGCTTTAATTCGTGTTCCCAGAATCAACCCTCGTAAACCGGATGCTGCTCGCTTAGAGCTTCGCTGCCCTGATCCTTCTTGCAACCCTTACCTGGCTTTGGCTGTGATGCTGGCCTGCGGACTGGATGGAATAAAGAGGGATCTTCCTCTCCCCGAGCCAGCCGAAGAGGACCTCTACCATTCCCAGATCAACCAGGACTTGCCCAGGCTTCCGGGCTCTTTAAATGAGGCTTTGGCGGAGCTCCAGAAGGACGAGGTGGTCAGGGAAACCTTGGGAGAACACGTCTTCCAGCGATTCCTGGAGGCTAAGACCCAGGAGTGGCACGAGTACCGCTCTCAGGTTACGAGCTGGGAAATCGAACGTTACCTCCCAGTGTTTTAAAAAAATGGGGACAGTCCCTATTTTTTTAAAAGGGGCAGCAGCTCTGGGAGTTTCTCCTCGATGGCCTCGACCCCTTTGGGGATGAGCTCCTCAGGCTCCAGGAATTTATCCCACCCCACCACTCCCACTCTGGGAGAGATTACGAGATCGGCCCAGCGCACGTTCTCTCGAGCCAGATGATACCTCAGGGCGTTGATGGAGTTGTTAACGATGCGTCGATAAGAGAAAGTGCGAGGGCGGGCCTCCAGAGAGAAGTGCTCGGAGTCCAAATTCACAGCCAGAACCACTTCCGCCCCCATTTCCCTGACTATTTCTGCAGGAACCGGAGAAGAGAGACCGCCATCTACGAGTAGCCTTCCCCTCCACTCTACAGGCTGGAAGACCAGAGGATAAGCTCCTGAAGCGCGAATGGCGATAGCTACTTCACCCTCGTCAATGACGACCCTCTCCCCAGTTAAAAGGTCAGTGGCTATCGCTTTGAAGGGAATTAAAAGATCCTGGAATTTCTTCTTGCCGACCAGGCGTTCCAGGAAACGGATAATTTTCTGTCCCCGGATCAGGCCCTGGCGGATTGTGGGGTCAATCAGGGAGAGGAGTTCCCTCCAGTTGGTGGAGTAGGCCAATTCCTCCAGTTGGCCCACATCCATCCAGGAGGCGTAGAGGCCTCCCACCAGCGCTCCTATCGAGGAGCCTGAGACGAAGCTTACGGGAATCTTCTCCCTCTCCAGGACCTTCAGCACTCCAATGTGCGCTAGTCCCTTTGCTCCGCCAGAGCCTAAAGCTAATCCTAATTTTTTAATTCGTGCCAACCTTCCTTAAAAGGAAGCTATTAAAATTTGGCTTCGCTTTCTTCTTTAGCCTTCCGAAATCCTCCGCGCTTGGAGAAAACGATCGCTCCCACTACCAAAATTACGCAGAGGACAACGGCAACGATCACTCCGGGATCCGAAGTCTTGTACTGGATCAAAATGGGAGCAGCCAGAAGGGAAACGAGGTTGATAACCTTAATCATAGGGTTTAGGGCAGGGCCAGCAGTGTCCTTAAGGGGGTCACCCACGGTGTCCCCAACCACGGAAGCCTTATGGGGCTCTGATCCCTTTCCCCCGTAAAGGCCATCCTCAATTGTCTTTTTAGCGTTATCCCAGGCACCACCGGATGTAGCCATGAAAACAGCCAGAAGCTGACCGGAAAGTATCGCCCCGGCGAGGAACCCTCCTAAAGCCTCTACTTGAAGGAGCATACCAATAATCAGTGGGGTGAGTACGGCAATCAGGGCCAGACCGACAAGCTCTTTCTGGGCGGCGATGGTACAGATGCTCACTGCTTTCTTGTAATCAGGCTGCACTTTTCCCTCCATTAATCCAGGGATGCGGAACTGCCGGCGTACTTCATCCACAATTAGTGCCGCAGCGCGGGCTACGGAGTTGATGGTCAGAGAGGAGAAGAGCCAGGGAATGGAACCGCCCACGAGCATGCCAATGAAGACCTGAGGATCAGAAACCCTGATCCCGATGTTCATCAAGCGCAGGATCTCGGGAATGCCCATCTGGGCCTGAACCTTGGTGACATCGGTTAAGAAGGAGCCAAAAAGTGAGACTGCAGCGATAACGGCCGAACCTATAGCCACTCCCTTCGTGATCGCCTTAGTAGTGTTCCCCACGGCGTCCATGTCAGCAAGGACCTGCCTGGATTCCGGTTCTAACTTTGTCATTTCGCCAATGCCGTTTGCGTTGTCCACGATAGGTCCATAGGAATCCATGGCCACATTGTTTCCGGTCAATGTAAGCATGCCGATACCGGTCATGGCCACACCGTAGAGGACGAAAGTCACAGGCTGACCCCAGTAGATCAGGACAGCAGCCAGGATAGTGGAGGCAATAACGATGATCTGCCAGACTGAAGCCTCGAAGCCAACCGCCAGGCCTCTCAAAATCAGGGTAGCTGAGCCGGTTCTGGAGGCGGAGGCGATGTCCTTCACGGGCTTATGGTGGGTGTCCGTGAAGTACTTGGTGACCTCGTCGATGAGGATAGCAAGCAAAATGCCCACACCCACGGAGAGAAAAGCGCGCCACTCGTGCATGTAGAACAGGGCAAGAAAGAAAAAGGCAATTAGGGAAATAGCCGCTGAGCTGTAAAATCCTCTGTTTATGGCCGTCATGGCGTTGCCCCGTTTTTCCTCCTTTTTCCCCTTAACCAGATACGTACCAATGATAGAAGAAAGGACTCCAATTCCTCGAACGAGCAGGGGGAAAACAATCCACTTCAACTCGTGAGTTATGGACATAAGCGCCAATCCTAAAATTAAGCCTGAGACAATGGTTACCTCGTAGGATTCAAAGATATCCGCAGCCATTCCGGCACAGTCCCCTACGTTATCCCCAACCAGGTCAGCCACGACAGCGGCGTTCCGGGGGTCGTCCTCCGGTATTCCGGCTTCTACCTTGCCTACCAAATCAGCTCCCACGTCTGCAGCTTTAGTGTAAATTCCACCGCCCACGCGCATGAACAGGGCAAGAAGGGTTCCACCGAATCCAAATCCCAGAAGGGCATCAGGAGCAGCCACGCCAAAGATCATGAAGATGATTGTTCCACCCAGGAGGCCCAGACCATCCGTGAGCATTCCCGTGATTGTCCCGGAACGGTAAGCTATCTTTAAAGCCTCGCCAAAACTCTTCCTGGAAGCGGCCGCCACACGCACGCTTCCTTGAACAGCCATGCGCATCCCGAACTGACCTACAAGCAGAGAGAAGGAGGCGCCAAGCACAAAGGCAATGGCACGCCCCAGGCCGATCACAAGCCTGACCTGATCAGGAGCAAGTTGGGGGAACCTGGCCAGGGCCTCCTCAGTGGGGGGAACAATGTAAACGGAAAAGAAGAGCACCACTGTGAGGACCACGATCAGGGGCAGGATAGTTTTCAACTGGCGGCTTAAATAAGCATCAGCGCCGAGCCTGATGGCGTTCCAGACCTCCTGCATTTTTGCAGTCCCCTTTTCCTTACGAATAACCTCAGCGCGAAGGAATAAAGCGTACGCCAATCCCAGGATGGCAATTCCTAAAATGACCCAGATTGCCACGATCTCGAATGGACTGGCGTTTACAAGGCTTGCCATAGTCTCATCCTTTCTATTAAGAATTGGCTAATTTAAAAAATTTTATGTATTTTAAGCCTCGGGCGCAATAAACTTTTCCCATTCCGGGAGCTCCACGTAAGGAGACAGGTTTTCCGGCTGATCGGGGTCTATCCCTCTCTTTAAGCCGATTCGGTAAGCGAGCGCCTGCCCCAGGAGAAGTTGCACAAAAAAACTTTCCCAAAAACTCATTCTGGACTTGGGCCTGAAAGAGAGCGGATTAGAGTGTGTTCCCCGGCAATCGATAGCAATGTGTTGGGCCCTGGTCTCCAACTCTCGAAAAAGGCGGACTTCCTCCGGATAGGAACTGCTTTCGGGATGGGTCAGGAGGAAAAAGAGGGAATTTGAATCCAGAAGCAAGTGAGGACCGTGTCGAAATTCCAGAGAGTGGTAGGAGAAAGCCCTGCCCCTGGCCATTTCGATAACCTTTAAAGCTAACTCCCTGGAAAGGCCGTAAAAGGGGCCGCTTCCCAGGAAGATGAAGCTGGAAAAATCTCCCTGGATTTCCTCAGAAAAGGCAAGCGCCCGCTCCACCTCCTCTCCTACTCGGTGGAGAACCTTCGTTGGGTCAAAGGAGAAAGGATGAGCTGCATCCAGAACCCTCAGCGCCAGAAAAAGCATAGCGGAGAAGGTCTTAACTGAAGGAATACTCTCTTCCTGAACCTGGGTCGAGTAGAGAAAGTCTGAGAATTCCGCAATTGGACCCTCTTCGGTAGAGAGAAAAGAAACCGCCGGGCCGCCTTTGTAACTTTTAAATATTTTAATAGCCGTAGCGCTCTCCGAGGTCTTTCCGGAGCGGGAAAAAGAGATCAGGGCACTTTCTTCCTTAAAATAGCTTTCCGGAGTAAACACCAGTTCGGAGGAGGGAATAGCCAAGACATCTCCGGAGTAGCTCTTTCTTAATAGGCTTTCAAGGATCAAGGCGATGTGAAAGGAAGAGCCACAACCATGAAGGATCACCCTTCTCCCTTTAAGCGCTTGAGCCAGACCATTTAAAGAAAAGGGGTGTTCTAGAACTTCCTTAAGGGCTTGAGGGGTAGAAAGTAATGATTCTCTGACCAGGGCTCCTGGGGATTTCATTCAGCCAGCTGTTTCAAGAACTCTTTCATAAAAAGGGGTAAATCCTCAGGCTTTCTTGAAGTAATCAGGTTTCCGTCAACCACAAGGGGTTCATCCAAGTATTCTCCTCCGGCGTTAATGAGGTCGTCCTTCACGGCTATAAAGCCGGTGACCCTTTTCCCTTTGACGATGCCCGCGGAAATGATAACCCACCCTGCGTGGCAGATTGCTGCTACGGGCTTTCCTGATTCATAGACCCTCTTCACCAGAGCAATGGTCGCTGGATCCCTTCTCATAAAATCTGGAGCGAAACCCCCGGGAATCAAGATGCCAGCAAGCTCTTTGGGATCAACCTCGGCTGATTTCGCTTCGGCTTTCATAAGCAGCCCGGCTTTGGAATGATAATCCTTAGCCTCAGGCCCAATGAGCACCACCTCGTAACCGGCCTCCTTGAGCCTGTAATAGGGATAGATAACTTCAAATTCATTATAAAGGTCGGCAATTAAAACTCCAACTTTTTTCATTCCTAAATCCTCCTTTCCCGCTAAAAATACTATTTTCTTCTAAAGGGTGGCAATTACGTCAGAGAATTCCCCAGATTGCCGTAAGGGCGGCTCCGAGGAGGGGAAAAGGCAATGTAATTCCAGAACCGTTCAATTCAAGGTATTCTCCTGTTCTGGCAGGCCAGCCGGGAATACTGATGGGCTAATCGAATTGGCTCCGGCTTTCGATACTGAGAGAGAAGCAGGGTCCAGCGCACGGCTTCCTCTATGGAAAGCCTTTTCCCTGGAGAGACGAAGAGCTCCCTCACTCCATCCTTGGTTCTGAGCACCGCTCCGATTTTAACCCCGTTCAGGTAAAGGTAGCTGAAGGAGCCGCGTTCAATAGGAGGAGGGGTAAATTCCCCCACAAACGGCTTTTTGGTAATCCCAATCGTAGGGACACCCAGCTCCTCCTCCAGGAAGGTGGCTAAGCCGTAGTTATAAGGATGAGCGGATCCCGCTCCGTCCACGAAGAGCAAATCCGGTTTGGGATCCAATTTGCGGACAGCTAAAGCGCAGAGGATACCCTCCCTGAGGGCGAGAAAGCCAGGAATATAAGGGAATCCGGGGGTGCCGCAATAAAAGGACTTGCCTAAAAGTCGAAGATCCGGGAAAGAAAGCAGTACCGCGCAAGCGATCCCCTGTTCATCAAAATAGGAAACGTCCACCCCAGCTACATGACTTTCCTTTATTTGAGCCTGGCTCAACTTTCCCATCTCTGATATGCTAATTAAAGCACATCAAAATAGCGAGGTGAAATTATGCCTGTTGCGGAAATCAGCATAATTCCTATAGGCACTGGATCTACCAGCCTTTCGGATTTTGTGGCTGAGGCCGTGAAAGTGATTTCCAAAAGCGGTCTGAAATATGAGCTCACCGCCATGGGTACAAATGTGGAAGGCACGCTGGCCGAGATCCTTTCCTTAACGCAAGAGGTCCACCAAGCTGCTTTGCGTATGGGGGCTCAAAGGGTCCTTACCACCGTAAAGATCGATGACCGCAAGGATAAAGAGTTAACCCTGAAGGGAAAGGTGGAAGCGGTTAGAAAGAAGATCGCTTAATGAGCAAGGCTCTCTGGAACTGCTCCTACCTTCCTTTAGAACTCCCTCTGGCTTTTGGGTTCATGCCGGTGCGCATGACGGGGAAAACAGGGACAACTCCCCGAGCCGATCGCTTTCTCCCGGTGAACCTTTGCTCTTATGCCCGGTCGTTCCTTGAGGAGTCTTTATTAATGAAGGATGAGAGCGTCTTTCTCCTCGCGGACTGTTGCGATTCCGTGCGTCGCCTGGCTGATGCCCTGGAGCACGAATTTCCCGGAAAGGTCTTTCTCCTCTTTCTTCCCCGCTCTCAAGATAACTGGGAATTCTTCCGGGAGGAGTTAAGGAGGCTTCAGGGTTTCCTCTCACAGTTAAAGGGCATCAGTCTCAAGGATGGTCAGATTCTTGAGGCCACAGAAATCGTGGCTCAAAGGAGAAAGCGTTTTCGGGAATGGGAAGCTTTAAAAAGCGAGGGATTAATCAGGCCGCTCGATTACTTCCACGCCCTTCAGGCCCTGAACGATTTTTCCCGGGACCTTGAGCCGGTAAAAGTAAGTCCCTCAGGGGGAGCCAAGGTCTTCCTTTTAGGGACTAATCTGGACGACGAAGAGGTCTGGGAAATTTTCCAGGAGCTGGAGCTCAGGATCGTGGGAGATGACCTCTGCTATGGGGAAAAGCAGGGCGAGATCTCCTGCGGGTTCAGCAGAGGGGATCCTCTGGAGCCTCTGGCCCTGAGCTATCTTTCCCGGCCACCTTGCCCGCGCATGAGAAATTTGGAAGAGCGCTTTAGTGATCTCCTTCGAAAGATCGAGGAAAGAAAGGTAGATGGCGTTCTCCTTTTCCCCACCAAGTACTGCGACTCCTTTTTCTACGATCTTCCCCTGCTCCACGATATGTTGAGAGAAAGAGGAATACCGTTTGTGGTTCTGGAGCAGGATTACTCCCAGAGGCCTGCCGAACAATTGAGGACAAGAATTGAGGCCATGCTGGAGAAAAAATGAATCTGGGCAACTTCGTTCAAGCGAAACTTCAGGATGGCTCCGCTATAAGGCTTTTGCGTTCTCCTTGGATTTACCGCTTCCTTTCCCTCTTTTTGAGAAGTCAGGGCCCGAGCGTTCGGTTTTCCTTTCACCTTGCCCGGGACGCCTATCTTAAAAGGAAGCCCGTGGCCTTTACCTCCCTCTTTTTCCCCACCGAGCTGGTGTACGCTCTGGGGATGATCCCCTTCCCGCTTGAAGTAATAGCAGCACTCATCTCTTCCATGGGGATGGCAGTACCCTTCCTGAAAAAAGCTGAGGAGGAGTGGTATTCCCAGGATCTCTGTTCATTTCATCGCCTGGGCATGGGACTTGCCCTTCAAGACCACCTTCCTCAACCGGACGTCGTCCTTTCCCTGACCAGTCTCTGCGATGGTTCCCACCGTTTCTTTTACAACGTATCCCGCCTTTTCAAGGTGCCCCATTTTTTGATCGAGGTTCCGGGGAACGGCGGAAAGAAGGATCAAGAATACATAGTAAGGCAGCTTAAGAGAACAAGGATGGAACTTGAAGCGCTCCTTGAAAGAAAAATTAAAAAGAGCGATTGGGAGGAATCTCTGGGATATTCCAATTCTTTAAGGGAAGAGCTTTTAAAAATTTACGAGCTCCAAGCGCATGTGCCTTGCCCGGTCTCCGGGGAAGCTGCTTTAGGAAACGTGGGCCTGATCTTCACCTGCGCAGGAAGCAGGTGGGGACCGGAGCTCATCTCCGCCTGGAGAAAGAGCATCAGGGAAAACGCCAGTCCCGAAAATTACCGTCTCTTCTGGCTGCACCTTCGCCCATATTATCCGGCTCCGATCTTCGCTTTTTTAAAAGAAAAAGGAGTTTCCATCGTGGGGGATGAGCTTTCCAATTATATCTGGCCTCTGCTTGATCCCAGAAATCCGGAGCTCAGCCTGTCCTCTAAAATTTACGCTAACTTTGGTCTGGGACCAATCAAAAACAGGATAGATAACATTGTTCGCCTGGTCCGGGAGAGAAAGGCACAAGGAGTTGTCAGTTCCTCTCACCGGGGGTGTCGACAGAGCACAGGAGGAGCTTTCCTCTTAAAAGAGGCCTTGAAAGAAAAGGGAATCCCGTGTTTGATATTGGACGGCGACTGTGTGGACCCCAGGGAATTAAACTGGGAACAGATGAGAACTCGCATAGAAGGATTCTTGGAGATACTATGAGCGTTTACTGTGGGCTGGATATCGGATCACTTCAAGCTAAGGGAATCTTGCTCAGGGATGGACATCCTCTTTTCAGGACGATCTTCCCTACGGGCGGAAATGCTCCCGAGACGGCTAAAAAACTTTTTCAGGCACTCCTTGAGGGTGCAGAAATATCTTCTGACGAGGTAAAGACCATCGTGGCCACAGGATATGGAAGGATCTCGGTTCCTTTTGCCACAAAGACGGTGACTGAAATTACCTGCCATGCACGGGGGATTGCTCATTTCCTTCCTCAGGCAAAGACCCTCATCGACTTGGGCGGGCAGGATTCTAAAGCCATCCTGCTGGAGAAAGGAAAAGTAATGGACTTCGTAATGAATGACAAGTGCGCTGCGGGGACGGGCCGTTTCCTGGAGGTTATGGCCCAGAGCTTCAAACTCACTCCCTGGGAGCTGGGAGAACTTTCGCTTCAAGCTAAGAATGAAGTATCCATTTCCGCAACCTGCACCGTCTTTGCGGAATCGGAGGTCATTGGCCTGATTGCCAGAGGACTTCCCAGAGAGGAAATCGCCCGGGGAATCATGTCCGCCATCGCCCAGAGGATAGCAGGAATGGTGCATCGTCTCGGCTTGGAGGAACCGGTAGCCATGTCCGGCGGCGTGGCCCAGAATCCCGGAGTGGTAAAAGCCCTGGAAAGGGAGCTGGGGGTGAGCATCTTGATCCCCGAAGAACCTCAGATGATTGGTGCCTGGGGAGCAGCCCTCATTGCTCAAGAGTATGCCTGAACTGATTAAAGACAAAATTCAAGGAGCCTTAATAGGCTTCGCGCTGGGTGATGCCCTGGGAATGCCTGTGAGGGGTTTTTCTTCCAGGGATGCCAACCTATTCTTTAAAGACGGGATCATGCCCAAGGATGGAAAGGACCTCAAGGCAGGACAGTTCACCTCTCACACTTTGATGCTCCTTGCCACCACAAAGAGCTTCCTTGAGCGGTTCACATTTGACCCTGCAGACATTGCTCAAAAAGTTCTGGAAATTTACGAAGAGGGATTGATCAGAGGGATGGGTTCCAGTACACAGGCTGCCTTAAAGAGGATCAAGAGAGGAATTCCCTGGCACCAGGCGGGAGATTATGGACCCCTTGCCATAGGAAGAGGCGCTCTGGTGCGCGTTCTGCCCGTGGTGCTCTGGACCCTCAAGCGTCCCGAAGAAATGCGTGAGGCTGTGGCCACCGCCACTATGATCACGCACCAAAGCGATGAGGCTATTGCCAGCTCGGTTGCTTTCGCTATTTCCATCCAGGAGGCGATTCGGGGGGAAATTGGAGACTTCTTCCATAAGTGCTTGCGGGAAGTCAAAGGGACAAGGGCCTACTTCAAGCTTAAACAGGCGGAAGAGCTTTTCAAACGCAGGGTCACCCCGAACGAGGCTATTCAGACCCTTGGTAATTCTGGAGTTGCGGCGGAAGTGGTCGCATCGGCCATTTATTGTTTCCTGTACTTCCCTTCCAGTTACCGGGATGCAATTTCGGGGCCCTTGCTTGCAGGAGGAGATTCCTCGGCAATTGCGGCCGTAACTGGCGCGCTCTCGGGAGCGTATCTGGGCTTAAAGAAAATCCCCGCAGACTGGCTCAAAACCCTGGAAAGAAAAGAGGAAATCCTCAGCTTAAGTCAGAAATTTGCGGAGTTAGTCCTTAATAATCAGAAAGGAAAGGACCCAGGGGAGGCTAATCCTTAACCGTATCGCTCTTCCTTCCAAGGATCGGCGGAGTTGGAATATCCCCTTTCCTCCCAGTATCCCAGAGTTTCTTTATCTAAAAAGCGGATTGTACAGAGCCACTTCAGGGACTTGTAAGCGTATTTCCCGGGAACAACCAGTCGTAGTGGTCCCCCATTTTCGGGAGGGATAGGCTTCCCCTCAAGGGAGTGCGCGATGATTGTGGGTTCCTTCCTCAAATAATCCAGGGAAAGGCTGGCAGTATACTCGCTTTGCGCCTCAAAGAGAACGTATTTGACCTCAGGAAAGGGCCTGACTTCATCCAGGAGGCGCCGAAAATACATCCCTTGCCAGGTGAGATTAAGGGCGGACCATCCCGTCACGCAATGAAAGTCACAGGTCAAGGAATCCTGAGCCAAGGGGATAAATTCCTTCAGGGTCCAGCGCAGTGGATTTTCCACCATTCCTTTTATTTCCAGGTACCAGATCTCCCTGGGAATTTTGGGAATGGGGCTTTCGATGTGCAACGGGATGAGCCGATTCGATAGTTTCTGACCGGGAGGAATCCTTTCTTTCATTTCAAATTTTCCCGTTCCAGAATTTCGAGGAGATTTCTGACGATATACAGCTCCCGGGGAAATCTACCCCTACGATCCACAAGGTAGGCTCTGATTCCGGCCGCCTGAGCCCCTTTCAGATCCTCCTCAAGGGAATCGCCGGCATAAGCTACTTCCTCCGTCTTCAAGCCGGATTGCTTTAAAGCCACAAGAAAGGGAAGAGGGGACGGTTTGATCTCCCGCACTGATTCCCTGCCTAAAACCAGGGAAAAGTAGCGGGAGAGCCCAAACTTCACTAACTTCTGTTCTACACCCTCTAAAGGCCTTGAAGAAATAATAGCCAAATAGAGGCCCTTGTCTTTCAGGTGCTGGAGAAAGGGGATTGTTTCAGGATAAAGCCGCTCTTCCTCTCTCTTATCCATCCCTTTCTTGATTTTCTCCAGTAAATCTTCGGGGTAATCCTTAATCCCCAGGCGCAGGAGCACCTGATCGGCAAAACCCTTCCAGAGCTCCTCCCCCGTGTTATAGGGGTTAGAGCTTGATCGATACCATACCCTGGCGGCCATGTAGGCGGAATAGACCTCTTCCAGAGGAAATTCCATGCCCAGTTCCAGAAGGGTCTCGTAAAAATCCTCTTCCGGTGCTCGAATTAAGGTCCCATCAAGATCGGAGAAGAAACCTGCAAGCATTCCCTTCACACTTGCCATTTTATTTAGCATAACACAGCTGGCGCTTTCCCTGAATAGGTCGCTGGAAAACTGAATTGCATTTCAGCCGAACTCAGACCATATTTCAGGTATGATAACGGTCGCCTGGAAAAGGGAATCCTGTGAAACAAAGACTCTCCCTCTTCCTTCCCCTTTTAACCACTCGGAAAGGAGGGCCAGAAATAGAAAGGAAGAAGATGGGAAAGATTTACATGGGCGGGAGGATTGTGGTAAAAAATCACGGGTATGCTCTACTTTGTAATCTTAGCTATTTTCGTAGCGCTGGTCTTTGATTTTTTGAACGGCTTCCACGATGCCGCCAATTCTATTGCCACCGTGGTTTCTACTCGTGTTCTTTCCCCCAGATTAGCGGTCGCCTGGGCCGCTTTTTTTAATTTTATTGCCGCATTTGGCTTTGGCACACAGGTCGCCCACACTATTGGTGCGGGATTAATAGACATTTCCATCGTGGACTACTACGTGATCCTGGCTGGCCTTCTAGGCGCAATTTTCTGGGATATCCTCACCTGGTGGCTGGGGCTTCCTATCTCTTCCTCCCACGCCCTGATCGGCGGATACGCAGGAGCAGCTATTGCCAAGGCGGGATTCTCCGCTCTCATTCTCTCAGGGTGGGGCAAGGTGCTCTCCTTTATCGTGATTTCTCCCCTGGTGGGCCTGGTTTTAGGCTATTCATCCATGATCCTGGTTTTCTGGATATTTCGCAAAAAGTCCGCTACCAAAATGGACAGGGTTTTTCGCCGGCTCCAACTTCTCTCTGCCGCTTCCTACTCCTTGGCTCACGGGACCAATGACGCTCAGAAGACTATGGGGATCATCGCTGGAGTACTTTTTACCGCAGGTTACCTGAAAACTTATGATATCCCCTTTTATGTGGTGCTCATGTGCCATGCAGCCATTGCCCTGGGGACCCTTTTTGGGGGGTGGCGCATTGTCAAAACCATGGGCACTAAAATCACCAAGCTAAAACCGGTAGGAGGGTTCTGCGCTGAAACGGCAGGGGCCATAACCATCATTGGTTCTTCCCTGGCGGGAATCCCTGTTTCTACCACCCATACCATCACGGGAGCAATCATGGGCGTGGGATCAGCTCGCAGACCAAAATCGGTAAGGTGGGGAGTGGCCCGCTCAATAGTCTGGGCCTGGATCCTGACAATTCCCGTAGCTGCTTCTGTTTCTGCCTTGGTCTACCTTCTCTTCTCCCTTTTCGTTTAGGAGTGCTTGATTACAATGTTCTGGAGCACCGTGGCTACATCCTCAGCTTTGTCGGTAGCTGCCTCCAGGATGTCATAAATCTCCTTTAGTTTGATGACCTCAATGGGATCCCGGGAGTGATCCTGGAAAAGGAGAGAGATGGCTTTTCTATAAGTATCATCAGCTTGATTTTCGTAGCTGTGCACTTCAATCCAGTGGGGCGCAATCCCCTTAAAGGTCGGGAGTTTATCCACAGCCAGCTTAAGCTCCTTAACCATTTTGATTAGAATCTCGGAAAGGGCGATCATAGTGGTGTTTGGTTGATTTACGGAAAACAACACCAGGCTGTCTGAAGTAGCCTCGATCAAGTCAATGACGTCATCCATAGCGGAGGCTAAAGCGTATATGTCCTCACGGTCTATAGGTGTAACAAAGCTCTGATTGACTTGCTGCGCTATCTGGTGGGTCAGGTTGTCGCATTCGTGCTCCACTTCTTTAATAGCCTTGGCCTTGAAAACGGCATCGCTGTAACTGGTGAGGAGATCGTGCAAGAGCTGGGAGGCTTCAACCATCTTCTCCATGGTAGAGGAGAAGAGCTCGTAAAAGATTTTATCCTTAGGAAACAGATTGAGCTTCATATCTCAAATTTATTCCATTTTTTGAGGCTTTGCAAGGAATGGCTTTGAAGATTTCCCTGAGGGCTTAAAATTAAGGAAAAGGATCAAAGGAGGCTTTCATGTTCCAGTTATCAGGGGACCTCTGGCAAATTGTCTTGAGGACCACCATAGTATTCCTGGTTATTCTTCTTGGGCTGAGAATCCTGGGGAAAAGGGAAATGGGCCAGATGACGCCCTTTGACCTTGTTCTGCTTTTGCTTTTGGCAAACGCCGTACAAAATGCCATGACCGGCCCCGATACCTCCATCTGGGGTGGATTGGTCGGTGCTACTACATTAATCGTCATCACCTGGGGAATTTCTCTAATCAGGGAAAGGTATGCCAGGCTCAGGGGAGCACTTGAAGGACAGCCCACAATTCTCATAAGCAGAGGAAGCATCATTGAACAAAACCTGAAGAGGGAAAAGATCGACAGGGATGAGCTGGAGATGGCCGCCAGGGAACATGGTATTGAGGATTTAAAAAATGTAGAGCTCGCCGTGCTGGAAATAGACGGCTCTATCAGCATCATTCCCTATTCTGAGCACCACGTGCGCGTGAAGAGGAAATTAAAAGCTTTGCGCCACCGTTAGGCTCAGGATTTTAGGAAGGTGCGCAGGAACTCCTTGGTCCCTTCCTTTAAGGCGATCAAAGTGGCAAAGGGTCTAGCAATGGGGGCTGCTAACTTCTTCGTAGAGCCCTGAACTGACTGAGCGGTTCGGTTCCATTGTTTGAGCTTAAGGTCTAACTCTCGTTCTGCTTTCCTTAGGGCATTTCCCAAAGCCAAAAGAAAGATGGATAAAACGATAGTGAGCCCGATGAAGAGCAGGGCTATGAGAAAGATGGCCAGGTCCCGCCAGAACGAAAGATCCATCTCAGCCGCTCCAGCACCCCATTATTTCTTCTTTCTTCTTCTTGAAGGCTTCCTTGCCCTTTTCGCAAGCTTCCTGGATGCGTTTCCCTAACTCTTCCCGGGTCTTCTTGCCCTCCTGAGGAGCAAAAAGAAGCCCCAGTACAACGCCCAGACCAGCTCCAATGGCAAAACCCAAAAGGAAATTCCTCATTTTTTCCTCCTCCTTCTCCTTAACAACCTGCTTAAAATTTTAAAAGCGAATGAACCCTTACGGCTCGGTTTCAGAACTCCCTCCAGGGGGCCGCTTAAGGAGTCAGTGATTATCTTCACAAGGTTTGATACTGTTTTAAAAGTCTCCTCCCCTGCTTTTAGAATCGGCTTCAGATCTTCTTTTAGCGTGCGCAGAAAGGAAATAATAGAAGCAATTAGCCAGATAAAAAGGCCAAAAGCCACCAGAGTGATCCCCGCAAGCACAATTACCGCTATATCTCTCGCTGTTTGCAAGATTCTCACCCGTCCTCGTTTAGACTATTTCTTTTATAGCACAGCGTTTTTGATTCCGCTATACTTTACGAAAGATTATTCGAGGAAAAAGCGGGAAAATCCGAGATGAAACAACTGAAAATCTTCATTACTGGGGCGTCCTCAGGGATCGGGCTAACCACGGCCCTGCACTTAATTTTAAGAGGGCATTTTGTGGTGGGGTCAAGCCGCCATCCGGAGCGGCTGACTAACGAGGCACTAAAAGAAAAGGTGCTCCGCGACCACACCCGTTTCCGGTTGGATAAGGAGGGTCGGGCCATTCCCTTGCGGATTGAGCTCCCGCAGGAGCTCCAAAACCTCGATCCTCTTTTAGAATCCCTGAAGTTTGTGGCTCTTGATCCCTCCCGGGAGGGATCGGCAGAAGAGGCGGCTCGAGAATTTTTTTCCCTTTCTGAGGGAGAGATTGACGTTCTCTTTTTGAATGCCGGAATGGGAATCTTCGGCCCGGTGGAGGAGACCGGAATCGAGCTCGTCCGCGAGCAGTTTGAGGCTAACATCTTTCAGCATCTTAAGGTGTTGAAACAGTTTCTTCCGGTAATGAGGGAAAAGAGAAAGGGGAAGGTGATCTTCACGAGTTCCCTGGGAGGCCTGATCTCCATCCCCTTTGAAAGCCATTATTCTGCAACCAAAGCCGCCCTGGAGCGTTTGGCTGAGGGCTTGAGGATGGAGCTTAAGCCCTTTTCCGTCCAGGTTGCCGTGGTGGAACCGGGGGACATTAACACTGCCTTTAATCTGACTACGGCGCAAGCCCTGAAAAAGATCGCTCCTGAAGCAAAAAGCGACGACCTCTCTCGTTTGCTAAACTCCTTTCCGCTTCCCGAAAGCTCGCCTTATTATTTCCGGGCTCGCAATTCCTGGAACTACATTTTTAGGAGCCTGCTTTTAAAACCCTCGCCTTCAGTGGTAGCCAGATTGATGGTTAAGCTGGCCGAGAAGGAGCGCATCGCTTTTCGCTATCGGGCAGGGGACCCTTTCCAGACGATCCCTGTGTGGATCGGGACAAAACTCCTACCGCAAAGGATAATTCAGTGGGCGGTAGAAAAACTCTACGAGCTGGATAAAAAATGAGGGTAGCCATACTCCTCAAAGGAAGGTTTTCTTCCTCTCCTGAAGACCAAAAGAGGAAAAAACAGCAGGAGAAAACTGCCCGGGCAGTGGAGGAAGCCTTAAACGAACTGGGCTTCGAGGTCTTTCGCCTTTACTTCACCCCTCCCGATTTTTCCCCACTTATAAATTCTTCTTGTGATGTTATCTTTAACCTCTATGCGGCAACGGGAAGGGAGCAGGCTTTAGTGGCGGGCCTCCTGGAACTTTCAGGAGTTCCTTTCACAGGATCCACCGCCTTGGGACATTTCCTGGCTTTAGGAAAGCACATCGCTAAGGCGATCTGGAAGCAGAACGAAATACCCACTCCCCCTTCCTTTTTCCCACCTGACCCCCGGGAAGGGGACTTCCCTTTGATCGTCAAGCCAGCGTATGGGGGTTCCGGGGAGGGAATCTCCTCGAGCTCCATCGTTAGGAACTTCGAGGAATTGGAGCAAGCGATGAGGGCAGGGGAACGGTTTTCCCCTCTCCTTATAGAAAAGTTCATCCCGGGAAAGGAACTTACCATTGGTCTTTTAGGGAATCCTCCTCATGTTCTCCCCCCACTTGAGGTTTCCTTTGATCGCCTTCCTAAAGAGGTGGCAAGGATCAACAGCTTCGAGGCCAAAACGACTTACAGCGATCTTGTAGAGGTGAAGCCCGCTTGCCTTCCAGGTAAGGTCAGGCTTTCGGTGAAAGAAGTGGCATTCCGTGCCTTTCAGGCTTTGGGGCTCAGGGACTACGCGCGCTGCGACATCAGGCTGGATGAAAGCGGTAACCCCTACGTTCTGGAAATCAACAGTCTACCCGGCCTGGAACCCGGATATTCTGACCTGCCCAGGGCAGCAGAGGCCGCAAGCATCTCCTATAAAGAATTAATAGCGCGAATAATAGCCAGGTGCTTATAGATAATGCTTAAAAGCCTTCAGTATCTATTCTTCGTTTATTCTAATTATATTTTTGAACTAAAAATTTGAGAGGAGCAAGTGTTGAACATCTTGAAACCCAGGGAGAGACACCCAGTTTGTGCGGAAATCCGGAAGGATGGCCGCGCCATGGCTCACGTCATGGACCTTCCGGGATGTATCAGCAAAGGCCAGAACCTCGATCAGGCTTTAGCAAAGTTACCAGAGGAAATCGAGGATTATCGTCTCTGGATTTCCCGCCATTTCCCGGAGAGGGAAATAGGATCAAACTCCTGGGAGCTTTTAGAACTTCAGGAGGGCCTGGCCCCTTTCGAATCCGGGGACGCCGCTGCCCTTTTCCAGCTTGACCTTTATCCCCCTGAGGACGAGGAGTTAGAAGAATACCTCAGAAGGATGGAGGCCTCGCGCAAAGACCTTCTGGATTTGGTTTCTGGCCTTTCTGAGGAAGAGCTCAAAAAGGATCGAGGTCCTGGGAAAAGAACCATTGAGAAAATCCTCTGGCACATCGCCCACGCTGAGGAGTGGTATATTTCCCGTCTGGGAATAATTCCTGAGCTTAAGGAATTCGACGACTTTAAGGGAATCCAGTTCGAGTACCTGGAAGCGGAGAGGGATATGGCCTATAAGAGACTGCGCTCCCTTACCCCTCTGGAGAGGGCCACGGTTTATCGCATACCGGAGTACACGAATCATCCAGATGAACCCTGGACATCACGCAAGGTGCTGCGGAGGTTCTTAGAACACGAAAGGGAGCACACGAGGAACATCAGGGAACTTTTGGGAAAAATTCCTGATCAAAGGGCGTCTAACGCTTCCTGCGCCTGAGCTTTTCCCAGGGCGACTAATTCCCCTCCGTGCTCGAAATCGAAGAAAGGCAGGCCCTTGGGGGAAAGGGAGATCAAATGCACAGGAATGCCTGAAGCCCTCACCTCTTCCAGCTCTTGCTCCATTTGCCTGGCAAGCATGAAGGAGATTGTGCGCCAGACGATGCCTATCATGTCCAGATTCTCCCTGGGCTTGGCTCCTTCGTCCACGGTCAGGGTGTAAACCTCCCTGGCCCCCCTTTCAACCGCTACTTTCAAAGGGAGGTTACTCACTGCTCCTCCATCCACATAGAGTTCCCCATTAACTGGCCAGGGTGGATAATAGGGAGGGATCGCGGAACTACTGATCATACCATCTAAGAGTAAGTCGTCCGGGCTGTCCCCAAAGACGCGCAGAGTGCCATCCGAGAACCTCACAGCTACAGTATATGCCGGGACTTTCAGGTCTCCGAAGGCGCGAATGCCTGCGGGAAGGTGCCTTTCGATAAATTGAGCTAAGGGCCGGGAATCGTAAAAGGAGGGCTTACGTTGGACCAGACGCCTGACAACCACCAGGGGATGGGAAAAGCCGACCTCTTCCGGCTTAATCGTAGACCAAATACGGGAAAGCGTCCGCGCCTGAGCTAAGGTGGGATCTACAGCAAGAAAAACGGCGTTCAGGGCACCAGCGGACGTCCCCACGAGGAGGTCAGGATAGATCCCTCTTTCCAAAAGAACTTCCAGGGCCCCCGCCTGCAGGGCACCATAGTTTCCTCCCCCGGATAGAACGAAGGCCACCCCCTTCCTGGGGTCAGGTCTTGCAATCCAACATTTTTGCTTAAGCTCGAAGGCCACTTCTCCCGATCCAAGCCCCTCTTTTGGAAGCTTCCGGATTTCTCCCTTTTTAACCAACATCCTTTTATTTATAACCCAAAAGACAACTACCTTGAAAGTGGTTATCGTGCTGCGATTGAAAGAAAAAGCCCTTTCCTCAAATCCATTTCCGAGTTGGAAAGTATCCAAGCGGAACGATGGGGAAAAAAGAAATTTACGCTAGGAACTCAGAGATCAAAATGTATGATTGCAAGACCTGATGCCCCATTATCTCTTTACTGCATACGCAGTGACTCCCGCCCCGAGCTCCAGCACCCCGGCGATGATGATCAGGATCAAACCAGCCCCAAATCCAACCTGAACCCCCTGTTTTATAAAAGCATTCAAGGAGTAATAGATCCCCTGATATTCCAGGGCTGGAGCGTATAGCACCAGAAGCCACCAGAGCACGGCAACCAAAATGTAGGCCATTCCGTTTCCAAAATACCACCAGCGCTTTCCCGCTCCTTTCCCCCTGCTCAGGATGCGAAACAGGGAAAGGAGCAATTCAAGGAAACCAGCAATGAGCACGGCAATGGGCAATACATAAACCCACCAGGCAACCCCGCCTTCCTGAAGAATGCGCAATGGGCTGAAGCTTTCGGAGGGGTAACCCAAAAACCCCAAAGTGATCCAGGGGACAAAGAAAGCCACAATTATCAAAATATCGGCTAAAAGGACAATCAAATCAGGAACGGGATTGTAGAGACGGGCCTGTGCGGGTTGCGCGGGAAAAACCTGGACCTCCCCTACCCTTGCGCCGCAACTGGGACAGAAATTGACCCCAGGCGGAATTTCCTTTCCACAATTTCTACAGTACATAGCCTCCTCCTTACCAGTCCAAGAGTCTTCTCTCTCCTTCAATTCTCTTTATATCACTAATATCCTGGGTCACCTCCATGGTTCCCAGATAATTCCCCTCTCTATCCCGCACGGCAAAGTACCGGATCAAAATCAATCTGCCGTTCATGTTAATCCAGAAATCGGCGTGGTCCTTGGTTCCCTTTTTGAACTCCTCCACGATTTTTTCCACGATGTGCACGCTCTTCTGGGGATGGCAGTTCTGCACCTTTCTCCCGATCACGGCTTTAGTCCTGGCGAAGATCCTCTCCTTCGATTGGCTAAAGTACTTTACCTCGTCGTTTCGATCCACAAATGTGATATCCACGGGTAGAGTATTGAGCGCGCATTCTAATTCCTCCAGGGTGAAGGAGCCGGTCTCCAGGGTGATCAAACCCTCTTCTTTTACGGGGGCGGCTTTTTCTTCAACTTTCTCTACTTTGAGGGGTACTCTGGCTGCCTCCGGAGTGAAGCAGCAATAGCCGATTTCGTCAAACTGCTGTCTAACCTCCTGCCATTCCTGGCCTGAGAACGCTTGCTTCGCCATGGGGAAGAGGATGTTGTTTTCTTTGTAAAAATGGCTGGAGAGCATTTCCTTCAAAGAGTTGGCTGTTGTCTCGAGCCGGGACATGAAGGTCTGGAACTCGAGGGTTCCTCTATCCTCCATGAGATCGTAGAGCTCCTTTTTCAGGGCTCTGATCTTGTCGTGCTCCATCCACATAATGGCCGGGGGCTCTTTGATCCCGTGCTTTTCTAAATACGGGAAAAGGACGTTCTCCTCCCTGAGATAGTGCTTTTCAGATTCCTTCAGGTGGCGGGCGATGTTTTCCAGCTCCTTTATCTCCCTTTCCCCCTCTTCCAGATTCCTCTTTCCCCCCATTTCCCTGATGATCCCCAAAAGCTTTTCCTGAAAATCCAGAAGAACCCTGTGTTCCTCCATGAGGATAAAAACGGGGTGCCCGCCTTCAGCCGAGGCTTCTTCCAGGGATTCCCGGAAGACCGCAAGGTGTACCTCGCAGAGCCTCTGCACCTCTTCCCTGGGAAGTCCCTCTCTGATCAGTTCCTCCTCCACCTGGGCGATTTCCGTGGCCGAGACGCTGCCAAAGACTTGCTTGAATTTCTCCTTTATCTCTTCGGGGCTCTCTCCGCGGTGCAGCCTCTTGATTAGTTCCTTTAATACTCCCTTCTTACCGCCGAAAAACTCGCTCACAAATCTTACCTCCTAACCTTTTTTCATGCAGAGACGCTTTTTCTCACTTTAACTTTTATTTTAACTTTTTTATTTCAATAATATTATATTCTTCAGCCCTGTGGGGTTGGGATAGAAGGGGAAAATGATTTTGCCAATTTGCTTCAAATTCCCTGAAATTCTCTTCATATAGGGAGTAAAATGAATTATGCACTGTTTCAGGGGGTTTTCTTGTGAGCTTAATTGGTAATATTCTCTGGATCATTTTAGGGGGGTTTTTGATTGCCCTGGAATACTTTTTGGGGGGGTTAATTCTCTGCTTGACGATTGTGGGGATTCCCTTCGGGGCGCAGTGCTTCAAATTAGCCTACCTGGCCCTCTTTCCCTTCGGCAAGGAGGTAGTGACAAAAGAGGTTGCCAGTAATCCCCTCTGGATTTTGATGAACATTCTCTGGCTCCTATTTGGAGGGATCTGGATTGCCCTGACGCACCTCGTTTTCGCCCTTCTTTGCGCCATCACGGTGATAGGAATCCCTTTCGCCCTTCAGCATATAAAGCTTGCAGGATTGAGCCTCTCGCCCTTCGGAAAGGAAATCAGCTCGTACTAAAAAAGCCAAACAGTGGGGGTAGCCCTCAATTGTTTCCCTATCTTTTCGAGTGCCTTGAGGTGGTGCGCTCCCGGGAGGACAAGCGCCAGGGAGAACGTCCATGTTTTTCAAGGCCTAAGCCGTTCTGGTCTTGAAGGGGTATCTCGACTGGTGCATCAAACTGATGTCCTACTCCCGGAAGGACCTCCTGGAGTTTTTAAACCTTCTCCCCCCGGGCATTTCACATTTCATCCCTTCTCGTCTAAGATTGATAAAAAGGGGAAACGAGGAGTTCATGATGAAAAAAATATTGCTGGCAGCCTTGCTTTTGGTTTTCCTGCTTTCCTTCAACTTTCCCGGGCAGGCCTGGTCTTCCTCCGAGCAAGTGGTCAGGCTACAGATCGATTCCATCGAATTGTGGATGAACGGCCAGACTACAGAGGTCATGGACGTGGCACCCTTCCTGGAGAACAACCGCACCTGGGTCCCCGTGCGCTTTGTCTCCGAGGCTCTGGGGGCAGAGGTGGGGTGGAACCAAGAGAAAAAACAGGTGTCGATCGCTATGGAGGGAAAAACGCTCCTTCTGACCATTGGCTCCAACGTGCTCATCACCAATGGAAAATCCCAAACTATGGACGTGGCACCGTTTTTAAGGGAAAACCGCACATGGGTTCCCTTGAGATTCGTGGCAGAGAATTTAGGCTGCACCGTTTCCTGGGTTCAGGCTTCTCAGGAAGTGATCATCAGGAGGGATCTTTTTGCGGGGCCCACGGTGGCTTACGTGCGAAATGGGAACCTGGTGATGCAGGAGATTTCTGGCTATCAACCTCAGGAAGAAAGGGTGTTAGCTCAAGGGGGCGTTTCCGGCCCACTGGCCTGGTCCTTTAACGGGTTAAACCTGGCTTACTATCGTCTGGAAAATCTCCCTAACGAGTTCTTCAACCTGACCCTGGAATATGTCGTGGAATCATCGGGAGCCATTCAACCTTTGCTTTACAAGGAACAGGCCTATGGTGGCCTCAAACGCCTCTCCTGGGACCCTAACGGCTGGTACTTGCTCTACGATGAACCCACCTCTGATGTTTCCGGAACCCTCTGGCTGATCATGGTGGAACTCGGAGAGACGGCTCTTCTGGGAAATGAAGGGGAAGTGATTTATGGCGTCTTTTCCCCTGATGGAATCCACATGGCCTGGCTGGCATACGATGAGGAGGGGATCTCCGTTCAGGTCTGGGATGAGCAGGGTATGAAGCTGAAAGTGACCAAGGTCATGGGGCATTTTGCCTGGAGCCCTGACGGGAGCTATTTAGCCTGTAGCACCGAGGATGGCATTGCAATTTACGACGTATACAACCCCGCCCTTTCCCCCGAAATTTACCCGCTCCAGAGCCAGGCCTCCGAGCTGTTCTGGTCTCCTGATGGGAGTTGGATTGCGGGCAGTAGCTCTCAGGGAGTCTTTACCCTAGATTTAAATACTGGAGATGCCTACCTAATCGATGACTACTCTCAATCTCGACCCGCGGGGTTCCTGCCTTCGGGAGAATTGATCATCGAACACCCGGATGAATCCCTTCAAGAAGGGAACAATTATTACATTCTGGTCCCGGAATTAGGGGAGCTTTTACCTCTCTTAAAGGGCGTGGAATACCTGGCGGTCCGGCCCAATTAGAATTGGGGGTTGCTTCTTTTAAAATAGGCGGGATGGCGCCCTATCACTCTCCGTAATCTAACTCCCCTAAGAGGTGTACATTTCCCAGGTGCACATTTCTTAACCCGGCCTTCTTTGCAGCCTCCATGGCTTCCTCAGCCTGCCTTCGGGAAGTTGTAGGCAGGTCTTCCATCCGGAATTGAGGATAAAAGGCCAGAAGGGAGTAAGGAATGTCAGGGTTCAGTGAAGCGATGAAAGAGGCGATTTTTTCCACTTCTTCTCCGTCCACATAACCTGGAATAAGGAGGGTACTGGCAATAAGCAGAGGGAGGTCCGGGCGCAGGCGGCTCATACGGGCAAGGAGGGCGAAGTTTTCCAGGGTGCGCCTGTTGGAGACCCCACAAAGAGCAAAATGCAGGTTCTCGCTATAGGTCTTTAAATCAAACTTGATGCATCCCCCCGTTTCCAGTGATAGTTCAGCCATGCGCAGGAGTATTTTAGGGTTCATGGAACCGTTGGTCTCAAAACAGATGCGCAGGATCCTTCCTTTCCTCCCCCTCAATGCCAACCGCGATGTCAGGAGGGCGTGGGGAAGCTGGGGTGTGGGATCTCCTCCAAAAAAGCAGATGCAGGAAGTGCGCTCGTCCACCGCTTGCGCCAGGTCCTTGACGTGTACGTGAGACGGTTCCACGAGGCCATAGCGATAATGCCAGTTCTGGCAGAAGAGGCAGTCAAACGAGCAGGCACGGTAAAAAACCGCCAGGTTCTTGAAGCCGTATTCCGGGCCGTTTTTGTAGGCAAAACGTGGATATCCGGCTCCGGTCCCACCCGGGCAGACCCAGTCAGCAACGCAGTTCGTGGGCAGGGGATCGTAATAATAGGAGAGGTTCCCCCAGAAGGCGCTTGCTCCCCTTATTTTTCCCCTTTCATTTTTCCTTACGCCGCAAAGGCTGATTCCGCCCTCGTCAATGCGACAGGAATTCTGGCAGAGAAAACAGGGAATCCCTTCCCCAGAGGGCGCCTTTTCGGGAAAGCCAAATTCCCGGCGCACCCGGGAGTGCACGGCGAGGGAAATCGGGATCGATTCCGGCTTTTGCGCACACTCCCCGCAAAGGTTAAGGGTGCGGGAGATCAAAGGGGATTTCTTCCCGCAAATTTCGCATTCGCTCATACTTTAATTTTAGGGGTTCTTTACCCTTACCTCACAGGGTAGAAAGGCCTTCCTTCTTGCTTCCGACAGGGGCGGCACTTCCCCTCATCCCCTCGTTCAAAAGCTTCAGGATGTCCTCCTGAAATTTCTTGAGCTCCTCCCTGGGAACTTCCAGAATCTTCTTCCCCTCTTTCCTGATCTTCTCTATCAGGCAGCGCTTGAACCTCAGGGAAACCGCCTCCAGGTAGAGGGCGATGAACTCCGCGTCAATATCCTGCCTGATGTATCCCGCTTTTTGATTCTGGACCACGAGATTTAGAAGTATCTTCTGGGTCTTTTCGGTGTAGCGGTTCAGGATTTCCTCCCTGAAAGGGGAATCGTTGTAGAAGAAGGCCCTTTCCAGGAGAAAGTAGGCGTCCTGCTCCTTCAGGAAGAACTCCAAAGAAGATTCGAAGGAGAGCTCGCAGTAATCGAAGAGGCTAATTTTTTGAAAATCGAGCCCCGTAAGCAGGGTGAGGGATCTCCTGAAGGCCTCCTCCACCGCGTACAGGTAGATTTCCCCCTTGTTAGTGAAGTACTGGTAAAGGCTCCCCTTGGCTATCCCACAATCCCGGGCGATCTCGTCCAGGTTGACCTCGCTATAAGGCCTGTAAGCGAAATGCCTGAGCAGGGTTTCCGTAATTCTCTTCCTCTTCTCCTCGGGAAGATTTAAAAAGGTGTCTTTTGGCACTTTATCTTCCTCACTCCATCTGCTCTTTCAGGATCACGCTGGGAGAAATGGAGTAGATCTTCCTCCTTCCCAGGTACTTGGAGAGGACGAAGGCCAAAAGGAGCACGAGGAAAGTGATCAGGATGCTCTGGAAATCAGCCCTCATGTTCAGGGAAAAATCCATATCCCTCAGAACCTGGTTCATCACCATCTTCATCAGGAAGTTGTAAAGGGGGATTCCCAGGAGGAAACCGACGAGGAAGGAGATGTTGTTGAAGCCTAAAAGGATGGAGGAGAGCTCGCCGTCCTTGTATCCCAGGATTTTGAAGATGCCCAGGGGTTTCCTGTTTTCCGCGATGGTGAGGGAGGAAAGAACGTAGATGATGGTCAGGGAGAGGAAAAAGGAAATCAAGCCCATAACCCTGATCATCTGCTCAATGGTGGAGGCGCTATCCCTAAAGACCTTGATCACATATTCCTTATCCATGGAGGAAAGGAGAGCGTTCTGGGGAATGTCCAGTTTACTCGGAGAAAAAAGCCCCAGGAAGGCCCCCCCTTCAATGCCAAAGGTCCGGTTGAATTCCTCGAGATTCATGTACCCGCTGTTACCCACGTACATGTCCGCGATCCCGCTCACTTTCAAACTGTACTTTTTACCGTCCAGGTTGCTCACCAAATTGAGGACATCCCCTTCCTTCAGGGAGAGCTTATCCGCCAGGGATCTGGTAATGATCAGTCCTTCTAATTTCATCCTCTCCTCGTTTGTTCCCCTCACAGCGATCATTCGAGAATTCTGCTCAATTCCGTAGAGGGGGACCTTGGTCTTTGTCCCCTCCAGGGTAAAGGGAAGGACGGTGAACCTTTCTGCCTCCGGATAATTGTTTTCTCGCTGAAAGTTGTTGAAAAGGTACATGTAGTTGTATTTGAAGATGTTCTGGTAAGTATCGTTCACCATATTATTCAGAGAGGCTGCGGCAGAGACCCCATAAAGCAAAATCAGCGTGGCGAAAGCCACCCCCAGAATCAACACCAGTTCCCGCGAAAGGTGAAGCAGTCCCTGCTTGAACATCAGCCTCCTTCTGAAGGAAAGACGATCTAATAAAGCGAACCTGAACTTTTGCTTGAACCCTTTTTCCGCTTCCCCCTTGATTATTTCCACTACCCTTCTCTTCAGGAGGCTGGAGATCGCCAGGTACCCTGCAGGGATCATGAAAACGAAGGGAAGAAGGAGGGCGATCAAAAGGTCTACCAAGGGAAAGAACCTTTCTACTACCGGGACGCTCAGGAAAGAAATGTAGAACTTGATGAAGGGATCGGCAAGGAGAAAGCCCAGTATTCCTCCGGGGATGGCGCCCAGAAGCCAGGTGAGGATCGGGAATTTCAGGTAGACATTTGTGATCTCCCTCTCGTTGTAACCCAGAGCGTACAGGGTCCCGATTTCCGCGTGCATGGAATTGATCAACCTCCTCAAGACGATGAAAAGCAGAATGGAGGAGATCACGAGAATGATGGAGGAGATCAGGTAGGCCATGGGCCTGGCGCTTTCCATCTTCTTTTCTGTGGTGATGATCCGGAAGTTGTCCCACTTTTCCTGGAAGGAAAGGAGCCTGTATTTAGAATTCAATTCCGCCTTCAGGTTTTCCCAGTTCTCTCCCTCCCCCCTGGCCATGTAGTAGTGATACGGAAGAGAGAGGTAGGGTTTAAGGTCATCGAGATTCATCACAGCGATGCCGAAGTGCTGGGGATCGTTCAGAAAGTCCGTATCGTTTTTGATGATGTAGATGTAGTCCGGAAGATAGATAAAACCAGAAATCCGGAACATTTTATCCTGAATCTGAAAATCGTCTCCCACTTTCAGACCGTTGGCCTGAGCAAAGTTGGGGTCAAGGGCGATTTCCTGATTTAAAGGAAGCGTCCCCTCTGAGACCAGGGGTTTGTTCACCTTCTCCGAGATGCTGAAGATGCGCAGGGCTTTATCCCCGAAGTCGTAGTCCCAGGAATACCTCTCCTCGAGATCGATCCCATACTTTTGGGAAACCTCTTCCATATTCGCCGGGGAAAGCGTAATGAAGTGAAAGGTTTCCTGGTTGGACTCCTTAACGAAGTGCTGGTAATTGAGGTCCACATTGGTAATCAGAATGCTGAAAAGGGAGTAGGCGAAGGAAGCCAGAAATACGAGAAGGATGATCCCCAGAAATTGGGACTTATTCCTTTTAATTATTCGCCAGGGGATTTTCTGAAGCATCACCAGGAGACCTCCTTCGCGGGCACAGGATGAGGGTTTTCCGCGAACTCCACAAGCTCTCCGCTCCTCAGGCGCATGATTTTGGAGGACATCCTCGATACAGCGACATTGTGTGTGGCGATGATGATTGTGGTCCCGAACTTCTTGTTCACGTCCTCAAGAAGTTCCAGAACCCTCTTGGCGTTTTCAAAATCCAGAGCGCCCGTGGGCTCGTCGCAGAGAATCAATGCGGGGTTCTTCACTACGGCCCGTGCGATGGCCACCCTCTGCTGCTCCCCTCCTGAAAGCTCAAAGGGATACTTGGCCCTGTGCTCCCAGACTCCCATGGTTTTCAGGACCTCTTCGGGATCCAGGCCATCCGTGGAAAGGTATTTAGTGGAGAGCACGTTCTCCAAAACCGTGAGGGAACTGACGAGGTTGTAGAACTGAAAGACGAAACCCACCTTCTTCCTCCGGTAGAGGGTCAGCCCTTTGGGATCAAGGGCAGTAATGTCTTCCCCGTCCACAATCACTTTTCCTTTATCGGGGGAATCCAGGCCGCCGAGGATGTTCAAAAGGGTGGTCTTTCCGGAGCCTGATGGGCCAAGGATCACGTAGAGCGCGCCCTTATCCAGGTTGAGGGAAAGGTCCTTTAAGGCGCAGATCTTCACTTCCCCCACCTGGTAGTTCTTGGAGACGCCAACGACTTCGATAAACATAAAGACCTCCTTTCTTTCCCCCTATTATGACTAACGAGTCATATGACTGTCAAGTCATTCAAATTGAAATCCTAACATCCCCTCTTCATTATCTGCCCCGTCCTTTGGCAAATCCTCAAAGGTTGGGCTTTTCAGGTTCCAAAAAGAAAAATCACTGGGAACACCCAGAAGATCGCGGAGGCAATCGGTCAGGCTTTCATCGGTGAAGCGAGGGTCTCAAAGGTAACCCAGATAAACCTGTCGGAAGTCGAGGGGGTAGGACTTTTGATTGTCGGCTCCCCTACCCATGGAGGAAGGCCCACACCCGCGGTGCAGGATTTTCTTAAGAATATTCCTGGCTCCTCAATTCAAGGGACAAGTTTTGCGGCTTTCGATACCAGATCCTCAATTTTAATTGCCCGTGTATTCGGTTATGCCTCCCCGAGGATCGCGGCAACTTTGAAAGGAAAGGGTGGTATGATGATTTCTCCTCCCGAGGCGTTCTTTGTTGTTGGTTCCAAAGGCCCATAAAGGATAGGGAATTGGAGCGGGCTTTAAATTGGGGTAAAAAATTAAAGGAGATCCTTGAAAAGAAATAATCAAAGGGCATTTGCGCTTTTTTAGGACTTGGTTTTCCACTCCTAAATTAAAAAGAGGGCTCCCAAGCGAGCCGGGGTCTTGGAAAGTAGATTTTAAGAAGCCCCTCGGATAGATATGTTTTCCCCAAAAACGCTTAAGGGGTTGCGTTAAAATATTTCCGTAAATCTCAGGAAAGGAATAAGCATGGATAAGGAGAAAACAAAAGATAGAATCCGTTTCATCCAGGAATTCCTCAAAGCTAAGGGGTTTGGTCTTCAATTCGTCTGCTCCCTGGACAACCTGGCCTATCTCACCGGGGTGCGCCCGCTCGCTATAGAGCGCCTGACGCTCCTTTCCATACCGCAGGAAGGGAAGCCGCATTTGATTGTTCCTAAATTGAGTGAGCAGGAATTTTTACATTTAAGTTCCCTTTTTGATCTTCTGGTCTGGGAAGATGGCCAGGACCCCGTAGTTTTGGTTCAGGGTGAGCTCAAGAGGCTCTCCCCGGGTCTTCCCCTGGCCGCGGACCGGGGAACTCCCGGGTACCTGATCCTGGCTCTGGCAAAGAATTTGCCCCTGGGCTTGATCCTTTTCAACGAGGACTCCATAAAACCCCTGCGCCAGATCAAGAGCCGGGAGGAAGTCGAGCTCCTGAAAGCTTCCGGAGCAATAGCCGATGAAGTCCTTAAAGAAGTCAGGGAATTCGCAAAACCCGGAATGAGCGAGCTCGAAGTGGCCTCCTTAATGATTACAGAGATCATGAGGCGGGGGGCGGTCGCTGACCCCTCCATCCCTATCGTGGCTTCCGGCTCCCACAGTGCCGTCCCGCACCACCAGACGGGCCCACGCAAATTGCAAGTTGGCGAGCCCCTTTTGATCGACTTTGGTTGTGTCTTCCAAGGGTATCATTCCGACGTCACGCGTACTTTCTTTTTAGGCGAGCCTTCGGAGGAGTTCCAAAGGGTCTACCAGATAGTGAAGGAAGCTCAGGCTAAGGCCCTTTCCCTAATTCGCCCGGGAATCCCTCTCGGCTCTCTGGACGAGGCTGCCAGAGAGCACATTAAAAAGTCCGGTTACGGAGAATACTTCATTCACAGGCTGGGACATGGGCTGGGAATGGAAATACACGAGGAACCTTACGTCTACTCCGGAAACTCCACCCTGGCAGAAGCGGGAATGTGCTTCTCGGTGGAGCCAGGAATTTACCTTCCCGGTCGTTTCGGGGTGCGCATTGAAGACTGCGTGGTTGTCCAGGAGGAAGGCCCCCTGCTTTTGACCCACTTCCCCAAGTAAATGGGGTCATGTCTTGCAATCCAACAACCTCCACTGCTTGAATTAAAAATGGAGACGTCTATTTTCTTGAAAACATGCTTGAGCTGTTAATCACTTCCAAAACAAAAAGAAAACTGCTGCGGCTCTTTTTCACGAACCCGGAAAGAAGCTTTTACTTACGTGAGGTAGCACGGTTGATTGATGAGCCATTAACTGCCGTCCGAAGAGAACTCCTCTTATTAGAGAAAGGCGGAATCCTGGTTTCCTCCAAAGAGGGGGGTCGGCTTTACTTTAAATTAAACAGGACGTTCCCTTTTTTGATGAACTGAAACGAATCATTTATGGCACCATCGCGCTGGGGGATGCGTTAAGAGAAAGACTGCAAAATTTCTCTTCCATCGAGATTGCTTTTATTTACGGTTCTGTAGCTAAGGGTGAGGAAACAGCTAAAAGCGATATTGACCTTATGGTTGTGGGGGGGCATCTCGGAGAAAGAGTTACATAACGTGATTTCGAAAATTGAAAAAGAGATAGGAAGAGAGATCAACTATACCTTAACCTTAATGACTCCTCTGGAGTTCCGAACTCGGATTAAGTCTGGCGACCCATTCTTAGAGAGAATCTGCAGAGAAGAAAAAATCTATATTAAAGGAAAGATCGAGAATGACCATTAAGGATTTGGTTAAAGAAGGAAAGATTCGCCCCTTTCAGGCCACCGAAGCAGAAATTGAGCGCTCTTTAGAAATTGCCCATAGGGACCTGGCTCAAGCTCAAAAATTATTCCAGGAGAAAGGCCTGGACTGGTGTTTTGTAGTTGCTTATAACGCAGTTCTCCAAATATCCAGGCGTATATGTTTTCCCAAGGGTACAGACCCAAAGAGAAAGACAGTCATAAGGCGGTCGGAATAATCAGCGAGAAGGAGGCTTGCTTCTTCAGGTAGGATATCCAGGCTACTTGCTTCTTAAATCCCAATTTCTCGTTTATGTAAAGCATTGCCTGATTGTAACTGGCATTCCAGGTCTTGATGTATTTGAAACCAGATTTGCGGGCATACTCCACAGTTTTTAGTTTTAATGCGGTAGCGATCCCCATCTTACGATATTTTCTCCTCACGCCTGTGAGTCCTGTACTTACGGAAGGGTCATCCTGGCTTTTCAGGAGGTTGCTTAAGCCCACGTATTCCCCATCGTACAACATAACAAAGAAGCCATCCTGCAACCAGCCCGGGAACCTCATCCAGTCGAGAAATGTCTCAAATGGCACAGTTGTGGGGGGATCGGGAAAGGGAATGTCCTCATTTATTTCCATCCAGAGTTTGTGCAGTTTGGAATCGCGATCAGGATCGCTTTCCAGTTCCTTGTAGGTTTTAATCAGAAAGCCACGGGATTCCAGGCTCTCGATTAGCCCGGAATGGGGGCGGAAATCGAAAGTGGAGACCTCCAGCCTTGATTCCCACTCCCTGAAGTTCTCCTCAAAACCTCTGTGCTCCAGGAAATCCCTCCCCTCAGTCATGTCCTCCCTGACCCGGCAGCGCAAAGAAATTGGCTCCAGGGGTGCAAGCTTTTCAAGGAGCACTTCATATATCGCTGATCCTACCCCCTTTTTACGCGCTTCTGGTTTTACGGAGATGTCAATGTAGAACTTTTGGGGATGGAACCAGGCGCTTAATTGATAGTATTCTCCTGTACCGACCGTTTCCCCGTCCAGTTCGGCCATAAACCGAGCGTGCTTACAGCGCGGATCCTCATGCTGGTCATTGTATTTCACTTCCTGGATACCGGAGGGATATTCAGGATAAATCTGGTTCCAGATGCCAACAAGCACCTCGTAATCATCTTTAACAAATGGTCTGACTTTAATCCGGCTCATCTTTTTCAATTTCTTACGGTCTCAAGACTCATATTCTGATTGTATGAAGAAAAAATGAGGACTGTTATTTTTTGCGGGCCTGATTGGGAGACATCTCCAGGGACGATTTTTCTCTTCCCGCTCTTTTCAGCACGAAGAGAGCATCCGCCGTTACGAAGACATTGGAGGTTCTCACCTTTCCGCCCCTTTGCCCAGATTTCCCCCAGTTCACCGTTGAGTAGCCGCTCAAGGTAGGCTGGCGCTGGTGAAAGAAGTACTCCTCGGCGGGGAATCCTCCATCTGGAAGGCGCTTCTCTTCCAGAATGTCCAGAGCGGGACGCAGACGAGGGTCATCCAGTCGACCGGCTTCCCCGAAGACCTTCAGGGCGCTCAGGATATCATAGTGCCAAAAAGGAGGATAATGCAGGAGGAGGAAGCGCTCGTCCATCACCTGGCCGTCCTTCTGCCTCTGGAAGAGTCGGCGCTTTAAAAAGAGTTCCTGGGCGTGTTCTTTTGCCCTTCTGGCCTCGGGGTCTCCGGTGATTTGCTCGTAAAGGATCAAAGCGCGCAACGGGATCAGGGACTCGTGATATGAGGAATTTACTGCTTCTGGGCGCTTGTCGCAGTTCCAGCCGCCGTCGGGCCATTGCCAGCTGATCAAACGCCTGGCTAATTCCAGGGAGCGTTCGTCAGCCAGTCCCAGCTTCAGGGAATACCACAGGGCATTTCCTTCTTGCGAGGCGCACCGCCGCGTCCTCCCCTGAATGGCCTTGATTCTCCTGGTGTGAGAATCTCCCAGAAGCCAATCGTAAACCTGCTCCATCAAGGGCTTCAGGGTCTCATCTCCTTTCGGATATCCCAGGTCAGCGAGAAGGGAGAGCACCCAATGCGCTCCCGTCCACTTGGAGTATGGGTGGCGGGGGATTTTCCCGGCCTCGTTCCGCTCGGAAAGAAGCGTTCGAACGATCTCAGAGCAAGAGACGGCCAAAGAGGCCTCCCTGGCTTCCCGGGAATCCTCTGACTTTCCTTCCAGATTTACCACCAGTTTCCAGCGCAGGGCCGGTTCCGACTCAATCCTTTTCAGGATCTCCATCATCGGTCTCAAGTCTCCTCCGGGAATTTAAAGAACCCGTTTTCGTCCGGCTCGAAAGGGAGAACTTCCCTCACTGCTTCCAGGGGAAGAGGCCCGTAGATGTGCGGAAAGAGCTCACTTCCTCCTTCCAGGTTCTCGTAGCGTACCGGCACCCCCAACCTATCTTCCTCGATGCATAAAAGTACCAGATCCCGCCTTCCTCGAAAAATGGTGTTCGCCACCCTGATCAACTGAGTTTTCAGGGAGCAGTGAATGAATCCCGCCTTTTCTAAGGAAGGGGCGCGATACTCTCCCGTAGCCAGGGCCTTTTCCCAGTGGGTTTTTTCAGCAATGTGGTAAATTACCATTCTTTTCTCTTAAGATTTTAACCAGCTCCCGCCCCATCTTTCTGGCTTGTTCCAGGGGCTTCAGGTCCTCGTCTTCCGTCACCCGGCCCTTTCCTCCCACGCCGTAGAAGGGGTAATCGGTCAATTGAAGGGGCTTCATTCTCATACTTAGAGCAAAGTGGAAGAGGTGCTGGAGTAGCTGGATGGGTTCATCCCCTCCCGTCACCCCTACGAGGAGGCAGGGCTTATCCTTGAAAATGTGTTCTCCCACCCCATCCACGTCTGAAGAATAAGCCAGACAGACCAGCCTCTCCATGAAGGCGGTCAGGGTTGCGGGAACGGGAAAGTACTTCGGAGAGCCTAAAATTAGGCCGTCAGCCCGTAACATTTTCTCACACAGGGCCGCGAAGTCATCTTCCAGAACGCAGTGGTAAGGTTGAGAAGAGCACTGATCGTAGCAGCCACGACAGGGCTCTATCCGGAAATCAGATATATTCACAATTTCACAGGAGGCTTCAGGATCGGCTTCCCTTACCCCTTCCAGCGCGGATTGCACTACTTTATAGGTGTTCCCATTCTTGCGCATGGAACCAACGATTCCCAGAATCTTCATCTTTTCCCCCTTAATCTCGCCTGGGATAACCCGGAAATAAAATTATATACTAAAGCATCTTATTTTTTCTTCACCGGGAAGAAGATGTAAAGACTGGATTCCGGGTCCTCCGGGTCGAACTCCTCAGGGTAAAGCTCGAAGTCCGGGCCATCCCCGGGAAGGTAATCAGAGGAGGGCAGCCACTTCTTGATGATGTACTCGTAAGTGGGACCGATATCCTTTATGCCGTGAGCCTCCATCGCAGCGTAGGTCTGCTCGGGAACGACTTTTCCCACCATCCCCTCCGGCACCTTCTCTATGGAGGAAACGGGAAGACAGGCGATGTACTCGAAAGCCCCGGGCTCTGCTCTTTCCATGCAACTGCAGACAACATAGGAAGCGCATCCATAATCAGGATCTTTGGAAAAATTGAGAATTTCCCTAATCCTGGGAGCGAAATCAATCCATAACTGAGAGATTTCCCCTTGCTCGTTTCTTCCCCACATAGCACATTCCGATAGCTGTAAATTCGCCTTTTTGTACAATTTTTGGCTCCATACTTCTCTCCTTTTTGTTTTCATTTCAAACCCTCTTGCCAGTTACTGGGGAAATGGCGATTCAAGACAAGGAAATTTGGGGAGCATTTAACTTAAGCTGAGGAAATCGGCAACCTGCAAAATGAGCCTATACCCATCTGGGAAAAAGTAAAAAAATGTAAAAATTTAAAATATAGGGAAACTATCAGTTAAAATGCTGGAAGCGATCTGCCTAAGACGGTAGGGAAACAGTTAGGCCTTTCATTTAGGTTAAGATCTTCTCGGGAAGTCCCCAAATTTTATAAATCGAATTCAGCAACGAGGAAAGTGTGGTCGGAAGGCCTTTCCGCCCGGCGCGCTTCCCGATCAATCCAGGAGGAGATTGAGTGCTCGGCAACTGGAGGAGTGACCCAGATATGATCTATCCGCCATCCCAGGTTTCTCTCAAAGGTCTTTGGCAACCTGTAATCCCAGAATGTGTACTGACCAGGCTCTTTAGGGTGATGCTTGCGAAAAATGTCCACGAAGCCCCAGGCCCTGATCCGCTCCAATGCTTCTCGGGCTTCGGGGTGGAAGTCCACGTTGTTCATCAAGCTGTTGGGGTCGTAGACGTCAATTTCCTCCGGAGCGACATTGAAATCTCCGCACCAGATTAAGGGTCTTTTCGGAGAAAATTGGGAAGAAAAGTAATGGTGCAAGCGTTTCAGCCATTCAAGCTTGTACTGGAAAACTGGGGAGTTTACCTCCTGACCCTGGGGAACGTAAGTGTTAACAACAATTAAGCCGTGGAGAGTAATCCGAAGGATCCTGTCCTCATCTGAAGGAAATTCGTTCGGAAATCCGTATGAGACTTCTTCTGGTTCTTCTCGGCTGGCAGTGGCAACTCCAGCTCCACCTTTCCTCCCCCGAAAAACCACGTGGTATCCGGCGTCCCGGAAAGGTTGCTCTGGGAAGTCCTGATCTTGAACCTTCGTTTCCTGGAGACACAGGACATCGGGCTTTTCCCTTTTAAGCCAGTCAAGCACGAGGAGAAGGCGGACCCTGATTGAGTTGGCGTTATATGTCGCTAATTTGAATTTCATAAAAATGAAAAAATGGGGACTGTCCCTATTTTTTGCGGGCGCGATTCATAAAGCGCTCCCGGTCCACGACAAACCTTTCGTGCTCCCCTTCCCCGATTTTTTCTACCTCGTCGAAGGCCTCCACGCGGAAGAGAAGCCTGCGCCCTTCTACACTCTCTAAAGTAGCCACGGCCCTGACCTTCATCCCTAAAGGAGTGGGCGCCAGGTGCTTCACGCAAACCCTGGTCCCCACGGTTGTCTCCCCTTCATCGAGATAGGGGCGCACCGCCTTCTCTGCCGCTCCTTCCATCAGTCCGATCATAGCCGGAGTGGAAAAAACCTCCACAATCCCGCTCCCCCACTGCGAAGCCAGGACTTCCCTGCTCACCTCAATTTGAATTTCAGCTGAGATTCCCGGTTCGATGCTCTTCATTTCCTTCTCCTTAAATGCTCTTCCTTTTGTAATTTTCGTAGGACTTCAGGACCAGCTTTTTGGCTTCTGCGGCCTGTCTCCATCCGATAATGCTCGTTTTCTTGTCCTCAAGGGTCTTGTAGACGGCGAAAAAGTGCTCGATTTCCAGAAGCCGGTGCGGGGAAAGGTCTTTTAAGTCATGAATCTCATGGTATCGTGGGTCCCGCGCAGAAACCGCCAGGATCTTCTCATCCCTCCCCTTCTCGTCCTCCATATCCAGGACACCTATGGGCCGCGCCTCCAGGACGCATCCCGGAAAGGTTCCCTCGTCCGAAATCACCAGGATGTCCAGAGCATCCCCATCATCAGCCAGGGTTTCAGGGATATGACCGTAGTCGTAGGGATACTGGAGCGGAGAATAAAGCACTCGGTTTAAAAAGATGACGTCCATTTCTAAATCCAGCTCGTACTTGTTTTTGCTCCCCTTGGGAATCTCTACGATGGCGCGGATCACCTCCGGGATTTTATCTCCAATTTTCACATCCTTAAATGACATAGTGTCCCTCCTTGATCTCTATTTTAATGGAACCCCGAAACTATTTGAAACTTTGATTTTAATGGAACCCCAAAACCAGAAGCAGCCGATAAAGAAGGCCGGAGGTGAGGATGGAAAAAGAGAGCATTAAAATGAGAATGATCAGGGCGTTTTTGGCCCTTAGCTCCCTGAGGAGCATGGAGAAAGCGGAAAGGCAAGGGAAGGAGATGGTGATGAAATAGACGAAAACGTAGAGCTGGGCTGGAGTCATGAAAGAGAGAAGGTTCGTGGTGGGAGCTCCTGCCTGGGCCGCAGCCAGGACGAGAAGGAGCTGCAGGGACATTTCCTTGCGCAGGAAGGCAAAGAGAATGGCCAATCCCGCGGCTACCGGAAGCCCCATCCACCCTTCAAGGATTGGCCTCAGGGGAGCCATTACTGACCATACCGCTCCCGTCTCGTAAAGGCTTCCTAAAAGAAGGCTTCCTAAAATCAGGATAGGGGCAGCAAAATACAGGAAGTCCGCAAAGCGGAACCAGGTCTTGCGCAAAACAAGGTTAATTTGTGGCCAGCGCAGAGGAGGAATTTCCACTATGAGCACTGAGGGCTTTCCCGGATAAACCTTGTTCATGAGCGTGCCGAAGCCTAAAATCAGGAGTGCTACCAGCCCGTAAAGGGAAAGCGCTGCGCCCCAGCCTAAAAAGGGAGCTGCTGCGCCAAAGATCACCGCGCTTCGAGCGCTGCAGGGAACAAGAAGAATTAAAAGGGAGGCGATAAAGCGCTCCCTCATAGTGGGGAGGATTCTCGTTCCAGACAACGCAGGGACGTTGCACCCGGCTGAAGCCACAAGGTTAATTAAAGCCCTTCCCGGCAGTCCAAAAAGCCTGGTCAGTCTTTCTCCTAAAAAGGAGAGCACGGAAAGATAGCCCGTGTCCTCCAGGAAGGCCAGGATAAGATAGAAGATGAAAATATAAGGGATGCCTACGGTTAAGGCGGCAAGGATTCCTTGATCAAACCCCCAGAGAAAAACTTTTGCCCAAGGTCCTGGCCCAAAAAGCGAGAGCGCCAGCTTCTCCAGGGGCGGGGAGACTACTGCCTGCCAGGTGAAACTGAGGAGTTCGGAGAGCCAGCCACCGACGAGAAAGAGGGTGGAGAACACCGCTACCAGGAGCGTGATTGCCGCGATGGTCCCGGAAAGGGGAGAGGTAAGGAACTTCTCCAAACGCCTGGGGATGTGCTTGTGGGGTTTTTGCGCGGCCTGGGCTATCACCTGGGAGAGGGAATGATGGAAAGAGAAAAGAGCTTCGGGGAGATCATTGATGCCATAGGCTTCCAGAAATGATCCCAGGGTTTTTTCCGCTTCCTCGAGAAGGCCCTTTTCTTCTAAGGTTTGTTTTACACCCCTGTCTCCCATGAGGAAGAGGAAGGCGCTCTTCCGGGCGGGCAAGCCCGCTTTTTTCATGATCTCCTCAAGTTTAGCGATCAAGTTGCGCATAAAGGCAGGGTAAGGAAGAGGATAACTGTGATTACTTTTCGTGCTCAGCCTCTTCTGGATTTCTTTACGCAACTGAGAGATCCCTCTGCCCTTGGGGGCCACTACCGGGATCACTGGGATTTCTAAAATTCGAGCGAGTTTTTCCCAGTTCACAGGTTCTCCCTCTTGTTCCGCTTTATCCCCGAAGGTTCCGGCTACGATCAAGGGTAGGTCCAGGGCCATGAGGATCATAAGCAGGTAGAGGTTGCGTGCCAGGTTCGTGGAATCCAGCACGGTCACCACCAGATCAGGTTTCTTTTGAAAGATGTAATCCCAGGCAGCTTTTTGATCCTCTGAGGCCGTTTCTAAACCATAAATTCCAGGGAGATCAGCCAGGATAAAGTCTTTCTCCTCCCCTTTCACTACCCTCTCTGTAAGGCCTACGGTCACTCCGGGATAGTTGGCAGTATCCACGCAGGACCCGGTGATGGAGTTAAAGATCAAGGACTTCCCCACATTGGGATTTCCCGCAAGCACTACCCTGGGAAGCTCGCCTTTCTGACCCCACCTGAACCTATGTCTGAAGCGCCCCCTTGGCGGGGGCGAAGAGCAGTGGCTCATTCCTTCTCGACCATGATCTTTCCTGAAATTTCATCCGAAATGGAATATCGGCTTTTCCCAATGGAAACTAACCTGGTTCCCCCAAAAGGGGCGATTTCCTCTACCTTTATTTCCACACCGGGCAGGATACCCAATGAAGCCAGATAGCGCAGGAATTCCCGCTCCTCATCAATTATTCGAGAAATGATTCCTTTTTTGCCTCTGGGAAGATCCGCGAGAGGTATTTCTTGCGAGCGTTTTTCGCTTTCTCCGGGGATAGGGTTCCCATGGGGGCAGGTGCTGGGATTGCCCAGGGTTGCGGCCAGGGACTTCTCCATTTCCGGGCTCATGCCATGCTCCAGGCGGCAGGCTTCCTCGTGGGCTATCCCCCAGTCCATTTTCAGGACATCCACAAGAAGGCGCTCCAGAAGCCGGTGACGGCGCACAATCTTTTCCCCCATGGCCCTCCCCTTTTCTGTCAGGGAGTAATTTCCTCGGCCGGAACTTGTTAAGTAGCCCTCATCGACCAGCCGCTTGAACATCTCAAAGACCGAAGGTGCGGAGATACTGAGTTTTTGGCTCACTAAAGAGACCGAAAGCTCCTTTCCCCCTTCAGTGAGGTGGTAAATGGTCTCCAGATATTCCTCTGTGCGCTCGCTGGCTGTTTTTTCTTCTTTCATTTTAGGATTGCCTAATTTATTTTATTAGGTAGTCCTAAAATATGTCAACAGCAAGGCATCAGATTCTTGAAAGGGAAAGATTAAGAAAGAAAAAGTTAAGAATGAAAACTGTATTCAGGCTCTTTTCCGCGTGGAGAGAATGTCCAGCGTCACCGCGGCGATGAAGACCAGCCCCTTGATCACGAGCTGGGGATAGGAGGGAATTCCTAAGAGGTTCATCCCGTTTGCCAGGGTTCCCATGATCAGAGCCCCAACGATGGTCTTGAGCACGTTCCCCGTGCCCCCGAACAGGCTTGTCCCACCGAGGACGCAGGCCGCAATGGATTCCAGGTTAAGCTCTGCCCCGACGTTGGGCTGTGCGGAGGCCAGCCTTCCTGTCAAAATTAACCCGGCAAAGGCGGCGGTGAGCCCAGAAATGATGTACGCACCTAACTCCACCCGACGCACGTTCACCCCTGCCAGCCTGGCCATCTCCTTGTTCCCCCCAATAGCGTAAATGTGCAGGCCAAAAGCGGTACGCGCAAGAAGCAGGTAAGCCAGGACCACCGCCACAAAAAGCAAGATTACCGGGAAGGGAATCCCCAGAACGCTGCCTGAGCCCACAAAAACGAAGTCCTCCGGAAGGCCAGCTATAGGTTTTCCTTGAGTGAAAACCAGGGTGAGCCCTCGGGCCACGGCCATCATTGCCAGGGTAGCCACAAATGGAGGAAGGTTTCCAAATACAATGAGGAGGCCACTTACACCTCCAATGACCGATCCTAAGATTAAGGTGAGGAGAAAAGCGGGGACGGTCCCCAGGTTTAACCCAAAACCATAGCCCGTAGCCAGGCCAGCGGCAATGGCACCGCAGAGAATCCCCACCATTCCCACCGAGAGGTCGATTCCCGCAGTGAGCATGACCACAGTCTGTCCGATCGCCAGCATAGCCACGATGGAGGTCTGGAGGAGCACGTTAATTAAATTGCTGGCGCTGAGAAACCGGGGGGAGAGAATAGAAAAAGTCAAAAGGAGGAGAATGAGGATCAGGTAGACGGAGGACTTTCTTAAAAGCTCCCTTCCCTCAATTCTCATTTCCTTAGCCATTGTTGGCGCCTCCTGTAGCGCAGAGCATTATCCTGTCCTGAGTGGCTTCCTCCCTTGTAAATTCCCCGACGATCTGCCCCTCGTGCATTACCAGAATTCTGTCGCTTACTCCCAGAACCTCCGGCAGTTCTGAGGAAATCATCAGGATGGCCACTCCTTCCTTAGCCAGCTCACTCATAATAGCGTGGATTTCGGCCTTGGCGCCCACATCGATTCCTCTGGTAGGCTCATCCAGGATTAGGATCCTGGGTTTCAAGGAAAGCCATCTTGCCAGAATAACCTTTTGCTGGGTGCCTCCGGAAAGGTTTCGAACGAGCTGGGAAATGTTTGGGGTTCTGATTCTCAATTTGTTCACAAAGTTAAGCGCCAGCTCTTTCAGCTTGTGGAAGATAACCACGCCAAATAAGGAAAGCCTTTTCAGCCCCGTGATGCCAATGTTGTGGCTCAATGGCAGTCCTAAAAAGAGCCCCTGGGCTTTTCGGTCCTCCGGAAGGAAGCCAATTCCCAGGGAAATGGCCTCCTGAGGTGAACCGATGTGCACCTTTTTGCCCTCAATCAGGATCTCCCCTTCCTCCAGGGGGTCGGCGCCGAAAATTGCGCGGGCTACAAGGGTGCGCCCGGAACCTACAAGACCGGCGAGTCCCAGAATTTCCCCGCGGCGCAGGTCGAAGCTTACCCCTCTGAGCTCTTTGCCTCTTTTTAAATTGCGCACGGAAAGGACCACTTCTTTCTGGGGAACCGAATCCTTGGGAAACATTTCCCCTAACTCTCTTCCCACCATCATTTTTACGACCTCTTCTGTTTTAACCTCTGAAATGGGCATGCTCCCCACAAGGGCGCCGTCTCTGAGTACCGTCACCCGGTCCACGATGCTAAAGATCTCCTCTAACTTATGAGAGATGAAGATAATGGAAATTCCCTGCTCTCTCAGGGAGCGCATCAGGGAAAAGAGGGACTCGATTTCCTTTTCCGTCAGGGCGGAGGTCGGCTCATCCATCACGATGATGTCTGCCTTGAAGGAGAGTGCCCGGGCAATTTCCACCATCTGGCGCTGGGCAACGGAAAGCTCTGAGATTGGCGTCCGGGGATCAATGTCCACATTCAGCCTCTGGAGGTGCTCCAGCGAGGCCCGATAGAGTTTTTTCCAATCCACGAGGAAAGGGAAAAAGGAGCGCGGTTCCCTCCCGAGCATAATATTCTGGCCGACGGTCAGGTTAGGCAGAACGGAGAGTTCCTGGTGAATGACGCTGATTCCCAAAAGCTGGGCATGCCTGGGGTTTTCAATGTGCACGGGCTTTCCCCTGAGGATGATGGTCCCGGAATCCTTAGGCAGGACCCCCGTGAGGATCCTCATCAGGGTAGTTTTTCCGGCTCCGTTTTCTCCAACCAGCCCGTGAATTTCCCCGCGGCGCAGGACGAAATCCACATTTTTCAAAGCCTGCACTCCGGGGAAACTCTTGGAGATGCCCTTCATCTCCAAGAGAACCTCGTCCGTTGTGATTTTCTTCTCCTCAGCCAAAATTATCCCCTTTGAAGAAAGTCTGGGGGCGGATTTAAATCCGCCCCCATTTCGATTTACGGCGCGTTCTCTTTGGTGATTAGTTTCAAAGGAACAGGGATGTACTTCTCGACTGTTTTGCCATTCAGGTAATCAACTGCTGTCTGGACGCCCAGTTGTCCCATCAGGGCCGGTTGCTGCTGAACAGTGGCGGCGAGTTTCCCGTCCTTGACGGCCTTTATGGCATCGTCAATAGCATCGAAACCCACGAAAATGATTCCCGTGCGGCCAGCAGCCTCTGCGGCTTGAATCGCTCCCAGGACCATCTCGTCGTTGTGCGCGAACACTCCATTGATTTCAGGCTGGGCGGTGAGGATGTTCTCAAACACCGAGAGCCCTTTAGCCCTATCGAAGTCGGCCGTCTGTCTGGCCACGATCTGGATGTCAGGGTAGTTCTTCATAACTTCATTGAATCCCTGGCCACGATCACGGGCAGCGGATGTCCCGGCAATCCCTTCTAACTCCACGACTTTACCTTTTCCGTTCAGGGCTTTTGCCAGATACTCTCCGGCCATTTTCCCACCGGCAACGTTGTCGGATGCGATGTGGCTCACGATTACGCCACCGTTAGCACCGCGGTCGATGGTGAATACGGGGATCTTAGCGTCATTGGCTTTCTTGATCGAGGGAACCACAGCGTCCGCATCGGTGGGGTTCACCAAAATGGCGTCCACCTTGCGGGAAATCAGGTCCTCTATATTGGAAGCTTCTTTGGCGGAGTCGTTCTGGGAATCCATGACTATCAGCGAAACGCCCAGCTTGTTGGCTTCAGCTTGAGCTCCATCCCTCAAAGTAACGAAGAAGGGGTTGTTCAGGGTGGAGAGCACTAGGCCCAGAGTAATCTTTTTGGCCGTGGGGGTAGGAGATGGGGACGTCGTGGTGGGAGAAGGAGAAGGCTGGCTTGGTGCACAGGAAGCCAGAAGCCCTCCAATCAAAACCAGGCTCAGCGCCAAAATCAGGAACTTTTTCATTTCTTTAACCTCCCTTCCAAAATTTTTTCAACTTCGCTTCCCTCGCTCTGGTGTCAAACCAGATTTTCACCTCCCTTCAGCAAATTCACTTAACCGCGCGGTAAAGCAACAAAGCCAGGGCAATCACTGCCCCCTTCACCACTCCTTCCCAGAGCGCGGAGACATTCAAAAGATTCAGCCCGTTATTCAAAACTCCAATCAGCAGGGCACCTACCAAAGTACCGAAAAGGCTACCTTCCCCTCCAGCGAGACTCGTTCCGCCCACGACCACGGCTGCAATGGCGTCGAACTCATAACCGTAACCCGCGGTAGGTTGCGCGGAATCGAGCCTGCCGGTTAAAACCATCCCTGCCAGAGCCGAGAGAAAGCCAGAAAGGGCATAGACGAAGAGAATGACCTTATTAACGGAGATTCCCGAGAGCCTTGCCGCCATTGGATTGTCTCCCAGGGCGTATATGTAAAAGCCCAGGTTGGTGCGGGCCAGGATGAAGTAGCCGATCAGGAAAATCAACCCGGCCACAATGATGGGCATCGGTATGGGACCGATGGAACCCGCTCCCAGGAAATCGAAGGAAGCTGGAAGGGCAGTGATCGGCCTTCCCTGTGTGTAGGTCAGTGCCAGACCTCGGGATACGGTCATAAGCCCCAGGGTGGCGATGAAGGGTGGTATGTGCAGACGGCTGACAAGCAGACCGGAGAACATCCCCAGCGCCGCTCCTAAGGCCAAACCTGTGAGCATGGCCAGGGGCACGGGAAGGCCCTTCTGCAGAAGATCTGCTGTGACCACACAGGTTAAAGCCAAGATTGCCCCCACGGAAAGGTCGATCCCTGCAGTCAAAATCACCATGGTCATGCCTACGGCAATGATCCCGTTAATCGAGGATTGGCGCAACACGTTGAGGATGTTCGTCCAGGTCAAAAATCTGTCCGATAATAAAGAGAGCACCAGGCAGAGAAGAAGAAATGAGATAACTATTCCGTACCGCCGGAAAAAGATCCTCCAGTTTACCCTCCTCAGCCTGAGGGCCTCCTCAGAAATCAAAAGATCACTCCTCCAATCAAGATTACGTTGGCGTAGGGAGTAAATTCTCCCGTGCGCACCACCGCTTTGGACTTCCCCACAAGGGTCTTGAACTCCTCGTGGGGTATTTCTGTGATTGGAACCTGGCCTAAAAGCTCCAGGAGCGCTTTTCTCATTTCCGGGCTTTTCTTTTGCATTTCGCTTGACAGGACGGCTTCCTCCACCTGAAGCTCCTTCAGAATCACCCGGACCGTGTCCAGGAATCGGGGAAGGTTCTTCTCCAGCGCCAGGTCGATGCGCCTCACGTTTTCCGGGATCGGTAACCCGGCGTCGGCAATGACAATTGCGTCTTTGTGCCCCATGCCGGCAATTACGGCGGATATTTCCCTGTTCAGGATTCCGATTTTCTTCATCTCAAAATACCCCTCTAACCCTCAAAAATTCCTCCACTTCCTCCCTCAAAGGGAGCGAGGACTGGGCCCCCTTTTTGGTCACGGCAAGTGCTCCGCTTGCGGAAGCGAAGGCAATGCTCTTTTCCATTTTCCACCCCAGGGCCATACCTACGGAAAGCGCCCCCACAAAGGCATCCCCTGCCGCAGTGGAGTCTACGGCCTGAACATTAAAAGCTGGGTGGGAAATTACCTTTTGAGAAGAAGCGTAAAGGCACCCTTTCTCCCCCAGGGAGACAATCACTTCCTTCACCCCTTTTCTTATGAATTCTCGAGCAGCCCTCTCAGGGTCCAGGGACTGGAGGGAATTGTTGGCAAGGATGGCGGCCTCGGTTTCGTTGGGCACCAGGAGGTCAACCTCTTTCCAGATTTCCTGAGGCAAAGAGCGCGCGGGTGCGGGATTCAGGATCACGTAAGCCCCTTTTTCTCGAGCCAATTTTATTCCCTCCAAAACTGTTTCCAGGGGCGATTCCAACTGGAAAAGGACGACCCTGGCCCAGGAAAAATCCTCCTCGTGTTCCCCCAGGTCTTCGGGTGAGAGGCTCATGTTTGCCCCCGAGGAGACCACAATGCTATTTTGCCCGCTTTGATCCACGACAATCAGGGCCACGCCGGTGGATTGATTGTCAGAGATAGAGACTCCGGAAACGCCCACTCCCTCCTGGGCCAGCCCTTCACGCAATTTCAAGCCAAAGGAATCGTTTCCCACCTTACCAATCATGCGCACCTCAGCTCCCAGCTTCCTTGCGGCCACGGCCTGATTGGCTCCCTTGCCTCCCGGGAATGTACCGAACTCCTCCCCGATGACCGTCTCCCCGGGTTGCGGAAATCGGGGAGCCCTGATCACTAAGTCCATATTGATGCTACCCACAACCAGAACCCTGGGGGTCATTGATTCCTCCTGGAGCAGGATTCCCTTTCCACAAGAGTCACGGGAAGCACGTAGCGCCTGGCGGGAAGGTTGCGATCCTGGAGCCTCTCCATCAGCATCGTCACAGCCATCCTTCCCATTTCCCTTCTGGGCTGTGCGATAGTGGTGAGCTTGGGGTTTAAAAAAGAGGCCAGGGGGATGTCATCGAAACCTATCACGGAAATGTCTTCGGGAACCCTAAGATGATGATCGCGAATGCAGGCAATGGCCCCTACGGCCATCATGTCATTGGCGGCAAAAACTGCTGTGGGCGGAGGAGTTAACTTAAGGAGCTTTTCCATCGCCCGGTAGCTTCCCTGATAGCGAAAATCTCCAGAGACCACAAGCTCTTTCTGGAAGGCGATTCCGTGCTCTTCCAGGGCACGGCGATAACCGCGCAGGCGGGCTGCGCTTGTAGGCAGTCCGGATGGTCCCGCAATGAAAGCAATGCGCTCATGGCCCAGCGTAATCAGGTAAGAGGCACCCTTTTTCCCTCCCTCAAGGTTATCCGCAAGCACAGTGTCAAATCTTTCTCCATTGAGGTCCCGATCCACCACGACCACGGGCAGGCTGCCATCGAGGATGGGATTCTTTCTCGAGGCTCGGTTGGCGCCCACGATGATCAGGCCGTCCACCTGTTTGGAGACCAGAGCTTCAATGTAAAATGATTCTCTTTCTAAATCGCCATCGGAATTGCACAGGATCACAGAGCAACCATTTTCAAAAGCGGTTTTCTCGATGGCACGTCCCAGTTCTGCAAAAAAGGGATTTGAGGAGTCAGGCACTATCAGCCCGATCGTGCCCGTACTTTTCAGGCGCAGGCTGCGAGCGATTCCCGAGGGCCGATAGTTCAAATCAGCTATCGCTTGCAGCACCTTTTCCCGGGTTTGGGGGGCAACATCCGGTCGCTGATTCAGTACCCGGGAAACGGTCTGTGAGGAGACGCCCGCCTTCTTGGCGACATCCCTGATTGTGATTCTCTTGCTCCCCGCATTTAACATGTTATCGTTCCCGTTAACGATAACATAAAAGGAGGAAAGGAAATTGTCAATATCCGAAAAACCTGATTGAAAAGCTCTACACTCTCAGGGTTGCTCAGTCCCGTGGTGTTCGGAAGATTTTCCTATCCCCGCCTCCCTTTTCCATAACCTCGATCTCTTTCCTTAGCTTTTTGAGAGCTCTATGGGTGATTACCCTGCAGGCCACCTCAGAAACCCCCAGCATGCGCGCCACCTCCCGGGGGTTCAGGTCCTGGAAGTACCTTAAAAATATGACGGACTGGTGCCTTGGGCTTAATTTCTTAAGTGCCCTATAAATTAATTCCCTTGTCTCATTCTCTTCAGAATCCTTCTCGGGAAAGGTGAAGCGCGCCCAGATATCGGGGTCAATTCCTAAAATTTCCCTTCTTTTTCTCAAATACATGTTTACTTCGTTGGTGGCCAGTTTCAAAAGATAGTGGGAATACGGAATCTCTCCGTTCTTCCTGAATTTTTCCAGGTTTAAAAAAGCCTTCAAGAAGGTCTGCTGAGTCAAGTCAAAAGATAGCTCCCTATCCAGGGTTCGCTTATAGATGTAGTTAAGAATCAGGTCATAGTACCGGTCAACAATCCTGGCGAAACTTTGAGGGGTTATTCGGGCTTCTTCAATCAGGTTTTCCTCTTCCATCACTCCCTGTCAGCCGTCAATACTGGGCACGAGATAGATATGGACATCTTCCCCCTCTTTATTAAAAGACGAGAAAACGGAGACAACATTCTCGTTTACCAGGTCAACGAAGAGGAAAATTCCCAGGTTTTGGGGAAGGACTTCCGATGAGAGCTTTATTTTCGCTATTTTGAATCCCGCGCCTTCGAAGGTATAGCCCTCAACGTTTTCCATTTTAAGCTCTGTGCGGGAGAGATCCGCCACCTTAATCTCTCCTCTCTCGCTGTAAGCAAAGTTCTTCAAAAAAACGCTCTCCCTGGCGATCTCGAAGGCCTTTTCTTTTTCCTTCTGACTCAGCTCCTCTTTCACCGGAGCAAGTACCTTTACTACCCTCTTTTTCTCGAGGTCCAGAACCACTTTCGCGTTGTAAAAGTAAACGTCAGCGCTTCTGTTCTTTAAATCGACCTCAACCCTCATGGGTTCGGTTCGGTAAATTTCTCTGACTAATCCTAACGCCTCGCTCTTTGCCTGAGCGGTCTCGACGAGATTTAAAAGCGGGAATGAAGTCACTATCAGAGCAACGAATACCAAAACCAGAGATGACACCAGAATTTTCCTTTTGATCGCCAGCGATCTTCTTTTTATAAGAAGGGCCTCTGAATATTCCAGGATTTTTCTTTTAAAATTTTCCTTTTTCTCCAGGACTTCCTCTTCTTTGATTTCCTCAAACTTGATTTCTCTTAATCTCTCCTCTAATTTGTTCCCTTCAAGTTCTCTCATGATCATCATCCCTCACTGATATAAATGCGGAAGGGGACGATTTGTTACAGTGCTTTCCCTTTAATCGAAAGAGTCGTTATAAAGAAAAAAGCCCCCGTGGGCTTTTTTCTCGGGTATTTCAGTAAAAGAGGGGGTTTCCTTACTCCTTCTCCTCTTCCTTCTCCTTCTGCGCCTTCTCGATGATGCCCTCAGCGATCTGCGTGGGGACTTCCTCGTAATGGGAGAACTCCATGGTGTAATAGCCCCGTCCCTGAGTAATGGAAGTCAGGTCATTAGCGTAAGTGAGCATTTCCGCCAGGGGAACCTGGGCCTTGATTACCTGAGTGCGCCCCACGGCCTCCATCCCTAAGATGCGCCCCCTCTTGGAGTTCAAATCGGAGATCACGTCGCCCATGTATGCTTCCGGAACGCGCACCTCCACAGACATAATGGGTTCCAGGAGGACGGGTTTGGCGTCAGCTACGCCTTTCTTAAACGCCATGGAAGAGGCAATCTTGAAGGCCAGTTCCGAGGAGTCCACCGGGTGATAGGAACCGTCGTAAACTGCCACTTTGATGTCGATTACCGGGTACCCAGCGAGCACTCCTTTTTCCATGGCCTCGCGCACACCCTTTTCCACTGCCGGGATGTATTGCTTGGGAATCACTCCCCCTACGATGCGGTTCTCGAACTCGAAACCCTTTCCCCGCTCCAGGGGAGAAATCTCCAGGAAGCAGTGGCCGTACTGACCATGGCCCCCGGTCTGCTTTTTGTATTTCCCCTCGGCTTTCACGGTCGTGCGTATGGTCTCCTTATATGCCACCTTGGGGGGTTCCAGAATGACGTCCACGCCGAATTTCCTCTTCATCCTCTCCACTGTGGCCTCGAGGTGCGATTGACCCAATCCGGAGAGAATGGTCTGGCCGACTTCAGTGTCTCGGTAAACGTCAATTGTGGGGTCCTCCTCCATCATGCGTGCCAGGGCGTTGGAGATCTTCTCCTCGTCACCCTTGGATTTGGGCTTCACGGAAGCAGAAAGCACGGGCTTGGGATACTCGATGGGAGGAAGGAGAATAGGCTGATCCTTGAGACAGAGAGTGTCCCCGGTTTTTGTTTCCGCAAGTTTGGACACAGCACCAATATCCCCGGCAATAATTTCTTGAGCTCCCTCCTGTGTCTTCCCTCTGAGGTAGAAAGGTTGTGCCACCTTCTCCTCAATCTCTTTCGTGGAATTCCATACCCTGCTGTCCGGCCTTAACGTTCCCGAAACAATCTTCAAAACGTTGATTTTTCCCACGTAGGGGTCGGCCATGGTCTTCCAGACTAAAGCTGCCAAAGGACCTTGGGGATCAATCTTCAGGGTAATCTCACTTTGAGTGCGCGGGTCGGTGGCCTGAACCTCTCCCAAATCCAGAGGCGAAGGGAAGTAATCGAGGATAAAATCAAGAAGGGCAGCGCTTCCCTGGTTTCTGGTGGCTGAACCTGTAAGCACGGGGAAGACCTTGCATTCCCTGATCGCCTTACGCAGCCCGCTCTTGAGCTCTTCCTCGGAGATCTCCTGCCCTTCCAGGTACTTTTCCAGGAGGGTGTCATCGGACTCAGTCACAGCCTCTATGAGCTTCTCTCTGGCCCTTTCCGCTTCTTTCTTGAGCTCCTTGGGAATTTCCTGCTCCTCGAATTTTCCGGTCTGCTCCTGAAAATATAGGGCTTTCATCCTGAGCAGATCCACGACCCCTTTAAAGGAGGCTTCCTTCCCGATGGGAATCTGTACGGGTATCACGGATTTGCCGAAGGCCTCGGTTAGTTCGTTAAGGGTCTTATTAAAGTCCGTGTTCTCCTTGTCGATCTTGTTTATGAAAAAGGCCCTGGGAATATTCCTTTTCTCCAGGTTCTGCCAGTAAAGTTCGGTTCCCACTTCCACCCCCGCCACTGCGGAGACCAGCATAAAGGCCCCTTCTACCGCGGGCAGGGCGCTCTGAATCTCACCGATAAAGTCTAAAAGTCCTGGGGTATCAATTAAATTGATTTTGTGTTCTTTCCAGAAGAGGTAAAGGGGGGTGGCTTGCAGGGAGCAGCGCCTCCTGATCTCCTCGGAGTCGAAATCCGAGACGGTATTTCCGTCCTCTACTTTCCCCAGCCGAGAAATAGCTCCTGCGGCGAAAAGGAGTCCTTCCACCAGGCTGGTCTTCCCGGCCCCCATGTGCGAGAGTAAGGCGACATTCCTTATTTCCTGGGTGCTAAGGCCTTTCATCAGGTTCCTCCTATTGACAGTTCTTTATTTTTTATGACAAAAAATTTGCTCTTGCATCATATCATTTATGCCGGTGCCCCGGCAACCACCGGGGGTCAGGTCTTGCAATGCAACATTTCAATCCAGTGATTCACCTCATGAACCCCGGACTTCCTGCTCTACTGGCAACGAGAACAAGAACGGCTGAATAAAGAAAAAAATTGTCATGATGAAAGCAAGGAGCAAGAACTTAGGGAAAGCAGCAAAATAAGAACGGAGCAAGCGAAAATGCGTTTCTCAAATGAATTTTTAAGATAGGACAGTAGAAAAGATTGAATGAGAGATTGGGGAATGTGTGATTGCAAGACCTGACCCCGGGGATTTGGGACAATTTTTCCTCCTTTTACGTATATATATGTGAAAACTTAAAAGAAAGGAGGGTAAAACTAAGATGAGGAAGTCATTGGCTTTTGCCCTGGCCCTGGCGTTAAGCCTTGGTCTCAGCCTCCTTGTGCCCGCTTCCGTGGCCGCAAATGCCCCGACCGCTATCAAAGCAATGCCACAGAACGGAAAGCTAATCACCTCAGATGGCCAGGAACTGATTCCCAGGGAGGTTGCGCACGCTGTTTCCCTGGAGAAGGAAATCGCTTCCCTCTCTAGCTTGCGGATTGCGGAATTCACGGACCTTGCTCATTTCGAGGAAAAAGCAAACTCTTCTTTGCGTCCTCAAACCTTAGCTATTTTGGGCGTGGAGAACCTGGACTGGGCATCGTATCCCCGTGCCTCTCAGGGAGCCTTGGAGATCAAAGTCGTAAAATACAGTCCGGCCACCGTTGAACCCCAGGTCTGGAACACATCATTTCCCATCTCAGGCTCCTTGGAACCCAATTACCTGCATGCCTATGGACCCTATTCCGGCTACCTCTATCTCACAATCTCCATAAATTGGTCTCCCTCAAATCAGGTGCTGGACGTGGGATTTAAATACCTGGACTCTCCAAACTTCTATTATTCCAGGCTTTCCAATGGCTCGGGAACAGCTGGTTTTTCTCTTGACCCATCGCGCTCCTTCCAGGTTATGATTTACAACCCCTCTCCGCCCAATAACCAAACTATCAATTATAGCGGCACAGTGACTATGTTCTTCCAGTGAAGGAGGTAACCCGAAGTTTTCCCTCGAGGGAAAACTTCGGGTAAAGAAAAAGGGCCAGAGCTTTATTCAACAGGTCTGTTTGATGCTTTGTTATGAAAGTCCGCTAAGCCTATTATTAATAAAAGTGGAGAAGATGCGCCAGGATCCTGGAGAAGAAAAGCAGGGCATAAGTAAGGGGTTAAGCAAATTGGAAGAATTATATTTGCTTTACCGTCCTGCGCTTTACCGTTATGCCCTGCACATCTGCGCCAATAAAGAGGAGGCAGAAGATTTGGTCCAGGAGACTTTTCGTCGAATTATTCCCCACGAGGAGACCCTGCAAGGGAAGGGGAAACAGGTTTTCTCCTACCTTCGCAGCACCCTGCGCCATATCTTCATTGACCAATTGCGGTCCTTAAAAGACTGGACTTACATCCTCCTGGATGAAGAGAATCCGGGGTCAAGCTTCAACTTTAAGGAAAGTCTGGAATCTGATGAAATTTTTGACCGTTTGGCTTTAGACGAGGCGCTGGAGCGGCTGGAGGAATTCCTCAAGGAACTCCCTCAGTTTGCACAGACGGTGTTGTATTTTCGCTTCACTTGCGGTTTTTCCATGGAGAAAACGGCACGCATTTTAGGCTGTAGCCGTCGAAAAGTAAGAGAAACCACGATCAGTTCACTCCAGTATCTCAAGGAGAAATTGAAGAACTGCGGTCTGGAAATGGAGGAGGAAAATGTGTTTTAGAAACAAAAAGCATTTTCGGGAAGACCCTATTGATAAAATGATTGATTCTCTGCTTAAGGAGCGCAAGCCTCCTTACGAGGAAATAAAGGATAATCCGGAAGCGCTTTCTCTTTTGCCCATAGTTCGTTTGCTCAAGACCCTTCGCCCCTCTCCACCGGAAAACATGAAGGTGAAATCTCTTAGGCCTTGGCTGGTCCCAGCACTTTCCATTTTAAGTTCTCTCCTTTTGGCTCTCATTCTGGTAGCGCTTTTCCTTCCAGGAGCCATTCCCCTCTTCGCCCGTTATAATTACTTCCCCGTTTATCTGGGACCATCGGTCTACACAGTGCGCCTGGAGGTGAAACTGGACGGGAAAATTACAGAAAGCGAATCGGCCGAAGTTTGGTATATTTCTCAAGACACTTTCCGGATCCAGGTTAAAGACTCGCTCCAGGGTCAGGTGGACGAGCTCATAGCCAATGGCAGCGATGCCTGGCGCTACTTTCCGGATGAGAATCGCTGGGTTCAAGTTGGCCTCCTGAATCTTCCTCCGGAAAGGGCTCGTTTTCTTCTCGTTCGTCCTTTTTCCCAGGAGTCGGGAAATGCCGCTTCCCAGGGTCAATCCTCAAGCACTGGACTCGCGCAAGCAAAGGAAGAAATAGAGGCGCAGTCCGGGTGGCCCAAACAAAGGACTTACAAGCAAGCTAACCTGGAAGCCACCATGACTCTGGAAAGGTTTGAGAAAGTCAAGGCAGAGCAAATAGAACCCTTCAGGGAACCTTCAGGGAGAATCTCACCCGCTACTCTGGATTCCTTAGTTGCTCATCTGGAAAAAGACCAATTCCGGAAAGGAGAAGATCTGAACTTGGCTGGATTTTCTTCTCGAGACAGGTATTTGTTGATCAAAGTTTGGTCCCCTGAGGGTTTATCTCTGGAAGAAAAAGTTTACCGCATTAAGGGGGGTGAATTTTCTATTTCCATGAGCTTTCCGGAGCTTACCCCAGGGCAATACTCCCTTGCCTATTACGACCTCGTGCCCTTTGCCGGAATGAGAGAGGGTGGGGAGCTTCCTTTCCAGGTTTTGCCCTAAAAATGCGGGGTGGCAAGGATGGTTATATTCCTTGAACTTTTAATCTGGATCGAACGTTTTTTATCCTGACCGTTCAGGAGGCCGAAAAAATAGTGGTCATTTGCCTGGGCCTGGCCTTCGACGGGAACCAATATCTTCACCACGCCATTTGGAGCTTTAGCACTGATTTTCCCGGTGGCTCCTTGAGGAATGGTTAGCCAAACCGATCCCGTGACATCAAAATCATAATAAGATCCTCCTAAGGGCGTTTGAAGAATCAAATTACATTGGTCGGGAAGTTCTGACCCTAACTTAATAAACGCTCTATCAGCGTCACCGCACATTACCAGATTTTCGAAGACACAATCAGCTCGAAATAGTTCAGCTTTAGAAGTTAGATCTACTCGCACAGTCTCAACTTTTCCCGGTATAGATCCGGCTTTAAGCTCAACCCGCGAAAAGGAGCCTTGGACAGCTATGTTCGGCGCTTCTATCACAAGGCCGATATCCTCTGGTACACTCAAAACTAAGGTGGAATCCTGAAAGCCGGGATTGGAAAGTAAAATTCGAATTCTAAACTGCCCCCCTCCCTCTTCCCTGGTGATGAGGCTCGAGCTTTCCAGGTTACGCTTGGCATCAGGCCCCCACGACCAAATTTTCCACTCTGCCTTGATATCCGACCGATTTTCACTTTTTACTGAGACTGAGCCGTGCAGTGTGTCAATAGCCAGAGTGTGTGAAGATGAGGGTAATTTCAGAAAGTCAACTCCCCATTTTTCAAAAGAGGTGGTTTTGCAATCCAATAAAAACACCAATAAAACACAGATTAGAGATGCTAAACCTATTTTAAATTGCAAGGACTTGAAAACCATTTTTTCAAGGCGCCGGGTAAACATAGTCAAAGCAGTAAATATTCACATACCCATTATCTAAATAAGGGGCATTGTAGTTTAAATAAACTAATCCCCATCCCCAACCGCTTCTAACTATAATCGTTTGATTACTGGCATAGGAGGAATACCCTATCCCTGTTATCCAGTGCCAGCGCAGTGCATTCTGCTGCCAATAAATCAAAACCGCAAGAGGACGATTGTAATCTATTTCCGTGCAAAAACTATAAAAAGACGGAGAGGAGACACCCGCTGAAAAATGATATTGACAGGGATAAGGGTTGTTAGAATATGGATTTGTGTGGGCGGTGTTCGCATGCAAAAGGATTCCCGAACGAAAGTAATTTGACATTGTAAATCCCAAATAAGTGCGCATATCTTGGTATAAACAGGTAGTTAAGTCCCAGCCATCCCATTGATCATAAGGGTATTGAAGCGTAGGATAACCGTGCTTAGCCCAGTACCCCAATATATTGGCACCTGCAACTGGACCACAATTGTTGGGGAGATTAGTAGTGGATGTATTATAATCGGGGACATCGCTTAAAACTTTGCCGTACGATAAAATAGTAACTTGCTTTCCTTTTTTTAAGGAGAGTGGCATATTGGGTATTTGACTTAAATCAACGCATTTTGCTTCATTGTATGAGTAATAAGCAGCCTCCTTCGTTTGATAAGCGGTCTGGACTTGAAAGCGGATGTAAAATAGTAAAGGAAAAACGTATATATATCTTAACTCATCTGCAATCTGGTTCTCCCTCAAACCGATATTTTTGCAAATTAATTCCTTAGCATTTGTTAAGTGAGGAGGGGGAATTTGATTAAACTCAAGTAGGGTAGGACAATTTAGGTCATAATTTAAAACTATCGACCCCGTAATTAAGCCGTCTTTCTCCACCCCGTAAACTATGGCGAATGGGTTGCCATTCTTATCCTCGTAGACAGATGGCTCAACCGGAGAGGAATCCTTTAAAACTGGAATTAGTGCAGCTTGGCTATCAAGAAATCCTTTTGCAAATTGATATAAGATGGAATTGTGCTGAAGTGATTGCCCTGAACTTTCTATAGATGGATCAGGCGTGTCTGTAACGGGTCTTCCTTCTGCCCTAGATGTAGCCAAAGAGCAATCAAAAGTTAAAAAAACCGATAGAACTAAAAGAAATATTTTCTTTCCCATTCCTTCACCTCCAATTTTGGGTGTTTCCTCCTGCATACACCCTCAATATAAAGACGGGGTTGTTCCCCAAGATGTATAGCTTTTTGAGAAAATTTTTTTAAGGAATTTCAGCTTAGGGCAAAAGCAGAAGATCAGGAAAAACAGGGAAAACGATATTCCAGAGCATGAGCTACTCTCCTGTGAGTTTCCCCATCGGTTTTAAAAGGATCTCGCTGGCCTTTTGGGAACGCGCTTTACTTTTTGGGGAGAATATCACATAAGGAGTGTAGCCGAATCCCAGGGTCTCACCTGTTATGGCGTCAAAGACGTAGATGTCCTGGCAGGTAGTGAATTGTTCAACCAAAGCAGGGTCATTTTTGGCAGCCTCCGGATTAATTAGGCCACCAAAACTTCTGGAATGAACCTCCCATGGCCTCCTGATAACATCTACGGTTACAAGATAAATTAGGCTATCGAGTTGCTGCTCAGGCAAGACCATGCCGGTGTCTATGTAGCGGATGTAATCTGACCACTTCATCAGAAAGCACTGAGGATTCCTCGGAGTATCGGCCACTTCGTTTTTGGTATTGATCATGATCTCCTGTATTGTTTTCTCTATGGGGAAAAGATCAGGAGAGGAGTAATCGGAGATCTTGATCCAGCTCAGGTCCCTGATTTCATAAGCCTGGGCCGGGACGCTTGTTCCGGAGCGCAAAAAAGGCAAAAAGCCTAATAGAAAAAGGAAAATTAATACTATGCGCCATTTAGCTTTCATTTTCTCCCTCATTAATAGTCATTCCAATCATTAGAACTGGAAAGAGGAGTAACCCAGGAAAAATGATAGCCAGGACTCTTCTTTATTCCAGGCTCCTCCCAGAATATTCTCCCCGATCTACATCGCGGGTCAAACCAGCTGGGATATGGGAGGTTTGAACTTTTTATTTCTTCTTAAATTAGGGACCAACGCCTAAGGTAAGAGTTCCATAGTAAGCAATGCATCCAAAACCAGGAGGTGCAACAAAAATGTAAACAGGCTTGGTATGATCAACATTGCTCCAGGTTATTGTGTTAGCTTCCGGAACAAGGATGGTATCCCAGTAACCCGGAGGAGTTGCTGAATACCTTAGGGCTACCCAGGCGCTTTTAACAGCGGATGAGGAAGTCCAATATAATGTTAACTGTGCCCAATAAACGTCATAGTATGGCCCATAGGAGTAACAGTAGGGCCAGCAAACAGAGGTAGCGGGGATGTTGATTCTCTGGTAATAAAGGTCAGGGGTAATTAGGTCAGGTGTCGCAGAAACATTCCCCAGAGGCAATGTGGCAACAACCTGGACTATCATAATGATAGCAGTACCTAAGGCTTTTATACCTTTTGTTTTCCAAAAAGACTTTATTTCTTACCTCTTTCCCTACTTTTTCGCCCAAAAAACCAACCAACCGTTCCAGAATAAGCAATTGCTACTAAGGCAAGTGCGGCCCAGGCCCACCAGGGAGGGCCATACCTAACAATTCCTATCGTGGGAGTAATCCCTGTTATAGGAGGAGCTATTT